>Ga0209129_1000029_pt1 | contig 401149 bp, 372 predicted proteins | sample AraplaMF_Col_mMS_FD_184257 | JGI IMG/M metagenome (GOLD analysis project Ga0209129, IMG submission 184257) | Arabidopsis root microbial communities from the University of North Carolina, USA - plate scrape MF_Col_mMS (SPAdes) (version 3) | ecosystem: Host-associated > Plants > Roots >... | reverse complement strand
ACCCTTTGCCCTGAGGGATCAACGCATCGGCGAAACTGAACTGGCCACCATCCCGAACCGACATCGCATCATCTCCGCTCATCGCTAAGACAGAGAATCACAACGGTGAGATTTTGCAACGGCTCCCAGCGGGGAGAAGGTGCCCGAAGGGTTCAGGTGCAACAAGTTGCACCGGGGATGAGGGGGCTTCGAATGCTAAGTTAGCTGCACCCACGGGGCACTTGCGGACGAGGGCCGCTTTCGGCCCCAAGCGGACTACAGTTTCCTTCGTTCTCGCGGCGGCTCATTGATCCCCGGCGCGAACCTCAGTGCGCGATTACATATCTGCGTTGCGCAATAAGCAGTACGCGTTTGCCTGAAACGGGAGCATAAGGCGCGTACTGCTGCAGGTAAGGATATCTGTCATGGACTGGTTTCCCATAGTCTTCGTGATTTTCAAGGTTCTCGCGTTGGGCACGGGAATGTACTTCGCCATCAAGTGGCATTACGACCAGGTGGATAAGATCGAGAGAGGCTCGGTACTGCTCGCGGGCGGCAAGATCGCGGGAGCTTTCGTGCTGGCGCTCTTGGGCGTCGGGGTCGTCGCCTTCGTCATGAGCAGCATGCTTGGGTTGGACCTGGGTCTCTGACGGCCACTTTGGCGCAAAACTAGCTAGGATTTTCCCGACATCAGAGAAAGCGCGGCACCGGGAACCCTTTGGTGCGCCAGCCATTGCACCGGTGTCACGCCGACTTCGGTGCGGAATGCCGCGCGTAGTGCATGGGCATCAGGGAAACCGCTGCGCACGGCGACGTCGTCCAGCCCGCGTACGCCGGCCACCAATAGCTCCTTCGCTCGTGCCACGCGAACGCGCCTTATCCATTCGCCGAGACTACCTCCGGTACGTGCCCTGATATGGCGCGTCAGGCTGCGGCGGCTCATGTTCGAGCGCTTGGCCAGTTCATCCAGCGAAGGCGGCGCGATGGGATCGGCGCGCAGGCCTTCGAGAAGCTCGGTCACTCGCCGATCGGCAGTCGATCCGATTGCTGGCCGCTCGATCAGTTGCGGTTGTCCGCCCGCGCGCTGAGGGGCGACGACGAGATGGCGCGCTATCCGGTTTGCTTCACTGATCCCGCAAATCCGGCCAAGCAGATGCAGGCAGCAATCCAGCCCCGAAGCGACACCGGCAGACGTCAGGACGCGGCCTTCGTCCACGAACAGCGCGGCCGCATCGACCGTTACACCCGGATAGCGGGCCGCGAAGGTTTCCGCGTGCGCCCAATGTGTCGTTGCGCGCCGCCGATCCAGCAATCCGGCCTCGGCAAGGCCGAAGGCCCCCAGGCACAAGCCCACGACGATGGCTCCTCGAGCGTCGGCCGCTTTCAGCCTGGCAACGATATCAGGCGATACAGGCTCGTCCACGCTCCGCCAACCCGGTAAAATGACGATATCGGCGTCATCGACAGCATCCAGCCGATGGGCTGCCTCGATGATCATGCCGCCGCTCGTGTTCAGCCGGACCTGATCCGAGCACACCTGAACCTGATGCCCACCCGCAAGGAGTTGCTCGCCAAACACGGCCAGCGGCGTGGATAGCATGAACGGGCTGATATGGTCGTAAGCGATGATGGCGATGCGCATTGGCCCGATTTACACGATAAAAGGCAATCAGGCCACTCAACGGCGACGAAATCGAATGTCATCACTGTGGGCGAAACATCAAAATGGAGCCTTCTGATGACCCGCACCCTTCTCGTGATCGACGTTCAGAATGACTATTTCTCCGGCGGCGCGCTGCCGCTCTGGGAAGCCGAAGAAACAGAGAAGCGGATCGTCGAAGCGATCCGGCAAGCACGCGCAAGGGGTGACGGGGTTGTTCTCGTTCGGCACGTTTCGACAGCTTCTACGGGCCTGTTTGCCGCCGGTGGTCATGGTGTTGCGATCCGCCCGGCTGTTCTGGCTGCGGCTGGCGATGCTCCGGTGGTGACGAAGCAGTATGCAGACGCATTTCAGGAGACGAACCTCGCAGATCATTTGAGGGGAACGACGGAATTGCTGGTCTGCGGGATGATGACGCAGAACTGCGTGGTGTTTACGGCATTGTCACGCGCTGCGGAGCACTTCCAGATCAAGGTGATCGACGATCTTTGCACCGCTCCTCTGGAGGTCGTCCATCTGATCGCCTTGAGTGCCTTGCGGTCCAAGACGCGAGTGATCCATTCTTCCGAGGTTTGAGGCGCGGCCAATCAGCCCGTCGGCCTCCTGTCGGCACTTCCGCTTTGACAAATCGCCATTTCTGGCCCATATCCCCCGCAACAGCCGCCTGCGCGATTTTCGCGCGGGCGGTTTTGCGTTTGAATGGCGTTGTTTCTGCAATTCGTTCGCATCCGCACCGGTATTGGACATCTAAGAAGGCAGAGGGACAGAGATGAGCGAACAGGGAAACCTTACGGTTCGGAAGCTGGCATTCTGGGGCATTCCGATGTCGCTTGGGGTGATGGGCCTGAAGATGGTGGCATGGTGGGTCACGGGGTCGGTGGCGCTTTTGTCCGATGGGCTGGAATCGACGGTCAACGTCGTAGCCGCCTTCATCGCCTTCTTCGTGATCCGCTATGCGCAGAAGCCGGCCGATCACGACCATCCTTTCGGGCATCACAAGGCGGAGTATCTCTCGGCGGTTACCGAGGGCGTGCTGATCGTTGTCGCAGCCCTTCTGATCGTCAACGAGGCGGTGGGGCATCTCGCCGATCCCCGCATGCTCGAAGCGCCGGTGCTGGGTCTTGCCATCAACTTCGCGGCCGGCGTGATCAACGCCGTCTGGGCGCGGCTTCTGATCACGACCGGGCGCAAGTATCGCTCGGCGGCGCTGACGGCGGATGGCCAGCATATCATGTCTGACGTCGTCACCTCCGTCGGCGTGCTGATCGGCCTGCTTTTGGCGATCGCCACCGGCTACGCGATCTTCGACCCCATCCTCGCCATTCTGGTCGCGATCAACATTCTCTATCAGGGCTGGAAGGTGATCTCGCATTCGATCGGCGGGCTGATGGACCAGGCGGTCGAGCCGCAGGAAGAAGAGGCGATCAAGGCTGCAATCGCCACGCATGCGACGGGTTCGCTCGGGGTGCATGATCTGAAGACGCGGCGCGCCGGCGCCGTCACTTTCATCGATTTCCATCTTGTCGTGCCGGCCGCAATGTCTGTAAGGCAGGCGCACGATATCTGCGATCGCCTTGAGGATGCCATCCGCGCCGTGCATCCGGGCTCCAGCATCGCCATTCACGTCGAGCCGGAGGGCGAAAAGGCCCACGGCATCCGCGTCAAAGTCATCAAGGAGGCTTGAATGCCCAATACAGACGTCTCCAGCCTGTCCATGCTGGGAAAACAGACCGAAGCGCCGACCTCGCCCGAGACGGCGGTGCTTGAAAAAGTGCCCGCCAGCAATGCCGGCACAGATTATGTCGTGCGCTTCACTGCGCCGGAATTCACCTCGCTCTGCCCGATGACGGGGCAGCCGGATTTTGCCCATATCGTCATCGATTACATCCCGAACGAATGGCTGGTGGAATCCAAGGCGCTGAAGCTCTTCCTGCACTCCTTCCGCAACCACGGCGCCTTCCACGAGGATTGCTCGATCTATATCGCCAAGCGCCTGGTCGAGCTGCTCGATCCGAAGTGGCTGCGGATCGGTGCCTATTGGTATCCGCGCGGCGGCATCCCGATCGACGTGTTCTGGCAGACGGGCAAGCCGCCGGAGGGCGTGTGGCTGCCCGACCAGGGCGTCGCGACTTATCGCGGTCGCGGCTGAGTTTAGTCGGATGATTTGGCGGGATCGGGCGGGAAACTTGCCCGGTCCATGCGCAACGGGCGCCGCTCGCTTCTCAGCCAACCACGGATGAGGTTGCGGGCCCGGATGCCTTCGATCTTCAGCCTGAGCAGGTTCTTGCGCAGCTTGCTCGGCTTGAAGGCGCGGTCGATCGACTTGCGGATGAAGGCCGCCTTGTCGGCGCTGCCGTCGAGAAACTGCATCTGGATGACGGGGGCGGGCTCGATCTGGTAGGCCTTCAGCCAGGCGCGGTGCCACATATAGGCGTCGAGCAGGCCGTAGGTTTCGGTGTCCTTCAACATGCGCGCGGCAGCACCGGGACCGATGACATAACCGGCCGTGCCGACGCGGTTCTGGAACACGCGCCGGGCGCTGTAAGTGCCGTCGGTCCAGAGCGGATGTTTCGCGACGATATGATCGCGTGGGGCGAATTCGAGATCATAGGCGATATCGTCGCCATCAGGGCGTGCCTCGATGCTTGCCAACGCGTCGGCGAAGCTCTCCGAAAGCACGGCGTCGTCTTCCAGGATCAGCATCCGCTGATTGCTGTCGATGATCCTGCGCCAGGCGATGCGGTGCGAGGTGAAGCAGGCGACATCTTCGCGCAACGTCGGGCTCGGCCAGCTGTCGGCGGCCTTCTGGCACTCCTCCGGCGTCAGATCGCGGGCCTCGAACGCATCCAGGAACTCGAAATCGAGGCCGAGCGTCTGCATCTGCCGCGTCTGAAAGCGCCGCCTTGTTTCCTCGGCCTTGCGGCTGATGATGAGGGTTTTCAATGCTCTGTCGTCCGCTCTGCGTTTCGTGAAGTCAATGATCGCGGCGGACCATATCGATGCCAGGTGGGCTTATCAATCGGTCGCGGGCCGCATGCACCGAAAGCTTGCAGAGGGCTGCGTTGCGATAACGACGCCACGGTCAAGCTAGGATTGCATCGATCGCCTCGTTCATTCGTAGGAGGCTCATCCTATCGGGGTAATTGCAGTCCTGAGTTTCATATCTAGTGTGGCGGAGGACAATTTCAGCGAGTGGGCAATTGCGAGCGGCGGTGCCCACTGTCAGCCACACGCTTTCACGATATCGGGTGTTCGGATGCTTCGAAATCTTATTTTCGGATGTGCCGCATTGCTTGCGGTTTTTGTCTCCGGCGGCATGAGTGCCAAGCACGAGATGTTTCCCTGGCCCCAGCTTTCGGCGCTGAAACACCGGTTTGCCGCGCCTGAGGCGGCGCCGCCCAGCCGCTACACCTTCGACGACAAGGAGCGTCTCATTGGAGACGAAACGAAGACGGCGGTCGCATGCCCCGCCCAGACCGATCGCACCGCCGTTCTCCTGGTGCTCGGCCAATCGAACGCGGCGAATGACGGCGGCCAGCGGCACAGGTCGCAGTATGGCGAGCGGGTGATCAATGAGTTCGATGGCCATTGCTTCACCGCCGCATCTCCGCTCCTCGGCTCGACGGACACCAAGGGCGAATACTGGACTGGGATCGGCAATTCGCTGATCGCATCCGGGCGGTACGACAATGTCGTCATTGCGCCGGTGGCCTATTCCGGCTCCGAGGTGGCACGGTGGGCCGATGGCGGCGATATCAACCCCGTACTCGTCGACAGCACGAGGAAGCTTCACGACGCCGGCTACCGCGTGACCAACGTGCTTTGGGTGCAGGGCGAGGCCGATTTCGTACTGGGCACGAGCACGCAGGCCTATGAACAACGCTTTCTGTCGATGGTCGGAACGCTACGTGGGCTTGGCGTCGCAGCGCCCGTCTACATCTCGGTCGCGACCAAATGCCTCGAGCCCCGGAATGGCGGGCTGAAGCAGCATGCCGTGGATAATCCGATCGAGCGGGCGCAGCTCGCCTTGCCGAAGAGCGGCAACGGCATCGTGCAGGGCGTGAACTCGGACGCGCTGCTCAATGGCGACGACCGTTACGACGACTGCCATATCGGCGGTTCGGGCGCCGAGAAGGTTGCGGCTGCATGGCGCGATCTGCTGCTCGCCGGTCCGCAGTTGCAGGCCTCGTCGCAATAAGGGTGCGCAAGGCGCTGGCTTGGTGGGGCCGCTTCAGCGCGCCCCTGATGCGTTCGCGGCGATCGTCAGACGTTGAAGCTGTCGTCGTTGCCGAAGTCGGACTGATCGCCGAAATTGTCGTCGTCGTTATCGTAATCGGCCTGCTGCAGGCCGCTGTCGTCGTTATCGTTGTTATCGGCGACGTTGTTGTCAGCGACCGTGCGGGTGTTGTCGGCCTGCTGGCTACCGCCGTCATTGTTGTAATAGTTGTTGATGACGGTTTCTTCCGTCGGCGCGCTTGACGGCGTGGCGCCCGAGCCGAGGCCGAGCGAGGACATGTGGTTGCCGCTGAAGATGCCGCTCAGCGAATTGGCAAGCAGCATGCCGCCGGCGACACCGGCCGCGGTGCCGAGCGCGCCCTGCAGGAAGCTGCCGCCGGCCGACGGGGCGGACGCCTGCTGGCTCCAGGGGCCGGAGGGTTGCTGCTGCATGCGCGGGGCAGTGTCGAAGCCCTGGTTTTGCTGAATCTGCTGGCGCGGGGCGCTGCCCCATGGGCCGCTTGATGCCGCTTCCGAAGGTGCCGGCTGCTGCCGCTGCTGCGGCGGCTGGCTGCTGCCGAAGATGGAGGAGAGGAAGCCGCCGCCTTGCTCGGCCTTGTGGTTGTCGCTCTGGTCGGATTCCAGCTGGCGGACGCGATCCTCGAGCTCTTTGATGTGATTGGCTGCGGCCTCCAGGCCCTTTTCCTGTACGATCACGGCCTGCGCCAGATAATAGGCCGCATAGGGCTGCTCGCGGATGCTTTGCTCGACCAGCTGTTCGGCATCGCGGTCGCGCGGCGTTGCGGCTGCGGTGCGGACGCGCTCGAAAAGGGCGGTCAGGAGTTGGCGTTCTTCGGGTGACATAGGCTGTCTCCTTTGGCTCTATGCTCGCATGTGGTCTCAAGTGGATCGCTTGAGAAGGACGTAGGAACGGATTGAGACTTTTCAAAGCCTCCACAAGTTACATTTCAGTAAGCCAATGACCCCTAACCATATCTTCACCCGTTCCGTGGCTTGTCTTTTTCACGCATTGTTTTACGCATTGAGTCGCACTATGTGCGGGGAACCCGAATTTACGTGAGAGAGGTTCGAATGAACGACGAAGACCAGGACGACAAGACGAAGGAACTGCCGCTCGGCAAGGAAACGGAGGCGAACCTTTTCAAGTCGCGTTCCATCTTCATCTATGGACCGATCAACCAGGAACTGGCGCAGAAGGTCTGCTCGCAGCTCGTGGCGCTTGCCGCGGCCAGCGACGAGGACATCCGCATCTACGTCAATTCGCCCGGCGGCCACGTCGAGTCCGGCGATTCGATCCACGACATGATCAAGTTCATCAAGCCAAAGGTCTGGATGATCGGAACCGGCTGGGTCGCCTCTGCCGGCGCGCTGATCTATGTCGCCGCGCCCAAGGAGCAGCGCCTTTGCCTGCCCAACACCCGCTTCCTGCTGCACCAACCCTCGGGCGGCACGCGCGGCATGGCGTCCGACATCGAGATCCAGGCACGCGAGATCATCAAGATGAACGAGCGCCTGAACAAGATCATGTCTGCCGCCACCGGCCAGTCTTACGAAAAGATCGCCGCCGACACCGACCGCGACTACTGGCTTTCCGCTGAAGAAGCCAAGGCCTACGGCCTGGTCTCGCGCATCGTGACGTCGCAGAGCGACATCTGATCGGATCGAGATGAGAGCGCCCTCGCTTGCCGGATGGTGGGCGAGGGCGCTTTTTTGTTTTTGTGGGCATTACTTCTCCTCATCCCGGCCTTGAGCCGGGAAGAGTCTTTCGCCGCGCGGACGCGCGTCGGCTGGATTCCCGCCACAAGGGCGAGAATGAGGGAGGTGGGGGGAGGCAACCGGCCCATCTGGCCTTGCGCCCCGGTTTACGATACGGCTGCATGACGCCATTCTTCGCTCCGAGTCCCCCGCATGCTTAAAGACTTCTCCGTGCAGGCCCTGTTCATGGGCGTTCTCACCGCTTTCGTCGGTTTTGCCAGTTCGTTCGCCGTCGTGCTGCACGGGTTGCAGGCGGTCGGCGCTACGGAGGCGCAGGCTGCTTCGGGGTTGATGGCGTTGTCGGTCTCGCTCGGGATTTGCGCGATCGTGCTCAGCGTAACCTCCAGACTGCCGATCAGCATGGCGTGGTCGACGCCGGGTGGGGCGCTGCTGGCGGCGACCGGGGTGGTCGAGGGCGGGTTCAATGCGGCTGTCGGGGCCTTCATCATCTGCGCGCTGCTGATCGTGATCGCCGGGCTGTTCAAGCCGCTCGGGCGAGCGGTGGCGGCGATACCGGCGCCGCTGGCCAATGCGATGCTTGCGGGCGTGCTGATCGGGCTCTGCTTCGCGCCGGTGAAGGCGGTTGGGTTCAATCCGTTGCTCGGGCTGCCGATCGTGCTTGCCTGGATCGTCGTCGGTGCCTTCAAGCGGCTCTGGGCCGTGCCGGCGGCGCTGGCGGCCTTTGTGCTGGTCGTGGTCTTCGGGGTCGATGTGCCCGTGGGCGCGCTCGATACGGTCAAGCGCTCGCTGGTGCCGACGGTCGAATTCGTCGTGCCGGTGTTCAACGTGCCGGCATTCGTGTCGATCGCTTTACCGCTCTTCATCGTCACCATGGCCTCGCAGAACATTCCAGGGATCGCGGTGATGAAGGTCAATGGCTATGAGACCAAGCCGGGGCCGCTCTTTGCCTCCACCGGTTTCTTCTCGCTGCTGTCCGCGCCCTTCGGCGGCCATGCCGTCAATCTTGCGGCGATCACGGCGGCCATGTGCGCCGGGTCGGATGCGCATCCGGATCCGAAGCGGCGCTACTGGGCGGTCATCGTCTGCGGCATCTGCTATCTCATCCTCGGGCCGCTTGCGGGAGCCGTCACCGCATCGGTGGCGCTGGCACCGCCGATCCTGATCCAGGCGGTCGCGGGCCTCGCGCTGGTCGGCGCCTTCTCGGGCTCGGCCATGGCCGCCTTCCAGGCGCCCGATACGCGGGAAGCGGCTGCGATCACTTTCCTGGTGACGGCATCCGGCGTCTCCTTCGGCGGCATTTCCGGCACCTTCTGGGGGCTGCTGGCCGGCGGGCTGATGATGGCGTTGCAGCGATTTGTGAAATCGAGGTAGCATATCGGCCACAATGACGGCGTTTTGTCGCCTCGGGGGTGGTCGATGCGCTTTGTGAACCCGATAGCCTTCGTTCGCGATATAGATCTGTCTCGGGCTTTCTACCGCGATATCGTCGGACTTATCGTGCGTGAGAATTTCGAGCATTTCGTGCTGTTCGATACCGGCTTCGCGATCCATGATGGCAAGGCGCTGGCGCGGACGGTCTGGGGACAGCTACCGGCCGAGACAACGCCTTATGGACGGCGAAACCTGCTATTGTATTTCGAGCACGACGACATCCATGCCGCCTTCTCAGCGATCGGGCCGCAGGTAGAGCTTATCCATCCCCTGGAGCGTCAAGCATGGGGACAGCATGTCTTTCGCTTCTATGATCTTGACGGGCACGCAATCGAGATCGGCGAGCCGATGAATTTTGGAGAAAGCCGTGATGAAGACCATATCGGCTGAAGAACTCGACAGGAAATTCCACGACGGCGAGGATATCAGCGAATATCTCGACTGGACGACGGCGCGCGGGCCGGGCCAGGAACTGACACCTGTTGCCTTCGATCTCACCGTCGATGAGTTGCGTGCATTGGATACCGAGGCGAAGCGGCTTGGGGTATCGCGGCAGGATCTGATTCAGCTTTGGATCGCCGAGCGTCTTTCGTCCGTCGGGCAGCGCTGAATTCGTGCAGCTGGCAAAAAGATGGGCAGGCACTTGCCAGTTTTTCGCGCGGCGGCTATACAGGCCGGCATGAAGAGCACGGGCATCATGATTTCTGAGCAGATTGCACGCGGGCGTATCGCCCTGCGCGACAATACGCGCGCCCTGACCTCGCTTCTTCTCCTCGGCCTTACGCGCGGTTGCCGGGTCCGTTGAGGAGCGCCCGGCGGCCCAAAGCCCGCCGGCCATAGCTCCTCTTCACATATCCCAAAAATCGATCAACCGGACGCTTTGCGCCGGATTCGTCATCGCCAACAGGCAGGCCATGCGCTATGACGCGGCCAGATGACGGGAATAGGAAGAGAAGACATGGACACGAAGACCCGCTCCCACGGCATGCCTGACGCGGCGATGAAGTATCGCCCTTATCCGCAGGTCAACATCCCCGATCGCACATGGCCGACCAAGACGCTGACCAAGGCGCCGATCTGGTGCTCGGTGGACCTGCGCGACGGCAACCAGGCTCTGGTCGACCCGATGGGCCACGACCGCAAGGCGCGGATGTTCCAGCTGCTGCTCGACATGGGCTTCAAGGAAATCGAGATCGGCTTCCCGTCGGCCTCGCAGACCGATTTCGACTTCGCGCGCTGGTGTGTAGAGCAGGGCAATGTGCCCGACGACGTGTCGCTGCAGGTGCTGGTGCAGTGCCGTCCCGAGCTGATCACGCGCACCTTCGAAGCCTTGGAAGGCGCCAACAAGCCGATCGTGCATTTCTACAACTCGACCAGCGAACTGCAGCGCCGCGTGGTTTTCGCCAAGGATGTCAACGGCATCAAGCAGATCGCGGTCGACGCGGCGAAGATGATTTCCGACATGGCGGCCAAGGCCGGCGGCGGCTACCGCTTCGAATATTCGCCGGAGAGCTTTACCGGCACCGAGCTCGAAGTGGCACTGGAGATCTGCAACTCGGTCATCGAGGTGATGAAGCCGACGCCCGACAACAAGCTGATCATCAACCTGCCGTCCACCGTCGAAATGGCGACGCCGAACGTCTATGCCGACCAGATCGAGTGGATGTGCCGCAATCTCGACAACCGCGAGAACCTGATCATCTCGCTGCACCCGCATAACGACCGCGGCACCGGTATCGCCGCCGCCGAGCTGGCCTTGCTGGCGGGCGCCGATCGTGTCGAGGGTACGCTGTTCGGCAATGGCGAGCGCACCGGCAATGTCGACGTCGTGACCATGGCGCTGAACATGTTCACGCAGGGTGTGGATCCCGAGATCGACTGCTCGGATATCGTGCGCATGAAGGACGTGTTCGAGTATTCCAACCAGATGCCGATCGGCGAGCGCCATCCTTATGTCGGCGAACTGGTCTACACGGCGTTTTCCGGCTCGCACCAGGATGCGATCAACAAGGGCATGAAGGCGATCAAGGTCGCCAATCATCCGGTATGGGAAGTGCCTTATCTGCCGATCGATCCGCAGGACGTCGGCCGTAGCTATGAGGCGATCATCCGCATCAACTCGCAGTCCGGCAAGGGTGGCATTGCCTATATCCTGCAGCAGGATTACGGCCTCAACCTGCCCCGCAACCTGCAGGTGGAGTATCGCGAGGAGATCCAGCGGATCACCGACGAAGAGGGCAAGGAGCTGCCGTCGAAGCGGATCTACGACCACTTCATCGAGCGCTACGTGACGCAGCCGAAGGGCCGCATCAAGTTCGTCGATCACCAGACCTTCGCCGATCCCGAACGCAAGGGTGTCCGCGTGGTTTCCGCAGAGATCACCGATAACGGCGTGACGAAGACGATCGAGGGACGCGGCAACGGCCCGATCGACGGCTTCATCAACGCGCTCTCGGAGTATCTCGGGGTCGAGATGGCGGTGCAGGATTACTCCGAGCACTCGCTGCAGCACGGCTCGAACGCCTCGGCCATCTCCTATGTCGAGACGTCCTATCCGGGCGGCAAGCTCTTCGGCGCCGGCATCAGCACCAACATCGTCGGCGCATCGCTGGAAGCGATCGTCTCGGCGGCGAACCGTGTGCTCGACGTGAGGGCCGGCAAGGCCTGAGTTCGGGCTGGCTAGTGGCGGCGAGTTCTTCGCTCGCCGCTCTCAGCAGTGTTGCGACATCCCCATCGTCTCCTCATCCCGGCCTTGTGCCGGGATCCAGCCGACGCGCGTCTGCGCGGCGAGAAGAGTCTTTTGCGATCAAGGACTTGATCGCGCTGGATCCCTGTGACGAGCACAGGGATGAGGGAGGTGAAGGTGAGCGGTTTGCCTGCCGCCGTCGGGCCTTACCTCAAATCGCGGTGGCGATCTGCATGGCGAGCTGGCTGAGCGATGCCTCGGAGGAGGGGCCGATCAGCATGTAGGATGTGCCGGCGTTGTGCCAGGTGACCAGGCCGATCTCGTCGCGGATCGTTTCCTTGAAATCCTCGGCGTCTTCAGGCTGGTTGTCCTTGCGGAAGGCGATGGTGGCGAAGTCGCCGTCGGAGCTGGTGTAGACGAGCTGGCCGACCGGGCGGCCGCCGGCGAGCGTTACGCGGGCGCCTTGGAAGGTCCATCCCTCGGAGACGAGATCGGGGACGCGGAAGGCGACGCCGACGGAGGTGGTGAGCCAGGTGGAAATTTCTTCCGGCTGGGTGGCTGGGACTTCGAAGATATGGCGCGGCTGGCGGGCGAGCAGCCTCTGGTTGGCGAGCATGTCGCCCAGCCATTCCGTCGTTTCGCTCGCCTGCGCGGCATCGACGGCCTGCGCGGTCTGTGCTGCGGTATGGCCGGTGCCGACGATATAGCCGATGCCGCAGCCGGCAATCAGGAGGACGATGGCGACCACCAGCGCCTGAGGGCCCGAAGGCGCGAACTTGAACGGCTGGCGCGACTGGCGCGGCGCGACGGGGGCCTTGGGCGGCTGCACGCTCTTGATCGAGCGCACCAGCGCCAGGGGAACCGGTTCCTTCAGGATATCGTCGAGCCGGCGCTTGCCGAAATCGGCGCCGTTGCGCAGCTTGTCGTAGATCCGCCGCGCGCCGTCGTCGGTTGCCAGGCGCTGTTCCAGCTCGTGCTTCTGCTCGGGTGTCGTCTCGCCATCGAGAAGGGCGGTCAGCTGGGCATCGAGCGGCAGTTTCTTGAAGTCGAGCAAATCAGAACCTGTGGGAATGGTCGTCAGCGAGGCTGGCGAAGTGCAGCTTCGCCTGCGCCAGTTGCGACATGATGAGGGTGGGGGCGACGCCCATGATGTCGCCGGCCTGCTGGTAGCCATGGCCTTCGATCGACACCAGCAGGAAGGCGCTGGCGATGCCCTCGGGCATCTCCGCGATCATCCGGTGGATCGCGTCGGAATCGATGATGGCGGCGCGGTCGCGCGTGGCCGTGCGGATATCGGTGACGTTGGTCTTGTTGACCGCATGCGGCTTGCGCTTGCGGTGGTCCTCGCTCCATTGCTGGCGCATCAGCGTGTAGACCCAGCTGTCGAGCCGGCCTTCGCCCTGCCATTGATTGCTCTTGGCAATCGCCCGCTGACAGCCGGCCTGGACGAGTTCGTCGGCGCCCGCCGCATCACCTGCGAGCGTCATCGCGAACCGCCGCAACCGGGGCAGAAGACCCACTAGATCGCGTCTGATATCGATGGTCGTCACAGGTTGACGCATGGTTTTCCCAAGGTGAATGCCTGGTATCGGGAGCCGTTACGGAGCCGTGACCTGGCGCATGTGCGAATTATATCGTCTCTGTGTCCTTTATGAAACAAATCGCCGCTGCTTCGCAAGCAAAAGGCCACTTATCTCACGGGTTCCCAAAGCTTTTTTCGGGTGATCCCTCGGGCTCAATAGGTCCTGTAGCCGTGGAGCGACTGGAGGAGCGAGCGGTAGGCCCAAGTGTTCTCGCCGCCGCGGTCGCGGATCTCGACCAGCTGCACGCGCGCGCCCTGCTCATCACCCTGTTCCATCAAAGCTTGGCCCATATATGACCGTGCGAGAATATAGTTCCCGTCGGCCTGCAGTGCCTTGCGATAATAGGACATGCCAAGCTCCATCCGGCCGGCCTTGCGGTTGGCGTAGCCCAGATAGTTCAGGATGCGCGGGTCGTTCTGGTCGCGGGCGAGGTTGAGCACGGTGATGGCGTTGTCATACTGGCCGGCATAGGCGAATTCACGCGCAGCCTTGTAGAGATCGTCGTCGTTGAAGGTCTGCTTGTTCGGCGTGACGCATTCCTTCTTCTTCTTGTCCCAGACCTTGCCGTCGGCGCACTTGGTGGTGGTTTCGGTCTTTGGCGGCGGCTTGGTTTCGTCGCTCTCTTCGCCGGCGGCGAAGGCGGGGGCGGAGAAGGTGAGGGCGAGAAGGCCGGCGAGCGCCAGGCCGCGCAGCGTACGGGTCGTGGATGGCATGCAACGTCTCCTCACATCAGATCGCTAATATAAGGAGTGTACGCCTAGATCGGGAAATACCAAGAGGCGATCGGCGCCGATCTGATGGTTTTTCGCCTGAGTTCGCGCAGTGATTCAACTTGCGGCGAAACTGATTCCGGAAACGGCGCTAAAGCCTGAAGATATCGACGCTTTCCGGGTTGATGTCGTCACCCGACGGGCTGAGGCTGAAGCGTTCGCCCTTCAGGCTCCAGGCGCCGGGGGAACCGTCGATGCTGAAGAGATTGTAGGCGGCCGGTGGCTTCGAACCGCCGGGGCCCTGCGAGCCAGAGGCGATGCCGACGACAGGAACCGGTCCCGTCTGGCCGCGCAGCCAGTGCACCGTGTTGAGGTGGGTGTGTCCATGCAGCACGAGCTCTGCGCCGCCGGTGGAGATGACGGCGGCGAAACGGCGGATGCCGATCATGCGCTTGTGGAAGGATGTGGCGCCACGGATCGGCGGATGGTGGATCATGACGACGCGAAACAAGCCTGCTTCGCCGGCGGCGCGCAGCATGTTCACCGTCTCGCGGGCCTGCCTTTCGCCGAAGAAACCGCTGGCGGCGAAGGGGGGCGTTGCCACCGCCGTCGAGCAGCCGACGATCGCGACTTTTCCGCGAATGCGCAAATAGGGGAAGATGTGCTTGTTTTCCTGCCATTCGGCAGGGGCGAGGTCGCCGCGCACGTTATCGTACCAAGCGCGCATCGACTTTTCGTAGGCGCCGGGCACGTAGGCGTCGTGATTGCCGGGCACGACGGAGTAATCCCTGGGATCGCCGAGTTCGCGCAGCCAGCCGGCCGCGGCGCGGATTTCAAGCCCGCTTGCGAGATTGACGAGATCGCCCGTGATCGCCATGTGATCCGGCTGCTTTTCTCTTATATCGTCGAGCAGCAGATCCAGCGTGCCGCCGAAAAGGTGCTTGCGCCGATTGCGATGCCAGTTCACAAAGCCGGTGATACGCTTGGAAAAGAGTTCACGGAAAGAGATGTGGGGCAGCGGCCCGAGATGGACGTCTGAAATGTGCGCGAGCTTGAACATGGGTGCACACATAGCTCACGGCAGCCGTATTTCAAACACATCTCCTCGCACATCTGCTTGAACGGATTGATGGAATTGGAAGACGCGTGAAAGAAATCCGCCACTGGCAATCGCGCCTGATGATGCGCGTGGTGCATATCTACTTCGCCTTCGCGCGCGGAATGACCATGGGCGTGCGCGCCGCCTGCTTCGATGACAGGGGCTACGTGTTTCTCGTGCGGCACAGCTACGTGCCCGGCTGGCACATGCCGGGTGGCGGTATCGAGCGCAACGAGACGGCCGAGGACGCGCTCGTCAAGGAGCTGCGCGAGGAGGGCAATCTCGTGATTGTCGGGCGGCCGGAGCTCGTTCAGGTCTATCTCAATACCTCGGCCACGCGGCGCGACCATGTCGTGTTCTATCGCGCCAAGGTCGAGCAGACGGCGCCGCGACTGCCGGACCGCGAGATCGTCGAATGCGGCTTCTTCGCGCTCGACGCGTTGCCGGAGGGGACAACGGCGTCGACGCACCGTCGTCTTGCTGAGATCGCCGGAGAGCGGCAGCCCGACCAGGTCTGGTAGGCCGGGCGGCTTAGCTTGCGTTCAGGCTGCGGCGCGTTCGCCGCGGCCGTGCGGGCGGTCGAGGTCCAGTTCCGGGCCGACAGGGACGATACCGGTCGGGTTGATCGTCTTGTGGCTGCGGTAATAGTGATCCTTGATGTGGCGGAAGTCGACCGTCTCCTTGATCCCCGTTGTCTGGTAGAGATCGCGCAGATAGGCCGAGAGGTTCGGGTAATCGGCGATGCGGCGGATGTTGCACTTGAAGTGGCCGACATAGACCGGGTCGAACCGTACCAGCGTGGTGAAGAGCCGCCAGTCTGCCTCGGTCAGCCGGTCGCCAAACAGATAACGGCCCTTGCCGAGGCGGTCTTCCAGCATGTCGAGCGTTTCGAAGAGCTTGAGCACGCTTTCCGAATAGGCGTCCTGGGCGGTGGCGAAACCAGCCTTGTAGACGCCGTTGTTGACGGTGTCATAGATGAGCGCGTTCAGATCGTCGATCTCGGCGCTGAGGTCTTGCGGATAGAAATCGGTGGTCGAGCCGGTCAGCGCGTCGAAGGCGCTGTTGAACATGCGGATGATCTCGGCGGATTCATTGCTGACGATGGTGTTGGTCTTCTTGTCCCACAGGACGGGTACGGTGACACGGCCGGAATAGTGCGGATCGGCTTTCACATAGATGTCGGAGAGCGCCTTGGCGCCGAAGAGCGGATCGCCGGTGGCGCCGTCGCCGACCTTGAATTCCCAGCCCTTTTCCAGCATCAGCGGATCAACGACGGAGACCGAGATCAGGTCTTCCAGCCGCTTCAGCTTGCGGAAGATCAGCGTGCGGTGCGCCCAAGGACAGGCGAGCGAGACATAGAGATGATAGCGCCCGGCCTCGGCCTTGAAGCCTTCCTTGCCCGACGGACCGGCGCTGCCATCCGGCGTGATCCAGTTGCGGAACTGCGAGGCGGCGCGCTTGAAGTGACCCTTGGTCTCCTTCGTATCGTACCAGACGTCCTGCCAGACGCCGTCGACCAGCATACCCATTGTGTCACTCCTTCGATCTTTCGTTGCCCGTTAGATATCGCGCTTGGGCGGATTTTGCAGTGGGGCAAAGATTGAACAGTGCGTCACGCGCTGATTGCGCTCGGCGGTGCGATTGCTACTTGACGCTCAAGGCGGCGATCAGCGCGCGCAGCGCCGGCGGCGATTGGCGGCGGCTCGGGTGGTAGAGGTGGAAGCCGGGGAAGGGCGGGCACCAGTCGTCGAGCATCTGCACCAGAGCGCCCGACGCGATCTCGTCGGCCACGTCGTGCTCCATCAGATAGCCGAGCCCGACGCCGGCGCGCACCGCGGCTGCCGGAAGTTCGCCATCATTGACGATAAGCGGGCCGCTGGTGCGGATATTGATCTCCTTGCCGTCTTTTTCGAACTCCCAGGGAAGCAGCCCGCCCGAGGTCGTCAGCCGGTAGCCGATGCAGGCGTGGCGTTCGAGATCATAAGGCGTTTCCGGCGGCGGGATGCGGGCGAAATAGGAGGGCGTGCCGACGACGACGGTGCGCAGCTCCGGCCCGACCCGCACCGCGATCATGTCCTTGTCCACCGTCTCGCCGAGGCGGATGCCGGCGTCGAAGCCTGAAGCGACGATATCGGTCAACCCGTCCTGGATGATCACCTCGACGTTGATATCGGGATGGGCGAGCAGGAAGGCGGGGAGCTTCGGCACCAGCACCATTCTGGCGGCATAGGCGAAGGTGGTGATGCGGACGGTGCCGGAGGGGTTGTCGCGCCATTCGGCCAGTGCGTCGAGGCCGCCTTCGATATCCGACAGCGCCGGGTTGAGCGATTGCAGAAGCCGCTCTCCGGCCTCAGTCGGCGCGACGCTGCGGGTGGTGCGGGCAAGCAGGCGGACGCCCAATCTTTCCTCCAGGCCGCGCATCGCGTGGCTGAGTGCTGAGGGCGACATGCCGAGGACGGCGGCTGCGCGCGTAAAACTACGCTCGCGGGCGACGGCGGCGAAGGCGAGGAGATCGTTGAGTGTTCCGCGTTCCATTCATGCATTCTGCTCACAAGTTCATGCGGCGGGCAACCGCTAATCCTATGGCTTGTACCGGCCTAAATGGAGGGGTGTGAACAAGGAGCACGGATATGGACCTTACCAGCTATCGCACCCTCGGCCGCTCGGGACTGATCGTCAGCCCGCTGGCGCTCGGCACCATGACCTTCGGCGCCGGGCGATGGGGCGCCAATGAGCAGACCTCGCGTGCGCTGTTCGACGCCTATGTCGATGCCGGCGGCAATTTCATCGACACCGCTGACATCTATTCGGCGGGGAAAAGCGAGGAGATGCTCGGTGCGTTTCTCTCCGACAGCGGGCAGCGCGACCGGCTGGTGGTGGCGACCAAATCGGGATTTCCGCGCGGCGCGGGCACGCCGCTCTGGGGCGGCAACGGGGCGAAGAACATCCGCCTCGGCATCGAGGGCTCGCTGAAGAAGCTGCGCACCGACTATATCGACATGTACTGGATGCATGTGTGGGACCAGACGACGCCGGCCGATGAAGTGTTGCAGACGCTTTCCGATGCCGTGCGCGCCGGAAAGATCCTGCACTACGGCTTTTCCAACACGCCGGCCTGGTATGTGGCGCGGATCGCGACGCTTGCCGAAGCGCACGGACTGCCGAAGCCGATCGGCCTGCAATATGCCTATTCGCTGATCGATCGTGGCGTCGAGCTCGACCTCATGCCTGCCGGCGCCGAATTCGGGCTTGGCATGGTGCCCTGGAGTCCGCTTGCGGCGGGTCTTTTGACCGGCAAATACGGCCGCGAGATGCTGGCCGAGGCCGGGCGCGCCACCGCCTTGCCGGACAAGACCTCGGAGACATCGGAAAGCGGCAGCAATGGCCGGCTGAACGGTGACAATCCTTTCGGCGGCATGCTGTTTACCGAGCGCAATTTCGATGTGGTCGATGTGGTGACATCAGTCGCGGAAGAGATAGGCCGGTCGGCAGCCGAGGTGGCGCTTGCCTGGGTGGCGCGGCGCGCCGGCGTCTCCTCGGTGCTGATCGGCGCCAGCCGCGTGGAGCAGCTGCAACAGAATATCGCTTCGCTGGATGTTGATCTCGACGGGGCGATGCTGGAGAGGCTGGAGCAGGCAAGCGCGCTGCCGCTGCTCAACCCCTATTTCATCTTCCAGATGCCGACCAGCCGGCTGTTCGGCGGACAGACGGTCGAGCGCTGGCCGAGGGGATGATTGCGCCCGCCCTCGGCCCTTGCTCGAGCGCAACATAGGGCAGGCTGGTCGCGATTGGCAGGTTCAAGACGCGATCAGCCATCCGTCGAGATGGTCAGGGCTTTCCACTCCTCGATCTCCTGCTGCAGCTCGCGAACGCGCTCCGATACGAGCTTCAGGGCATCGCTGCCGAGCAGGAGTTGGGGCGGCGGTGCGTCGGCCTCGATCAAAGTGAGGACGGCTGCGGCAAGCTTGTCGGGGTCACCCAGTTGCTTGCCGCTCTTTTCCTGCCGGGCGCTGCGGATCGGGTCGAAGATGGCGTCGTAGTCGGCGATGGATCTCTCCGTCCTCACCATGGAGCGTCCGGCCCAATCGGTTCTGAAGGAGCCGGGGCAAAGGGCGGTGACATGGACGCCGAAGGGCGCCATCTCGGCGCGCATCACCGCCGATATGCTCTGCAGCGCGAACTTGCTGCCGCAGTAGTAGGCGATGCCGGGCATGGTGATCATGCCGCCCATCGAGGTGACATTGACGATGAAACCCCGGCGGCGCTCGCGAAAGCGGGGGAGGAAGGCCTTGGCGACCGCGACGGCGCCAAAGACGTTGACTTCGAACTGGCGGCGCATCTCTTCGATCGGCGATTCCTCAAGCACCCCTTCATGGCCGTAGCCGGCGTTGTTGATGAGGACATCGACCGGGCCGTGATCGTCTTCAGCCTTTTCCACGACATCGGGGATGCGGTCGAAATCGGTGACGTCGCAAAGCGTGGTGATGGCGCCGGGCAGCGCTTCGGCAAGGGTTTGGCGCGAGGCCTCGGAGCGGACGGCGCCGATGACTTTGTGGCCCATTTTCACGGCGCGAGCAGCGATGGCGAGGCCGAAGCCGGAATTGGCGCCGGTGATGAATATGGTCTTGCGTGACATGATCAGCAGGTCTCCTTGATATTGAGCGGATTGATAAATACTCTTGGAGACAAGCTGTTTCGATTGCGGATTGTCTGAGTATGTTGCCAAATCCTATCAAGGTGGACCATGTCGGCTCGGCGCGCCGCAGGCTGGTGGAGCTTGCCGCGGCGCTTGCTCCCGCGCAGGGGTATAACCTGACAGCGTTGTCTTCGGTGCGCCTGCTGCGGACGGAGGCCGTGCTTCACGACATCCCCGTGCTCTACAAGCCGGGTGCCGTTTTCGTGTTGCAGGGAAGCAAGCAGGGCATGCTCGAAGGGGAGGTCTATCTCTACGACGAGGACCACTATCTGGCGGTGTCGATCCCCGTTCCCTTCCGGATGCGGTCGATCGCCAGCCCCGAGCGCCCGCTGCTTGCCGTCTATGTCGATTTCGACATGCAGATGGCGGCCGAGATTGCCATGCAGCTCGAGGCGCATGGTGGATTGGCGGAGGAGAAGCCGCGCGGCCTTGTGTCAAGCAGGATGTCAGCCGACATCGAGGACGTGTTGCTGCGTCTTCTGACGGCACTCAGAAAACCCACCGATGTGACTGTTCTCGGCGATGGGCTTATGCGGGAATTGCATTACCGGGTGCTGATGGGGCCACAGGGCGGGGCGATGATTGCCGCCCTGCAGCGGCAGGGTTCGTCCGGCAAAGTGGTGCAGAGCCTGGGCTGGCTGCGGGAGAATTACGGCGCTGAGATCTCGATCGCCGATCTGGCGAAGCAAGTGGGCATGAGCATTCCCTCCTATCATCTTCGCTTCAAGGAACTGACGGGCAGCAGCCCGATGCAATATGTGAAGGCCATGCGGCTTCACGAGGCGCGGCTGATGATCGCCCGCCACAGCAGCACGATCGCGGAGATCGCGGTCTCGGTCGGCTATGCGAGCCCGGCGCAGTTCAGCCGCGACTTCAAGCGGCATTTCGGGCGGACCGCATCGGAGGAGGCTAAGTGGATGCGCCATCACCTCGGTGAAATCGTCTGAGTTTCACTCCGGGGCGGGGGCGGCAATCTTTTCCCATAGACGACCGATTTTTTTCCTGCTATCCGCCTTTTCACGATTTCAGGAACCCGATTTGATGTCCGCATCCAGAACCCTGCGACGACGCTGATGCTCCCGAACGCCCAAGGGCGTGCTCGAGAACCCATCATTTTGTCTATCCGGTTTCTGTCTCTTCATGCACAAGCACGATCTGGTCTACCTCACTGAGGACGCGTCGCACGACGCCGCTATCGAACACATCAACGAAGAAGCTTTCGGCCCCGGCCGGCACACCCGCGCCGCCGCCCGCATTCGCGAGCAGGGGCCGCATGATCTGTCGCTCTCCTTCATCTGCGCCGATGACGGCGAGACGATCGCATCCGTCCGCATGACACCCGTGATGGCCGGCGACGTGCCCGGCCATCTGCTCGGCCCTCTTGCCGTTCGCCCTTCACACAAGAACCGCGGCATCGGCCGGGAACTGGTGCGGATCGCGGTGGAAGCGGCCAAGCGTAAGGGCTCCGAGGCCGTCATCCTCGTCGGCGATCCGCCCTATTACGGGCCGCTCGGCTTCGAGAAAGTCGCCTATAACGCGCTGACCTTTCCGGGACCGGTCGATCCGGGCCGGGTGCTTGTCGTGCCGCTCGGCGAGGACGTGCATGGCCGGCTGAAGGGCACGATCGGCTGGCGCAAATAGGCCATCTGTTCTATTGAGCTATAACGAGGGCTGCGCTTCGCGTGGTCTTTCAGATGCTTGAGGGGGAGAAGGCATGGGTCGCATTTCAATCGATGAGGCGCTTGATCGCGCGGGGACCGGACCGTTTCAACGGCGGCTTCTCGGCATTTTCGGTCTCGTCTGGACGGCGGATGCGATGCAGGTGCTGGCCGTCGGCTTCACCGCCGCCTCGATCGCCGCGAGCTTCGGGCTGACGGTGCCGCAGGCGCTGCAGACAGGCACGCTGTTCTTCCTTGGCATGCTCATCGGCGCCTATGCCTTCGGCCGGCTGGCCGACAAGGTCGGGCGGCGAAACGTGCTGTTGCTCACTGTTGCCTGCGATGCGGTGTTCGGGGCGCTGTCGGTCTTCGCGCCGAGTTTCACCATCCTGCTTGTCCTGCGCTTTCTGACCGGCATCGCCGTCGGCGGCACGCTGCCGGTGGATTACGCGATGATGGCGGAGTTCCTGCCGTCGAAAAGCCGTGGCCGCTGGCTGGTGGCGCTTGAGGGTTTCTGGGCGATCGGAACGCTAATCGTGGCACTTGCGGCATGGGCTGCCAGTGTCGCGGGCGTTCAGGACGCCTGGCGCTACATCTTCGCGGTGACGGCGGTGCCTGCCATTCTCGGGCTCGGCCTGCGCCTGTTCGTGCCGGAATCGCCGCTCTATCTCTTGCGCGGCGGTCGCGGCGCGGAGGCGAAGACGACGATCAACCGGGTGCTTGCTGCGAACGGCAAGCCTGTTCTCGGCGCCGAGGACGAGCTGGTGTCGCCGTCGCACGCGGCCTCCGAAGGCGTGTTTTCGGGCGCGCTTCGCCGCCGCACTGTCATGATTTTGGCGATCTGGTTCCTGGTGTCGGTCTCCTATTACGGCGTCTTCACCTGGATGCCGGCGAAGCTTGCGGGCGATGGCTTCGGCTTCGTCAGAGGTTACGGCTTCCTGGTTTTCGTGGCGCTGGCGCAGATCCCCGGCTATGCGCTCGCCGCCTATGGCGTCGAGGCCTGGGGCCGCAAGCCGACGCTGATCGGCTTCTGCCTGCTGTCGGCGGCGGGCTGCCTGCTGTTCGTCATCTCCAGCGTCGATATCATGGTCGGTGCGTCGCTGCTGATCATGAGCTTCGCACTGCTCGGAACATGGGGCGCGCTCTATGCCTATACGCCGGAGCTCTACCCGACCGCGGTACGGGCGACCGGCATGGGTACGGCGGGTGCCGTCGCCAGGCTCGGCGGCCTTCTCGCACCGTCGCTGATGGCGCTGGTCGTCTCCGAAGGGCTCGGCGTTGCGATCGGCCTCTTCGCCGGTTTCCTCGTCGTCTCGGCCCTGGCGGCGGTGGCGATCGATTCGGAGACGCGGCAGGCGTCAATCGCCTAAGGGGGATTTTCAGGTTTCAGGCGTCAGCGCCTTGCGCAGAAACGTCCGTGTGCGGCCCTTCGGGAATTCCGGCAGTTCGCCGAAGATTTCGTATCCCTGTTTCAGATAGGCCTTGAGCGCCGTTGGGCTGAAGGTGTCGATCCAGGCGCCGTGGCAGCCGCGATTGGCGGCTTCCTCTTCGGCCATCGACAGCAGGCGGCCGGCGAGGCCGGTGCCGCGCTGGTTTTCGGGGATGAAGAGCAGCTGGGTGAAGAGCCAGCCCCAGGCGGTGTAGCCGGAGAGGCCGCCTATCACCGCTCCGTCCTCGTCGCGGATGAGCACCGCCAGCGTCTGGCGATCGGCTGGGCCGACGTCGGCGTGGTTGAAGGCGGTGAGGGTCTCGCCGATGACCGCGAGGTCATCGGGGGAGGGTGTGGCGGTCAGTTCGAGTTGTGGCATTGGGTCAGCGGCCCTCGCGCCACCACATGGCGCCGAAGGCGAGAAGCAGGATACCGACGCCGGCGAAGCCCGCGAAGAGCGGCAGCGTGTTGATGCCTTTCAGCACGGTCTCGTTGGTCAGGCGGATCTGCATGCGATCGTCGTCGGCAACGCGGATCTGGCCGCGCACCGGCAGGATCGGCGGTATCTCGACATTGCCGTCGGTATCCGAGACGCGGGCGACGAGGCCCCTGGTCTTGTCCGATATCGGCTTCAGCACGTCAGGTGTGGAGATCATCGCCTTGAACTCCGGCGCATCGACGGCGCCGACATGCACGAGCGTGCTCATCTCGCCGTTGCGGATCTCGAAGAGGCCGATTTCGTCCATCCGCTTCTCGGCCTTGAAGAGGCCGGGCTCGGACTGGACGAGCGGCAGCGTCTCGGTCTTGCCGGAGGGGTAGCGCACGGTGGCGTTGCCGGGATTGTCGCCGATGGTCTGGCGGGTGATCTCGAGCGTGCGGCCGGAAGCGCGGGCGGTCAGCGCTTCTTCTTCCAGCGCCGGTTCCTTCATCAGCCAGTGGGCGACGCGGCGATAGAGCGAGACGTGCGGGCCGCCGCCTTCGAAGCCACGGGCCCAGAGCCAACCCTGGTCGGAGAGGAGCATGGCGACGCGGCCCTGGCCGGCGCGGTTCAGCACCAGGAGCGGATTGTTGTCGGCGCCGACCATGACGGTCTCGCCCTGTGGCGGCTCGACGCCGACCGAGCGGAACCAGCGGCCCCAATGCGGCGGTTCATCGTTGGAGCCATCGAGGCCGCGGGTGACAGGGTGCTTCTTGCCCTCGTCGGAGAGGCGCGGATAGAAGGCCTTTTCGACCATCTGGCCGGTCGGGGCGGCGGGGAGAACCGAGGATAGCGGCGTCAGCGCGATCGAATCCGGGCCGGCATGCTCGGGACCTGCGGCGATCAGCAGCGCGCCGCCGTTTTCGACATATTGGGCGATGTAATCGTAATAGAGGATCGGCAGCACGCCGCGATGCTGGTAACGGTCGAAGATGATCAGGTCGAAGTCCTTGATCTTGTCGACGAAGAGCTCGCGGGTCGGAAATGCGATCAGCGACAGCTCGTTGATCGGCGTGCCGTCCTGCTTTTCCGGCGGGCGCAGGATGGTGAAGTGCACGAGATCGACGGAGGCGTCGGATTTCAACAGGTTGCGCCAGGCGCGCTCGCCTGCATGCGGCTCGCCGGAGACCAGCAGCACGCGCAGGTTCTCGCGGATGCCGTCGATGACGTGGACGGCGCGGTTGTTGGCTTGCGTGACTTCGCCGGGAAGGGCGGCGACGGAAAATTCCAGCACGTTGCTGCCGCCGCGCTCGACCTTGAAGGAGAAGGGCGTATCGCGGCCGGGCGTTGCCTGCAGCGTGGCGATCTCGTTGCCGTTGAGCTTCACCGTCACGTCGGCGGTGCCGCCGGGGCTCGGGCCGTCGTCGAAGACGCGCAGCACCAGTTGCTGCTCCTCGTTGACGATGCCGAAGCGCGGCGCCTTGATGACCTCGATGCGGCGGTCGAATTCGTTGGCCTTGCCGGTGATCAGCCCATGGATCGGGGCGTCGAAGCCGAGCGCCTGGTTGACGCCAGGCACGTCGTGGATCTGGCCGTCGGTGAGCATGATGGCGCCGCCGATGCGGGCGGGCGGCACGTCTGCGACGGCGGCAGACAGCGCGTTGAAGAGGCGCGTCGAGGGGGCGTCGGAATCTTCCGGCTCGGTGGCATCGACATAGCGCGGCTCGACATTCGGGAAGCGGGCGAGGCGGTCCTTCAGCGCGGCAAGCGCGTCGTCGGTCATCTTGATGCGCTCGGGCGTCTGCTGGCTCTGGCTGCGGTCGACGATAACAGGAACGACGGTCGAGAGCTGCTCGCGGTCCTCCTGCATCAGCAGCGGGTTGGCGAGCGCTGCCAATAGCGCCAGCGCCGCGACGGTGCGGATCCAGGCGCCGCGTACGCCCCTGAAGATGGCGAGCGCGGCGATGGCGACGACGATGACGGTCAGGCCGGCAAGCAGCGGCCAGGGGATGAAGGGCGCGAAATCAACCGTCATGTCATTGTCCCAGCCGTTCGAGGAGGGCGGGGATGTGGACCTGGTCGGTCTTGTAGTTGCCTGTGAGCATATACATCATGATGTTGACGCCGCTGCGGTAGGCGTATTCGCGCTGCGCCTCGTCAGGGGGCACGGTCGGAAGAAGCGGGACGCCATTGTCGTCCACGGCCCATGCGCCGGCGAAATCATTGCCCGTGATCAGGATCGGCGAGACGCCGTCGGCGGTTGCCGCCGACTTGGCGTTGTTGGAGCGATTGTCCTGGCGCGCCTCGATCCAGAGCGGGCTGCCGGCATAGCGGCCGGGGAAGCTCGACAGAAGATAGAAGGACTTTGTCAGCACGTGGTCGGAGGGGACAGGCTCCAGCGGCGGGATGTCGAGATTGGCGAGGATCTGCTGCAGGCGCTCGCCATTCGCGCTGCTGCCGCCGCTGTTGTCGAGCGCGCTGAACTGGTCGCGGGTGTCGAAGAGCACGGTGCCGCCGGCACGCATATAGGCGTCGATGCGGTTGATCGAGGCGGCCGACGGCATGGGCGCGGTGGCGGAAATCGGCCAGTAGATGATCGGATAGAAGGAGAGCTCGTCCTTTGTCAGGTCGAGGCCTACAGGAGCGGCGGGTTCGAGCGTGGTGCGGAAGGTGAGATATTCCGTCAGGCCCTCGAGGCCGCGCTCGGAGATGCGATCGACTTCGGCCTCGCCGGTGACGACGTAGGCGAGGTGGGTGTTGTCGAGCCGCTGGAAGATCTGCTCGTCGCCGGGCTTGCTGTCGTCGGCGCGCGACTGGCCGGGCTGCACCAGGAAGGCGGCGCTGACGGCGACCGCGATCATCGCCGCCGTGCGGGCTGCCGGGCGCAGGCGCGAGAAGGCGCCGCTCATGAACATGACGATCAGGCTGTCCGCAAGCAGGAGCAGGAAGGCGATGAGGAAGAGCGAGGGCTTGGCCGACCACGTCTCGCCGCCGATCAGGCCTTCGCGCACCAGCGTCACGCCCGAGGCATCGATGGGTTTGAGTTCGGCGTTTGCGGGCAGGACGTTCAAGGCGGTGAACCCTTCCTCGGAGCCATAGAGGCCCGGCGGATTTTCGAAGCTGGCCACAGGGGCAGCCTTGGCGTTGGGGATCAGCGGACGCGCGGCGCCGGTCTCGGTGGTGAGCGCGCCCTTGGCGGTCAGCAGCCGGAAGGGCGGCAGCGCTTCGGCGGTGGTGGCGCCGCCGGATTGCGAGGTGACGCCGCCGGAGCGCGACAGTTGCACGAGGCGGCGCAGCATCTCGACGAAATTGCCCGAGATCGGCAGGTCGGACCATGTGGCCTCGGCGCTGACGTGGAAGAGCACGATGCGGCCTGATGTCATCGGCTTCATCGTTACCAGCGGCGTGCCGTCGGCAAGGCTAGCCCAGGTGCGTTCGGCCAGATCCGGCGTCGGCTCGGCCAGCACCTGGCGCTTTACCGTGACGTCGGTCGGGCGCGCCATGCCGGCGAAGGGGCCGAAATTGGGGAACTCTGCCAGCTGCTGCGGCTCGGCCCAGGAGAGCGCGCCGCCGAGCGCGCGTTCGCCCTGACGCAGCGTCACCGGCACCAGCGGATCGTCGGCAGGGGCGGCGGCCAGACGCGGGCCGGCGAAGCGGATGAGCGTGCCGCCATTGTTGATCCAGCGCTGCAGCGGATCATAGGTCTCCTGCGGCAGGCGGCCGATATCGGCCATGACGATGACCGAAGGGTTCTGCGCCAGCAGGTCGGGAATGGAGGTGGCGAGATCGGGCGCGTTCGGCTCGATCAGGTCGGCATAAGGCTGCAATGCGCGCTGGATGTAATAGAGCGGCGAGAGCAGCGGCTGGAAGCTGTCGCTGGCCTCGCCCGACAGAAGGACGACGCGGCGGCGCTTGAAGCCGTCATCGAGAAGGTGGACGGCGCCGGCCGTTGCGTGGTTGTCGATGCTGAGCCGCGCGAAGTCGTTGCGCATCTCGAAGGGGGCGGTGATCGAGCCTGAAGCCACTGACTGGCCGGGCTGGAAGGAGACGGAGCCTGAGGCGATGGCGCGGCCCTGCGCGTCCTGGGCTGTCAGCGGCAGGGTGGCGGCCGAGGCGCCGTCGAGGCGGGTCGCGGTGACGGTCATGGCGTCGGCGGCGTTGTTGGCGCCTGTAATTGCCACCGTTTGCGCGGCGTCGCCGGCGATCAGGCGCAGTTGGCCGGGTTGCAGGTCGGAGAGTTGGCGCACGGTCGCGTCGTTGTCGTTGGCTGCTGCGCCGTCGGTCAAAAAGGCGAGCGTGCCGGGATGCACGCCGTTCAGCGCCGCGCGCAGCGCCTCGAAGGCGCGCTGGCGGTCGGGGACGAGCGGCTGCGGCTCGGCGGCGCGCAGTTTTTCGCGGGCGACGGCGGCGGTGCCGGCGACGGCATCGTTGCTGGTATCGGCGGTAAAGGCGATAGCGACGGGCAGGCCGGCGCTATCGGCGTCGTCGATCAGCGCCTCGGCAGTCTGAACGCGGCGTTCCCAGTCGGGCGCGGTTGCCCAGCCATTATCGACGAAGAGCACGAGCGGGCCGCCCGCGGCGATCGAGCTGGTGCGCGGGTTGAAGACCGGATCGGCGATGGCGAGGATGACGGCGGCGGCGAGCAACATGCGCAGCAGCGTCAGCCACCAGGGGCTTTGGGCCGGCGTTTCCTCGCGCTTCAGCACTGTGGCGAGGATGCGCAGCGGCGGGAAGACTTCCGTCTTCGGGCGCGGCGGGGTCAGGCGCAGCAGCCACCAGATGACGGGAAGCGCCACGAGGGCGCCGAGAATGGCCGGATAGGCAAAGGCGAAGGGAAGCGCGTTCACAGCTGGCCTCCATGCGTTGCTTTCCCGGGCATTCCGGAGAGATGCATGTGGACGGCGACCAGCGCCTCGGAGGCGAGGTGATCGGTGCGATGGCTGATGAAGGTCCAGCCGAGGTGGCGCAGGCTCTGGCCAAGACCGTCGCGGCGGCCGAGATAGGCGCGCGTATAGGCGTCGCGAATGTTTTCGGCGCGGCCGGAGGTGAGCTTCAAGCCGGTCTCGGGATCGGTGAACTCGGTACGGCCAGTATAGGGAAACAACTCCTCGGCGGGATCGGCCACCTCGATGACGTGGCCGCGCAGGCCGCGACGGGCGAGCGGGCCAATGCGGGCCATCACGGCCTCGGCATCATCGAGGAAATCGCCGATCAGCACGAGGTCGCTCGAGCCGCGGATCATGGCGGTATCCGGCAGGCCGCCGGTGAGCGGCGCGTGCATCAGGGCGACGGCAAGGCGTTCGGCGGCGTTGCGGGCGGAGATCGGTTCCATCACGCCGGGGCAACCGACGCGTTCGCCGGAGCGGGCGAGGATTTCGGCGAGTGCCAGCATGATGACGAACGCGCGGCTTTCCTTGGAGACGCTGCCGAAGGTGGACTTGTACATCATCGACGGCGACATGTCGGCCCAGAGCCAGATCGTGTGGGCGGCTTCCCATTCGCGGTCGCGGATATAGGTGTGGTCGTCGCGGGCCGAGCGGCGCCAGTCGATGCGCGCCAGGCTCTCGCCTTCGCTATAGGGCCGGAATTGCCAGAAATTCTCGCCGATCCCACGCTTGCGGCGGCCATGCCAGCCGGCGATCACGGTGTTGGCGATCCGCTTGGCCTCGACGAGGCAATCCGGCAGCAGGCTGGCGCGCTGCCTTGCACGTGCAAGGGCATCGCTGCCTGGGGTCGGAGTGACGGTCTGTCCGATCGATGCCACGCGTGAGGCTTCCTTCCTGAGCTTAGCCCTTGGCCTGCTTCACCAGCCCGGCGATGACGTCGCGCACCGACATGCCTTCGGCGCGGGCGGCGAAGGTCAGCGCCATGCGGTGCTGCAGCACGGGTTCGGCCAGCGCGTGGACATCGTCGAGCGACGGGGCGAGGCGGCCTTCATAGAGCGCGCGGGCGCGGGCGCAGAGCATCATTGCCTGGCCGGCGCGCGGGCCGGGGCCCCAGGCGACGTTCTTGTCGGTTGCGGCGTTGCCCTGGCCGGGGCGAGCGGAACGGACGAGCGCCAGGATGCCGTCGACCACCTTGTCGCTGACGGGCATCTGACGGATCAGCGTCTGGATCTCGATCAGGCGCTCGGCACTGAGCGCGGCCTGCGGCTTGGTTTCGGCAAGGCCGGTGGTGTCGAGCAGGATTTGCCGTTCGGCGGCGAGTTCGGGGTAGTTGACGTCGACCTGCATGAGGAAGCGGTCGAGCTGTGCCTCGGGAAGCGGATAGGTGCCTTCCTGCTCCAGCGGGTTCTGGGTGGCGAGCACGTGGAAGGGCGTCGGCAGGTCGTAGCGCTGGCCGGCGACGGTGATGTGGTACTCCTGCATCGCCTGCAGCAACGCCGACTGGGTGCGCGGCGAGGCGCGGTTGATTTCGTCGGCCATCAGGAGCTGAGCGAAGACCGGACCCTTGACGAAGCGGAAGGAGCGGCGGCCGGTCTCGTCCTGGTCCATCACTTCGGAGCCGAGGATATCGGACGGCATCAGGTCGGGCGTGAACTGGATGCGGTTGGCGCCGAGGCCGAGCACTTCGCCGAGCGTGGTGACCAGCTTGGTCTTGGCAAGACCGGGGACGCCGACCAGCAGGGCGTGGCCGCCCGAGAGAACGGCGAGCAGCGTGTTTTCGACGACGCTCTCCTGGCCGAAGATCACCTTGGCGACCTCGCTCCTCACTGTGGCGATATCGGCAAGCGCTTTTTCTGCTGCGGCGACGATCGCCTTTTCATCGAGGGGGGCTTCGGTCTTCATCATACCCATCAGGCATCTCTCCAGCGGCTGATCTCATTCGTCGCGAATCGTCGGACTTTTACACGTGTGCCTCATACCCGATAGAGTTATGAAGATGTTGCGGGCTGACAAGTTCGTTTCGAATGACTATCTCGTGACATTCCTGCGTTAAGTGCAAACAGAGACGGAACAATGGCAACCGAAGAGATCAAGGCAGCGACCGATGCCGCGGATCTGGCCGCGCTGATTTCGCGCGCCGCGGGTGATGGTGGCGATGCAAAACGCGGTCTTCCGCCCGTCGAGAAATGGAATCCGCCGTTCTGTGGCGATATCGACATGGAGATCCGCGCCGACGGGACGTGGTTCTACATGGGGACGCCGATCGGCCGGGCGCCGCTGGTGCGGCTGTTTTCCACGGTTCTGCGCAAGGATGAGGATGGCAAGACATACCTCGTAACTCCTGTGGAAAAAGTCGGTATCCGGATCGTCGATGCGCCGTTCCTCGCTGTCGAGATGAACGCCTCCGTCAGGGACGGGCAGGCGGTGCTGACCTTTCGCACCAATGTCGGCGATGTCATCGAGGCTGGCAAGGAGCATCCGATCAGGTTTGTCATTCACGGCGATAACAATGAGTTGAAGCCATACCTGCATGTGCGCGGGCGATTGGACGCGCTGGTATCGCGGGCTGTCATGTACCAGCTCGTGGAGCTTGGCGAGACTGTTGATGTCGACGGGGTCGCGATGTTCTGTCTGCGCTCCGGCGGCGAGACCTTTCCCGTTATGCCGGCGGCTGAACTGGATGCGCTGTCGCGATGATAGAGATTCAGACCAAGGACGGCGCGCTTTATTCCGCAGCCGAATTCAGACGCCGGGCAATGCACCAGATGGGCGGGCCGGTCGATCTGTCGTGGCGCGAGCATGGCGACCATATCCTCAATCCCGAGATCATCGCCCAGGTGGAGACCTTCAAGCTCAGGGACGCCGCCGTGCTGGTGCCTGTCATCGATGACGGCGACGAGGCGCGGGTGATCTTCACGCTGCGCACCTCGACGCTGCGCAAGCATTCCGGCCAGATCGCCTTTCCAGGCGGCAAGATCGATGGGGCGGACGAGACGCCGGAGCAGGCCGCTATGCGCGAGGCCGACGAGGAGATCGGGCTGAAGGGCTCGTTCGTCGAGACGGTGGCGCGGCTGCCTGTTTATCTGGCCTCGACGGGGTTTCGCATCACGCCCGTCTTGGCGGTGGTGCAGCCCGGCTTTGATCTCAAGCTCAATCCCGATGAGGTCGACGACGTCTTCGAGGTGCCGCTCTCCTTCCTGATGGCGCCCGGCAATCACATTCGCGACAAGCGCATGATCGACGGGCTCGACCGACATTTTTATCGCATGCCCTATGAAACCAGAATGATCTGGGGCATCACCGCGGGCATCGTCCGCACGCTCTATGAAAGGCTCTACGCATGACCAACCTTGCTCATGAAGCATGGTTCAACGACCCGGCGCTGAAGCGCGTTTTCTCGCTGCTCAATGCCGATGGCGGCGAGGGGCGCGTGGTGGGTGGCGCCGTGCGCAACAGCCTGATGGGGCTAGATGTCAGCGATATCGACGTGGCGACGACGCTGACGCCTGACGTCGTGATCGAGCGCGCCAAGGAAGCCGGGATCAAGGCCGTGCCGACGGGCGTCGAGCATGGCACGGTGACGCTCGTCATCGACCGCAAGCCGTTCGAGGTGACAACGCTGCGCGCCGATGTCGAGACCGACGGGCGGCGGGCGACGGTGGCGTTCAGCACCGACTGGCAGACGGATGCCGAGCGACGCGACCTCACGATCAACGCGCTTTACGTGGGCGAGAACGGCGAGGTGGTCGATCTTGTCGGCGGGCTTGTCGATATCGAGAAGCGGAACATCCGCTTCATCGGCGATGCCGCGACCAGGATCAAGGAAGACTATCTGCGCATCCTGCGCTTCTTCCGCTTCTTTGCCTATTACGGCTCTGGGCGGCCGGATGCGGACGGGTTGCGGGCGGCCGCGGCTGCCCGCTCCAAGCTTTCGACGCTGTCGGCCGAGCGGGTGTGGTCGGAGATGCGCAAGCTGCTGTCGGCGGACGATCCGGGGCGCGCGCTATTGTGGATGCGCACGGTGGGCGCGCTAACGGAAATTCTGCCGGAGACCGAAAAGTGGGGCATCGACGCGATCCCGGCGCTGATCGCGACCGAGAAGGCGCTCGGATGGACGCCGGATCCGCTGCTGAGGCTGGCCGCGATCGTGCCGCCCGATGCCAAGCGGCTGGAGGCGATGGCGGCGCGGCTGAAGCTAGCCAATGCGGAAGCGGTGGTTTTCAAGGCCTGGGCGAATGCGGCGCCCATCAACGACGAAATGTCGACGGCGGCCTTCGATCGGCTGCTTTATCGCAACGGCGCTGAGGGTATCATCACACGGCTGAAGCTGGCGCTTGCGGTGGCGCGCGGGAAGGCTGAGGGCGACATGGCGGAGATGGCACGATCGGCGCGGCTGAACAAGCTGCTCGATCACGCCAATGCATGGGTGAAGCCGAGCTTTCCTGTGAATGGCGGGGATGTGATCGCTGCAGGCATTCCGTCGGGCCGGCAGGTCGGGGAGACGTTGGCCACGCTGGAGCATCAGTGGGTGGAGGAAAACTTCGCCTCCGACCGGGCGACCTTGCTCGCCCGGCTTTCTGATCGCGTCAGATGATCAGGCCGCGTTCGCTTCGTTGCGGATGCGGGCCTTGATGTTGTCGACCATGTTTTCGCGGATGATGGTTTCGCCATGCGCGGATTTCATATGGTCGACAGCGCGGCGCACGACTTCGGCGTCGTCGCTTGCGCGTGTGTGCCAGCTGCATCCGGGGACCAGCGTTCCACATTCGAAAAGTCTCATCGTCTCCTCCTGACTTGAGTTCTCAATGACGCTTATGCGTTTTGTGGGAATGCTCCAGGGACGGGAAGGTTCCGGCTGGTTGTCGCACCGGCCGTAGGGATCGCATGTTTCACGCGATCGTCGATGTGTCCGTTCCCCGGACGGTGAGCCCGATTACTCGGGCATCGCCCATGCGCGGTAGCAATCCGTGTGGGCGCTGTTGTTCTGGCCCTTGGTGCGGCGCGACAACTCCTCGGCGGACAGGCCGCCGGCGAGTTGAAGCTTGACCTGTTCCACAAAGCAGGAAAGGGGCAGATCGGACCCGCTCTTGGCTTTCAGCGCTTCGGCCAGCCTGTTGAGCATCTCGGGTGTGTCGATTGGGCGGGGTGGCGGTTGAGCACCTGCCGCCGCCGGTGTTCCACTCTGTATCGTCATGACAATCCTCCTCCGATTGTTGAACGCGTACATGCATGAAATGGGTATCCGGTCCGCTTATTAAAAGCCTCTCACGATCAAATTGCCGATCTTTCCTCCCAGTTACGGCCAGCGAACGGCGGGGGGTAGCGATGAGAGAATGGACTCGACATTCCCACCCGTTTTCAAGCCGAAGATCGTTCCCCGGTCATATAGCAGATTGAACTCGACATATCGCCCACGGCGAATCAATTGTTCTTCACGATCTTGTTCTGTCCACTGTTTATTGAAGTTGGAGCGAACAATCCGTGGATAAACCATCGCAAAGGCGCGGCCGACATCGCGGGTGAAGGCGAAATCGGCGCTCCAGCCGCCTGCCTCCTCGCTCGAATGCAGCCAGTCGTAGAAGATGCCGCCCGTGCCGCGCGCTTCGTTGCGGTGCTTGAGGAAGAAGTATTCGTCGCACCACTTCTTGTAGGCGTCATAATCGGCGACGCCGGCGTGGCTGCGGCAGGCGATCTCCATCGCCTTGTGGAACAGGCGGGTGTCGTCGTCTTCCTGGGTGCGCCGGCGGTCGAGCACCGGCGTCAGGTCGGCGCCGCCGCCGAACCAGCGGCTCGACGTCACCACCATGCGGGTGTTCATGTGCACGGCGGGGACGTTGGGGTTCACCGGGTGGGCGATCAGCGAGATGCCCGAGGCCCAGAAGCGCGGATCGTCCTTGGCGCCGGGCATCTGGGAGCGCAGGTCGGCGCTGAATTCGCCGTAGACGGTGGAGGTGTGGACGCCGACTTTCTCGAAGACGCGGCCTTCCATCATCGACATGCGACCGCCACCACCGGCGCCGTTCTCGCGCTTCCAATCCTTGGCGACGAAACGGCCCGGCTCACGATCGGAAAGCGGTCCTGCGAGTTCATCCTCGATCGCTTCGAAAGAGGCGCAGATCTGGTCGCGCAGGCCCTCGAACCAGGTGCGGGCCATCTCCTTCTTGTCCTCGATATCCGCGGGCAGGCCGATCGGAAGTTCGGGTCGTTCCATAGTCGTCGTCTCCGGTACGCGCGCGGGCAAAATTCGAGTCACACCCGCTTCAATCGCCCCTGATAGCAGGTCGTTTGGCATAGCGCCAACAGCCCAACGGCGTTGGTGAGCAGGCTTCAGATTCGACTCGCAATATTCAGGCGTCGATACTACCTTTCCGTTAGGGTCAAAACTCAATCAGGATAGGGGTTCTGTTGACGATGACGGGATTGGATGGAAGCAAACAAGCGCAAGGGAAGACCTCTTGGTCTTGTCGAGCATTGTTTGCGATCAGGCGGCCCGTCATCGCCAACCCTGCGGGCAAGCTGTATTTTGTGCCTGCGGGCGTCGGAAAGGTTTGAAAATGATGGGCATTTCCCGCACCTCTCCTCCTACTCAGACACAAAATACAGCTTGCAGAACCCCTATCCTGATTGAGTTTTGACCCTGGAGGTAGGTTGTATGACGAAGATCCCAGGACCGCCGTCATTTGACGGCTTGAAACGAAGGATTGCCAAGCACCGGGCCGAGGGCACGCCGCGCAAGAACGACCGGTTCGTGCGGCAGACCTATTGTCTGGCGCTGCTCGATGCGCGCGCAAAGGCCCGCGAGTGGTTCGACGAGTACCCCAAGGCCGCCTACTGGACCGAGGTCGAGAGCTGGCGCCAGCTCGACGGCGACCAGATCGAGTTTACAATGCGGCGTCTGCCATCGGCCGATTGAGGTCTATTCGGCGGCGTCGCGCAGGCGGCTTTCGATCAGGAGGCCGCTTTCATCCAGGATCGGATGCGCGACCGAGACGATATGGGCGTTGATGCGCTTCAGGTCGCGCAGCATGTCGAGATGCAGCGAGCTCGTCTGCAGGCTGTCGGCGCGTCCGTCGCGCAGGCGCTCCAGATGGCGCTCGGAGGATTGCTTCTCCATGCGGCGCACTTCCACTTTCACTTCCATCAGCTGACGGGCGAGATTGAAATCACGGGTGACGAAGATCGTCTGGGCGATGCGCAGGTTCTCCAGCGTCAGATGAAAGAGCTTGCTCAGCTCCTCGTAGCCGTCCTCGGAGAACTTCAAACCGAGCGACACCTTCTTGGCGACCTGCGGCAGCAGGCCCTTTTCGATGATGTCGCCGATATGCTCGAGATTGATCGCATAGTCGATGATAACGATCGAGCGGCGTCCGTCCTCTTCGCTGAGGCCGCCTCGGCCGAGCTTGGAGAGGTAGATCTTCACTTCCTGTTGCAGGCTGTCGACGCGCTTTTCGAGGCTCGCGATTTCTGTCAGCTTCGACATGTTGTTGCGCTCGAAGGCGTCAGCCGCGCGCTGCAGCATGCGCTCGATCAGGTCGCCGACCCCCAACACTTCGCGGGTGGCGCTGGCGAGCGCCACGACCGGCGTCGAGAGTTCCTGCGGATCGAGATAACGCGGCGCGTTGTCGGCCTGCTCGTCCTCGGGGACGAGCTTCAGCATCAAGCGCGACAGCAGGCGCGAGAAGGGCCAGGCGAGGGCCGCAAGCAGGAGGTTGAAGCCGAGATGGGCATCGACCGGCAGCTTGGCGGGAGACAGCGGCAGGGTTTCCAGGAGATCGGCGCCGAAGCCGGCGAGCGGCAGCGCGATCAGGCAGCCGATGGCGCGGACGATCAGATTGCCGAGCGTGACGCGCTTGACCGAGGCCGGGCCGGAAAGCGAGGCGATGACGGGCGGGATGGCGCCGCCGAGATTGGCGCCGAGCACCAGCACGATCACAAGGCCGGCCGACAGGATGCCCGTCGAGGCGAGCGACAGGATGAGGACGACGGCGGCGAGGCTGGACGAAGAGATGAAGGCGATGCAGGCCGAAAAGGCGAGCGCCACCGGCCAGGCATTGTCGAGCAGGCCGATGAAGGCCGAGAGCGCCGGCGACTGGCGCATCGGCTCGGTGGCGCTGCTCAAGAGGTGCAGCGACAGCAACATGAGGCCGATGCCGATCAGCGCCTGACCGCCGCCCTGGCGGGAGGTCGAGCCGCCGCGATAGAGCACGATGCCGGCGAGGATGACCAGCGGCGACAGCCACTCGATGCCGGTTGCGACGATCCAGGCGGTGACGGCGGTGCCGACATTGGCGCCCAGAAGCACGATCTGCGCCATGCGCGGCTTGACCAGCTCGCGCTCAACGAAAGAGGCGACCATCAGGGCGGTCGCGGTGGAGCTCTGCAGCGCGATGGTGGCAACGAAACCGGAGACGAAGGAGCGCAGGCCGCTCTTGGTGCCGGAGGCAAGCCCCGTCCGCAGCCGCGCGCCGAAAGCGCGCGATACGCCATCCTTCACCTGCGACAGGCCGAACAGCAGCAGGGCTACGGCGCCGAACAGGTTGATCATGACGATTGTGGATTCCATGCGGGCTTGTCTTTTTCTATCTCTTGGCGCCTTCAGTGGCGCGTTTTGCGACTCTCTGGTTGCGGCAAACCATTGAAATATCGGCATATCGTCCGATTTTTTGTTTGTCCGGCTAAAAATTATACGCCTGATCGGCGATTTCACAACGCCGTTCGCGACATTATGCGCCGCTGAACCGGCATTTCCGTGGCAGGGTCAGGACCAGACGGTCTGGCGCATGGCTTCGCCCGTGATCATCGCCGCCGATACCGCGACATTGATGGAGCGCTGGCCCTCGACCATGGGCACGAGGATGCGGGCATCGGCGGTGTCGTGCACATGGTCGGGCACGCCGGCACTCTCACGGCCGAAGAGCAGGATGTCGTCAGAGCGGAAGCGGAAGTCGGTGTAGCGGCCGGATGCCTTGGTGGAGGCCAGCACGAGGCGGCGGCCGGTGGTTTTGCGCCAGTCCTCGAACTGCTCGAAATTGACATGGCGGGTGAGGGCGGCGGCGGCGATGTAATCCATTCCGGCGCGCTTGAGGTTGCGGTCGGAGATGTCGAAACCGGCGGGTTCGATGATATCGACGGCAAAGCCGAGGCAGGCGGCAAGCCGCAGGATGGTGCCGGTGTTGCCAGGAATATCGGGCTGATAGAGTGCTATTCTGAGGTCCGCCATGATCGCCCCGTTTGATCGCTTCTGTCCGGCCTGACCTAGTGCAAGTGCGGTTTTGGTGCAACAGCCTGCTTTTTGGGCGCGAATCTTTGGCTTTCGGCAAGTTTGGCCTGGAAAACGCGTCAATTTCGCGTTATCGGTGCATATCTTCAATCGCCAACAAGGGAGCGCCAAGATGAATGCATTGCCGTATGTCAGCCTCCCGTCCGCCAATCTGCGGATCATGGCGACCCGACGCTCCTAAAGCGTCCTTTTCTTTCTGATTTCCCTTTCGTAATCCATTGCGCGGCCATGTTGGCCTCGTCCCTTGAACGTCCACTGCCCATATAAGCCGTTGCGCGTCTGTGCCGGCGAGGGCAGGAACGCTGAAGTTCGGAGCATTTTCATGTTTGGCTGGTTTGAACAGCGTCTCAATCCTTTCCCCTCCGAGGAGCCCGGCGTTCCTCCGAAGGGGCTGTTTGCCTTCTGCTGGCACTACACTAAGCCCGCGGCCCCCTGGCTTGCGGCCATGGCCGTGTTGACGATGCTGATTGCGGTCGGCGAAGTCGCGCTGTTTCAGTTTCTCGGCAATATCGTCGACTGGCTGACGCATGCCGATCCGAAGACCTTCCTCGAGACCGAGGGTTACAAGCTCTACTGGATGGGGGCGCTGATCCTGATCGGCCTGCCTCTGGCGGCGGTGGCGGATTCCGTCATCATGCACCAGGTGCTGATCGGCAACTATCCGATGATCGCCCGCTGGCAGATGCACCGTTTCCTGATGCGTCACAGCATGACCTTCTTCGCCAACGAGTTCGCCGGACGCGTGGCCACCAAGGTGATGCAGACATCGCTTGCCGTGCGCGAGACAGTGATGAAGATCCTCGACGTCTTCGTCTATGTCGTCAGCTACTTCATCTCGATGATCGTGGTCATCGCGGCGGCCGATTGGCGGCTGATGATCCCGATCCTGGCATGGCTCGGCGTCTATATCGCCATCGTCGCCTACTTCGTACCGCGTCTGCGCAAGATCGCGGCGATGCAGGCGGATGCGCGTTCGCTGATGACCGGCCGCGTCGTCGACAGCTACACCAACATCGCGACGGTGAAGCTGTTCTCGCATGCGGGCCGTGAGGAGACCTATGCCAAGGAGGGCATGGACGGCTTCTTGCAGACCGTGCACCAGCAGATGCGTAAGGTCACGATGTTCCACGCATCGGTTTATATCAACAACTGCGTGGCGCTGTTCGTGATCTCGGGCCTGTCGATCTGGTTCTGGCTGAACGGCGGCATCTCGGTCGGCGCGATCGCGATTGCCATCGGTCTTGCCATGCGCGTCAACGGCATGTCGCAGTGGATCATGTGGGAAGTCTCGGCGCTGTTCGAGAATATCGGCACGGTCTATGACGGCATGGAGATGATGACGAAAGAGCACGACATCACCGACAAGCCGGGCGCTTCGTCTCTGACGGCCAAGAAGGGCGCGATCCATTACGACCGGATCGGCTTCCACTACGGGAAGGGCAAGGGCATCATCGAAAACCTGTCGCTCGACATCAAGGCGGGCGAGAAGGTGGGTCTGGTCGGCCGCTCCGGCGCCGGCAAGACGACACTGATGAACCTGTTGCTGCGCTTCTATGATCTTGAGGGCGGTCGTATCACGATCGACGGTCAGGACATCTCGCATGTCTCGCAGGAGAGTCTGCGCGAACTGATCGGCGTCGTCACGCAGGACACGTCGCTGCTGCACCGCTCGATCCGCGACAACATCGCCTATGGCCGTCCGGATGCGACCGACGCGGAGATTATCGAGGCGGCCAAGCGGGCCAATGCCTGGGACTTTGTCGAGGGCCTCGTCGACATGCAGGGGCGCAAGGCGCTCGATGCGCAGGTTGGCGAGCGCGGTGTGAAGCTCTCGGGCGGCCAGCGCCAGCGTATCGCGATCGCCCGCGTCTTCCTCAAGGACGCGCCGATCCTGGTGCTCGACGAGGCGACCTCGGCGCTCGATTCCGAGGTCGAGGCGGCGATCCAGGAGAACCTGTTCGCGCTGATGGAGGGCAAGACGGTCATCGCGATTGCCCACCGTCTGTCGACGCTGACGGAGATGGACCGGCTGGTCGTGCTCGACAAGGGCAAGATCATCGAGGCCGGCTCGCATGTCGAACTGGTGGAGCAGGGCGGGGTCTATGCCGACCTCTGGAACCGCCAGTCGGGCGGCTTCCTGGCCGATCACTCGGATGAGGATGGTGTCCAGAAAGAGGCTGCGGCCGAGTAAGGCAGGCTCCCCCGCTCCGCCATGCATGCGGAGCGGGGGGATTTGACGAATGTCAAAAATAGCACGGCGTGCGTGCGGAGGCTCATTGATTGCGACATAAAAACACGCGCCGGTGGTAAGTTTTTGTTTAGCGGAGACTGGCACAAGGGTTTCATCAATTTAGCATTGTTTGAAATTTTCAGGTGCCAGCCATGAGCTCTCTCAAGATCAAGATTCTTCTGCCCGCGCTATTTGCCTTCATCGTCTTCATCCTGATCGCGCAGGGCGCTGCCGGCATGCGGTCAGTGTGGCAGCTCAACAGCCAGGCCGAAAGCATCAGCCTGCGGATGGACAAGTCGCTGATGATCGCGGAGATGGAGCGTCGCGTGTCCGATGTCCGTCGCCTCTATCTCGCGGTGCTCGCTGCCGTCAGCGAGGAAGAGCAGAAGACGCTTCTGGCTCAGATCAAGACCGCCACAGCGGCTCGCGAAACCGCGATCAAGACGTTTGAAGCCGCCCAGTCGGCCGGCCCGCGTCCGCGCTTCGAACAGCTCAAGGCAATCATCGCGGATTACGACAAGCTTGGAGACCAGTTCTCCAGCCTGCTCGTCAGTGCAAGAACCAGTGATGCCAAGGCAGTCATCGAGAAGATGACGCCGATGGGTAACAGCACCGGTGAAATTCTGCAGGGAATGATCTCAGACAATCGCGCCGCTGCCGGCAACGACAAGAAGGCCGCGGCCGACGCGACCGAGATCGTGACTATCGCAACGATAGCAGGTGTTGCTATTGCCGTGCTTCTCGCAATCGGCGCAGCTGCGCTGAGCCTGGTGCGCGTCACGCGGCCGATCGGGGTGATCACGCAATCGATGAACGCACTGGCAGCCGGCGACAATCAGGCGGCCATTCCCTATGCCGGCCGCCAGGACGAGATCGGCGAGATGGCCGCTGCCGTTGCCGTATTCCGCGACAACGCGCTGGAGCGCGAACGCCTTGAGCGGGAGACGGAAGCCAATCGCTCGATGAGCGAAAGCGAGCGGATTGCGCGCGAGGAGCAGAAGGCGCGCGAGGCGGCCGAGGTGTCGTTTGCCGTCGACAATCTGGCCCGCGGCTTGAAGAGCCTGTCCGACGGCGACCTGACTGTCCGTATCGAGCAGAGCTTTGCCGGTCAGTTGGACCAGCTGCGCAGCAACTTCAACGAATCCGTCCATGGCCTGGAACGCGTGCTGCGCGTGGTCGGCGAAAATGCCCGCAAGATCGATGCCGGCGCCAACGAGATCCGTGCAGCGTCCGACGATCTGGCGAAGCGCACCGAGCAGCAGGCTGCTTCGGTCGAGGAGACGGCGTCGTCGCTCGAGCAGGTGACTACGGCGGTCCGCGATACGGCTCAGCGCGCCGGGCAGGCGGGCGAACTGGTGGAGACGACCCGCAGCGGCGCCGAGCGCTCCGGCGTGATCGTCGAGCAGGCGGTTGCGGCCATGGAGGCCATCGAGACCTCCTCGAACGGGATCTCCAACATCATCGGCGTGATCGACGACATCGCCTTCCAGACCAACCTGCTCGCGCTGAATGCCGGTGTCGAGGCAGCGCGCGCCGGTGAGGCGGGCAAGGGCTTCGCGGTCGTGGCGCAGGAAGTGCGCGAGCTCGCCCAGCGCTCGGCCAATGCCGCCAAGGAGATCAAGACTCTCATCACCAAATCGGGCGATCAGGTGCGTCAGGGCGTTGAGCTCGTCGGCGAGACCGGCCGGCAGCTTGCCGTGATCGTGTCGGAGGTTCAGGCGATCAACGGCAATGTGTCGGCCATCGTCAGCAGCTCACGCGAACAGTCGACAGGCCTCAGCGAGATCAATGTCGCCGTCAACCACATGGATCAGGGCATCCAGAAGAATGCGGCGATGGTCGAGCAGACGACGGCCGCTACTCACAGCCTGGCGCGGGAAGCGGCAGCGCTGATCGAGCTTCTCTCGCAGTTCAGGCTGAGCGAAAGCCAGGCTGCCTCGATGCGTGTCGCTTCGCAGGCGAGCGATCAGCCCGTCCAATCGCCAGCCCGCGCGCTCGGTGCCCGTGTTGCCCGCGCCTACGGCTGAAGACTTGATATCAAGCACAATTGAAAACGCCCTCCCTGGGATATCGGGAGGGCGTTTTCATTTTATAATCAGTCGCTTGGATGTGTCTTCTCAGTGCCTGTCGGCACTCAGGCTGTCCGCCCAGTCGATGATGCGATGGCCCTCTACCGCCATGCTGCTGGCAAAGGCAAGCGTGCGCAACGCCATCAACCGACGCTGCTCTTCACTATCGATCCAAGCGGCAACGGCTTCCGCCACGACCTGGTCGTGCGGTACGCCGAGCTGCTCTATAACCGCATCGAGTCTTTCCGCCAAAGGCAACGGTATGCTCGACACGAGTGTCCTCTTTTGCATTGTGGCCGTCTCCCGTGAAATCTCATGCTATTCCCACATTGTGGCAGGACATGTCTCATTCAACGACGATGCCGTCGATGTTACCAATCATTACGAAAATATTAGGCTGGTCCGGCGAACGGATTGCTTTCCCCATCCGGCGGATAAGCCTATATCGCAAATATGCTCCTAAATCGACTCTTTCGTGCCTTTGAAACCTGGATTGATCCCTTCCAACCGCGCGACAACATTCAGCCGCCGCGGTCGACGACGGGCTTCATCTGGTTCTATATCGGCCAGGCCAAGCTCCCCTTCATCGCGATGCTGGTTCTCGGCGGCATGTCGGCCGCGATCGAGGCGGCGTTGTTCTGGTTCGTCGGGCGCGTCGTCGATATTCTCGCCAGCATCAAACCCGACGTCGGCTGGCACGGCTTGCTCGCCGCGCATGGCTTCGAGCTGTTCGGCATGCTCTTCCTCATCGGCCTCGTGCGCTTCATCGTGCAGCTTGTGATCGCGCTGGTCGATCAGCAGGTGATCACGCCGGGATTCTACAATCTGGCGCGCTGGCAATCCTACCTGCATGTGTCACGGCAATCGCTGTCCTTCTTCCAGAGCGACTTCTCCGGGCGGATCGTCACGAAGGTTTGGTCGGCGGGGCAGGCGACGGGCGATCTGGTGACATCGCTGATGGAGAGCGTCTGGTTCGTCGGCATCTATGCGGCGACGACGCTGGTGCTCGTCGCGCGTCTCGACCTGTCGCTGGCGGTGGTCGTGCTGTGCTGGCTCGTGGCCTTCGGGATTCTGGCGCGCTACTTCGTGCCGCGCATCCGGCGCCACTCGCGCGATACGGCCGAATCCGCCTCGATACTCAACGGGCGCATGGTGGATGCCTATAGCAACATCCAGACGCTGAAGCTCTTTGCCCGCGACGAAGAGACCGATCGCTACATGCGGCAGGGCTTCGATACGTTCCAGGCGACGGTGCTGCTCTTTACCCGCTTCATCACCGGCGTGCGCGCTTCGATGGCGCTGCTCTCGGGCATCATGATCGTGACCATGGCGGGGCTCAGCGTGCATCTTTGGCTGCAGGGGCTGATCAGCTCGGGCGCGGTCGCGTTTTCGCTGGCGCTGGTGCTCAGGCTCAACTTCCTGCTCGGTCGCCTGATGACGCAGTTCAACGGCATCATGCGCAATCTCGGCACGATCCAGAACTCGGCGGAGCTCATCTCCAAGCCGCTCGGTCTCGTCGACAAGCCGGATGCGCCGGATCTTGTCATCGCCGAGCCCGGCATCCGCTTCGACGACGTGTCCTTCCACTATGGCAAGGGCAGCGGCGTGATCGACCATTTCTCGCTGACCATCGCTCCCGGCGAGAAGGTCGGCATTGTCGGGCGCTCCGGCGCCGGCAAGTCGACGCTCGTGAACCTTCTGCTGCGGCTCTACGATCTCGAAGGCGGGCGTATCCTGATCGACGGGCAGGATATCGCCGGCGTCAGGCAGGAATCGCTCAGGATGCAGATCGGCGTCGTCAGCCAGGATACCTCGCTGCTGCACCGCTCGGTGCGCGACAACATCCTCTTCGGTCGCCCGGATGCAGGCGAGGCAGGACTGGTCGAGGCGGCGCGTCGCGCGGAGGCGATGGGCTTCATCCAGCGGCTGGAGGATCAGCAAGGGCGCAAGGGGTTCGACGCGCATGTCGGCGAACGCGGCGTCAAGCTCTCCGGCGGGCAGCGGCAGCGGATCGCGATTGCCCGGGTCATGCTCAAGGATGCGCCGATCCTGGTTCTCGACGAGGCGACGTCGGCGCTGGATTCCGAGGTGGAAGAGGCGATCCAGACGAACCTCAACCGGATCATGGACGGCAAGACGGTCCTGGCGATCGCGCACCGGCTGTCGACGATCGCAGCGCTCGACAGGCTGATCGTCGTCGACAAGGGGCGGATCATTCAGGAGGGCACGCACGAGGCGCTGCTGCGCGATGGCGGGCTCTACGCCGAGCTCTGGGCGCGGCAATCGGGCGGCTTCCTGGCGGCCGATCTGGAAGAGGTCTAGGCGTTCCAGCTCATCCGCCGCTAGCGATCGATGGCGATCTCGGCCATCAGCCCGTAGTGGTTGGAACCGGCATTGTCTTCGATCTGCCTGACCGAGACCAGCCGCAGGGGCGGGCGGGTGAGCACGTGGTCGATGGCGATCCCCAGCTTGCCGGCTCGGGTCGGCCATGTCGCGGGCTCCGGAAACACCGTGTTCAGGCCGGTGGCGCGGACGAAATCCTGAATATGGGGATCGATAATGGCCGAGTTGAAATCGCCGGCGACGATGAGCGGTCCATCCACCGACTTGACGACTTTGCGGAGATCCCAGAGTTCGTCGACCTGGAAATCGTCGAAATAGGGCTTTGCGAGGTGGACGGAGGCGAGGTGGACGGGCGTTCCGTCGACATCGATCGTCACCTGGACGAGACGGTTGGGCCACAGATCGCCGAGGGTTCTCACGCCTTGCTCAAGGAACGGGCGCTTGGAGAGCACCAGCGTATCGCATCCCGGCGTGCCGACGCCGCAGCCGATGCGATAGGGGTAGGTCGCGGACATGCGTGGAAGCTCCGGCAGCAAGGGCGCGGCTTCGAGGATGTTGACGACATCGGCGCCGGAGGCGATCACGTCCTCAGCGATACGGCGGCTGTTTTCGAAATTGTCGTTCTCGATGTTGAAGGACATCAGGCGCAGCAGCGGGCGCGGCGCGGTTGCCGGCGGGGTGGCTTCGAATTCCTTCAGCATCAGCACGCCGTGGCCGGCAAGCAGCACCGACACGCTAAGCAGCAGGTAGGCGTACCAATGCCGCCTTATGAGGATCAGGACAAGGCTTGCGGCGAGTGCTGCGAGCGCGAAATGAACCTGAAAGCTGTAGACGAAGGCAAGCAGCCAAGTGTGCGTGAGATAACGCAAAGAAATGGCCGCAAGCAGCAGCGACACGAGAACACTGCCCACGCAGAATAAAGTGTGTCTCATAGGATGGCACCGGGCGTGAGCGAGTAATATTTCGGCCACGTAACACGCGGCCGGATATGTTGCAACGCAACACTGTTGCAGCCGCGCGATTGTCCTAAAGAATCAACTCTGAAGGCCCGCGACATTGTGCCCTCTTGCCCTGCCGAGGCTGGACATAATTGATGATCGATAATAGAACGCGCCTTAGTGGGTGGGGAATCTAAGTTCGAATATCTGTATGACAGATTCGTCGCCTTGGAGGGATGGCGCGGAAAATTCCGCGAAGTTTGGGCAGAGGATGTTAAGCCGTGAGCGAACACGAAACGACAGGCGGGGTCTCTAGCGAGCCCACACGCCGTGATTTCCTTTATTTAACCACGGGTATGGCAGGCGCCGTCGGCGCCGTCTCTGTCGCATGGCCGTTTATCGACCAGATGCGTCCCGACGCTTCGACGCTCGCTCTGGCTTCCATTGAAGTCGACGTGTCGAGCCTCGAGCCTGGCATGTCGCTGACCGCCAAGTGGCGCGGCAAGCCGATCTTCATCCGCAACCGTACACCTGAGGAAGTGAAGGCTGCAGATGACGTTCCGTTGGCGGAGCTCAAGGATCCGATCGCGCGCAACGCCAACCTCGCCGCCGACGCGCAGGCGACGGGTGTCGACCGTTCGGCCGGCAAGGACAAGGAAAACTGGATCGTCATGATCGGGTCCTGCACCCATCTTGGCTGCGTTCCGCTCGGCCAGGCCGGCGAATACAACGGGTGGTTCTGTCCCTGTCATGGCTCGGTCTACGATACGGCCGGCCGCATACGGAAAGGCCCGGCACCGCAGAATCTTGCGATTCCGACCTATTCGTTCGTTTCCGACAAAGTTATCAAAATCGGTTGAGGGGGACTGATTTATGAGTGGCCATTCCAGCTACGAGCCATCAACCGGCCTTGAGAAGTGGATCGATGCACGCCTGCCGCTGCCTCGTCTCGTCTATGACAGCTTCGTCGCCTATCCGGTTCCGCGTAACCTGAACTACGCCTACACCTTCGGCGCCATGCTGTCGGTGATGCTGATCGTGCAGATGCTAACAGGTATCGTGCTCGCCATGCATTATGCGGCGGAAACATCCGTTGCCTTCAATTCCGTCGAAAAGATCATGCGCGACGTCAACCACGGTTGGCTGCTGCGCTACATGCACGCCAACGGCGCGTCGTTCTTCTTCGTCGCGGTCTATCTGCATATCGCCCGCGGCCTCTATTACGGCTCCTACAAGGCGCCGCGCGAAATCCTCTGGATCCTCGGCGTTCTCATCTATCTGCTGATGATGGCGACCGGCTTCATGGGCTACGTTCTGCCCTGGGGTCAGATGTCCTTCTGGGGCGCCACCGTTATCACCGGCTTCTTCTCGGCATTCCCGCTGGTCGGCGAATGGGTGCAGCAGTTCCTGCTCGGCGGCTTTGCGGTCGACAATCCGACGCTGAACCGCTTCTTCTCGCTGCACTACCTGCTGCCGTTCGTCATTGCCGGCGTCGTCGTGCTGCACATCTGGGCGCTGCACGTGACCGGCCAGACCAACCCGACTGGCGTCGAGGTCAAGACCAAGACGGATACGGTGCGGTTCACACCTTACGCGACGCTCAAGGATGCGCTCGGCGTATCGGTGTTCCTGCTGGTTTACGCCTATTTCGTCTTCTACCTGCCGAACTTCCTCGGCCACGCCGACAACTACATCCCGGCCGACCCGTTGAAGACGCCGGCGCATATCGTTCCGGAATGGTACTTCCTGCCGTTCTACGCGATGCTGCGCTCGATCACCTTCAACATCGGACCGATCGATTCCAAGCTGGCTGGCGTTCTCGTCATGTTCGGCGCCATCATCGTGCTGTTCTTCCTGCCGTGGCTCGACACGTCCAAGGTTCGCTCAGCGGTCTATCGCCCGTGGTACAAGATGGCTTACTGGCTGTTCGTGATCAACGCGATCATCCTCGGCTGGCTCGGTTCGCAGCCGGCGGAAGGCCTCTACACCACGATCTCGCAGATTTGCACGCTGCTCTACTTCGCTTTCTTCCTGATCGTCATGCCGGTCCTGGGTCTCGTCGAGACGCCGCGCCGGGTGCCGAACTCGATCACCGAGGCGGTGCTGGAGAAGCGCAACAAGTCGGTCGCTGCCGAAGCGGCCAAGGCATGAGCGGGCGGCGAGAGGGAACACACATCATGAAAAAGCTTGTTGCAAGCATCCTGTCACTCGCAGTCGTCGGCTGTCTCGGGAGCGCGGCTGTCGCGCAGGAGGCAAAGCCCGCCGAACATCACGAGGCGGCGACCCCGCATTATCCGCTGAAGGAGCCGAAGGAGGTCGACTGGACCTTTGCCGGTCCCTTCGGCCACTATGACAAGGGCCAGCTGCAGCGCGGCCTGAAGGTCTACACCGAAGTCTGCGCCGCCTGCCACTCCATGCACCTCGTGCCGTTCCGCATGCTGGGCGATCTCGGCTACTCGGAAGCGCAGGTCAAGGCGTTCGCCGCCAACTACGAAGTGCAGGATGGCCCGAACGCCGCCGGCGACATGTACAGCCGCAAGGCCGTGCCGTCGGACTACTTCCCGTCGCCGTTTGCCAACGCCGAAGCGGCGGCTGCGTCCAACAACGGTGCGGCGCCGCCGGACTTCTCGCTGATCGCGAAAGCCCGCGAAGTCGAGCGCGGCTTCCCGCGCTTCATCTTCGATATCTTTACGCAGTACCAGGAAGGCGGGCCGGATTACATCTACTCGCTGCTGACCGGCTACGAGAACCCGCCTGAAGGCACGACCGTGTCGCAGGGCCAGCACTACAACCCGTACTTCCACGCCGCCTCCGTCCTCGCCATGCCGCCGCCGCTGTCGGATGGCCAGGTGACCTATGACGACGGCACCGCCGGTACGGTCGACCAGTATGCCAAGGACGTCGCCTCGTTCCTGATGTGGGCCGCCGAGCCGCATCTGGTCGAGCGCAAGCACACCGGCTTCATGGTGATGATCTTCCTTTTGATCTTCACCGTGCTGATCTACCTCACCAAGCGGTCGGTCTACGCCCGCAAGGACCACTGAGGATATCAAATGCTTGATAGGAAAGGCGCTCTTCGGGGCGCCTTTTTTGTTGGGAAGGGGACGGGGGCTAGCGGCTAGAGATCACCGAAGGCTTCTTCGTCTTCAGGGCTTTCCCATTCCGGGAAAAAGCTGGTCGCGGAAGCCAGATCATCGCTGACGTCTTCGTCGCCCTCCGGCAGGTTCGGACCTTCGATGTGCTTGAACCAGATCGCGACGTCGGTAATCTTCACGCGTGGCTGCATGGGTGCGCCCCTTGGCCTGTCGTATGGTCGATATGGCATGATATCCCAGCTTGAAATTGAATCAATCAGCTGCCGGCTATCCGCATTTGTCGAGGATGCGGCGAAACGGCTATGGACAATCGGCGCTCGGCGGATCAGTTTGCGCGCAGACTCTTCTAGGAATAAGGCATTCATCCGCCCATGGCTCACGCAGTAGACAACGAACTCGTCAAGGCGATCCGCTCCATCCGGGATTACCCAAAACCCGGTATCATCTTCCGCGACATCACCACGCTGCTCGGCGATGCGCGCGCGTTCCGGCGGGCGGTGGATGAGCTGGTGCAGCCTTATGCGGGGATGAAGATCGACAAGATCGCCGGCATGGAGGCGCGGGGCTTCATTCTTGGCGGCGCCGTGGCGCATCAGCTTTCGGCTGGCTTCGTGCCGATCCGCAAGAAGGGCAAGCTGCCGCATGATACCGTGCGCATCGCCTACAGCCTGGAATACGGCGTCGACGAGATGGAAATGCATATCGATGCGGTGAAGCCGGGCGAGAAGGTTATCCTTGTCGACGATTTGATCGCAACGGGCGGAACGGCTGTCGGCGCGACCCAGCTTCTGCGGCAGATGGGCGCCGAGGTGGTTTCGGCTTGCTTCGTCATCGATCTGCCGGATCTCGGCGGGCGCGCGAAGCTGGAGGCGCTCGGCGTCGACGTGCGGACGCTGGTCGAGTTTTCGGGCCACTGAGGCTGGCTACGCAGCCGAACTTTACTCGAATTCGAGGACGCTGCTTTCGAACCTGACAACCGGTTCGCCCGCGACATAGCCTTCGCAGAGTATGGTGTTGAGGATGCGGCCCGGGCGTGAGGCCATCGGGCGGCTCGACAGCAGGGTGACGGCGTAATCGACGGTTTCGCTCGCGAAAACCGGGCGGATCCACTGCAGGTCCTTGAATCCGGCGGCCGGGCCGAGCTTGGGCGGCGTATGGCCCTCGCGGGCGATTTTCTTGCTCTCGGCGATCCAGTAGGCGACGAATGTCGTCATCCAGCCGGCGCATGTGTGCCAGCCGGAGGCGCAGAGGTCGCCGAACAGGCTTTCGCGCGCGGCTTGCCTGTCCACATGGAAGCGCTGCGGATCGTAGCGGGTGGCGAAACGGATGATGTTTTCCTCGGTGAAGGCGTAGCTTCCCGTCTCGGTCTTCTCGCCGAGCGTGTAGCGATCGAGCATCCTCATGCGCTTGCTCCCGTTTGCGCTTCGGACGAGGGGGCCATGCGGAACATGATCGGGTTTTCCGAAACGCAGACCGTATCGCCGCGCTGGTTTTCGAGCTCGTGGCGGAACTTGACGATGCCGATGCCCGGGCGGGACCGCAAGGCGCGCGCCTCAAGCACGGTCGAGTGGCCGGAAAGCGTGTCGCCGGCGATCACAGGCCGGCGCCATTCCATGATGTCGATGCCGGGTGCGCCCTCGGAGAGCGAGTTCAGCAAATAGCTGTCGATCATCATCCGCATCAGCATCGCCGATGTGTGCCAACCCGATGCGGCGAGCCCGCCGAGAATGCTGGCGCGTCCGGCCGCTTCGTCGGTGTGCATCGGCTGCGGGTCGAACTCGCTGGCGAATTCGATGATTTCTTCCGCCGAGACCGTAACAGGTCCGAGCGCGAAGCGGCGACCGGGGTGAAAGTCTTCGTAGGCCAGTGTCTGATCGGACAAATTCGTCTCCACGTCATAGGCGTTTCACCACGATTACAATAGCATGCGGCGTCACTCAACGATTCCAGCGAGAATTCCGCATGTCCGAACTGAAGTCGATCCTTGACGAGGCTGAACGAGAGGGGATCATTCCATCGCAGGCTTCCGAGCGGCTGTTGTCGTTTCTCGTGGCGCGCGGCGTCAGGGCGGATGCCGCCGTATCGTCCGCGCGGGATGAAGCAGCGGGTGGTGCCGCTTTTTCCGACACGGAGACGCCGAGCTTCGTGCGCGGGTTCCACGATGTGCTGATCACCATCGGTATCGTGGTCGCGCTTGCCGGCCTCTGGGGCATCGGCTCCATCTATGCGGTGTTCCCTGCCATCATCGTGCTTGCCGAGATCCTGGTGCGCCGCCAGCGGCTGGCGCTGCCTGCGGTGGCGCTGACGATTGCGCTGGCGCTCTGGACGGGGGCGGTGTCGGCGATGTTGCTGCAGGGCTCGCCTCAGATCATCGGGATCGGAGACAATAATGAGGGGCTGCAATACACGCTGGCCTTTCCCGTCGTGCTCGGTCTCTTCTATCTGCTTTATCGGATACCGCTCGCCTTTGCGCTCGCAATCATGGGCGCCGTGGTCGTCGCGCTGCAGCTCGTGCTGCGCCTGCTGGGCTGGCTGAGCGGCGATCCGCTCTATGCGGTCACGCATGGCGGCGTGCTGTCAATGCTGGCGGTTGCCTGCGCGGTCGGGCTGTTTGCGCTCGCCATGCGCTTCGATCTCAAGGATCCGCTGCGCCGGACCGTCAATTCCGACATTGCCTTCTGGCTGCATCTCGGCGCAGCACCCGCGCTGCTTTACAGCATCCTGTGGCTTTCCGGCGGCGGGCCGGGGGCGCTCAGCGGGCTCGACACGGTGTCGATGCGTACGCCTATGGTGGTGATCACAGTCATGGCGCTGATGCTGGTGGGGCTGATCATCGACCGACGCGCCTTCGTGACGTCGGGACTGGTATCGCTGGGGGCTGCGCTCTACGGGATCTTCCGCCAGGGTAATGCGCAGGTGGATACCTACATCTTCGTCACGCTGCTGGCGGTGGGCGTGATCGTTCTCATCATCGGCACCGGCTGGATGCCGCTTCGGCGCGCCGTCGTGCGCCGTCTGCCTGATGGCATGCAGAAGAGACTGCCGCCCGCTTAAAGCGTGTTGCTAATCCTTCGGATTCGCTCGCCACGCTTTAAGTTTTTGTTCCGTCGCATGTCGGTTTCGCAAAACCGCTGCGCACTTTTGCGCGACATGCTTAGGCGGCAGTCCTAATGTTCGAAATCAGGTATTGAAGCGGAAGTGGATGACGTCGCCGTCCTGGACGACGTATTCCTTGCCTTCGTCGCGGCCCTTGCCGGCTTCCTTGGCGCCGACTTCACCCTTGAAGTTGATGTAGTCGTCGTAGCCGATGGTGAAGGCGCGGATGAAGCCGCGTTCGAAATCGGTGTGGATGACGCCGGCTGCCGCCGGGGCCTTGGTGCCGCGGCGGATGGTCCAGGCGCGGGTTTCCTTGGGGCCGACGGTGAAATAGGTGATCAGGTCGAGCAGGTGGTAGCCGGCGCGGATCAGACGGTCGAGACCGGCTTCCGTGAGGCCAAGTGCCGAGAGGAACTCGGTGGCTTCTTCTTCCGGTAGCTGCGCCACTTCGGCTTCGATCGCAGCCGAGATGATGACGCATTCCGCACCCTGCTTCTCGGCCATTTCGGCAACCGCCTTGGTGTGCTCGTTGCCATCAACGGCATCGCCTTCGGCGACGTTGCAGACGTAGAGGACCGGGTGCGAGGTGAGGAGGTTGAGGCCCTTCAGGATCTCGATTTCCTCAGGCGCCAGCGTCTTCAGGAGAAGACGGGCGGGCTTGCCTTCGTTGAGGAGCTTGATGACCGCTTCCATGACGGGAAGCTGGGCCAGCGATTCCTTGTCCTTCGATGCGGCGCGCTTGCGGGTCTGCTCGACGCGGCGCTCGAGGCTTTCGAGGTCGGCGAGCATCAGTTCGGTCTCGATCGTGTCGGCGTCGCCGACAGGATTGATGCGACCCTCGACGTGGGTGATGTCGTCATCCTCGAAGCAGCGCAGCACGTGGACCACGGCATCGACTTCGCGGATGTTGGCGAGGAACTTGTTGCCGAGGCCTTCACCCTTGGACGCGCCGCGCACGAGGCCGGCGATGTCGACGAAGGAGATGCGCGTCGGAATGATTTCCTTGGAGCCGGCGATACCCGCCAGCTTCTGCATGCGCGGATCGGGAACGGCGACTTCGCCGGTGTTCGGCTCGATCGTGCAGAAGGGATAGTTCGCCGCCTGCGCCGCCGCCGTCTTGGTGAGTGCGTTGAAGAGGGTCGACTTGCCGACATTCGGCAGACCGACGATACCGCATTTGAAGCCCATGGCTGAAACCTGCTGTTCTTGAATTCCTTGGCCGTGCGTATGGGGTAAAAGCCGCCTCCGGGTCAAGCTTTTCGAGCGATCTTGCGTGATCAAAGCGGCTTTGGCTTGAAAGCGGCGCTTGCAGTGCAATATATTGTGGAGGCTGAGCACCGCTCGCCCTCTTTCCTGTCATCAACGGATGAACTGCCCGATGAGTGACAACGATGTCGCCCTGAAACCGAAAGTGAAGTCCAAGCCGAAGCTCGATCGGCCGAAGCTCTACAAGGTGATCCTCGTCAACGACGATTTCACGCCGCGCGAATTCGTGACGGCGGTGCTGAAGATCGTCTTCCGGATGAGCGAGGAGGCCGGATACCGGGTGATGATGACCGCGCACAAGCTCGGCACCGCCGTGGTGGTCGTCTGCGCCAAGGATATCGCCGAGACCAAGGCCAAGGAGGCCATGGATTTCGGCAAGGAAGCGGGTTTCCCGCTGATGTTTACGACAGAGCCCGAGGAATAGGCTCAGACGCTTCTTCTGATCTGGAAGCCCGTCTTGTTCTGCACGAAGCCGCAGCTCTCGTAGAAGCGATGGATGCCGGGATCGGTGCGGCCAGTGAGCAGCATCACCTTGTAGCATCCTGCCTGCCAGGCGAGCTCGATCGCATGCGCGATCAGGGCGCTGGCATAACCGCGCCGGCGATGCGGCGTTGAGGTTGCAACGTTTTCGGTCAGCGCATAGGGCGCGCCGCCGCGGGTGAGGTTGGGCATGATGATCAGCGTAACGGAAGCCGCCAACGCATCGTCGGCCACGCCCACCAGGACGCGCATGCCGGGATGGGTCAGCATGGACGTAAAGCGCTCCTGCGCTACCATTGGATCGATGGCGGGGTCGCTGGGGTTCATGTCCCTATAGAGCGCGAGAAGCGCTGCGAGGTCTCCCGCTTCGGCCGTGCGGATCGCGAGAGGCGAGGGGGACATGGTCAGTCTTCCTTGTTGCCGAACATCTTCTTCAGCATTTCGGCCATCGGTCCCGTCGTCGGCAGCTTTTTCGGCTGGGCGCTGTTGCGGGCCTGATGGATGTGCGATTTGCCGGCAGGCTTCTGAGCAGCTGCGTTCGCATTGGCAGGCTTGGCGGGCCTCGGCTTGTCCTCGTCTTCCTTGCCGCCGACGGCGAGCGCCAGCTTGTTCATCAGCTGCGAATCCTCGCGCTTGACCAGCATCTCGAGATTGTCGGCGAGCGCGTCCAGCATCGGTTCCAGCCACTGCTGGTCGACCTTGGCGAAATCGCCGAGCACGTAGTTGTGCACCAGATCCTTGTTGCCGGGATGGCCGATGCCGAGGCGCAGGCGGCGGTAGTCCCTGCCGCAATGGGCATCGAGCGACTTCACGCCGTTGTGGCCGCCATGGCCGCCGCCGACCTTGATGCGGGCCTTGGCGGGCGCGAGGTCGAGTTCGTCGTAGATGGCGACAATGTCGGATGGCTGCAGCTTGTAGAAGCGCATGGCCTCGCCGACGGATTCGCCAGACAGGTTCATGTAGGTCTGCGGCTTGATCAGCAGCACCTTCTCGCCCGCGATCTCGACTTCGGAGATTTCGGCCTTGAACTTCTTCGACCAGGGCGAAAACGAGTGGCGGCGGTGGATGGCGTCCACGGCCATGAAGCCGATATTGTGGCGGTTGCCGGCATATTGTCTGCCGGGATTGCCGAGGCCGGCGATAACAAGCATGGCGCGTTCATTCCTGGACGTTTCAAGTTCTCAAGCACGTTCACCACCGCGAAACGGCGCGGAAGTCAAGCGCAAGCGTGTCTATCGTGGGAAAAATCAGTTTTGGAGATGCAGGCCATATTTGGCGAAGATCGCGCGCTGCGTGCCGTCGGCGATCAGTGCGTCGAGCGCCTGCTGCATCCTGGCCCTGAGATCCTCGGGAAAGCTCTTTTCGCAGGCGATGCCCAGCGATTGGGAGGAGAGCGTGGCGACACGCACGAGGGGTTGATCGACCTTGAGCTTCTCGAAGTAGACCTCCGAGATCGGCATGAGGTCGATGCGGCCGTTCATCAGCTTGCGCAGCGTCGAGGGGAAGTCGCTGGCGATATCGACCTTGGCGTAGCCCTTTTCCTTCAGCAGTTTCTCGGTGTAGTCGCCGCGATGCGTTCCGATGACGTAGCGCCGGGTATCGTCCAGATCGGTTTCGCGAATGCCCGAGGAAGCGGTGGCCACGAGAATGTTGTCGTCCACCAGCAGCGGCTCGACCCATTTGAACAGCTTGTCGCGCTCGGGGCTGTGGGCCGTGGTGAAGAGGCAGGTCATCGGGGTTGCCTGGGCGGCGGCATAGGCGCGGGTCCAGGGCATGATCTCGATATGCATATCGATGCCTGCCTTCTGCATCAACAGCTCGACCTGCTCGACCGATGCGCCTTTCAGGGTGTCGCCTTCGCGGTAGCTGAAGGGCGGGTATTCCTCGGTGACGAAATTGACGCTGGCGGCACGTGCCGGAGCGGCGAGGGACAGGCTCAGGAGAGCGAGAAGCAGCAGTGGTTTGATCATCTCGGCTTCTCTTTTTGCTTTTATGAGGCGCGGGCGAGCGTGTGCGCATCCGCCAGCCGGCTTGCCAGCTGGTCGACGGTCTGCGGACGGTGGAAGAGATAGCCCTGGCCGTAGTCGAGCCCCATCTCGCAGAGCGTGTGGCATTCCTGCTCGGTCTCGATGCCTTCGGCGATCACCGTGCAGCCCATCTTGTGCGAGAGGGTGGTGATGCTTTCGACGAGCGTGCGGCTCTTCTGCCTGATATCCTCGTTGGCATCATTGATCGAGCGAGTAAACGACTGGTCGATCTTGATGATGTCGACGGGGAAGCGGTTGAGATAGCTGAGCGAGGAGTAGCCGGTGCCGAAGTCATCGAGCGCGATGCGGCAGCCGAACTGGCGCATGTCGCTGACGATCTTGCGGATTTCGGGGTTGTTGTGCATCAGAACCGCCTCGGTGATCTCGACCACGATCCGCTCGGGGCGAATGTTGTGGCGCATGAGCAGCGAGGCCAGACGTGCGGGCAGCGACGGCTCGAACTGCAGCGGCGAGAAGTTGATGGCGAGGTAGCTGTTCTCGAGGCCCGGCAGCGCCGAGAGCGTCGCCAGATGCTCGATCGCCTTCTCCATGATGACGTTGCCGACTCGGATGATCTTTCCGGTCTCTTCGGCGACGTTGATGATCGCGGCCGGTGCCATCAGGCCCTTCACCGGGTGATTGAGGCGCATCAGCGCTTCGAAGCCGGCGACGCCGCGACCGTTGAGATTGACGATCGGCTGGAGGAAGGCCGCGAACCAATCCTCTATCAGGCCAATCTCGATGCAGCTTTCGATCTCGGCGCGGGCGCGGGCGTGATCGACCATGCCGTTATCGAAGTGCTGGGCGCCGTTCTTGCCGTCACGCTTCTTGGCATACATCGCCATGTCGGATTTCTGCAGCAGTTCGGCCGCATTGTCGGCGTGGCGCGGATAGATGGCGATGCCGACGCTGGCGCTCAGATGCATGTCAGTGCCGAAGGGCTCGTTGAAGATGGAGGCGAGCATCTCGGCCATCAGGTCGGCACGCTCGGCGGCGTTGCCGGATGGCAGCAGGATGGCGAACTCGTCACCGCCGAGGCGCGCGGCTACATCCGTCGGCGCAAGCTTGCTTTTCAGGCGGCCGACGAATTCGCGCAGCGCCTTGTCGCCCTCGGCGTGGCCGAGGTTGTCGTTGATCCACTTGAAGCGGTCGAGATCGACGAACAGGCAGGCGAGCTCCTGGTTGGCGGCGTCGGCCTCGCGGATCTTGCCGTCGAGCACGGTCTCGAAGCCCTGGCGATTGAGAAGGCCCGTCAGATGGTCGGTGATCGCCTGCTTGTGGTTGCGCGCTTCCGAGGCCTTCAGCGCAGTCACATCGGTCATGACGGACAGCGACAGGCCGCCTTGGCCGCCGGTGGCAGCCTTCGATTCCAGGATCAGCACGTCCATGACGCGGCCGTCGGCGCAGAGGAACTTGACGGTGACATCAACAGTCGCGCCGCCATTCAGCTCACCCTTGCGGCCGAGGAAGGCGCCCCGCGTGTCCGGGGTGACGAGATCGATGAAGCGGTTGCCGATGATATCGTCGCGCTCGTAGCCGGTGGCGGCGAGCCAATAGTCGCTGACGGCGGTGATGTGGCCGTTCTCGTCGAGCGAGAAGAGCATCGCGGGCGTCAGATTGTAGATGTCGATGGCGCGGCGGTGCGCGAGCTTCAGCTCCTGTTCCTCGCTCTCCAGCTTGGACTGCATGGTGTTGAAGCTCTTGGCAAGGCGGCCCATCTCGTCGTTGGAGCGCCAATCGACATGATGGCGCGAGCCGAGCTGGCCGGTGGCCTCGATGGCCGCGATCAGGCGCATCAGCGGGCGAACGAGGACGATGCGGTTGCCGATGAGGGCGGCGCAGAAGACGATGAGGACGGCGAAGACGAAGATCGACAGGAAGATGATCTCTTCATTCTTCAAGCCGGAAAACAGGCCCGGCGCGGGATAGAAGACAGAGATCGTGCCCAGTTTCTTCGGGCCGTCGAGCGTGGTGTAGGTGATGGCGTGCGATACTTCGACCAGTTCGCCGTCGTAGGAGGCGGGGATCGTCGACTGGGTGACGTCAAGCTGGCCGGATGCGTCGCGGACCTGAACCTTGACGATGGTGCCCTGCGAGACGACTGCGGCGCTGATCTGCGCGACGCTGTCCTCGTCCAGATCCCAGAGCGGCTTTGCCAGCGCCTGCGAGTTCGCGACGAGAAGAACGGAGATGTGGTCGCGGATTTCCTTTTCGGCGCGTCCCGAGGACAGGAAAAGGAACAGAACAAAAAGCGGGGCTACGAGCAGAACCAATGCGGCGAACACGATTCCTAGAAATCTGTTCTGAACGGAATTATGCATTTTCCTGCGTCTGCCCCTTGCCGCGAAATTTCTTCGTTCAGAACAAAACCTGCTCTGGAACGATGGGGCATGCTTCCACGAAATGTCTTAATCGAAGTTGAAGCGCTTATCTCTGTAGAAATGAAAAGACCCGCTTTCCGGAGAAAGCGGGTCTTATACTTTACAAAGCGTTCAAGCGATCAAAGGATCAAGCTTCAGCTTCGCCAGCTTCTTCTTCTTCTTCCGATACGCCAGCTGCCGGAGCAACGATCGTAGCGATGGTGAAGTCGCGGTCGATAACCGTGGTCACGCCCTTCGGCAGAGTGACTTCGGAGATGTGGATGCTGTCGCCGATCTTCTTGCCGCTGAGGTCAACGTTGAAGAATTCCGGGATCGCGTCAGCCGGGCAATGAACTTCGACGTCGTGACGAACGATGTTCAGGACGCCGCCGACCTTGAGGCCCTGGGACTTTTCTTCGTTGATGAAGTGAACCGGGATCGCAACGGTAACGGCGGTGTTGCCGGATACGCGCAGGAAGTCCACGTGCATGGTGAAGTCGCGGACCGGATCGAGCTGGTAGTCCTTCGGCAGAACCTTGTACTTCTTGCCGTCGACGTCGATCGTAGCGATGGTGGTCATGAAACCGCCAGCGTGGATGCGCTTCGTTACCTCATTGGTGCTGAGGGAGATCGATATTGGGGCCTGCTTGTCACCATAGATGACAGCCGGGATGAGACCATTGCGGCGAAGTTCACGGGCGGACCCCTTACCAACCCGTTCGCGCGCCTCGGCCTTGAGCTCGTAGCTTTCGTGGCTCATGACTTTTCCTTCCGAGGTTATTTGGAGAGCTCGGCGCAGGCATCACCTGTCGCTGAACTGGAGGCGGGTTTCCCCATCCTCATCCGCATTGCCTCCAAGGGTGTCTGTGCGGACGCGTGCGCTATAGTCTAGTTGCGGCGGAATGGCAAGAGTTGCGGCGCGCAAGAGGAGTGCAGATGCAGCGACGCCGCGCATCTGTTCTTTAGCATAGGCTGATGCAACTTAAGCATCCGCGCCGCGCGCCAATCAAAACCCAAGATCAACCGTCGTTGACGGAGCATTAATGACAGTTGCGATTAGCAATCGTCAAGAATTCTTGGGGTGCCGGAATTATTGGTTTCTTAAGCGGCCGCATATGAAAGCGAAACGGCAAATTGGTCCGGATATCTCATGTTTACCGTTTTTAACTGCATTGCCTACATGCACGATCTCAGGCTGGTCGTTTTGGCCGGATGCCTGTGCTTCCTATCGAGCCTCGCCGCGCTGACGCTGCTGCAAAGAGCGCGGAGTACCGTCAAGGTCGCGCGCCTGATCTGGCTCCTGATGGGCGGTGCCGCCGGCGGCTTCGGCATATGGGCAACGCATTTCGTGGCGATGCTGGCTTATGACAGCGGCGTGGTCGTCGGTTACGACACGTCGGAGACATTGACGTCGCTGGTGCTCGTCGTTGTCGCGACGCTCGCGGCGGTGGCGTTTGCGGCTGGCGCGGAGAGCAGGGTGCGGCGGGGTTTCGCGGGCGTGTTGTTTGGCGTCGGCGTTACATCCATGCATTTCCTCGGCATGATGGCCGTGCAGTTTCCCGGCAGCATGCTGTGGGACCAGTCGCTGGTCCTTGCCTCTATGGCTTGCGCGGTGGTCATCTCGTCCATCGGCTTCTATCTGCTTCCCGATATCAAGGCTGACGCGCGCAAGCTGCTTGTGCCGGCCGCGACCGTCTGCGCCGCGATCGTGGCCATGCACTTCACTGCCATGGCGGCACTGACGATCGTGCCAGGTCCGGGACCGGCGATCGATCCAAGCGAGACGATGTCCACCGGCTTCATGGTCGTCACGCTGCTGTCGGTCTCGTTGTCGATGATTGCGTCCGGCTTCGCCGCGGCCCTGTTCGCGATGCGGGCGGAGAGCTCGACGAAGGAGAGCGAGGCGCGTTTCGAGATGCTCGTGCAGGGCGTGACCGACTACGCGATCTACATGCTCGACAAGGATGGCCGGGTCGCCAACTGGAATGCGGGTGCGGAGCGAGCAAAGGGATACACAGCCGACGAAATCATCGGCGAGGACTTCGCGCGGTTCTACTCCGAAGAGGAACGCGCGGCCGGCTTGCCGCAGCGTGCGCTTTTGAGGGCACGCACCGAGGGGAAGTTCGAGCAAGAGGGCAGGCGGTTCCGCAAGGATGGAACGTCGTTCTGGGCGCACGTCGTGATCGATCCCATCTGGGGTGCAGACGGCGAAATCGCCGGTTACGCGAAGATCACCAAGGACGTGACCGAGCAGAAGGCCGACCGCGACCGCCTCAAGGAGGTCTCGCGCAATCTCGATCTCGCGCTTGAGAACGTCTCGCAGGGCATCTGCCTGTTCGATGCCGAGGAGCGCCTCGTGCTTGCCAACTGCCGCTACAGCGACATCTTCGAATTCGAGCGGGGTGCGATCCGCCCCGGCATGACCTACAAGGAGATCATCACGATCGGCTACGAAATCCATTTCTCGGATCCCGAGGTTGTGGCCAAGCGCGCGTCCGAGCACTACGACAAGCTGATGCGTGCGCTGAGATCGGGCGAGCGTTCGATCGTGCACAAGGCGGCGGAAGGCCGGTCGATCCAGCTGAACCTGAACATGCTTCTCGATGGCGGCTGGGTCGCCACCTATGAAGACATCACGGAACGACTGCTCTCGGAAGAGAAGATCGCTTTCATGGCGCGTCACGACGCATTGACCGGATTGCCCAACCGTTCGGAGTTTTCCGAGCGCCTGTTGCAGGATCTGGCGGTCGCCAAGCGTGCCGGGACGAAGGTTGCCGTCATCGGCATCGATCTCGACAAGTTCAAGGAGATCAACGATCAGCGCGGCCATCACGCCGGCGACCAGGTGCTGGTCACCTTGTCCGACCGCATGAGCGCGCTTCTCGGTGAAGACGAATTCGTCGCCCGGTTCGGCGGCGATGAATTTGCGGCTTTGAAGCAGTTTTCCGATATCGCCGATCTGCATGATTTCGTGGAGCGGCTGGAGGTAAGCCTGACGACCGAATTCAAGGTCGACGGCTTCGACATCAACCCCGACGCCAGCATCGGCGTCGCTATCTATCCGCAAGACGGCTCGACCGGCGAAATGCTGCTCGCCAATGCCGATCTTGCCATGTACCGCGCAAAGGCGACTCTTTCCGAGCGCATCTGCTTCTATGAAGTGGCAATGGACGAGGCAGCCCGCGACCGCCGCAAGATGGCGAGCGACTTGTGGCTGGCCATCGAACGCAACGAGTTGCACCTGCACTACCAGGTGCAGAAATCGGTATCGAGTGGCGACATCACCGGCTACGAGGTGCTGCTGCGCTGGAACCACCCGACGCGGGGCAACGTACCGCCGGGCGAGTTCATCTCGGTTGCCGAGGAATGCGGCGCGATCGTTCCGATCGGCGAATGGGTGCTGCGCGAAGCCTGCAAGGAGGCCGCCGGCTGGGCCGACAAGCACAAGATCGCCGTCAATCTGTCGCCCGTCCAGATCGGTCACCAGGATATCGCGCATCTCGTTCACGCGGTCCTGTTCGAGACCGGGCTCGAGCCATGGCGCCTGGAACTCGAGATCACCGAGTCGTCGATCATCGTCGACAAGGACCGCGCGCTGCTGACGCTGCGTCAGGTCAAGAATCTCGGCGTATCGATCGCCATCGACGATTTCGGTACGGGCTATTCGTCGCTGGAAACGCTGCGCTCCTTCCCGTTCGACAAGATCAAACTCGACCGCAGCTTCATGAACGAGGTCGAGACCAGCGAACAGGCCAAGGCGATCATCCGCGCTATCCTGGCGCTCGGGCAAAGCCTCAACATTCCCGTACTCGCGGAAGGTGTCGAGACGGATGTTCAGCTCGGGATATTGCTCAACGAAGGCTGCGACGAGGCGCAGGGCTATCTGCTCGGCCGGCCGATGCCGATGCGTCCGCGCAAGATCGCCGCCTGAGACCGCGCATGCAACTGCCGGGTTGACAGGGCGGGGGCCTAGCCGTCACATGCGACCTCAAATCGTACGGGAGAAATTCAGCATGCAACTCAAGACCCTAACGGCGACGGCTGTCGTTCTTCTCGGTTTGGTTTCGACGTCTCAGGCTGTCGATATCAACCAGAAGGGCGCCAAGGAAATCGAGGCCAACCTTTCCAAGCTCCTGCCTAAGGACGCAGCGAAGGGCTTCGTGACCGTCAACCCGGCCGGCACACGCTACGAGATCATTTATGACTTCGCGGCGCTGCTGAAGAAGGCCGACCCGAAGAATTTCTCCGTCAAGGGCCTGAACCCGTGGTCGATCTTCGCGACGCCTGAAGAGAGCGGCCTGTGGACGATCGAGGGCAACAACTCGCTCGACGTCACAGGTACCTTCAAGGCGCCTGGCCAGCCGAACACCGAATTCACCTATGTCATCGATTCGCTGATTTCGAACGGCGTCTTCGATCCGGCGATCAGCTATCTGAAGTCCGGTGACTTCTCCAGCAAGGCACTCCGCTTCTCGTCGAAGACAGAGAAGGAAGAGGTGAGCGTCGAGACCGGATCGTCGACTTACAAGATGACCTCGTCGGACGGCGAGATGCAGGGGCGCACCAATTTCGCCGGCAGCGGCACGATGAACGGCTTTGTCGAGAAGATCAGCGGCAAGGACGTGCCGCCGGTTGAAATCCGCGCCGACTCGGTGGATTTCGCGGCTGCCGTGAACGGCGTTTCCATCAATGATTTCCGCGCGATCCTCGCCTTCATCATCGAACACGCCGATGAGAAGAAGCTCAAGCGCGCCGAGAGCGAAGAGATCAAGGAGCTGGTGCGCAAGTCGTTCCCGCTGATGTCGAGCCTCAACGAGACGGTGACCATGAACAAGGTCAGCGTGTCGAGCGTTGCCGGCAACGGTGGCGCCGACAGCGTCGATTACACGATCGGCATGAGCGGTCCGAGCGATGCGATGCGGTTCGACGTCGGTATGGCTGCCAAGCAGATCAGCTTCAACAGCGCATTGCTGCCCGAGATGTATGCGCCCTTCGTTCCCGAAGAGGTGGACATGCAGTTCGCCTTTCCGGAACTCAACATCGCGGCTGTCGGCGACGAGCTGATGAAGGTCGATTTTGCCGATGACAAGAAGAGCAAGGCGGAGAGCGATAAGGCTTTCGAGAAGCTCCTGACCAATGGCGAGTTCGTCGTTGCCTTCCCGAAGATTTCGGCGCGCTCCAGCGTCTATGACGCCGAGATCTCGGGTGAGGTTCGCGGCATTCCGGAGTCGACCACTGCCTATTCGTTGAACGCGTCGATCGTCGCACGCGACTTCGACAAGACGATCACCGCCATCCAGGAACTGGCCAAGAGCAATCCCGACCTCAACCAGGTTTCCTTCGGCCTGATGATGGTCAAGGGCTTCGGCAAGACCGATCCCGATGGTCGTCAGCGCTGGGACGTCAACGTCGCACGCGATGGTTCGATCACGGTCAACGGCCAGGTCATCAAGGGCGCGAACTGAGCCCCAAGTCGTTTCCGGCCGCGTTCGTGGCCGGAAACCTGCTGCTCGTTAGAGAGCCAGCATAATCAGCGGCTGCATTCGCCCTGACCGACGATGCGGAAGCCCGCATTGCCTGCCTCGCATGAATTCGAAAATGTTCTGATCTGTCTGCCGCGTTCGCCGCAAACGGGGCGGTATTCGCGCGTGCAGATGCCGCCGGGCCGCTGTGGCGGCATCGGTTCTTCATGCGGAGGCCGTGGGCGGGGCGGGCGAGGGCCAGGTCCCGGCGTTATCGGCGGCCCGGCGCGGCACTCGCCACGACCCACGATCCTGAAGCCGCTGCTATTGGCTTGGCAGGCATTACCGAAGGTCTGCGTGCGTCCGCCACGTTCGCCACAGACAGGCGCGTATTCCATGGTGCACATTTGTGGCTGCTGTTGCGGCGGGCGGGGGCGTGGTGGGGGCGCGGGGCGAACCGGGCCCGGTCCGGGTCCGTAACCTGGGCCTGGTCCATAGCCGGGACCCATGTCCGCCGTGCAGGCGGAGAGGGCTGGAAGGATGACCAGCATCGCCAATCTGATCGGGGATTTCAGTATTATCGCCATGCCTCTTCCTCCCGTCGGCTGGATATCGTTGATAATCCTAGCCGAATTGGCGCGGGGGAGGAAGGGCGGAGAGAAAGGCTTGTCCGGCTCAGTCGAAGAGGCTGGAGACGGATTCTTCCTGGCTGGTGCGGTTGATGGCTTCGCCGATCAGCGTTGCAGTGGTCAGCACGCGGATATTGTGCGCCGACTGGACAGCCGTGGTCGGCTGGATGGAGTCGGTGATGACGAGTTCGCGCAGCTTCGAATTGGTGATGCGGGTGACCGCGCCACCCGACAGAACGCCGTGGGTGATGTAGGCGGTAACGCTTGCAGCGCCCTTGGCGAGCAGCGCGTCGGCCGCGTTGCAGAGCGTGCCGCCGGAATCGACGATATCGTCGATCAGCAGGCAGTCCTTGCCGGTGACGTCGCCGATGATGTTCATGACTTCGGATTCACCCGGGCGATCGCGGCGCTTGTCCACGATCGACAGAAGACAGTCGAGACGCTTGGCGAGCGCGCGAGCGCGCACGACGCCGCCGACGTCAGGCGAAACGACCATGACGTTGGAGATGTCGTAATTGGCCTTGATGTCACGCGTCAGGATCGGCACGGCATAGAGGTTGTCGGTCGGGATATCGAAGAAGCCCTGAATCTGGCCGGCGTGGAGATCGAGCGTCAGGACGCGATCGGCACCGGCTTCGGTGATCAGGTTGGCCACGAGCTTGGCCGAGATCGGCGTGCGGCCCGAAGCGCGACGGTCCTGGCGTGCGTAGCCGAAGTAGGGGAGGACCGCGGTGATGCGGCGAGCCGACGAGCGGCGCATCGCATCGATCATGATGAGCAATTCCATCAGGTGGTCGTTCGTCGGGAAGGACGTAGACTGGACGAGGAAGACATCCTCGCCGCGTACGTTTTCCTGGACTTCCACGAAGATTTCCTGGTCGGCAAATCTTCGGACCGTTGCTCTGCCCAAGGGCACTTTAAGATAGTTGCAGATCTCTTCGGCGAGGTGCCGGTTCGAATTGCCTGCGAAAACCTTCATCTTGGTCCGCCTGTTGCCTGCTGATAGCCGCGCTTTTTAGCCAGCTTGTTTCCGAATGCAAGGGTAAACGCGACTTGCGCCTTGATATTTCCAAAAAGCTTGTGGCTTAACCGCCACGGGCGTCCCGCCACGAGGAAAACTCGGTGATCGTCTTGGACGCAATCTGCTGCATGACGGAGGCCGGAACCACGGCCCAGGGATCCTGCGCCTGCGAGGGAACGCTCTCCTGTCCCTGGATGCGGTGCAGCCGGGCGCCGCTGTTGTCGAGCACATCCCAAACATAGACCACCGTGACCTTGCCGCTGTCGGAAAAGGCCGAGAGGTAACCCTTGAGGATGAAGGCGGTGCTGTTGTCGTTGGAGCTCTTGATGGAGAGGCCGTGCGAGCGGGCCTCGGCGCCGAGCTGCCGCGACAGGGGCGTCACGGCCTGCACCGGAGCGCCGATGATTGGCAGGAAGCGGACGGTCGAAGCGCCTGATGGCGCCAGCATCGCCGTACGCTTCGGCTCGGCTGCCTTTTCCTTGGCTTCCGCGTCGGCAATGTCCTGCTCTTCGGCCTGCGCGTTGGATACCGGCTCGGAAAGAGGCTGGCTGCGGATGGCGGCGGAGGCTCTTGGCGATTGTTCGGTCTGGCCGTCGAGCGCATAGGCCTGCGCCTGCATCGTCGTCGGCGGAGCGCCGCGACCGGATATGGGGCCTGATGTGGTGTCCTGCTCGACATAGGCGGGGTGGTAGCCGCCCTCGCGCGGCGAAGACGCAAAAGCCTGGGCGCGGCGCGGCGTGCCGGCCATGCGCTCGACCTCGCCCTGAGTGACCGGCGTCGAGCGGATGCTGCCCGAGGTATCGCCGATGTCGACGAGGGGCGTCAGGGCATCCGTGGTGTTGCAGGCGGAAAGCAGGGCAAGGCAGGCGATGAGCGTGGGCGCTGTCGCAAGTCGCGTCATCCCTCGTGTCATCCTTCTTTTCGTGCGCGTGTCGCCACGCGGCATATGCCCCGGCCAACTTTATGACGGTCGGGGCACTGCAATGTCAATTGTCGATTCTAAAGGGTGGTCACTCAGAGGTTGATGAAGTCGAGCGGGTGGCGCGACAACGCCTTCGGCTCGTCGGCCGTCGTGAGGTAGGTCTGGCCGAGGCTCATGGCCGTGCCGCTGTCGGAATCCATGATGATCATGTGGACGAAGAGCGACATGCCGGGTTCGATCGGCTGTGGATTGCCGACGTGGAACATCTGGTGCTCCATCCACGAAGGCGAGAAGCGGGCGCCGAGCGAGTAGCCGCAGGCGTTCAGGCGGTGACGCGAGAGGCCGCGCTCCTCCATGATCTTCGAGTGGACGTCAAAGACATCGCCGAAGGTGTGTCCCGGCTTCAGCACCGTTTCGATGGCCTGGATGTTTTCAAGGCAGGCATTGTAGAGCTCGCGGTGGCGATAGCTCGGTTCGCCGATGACGATCGTGCGCATCATTGCGGCGTGGTAATGCGCGTAGGCGCCGGCCCATTCCAGCGTCAGCTGGTCGTTGGCGTCGAGCCTGCGGCGACCGGCCTTGTAGCGGCAGAGCAGGGCGTCGGCGCCGGAGCCGATGATGAATTCGTTGGCGGGATAATCGCCGCCACCGGCAAAGACCGCGCCCTGCATGGCAGCCAGGATCGCGGCCTCATCGGCGCCTGCCTTCGTCAGCGAAAGGGCTGCGTCCAGCGCGTCGTCGGCAAGGGCTGCCGCGCGCTCGACATAGGCGATCTCCGTCGGGCTCTTGATCAGGCGCAGGCGGCTGACGAGGTAGGACGCGTCGGAAATCTGGCCGAAGGCCATCAGCTGCGTGTCGAGAAGCCTTGCGATGCGGCCGGTCATGCCATGGGTGTCGTATTCGACGCCGATGCGGGCGCCAAGGAGGTCCATCTCGACCAGGAGGTTCTTGAGATCGACCGTCGGGTCGGCGTTGACGCGATCGACCCAGATATGAATGTTTTCGATGATCGACGTCTGCCGCGCCTGGCGCAGATCGGCCGAACGGGTGAGAAGCGCCATGGTGCCGTCGGCCTTGACGACCAGCGTCTGGAAGAAGCAGTAGCCGAAGGTGTCGTAACCCGTCAGCCAGTACATGCTTTCCTGGGCGAAGAGGAGGAGGGCGTCGAGCTTCTCCTCCTGCATCTGCTGCGTCAGCCGCGCAAGGCGATCGGCGAATTCGGAGGTTTCGAAGTGTAGGCCCATACCGGTCACATCTCCCTTATGGCAATCGCCGAAATCTGTCGGCCGTAGTCCGGTTCCTGGCTGTGTGTCGTTCGTCGGTAGGAAAAGAAGCGTTCGCTGTCGGGGTAGGTGCAGACGCCGAGGCTTTCTGCCTTGACGCCGGCGGCACGCAGCCGATCGATGGTGAAGGACGGGAGGTCGAACATCGAATGGCCGGGCTTTTCCGACGGGGTGAAGTAGCGCTGGTAATCGCCGTTTTCGTTGACGAAGCGCTCGACGAATTCGGGACCGACCTCGTAGCTCACCTTGCTGATCGATGGGCCCAGGCAGGCGACGATTGCCTCGCGCTTGGCGCCGAGCTTGATCATGGCGTCGATGGTGTTTTCGAGCACGCCGGTGAAGGCGCCTTTCCAGCCGGCATGGGCTGCACCGACCACCCTGTTTTCCGGATCGGCGAAGAGGATCGGGCCGCAATCGGCGGCGAGCACGCCAAGCGCGATGCCGGGTGTTGCGGTTACCAGCGCGTCGGCCGGCTGGCGGGTGCCGTCATAGGAGGCGTCGACCACCACGACGTCGGGCGAATGCACCTGATGCACGGTTGCCAAACGCTCGACCGGCAGGTCGAACCAGTCGGCGACGCGTCTGCGGTTTTCCTCGACCTTGGCGCGCTCATCGTTAGAGCCGAGGCCGACATTGAGGCCGCGATAGATGCCGTCGGAGACACCGCCCTGCCGGGTGAAATAGCCGTGCTGGATTGTGTCGCCCGTCGCTTCGTTCAGCAGCGCGCTTTGGATCGGTTCCGGGGAGGGCGCATGTGTCATCGGTCGTTCCAAGATTTGTTTCGGCCCAAGATTTGTTTCGGCTTCGCCCAGACGGTGTGCCGGACGAAGCGCTGTCGATTGCGGCGATGTTGACCCCGCCGCGCGCGCCCTGTCAATCCACGGAGCGGAACGGCATCAGATCGATGGCGGGATGGGAAACGGCCATCACCTTGAAGAGTTCCCCCATCTTTCCCTCGCCTTCGCCGGCCAGGCGGTCGACGGCGGCCTGGATGATCTGCTGGGTGCGGGGTTCGCGGTCACGGCCGAGGGCGGCGGCGCGTTCGAGGATGCCGAGGCCCACCAGGAAATCGCCCTGGTGCAGTTGGCCGTTGACGTGGAGCCCGGCTGCCACCGCAGTCTCGCCGAGCGCCTGGAAATCGACGTGACTGGTCAGGTCCGCTTCGCCGGGGTGGGCGAGCGGCGGGTCGAATTCGTGCATGCGCACCGCCTGCAGCGTATCGCCGAAGCCGGTGATCAGATGGCCGTAGTCGAGCGCCAGCGCTGTGCCGCCAAAGGCCTTCAGCCGATCGGCGATGGCGACCATGACGGATTCACGGGCGGGGGCGATCTCGAAGAGGGTGCCGAGAGGCACGGTCGCGGCCTGCTCGGGGAGCAGCTGCGGGTCGATGCCGGCGACGCCGGTTCCGAAGGACAGTTCGTCATCGACGTCGAGGCCGACCATGCGCTCGCGAAAGCCGGTCGCGGTCTTGACGAACTGGCGGATGGGGATGGCGTCGAAGAGTTCGTTGGCGGCGATCAGGGTGAGGCCCGGCGGGATCTCGTCGAAGCCGTCGTGCCAGCTGATCCTGCCCTGATGGGCGGCGAGCGTCTCGGCCTGCACCTCGCGCAGGCGCGGGCTGGTTTCGACGAGGTGGACGGTCATCGTTTCGAAGAGCGGCGGCGCGAGGCGCTCGATGACACGCAGCATGTCCGACATCATCGTGCCGCGTCCGGGGCCGATCTCGACCAGCTTCACATCCGAGGGCGTGCCGTGGCGCTGCCATGCATGGACGATGAAGACGCCGATCATCTCGCCGAAGAGCTGGCTGACCTCGGGCGCAGTGACGAAATCGCCGGAGCTGCCGAAGGGTTCCTTGGTCTTATAATATCCGTATTCGGGATCGGCGAGGCACAGCGAAAAGTAATCGGTGACGCTGATCGGACCGTTCGCCTGAATGATCGCCTTGATCTTCTCACCGAGTGCGGTGGTCATGTTCTCCTCCTCCGGTACCGCGATCAGGACTGCAGGGCAGCCTGACGACGGGCGCGGATCATGGCCCAGAGGCCCAGCAGGATCATCGGCGACGACAGGACCATGCCCATCGTCAGCCAGTTGGTGCCGAGAAGGTAGCCGAGTTGTGCGTCAGGTTCACGAAAGAACTCGACGAAGATGCGCGACAGCGCATAGCCGCAGACGAAGACGCCGGCGACGAAGCCTGGGGTTTTCAGCGCCTTCATGCCGTAGATGAGGGCGGCGAGCACGAGAACCAGAACGATGCCTTCGAGGCCCGCTTCATAAAGCTGGCTGGGATGGCGCGCGAAAGGGCCGCCGGTCGGGAAGACCACGGCCCACGGCACGTCTGTCAACCGGCCCCAGAGTTCGCCATTGATGAAATTGGCGATGCGGCCGAAGAACAGGCCGACGGGAACGACGGCTGCGACGATGTCGAAGAGGTTCCAGAGCGGGATCTTGTTGCGCTTGGCGAAGATGATCATGGCGATCGTCGTGCCGGTCAGGCCGCCATGGAAGGACATGCCGCCGTTCCAGATCTGGATGGCGCGGATCGGGCTCTCGATAATCGCAGGCATGTCGTAGAACAGGATATAGCCGATGCGGCCGCCAAGGACGACGCCGAGCGCTACCCAGACGACGAAATCGTCGAGCTGCGCCTTGGTGATCGGCGAGACATTGCCGGGCCAGAGGCTGTCGTTTGCGGCGATGAGGCGCGCGTAGTACCAGCCGATCATGATGCCGGCGACATAGGCCAGGCCGTACCAGTGAATGGCCACGGGCCCGATTGCAAAGGCGATCGGGTCGATATTGGGGAACGGCATGATGGCCATAAGGTCGGCAGCTGTCTGCAAGGTAATCCCATCCGTTGATGTGGGCGGAAGATGGCCTTGCCATAACAGCGGGTCAAGTTGATTGTTAGTGATGCGAGATAAGTGCGACCGCTTATCCAGTGCAAAGCGCTTGCATCCTTAACGGCGAAGCCCTACCTCATTCCTGAGGGCCGAGAGCGGCCGGAAGCCATTATTTCAAAGGGAGTAAACCGCCATGACGACAGGCGCAAACCGCATCATGGACGAGTTCGCAAAGCTGATGACAGATGCCGCAGGTGCCGCCCAGGGCGTGCGCAAGGAAGTCGAGACGATGTTCAACGCGCAGGCCGAGCGCTGGCTGAACAGCATGGACGTGGTCAAGCGGGAAGAGTTCGAGGTCGTTCGCGAGATGGCGATCAAGGCGCGCGATGAGAACGATGCGCTTCTGGCGCGCATCGCCGCGCTCGAGGCGAAGCTCGAATCCAAGCCTGCCGCCAAGGGCAAGTAAATCCCGTTTGGGGACAGAGCGCGGTGTGGCCTTTGAGAGACACACCGCTGCTTCGGCTAAAAAAGCGGGTGTGTTTATCCACCTGTGGACACTGCCAAAAAAGCCAATGGGCAGAGTCGTTTATACCCTCCTTCTGAATCCAATTCCCAACACCTTTCCACAGTGGCGTTCCCTAAAACGGCCCTCAGGGGGCTGGCACACCACCGGGTGCGTTATACACTGATTTTAAATGATGATTCGAAGCAGTTGGTAAGCTCCGGGCAGGTTCACTGCGTAAGTCTGGTAGCGGTTCAACGGTCATCTGGGTTGGTGGTTTCCGGGTTAGTTGCGTGTGTTCGCTTGTGTCTCGTTGGACGAAGTCGTTACGCATTCACTCCGGTCAAGAAGGTGCTGCATGAGCCTCATGGAATTGGAAGTCGAGCGTCAATCGAACCCGGTCGATATGATCGAGTACGTCGCCGCCCACAACGACTGGGCTTTCGAGCGGTCGGGTGACGACGAAATCGCGATGACGGTCGAGGGCAAGTGGACGGATTATCACGTCTCCTTTTCCTGGATGGAGGAATTCGAGGCGCTGCATCTCGGCTGCGCCTTCGACATCAAGATCCCCGAACAACGCATGAATGAAGTGACGAAGCTTCTGGCCGGTATCAACGGCCAGGTGCTGATGGGTCACTTCGACGTCTGGCGCCAGGAGGATGTGATCATCTTCCGTCAATCGCTGCTGCTTGCCGGCGGCGCGGAGCCGACGAACCGTCAGGTCGAAGTGCTGCTCGCCAGCGCGCTCGATACCTGCGAGACCTATTATCAGGCGTTCCAGTTCGTGATCTGGTCCGGCATGGACGCCAACCGCGCCATGGAAGCCGTGTTGTTCGAAACCGTGGGTGAAGCGTAACATGTCCGGTCTGTCGTCCTCGGGTCCAATCGTTCTTGTCGGTGCCGGCAACATGGGGGGCGCGATGCTCTCCGGCTGGCTGAAGAATGGTGTGCCCGGTGCCTCCGTCGTCGTCGTCGATCCCGGCCCCTCGGCCCAGATGATGGCAACGATCAACGAGGCGGGCGCCAGGCATGTGACGGCGCTTCCCGCCGAACTGAAGGCCGGCGTGCTGTTTCTGGCGGTGAAGCCGCAGGTGATGGACGCCGTGCTCCCATCCGTGAAGAGCGCGGTCGGCGACGATACGGTCGTGGTTTCGGTCGCGGCGGGCAAGACGCTCGGCTTTCTCGAATCCCATCTCGGCGAAGCGGCGATGGTTCGCGCCATGCCGAACACGCCGGCCATGGTCGGCCGTGGCGTCACCGGCGCCTTCGCCAATGCCCGTGTTGGTCAGAACCAGCGCGATCAGGTGCATGCGCTGCTCAGGGTCTCCGGACCTGTGGAGTGGGTGCCTTCCGAATCCGATATCGATGCCGTTACAGCCCTTTCGGGCAGTGGTCCTGCGTATGTGTTCTATCTCGTGGAGTGCATGGCAGAAGCAGGCCGCAAACTTGGCCTGCAGGCGGACCTTGCCATGCGGCTTGCACGGGAAACTGTCGCGGGGGCTGGTGAACTCTTGCACCAGTCCCCCGACGACGCATCGAAGCTTCGCCAGAACGTGACGTCTCCAGGCGGCACGACGGCGGCGGCGCTTTCTGTGCTGATGGCTGACGATGCGATGCAGCCGCTGTTCGACAAGGCGCTTTCGGCCGCTCGCAAGCGCGCCGAGGAGCTGGCGGGTTAAAGCGCGTCGCGATCTTTCAGATCGCTAGTTGCGCTTTAGGTCTTTGTTTTGCCGCATGTCGTTATCGCAAAACCGCACACACTTTTGCGCGACATGCTCTAGATAAGGCTGATTTTCATGACCGAAGAAATTACCTACGGCGATTTCGAGCGGGTCGACATTCGTGTCGGCACCGTTATCGAGGCCAATCCGTTTCCCGAGGCGCGCAAGCCGGCCTTCAAGCTCTTGATCGACTTCGGGCCGGAGATCGGCGTCAAGAAGTCCTCGGCTCAGATCACCGTGCACTATACGCTCGAGACGCTCGTCGGCCGGCAGGTGCTGTGCGTGGTCAATTTCCCGCCACGGCAGATCGGGCCGTTCCGCTCCGAGGTTCTGACGCTCGGCTTCGAGGACGAGGCCGGCGCCATCGTGCTTGCGGCGCCGGACAAGCCGGTGCCAAACGGCAAGAAGATCATGTGATTGGTGGAGCGCCGTGGCCTTGTGCCCGGCGTTTCAATGCCGACGGTCTAGTGAATGTCGCGCGAGATCGGTTCCGACAGGCTGAAGTCGTGGAACGTGGCTTCGAAGCCGGCGCGTTGCGGTGAGCAGAAGACCGGGCCAACCATCAGTTCCGTAAATTTCGGGTCGAACCAGGCGAGGCGCGCCATGCGCCAATCCGCCATCATGTCGGTCCTGTACTGGATGAACAGCGCATCGCCATTGCGCGTGACCCGCACCGACAGCCTTGCGAAATCATGGTCGATACGAAATGCCGACCAGTCGGAATTGCCGTTGGTGACGACGACGCTGAAGTGGCGGGCGCCGTCCGTATATTCGATCCCGCATTTCATCCAGTGCGTCGCGTCGGCACGCAGCATGATGCCGGCCTGATCGTAGAGCGCCTGGTAGTCCGCCGAAAAGGTCAGCTCAGCGGTGAAGTCTCCGTGGCGTGGACGATGGATGAAATGGCCATCGTCGCGGTGGAATCCGTAATAGGTTCCCTGCCAGAAATCGGTCTTCTCGCCGGAGCGCACGTGCAGGCCGTCGTCCCGCTGCTCGGCGAAGGGCGGCGGGTTGAGCCAAGTCATGTCCGTCAAATCGATTGCCATCGTGATCTCAGGCCGGGATGCGGATGACGGCGCGCAGGCCGCCGAGCGGGCTGTCGCCAAGCGTGACGTTGCCGCCATGGCTGCGGGCGATGTCGCGGGCGATCGCCAGGCCAAGCCCCGTTCCCGACGCATCGAGATTGCGCGCCTCATCGAGGCGGAAGAACGGCTTGAAGACGTCCTCGCGGTTCTGTTCGGGGATGCCGGGGCCGTCGTCGTCAAACACGATCGTCAGCCACTTAGCGCCGTGCTTGGCCTCAATGTTGAGGGTCTTGGCATAGCGGCGCGCATTTGAAGCAAGGTTGGTGACGAGGCGGGTGAATGCGTTCGGCCGGACCACGATATCGTCGTCGCCGTCGATTGAATAAGTGAGCGTCTTCTTGTGCAGGGCGAAGTCCGGCTCCAGCTTCAACAGCAACTCGCTGAGCTTCAGCTCGCCGACATCTTCCTCGACCTCGCTGCGGGCAAAGGCCATATAGGCCTCGAGCATCGACTGCATGTCGTTGACGTCGTCGCTCATGCCTTGCAGGTCGGGATTGTCGCCGGCGAGCGCCAGCTGCAACTTGAAGCGCGTGAGGATGGTGCGTAGATCGTGGCTGACGCCGGTCAGCATCGCCGTTCGCTGTTCCATTTGCCGCTCGATGCGCTCACGCATGAGAATGAAGGCGAGGCCGGCGCGGCGGACTTCATCAGCACCGCGCGGGTAGAAGTTTTCGGCCTTCTGGCCCTTGCCGAAGCTTTCGGCGGCGGCCGCCAGTTTCTGGATCGGGCGGATCTGGCCCCTCAAGAACAGAATGGAAATGGTGATCAGCACCAGCGACGCACCGACCATCCAGACGATGAAGATATGGGTGTTGGAGGCGTAGGTCTGATTGCGCTTGGCGAGCACGCGCAGGATCTTGCCGTCTAGCTTTACGCGGATTTCGACGAGATTGGAATCGCCGACCGTGTCGATCCAGAAGGGGCGTTTGATCTGGTCGCGGATTTCGTCGCTCAGAATCCCATCGAGAATGGAGAAGAACGGTTTGATGCGGGGCGGGGGGAGCTCGCCATCGGGCTCGATCGAGATCTGCAGGCCGAGCTGGTCGCGGGCGATGCGGGTGGCCTCGCTGTAGTCCGTATCCTGCGGGTAGGTCTCGATCATCTGGATGATCGCGGCGATATCGGCGGTCACGGCCATCGACAGGCGCTGGGTGACCATCTGCCAGTGCCGCTCCATGAAGACTGCGGCGACGACGGACTGCAGGAGCACCATCGGCATGATGATGATGATCAGCGAGCGGACGTAAAGGCCCTTGGGCAGCTGGCGGCGCAGCAGGCGGGTGAACCAACGCCAGCCGGAAACCGGCGAGCGGTCCTCGCGTCGCAGGGAATCGAATGTTACCATCTAGAGCCTTTCCGGGTCCCGGATCATCAATCGATGCTCAGGCGGTATCCTATACCACGAACCGTCTGGAGCCAGACCGGATTTGATGGGTCGTCCTCGATTTTGCGGCGCAGGCGGTTGATCTGCACGTCGATCGTGCGCTCGCCGACATCGACATCGTTGCCGATCAGTTCGTGGCGGGGAATGGTGTCGCCGGCGCGCTTGGCGAAAAGCAGCATGATTTCCTGTTCGCGGTCGGTCAGGCGAACGATCTCCGCGGCCTTCTTGAGCTCGCGGCGGGTCAGCGAGAATGTGTAGGGGCCGAACATGACCTGTTCGATCTTCGGCGCATCGCCGGAGACGTTGCGGCGCAGGATGTTGTTGATGCGCAGCACGAGCTCGCGCGGGTCGAAGGGCTTGGGCAGATAATCGTCGGCGCCGGCCTCGAGGCCGGCGATGCGGCTGTCGGATTCGGCGAGCGCCGTCAGCATGATGATCGGCACGTTCTTGATGATGCGCAGATCCTTGGTGACGTCGATGCCGGATTCGCCGGGCATCATCACGTCCATGATGATCAGATCGAAATCGAGGCCGCCAAGCTTGCGGCGTGCTTCGGCGCCGTCGGCCGCAACCGTCACACGGAAGCCGTTCTCGCTCAGATAGCGGTTGAGCAGCGCGCGAATGCGCGTGTCGTCATCCACAACGAGCAAGTGTGCCGCATCGTCCGAAATCACTATCTTCGCCGCCATTCAGTCCGCTTTCGAGTTTTGTCTGTTCTGCATGCCACTCAGGAAGGCCTTGACGCCAGCCCTTATCTCCGGAGACGCCCCGTCGAATGCTCTCTCAATACGGCGCGATTGCGGCTCGGCGAGTGCAAGCACCAGATCCCGGCCAGTGGCGGTGGGATAGAGCTTGCGCTGGCGTCGGTCCTCAGGCCCCGCTTTTTGTTGAATATACCCCGAATCGATAAGCTGTTTGAGTACCCTTGCGAGACTCTGTTTGGTTATCTTCAACGTATCCAGGAGATCGGCAACGGTCATGCCGGGGTTTCGGTTAACGAAATGCACCACGCGGTGATGCGCACGTCCAAAGCCGCTCTTTGCCAGGATGGCATCAGGATCGGAGACGAAGTCCCGATAGGAGAAAAACAGGAGCTCGATGATATCGAAGTCGATGGTTTCTGTGTTTTCCAACGGCTTGGTCAAAGGCTCCGGCTTGGGCTCCTGCCTGCCGGCTCTCGGGCTGCTCTGTCGTGCCAATTTGGCATTTCCTTTCCTAGTCTGCGCCGTTTGGCCGGAGCACGCGGGACCATAGGTCAGCAATGATGACATATGTACCAGTGTCTGTCGGTTTCCGGCTTTCGCGCGTGCAAAGAAGATCGGTGTTGTCAGTAGAACCGAGATGCCCCGCGCAAAACTCCCCATGCGATACGCAATTCCCCTGCGTGATTGGATTAAGAGGCATATTTGCGGCAACAATCAACAGGCATGACGCGAGCGTTGCGGCGAGTTCACAGCCGTCTGGCGAGCGCGCATGAAAAAGGCGGCCGGGTGGCCGCCTTTGCTGTCCATGATTTCAGGTCTTAGTTGTAGACGTAGACGATACGACGCGTGCCCGGATCGACCAGTACCGGACGGTCGTTGATGCGCGCGTAGCGGTACTGGTAGTCAGGGATTTCCTGGAAGGTCACGGTGCCGGGCACCTGCGCGCCGACGACGACATCACCGCCGACCTCGACCGTGCGGCCAGGGTTGCTCTCGATATAGGTGGTGACCGTCTGCGGCGGTTCGATCGTCTCTACCGAGCCGACCGGGCCGAGCAGTTCGTCGCCCGGAGCAGGTTCGGCGGGGCCGGTCGCTGCCGTGGTTTCATAGGTCACAACGGGGATATCGAGATCGGACTGGTGCTGCTGGACGATCACCTGGTTGCCGTCCTGATCCATCTGCAGATACTGGGCGTAAACCCAGCCGCGCATGCCGTTGACATCGACACGGCACCACTGGCTACCGGCGACGCAGCCGTCGAGGATGGTTTCGGAGCCGCGGGTCGCAACGCCGACAGCGGGATACTGCTCGCCGGGGCCGGCGTGAATGGTCAGATCGTTGATGGCCGTTGCGGCCATTTCCGCGCGGGCGAGGCCGGCGGTCGCCAGAACCATTGCGCCTGCCAGGAAAAGATTTCGCTTCATGGTCATCGTGGGTCTCCTTTTATAGACGGGTTGGTAACGCCCGGAACAAAGGGAGGTTCCGCCAAGGGCGATCACAGGAGATTACACTTGTCGTTGCGGCGTGACGGAGCGCTCGGCAAAATCGAGGCTGCACGTGCCGGCGTTTGCGACTATATCGACATCGAGACGGACGAACTGCGCAAGACATAAAGCGAGGCACCCCATGAGCATGCTCCAGGCCGGGATCATTCCGGTGACAGCGTTTCAGCAGAACTGCACGATCTTTTTCGATGAAGCGACGAAGGAAGGCGTGGTGATCGATCCGGGCGGAGATGTCGCCAACATCCTGCAGGGGATCGAGCAGAATGGGCTGAAGATCAAGGCGATCTGGCTGACCCACGGCCATCTCGACCACGCCGGCGGGGCCAAGGAGCTCAAGGAAGCGCTTGGCGTCGATATCATCGGCCCGCACGAGGACGATCTGCCGCTGCTGCAGCGGATCGAGACGCAGGCGGAGAAATACGGGCTGCCTTCCGGCCAGATGCAGAACGTCGAACCGGATCGCTGGCTGAAGGATGGTGATACCGTCTCCTTCGGCGAGCATGTGTTCGAGGTCTATCACACGCCGGGCCACGCGCCGGGGCATGTCATCTATTTCAACCGGGCGCAGAAGTTCGCGCATCTGGGGGACGTTCTGTTCAACGGTTCGATCGGCCGCACCGATCTTCCCGGCGGAAACCACCAGCAGTTGCTCGATTCCATCCGCGACAAGGTGCTGCCGCTGGGCGACGAGGTCGGCTTTATCTGCGGCCACGGGCCGGGCAGCCGGATCGGCGACGAGCGCCGCGGCAATCCCTATCTGCAGGGGCTTTGATACGGGCAGGGGATCACAGCTGGCAAAGTCCGCACAAAACAAAAGCGCCGCTGAAAAGCGGCGCTTCGGGCATGAACGATCGGCGTTCGATCAGTTGGCGACGCAGAAGTGGCTGCGGCCGTCGTTGCCGATGAAGGTGCCGCTGCGCGGATCGAACGAACGGTAGCGGTAAGAGCAGTAGCGCTCCCACTGCGGGGTCCACGGCTCGACACCGACGCGAACCGGAGTCGGCTGGTAGTAGCGCACGGGCGCCGGGCGGTAATAGCGGGGAGGTGCTGCGTAGACCGGACCATCGTCATAGGCGTAGGGCGGGTCGATGTAGCGCGGTTCGTCGTAGCGCGGCGCATTGGCGATCGCCGAGCCGACGATCAAGCCTGTTGCCAGACCGACAGCGCCGCCGACCCATGCATCATTGTTATGATGGTGGCGATAGCGCCAGTCGTCAGCCGATGCGACGCCGATCGACGAGAATGTGATGGCAGCCGCAGTTGCCGTCAGAAGAAGTGTCTTGGCAAGGCTATTCATGTGTTCTGTCCTGTTCAAACTCTTGGCCGGTTTTGCACCTTGATGATGGCAAGTTAACGGCTGGCGGCTGAATGCAGGCTGAACGATAAAACCCGGCGGCCCGCCGGGCTTCAACTCGATTGCAAAGGTAGGCTCTATCAGCCGTCGATCTGCAGGTTGACGGCCTTCGGGCCCTTGCCGCGACGATCCGGTTCGGTGTCGAAGCTTACCTTCTGGTTTTCCGTCAGTCCGGCCAATCCGGAAGCCTGCACGGCGGAAATGTGAACGAAGATGTCCGCGCCGCCCTTGTCAGGCTTGATGAATCCGAAGCCCTTGTCGGTGTTGAAGAATTTTACAGTCCCAGTCTCGGCCATGCGTCAGGTCCTTTGATCTCTGCCCGCCATCCACACGGGCAGCATACTGATATTGCCTCCTCACGGAGACGCTAACAGGCAATTATTGAATTGTGAGAAAAAGGTCCCCTCTAAATCAGTATAGTTCTCCGCAGAACTTCCGCCTGCTTATTTAGAACCAACCGACCGGAGTATTAGCGTCTCCGGCGCGCACAATCTTAAGGACTTCCCATGCTCGCAAAATGCCCGAACGCCACGAGATTGCTGCGATTATTCACTTTTGGCAAGCAAAAGTTTTCCGACGCAACGCTGCCTCGCGCGCCAATTCCGGGTGGGTTTTGCGCTCCGACGAAAAAAACCACTCATCAGCCGCCGCTGAATAACGTTTTGTATCGTGAGCAATATATTTTAGGAGCAGATTTTGCCAAAAGTACAACGTGCGCGCGACCTCGCGAACGTTAAACTTTTTTTCATATTTTCGGCTTCAGCCCGGATTTTGGCCGATAAGCAGGCCGTTTTGGCGACGTCGACGCGCTATCTCGGGGACGATTTCAACTAGAAGCATTGCCGCGAACATCAGCGCGCAGCCGACATAGCCGAGAGGGGAGATCTTCTCGCCCAGCACCAGAGCGCCGAGTGCGGCGCCGAACAGCGCTTCGGACGACAGGAAGATGGCCGCTTGCGAGGAGGTGGTATAGCGCTGGCCGATGATCTGCAGCGAGAAGGCGACGCCCGATGAGAAGATGCCGACATAGAGGATTTCGGGTGCCGCGTCCCAGATCGCCACCAGGCTGATGGGCTCGACAATGACAGCCGCGGCCAGCGCCAGGACGGCCGTGACGGCGAATTGCGCCACCGACAGCGTCAAGGCTCGGCCGGTCTCGGAGACGATGATGCCGGCGAGGGTGATCTGCCCGGCGGAGAAGACGGCGCAGAAGATCGTCAGGATATCGCCGCGCGACAGGGCCGACATGTCGCCACCCGACAGCAGATAGATGCCGGTCAAGGCCATCAAGGCGCCCGGCCAGACGATCCAGTGCGGCGCCCGGCGCAGGAAAACCACGGCGATGATCGGCACGATCACGACGTAGAGCCCGGTGAGGAAGCTTGAATTGGTCACCGTCGTCGTCTGGAGGCCGATCTGCTGGGTGATCATGACGCCGAAGAGGGTGAGGCCGATCAGCAGATAGAGCATGGCGTGGCGCCCGCTAGTCTTGACCTTACTCTTGCGCGCCTCGATCAGCGCGAAGGGGAGCACGGCGACGGTAGCGATCGCGAAGCGCAGGCCGACGAACCAGAGCGGACCGATCGTTTCCATCGCCGTCGACTGCGCGACGAAGCCGCCGCCCCAGATGGCGCCAGCCAGCAATAGAACAAGGTTCGCCTGTATGCGCGTCATATCAGCCTCAATCGGGTCAGCCTCAATCTGGGAGGTCGGCCAGACGGGGTTAGCGCTTTGCGGCCGAAAAGGGAGTGGTCGAGATGGGCGACCGTTACCAGTTTCGTTCGACCGCAGCAAGGCGACGTTGGCGGCCTATATCAGCCGTTGTTGGCAGGTGCCCGGGAGACGCGTAGCAGCGCACCATCGTCGTCGTCAGTGACGATCAGAAGCGCGCCATCGGGCGCCACCACGATATCGCGCATGCGGCCATAGGCGCCGTCGAAGATACGCTCCTCAGCCACGAAAGCGCCGCTGTCATCGCGCTGCATGCGCGACAGGAGCTGGAATTTCAGGGCTGCGACCAAGAAGTCGCCATTCCATTCCGGAAACATCTTGCCGCGATAGATGGCGACAGCGCCCGGCGCGATCGAGGGATCCCAATAATAGAGCGGTTGCTCCAGACCCTTCTTGGCGGTGCCTTCGCCGATTTCGGCGCCGGAATAGTCGCGGCCGTAGGTGATGATCGGCCAGCCGTAGTTCTTGCCCGGCTCGATGCCGTTGATCTCGTCGCCGCCGCGCGCGCCGTGCTCGACGGTATAGAGCTTGCCGTCGGCGGCGTCGAAGGTGATGCCCTGCGGGTTCCTGTGGCCCTTCGACCAGATTTCCGGCAGCGCCTTGGCGCCGTCCTTGAAGGGATTGTCATCGGGGATGCTGCCATCGGCATTGATATGGACGATCGAGCCGGCATCGTCCTGCCAATCCTGCGAGCGGTCGCGATCGCCGCGGTCGCCAACGCTGATGAAGAGTGAGCCATCCTTGGCGATGGCGATGCGGGAACCATACTGGATGCCGCCGCTGGTGAACTTGCGCATCTTGAAGATCGACTTGACGTTTTCGAGCGCCGTTCCGTCGGCCGAAAGCGTGGCGCTGAAGGCTTCGGTGCCGGAGCCGCCGTCACCCGGGGTCGCGGCCGTCAGATAGAGTGTCCGCGAGGTCGCGAAATCGGGTGCCAGTTCCACATCCATCAGACCGCCCTGACTTCTGGCGTAGACCTTGGGCACGCCAGATATCGGCGCCAGGAGTTTGCCGTCGCGGATGATCCGCAAACGGCCGGGGCGTTCGGTCACGAGATAGCCGCCATCGGGAAGGACGGCCACCGCCCAAGGGTGCTCTAGCCCCGAGGCGATCGTTTCGACCTGAACCTGGACCTTCTTGGTCTCGACCGTGTCGGCCGCCATCGCGGGAGCGGATTGGGCAAGGATCGCCGCCAGCAACAAGCCAATCCCTGGTGCTTTACCGAGCCGAAGTGTCGAAACTGATCTCATTCCCCATCCCCTAATGCCAACTTACAAATGTCAATTCGCATGAGACTTGGAGGAGGGAGGGCTTCGGTTCAACCCTCAAGGGGTGGAGGATAACGGCATTGTGTTTCGGCCTTGAACGGAACCGGTCGTTTTCGCATCCACAAGCTCAGCCTCGACGATATAGCGCAGCGGCCCGCGTTCGGTGGCGCCGAAGGGCCAGCAGGTTGCCAGCACGAGGTTATGGCCGTGCGCGGCCGCGTCGATGCCGCTGTTGTCCCAGGAGACGACGCGGCCTTCGCCGGCCTTGAAGATCAGGCGCTCGCCGTCGCGGCGCGTCACCTCGATCTCATCGCCCGGTTTGACGTCCTTCAGCCAGCGGAAGTGGGTGTCGCGATGGGCGGCGATGACGGATGTGCCTTCATCTCCCGGCTGCGGCGTGTTGGTAAGCCATGCGGGGCCGAAGGCAAGGGCTTCGCCGGAGGCGCCGGAGAGGACGATCGCCTGCTTGCCGAGGCGCGGGGCGCTGACCTTTGCTTCGGTGGTGAAGTCGGCCCAGGGCCAGGGCTTGGCATCCTCGCCGCGCAACTCGGCCGCGAAGGCGCGCGCGAGCAGGAATTGCGACAGCTGCGCCTTCGCCTTGATGTAGATGCCGTCGCTGATCAGGATCATTCCGTAGAGCGCCAGGATGGCGACGCCTGCAGCGATCACCTTCTCGACCACCGAGAAGCGCGGCCACAGCGCCGACGGCTGCTTGTTGTCAGGCGCGTCGAAGGCGGTTGCCGCTGCCGTCGCCATGGCGAGTTCCAGATAGGTGGGAAGCGGGCCGAAATCATCCGCCGGCCCGGCTCCGCTGGTTCTGCCTGTTCTAATGGCCACGGCGGGTTCCTCCCGCCATGGCGTTGCGGCGTCTCCACGCCATCAGACCGCTTGCGGCCACCAGCGCCAGGATCATCATCGTCACGCCACGAGCGATCTGTTCGTCGGCGCGCGTCGCAGTCTGCGGCAGCTGGATGGAGGCCGAGCGCTGGGCGATCAGGTTGGCGGCCTTGGGGGTCGGGGCGGCAGCCATGCGGGTTGCCGCGAGCTCGGCCACCTGCTGCAGTGGGGCGGCCATGGCGTGGTCGGGGCCGTTGCCTGATGGCGCCTGCGGGGCGGGGGCGGTTTCGCCGTAGACCTTCTCGAAGTCCCATCCTTCAGGCAGGTTGAGCGGAAGCTTGGCGGAGTCCAGCGGCTTGTCTGTTGGCCGCGACGGGGTGACGTCGACGGCGACGAGGCTGGTCATGCGCGAGACGAGGTGATGGGCGAGCGCCACGGTCTCGACATCCTTGTCGAGCGCTGTCGGGTCCTGGCGCTCATAGGCGCGGGCCTCGAGATCGTCGATCTTGCGGCGCGCCCAGAGCTTGGAGATGCCCTGTCCGTCGGCGGCATTGGCGATATCCATCTCGACACGCCAGGGCTGGGCGCCAGTCTTGCCTGTAATCTGCAGCTTGCCTGATGGCTTGGCGTCCGGCAGTTCTGCTGTCAGCACCACGGGTTCGCCGGTGTAGAGGTCGGGCATGGGGTTGGGGGTGATGTCCTCCGCCTTGGCGTCTTCGAACGTCGCCGCGATATCGGTCATCGCGGGGTTCTGCAGCTTTTCGAATAGCTCGGCCATGCGCGTGGCGATCTGGTCGGTGGAGCCGATCTGGGTGAAGGTGCCGCGGCCCATCTCGGCGGCCTTGGTCATGAAGTAGGAGTTGGGCGCCGAGCCGATGCCGACGGTGAAGACGCGGGCGTCGCCGCGGTTCTGGGTGATCTCGGTAAAGAGCTGCTGCTCGTTGCCGATCGCGCCGTCGGTGAGGAACACGACCTGGCGCAGCGCGCCAGCCGCGACCGAGCCCTGGTTGCGCAGCGCATCCTGCAGCGCCGGCAGCATTTCGGTGCCGCCATCGGCATTCAGGCTCCTGACATAGGATATCGCCTTTTCGCGATTGTCGGGGGAGGCGGTGACGAGGCCGTTGAAATAGTCGGTCATCGTGTCGTCGAAGCGGATGACATTGAAGCGATCATCGGCGTTGAGCCTGGAGATGGCGAGCGCCAGGCTCTCCTTCGCCTGCTCGATCGACGGGCCGGACATGGAGCCGGAATTGTCGATGACGAAGACGACCTCGCGTTTGGCGGGGGCTGCATTCGCATCCGGCGTCGCGGGCGGGGTGACGAAGGCAAGCAGATAGGTCTTGCCGTCACGGACTTCGCGAAACAGGCCGGCGCTCGGCGTCTTGCCGGGGGCGGCTTTCCAGGTGAGCTCGAAATCCTTGTCGGCCGGAACCGCTTCGCCCTTCAGCGCGATCATGCGGTTCTGGTCGCCGTCAGTCTCGATGTCGACATCATGGAAGGAGGATTTGACATCGCCGAGCGGGAAGCCGGCCTTCAGCTTTACGGTCAGTGCGACGGGATTGATCTTGGCATTCTCACGCGGACCGAGCACCGGTGCTGCGATCTTCTCGCGGTTTTCGACCGGATCGGACGGGACGGCGAAGCCGGCGCCGTTATTGAATTCGACGGTCTGGACGATCGGCGCCGGATTGTAGCGGGGGGCGACGACCATCGGGAAGCGCAGCGAGAACTCACCGCCGGACTGGTGCACCGTCTGCTGGTATTCGACCTGCACGACGATGGTTTCGCCGGGGCCGATATTGGCGACCTGGTTGGTGAAGATGTTGGGGCGCTGCTGTTCCAGCAGGGCGGTCTTCTTGCCCTCGGCCTTGGCCTGCTCGTAGATTTCGCGAGCTTCCTGGCGCGGCTTGATCTGGCCTTCGATGAAGCGATCGCCGATCTGCATCTTCAGGACGTCGACGGCGGAATTTTCCGGCAGCGGGAAGACGTAGGTGCCCTCGACCCATCCCTTGCTCGGGTTCTGGAAGCGCTGGGTGACCTTGACGCGGGCGATGGGACCGGTGACATCCATCTCGACGTCGGTCTTCAGGCGCGGCGCCTCGACGAAGAAGCCGGGTTCCTTGGCGGGAAAGAGCAGCGAGCCGCTGTTGACGTCGTTCGGCTTGATCAGGCCGGCGAGCTCGCGGGCTTTCGGCTGGCTTTCATCAGCCGCATAGGCGGCCGTCACCAGTCCTGATGTAACCAGAACGGAGGCGGCGAATGCCACGAATGCGATCAACAGGGATATGGAAACGCGGGCGGCGCGCAGCCGCCTGATGGTGACTTCATCTTCCAGAAACATGGCATGCCCTCAGTAACCAATTTCGGAGATGCAAGAATGCGGCTTCGATCTCGGCGGGCTCGCGACCGAATTGCGGCATGCCACGGCATTTGTTGCGGCCAATTCGTGGCGAAGGGCCGATTTGGCGAAGTTTTTGATTTCAGGGCGTAAATCGGGATCGTGCCGACTGGGCGGCTTCGGATTATGCGAATCACGATCCCGATGGCGCGAATGATCACGAAGAATCATCCGATTCATCACCCCTTTGGCCTTGAAAAGCCTGCCTACATTGGACATAGACCGTAGCGCAGAAATCCGGCCCCGGCCGTCTGCTAAAATCAACCGTATAGGACCGATATCATGGCCTTTCTTGCCGATGCTCTTTCCCGTGTGAAGCCTTCCGCCACCATCGCCGTTTCCCAGAAAGCGCGCGAGTTGAAAGCAAAAGGCCGTGACGTGATCGGTCTTGGCGCCGGTGAGCCGGACTTCGATACGCCCGACAATATCAAGCAGGCGGCGATCGACGCGATCAACCGCGGCGAGACGAAGTACACGCCGGTTTCCGGTATCCCTGAACTGCGCAAGGCGATTGCCGCGAAGTTCAAGCGCGAGAACGGCCTGGATTACTCCTGGGAGCAGACGATCGTCGGCACCGGCGGAAAGCAGATTCTTTTCAACGCCTTCATGGCAACGCTGAATGCCGGCGATGAAGTCGTGATCCCGGCCCCTTACTGGGTATCCTACCCGGAGATGGTGGCTCTGTGCGGCGGTACGCCTGTTACCGTCATGACGACGCAGGAAAACAACTTCAAGCTCCAGGCAGCTGATCTCGACAAGGCGATCACGCCGAAGACGAAGTGGTTCATCTTCAACTCGCCGTCCAACCCGTCGGGTGCCGCCTATACGCATGATGAGCTCAAGGCTCTCACCGACGTGCTGCTAAAGCATCCGCATGTCTGGATCCTGACCGACGACATGTACGAGCATCTGACCTATGGCGACTTCAAGTTCGTCACGCCCGTCGAAGTCGAGCCGAAGCTCTATGATCGCACGCTCACCATGAACGGCGTTTCGAAGGCCTACGCGATGACCGGCTGGCGTATCGGCTACGCGGCCGGCCCGATCCAGCTGATCAAGGCGATGGACATGATCCAGGGCCAGCAGACCTCGGGCGCATCGTCGATCGCGCAGTGGGCCGCTGTCGAGGCGCTGAACGGCACGCAGGCGTTCATCCCTGAGAACAAGAAGATCTTCGAAGGCCGCCGCGACCTCGTCGTGTCGATGCTGAACCAGGCCAAGGGCATTTCGTGCCCGAACCCGGAAGGCGCCTTCTACGTCTACCCGTCCTGCGCCGGCCTGATCGGCAAGACGGCCCCGACGGGCAAGGTCATCGAGACGGACGAGGACTTCGTGTCCGAGCTGCTGGAATCGGAAGGTGTTGCCGTGGTTCACGGCTCGGCATTCGGTCTTGGCCCGAACTTCCGCATCTCCTACGCGACTTCGGAAGCGCAGCTCGAAGAAGCCTGCAAGCGCATCCAGCGCTTCTGCGGCGCCTGCAAGTAAGCAGCCTCGCTTTGAACTTCGAAACCCGCCGGCGACGGCGGGTTTTTTGTTGCGGGTGTGTTTTGCTCCCGTCCATTTAAGGATCGCTAATGACTGGCATCTATTGGTGCGCTGTTTTTATAGATTTCATTGCCTCCGGATCATGACGCTTCAATCCTTCCAGCTCGACTTCGCAACGGTTCTCCTGTTGCACCAATGCTCGTTTCTCGTCGGCGCTCTCTGCTTTCTCTATACGCGCTGGCAGTCGAAGCGCGGCGAGGGGCTGGGCACGCTGGCGATCGGCTTCCTGTCGCTGGCGATGTCGTCGACCTTGGCTGGGCTCGGTGAGCGTTCGGTGCTCTCCCATGAAATATGGACGTTCGGCACCTTTGTATTCGGCCTCATCGGCTATTCGGTCTTCTGGGTCGGCATGCGCCAGCTCAGCAGCGGCCGACGGCGGCGGATCGATTGGCTCGTGCTGGTCATTCCAGCGGTGCTGATCGTGACCGCGGTCGTGACGCAATTCTACCTGGTCGACGCGCTTCGCGGCGCGGTCGGGAATTTCGTTTCCTTCCTGTCGCTGGCGGCGGCCACGGCCACCGTGCTGCACGATCGGCGACCGGAACGGCTGCCAGTGCGGATCGTGCTGTCTTGCGTGATCGCGCTGTCGTCGATTCTGGCCTTGCTCATCGTCATTGCCATGCTGACGCCGGCAATCGCTCCGATGACGCCGCGCTGGGCGTTCTTCATCCGCATCATCTGCCATTTCGCCATCGCGCTCTTCGTGATCATCCTCGTGAAGGAGCGCGCCGAGGCGGCGCTGCGGCATGCGGCCGATACGGACATGCTGACCGGCGTCGGCAACCGCCGCTGGTTCACCTCGCGGATGCCGAAGGTCATGCGCGCGGATGATGCGCTGCTGTTGATGGATCTCGACCTGTTCAAGCAGGTCAACGATCGTTTCGGCCACGATACCGGGGATCAGGTGCTCGTGAGCTTCGCCGATGCGATCCGCCGCAACCTCAATGCCAGCGGCAGCTTCGCGCGTCTCGGCGGCGAGGAGTTCGCGGCCTATCTGCCGAAGACCAACGCCCTGGAAGCCATGAAGGCTGCCGAGCGTCTGGTCGATCTGATCGGCAAGCTCGAAGTCGACAGCAACGGTCAGCGGGTGCCGCTCACCGTCAGCATCGGCGTTGCAACGAGCGCGGATGCGGGCCGCTCCTGGAGCGATCTGCTCAAGATGGCCGATGCGGCGCTTTATGCCGCCAAGGATAGCGGGCGCAATCGCGCCGTTCTTTACGAGAAGATCGCTGCGTAATCGGCTTTCTCAGTTTGCAATCCGATTCAGGTTTTCGCCGTAAGGCGTTGATTTCGGATTCTATCTGCCGCTGAGGTACTCCATCGTCACAATCCTAAACTCGCCAGCATCAGAAACGTCGCGAAGAGGATGAAGTGCGTCATTCCCTCGATCGCGTTGGTCTCGCCATCGTTGAGGTTGATGGCGGCGGCGATCAGGGTGATGGTGACCATCACCGTCTGCACCGGCGTCATCGCCATGATGAAGGGCTGGCCGGTGTAAAGCGCGATTGCTTCCATGACCGGGACGGTCAGGATGACGGTCGACAGCGAGGCACCCATGGCGATGTTGACGGTTGCCTGCATGCGGTTCTTCAACGCGGCGCGAAGCGCGGTCAGGATCTCGGGCGCGGCCGATATGGTCGCGACGACGAGGGCGGTGAGGCCGATCGGGGCGCCGGTGCCCTTGAGGCCCGTCGTCATGAAGGCCGACATGAATTCGGCCAGCAGGCCGATGATGACGACGCCGGCCAGGATCGTGGCGATCGAGACCGCCGTCGATCCTTCGTCGCCATGGTCCTCCGATGCGTCCTGTTTGCGCTCGGCGCGAGGGTAGCTGTAGCTGAAGAAATAGCTGTGCTGGCCGACCTGCATGCGCAGGAAAAGCGCGTAGAGCGCGATCATCGCGACGATGGTGAAGGCGGAATAATAGTGCCATTTCTCGTCGGGCACGAATTCCGGGACGATCATCGAGATGCCGATCGCCGTCAGGATCATGACGCCATAGGTCTTGCCGGAGTTGTCGTTATAGGGCTGCTCGCCGTGCTTCAGGCCGCCAAGCAGGGCGGCGAGGCCGAGGATGCCGTTGATATCGAGCATCAGCGCCGAGTAGATCGTGTCGCGCACCAGCGTTGGCGAGCTTTCGCCTGACATCATGATGGCGAGGATGATAACCTCGACGGCAACAGCCGAGAGCGTCAGGATCATCGTGCCATAGGGATCGCCGACCTTGATGGCGAGGATCTCCGCGTGATGGGCCACACGCATCGAGGCGAGCACGATGGTCACGACGAGGGCGGCCGCTGCAATAAGGGCGGCGCCCTGGCCCATCTCCATGATCGCGTGTTCCGACAGAAACGCCGCCACGCCGACCGCAATCGCGATCAGCAGGTACCGTTCGGTTTTCAGGCGTGACACTATCCCCAACGTCGAGCTCCGATCTTGATTCATGTCTCAAGTCTAAGGCGATGATTTCACATATCAAGTCGGCGATTGCGCGGGGCAGGTTTGCAGTCTTGGGCATTTAATGGAATACTGCCTCATCGGTCAGCCGGAAGCATATCGCGGCGCCTCTCGTCTTTTTGCCAGATGGCACCGCGCTAAACAGGATCCGATCCTGTCGGCTCGGTGTGTTGAACCAAGCAAAAGAGGAGTGAAGTGCATGGTCAAGGTGGTCTATGAAGTCGTCCAGCACGATGGCGGCTGGGCCTACCGGCTGGGAAACGTGTATTCCGAGGCCTTCCCGACACATTCCGAAGCGCTTGAGGCGGCCCGTATCGTGGCGGCCGAGCAGCAGGTCGGCGGTGATTCCGCCGAGATCAGCTGGCAGGACGACAAGGGCAAGTGGCACGAGGAATATGCCGAAGGTGGCGACCGTCCGGAGACTGAGGTGGTCGATGGCAACTGGAAGACCCACCAGGCCGCAACGTCGCCGCGCGCCTGACCGATCGCGCTCTTCATGAGGCGTTCCGTCAGTCCCGGCGGCCGAGCGCTCCTTCCCTGATATAATCGAGCAGGCCCGCGACCAGCGCATCGAAGGTGACGCGGTAGCGCGGTGAGGTCCTGATCGCCTCGTGCATCACCACCCAGGTCGTGAGCGGGATTTGAAACGCCTGCGGCAGCACGTGGACAAGATCCTCATCCGACGCCGCCAGTCCTGTCTGGCACATCCCAATTCCCAATCCCGACCGGATCGCCGCCATCTGCGCCAACGTGCTGTCGGCCTTGAAGCCGAAGGTGAGGTCGGCGAAGACAGGGTAGCGTTTCAGCATCGTCCTGACATAGCCGGTGTGCCGGTCGAAGCCGATCAGGCGGTGGTTGCCTAGATCGGCCAGGGTCTCTGGCGTGCCGCGATGGTCGAGATAGCGGCGATGGGCGTGGAAGCCGAGCGGAATGTCGCCGATGCGGCGCACCACCAGCGCGTCCTGTGTCGGCTCGCTCATCCGCACGGCGATATCGGCTTCGCGGCTCAGCAGATCCTCGACCGCGTCGGAGGCGGAGAGCTCGATCTCGAGCTCCGGATATTGCTCCATCAGCGGTGCCAGGATCGAGGGCAGCACCTCGACGCCGATCACCTCGCTGGCGCTGATGCGGACGGGGCCGGCGATGCGGTCGCGATGGCCGGAGGCGGTGCGCAGCAGGGCGGCGGAGGTTGAGGCCAGCGTTTCGGCGTAAGGTCGGAGTTCGAGGGCCGCTTCGGTGGGCATCAGGCCGCTCTGCGAGCGGACGAAGAGCTGGGTGCCGACGATCTCTTCCAAGGCGTCGATATGGCGGCCGATGGTCGGCTGCGTTAGCCCGAGCTCGCGGGCGGCGGCCGATAGCGAGCCGTGGTGGAGCACGGCGAGAAGGGTGCGGTAGAAATCCCAGCTTGGCTCAGTCGTCATTCAAATACGTATAGATGAGATACGAATTTCGTCAATTTCGTTTATCTCTGCGGGAGCGCATCATCTCTTCATCAAAGGATGGAGATGATGATGACACAGCAGATCGCACTTGTACTCGGAGCAACCGGTGGCATTGGCGGCGCGGTTGCCCGCAAGCTTGTTTCGCGCGGCTGGCATGTCCGCGCGCTGAACCGCAATGTGGAAAAGGCGCGCGTCGCCGAGCCCTGTTTGAACTGGGTGAAGGGTGACGCGATGCGTGCGGCCGATGTGATGGCAGCCGCGCAAGGGGCGAGCCTGATCGTGCACGCCGTCAATCCGCCCGGCTATCGCGACTGGGAAAAGCTGGTGCTGCCGATGCTCGACAATACGATCGCTGCCGCCAAGGCGGTCGGCGCAACGATCGTGCTTCCCGGCACGGTCTACAATTTCGGGCCGGACGCGTTTCCTGTTCTGCGTGAGGACAGCCCGCAGCATCCGGTGACGAAAAAGGGTGGCATCCGCGTCGAGATGGAAAAGCGGCTGGAGGCCGCATCGCGTGATGGAGCGCCCGTCATTATCGTGAGGGCTGGCGATTTCTTCGGGCCGGGAGCGGCGAGCAGCTGGTTCTCGCAAGGTATGATCACGCCCGGCAAGCCCATTTCCGCCGTGACCAATCCGGCACGCAATGGCGTGGGGCATCAGTGGGCCTATCTGCCTGACGTGGCGGAAACGATGGTCCAATTGGTCGAGCGGCGCGAGCGGCTGTCTGGTTTCGCCGTCTATCACATGGACGGCTTTTGGGATCGCGATGGGCAGCAGATGGTCGAGGCGATCAGGCGCGCCGTTGGCGGGCGGGTGAAGATGCGGGGATTTCCCTGGTTCGTCGTGCCGCTGGCGGCACCCTTCGTGACCTTCATGCGCGAGTTGAAGGAGATGCGCTATCTCTGGCGCGAGCCGATCCGGATGAGCAATGAGCGGCTGGTGGCGGAACTTGGCTTTGAGCCGCGCACGCCTGTTGATGATGCCGTCAGGATGACCTTGCTGTCGCTCGGCTGCCTTGAAGGTCCGATGGAAGGTGAGGTGGCGGGCGCAGTTGCGCCGCGTGGCTAGCCTTGGCTCAGTTCCGCGAGCGCGATGCGGGCGACCGTCAGCGGGCTTTGCGCTTCCGATGACATGCCGTCGTCGAGAAACCAGGCGGCGGAGAGGCCGCAATAGGCGGCGATCCAGCGCAGCAGGCGCTCGGGCTCGATGTTGGCGGCAGCCGATATGATCGGCAACTGGCGCCGGAGCCGATCGGGATCGGTGACCGTCGAGAGTTCCGGGTTGGCGAAGATGTTGGCGTAGTCGAAGCCGCGCTCGCCAACCAGGCCCTTCGGATCGATCGCCAGCCAGCCGTGCGCTTCGAAATCGAGGACGTTGCCGTGGTGGATATCGCCGTGCAGGGCGGTCTCGTCACGGGGTTCGGCGAGCAGGGCGGTGGCGATGTCGTGGCAATCGGTGAGCACGCCGCCGTATTTGCCGGCGGCCGGTGCGAGATCGCGGAACCATCGGGCAAGGGGAATGAGCGGCGGCTTCGGTGTCTGGCGTGGAGCATGCAGTTTGGCGATGGCGTCGCAGAGGATGCGGCTTGCCTCGTCATCCTCGCCTTCAGCGGTCATGGTGAGGAGCGAGCGGCCACCTTGGGCTCGTTCGAGCACGATCGCATCGGCGTCGTGGCAATAAACCTTCGCCGCACCGTTTCCGTCCCACCAGTGCATCACGGCAGCGCCCGATCGCTCGGCTTCGTCGGCGCTCAGCTTCAGCATGGCCGGCTTGCCGCGCCATAGCACGGGCAGGAGGTTGCTGGAGTGGGTGACGACAGGCTCGCCGTCAGGAGTGAGGTGCCAGCGGTCGAGATAGGGCTTGAACATGGCGGGGATGCTAGCCGGTCGCGGCTGGAAAGGGAAATGACGTGGACCCGGAAGATAGGGGCCAGAAAGAGAAATCCCGCCGGGTGGCGGGATTTCGAGGTTTGCGGTGTTGTTTAAGCGACCTTTTCGAGGACCGGGTAGTCGATGTAGCCCTTCGGGCCGCCGCCGTAGAGGGTGGCCTGGTCGATTTCGTTGAGCGGGGCGTTGGCCTTGAGACGCTCGACGAGATCGGGGTTGGCGATGAAGGGCTTGCCGAAGGCGATCAGGTCGGCCTTGCCGCTTTCGGCGGTGTCGATGGCGAGCTGGCGATCATAGCCGTTGTTGACCATCCAGCTTGCCTTGCCGCCGGCCTTTTCATAGGCGGCGCGCAGGCCGTCATAATCGAAAGGCTTGTCGCCCTGCTGGAAGTTGCGGTCGCCGCCGGTAGCGCCCTCGATCACGTGGATGAAGGCGAGATCGTATTTCGCGAGACCCTCGACGACGTAGTCGAAGAGCGGCTGCGGCGCAGCGTCGGATGCGTCGTTGGCGGGGGTGACCGGCGAGATACGGATGCCGGTGACGCGCGGGCCGATTTCCTTGGTGATCGCATCGACCACTTCGAACAGGAAGCGGGCGCGGTTTTCGATCGAGCCGCCGTATTGGTCGGTGCGGTCGTTGATGTCGGCGCGCAGGAACTGGTCGATCAGGTAGCCGTTGGCGGCGTGGATCTCGACGCCATCGAAGCCGGCGTCGATCGCGGCGCGGGCGGCCTTGCGGTAATCCTCGACGATGCCTGCGATCTCGGCGGTTTCAAGCGCGCGGGGCTCGGAGGTCTCGGCGAAGCTGCCGGTGCCGTCGGCGTTGACGAGGTAGGTCTTCGACTTGGCGGTCTTGTTGCTGGAGGAGACCGGCTTGCCGCCGTTCGGCTGCAGCGTCGTGTGCGAGATACGGCCGACATGCCACATCTGGACGACGATCTTGCCGCCATGGGCGTGCACGGCGTCGGTCACGCGCTTCCAGCCGTCCAGGGCTTCCTTGCTGTAGAGACCGGGGACGTCGGCATAGCCCTGGCCCTGGTGGGTGATCGCGGTCGCTTCGGTGACGATCAGGCCGGCGGAGGCGCGCTGTGTGTAATATTCGACGTTGAGGTCGTTCGGCACGGCGCCCGGCGAGCGGTTGCGGGTCAGCGGGGCCATGACGATACGATTCTTGACAGCGATGTCGCCAACCTGCGTCGGTTCGAAGAGCTTGCTCATGGGAAGTCCTTTCGGTGGTGTTAGTGGTTTGGGGGCGTTGGAAGCATCATTCAGCTGGGGCAGGCATGGCTGCCTTGCCCTTGGCGGAGAGATAGGTAAGCGCCGTGACGACAAGGCCGATCAGCGCCATGAAGGCTGCGACCAGCGGCACGCGGGTCATGTCGAAGCCGAGCTCGATGGCCATGCCGCCAGCCCAGGCGCCGAGCGCGTTGCCGGTGTTGAAGGCGCCGATATTGATCGTCGAGACAAGATTGGGCGCATCCTTGCCGAAGTGCACGACACCGACCTGCAGGGCGGGAACGGCGGCGAAGGTCGCCACGGCCCATATAAAGAGGGTGATTTCGGCGGCGATGAAATAGGGGCTGGTGAAGCCGAAGGCGACCGAGGTGACGGCGATCATCGCGAAGACGCCGGCGAGCGTCGGCCCAAGCTTCCAGTCGGCGAGCTTGCCGCCGAGAAGATTGCCGACGGTGAGGCCGAGGCCGATCAGGAACAGCGTCCAGGTGACGCCCTGCGGCGACAGGCCGGTGACATCACGCAGGAGCGGCGCGATGTAGGTGAAAAGCGCGAACATCGAGGCGGAGAAGAAGACGGTGGTCGACAGCGCCAGCCAGAGGTGGCCGTTCTTCAGGGCGGCGATCTCGCGGAAGATGTTGCCCTGTTCTTCCTGGCGGTCCTTGGGGAGCACGGCGATCAGGCCTGCGATGGTGATGATGCCGAGGACGGTGACGACCGCGAATGTCGAGCGCCAGCCGAATGCCTGGCCGATTGCGGTGCCAAGCGGCACGCCGAGCACGTTTGCGAGCGTCAGGCCGGTGAACATCAGCGCTACGGCGCGGGCGCGGCGATCCGGTGCCACAAGGCTGGCGGCGACGACGGAGCCGATGCCGAAGAAGGCGCCATGGCAGAGCGCGGTGACGACACGTGCGATCATCAGCACCCAGTAGCTCGGCGCCAGCGCGCAGAGCAAATTGCCGGCAATGAAGAAGGCCATGAGCGCGATCAGCGCCGTGCGACGCTTCAGATGCGCGGTGGAGACCGCCATGACGGGCGCGCCGACGGCGACCGCAAGCGCGTAGCCGGTGACAAGCCAGCCGGCTTGCGGGATGGTCACCGCAAGGTCGGTTGCGACTTCGGGCAGCAGGCCCATGATGACGAATTCGGTGGTGCCAATCGCAAAAGCGCTGAGCGCCAGGACGAGGAGGGCGAGGGGCATGGTCAGAGATCCTGTGCCAGTTGCTTGAGGAAAGCAGCGATGGTTTCTTCGTTGCGCTTGTAGAAAATCCACTGGCCGACGCGGCGCGTGGTCACGAGATTGGCGCGGCTGAGCGTGCCCAGGTGAGCGGAGACGGTCGATTGGGAGAGGCCGCAGCGTTCGAATTGGCTGGCGCAGACACCCATCTCGAGGGGGTGCTCCTGCGAAGAGAAATGCTCTTCGGGATTCTTCAGCCAGTTCAGAATCTCCATCCGCTTGGGATGTGATATCGCTTTCAGGATTTCGTCGTTGTCCATCGTCGTTTGCCGAACCATAAATCGTTTCTCATCGATATATGGATCGACGATTTCCGATGTTCAAGACATGCGCGAACGGCGCGTGCGATTTTTTCCGTGGTTAAATTTTAAGCAAAAAAAGAGGGCCACCGAATGAACGGGGCCCTTTAAGGTGTGAAGGTTATTCAACCTCCAGAGGGGAACAGCTAATGCAGCGGCACTGGGAGAGAACCGCCATGTGCATCAACTGAGTGCGATATGATGCTTTGGCGGGCAGATTTCAATGCCGTTTTGCGCATGCCTGCTATGCAATGCAGCATTTTATGCTGCGATGCGAAAAATTAGGGCAAACCAAGGCAAAAAAAGAGGGCCACCGAAAGCTCGGGGCCCTTTATAGGTATGAAGGTCTAAACCTCCAGAGGGGAACAGCTAATGCGGTGGAACTGGGAGGAAAAGCCACCGTGTGCATCAGCTGAGGTTGATATGGTGTTTTAATGTGCAGCCGGCAACCAATTTTTGTGCATGTCAGGCATGCGCCATCTGCACAGCTGCCAATTTCGCCGTAAAATCAGTTAGAAACTCCAGTTTCTGGCCTTGCTGACGATGAAGTCGCGGAAGGCCTTGAGCTTGGCGGCGTTCTTCATTTCGTCGGGATAGCAGAAATAGGTGTCGAAAGACGGCACGTCGGCGTTGATCGGCAGCTGAATCAGGCCCGGGTCGCGGCCGACGATGTAGTCGGGCAGGCAGGCGACGCCCATGCCGAGCAGGCAGGCGCGCTTGATCGAGGTCTGGCTGTTGATCTGCAGGTGCGGAATGCGCTTGTTGTCGGACGAGCGGCCGGCGATTTCGAGCCAGTTCACGTCGAGCAGATAGTTCGGCGCCGGTTCGCCGAAGGTGATGATTCGGTGGTTGTCGAGATCCTCGACCGCCTGCGGCTCGCCATATCGGTTGATATAGGAGGGGGCCGCGTATACGTGCATGTGCACGGTGAACAGTTTGCGCTGGATGAGATCGGATTGCTGCGGCTGGCGCAGGCGGATCGCGCAATCGGCGTAGCGCATGTTCACATCCACTTCCTCGTTGTCGAGGATGAGCTGGATCTGGACATCCGGATAGAGCTGCATGAACTCCTGGATCTTGTCCGTGAGCCAACCCTGGCCGAGACCGACCGTCGTCGTGACGCGCAGCTTGCCCGACGGCGTTTCCGTCGTCTCGGTGAGCTGCATCTTCACGGTTTCGAGCTTCAAGAGCACGTCGTGAGCGGTGCGGTAGAGCAGTTCGCCCTGTTCGGTGAGGATGAGGCCGCGGGCGTGGCGGTGGAACAGCTTGGTGCCGACATCCTGCTCCAGCGCGCTCACCTGACGGCTGATCGCGGATTGGGACAGATGCAGCTTGTCGGCCGCGTGCGTGAACGAACCGGCTTCGGCAGCTGCGTGGAAAATACGCAGCTTGTCCCAGTCCAACGGCATTCCACCACCCCTCATGCCGATATTACTCCGCAGCTACGGCGACGGGCAGCTGGCCCGTGAGATAACGTTCGGCCTCGAGCGCTGCCATGCAGCCCATGCCGGCGGCGGTGATCGCCTGGCGGAAAGTGTCGTCGGTGACATCGCCGGCCGCGTAAATGCCCTCGACCGAAGTCGCGGTCGAATCAGGAGCGGTCCAGAGGTAGCCGTTGTCCTTCAGCTTCAGCTTGCCCTTGAAGAGCTCGGTTGCCGGCGCATGGCCGATCGCCACGAAGACGCCGTCGATCGTGTGGTCGGCAACAGTGCCGGTGCGCGTATCGCGCAGGCGAACGCCGGAGACGGACGGCGGCATCGGCGGCTTGGCCGGCGCGCCGGTGATTTCGGCGATCTCGGTGTTCCAGAGGATCTTGACGTTCTCCTTAGCGAAGATGCGTTCCTGCAGGATCTTTTCCGAGCGGAAACTGTCGCGGCGGTGAACGACCGTCACGGTCTTGGCGATGTTCGAGAGATACAGCGCTTCCTCGACGGCAGAGTTGCCGCCGCCGACCACGATCACGTCCTTGTTGCGATAGAAGAAGCCGTCGCAGGTGGCGCAAGCGGAAACGCCGAAGCCCTGGAAGGTCTGCTCGCTCTCGATGCCGAGCCACTTGGCCTTGGCGCCGGTCGCGATGATCAGCGTGTCGGCGGTCCAGACCTGGCCGCTATCGGTGCGGGCGACGAAGGGGCGCTGGTTCATCTCGACTTCGGTGACGATGTCGTTGACGATCTCGGCGCCGACATGCTTGGCCTGTTGCAGCATCTGGTCCATCAGCCAGGGGCCCTGGATCGGATCGGCGAAGCCCGGATAGTTCTCGACGTCGGTGGTGATCATCAGCTGTCCGCCTTGCTCCATCCCTGCAATCAGGACCGGCTTCAGCATCGCGCGCGCCGCATAGACGGCAGCGGTATAGCCGGCGGGGCCGGAACCGATGATGAGCACCTTGGTGTGGCGGGCGGACATGAGACTTCCTTTCAACTGGCTGGACGCGCTGGATATAAGGCGAATGCGGCCATCACGCGTCCATGCGTTATTTATGAACGACCAATGCTTTTATTCAAGGGCAGCCTTGCGTTACCAACAAGGCATTCGGTGTGGATGTGCAAGATTCCGTCATCCCAGGGAAAGATTCTTGCGTATTGTGCCGCTTTATATAGAAGCTGGATTCACGATTTTAAAGAAAGGCACTCGCTTGGTTCGCGCTGAACTGGACGCCATCGATATCAAGATCTTGCGTGAGCTGCAGGCGGATGGGCGCATGACCAACGTCGAGCTCGCCGACCGGGTCGGCATCTCGGCGCCGCCCTGCCTTCGGCGTGTGCGCAAGCTGGAAGAGTCCGGGGTCATCGAAGGCTACCACGCGATGCTGAACAGCCCGAAGCTGGGCTTCGATCTCGTCGCCTTCTGCATGGTCGGGCTCAAGCATCAGTCGGAAGCCAATCTCAAGGCGTTCGCCGCGGCGACGACGCAGTGGCCGCTGGTGCGGCAGGCCTGGATGGTCTCGGGCGACAGCGACTTCCTGCTGCATTGCGTCGCCGAAAACCTGACGCGGTTCCAGGACTTCGTTATCGAGGTGCTGACCGCCAACGAGCATGTCGACACGGTGCGCACCATGCTGACGATCCGCCAGATCAAGAAGCTCGGATTGACGGAAGTCTGAGTTGTCTCAGCCGAGGCTGTCGTAGACGGCCTTCAGCTTCGTGGCTTCGCCTTCGATGCGGAAGTTTTCCATGACATGCGTCTGGGCATTGGCGGCGAGCCGTGCCAGGCGGCTTTCATCATCCATGAGTACCGAAACGGCCTTTGCCATCGCATCGAGATCGTCGCGGGCAATCAGCAGGCCTGCGCCGTTATCGCCCGTGGTGACGATCTCCGGAAAGGCGCCGACATCGGTTGCGACAACGGGCACGCCCGAGGCCATGGCTTCGAGCGGCGTCAGGCCGAAACCTTCCCAGCGCTGCGGCGCGACGAAGAGATCGAGCGCGCGGTACCAGTCGTTGATGTTGGTGTGCTCGCCGACGAAGAGGATGCGGTCTGAGAGACCGGCGGCCGCGACCTTGGCCTTCAGGCCGTTCTCGAACTCGACATGCTGGGCCGTGGCGCGGCCGGCGACGATGGCGCTCCACTGAGGATGATCGGGGAGAAGCCGCAGCATGGTATCGACGAAAAGGTCCGTGCCCTTCTGGTGGCGGACGCGGCCGAAGCAGCCGGCGATCTTCTTGTCCGGGTCGAGGCCGCATTCGCGCTTGGCCTGCGCCTTATCGGATGGAGGCGAGAAGCGGGCGGTGTCGATGCCGTGCAGGATGACGGTGCTCGGGACTTCCAGATAGTTCGCCGTCTTGCCCGAGGTCGCGATTACGGCATCCATCTTCGAGACGAGAAACTTCGTCCAGCCGCTGTGCTTGCGCTGCGATGCGGAGGTGAAGACGATCTTCAGCTTCATGCGCAGGATGTCGCGCATGATGAGGGCAGGGAGCATCTCGATGTTGCGGCGGGCGTGCCAGACGCGGAAGGGCCGGGTCGAGGGCGCAGTCCACAGCTTCGAGAGATCACGGAAGCGGATATGCGGGATCGATGCCGGCAGACCCGGCCCGAGCGCTGCGATCTTCTGACCGAGCGCTCTCTGGACCGGGATAAGCTGGATGATCGTCGAGGTGACGCCTGACAGGCGCTTCTTGAAGTTCGGCGCTATGATTTCGACGTCAGCGATATCGACGATGTGCGATCGGCCGCGATCCGCCAAGGTCCTCAGCCCCAGGTGATGGCCAGAACTTCGTAAGCCTTGGAGCCGCCGGGCGCGTTGACTTCGATGGAATCGCCGACTTCCTTGCCGATCAGCGCGCGGGCGATTGGGGAGGAAATGGAGATGCGGCCGGCCTTCACGTCGGCTTCCTGGTCGCCAACGATCTGGTAGGTCTTTTCTTCCTCGGTGTCCTCATCGACGAGCTTCACCTTGGCGCCGAACTTGATCGTGCTGCCGGACATCTTGGAGAGGTCGATAACCTCGGCGCGCGCCGTCAGATCTTCGAGCTCGCCGATGCGGCCTTCGTTGTGGCTCTGCGCTTCCTTGGCGGCATGGTACTCGGCGTTTTCCGAGAGGTCGCCGTGTGCGCGAGCCTCGGCAATCGCCTCGATGATTCGCGGGCGTTCTTGCTGCTGACGCCAGCGCAGCTCTTCCTGCAGCTTGACGAAACCACCCTGCGTCATCGGTACCTTATCAACCATTTTCTTGTCCTTCAGTCTTTGTGTCGGCTAGGCAGAGACACAAAAGAAAACAGGTCCCGAAGGGGAACTTCGGAACCATGCAAAAACTCTATCTGCTTCGTTTATAGCAGATTGCCTCCGTCGATTTCCAGAGAATTCGATGAAGCGACTTGCAACCCCTCATGGCTTTTCGCGTCAAACTTGAAAAACATCAATCTATGGCGGCTTTTCTTGACTGTTAGCGATGGAACATATAGTGAACATAGGCATGAAGAAGTCACTCGAAGAGCGGTTGGCCATCCTCTCGGACGCGGCCAAGTATGATGCCTCCTGCGCCTCCAGCGGTACGACCAAACGTGACTCGTCCAAATCGGGCGGGCTTGGTTCGACGGAGGGCGCCGGCATCTGTCACGCCTACGCGCCGGATGGGCGATGCATATCGCTGCTGAAGATCCTGCTCACCAATTTCTGCATCTACGACTGCGCCTATTGCATCAACCGCTCGTCCAGCAATGTGGAGCGGGCGCGGTTCACGCCCGAGGAGGTTATCTGGCTGACGCTGGAGTTTTATCGGCGCAATTATATTGAGGGGCTGTTCCTGTCGTCTGGCATCATCCGCTCCTCCGACCACACGATGGAAGAGATGGTGCGGATCGTACGGGAGTTGCGCACCACGCATAATTTCCGGGGCTACATTCATCTGAAATCCATTCCCGAGGCGTCGCCGCATCTGATCGAGGAGGCGGGGCTTTATGCCGATCGTCTGTCGCTCAACATCGAGCTGCCGACCGATCGCGGCATCGCGCAGCTGGCGCCGGAGAAGAAGCCCGCCAGCATCCGCCGCTCGATGGGTGATCTCCGATTGAAGATCGAGGCGGCGTCTGAGCCGACGCTGCAGACCAAGCGGCGCAAGCGCTTCGTGCCGGGCGGGCAGAGCACGCAGATGATCGTCGGGGCCGATGGCGCCAATGACGCGACCATTCTCGGGACCAGCGCGCAGCTTTACGGAAGCTACGGGCTGCGGCGCGTCTATTACTCGGCTTTCAGCCCCATTCCCGACTCGTCGAAGAACCTGCCGCTGATCAAGCCGCCATTGATGCGCGAGCACCGGCTCTATCAGGCCGACTGGCTCTATCGCTTCTATGGCTTCGGGATCGACGAGATCACGTCCTCGCAGGAGGGCGGGATGCTCGACCTCAATCTCGATCCGAAACTTGCCTGGGCGCTTGGCAATCGCAACGACTTCCCCGTCGATATCAACAAGGCGCCGCGCGAGACGCTGCTGAGGGTGCCGGGACTGGGGACGAAGACGGTGAAATCGATCCTATCGGCGCGCCGTTTTAGACGACTTAGGATCGAGGACCTGACGCGGCTTGGTGTGTCGATCAAGAAGGTGCAGGCGTTCATCTCGGCGGAGGGTTGGTCGCCACGCCGGCTGATCGACCGGCCGGATTTGAGGGCGATGTTCGAGCCGAAGCCGGAACAACTGTCGTTGCTGTGATGATTACCGTGTTGCTGGAGGGCCGGGGGGAGTTGGCCGAGTGGCGGGACGCGGCGCGGCGACTGGCTGCCTCGGGTGTTGCGCCCGAGGAGATCGAGTGGCGGGAGCGGTATCGCGAGACGGATCTGTTTGCCGCGCCTGAAGTGTCGAAACTGCCGGCGCTCGATGCTTCCAAGCCGCTGACGGTACCGCCCTCCTTTATCGGGCTTGCGGAAGCGGTGATCTGCCATAGCGATCCGATGCGGTTTTATCTGCTCTACCGGCTACTCTGGCGGCTGCAAAGTGATCGGTCTTTGCTCGACGTCGCCTCGGACGAGGACGTGGCGCGGGCGCGGGCGATGGACAAGAGCGTTCGCCGCGACGCGCACAAGATGACGGCCTTCGTGCGCTTCAAGGAGGTGGGATCGGGGATTTCGCTCAACGGGCGGCGGAAGTTTCTCGCCTGGTTCGAGCCGGATCACCACATCGTCGCGCGCAAGGCGCCGTTCTTCCAGAAGCGCTTCAACGACATGGATTGGGTGATCGCGACGCCCAAGGGGTCGGCTGCCTGGGACGGCGAGAAGCTGACCGTCAGCCATGACCCCTGCGAGAAGCCCGATCTCACCGATCCGGCCGACCAGCTGTGGCGGACCTATTATGCCAACATCTTCAATCCGGCGCGCCTGAAGGTGAAGGCGATGCAGGCGGAGATGCCGAAGAAATACTGGAAGAACCTGCCCGAGGCCGATCTCATTCCCGGCATGATCGCCGATGCGGAAAGCAAGGTTCTTGATATGGCGAAACGCCGGGCGAGCGAGCCACTGCCGTTTCACGACCGGCTGCAGGAAGCGGCGCGGCGGGTGCCAGCAGCACCTCGGGCGCCCGTGGGCACGTTGGCAGCGCTGCGTGAGGAGGCGGCCCGCTGCACGCGCTGTCCGCTGCATGAGAAGGGGACGCAGACGGTGTTCGGCGAGGGGCCTGAAAATGCGAACGTGATGTTCGTCGGCGAGCAGCCGGGGGATCAAGAGGATCTCGCCGGGCGGCCGTTCGTCGGGCCTGCGGGCAAGGTGTTCGATCAGGTGGCCGGCGAGGCGGGGATCGACCGACAGTCGGTCTATGTCACCAATGCGGTGAAGCACTTCAAATACGAGCCGCGCGGCAAGCGCCGCATTCACCAGCGCCCGAACATGGGCGAGGTCACCCATTGCCGCTGGTGGCTCAATCTGGAGATCGAGCTCATCAAGCCGAAGCTGATCGTCGCCATGGGCGCCACCGCGCTTACGGCGCTGACGGATACGAAGCACAAACTCTCCGATATCCGGGGGCAGCCGATCAGGATGGGCAAGGAGCGAACACTGTTCGTCACCGTCCACCCGTCCTATCTGCTGCGCATCCCCGACGAGCGGCTGAAGGCGGAGGAGATGGCGCTGTTTCGGGCGGATATGGTGCGGGTGCGCGAGCTGATGGCCGCATAACGCACTATTTTAGCCATTGATCGGTAATGTTGGGCGAGATGTTTTGGAGCTTGCTGTTTAGCTCTTTCAACTTTGATTGACTGGAATTTACTGAGTTACTTACTCCGCCAATATCGCTATCGAATTTCTTGAGATCACTCTCTATGGAGTTCCAGTCGAATGTTGGCGGCGACGTTACACCGCCATCTTTGCAAAGTTCCGGAGAGGCCGCGCAAAATATGGCATTTCCACTTGCTTTTGGCGAAGCGGGCCCCGTTGCGGCCGAAGACGCTGCCTGGGCGGCTATAATTCTGTCGACCTGAGTTCTTAACGTAACAAGAGCCTCTTTCAAGCCGTTGATTGCGTTTCGATTTTTGTCCGATGCGCCGGACGCCAGAGCTAGAGCTCCTGCGATTGTTTCGATTTTTCCTTCTTCTTTCCCCCAGGAAATATTCGCGAAGACCGCGGAACCGCATAGTGCTGTTCCGAATGCCACTACGCCAAGAAGGGCAGCCGTTGTCTGGTTGCGGAGAACGGCAATGCAGCACGCGATCAGGATTACGGCGCCAATAATGATTGGTGTCAGGCCGATGAGATATGAGTAATTGGCGGCTAGCCACGATCCGCTAGTGTTCATCTTAGTTCCCCCAGTCCAGATTTCATTACGCAATGCTATTGCAATCTATTGGTGTTGGTCAATTCATCCTCTCGGATAGGGCGCTGGGGTGTCGCGCTGGCAAGTCCTGACCTACCTCGCCTTGCGAATTGCCATGGCGCTTCGGCGCGAATGTTGTAGCGTTGCCGGCAAAGCAATCTGGAGACCGTTTATGTTCGATCATGTGTCGATTGGTGTGAAGAGCCTTGAGAAGTCGCAGGCGTTCTATGATGCCGCGCTGGCGCCGCTCGGCTATGAGCGGCTGACGAACTTCGGCAATGTCAGCGGCTATGGCGCCGATCGAGTGGGGCTGTGGGTTGGCGAGGTGGCGCGGCCGGTGGCGCCCGATATGGAGTCTGGCCTGCATTTCTGCTTCGTGGCGCCGAGCGAGGAGTCCGTCGATGCATTTTACGCGGCCGGGATTGCCAATGGCGGAACTGACAATGGTGCGCCGGGCGTGCGGCCGGATTACAGCCAGTTCTACTATGCCGCCTTCGTCATCGATCCCGACGGTTACCGGCTCGAGGCGTATTTCAAGCGGCCGGAGTGATCGGAACGACCTCCGAATCTTCTGATGGTGGCGGGCCGTCGTTGCTCCAGGGCTCCGTCTCGAAGCGTAGCGGCAGGTTCGGGGGCGCGTAGGGCGGCGCTGTCGTCGAGGACAACCGGTCGATCACGGATTGGTGCAGCGAGGCGCCATCGGGGATGAAGCGGCGGTCGGCCAGCGGCAGGTAGATGCGCGTCGTGTCGCCGCGCTTGCGCCAGGAGGTGATTGGCACACGCCTCGGCACATATTCGAGCAGTCTCCATGCCCAGTTCATGGAGTCGTGCAGCGGTGCCGTTGGGGCCGGCCGGACATAGCTCTTCGTCGGGTTGTCGCCATGGACGAGTTCGTTGACCGCGTCGTTATTGTAGGTGAGGCCGGTGCTTCGGGTCTCGGCGATCATCCAGGCGAGCGGTATCTTGATCGCGGCGCTCTCTGCTTCCGGATAGCCGCCGCCGATATCGCCGTGGACGCCTGAGAACCATACTTCCTTCACGTTCTGCGGGGGCGGGGCCGGGGGCTTGAAGGGGCCGCCCCAATAGTCCTGTCCCTGCCGCCAGGGAAGCGGATTGAACATGGTTCGCCGCTCGTCGATGGCGAGCGCCTGGCGCACCACTTCGACGCTCGGATTGCGATCGGTGAAGGGAAGCGTCAAGAGTTGCGGGCGCCATTTGCCCCAGACGATGACCGAGGACACGGTGTCGAAGAGGCCGAGCAGCTTGATCGGCGGGCGGTCGGTCTTCAGCGTGCGCTCGTAGAGGCGCATGGTCTTGAAGGCCGAGGGCGCGTCCCAATCGACATCGGCGGCATCCGCTCCGCCCTGCTGCTGCTCGCTTTCGGAGATGCCCTTGTAGGTGTTGTAGGCGTAGTCGATCAGATTGACGTGGTACTTGCTCATCAGCCCGAGCGAATGGACGAAGCCTGCGAGAACGCGTGCCGTATAGGCGCCCCGGCTGAAGCCGAAGATGTAGATGTTGTCGCGGTCCCGATACTCTTGATCGTCCCCCGGTTCGCCGGGCTCGTAATTGTCGACGAGGAAGCGATAGGCCTCCTTGACGTTCTGGTCGAGTCCCCAGCCGGTCGCCAGGCCCCAGAGTTCGACCGTCTTGCGGTAGGCGTTGGACCAGGCATTGGCGGCGCCGAAGGTGCCGACGCCGGGATCGTAATAGACGATCTGCCTGTCGCTGCGGTCGAGAACGCCGAATAGCCTCAAAATATTGGTGCGGTCGGCGGAGATTTCGTTCGACGTGCCATCGAACAGAATGACGATATTCTTGCCCATCGATGCCCCTCACGTGTGGGGATATCGTAACATGATCGCGAAGGGTTTGAAATCTCAGGTGGTTTGTCGCGTTTTGCGACACTTCGGCGTGTCGTCACGCTGGCCGTCGTGCGGCGGAAAAGCCGGCCGTGAAAGGTCACGGCCGGCCTTGATATCTTAGGCGAAGTAGCTCTGCAGCGGGCGAACCTCGAGGTTGCCGGCCTTGAGCGCCTTGATTGCCTGGGCGGCTGCCTCGGCGCCGGCCATGGTGGTGTAGTACGGCACCTTCTGCATCAGCGTTGCGCGGCGCAGCGACTTGGAGTCGGAGATAGCCTTGTTGCTATCGGTCGTGTTGATGACCAACTGGACCTGACGGTTGCGGATGGCGTCCTCGATATGCGGACGGCCCTCGAGCACCTTGTTGATCTTCACGGCCTCGATGCCGTTTTCGGCGAGGAAGCGGGCGGTGCCGCCGGTGGCCAGAACCTTGAAGCCCTGTTCGACCAGCATGCGGATCGCGGGAAGGACGCGCGGCTTGTCGTCGTCGCGCACCGATACGAAGACCGTTCCGTCACGCGGCAGTTCGACGCTGGCGCCGAGCTGCGACTTGGCGAAGGCCAGGGCGAAATCGGTGTCGAGGCCGATGACTTCGCCGGTCGAGCGCATTTCCGGGCCGAGCAGCGTGTCGACGCCGGGGAAGCGGGCGAACGGGAAGACGGCTTCCTTGACGGCGATGTGCTTCAGGTTGCGCGGATCCGGCTTCTCGCCGTAGGCGGCAAACAGCGGATCGAGCTTTTCGCCGGCCATGGCGCGGGCGGCGATCTTGGCGATCGGGGCGCCGATCGTCTTGGCGACGAAAGGAACGGTACGCGAGGCGCGCGGGTTCACTTCGAGCACGTAGACGGTGCCGTCCTTGATGGCGAACTGGACGTTCATCAGGCCGACGACGTTGAGAGCCTTGGCCATCGACTTCGCCTGACGCTCGAGTTCGTCGATCATCTCGGCCGAGAGCGTGCGCGGAGGCAGCGAGCAGGCCGAGTCACCGGAGTGAATGCCGGCTTCCTCGATGTGCTCCATGATACCGGCGATGAAGGCGTCCTTGCCGTCGGAGAGGCAGTCGACGTCGACTTCGATGGCGTTCGACAGGTAGCTGTCGAAGAGCAGCGGGTTCTTGCCGAGCAGGGTGTTGATCTGGCCGGTCTTGTCGTTCGGGTAGCGCTGCTTGATGTCTTCAGGCACAAGCTCCGGAACGGTGTCGAGCAGGTAGGTCTGCAGCATGCTCTCGTTGTGGATGATCTGCATGGCGCGGCCACCCAGAACGTAGGACGGGCGAACGACCAGCGGGAAGCCGATTTCGGTGGCGACCAGGCGGGCCTGTTCGACCGAGTAGGCGATGCCGTTGTTCGGCTGCGTCAGGTCGAGCTTGATCAGCAGCTTCTGGAAGCGATCGCGGTCTTCGGCAAGATCGATCATGTCAGGCGCGGTGCCGAGGATCGGGATACCGTTCTTCTCAAGTGCTTCGGCGAGCTTCAGCGGGGTCTGGCCGCCGAACTGCACGATGACGCCGACGACTTCGCCCTTTTCCTGCTCAGCGCGCAGGATCTCGATCACGTCCTCGGCCGTCAGCGGCTCGAAGTAGAGGCGATCGGAGGTGTCGTAGTCGGTCGAGACCGTTTCCGGGTTGCAGTTGATCATGATCGCTTCATAGCCGGCGTCACGCAGAGCGAACGCGGCATGGCAGCAGCAGTAATCGAACTCGATGCCCTGGCCGATACGGTTCGGACCGCCGCCGAGGATGACGACCTTCTTGCGGTCGGAAATTTCGGCTTCCGAGCGGGCGGCGCCGACGAAGGGCGTCTCGTAGCTGGAATACATGTAGGCGGTCGGCGAGGCGAATTCGGCGGCGCAGGTGTCGATGCGCTTGAAGACCGGGCGGACGTTCAGCGAGTTGCGCAGTTCGGCCACTTCCTTCGGGCGCTTGCCCGAAAGCGTTGCGAGGCGGGCGTCGGAGAAGCCCATGGCCTTCAGCGTGCGCAGGTTTGCGGCGTCGGTCGGCAGGCCGTGTTCGCGAACGCGGGCTTCCATGTCGATGATCGCCTTGAACTGGGCGATGAACCACGGGTCGATCTTGCAGCCTTCGTGCACTTCCTCGGGGCTCATGCCCATGCGCAGTGCCTGGGCGACCATGCGCAGGCGATCCGGCGTCGGCGTGCCGATGGCGGCGCGGATGGCGTTCTGGCTGCCTTCGCCTTCCTCGACGCCGGGGATTTCGATTTCGTCGAGGCCGGTGAGGCCGGTTTCGAGACCACGCAGCGCCTTCTGCAGCGATTCGGCGAAGGTGCGGCCGATCGCCATGACTTCACCGACCGACTTCATGGCGGTGGTCAGAACCGGCGAGGCGCCCGGGAACTTCTCGAAGGCGAAGCGCGGGATCTTGGTGACGACGTAGTCGATCGACGGTTCGAACGAGGCGGGCGTTGCGCCGCCGGTGATGTCGTTGTCGAGTTCGTCGAGCGTGTAGCCGATGGCGAGCTTGGCGGCGACCTTGGCGATCGGGAAGCCGGTGGCCTTCGATGCGAGAGCCGACGAGCGCGAGACGCGCGGGTTCATTTCGATGACGACGAGGCGGCCGTCCTTCGGGTTGACGGCGAACTGGACGTTCGAGCCGCCGGTCTCGACGCCGATCTCGCGCAGAACCGCGATCGAGGCGTTGCGCATCATCTGGTATTCCTTGTCGGTCAGCGTCAGCGCCGGCGCGACAGTGATCGAGTCGCCCGTGTGGACGCCCATCGGGTCGATGTTTTCGATCGAGCAGATGATGATGCAGTTGTCCGCCTTGTCGCGGACGACTTCCATTTCATATTCCTTCCAGCCGAGAACCGATTCCTCGATCAGGACTTCCGTCGTTGGCGAGGCATCGAGGCCGCCGCCGATGATTTCGAAGAACTCCGAGCGGTTATAGGCAATGCCGCCGCCGGTGCCGCCCATGGTGAAGGAGGGGCGGATGATGGCGGGCAGACCGACGACGTCGATCGCCTGGGCGGCAATCGCCATGGCGTGGCTGATGTAGCGCTGCTTGCGGTCGGTCTCGCCGAGGTTCCACTGGTTTTCCAGCGCGTCGAGCGCCTTGTCGAGTTCGGCGCCGGAGAGGCTTTCCTTCAGCTTGTTGCGCTCGGCTTCATGCGTCTTGCGGTCGGCATCCTTGATGTCGGTGGCGTTGGCGAGCATCGAGCGCGGGGTTTCGAGGCCGATGCGGTCCATGGCTTCGCGGAAGAGCGCGCGGTCTTCGGCCATGTCGATGGCGGCCGGCTTGGCGCCGATCATCTCGACATTGTAGCGGTCGAGAACGCCCATGCGCTTGAGAGAGAGCGCGGTGTTGAGCGCGGTCTGGCCGCCCATGGTCGGCAGCAGCGCGTCGGGGCGCTCCTTGGCGATGATCTTGGCGACGACTTCAGGGGTGATCGGCTCGACGTAGGTTGCGTCGGCGAGACCCGGGTCGGTCATGATCGTGGCCGGATTGGAGTTGACGAGGATGACGCGGTAGCCTTCCTCCTTCAGCGCCTTGCAGGCCTGGGTGCCGGAATAGTCGAACTCGCATGCCTGGCCAATGACGATCGGTCCTGCGCCGATGATGAGGATCGATTTGATGTCTTGGCGCTTCGGCATGGGCTTTTTTCCGTTTCCTAGCTGCGCAGAAAGCCGGCCAGGGTGGGAGGCACCGGCCGGGTCGCGCATATGATGGTCTTTTCAGGCTAGAAGCGGCTTATAGGCAAATGTATCAGTGAACGGAACCCCATAATTTACGGAATCGACAGGAATCGGAAAGGGCTAGCCGAGGCTCGGCAAAACGAGGGCGCGAATCTCGCCGGGACGGGCCGGATTGCTGATCGCTTCCACCGCTTCGCCAAGCCCGATACGGCGCGAAATCAGCGCTTCGACCTTGATCGCGCCGGAGGCGATCAGGTCCGCGGCGCGCCTGTGGGTGAAGGGGTTGATGAACGAGCCGATCAGCCTGATTTCGCGAAACAGCAGGTCGAAGGGCTCGATCGACACTTTCGCGCCCTGGGGCATGACGCCGAGAATCACGACTGTACCGCCATGACGGACAAGGGCAGGGGCCTGCTCGACGGTCTCGGCGACGCCAGCGCATTCGATGACGACATCCGCGCCGCCGGGGAGCAGACCGTCCGGCGCGGTGATGTGTTTGATGATGTCGCCGTCAGTGGGGTCGGCGGTGGCTGTGGCGCCGAGGCTTTCTGCCAGCCGCCGCTTGTCGGCGCTGCGGGTGACGAGCACCACGTCGGTGGCGCCGGCAAGGCGCGCGAGTTGCACGACCAGCAGCCCGATGACGCCGCCGCCCAATACGACCACAGACGAGCCAGTCCTGATCTCAGCCAGATCGACACCGTGTAGGCAGCAGGCGAGTGGTTCGCAGAAGGCGCCGTGGACGGGATCTAGATCACCGGGCAGGGCGAAGGCCTGCTTTTGCGGGACGATCACATACTCCGCGAAGCCGCCGTCGCGGCTGATGCCGATTGCCTGGAGGTTGCGGCAAAGATTGACTCGGCCGCGCTGGCACTGGTCGCATTGGCCGCAGGAAATGTTCGGGTCGCCGGTGATGCGCATGCCCTCGCGAAAACCGCTGACGGCGGGGCCGATCTCCTCGATGATGCCGGTGAATTCGTGGCCGAGCGTGACGGGTGGTCTGGATGGGAATTCGCCGTGAAGCAGGTGCCTGTCGGTGCCGCAGATGCCGCAGGCCTCGACGCGGACAAGCAGTTCGCCCGGACCGGGGCTTGGCTTTTCCACCTCACTGAATGAGAGTTTCCCGATTGCTTCCAGCCGCACTGCCTTCATGCCCAGTTCTCCTCCGATATCTCCCTCGTGCAGAAGGGGCGAAAGCAAGGCGCGCGTCAAGCGCCTGTCGTGGCCGCGAAGGGCGGATACGCGTGGTTGAAATCGGCTGGAATTTCCCATTCCCCCGGATATATAAGAGATGAGAGAGCAAGCAGTCTCTGCGGGGAGATCATCATGGAATGGAAAGGCCGGCGTCAGTCCGACAATATCGAGGATCGTCGCGGTGATCCTTCCATGGGTGGATTGGGACGAGGGGGCGGCTTCAGCTTTCCGTCCGGCGGCGGCATGGGCCGGCGCGGCGGCGGGCTCAGCATCGGCACCATCATCTTCCTCGTCGTGCTCTATCTGATCTTCAAGGCCATGGGCATCGACCTCCTGCAGGTGATGGATGGAGGCATGTCTAGTGGGCCGGGTTACGAGCAGAGCCAGTCCGGCGGCAGCCAGACACCCGCCAATGACGAGATGACCGCCTTCGTGCGCACGGTGCTCGCCGAGACCGAGGATACGTGGCAGGGCATCTTCCAATCGATGGGGCGTGAATACGAAGATCCAAAGCTGGTGCTGTTCTCCGGACAGACGCAGTCGGGCTGTGGCTTCGCATCCGCCGCGACAGGGCCGTTCTATTGCCCGCAGGACCGCAAGGTCTATCTCGACACGGCCTTTTTCAACGAGCTCAGCCGCAAGTTCGGCGCGTCGGGCGATTTCGCCGAGGCCTATGTCGTCTCGCACGAGGTCGGCCATCATGTGCAGAACCTGCTCGGCATCCTGCCCAAGTTCAACGAGGCGCGCCAGCGCATGAGCGAGGCCGACGCCAACAAAATGTCGGTGCGCGTCGAACTGCAGGCTGATTGTTTCGCCGGCATCTGGGGCAAGTTCACCCAGCAAAAGGGTATTCTCGAAGCAGGCGACCTCGAGGAGGCGCTGAATGCCGCGCAACAGATCGGCGACGATACGCTGCAGAAGCGCAGCCAGGGCTATGTCGTGCCGGAGAGCTTCAACCACGGCACCTCGGCGCAGCGCGTGAAATGGTTCAAGCGCGGCTTCGACAGCGGCCAGATGCAGGCCTGCGATACCTTCTCCGGTCCGGTCTGACGGATAGCGGTTCCGGCGATCCGGACCGCGTTCACCGGCTTTCGTATCGTGCGCCCCTGTGCGATAGTTCGGCTTAATTTGAGCCGATCGTGCGGGAAAATGCACAATGGATGATCTTCCACTCAGCGACCTCGATGCCTTCACGGCAATCGCTAGAGAGCGCAGCTTTCGCGCGGCGGCGCGCAAGCGGGGCGTTTCGGCATCTTCGCTCAGCGATTCCCTTAGAAGGTTAGAGGAGCGGCTGGGGGTTCGGCTTCTCAACCGGACGACGCGCAGCGTGACGCCGACGGAGGCCGGGCAGCGGCTTCTTGAACGGCTGGCGCCGGCGTTGGGAGAGGTCGCGTCGGCTCTCGGGCAACTCGACAGCTTTCGAGAGGGGCCATCGGGCACGCTCAGGCTCAACGTGCCAACCATCGCGGCGCGCTCCTTCCTGTCCGATATCATCAACCGTTTTCTGAAGGCCTATCCGAAGGTGCGGATCGAGGTGATCGGCGAGGACAGTTTCATAGATGTGCTCGGCGCCGGCTATGATGCGGGCATTCGCTATGACGAGCGGCTGGAGCGCGACATGATCGCCGTGCCGATCGGCCCGCGCCGGCAGCGCTATGTGACGGCCGCGTCGCCCGATTATCTGAAGCGTCGCGGCATGCCGAAGCATCCGCGCGATCTCATCGACCATGATTGCATCATCCACCGGTTCCTGAGCGGCACGAGCGCGACGCCGTGGGAATTCGACCGCGATGGCGAGACGCTGATGATCACGCCGACGGGGCAGGTGTCGGCCAATGCTATCGAGATCGAAGTGGGAGCCGCAATTGCCGGCCTCGGCGTCATGCGCACCTTCGAGGAGGTGGTGGTGCCCGAGGTCGAGGCCGGGCGGCTGGAGCTCATTCTGGAGGAATGGGTGACCGAATTTTCCGGACCTTTCCTCTATTACGCCAGCCGTCGCCACATGCCGGCGGCGCTGCGCGCCTTCGTCGACTTCATCAAGGCGGAACCACAAAAACAGCGCTAGGTGCGCGCTTTGTTCCGGTTCGCCATCAACGGAAGTCGTGAGCCTATCAAAACAATTGAAATGTTCACGTATTGTTTCGCTGTTTTGCCTGCGGTATGTAGAACGGGCGGCGATGAGATCGTCTTTCCAGAAAACAAACAGCTGTAGAGACCTCGCATGCTCGACCCAAAATTCGTCCGCCGCGGCCTTTTCCTCGTCTTCATGATCCTGTTTCTCGACGTGATCGGGATCGCGATCATCATGCCGGTGCTGCCCGTTTATCTCGAGCAGCTCACCGGCGGTTCCGTCAGCGATGCGGCGCTCGATGGTGGCTGGCTGCTCGTCGTCTATGCCGGCATGCAGTTCCTGTTCGCGCCGTTGCTCGGCAATCTGAGCGATCGCTTCGGGCGCCGACCGGTGCTGTTGCTCTCGGTTCTGACCTTCGCCATCGACAATCTGATCTGCGCGGTCGCGACCAGCTTCTGGATGCTGTTCATCGGGCGCATGCTGGCGGGGTTGAGCGGTGGCAGCTTCGCGACCTGCTCGGCTTACATCGCCGACATCAGCAATGAAGAGAACCGCGCCAAGAATTTCGGCCTCATCGGCATCGCCTTCGGCGTCGGCTTTACTGTCGGTCCCGTCATCGGCGGGTTTCTCGGCGAGTTCGGGCCGCGCGTGCCGTTTTATGGCGCGGCTGCGGTCTCGTTCCTCAATTTCGTCGCAGCCTGCTTCCTGCTGCCCGAGACGCTCGATGCGAAAAACCGGCGCCGTTTCGAATGGAAGCGCGCCAATCCGCTCGGCGCGTTGAAGCAGATGCGAAACTATCCCGGCATCGGCTGGATCGCCGCCGTCATGTTCCTGTTCTGGCTGGCGCATGCGGTGTATCCGTCCGTCTGGTCGTTCGTCACCAGCTATCGCTACAATTGGAGCGAGGGCGAGATCGGGCTCTCGCTCGGCATTTACGGGATCGGTGCCGCCGTCGTCATGGCGCTGGTGCTGCCGAGGATCGTGCCCGTTCTCGGTGAATGGAAAACAGCGGTGGTCGGGCTCTGTTTCTCGGTGGTGGGGCTCACGGGCTATGCATTCGCCTGGGAGGGATGGGTGGTCTATGCGGTCATCGTGCTGACCGTGATGGAAAACATCGCCGATCCGCCGCTTCGCAGCATCGCGGCCGGCAAGGTGCCGCCCTCGGCGCAGGGTGAGCTGCAGGGGGCGCTGACGAGCCTTTCCAGCATCACGACGATCATCGGGCCTTTGATCTTCACGCAGATGTTCGGTTATTTCACCAAGCCGGATGCGCCGGTCACCTTCGCGGGTGCGCCGTTCTTGATGGCGGCGTTCTTCATCCTGATCGCCACGCTGGTGTTTCTCTTCAGGGTACGGGTCTCCAAGACCGGCAAGGCGCTCGGTCAGGCAGCCGAGTGATCGATCAGAATCGATGATGTGATGATGAATATTTCATCACCTGCATGTTTTTGGGTGTCGTTTCCTTGGGATTTCGGCTAGAGCCTTGGTCATATTGTCGCGCTTTGCGCCCATTTTGCATCAACTCACAGGACACTGTCATGGATACGCCGATCGACGCGCGAAAGCTGGCGCCGACAACCGATAACCGTTGGAGCGCGCATATCCGCGCGACGCTGGCGCTCGGCGTGCCGCTGATCGGTGCGCAGCTGGCCCAGCTCGGTATCAACACCACCGACGTGATGATCGTCGGGCGGTTGGGTGCCGAGCATCTGGCGGCCATGGTGCTGGCCGGCCAGTTCCTGTTCACGATCCTCGTCTTCGGCTCCGGTTTCTCGATCGCCGTCATTCCGATGGTGGCGCAGGCCTATGGCCGTGGCGACGTCGTCAGCGTGCGCCGGTCGCTGCGCATGGGCCTGTGGGTGGTTATCGCCTTCTGGGTGCTGATGCTGCCGGCCTTCTTCAAATCGGAGCAGATATTGCTCGCCGCCGGGCAAAAGCCCGAGGTGGCGGCGCTGGCGCATAGCTATATCGTCATCGGCCAGTTCGCGGTTCTGCCGGGGCTGCTCTACAACGTGCTTCGTTCGCTTGTGAGCGCTATCGGCAAGGCCGCCGTCATTCTCAACGTTACGATCGCCATGCTGGTGCTGAACGCGGTCTTTGCTTATGTGCTCGTGCTCGGCCATTTCGGCCTGCCGGCCATGGGGCTGCGCGGTGCGGCGATCGTGTCGGTGCTGGTGCAGACGGCGGGCTTCTTCTTCATCCTGGCTTACGTCCAGAGCCGGCCGGAGACACGGCGCTACGAGATCCTGGTTCGCTTCTGGCGGCCGGATTGGAAGGCCTTCTTCGAGGTCGTGCGTTTGGGGCTGCCGATCAGCGTCACCATCCTTGCCGAAGTCAGCCTGTTCACCATGGCGTCGCTGTTGATGGGCCGGATCGGCACCATCGAGCTTGCCGCGCATGGTATCGCGCTGCAGTGGGCATCGATCGCCTTCATGATCCCGCTCGGCCTGTCGCAGGCGGCGACCGTCAGGGTCGGCGTCGCGCACGGGCAGGGGGATCGCGTGGCGCTGGTGCGCGCGGCCGTGTCCGTATCCGTGCTCGCCTGCGTCATCTCGGCGGTCGGCGGGCTGCTGTTTGCGATCATGCCCGGCTTCTTCGCGGGCTGGTTCCTCGACACGCATTCGGCCGAGGCGCCGCAGGTGCTTGCATACGCCGGACCGCTGATCGTGATCGCCGGGCTGTTTCAGCTGGTCGATGGCCTGCAGGCGATCGCCAATGGGCTGCTGCGCGGGCTGAAGGATGCGCGCGTGCCGATGATCCTGGCGTTGATTGCCTATTGGCCGATCGGCTTCTTCCTGGCCTGGGCGCTGGCGTTTCCGCTGGGGCTCGGCGGCATCGGCATCTGGCTCGGCTTCCTGATCGGATTGTTCACGGCAGCGCTGATGCTCTGTGCGCGCTTCTACATCCTCATGCGGCGAGAAATATGAGCCTACCGCCCGGAGGTCCGGCGCCTCCATCTCGCAATACGGCTTCGCCTTGCGCTTCACGTTGAGCAAAAGAAAGCCGCCCGCAGCGGTCTGCTGCAGGCGGCTTGCAAGGCGTGAATGTTTTTTAGCGTTCGGCCAACGCCGCTTCGCCCTTCTGCTCGCGCACCATGTTGATGAAGCGGCGGAAGAGGTAGTGGCTGTCCTGCGGGCCGGGGGAGGCTTCCGGGTGATGCTGGACGGAGAAGATCTGCTTGCCTGAAACACGCAGGCCGCAGTTCGTGCCGTCGAACAGCGAAACGTGAGTCTCCTCAACACCTTCGGGCAGCGACTTCGTGTCGACCGCGAAGCCGTGGTTCATCGAGACGATCTCGACCTTGCCCGTCGTGTGGTCCTTGACCGGATGGTTGGCGCCGTGGTGGCCCTGGTGCATCTTCTCGGTCTTGGCGCCGAGTGCCAGGCCCAGCATCTGGTGGCCGAGGCAGATGCCGAAGAGCGGGATATCGGTCTTGATCAGCGACTGGATGACCGGAACGGCATATTCGCCGGTTGCTGCCGGGTCGCCCGGGCCGTTCGACAGGAAAATGCCGTCGGGCTGCATGGCGAGCACTTCTTCGGCGCTCGTTGTTGCCGGCATGACGGTGACCTTGCAATCGAGGCCGGCGAACAGGCGCAGGATGTTGCGCTTTACGCCGTAGTCGAGGCAGACGACGTGGTACTTGGCGTCCTCGGCCTTCAGCTCGCCGTAGCCTTCGTTCCAGACCCACGGGGTCTGCGACCACTGCGAGGACTGGCCGGAGGAGGCGATCTTGGCGAGGTCGAGGCCTTCGAGGCCGCTCCAGGCCTTGGCTTCGGCCTTCAGCGTGTCGATGTCGAAGACGCCGTTCGGATCGTGGGCGATGACGGCGTTCGGGGCGCCGTTCTCGCGGATCCAGGCGGTCAGCGCGCGGGTATCGATGCCGCAAAGACCGATGACGCCGCGGGCCTTCAGCCAGGCGTCGAGGTGCTTGGCGGCGCGGTAGTTGGACGGGTCGGTCATGTCGGCCTTGAAGATGACGCCGACCGCGCCGTGGCGTGCTGCCGGCGTCAGATCTTCGATGTCTTCTTCATTGGTGCCGATGTTGCCGATATGCGGGAAGGTGAAGGTGACGATCTGGCCGAGGTAGGAGGGATCGGTCATGATCTCTTCATAACCTGTTAGCGCGGTGTTGAAGACCACTTCGGCCTGGACCTTGCCGATCGCGCCGATGCCCTTGCCTTCGATCACTGTGCCATCCGCCAGAACGAGCAGGGCGGTCGGCTTTTCGGTTGTCCAGGGTGCTGTCGCGGTCATCTTCATCCCGTTTCCGGCCGCCAGACGTCCTTGGGCAACGTTGGCCGGCCATTTTGGTTCGCAAGCGTGTACGCGCGGCAAGGCGCGCGCTCTCAGGCCTGATCACGAATTTTGGTGCAGGTGGCGGTAAATAGCCACGCTATTTCCTGAGGTCAATCTTTGTACCGCAGATTCTAAGGGTTTTCTGCCGCTTTATGTCGCGTGTTTCGCAATTTATTTGATCCCACGCATTCGTCTGGTTTATGAAGCGGCATTCAAACAGGAGTGTTTATGATGTTGCGCGATCAACTCGCCGCCGCCCTCAAGGATGCGATGAAATCCAAGAATGCCGAGCGTCTTTCGACCGTTCGCCTGATCCAGGCCGCGATCAAGGACCGCGATATCGCCAATCGGGGCGCCGGCAAGGAAGAGGCCAGCGACGACGAAATCCTGCAGATCCTGGCAAAGATGGTGAAGCAGCGCGACGAATCGGCGAAGATCTACGATGAGAATTCCCGTCCGGAGCTCGCCGCCAAGGAGCGCGCCGAAATCAAGGTGGTGCAGGACTTCATGCCGAAGCAGCTCTCCGATTCGGATGTGCGCGCCAACATCGCGGCGATCATCGCCGAGACGGGTGCCGCCGGTCCGAAGGACATGGGGAAGGTGATGGCGGTGCTCAAGGAGCGCTATGCCGGCCAGATGGATTTCTCCAAGGCGTCGGGCGCCGTCAAGGAACTCTTGAACTGATCGATCAAGCCATTCCCCCTCAGGCGAGGCGCGCGGTCTTCGGGACCGCGGGCCCCAGCACGCTTGCGGCGGCTGCGTCAATCACCGCGAATTTCGCGGCCTGATAGCCCCAATATTCCCGCACGAACTTCATAGACATCCAGGTCTCGCCCTTGAACGAGGCTTCGGACCAGCCGATGCTGCCCATCTCGGCTGCCTGCGACAGCAGCCGCTTCAGATGCGTGTTGGAGATCATGAACTGGTCGCGGATTTCCTTCAGCGAGAGCCTTCCGATCGCGACGCGTTCCATCGACATGTCGAACGAGGTTATCCGCGTCATCAGCAGATCCATGACGAGGCCGCCGGAGTTCGCCCAGTTGAAGAGATTGTAGGTGGTGCCGGGATCGCGCACCGCGTCGCTGTCGATGATGCCCTTGGCGATCAGCGGCTGCATGCGGGCAAACACCATCGGATCCTTCATCGCCGCCTCGAGACGATGGCCGCCATCGAGGTTGTCGAGGATCATCAGGTGGGCGGCGAGCCATTTGTGGAAATGCTCGAGCGCCGTTTCGGTTGGCTCCAGCAGGCGCGTGCGCTTGTCGGATGGGCTTTCGACAGGGCGCAGGAAGCGATAGGCGAGCATTTCCTGCATGAAGGCTGCGGCGGTGTTGCGGCTGGCGATCTTCTTTTCAATGGCGAATGAAATGAAACGGCCGGAGTAGAGGCCACCCTTGGGATCATCGGGATAGCCGAAATAGAGGGCGAATCCGAGTTGCGCCATCAACCAGCGCTGCTGGGCGGCGAATATCGACGCGATGCGCGGGCTTTCGCGGTAGATCGCGAGCATTTCGCGCGCGAATTCCAGAACCAACGCGAAAAATGCGTCACTCTCTAAAAATTCTTCAACCTTATGTGGCATGCTTGGCAACCATCCGAAGTTGCCGCCTTCATTGGACTTGCGACCAACGACTGTCAATCAATTGCTGGTGGAATCTGCCTGTGATTGGCAGTCTAGATGCAGAATATAAAACGTCAGGTAGAAATTAAAGAAGGCAGGAACTGGGGGCGTTCCTGCCTTCTTGCTCTTTGCTCCGGCTGACGACGCAGGACCTGGGTCCTCATCAGCGGGTATTTGCAAAGGCACCCTTGCAAGGCGGCGCCGGGGGTAGGGATGGTGCCTTGCGAGGGGATCGCTTTGTTGAGACTGACGTTATTGCGATGCGGCATGAGATTCAAATTACAAAAAAATAATAATTGGCGGGAATCGCCGCCTTAAAGCGAACACCAGTTATGGCGTCCGGCTCGCAATCGGATTCGAGTCTCGGCCGTAAGGTGTTGTTTTATTTATGTAGCGCGACGGTGCCGCTATTGCGGTTGCTCTCGTTTATCCTGAAGACAGGCTTTCGCCGCTTGGCGCATGCCTTCGACAGTCACGCTTTGTTGAAAGTTTCAGATAGCCGCGTTGCCGGGTGCAGGTCATTGAAGCAACCTGTGTATAGCGTGGCTATCGGCCAAAGTTCGTGGCATGCGCCCGGGAACTTGCTTATATGGAGGATAGCCAAGAGGTAGAAATGCGCTTTTCAAACTCCTTTCTCGACGAGATACGCGACCGCGTCCTGATTTCGGACGTGATCGGCCGCCGTGTGAGCTGGGACAAGCGCAAGACCAACGTCTCGCGCGCCGATTACTGGGCCTGCTGCCCGTTCCATGGCGAGAAGTCGCCGAGCTTCCACTGCGAGGACCGCAAGGGCCGCTATCATTGCTTCGGCTGTGGCGTGACCGGTGACCATTTCCGCTTCCTCACCGAACTCGAGGGTTTGAGCTTTCCCGAGGCGGTGCAGACGATCGCCGATATGGCCGGCGTCGCGATGCCAATCGCCGATCCCGCCATGGAAAAGCGCGAGAAAGAGCGGACCACGCTTCTCGACGTGATGGAGATGGCGACACAGTTCTTCCAGGACCAGCTGCAGACGGCGAACGGCGCACGCGCACGCGCCTATCTGCGCGACCGCGGCCTGACCGGCCGGACGATCGAGACCTTCCGGCTCGGCTTTGCGCCGGATAGCCGCAATGCTTTGAAGGAGTATCTGGCCGGCAAGGGGGCGTCGAAGGAGCAGATCGAGGCCTGCGGGCTGGTCGTGCACGGGCCGGAGATCCCGGTTTCATACGATCGTTTCCGCGACCGCATCATGTTTCCGATCCTGTCGTCGCGCGAGAAGGTGATCGCCTTTGGCGGCCGCGCCATGTCGCCGGACGCGCCGGCCAAGTATCTCAATTCCAACGAGACGGAGCTCTTCCACAAGGGCAACGTGCTCTACAATTTCGCCCGTGCGCGGCGCTCGACGCAGGGCGCCAATGGCGAAGGCACGATCATTGCCGTCGAAGGCTATATGGACGTGATCGCGCTCTATCAGGCGGGTGTCGAGAACGCGGTGGCGCCGCTTGGTACGGCGCTCACGGAAAACCAGCTCGAGCTCCTCTGGAAGATGACGCCGCAACCGGTGCTCTGCTTCGACGGAGACGGCGCCGGTATCCGCGCCGCCAACCGCGCGGCCGATCTGGCGCTGCCGCATATCAAGCCCGGCCGCACCGTGCGTTTCGCGCTGCTGCCTGACGGCAAGGACCCCGACGATCTCGTGCGCAACGAGGGGCGGGCGCCGTTCGACAAGGTGATGAGCCAGGCCAAGCCGCTGGCGGAGATGATCTGGGGCCGCGAGTTGAAGACCGGCTCGTTCGAGACGCCGGAGGCCAAGGCCGAGCTCGAGGCGCGGCTGAGGCAGCTGGTGGCCGTCATCGCCGACGAAGACGTGCGCCGGCACTACCAGCAGGACATGCGCGACCGGCTGAACGGCTTCTTCCGGCCGCAGTTCCAGAACCGCGACGGCGGCGAGCGGCGCAATTTCGATCGCGGCGGTTTCGAGCGTGGCGGTGGGCAGGGGCGCGGACGCGGAAACGATGGTCCGCGCGGTGCACGCGTTTCCGGCGGCGGTATTTCGGATCGGCTCGCCCGCTCCGGGTTGGTGCGCGGCCATCAGGAGACGCCCGCGCTGCGCGAGAGCGTCTTGGCGCTCACCGTCGTCAATCACCCGGCGCTGATGCAGGACGAATATGACGAGATCGCCTCGATCGATTACGACAGCCGCGAGCTGCAGCGGCTCTGGTCGGGCATGCTCGGGGCAGCTGCTGCCGTCGCCGGTCCACATCTGACGCGCGATTATCTGATCGAGCGACTGGAAGAGCAGGGTTTTGGTGGGCTGATCCAGACGCTGGAGCAGCAGATCCGCAACGCGCGGCTATGGATCGCCACCGAACAGGCGGCGATGGAAGATGCGCGCGAGGGCTATCGCCAGGCGCTCGCCTTCCACAAGCGCTCCAAGGCGCTGCGCTGGCAGAAGATCGAGCTGGAAAAAGAGATCGCCGAGGCCACCGAAAGCGGCAACGAAGAGGTGATCGATCAGCTGATGCGGGCGCTGCAGGAGGTTCATTTCGAGGGCCTGCGGCTTGAGAACCAGGAAGCGATCATCGATGGCTTCGGCGTGCTCTCCGGTCGCGTCAAAGGGGCTGCGAGCCATTGATGGACGCGGCGGATACAAGGTTTTCAGCGGATGACGCGCTGTTTGGCGCCGAGCGCACGCCGCTTGGCATTCTCAACCACGTCTACGGCTACCCAGCCTTTCGCGGCAAGCAGCAGGCGGTCGTCGAGCATGTGGTCGATGGCGGCGATGCGCTGGTGCTGTTTCCGACGGGCGCCGGCAAATCGCTCTGCTTCCAGATCCCGGCGCTCTGCCGCGATGGCGTCGGCATCGTCGTCTCGCCGCTGATCGCGCTGATGCGCGACCAGGTGGAGGCGATGAAGCAGCTCGGCATTCGGGCGGCCGCGCTCAACTCGTCGCTGACGCGCGAGGAATATGTCGAGGTTCGCCGCGCGATCTCGACCGGCAATCTCGACCTGCTTTACGTGACGCCGGAACGCATCCTGATGGATGGGTTCCGCGATATCATCGGCAATGCCAGGATCGCTTTGTTCGCTATTGATGAAGCGCACTGCGTTTCCCAGTGGGGCCACGATTTCCGGCCGGAGTATCGCGAACTCGGCAAGCTCGGCGAGCTTTATCCCGGTGTTCCCCGTATCGCGCTGACGGCGACCGCCGATCCGCATACGCGTGACGATATCGCCGCACGCCTCGGGCTCAATGGCGCGAAGATCTTCACCACCAGCTTCGACCGGCCGAACATCAGCTACGAGATCGTCGAGCGCGACCAGCCGCGCCAGCAGCTTCTGCGGTTTCTCGCCGGCCACAAGGGCAATAGCGGCATCGTCTACTGCCTGTCGCGCGCCAAGGTCGAGGACACGGCCGAGTGGCTGAACGGCCAGGGCATCCGGGCGCTTGCCTATCACGCCGGCATGGATCGCGCGGTGCGCGACGCCAACCAGGATGCCTTCCTCAAGGAAGAGGATCTCTGCCTGGTGGCCACCGTCGCCTTCGGCATGGGGATCGACAAGCCGAACGTGCGCTATGTCGCGCATCTCGATCTTCCGGGGTCTGTCGAAGCCTACTACCAGGAGACCGGTCGCGCCGGGCGCGACGGTCTGCCGTCCGAGGTGTGGATGGCCTATGGCATGGCCGATGTGATCCAGCGCGGGCGGATGATCGACGAGGGCGGCGCCGCCGACGAAATCAAGCGCGTGGAACGCTCCAAGCTCAACGCGCTCCTTGCGATCTGCGAGACGGCATCGTGCCGGCGGCAGGCGATCCTGTCGCATTTCGGCGAGAGCCATGCCGGCAATTGCGGTGGCTGCGACACCTGCCTGAAGCCGGTCGAGACCTGGGATGGGACGGATGCGGCGATCAAGGCGCTGGCGGCGATCTATCGCACGGGCGAACGTTTCGGCACGGGGCATGTGGTCGATGTCCTCATCGGCAATGTCAACGAAAAGACCGAGCGCTTCGGCCACACCGAAATGCCGGTTTTCGGCGCCGGCAAGGATATCGCCGCGCGCACCTGGCAATCCGTGTTCCGGCAACTTCTCGCGATGGGTCTGGTGCGCGTCGACCACGGCGCTTTCGGCGCACTGAAGCTGGAGGAGGGCGCACGCGCTGTCTTCAAGCGCGAACGCGAGGTGTTCTTCCGCAAGGACCGCCCGGCCTCCGAACGGCGGCCGAAGAGGGCGGCGCAGGCCGAGCGGCGCTCGGTTCTGTCGGGCTCCGACGACGCGCTTTTCGAGGCGCTGCGCGCCGAGCGCACCGCGATCGCCCGCTCGCTCAGCGTTCCACCCTACGTCGTCTTCCCCGACACGACCCTCATCGCCTTCGCCACCGAGCGGCCGCGCACGCACAAGGAACTGCTCGGCATTTCCGGCGTCGGGCAGTCGAAGCTGGAGCGCTATGGGGATGCGTTTCTGGAGGTGATTTTGGGGTTTGACGAGTGAGGGCTCAGGCGACGTCGGTGTGCACGAAGTCATTGCCCTTGTAGATCAATCTGACGCCAAGCGTCTTGGCGCAGGCATATGCGTAACAGTCGCCGAAATTCAGGCTTGCGACGTGGCCAACGACCTTACCGTAGATCGCCGCAGCGTTGATAGCGGCGTTCCCGATCTCGGGCGAAATGGCGACTTCCTTGATGTCGAGGCCTTCGATGAAGGCGTCGATCGCCTTTGTCGCTTCATCGATCATCCGTGCCGATGGTTTCGCAAGCGATCCGGCGGTCTGCGCCTTCTGGCGCGCAAGGGCTAGAACGGCTTCGAATTTTACCAGCGGCGACACATAGAGAATGTCTTGGGCGGCGCCGGAAAGCGCCTTTTCAATCTCCTCATAACCTGCTTCCCGCGCCAGAACGGCGACAATTGCCGAAGCGTCGATGAACAAGATCAATCGCCCCACATTTCGTCAGTGAAGCGTTTCATGTCGAAATCAGGATCGCCTTTGCCCATGGCGTCGGCGATCGCCTTTGCCTTTGCCAGCCTCACTTCGATTGGTAGGGTCTTTCGAGCTCGGGCAAGTTCGTTTTCCAGTGCGCGGCGAACGGCTTCCGTTTTTGTTGGGGCTTTCGTCAGTTCCTGGATCTCGGCTGCGAGCCGGTCGACGTCTTCATCGCTGATATAAAGAGCCATTGCTGCTCTCCCTTCATGCAACTGTTTATCATCTTCCGAAAAGCTCTGCCATTGGTGTGTTTTGTGCGAAAGCCATCACTGAAGCGCCATCATTTGCGATAGGCTCTTAGCGACAAGACGCGCGGTGATATGGTACCTGCGGCAACTGGAAACTCTCAAACAGGCGACATTGTCTCATGAATACGGCTTTCCTCTCCCATTTGCGCACCGAGCTTGCCGACCTCAAGGAGGCCGGCCTTTATAAGGCGGAGCGCGTCATCACCTCGAAACAGGCGGGTGAGATCGCGATATCATCCGGTGAGCGGGTGCTGAATTTCTGCGCCAACAATTATCTCGGCCTTGCCGACAACGCGGAGCTCGCCGAAGCCGGTAAGAAGGCGCTTGATCGCTATGGTTATGGCATGGCTTCGGTGCGTTTCATCTGCGGCACGCAGGAGGAGCACAAAGAGCTCGAGGCCAGGATTTCGTCGTTTCTCGGAATGGAAGACACGATCCTTTACTCCTCCTGCTTCGATGCCAATGGCGGCCTGTTCGAGACGCTGCTCGGCGAAGAGGATGCGATCATCTCCGATGCGCTGAACCATGCCTCGATCATCGATGGCGTGCGGCTCTCCAAGGCCAAGCGTTTCCGCTACGCCAACAACGATATGGCGGCGCTCGAGGAGGAGCTGAAGAAGGCCGAGGGCAGCCGGTTCAAGCTGATCGCCACCGATGGCGTGTTTTCGATGGACGGGATCATAGCCAATCTCCAGGGTGTCTGCGATCTCGCCGAGAAGTATGGCGCGATGGTCATGGTCGATGACAGTCATGCGGTCGGTTTCGTTGGCAAGCATGGGCGCGGTTCGGCCGAGCATTGCGGCGTCGAAGGCAGAGTCGATATCATCACTGGTACGCTCGGCAAGGCGCTGGGGGGCGCGTCAGGCGGCTATACGTCGGCGAAGGCCGAGGTTGTGGAATGGCTGCGGCAGCGGTCGCGGCCCTATCTGTTTTCCAATACGCTGGCGCCCGTCATCGCGGCCGCGTCGCTGAAGGTGTTCGACCTGATCGATCATGGCGATGCGCTGCGGGCGCGGTTGTCGGCCAATGCTGATTTGTTTCGCTCGGAGATGACGAAGCTCGGCTTTACGCTGGCGGGCGAGGGGCATCCGATCATTCCCGTCATGCTGGGGGATGCGAAGCTGGCGCAGGATATGGCGGCGTTGATGCTGAAGAAGGGTGTTTACGTCATCGGCTTTTCCTTCCCCGTGGTGCCGAAGGGGCAGGCGCGCATCCGCACGCAGATGTCGGCGGCGCATTCGGTCGAGGATGTCGAGCGGGCGATTGAGGCGTTTGCCGAGGCTGGGCGGGAGTTGGGTGTGATTTGAGGCGCTGCGAGCGCTCCCCCTTCTCCCCGATGGGGAGAAGATGTCCGGAGGACAGATTAGGGGGCGAGCGTAGCGAGGCTCTGAGCGACAGCAAAGAGCGAGAAACTGGTTAAGGTGTGCCGTGTGGCCCCCTCATCCGCCCTACGGGCACCTTCTCCCCGGTCGGGAGAAGGGGGAGCGGCGGCAATTGGGAGGAATTGAATGTCGAACATGATGAAGGCGCTGGTGAAGTCGAAGGCCGAGGTCGGGCTGTGGATGGAGCAGGTGCCGGTGCCCGAGGTCGGGCCGAACGATGTGCTGATCAAGGTCAGGAAGTCGGCGATCTGCGGCACCGACGTGCATATCTGGAACTGGGACCAGTGGGCGCAGAAGACCATTCCGGTGCCGATGGTGGTGGGGCATGAGTTTTGCGGCGTGATCGCGGAGATCGGCTCCGCCGTCACCAAGTATCATGTCGGCGAGCGGGTCTCGGGCGAGGGGCATATCGTCTGCGGCAAGTGCCGCAACTGTCGCGCCGGGCGCGGGCACCTCTGCCGCAATACGCAAGGGGTCGGCGTCAATCGTCCCGGCTCCTTCGGCGAGTTCGTCTGCATTCCGGAAGCCAATGTCGTGCCGATCCCCGACGATATCCCCGATGAGATCGCGGCGATCTTCGATCCGTTCGGCAATGCGGTGCATACGGCGCTGTCGTTCGATCTCGTCGGCGAGGACGTGCTGGTCACCGGCGCGGGGCCGATCGGCATCATGGGGGCGCTGGTCGCCAAGCGGTCGGGGGCGCGCAAGGTCGTGATCACCGATATCAATCCGCACCGGCTCGATCTCGCCCGCAAGCTCGGCATCGACCATGTCGTCGATGCGTCGAAGGAGAACCTCTCTGACGTGATGACCTCGATCGGGATGACCGAGGGCTTTGATGTCGGGCTGGAGATGTCGGGCGCTGCACCTGCCTTTCGCGACATGATCGACAAGATGAACAATGGCGGCAAGATCGCTATTCTCGGCATCGCGCCCGCCGGTTTCGAAATCGACTGGAACAAGGTGATTTTCAAGATGCTCAATCTGAAGGGCATCTATGGCCGCGAGATGTTCGAGACCTGGTACAAGATGATCGCCTTCGTGCAGGGCGGGCTGGACCTTGCGCCTGTGATTACCCACCGCATCAGCATCGACGATTTCCGCGAGGGCTTCGAGGCGATGCGGTCGGGCAACTCAGGCAAGGTGGTGATGGACTGGTAATGGGAGGAGAATGACATGAATTATGAAGGAAGTTGCCACTGCGGCCAGATCGCTTTTAATGTCGAGGGCGATTTCACATCAGCGATCGACTGCAACTGTTCGCTCTGCCGGCGCCGCGGCGGGCTGCTCGCTTTCGTGCCGCGCGACAAGTTTAGCCTGAAGACGCCGCGCGAGGCATTGTCGACCTACACATTCAACACCCACGTGATCCAGCATCACTTCTGCAGCAATTGCGGTGTCGGCCCGTTCAGTGAGGGCAAGATGCCGGATGGGACAGAGATGGCCTGCATCAATCTGCGCTGCGTACCCGCCGTGGATCTCGCGACGATCGAGATCCAGCCTTGGGACGGCAAGTCGCATTAGTCTGTTGGTTGGCTGGAGCCTCGGCGTGAACGGAGGTCGGGTCGAGGCGGTGTGCGTGATGTGTGCGACAACTGGTCGTTTCAGAAGAATGCGGCACGCTCTTGTCTTCCCGTGGTGACATCCTATCTATGCTTGGCAACCGCTTCGGCGGCTTGTGGCCTGTGGATAAGGCCTTTTCCAAGTTTTCTCGCGCTTTTTTGCTGGAAAAGCTTGACGAGAACTAAAATTGTGGGAATCACCGTTCGACTTGAATAGCGGTGAACTGGGTCAAGGGCAGATCGCACAACCATGGCCGGACATTTGGTGACATATGAACTCTGTCGTCCGGCGCCGGCAATCGTGGTTAATCAGGCATTAAATGTCATCCCGTTATTTGGGATCAGGTGATTCGAGACGGTCGTTTGCGGCGCGCCGGCTTTGATAGGGCCGTTTTACCGCAGCGAGTTTGAATAGCGTCAGGAAGGCGACGATATACATGGCAACGAAGGTCAAAGAGAACGAAGAAGCGGAAGTCGAACGCGACGGCGGTACCGACGGCCCTCTTCTCGATCTTTCCGATGACGCGGTCAAGAAAATGATCAAGGCCGCCAAGAAGCGCGGCTATGTGACGATGGACGAGCTCAATGCCGTTCTCCCGTCCGAGGAAGTGACATCCGAACAGATCGAAGACACGATGTCGATGCTGTCGGACATGGGCATCAACGTCATCGAAGATGAGGAAGCCGAGGAAGCCGGCGGCAGCGACGGCGGCGACGACGATTCCGGTTCGGACGACGAAAGCGAAGGCGGCGAGCTTGCTCCCTCCGGCGGTACCGCACTTGCGACCGCCAAGAAGAAAGAGCCGACCGACCGCACCGACGACCCCGTGCGCATGTATCTGCGCGAAATGGGCTCGGTGGAGCTTCTGTCGCGCGAAGGCGAAATCGCCATTGCAAAGCGCATCGAGGCTGGCCGCGAAACGATGATCGGTGGTCTCTGTGAGAGCCCTCTGACCTTCCAGGCGATCATCATCTGGCGCGACGAACTCAACGAAGGCACGACGCTGCTGCGCGAGATCATCGATCTCGAAACGACCTATTCCGGTCCCGAGGCCAAGGCTGCTCCGCAGTTCCAGAGCCCCGAGAAGATCGAGGCTGACCGCAAGGCTGCCGAAGAGAAGGAAAAGACCCGCCGCACCCGTTCGGGCGACGACGACATCACCAATGTCGGCGGCGAGGGCCTGCCTCCGGAAGAAGAGGAAGAGGACGAGGACGAATCCAACCTGTCGCTGGCCGCCATGGAAGCGGAACTGCGCCCACAGGTCATGGAAACGCTCGACATCATCGCCGAGACCTACAAGAAGCTGCGCAAGCTGCAGGACCAGCAGGTCGAGCAGCGGCTGGCTGCCACCGGCACGCTGTCTTCCGCCCAGGAGCGCCGCTACAAGGAGCTCAAGGATGAGCTCATCAAGGCCGTGAAGTCTCTGTCGCTGAACCAGAACCGCGTCGACGCCCTCGTCGAGCAGCTCTACGACATCTCCAAGCGACTGATGCAGAACGAAGGCCGTCTGCTGCGTCTGGCCGAATCCTATGGCGTCAAGCGCGACTCGTTCCTGGAACAGTACCAGGGCGCCGAGCTCGATCCGAACTGGATGAAGTCGATCGCCAATCTGGCCGCACGCGGCTGGAAGGAATTCGCCAAGGGCGAAAACACGACGATCCGCGACATCCGCCAGGAGATTCAGAACCTTGCAACGGAAACCGGCATCTCGATCGCCGAATTCCGCCGCATCGTGTCGATGGTGCAGAAGGGCGAGCGCGAAGCGCGTATCGCCAAGAAGGAAATGGTCGAAGCGAACCTTCGCCTCGTCATCTCCATCGCCAAGAAGTACACGAACCGCGGCCTGCAGTTCCTCGACCTTATTCAGGAAGGCAACATCGGCCTGATGAAGGCGGTCGACAAGTTCGAATATCGCCGTGGTTACAAGTTCTCGACCTATGCGACGTGGTGGATCCGTCAGGCGATCACCCGCTCGATCGCCGACCAGGCGCGTACGATCCGTATTCCGGTGCATATGATCGAGACGATCAACAAGATCGTTCGTACCTCGCGCCAGATGCTGCACGAGATCGGCCGCGAGCCGACGCCGGAAGAACTGGCAGAAAAGCTCGCCATGCCGCTCGAAAAGGTCCGCAAGGTCCTGAAGATCGCCAAGGAGCCGATCTCGCTCGAAACCCCTGTCGGCGACGAAGAAGATTCGCACCTCGGCGATTTCATCGAGGACAAGAACGCGCTTCTGCCGATCGACGCCGCCATTCAGGCGAACCTGCGCGAGACGACGACCCGTGTTCTCGCATCGCTCACGCCGCGCGAAGAGCGCGTGCTGCGCATGCGTTTCGGCATCGGCATGAACACCGACCATACGCTCGAAGAAGTCGGCCAGCAGTTCTCGGTTACCCGCGAACGTATCCGTCAGATCGAAGCGAAGGCGCTGCGCAAGCTGAAGCATCCGAGCCGCTCGCGTAAGCTGCGGTCGTTCCTCGACAGCTAAGTCGCGGAGATATGTCATTCGAAAAGCCGGGCCCTGTGTCCGGCTTTTCTCGTTTCCGACGGGGTTTGGCTGGGGATTATGTGCCCTGGCGTTCACGCCCTTGTCAGGTGTGCGTGTTTTTTGCCTTTAAGGCTTGATGATGCCTTCTTAAAAGGCCACATCGACAACTTGTCGTTCAGCATTGCGTGGGTATGGCCAAGGCAACGGAAAAGCAATTGGGGTTGTTCGGCTGGGGCGTCATCGCCTCGGTGCTGCTTCATATTGTCGTCGTTGCCGGCTTCCTGATCAAGCTGCCGCAGCCGACGCCGCCTCCTCAAGAGGAGACGGTCAATGTCGAGATGGTGCCGCCACCGGAAGAAAAGAAGCCCGAAGAGAAGAAGCCGGAAGAGCAGGCTGCGCTGAAGGTGCCGGAAGAGCCGAAGCCCGAGGAGAAGAAACCCGAGCAGCCGGCTGCGGCCGAAAAGCCCGCCGACGAACAGAAGCCGGAAGAAAAGAAGGCCGAGCAAAAGCCACCGGAGCCCAAGCAGGAAGAGGCCAAGGCCGAACCACCACCGCCGCCGCCAAAGCCGCCGGAGGAGAAGCCGCCGGAAGCGCCCAAACCACCTGAAGAAAAACCGCCTGAGCCGCCGCCGCCTGAAAAGCCTGCGGAAGAAAAGCCGCCGACGGAGAAGAAGGTCGAGGAACCGCCGAAGCCGGATCCGGCCGAACAGGCGAAGGCCGACCAACAGCCGAAGGGCCCTGACGGTAAGCCGCAGCCGATCCAGCCCTTGCGCCCCGTCTTCGAATTCGGCGACAAGGCGAGCGGCCCAAGGAAGGCCGAGGATGGCGATGCTTCCACCGAGGCAGGGAAACCTGCCGGCGCGCCCGATGCGGAAAAGCCCAAGGATGATCCCGCATCGGCTGGGAAGCCCAACGCCGACGACAAGCCGCCGGCCAAGCCAATGCCTGACGATATCAACCTGCCGCAGGTCGATGTCGCCGATGCGCATCAGGAAAACAACGGGCCGGCCGCCGAGGCAACCGGTGTTGTGACGACCGAGATCACGCAGGCCAAGCCGAAGGAGATCGCCAAGGGAGACCCTGCCGCCAGTGCCGCTCCGGCCGCCGATCCGCTGACCAAGGTCAAGAAGCTCTATTCGCAGAACGACACGGGCGGCGACGTGGCGCGGACGGCGATCGACGGCATGCCGCGCGGAATGCGTGTTGCCGAACTCTGCACGACGGAACTGCGCGAGCAGCTCAGGCACTCGCCGCAGGGGTTCCGGCCGGAGCTATTGCCGTCCTACCGGCTGCAGCAGGGCAATGTGCTGGAGATCAAACGCGGCGCCTTTCGTGCCAGTGCGCGCTGGTACGATATGAGCTTCCGCTGCGAGGTCGATACCGACGGAACCAAGGTGCTAAATTTCGCCTATGACGTGGGCGCCGCCATCCCGAAGTCGCAGTGGCGCAGTCGCGGTTTCCCCGATTTCTGATGGGCGGATGCGGGCGCCGTGGTGGCGCCCGTGAGCCGTGATCGAGAGCTACTTGCTGCTGCCCGCAATCAGCGACGGCAGTTCGGCGAAGAGGGCGTCGCGGGCGCGAACGCCTGCCGTGCCCTCGGTCTTCTTGTCGTCCTGAATAAGGCGGGCGAAGACCACGGTCCGATCGCCCTTCGTCGCCCAGCCGACGAACCAGCCCCATGGGTGCTCTTCGTCGAATGTGTAATCGGGTAGCCTCGGATAGGCCATGCCGGTCTTGCCCTGCACCGACCAGCCATCCGGCAGCTCGGTCTTCTCGACGACATTCAGCGTCATGTCGGTTGCGTGGGCGCTAACGGGAAGCTGGCGGTTCACCAGCTTGCGCAGGAACGCCACCTGTTCCAGCGGCGATATCTTCAGCGACGAGGCGATCCATGCCCGGTCGAGGCCGTTGTTCTTGCCCTTGTCGCCGGAGAAATCGGCATTACCGTAGTTCAGCTTCGTCGCGTAGTCGTGCAGCGTCTTTTCGCCGAGCGCGTGGGTGATGCGCTGGGAGAACCAGACGACGGAGTATTTCAGCCATCGGACGGCATCCGTCGGCTTCTTCCAGTTCTCGCCGCCCCAGTCGGGATCGCCCTTGCGGAAATTCAGGGTCGGGGTGTGCTCGTCCTTCAGGAAGCCGCTGTCATAGCCGATGACGCTCAGCGCCACCTTGAAGGTCGAGGCCGGCGTGACGCGGCCTTCGCAATCGCCCTCCTGGACAATCGTATCACCGGTCTTGGCGTCGGTCACGACAGTACAAATAGTCTTGGCTTGCGCGGTCGTGCCCATCGCGGCGATCGCTGCGGTGGCAAGCAGGGTGGAGCGGAGATGCATGGAATGGCCCTTTCTTGGTGGCTTTCGCAGGATAGCTACCAGCCGTTTGACCCCGCTACAAAGGACCAATACTAGATGAAGCCATTAGAAAAACTGGGGTTTCATCATGGTTCGGCCATATCTTCCGCTGAACGCCTTCCGGGCTTTCGAAGCGTCTGCGCGGCATCTGAGCTTCACCAAGGCAGCGATCGAGCTCAACGTTACGCAGGCGGCCGTCAGCCACCAGGTGAACGCTCTTGAGGCGCAGCTCGGGGTGACGCTGTTTCGGCGGCTGCCGCGCGGGCTGATGATCACGGCGGAGGGTGACAGTCTGCTGCCGGTGCTGCGCGACAGCTTCGACCGCATGGCCGGTGCTGTCGAGCGGCTTCGCGACGGGCATGTGCGCGAGGTGCTGACGGTTGGCGCGGTCGGAACCTTCGTCGTCGGCTGGCTGCTGCCGCGCTTGCCATCGTTTCAGGAGCGCTATCCCTATGTCGACCTCAGGCTTTCCACCAATAACAACCGGGTCGACTTGGCCGCCGAAGGGCTCGATCTCGCCATCCGCTTCGGCGGTGGTGCGTGGCACGCGACGGAGGCGACGCGGCTCTTCGAGGCGCCCTTGTCGGTGCTCTGCAGGCCCGATCTCGCGGACGGGCTGAAACGGCCGGAAGATCTCGCGGGCAAGGTTCTCCTCCGTTCCTACCGGCCGGACGAGTGGACGCGGTGGTTCGAGGCTGCCGGCGTTTCGCATCCGGGGCTGATGCAGAAGAGCATCGTCTTCGACACCTCGCTGGCGATGATGGAAGCGATCCAGCAGGGAATCGGCGTCGGGCTTGCGCCGCCGAAGATGTTCGAGCGCTATCTGGCCTCCGGCCTGGTGGCGCAACCGTTTTCCATCACGGTGTCGATGGGCAGCTATTGGCTGACGCGGCTGCACTCGCGCCCTGTGACGCCCGCGATGGCGGCGTTCTCCATGTGGATCGCGTCGGTGATTGCACAAAGTGATGAGGCAGGATGTTAGGGAAATAACAGAAGTTTTGCTGAACGGTCTGGAAGCGTTTTCGAAATGCGCTAAGTTGGGTGTGTCGAAGTGAAACGGAATCGTTAATCGTCTTCCGCTCCAGTCCGACACAAGCATGACCGCCTAGCTTTGTCCCATCGCCGGATGTTAGCGGCACAAGAGGGGACAATGACATGTCGAACGAAATCGAGCGCTTTTTCGAACAGCAGGACGAAGCCACCAAGGTGGCAATCATCGAAAGCCGTGGCGACGAGTTGACCGACATGCTGGTATCCGCGCTCGAAGACGCGCTTTCCATCCTCCACGGCGAAATGCAGCCCGAAACATTGCACTGATCGTTGACGCCTCGATAGAGGCGGGCGCGACTGCCTGAGGCCTAGCTTGGCGCATCCCGTTGCATTGGACAGCTTTATCGCCGGCTATTCCTGGGGTCGTGATCCCGTGGGTCGGTCGCCATCCGAGGTGTTTCGCCTGGAGCGTGAGGGTGCGCCCACGCTCTATCTCAAGCGCGAGACGCGGAGCGCGCATGGCGAATTGGCGGACGAGGCAGCGCGCTTGCGATGGCTGTCCGGCCAGGGGCTGCCGTGTCCCGATATCATCGCCTTCACCACCGATGACGACTATGATTGGCTGCTGATGAGCGCCCTGCCTGGCCGCGATCTTGCTTCAGATTCGACGCTTGATGCCGAGGCGCAGGTGATGATGCTGGCCTCGGCGTTGCGCGCTCTACACTCCCTCGACATCGCCTCGTGCCCCTTCGATCACCGCTGGTCGAAACGGCTTGCCGTTGCCGAGCGGCGTATGCGGGCCGGGCTGGTAGATGAAGAGGATTTCGACGAGTCGCGGCTTGGGCGCAGCGCCGCCGATCTCTATTCGGAGCTTTACCGGATGCCTGTTGGCGCGGAGGATCTGGTCGTCACCCACGGCGACGCCTGCCTGCCGAACTTCGTGGGATCGGATGATGTGTTCACCGGTTATATCGATTGCGGCCGTCTCGGCGTCGCGGATCGCTACCAGGACATTGCTCTTTCCTGCCGCAGCATGGCTGCGAATTTCGGCGAGGCGTTCGTCGAGCCGTTTTGCCGACACTATGGCATCGCATCGTTGGATGTTGGAAAAATGGCGCGATATCAGATGCTTGATGAGTTCTTCTGACGGGTTGATTCAGGGCCGATGAAGGCGTCTGCACGGTTCGATCACCGCAAGTTTACGCCGATTCTGCTGCAAATGAGCGCCGTGCTCCCCATATCGATGTCATGAACATCCAAGGAGCCGCCAATGTCCGCCCAGCCGATGAAGATCCCCGATCCGGATCATCCGATCACGATTGCTCCCAATTCGAAACGCGTGTTGGTCACTTGGAATGGCCGCGTGGTGGCCGATAGTCGAAAGGCGCTGACCTTGAAGGAGGCGAGCTATCCCGCTGTCTTCTATGTCCCTCGTGACGATGTCGACATGGAATTGCTAACCCGCAGCACGCACAAGAGCTTTTGCCCCTACAAGGGCGAGGCGTCCTATTACAGTATCGCGTCGGATGGGCAGCGTTCGGAAAACGCTATCTGGAGCTATGAAGATCCCTCGGATGCCGTCAGCGAGATCAAAGGCTATGTCGCCTTCTACCCTGATCGTGTCGACTCCATTGAAGAGTTGACGACTTAGGGGAGGCGAGACGCCGACGGCTTAGGGAGACGTGGGTTCGGCGATCGGTCGCGGCAAACCTGTCTCTGAAAAATCAAGGATCGGTCCGGCAGGGAAACCGGACCAATCCCCGTAACTGATCGGAGGTCAATCGGATCAGAAAAGGCAAACTTGTGAAAGGTGCCCCGGCCTAGACCGGGGCGCCGATAGTCATATTAGAACGCGCGCTGAAGGCGGAAGAAGCCCTTCGTTACGTCGTCTTCATTGTCAACGTCGGTGTAGTCGACGGTAGCCTTGGCGTAGAGGTTGTCTACGATCTGGTAGTCAACGGTTACGCCGACCTTCCAAGCGTCGTTAGACGAGAAGTCGGTGTTCGTTGCATTGTGGCCGTAGTTGCCGAAGTACTGAGCCATCGGGGTGATGGTCCACTTGTCGGTGATCTTTGCTGCGTATTCAGCAGCAACGGTCCACTCGGACTCGTCGTAGTAGCTGTTGATGCCGGTTGCATAAACAGCGGCCAGGCCGAGGGTGCCAGGTCCGATGTCAGCGAAGAGCATGCCACGGATGGCGCCTTCTTCGTTTTCCTTGTCGTAGGAACCGATGAGCTGGTAGGATACTACGCCAGCCTTGCCGCCGATTGCAGCAGCTACGCCGAAGTTGTTGCTGCCGCTGCGGGTACCTGGCTCGCCGTCGACAACGAGGCCCTTCTGTGCGCCGTCTTCCAGTTCGTCGATCGAAATGCCAGCGTAGAAGTCGCCGGATTCGTACTGATAGCGAATGGAGTTGTGCAGGGTCTGGTAGCTGGACAGAACGTCCGGCTCGCCGCTCAAATCGTCATCCCACCAGCTGTAGAACAGACCAGCGCGCAGGCCAGCGATGTCGATGTAGGCGGAGTCGAGCGTGGAGGTCGACCCAGCGTTGTCGCCGTTGTTACGGAGAACGATAACGCCGGTGAGCGGGCCGTACTCGGTGTCGCTCTTGGCAGTGAACTGAACCTGGGCGCGCGTACGAGCGTTCCAGTCAGACGAACCCTTCTGGTTCGGGCCGCCGTATACTTCAAAACGCAGGTAACCGCCGACCTTGAGGCAGGTTTCGGTGCCCGGGATGTAGAAGTAGCCGGTGCCGTAAGCGTCGCAGACGCGAACGTATTCTACTGCTTCAGGCTCAGCTGCGACGATGGCGTCGGCAGCGAAGACGGGGGACGCGGCGGCAGCGAGAGCTGCTGCGGACGTCAGCATAACCATCCGAATGTTCATTTGAAATCCATTTCCTTTTAGAAGAGACCGTCGCCACACACTGGGAGGTGATAGGCAACCGTTCCGGTAAACAGCCTTTCGGCACGCGGATCAGCGAACCGCTGAATCTCTTCTCTCATTACTCATTAAATCTATCAATTCGGATGGTGAGGAAATCGTTGTTTGTGAAACTTGTTATGTCTGAATTGTGATTAATTTGCCACAATATCAAATACTTAGGCATATAGACGCAGTGCCCCGGCGGCTGCGGAGCAACATGATATCAAAGCCATTTCGGGTGCCGTGGAGCACGATGCGGTCGCCAAGTAGACACATTGGCGTCAATGTCGGCGAGATAATGTGGCGCTGCAGCAAATTGAAGAGGGTTCGCTGGAACGCTATGTTCCAAATTTGGAACGAAACTATTCAGGCGGCGGTTGGCATCCTTGAACAAGGGGCGTATGCGACTTGCTGAGGGTCGCACTTTAGCATCCCTTTGTAAAAGGAATCCCTAATGCCGGCGACCGAAACCATCTTCCCGGATATGAACGATTTTGCTTATTTTGCAGCGGTTGTCCGCTATGGCGGCTTCTCCGCGGCGGGGCGCGTACTGGGTTTGCCGAAGTCGAAACTCAGCCGGCACATCAACGCGCTGGAAGATCGGCTGGGGGTCCGTTTGATCGAAAGAACGGTGCACAGGTTCCGTGTGACCGAAATTGGTCAATCACTATATGTTTACTGCGAGAACATGATCCGTGAAGCGGAACGCGCCACCAAGGCTGTTGCCGATGTCAACGGTGAACCGCAGGGGACGATCAGGCTTAGCGTTCCAACGGGGCTGCTTGAGGGATCGCTCGGCGCGATCTTTCCGGAGTTTCTGCTGCTTCATCCAAAGATCCAGTTGCAGATTCTCGCCACCGACCAGCGTGTCGACATCATCAACGACCGACTCGATCTCGCCATCCGGGCGCAATTGACCGAAGAGACCGACGCCGAACTGACGATGCGCGTCTTGAGCAAGGTCGATCTCATCCTTGTCGCCAACAAGGACATGGCGGCGCGACTGCCAAAGGGGGAGGGCATAGAATCGCTTGAAGGTGTGCCGACCGTTTCGTTCACCAGCGGCATGGCCGAGTGGCGCGAGGTCGATGTCTGGGATTTCACCGGCCCCGATGGTGCGCTGCACAGGCACGAGCATCGACCGCGCATGAGCTGTCGCAGCGTGCCTGCCGTTCTGGAAGCCATCCATGCTGGCGTGGGCGTCGGGCTTCTTCCCGATATCGTTTGCGCCGAAGGGCTGCGGCACGGAACGCTGGTGCGCCTGCTGCCTGACTATCAGATGTCCCAGGCCACCATCTATCTGGTGTTCACGGCATCGCGCGGCTTGCCGACGGCGGTGCGCACGCTTGTCGATTTCCTCGTCGAACGCTTCCGAACGTTCAACGTTGCCGCCGAGGGTGATCGCGCGGGTACAGCGTAAGTCTGTCCTTCTCGGCGTGCCGGACATCTTGTCCAGCAGACATGGCGCCTATCTTGAAAGAGGTGTCGGTTCGGGTGCGCCTCGTTCGTCCTTGAAGCGATGCCAACGTTCAAGGGAGAAGAATCATGTCCTATGTCGACGGTTTTATCGTTGCCGTGCCGAAGAAGAATATCGAGGCATACAAGGCGCTTTCGGCCAAGGCCGGCGCTGTCTGGAAGTCACATGGCGCGAAGGATTATGTCGAATGCGTCGCGGACGACGTGCCCTATGGCGAGTTGACGTCGTTTCCGCGTGCGGTTCAGGCAACCGATGACGAAGTCGTGGTGTTTTCGTGGATCACTTATGATTCGCGCGAGCAGCGTGATGAGATTAATGCGAAGGTCATGGCGGATCCTGACCTGCAGGTCACCGAATGCCTTGATATCTTCGATGGCAAGCGGATGATCTATGGCGGTTTCGTTCCGCTGCTTTGGCTTTGACGCGAACCGATCACCGGCATTGACATGGCGGCGGGTGCGCGCGACCTCTGGGCGGAGTTCATGTCCGGAGGTGCCCTATGCCACAAAAAATTCTCAGCCTGCAGACCCGCGGGCAGGGCCTTTATGAGTTTACCGATCAGATCGCTGCCTTCGTGCGGTCGGCCGATATGGAATCCGGGCTGCTCACCGTTTTCGTGCGGCACACCTCGTGTTCGATGCTCATTCAGGAGAACGCGGATCCGGATGTGCGCACCGATCTCAATGGATTCTTTCGCCGCCTCGTGCCGCCATCGTCCGATCCGTCGATGCGCTGGATCGTCCACACGATGGAAGGACCGGATGACATGCCCGCCCATATCAAGGCGGCGCTGACGCAGGTCTCGATCGGCATTCCCGTGATGGATGGTCGCCTTGTTCTCGGCACCTGGCAGGGGATCTATCTGTTCGAACATCGCGAAAGTCCGCACAGGCGCGAGGTCGTGCTGCATCTTGGCAACTGAACCAAATGTGAACGGCCGGTTCGAACATCGTTCATTTTCAGACGTTTATCGTTTGTCCAATCCCGCAAGGGAGACCATTGATAACAAATGAAAGCATGAACATGACCCATTTTATCGCCAAAGCTTCGTTCGCCGCCATCCTTGCAATTGCGTCCATTCCCGCGACGTTCTCGGTTGCGTCAGCCGCCAGCCCCGAGCGTGCATCGGTCATCGAGATCCAGTACCACCGCCCCGCTCCGCCGCGCGCATGCTCGCCGATCCGGGCCGTAGAGAAGGCGCGTTATGCCGGTCTGCGCAATGCGCGCGTCACTGATATCACGCCGCGCCGCGTTGTCGTTTCCGGCCGTGGCTATCGCGGCCATTGGGACCGCATGTTCTTCGCGAACGTTCGCGGTTGCCCCGAGATTCGTCGCTGATCCGCCGCTAATCGGATCTAGCCACAATAGGAACTGCATCGCCTTGGCCGCGCCATTTTCAGCCTGCTTTGTGCGAATCGCATAACAATGCGTTTATCCGGGAGGGCCGTTCTTTTGACCGGCCGAGAGAATCGAAAAAGGAGCGCGGTCGCGACCGCGTGATATGGAGATTTCGATGATGCAGTTTCTGACCAAGGCGGGGATTGCCCTGGTACTGAGCGCCGGCACGCTTGCCGGCGCTACGGTTCCGGCCTCCGCTCAGGTGGACATCTACATAGACGGCGGTCGTCCGCCACCGCCTCCAGGCTACGGGCGCCCACCACCGCCTCCAGGCTATGGCCGGCCGCCACCGCCGCCGGTTTATGGCCGCCCACCGCCGCCACCCCCGTATGGCGGCCGGCCGCGTGGTTGCGATCCGCGTCTGGCTGAAGACAAGGCGATGGATTACGGCTTCCGCCGTGCCCGTGTGGTCGATATCACGCCGCGTCGGGTGATCGTGCAGGGCTTCACGCGTCGTGGGCCCGACGAGATCACCTTCGGTAACGTTCGCGGATGCCCGGTCCTGCGCTGATAGGCCGGTTCCGATAGTTTGAAATGAAACCACCCCTGCCTGCGTGGAGACGCGGACAGGGGTGGTTTCGTTTTGGGGTGATGTTTCTGCTGCCGCCGCGGCGGTTAGACTTTCGGCGCGTTTTCGCCGGCAGCCGAGGTCGCAAGCGGCGCCTGGCTGTCGGAGGAGACGACCGAGGTCGGCAGCGGCGTGCCGCGCTTGCGTTCGCGAGCGAGCGTCAGCAGGCCGGAGCAGATGATCAGCAAGATGCCGCCCGCCATCGGCAGGTCGATCGCGTCGTCGAAGATCAGGTAGCCGAAGGCGATCGCCCAGAGCATCTGGCTGTATTGTGGCGGCGCCACGAGATTGGCGGGCGCGATGCGGGCGGCGGTCATCAACAGCACGTTGCCGGCTGCGCCAAGCAGGCCGTAGCTTGCGATGAACAGCCACTGCCGTGGTGTCGGCATGACGAATTGCGAGGCCATCAGGACGCCGCTGACGATGATGGTGCCGAGCAGGGCGGCGCCGTACAGCGACAGGCGCTTTTCGGCCGGACCCATTTTTCTCAGCACAACGATCGAAATCGCCGCAGTCAGGCCGCCGATTGCCGCCGCCAGATGACCGACCGAGAGTTCGCGGAAGCCGGGACGCAGCACCACCAGAACGCCGAGGAAGCCGACGATGACGGCCGCCCAGCGCTGCCAGCGGACATCTTCCTTGAGGAAGATGACGGACAGGATGGTGACGAAGGAGGGCAGCAGGAAGAGCAGGCAGAAGGCTTCCGCCATCGGCAGCAGCGTGAAGGTGATGATCGAGGCAATGGCGCCGATCGCGCCGCAGACGAAGCGTACGAGCCACAGCGCGCGGTTGGTCGAGCGCACGACATCCAGCCAGGAATCGTCCTTGGCCTTGATGAAGGGCAGGGCGGCGGTACCGAACAGCGCGCCGATGAAGGCGATCTCGTAGGACGGGATGCTGCCGTGGAGAATCTTGATCGAAGCGTCGCTAAACGCGAACACGGCATAGGCGGCAAACGCGATGAGAACGCCGCGCGCAGGCGAATGGGGAGCAGTCATGGGAGCAGTTTCAATTTGAAGAGAGCTTCGGGCGCCGGAGCATCGTTGCCGACGAGGCGGTATAATTCAGAATGCTGCCCTGCACAATTGCCGAGAAAGGCGCTTCGCTTTTAAAGCAAGCGGTGTGATGACGGCGCCACGCCGCGCCAGGCGTGGCGGCGATCCGCCACCACGTTTCGTCAATGGAACCCGCTCAGTTGGAGCCGCGTCTGAGCGCCGGCCCATAGTCGCGGTAGATGCTGAGGCAATCGGTGTAGCTCAGCGATTCGTTGGCGCCGTAGATCACATGCGCGCTTGATGCGTTTGTAGACGCTTCCTCTGATACGAAGAGGATGGCTTCGCCCAGCGACTTGCCGGTGATCGGCGCATCGGTGCCATCGTCGAGCGTTATTCCCTTTATGACTGCGGCAATCTCGCGGTGGCTGAAAACTGCCTGTCTGTCTTCCGGTGTCATTGCCTTTACCTCGAACTGAAACTGAAAATGAATGGTTCTATCGTTGCCGGCCAATACCTGCGCCGACGATCGCGCGATGCCATCGCCTTGCGGGTTCGATGGCAGGCAGACGTGCGCGAGCACGGCCTTTTCGCGTCTGTATACGTCGATCTGATGTCGCCGGCGGCCGCCAGCGTCGGATATCCGATCGACATATTATGGACATATGGCCCGATCGCCGCCGGACAAGATCGCTTCCTTCAATCCCCTGTGAATTTAAAAGGAGCCGGCGTGAATTCACGCGGTGATTGCGGGCGAAGGCTGCACGGCGACGAATTGGCAAGTGACGGGCGGATCGCTATATCAGGCCCAACGCGTGCAAGCATTGACTGGAAGGTGAACCGACATGTTTCAAACGGCGATGATCGATCAGGCCGACAAGAAGGAATTCTATCGCGAGCTCGCGCAGCAGCTGACCGGGCTGCTTCACGGCGAGCGCGATGTCATCGCCAACGCGGCCAACACCTCGGCGCTGATGTTCGAGATGATGCCGGAGCTCAACTGGGCCGGTTTCTATTTCCTGAAGTCGAAGGACGAACTGGTGCTCGGGCCGTTCCAGGGGCGTACCGCCTGCGTGCGGATCGCGGTCGGACGCGGCGTCTGCGGGACGGCGGTCGAGAAGGGTCAGTCGATCCTCGTCGAGGACGTGCATGCCTTCCCCGGCCATATCGCCTGTGACGCTGCCTCACGCTCGGAGCTTGTCGTGCCGCTCAGCCACAATGGCGAGATCCTCGGCGTCATCGATCTCGACAGCCCTGTCACGTCACGCTTCGATGCGGACGATCAGGCGGGGATCGAGGCGCTGGCGGATATTTTCGTTGCGGCCAGTTACTGACGTCGATTTCCTTCAGTGAACGAGAAGAGGCTGCGCCCGGACAGAGCGCAGCCTCTTTTGTTTGTCCTGTCACTCAGGACTTCTTCTTCTTGGCCTCATCGTCGATCAGCTCGTACCACATGGCGTTGAGGACGGCGAAGGCGGCCGCGAGCGGCAGGCCAAGGATCCATGCGAAATACCACATCCTATTTCTCCTTCAGTATGCGTGACCGCTTTTGTCGGTGATCTGCTTCTCGTCGACCTTGCCCCAGAGCACTTTGTAGACCCAGGCCGTGTAGGCGAGGATGATCGGCAGGAAGATCAAAGTGACGACGAGCATGATAAACAGCGTCAGGTGGCTCGACGATGCATCCCAGACCGTCAGGCTCGACTTCGGATCGAGCGAGGAGGGCAGGATGAAGGGGAACATCGAGACGCCGACGGTCGAGATGATGCCGAAGATCGACAGCTTGCTGAAAAGCAGCGTGCCGACCTCCAGCCTGGCGCGGATGGCGATCAGGGTGGCGAGGGCACCGGCGAAGCCGGCGACCGGGGCGATCATCATCCAGGGGTAGGTGCCGTAATTGGCGAGCCATGAGCCCTCATGGGTCGCCGTCTTCAGAAGCGGGTTCGAGGGGCCGTCGGTAACGATGGCGCTCGAGATCGTGTAGCCGTTGACACCCAGCGCCAGGAAGACGCCGCCGAGCGCGAAGAGCACGATGACGAGGATGGCGGCGATGCTGCCATAGGCACGCGCGCGCGCCGCCACGGGACCGCTCGATTTCAGCACCAGCCAGGCGGCCCCGTGCATGCTGAGCATCGCGACGGAGAGCAGACCACAGAGCAGAGCATAGGGGTTGAGCAGGCCGATGAAGGTGCCTTCATAGAAGATGCGCATGTCGGCCGGATCGAAGCGGAAGGGCACGCCCTGCAGCACGTTGCCGACGGCGACGCCGAAAATCAGCGACGGAACGAAGCCGCCGATGAAGAGCGCAAGATCCCAATTGCCGCGCCAGCGAGCGCTCTCGCGCTTCGAGCGGTACTTGAAGGCGACCGGCCGAAGGATGAGGGCAAGCAGGATGGCGAACATCGCGAGATAGAAGCCGGAGAACGAGACCGCGTAAAGCGGCGGCCAGGCGGCGAAGACGGCGCCGCCGCCGAGGATCAGCCAGACCTGGTTTCCTTCCCAGACCGGGCCGATCGTGTTGATGGCGACGCGGCGCTCCGTATCCGTCCTGGCGACGAAGGGGAGCAACATGCCGACGCCGAGATCGAAGCCATCGGTGACGGCGAAGCCGATGAGGAGGACGCCGAGGAGCAGCCACCAGATGAGGCGCAGGGTTTCATAATCTATGAGTTCGTGCAGGATCATGATCAATCACTCCGCGGCAGGAACGAGGGTTTCGGAAATCAGCTCGGCTTCCGGCTCGTTGTCCGGTTCCGGGCCCTTCTTGATGGCCTTCACCATCAGCGTCATCTCGATGATGATCAGCACCGTGTAGAGCGCCGCGAAGCCGATGATCGTCAGAAGCACGGTGCTGGCGCCGAGGCTGGAGACGGCGGCGGCCGTCGGCAGCACGCCTTCGATGATCCAGGGCTGGCGTCCGACCTCGGCAACCACCCAGCCGAACTCGATGGCGATGAAGGGCAGCGGGATCGCCAGGACCGCGACGCGCAGCAGCCAGGGATGAGCATCGAGGCGGCGGCGGGCCGAGAGCCAGAAGAAAGTCGCCGTCAACAGGATGAAGAACACGCCGAGCCCGACCATGATGCGGAACGACCAGAAGAGGGTCGGCACATGCGGGATGGTGTCTCGGGCCGCCTGGTCGACCTGCTGATCGGTGGCGGTGCGGGGATCATCGACATAGCGCTTCAGGAGAAGGGCATAGCCGAGCTGGTGGCCGAGATCCTCGAATGCGCTCTTGGTTTCAGCCGTGATCTTGTCCGGCGAACCGGCGGCGCGGATTTGCATCAGCGCGTCGTATGCCTTGATGCCCTCGCGGATGCGGGTCTTTGCGTGCTCCTCGAGTTCGTTGATCCCGGGGATGACCGTATCCAGCGAGCGGGTGCCAATCAGGCCCATGACCCAGGGGATATGGACGGCGAAGTGGGTCTCGCGCGCGGCCTGATCAGGGAAGCCGATGGCGGTGAAGGGGGCCGGTGCCGGCTCCGTTTCCCACATGGCTTCGATGGCGGCGAGCTTCATCTTCTGGTTTTCGGTGGCCAGATAGCCGCTTTCGTCACCCAGCACGACAACCGAGAGCGCGGAAGCCAGGCCGAAGGAGGCGGCGACTGTCATCGATCGCTTGGCGATCTCGATGTGCCGGCCCTTGAGCAGGTACCAGGCCGAGACGCCGAGTACGAAGATGGAGGCGCAGACGTAACCGGCCGATACCGTGTGGACGAACTTCGCCTGGGCGACCGGATTGAAGACCACGTCGAAGAAGCTCGTCACTTCCATGCGCATGGTCTGCGGGTTGAGCGCCGATCCCACCGGGTTCTGCATCCAGCCGTTGGCGACGAGAATCCAGAGCGCGGAGAAATTCGAGCCGAGCGCCACGCACCATGTCGCCACGAGGTGACCGACCTTGGAGAGCTTGTCCCAGCCGAAGAAGAACAGGCCGACGAAGGTGGCTTCGAGGAAGAAGGCCATCAGCCCTTCGATCGCCAGGGGGGCGCCGAAGATGTCGCCAACATAGTAGCTGTAGTAGCTCCAGTTCATGCCGAACTGGAATTCCATGACGATGCCGGTGGCGACGCCGATGGCGAAGTTGATGCCGAAGAGCACACCCCAGAACTTCGTCATCTGCCGCCAGATCTGGCGGCCGGTCATGACGTAGACGGTCTCCATGATGGCGAGCAGCACGGCGAGGCCGAGCGTCAGCGGTACGAAGAGGAAGTGATAGAGCGCTGTCAGCGCGAATTGAAAACGCGATAAGTCGACAATGTCTAGTTCCATAGTCTTTCTCCCACGCCCCATGGGGGTACGAAGATTTTCCGCCGGGCCGGATTGCCTGGCGGTCATGCACGCGCTCAGTCCGGTCTCAGCCGATTCAGAGCTTCTTCGAACGCCGTCTCTCCGCGGCGCGAAATGCTGGCGATGCGGCCGCCATCGAGCGTGGCGATCACATCAGCGATCTCCGCCTCACGGCGGATATGGGTGGTGATAACGAGCGAGCGGCCGTTCGCCCTCTCGGACAGGCGAGCCATGACATCGAGTGCCGTGGCGCGGTCGAGGCCCTCGGTCGGCTCGTCGAGCAGCCAGAGCGGCGTGTCGCGCAGGAAGAGGCGGGCGAGCGCCAGCCGGCGCGACTGGCCGCCGGACAGGCCCATGCCGCCTTCGCCGAGGCGGGTGTCGAGGCCATCGGGCAGGATGGCGATATCGGCGAGCAGACCGGCGGCGGCGAGTGCGGACTTGAGATCGCTTTCAGTTGCATTGGGACAGGCCAGGCGCAGGTTGCCGGCGACCGTGTCCTGGAAGAGCTCGGTGCGCTGGGTCAACAGGGTGGCCGGATCGTTGGCGACCGTGCCCTTGAGCGGTTCGATCTCGCCGGCGAGCAGGGCCAAAAGCGTCGACTTCCCGGCACCGCTCGTGCCGATGACTGCAAGCTTCTCGCCCGGGTTCAGGGCGAGGTTGATGTCGACGAGAACAGGCGTTGCGGCTGCGTCATAGCCGGCGCTGACACCGGCGAGTTGGGCTGCCAGTCCGGCGGCGGGGGCCGGGTGTCGGCGGGCTGATGTCTCGCCGGCCAGGCGAGGGCCGATGCGCTTTGCGGCCAACAGCGTGCGTCCGAGTTCGAGCGCGCCGCGACGCAGCGCGCCGAAGGGCTCGACAGCGGCGAAGGCGATCAGGATGCCGAGGGCGGCGACGGGCGCGGTGATGGTGCCGGCGTCGGCGAGGGCCGCAACGGCGAGCAACGAACCGGTGAGGAGGAGCGTCGAGGCGATGCCGAAGCCGAAGGTCACGCTGCTTTCGATGCGGTTCAGCCTGTTGTCGGCATCTTGGGCGTAGCGATCGGCGGCGGCTATGGCTGCCGTCTGCGCCTCGATCCTGCCTGCCATCAGCAGGTCCGACTGGCCGGCGACGAGGTCAATGGTGCGGGCACGCAGTGCCTCGATGCCGTAGGAGCGGCGGCGGGCATGGGCCGCGGCAAGGCGGCCGGCGCAAAGGGGTATGCCGAGGCCGGCGACGATGAGGAGCAGTGCCGCCGACAGGCCAAACAGGGGATGCATCAGGCCGAGTGCGATGCCTGTGGCGACGGCGGCGAGGATTGCGACGCCTGATGGTACCAGCACACGGAGATAGAGTGAGTCCAGCGCATCGATATCGCCGGTCAGACGAAACAGTAGGCGGGCCGGGCGTCTTGCAAGATCACAGGCAGCGCCGGCCTGCGCCCAGCCGCGAAACAGGCGTTCGCGGAGCGCGGCGAGCACGGCAAGCGTTGCGTCATGCGTCGTCAGCCGCTCGCCATAGCGCGAGGCGGTGCGGCCGATCGCCAGCAGCCTGATGCCTGCCGAGGGAGCGAAGACATCGAAGGTGATGGCGGTTGCCGCCGAGGCGCCGGCGATCGCGGTTGCCGTGATGAACCAGCCGGAGAGGCCGAGCAGGGCGATGCCGGCGCCCGCCGTCGCGGCCGACATGACGGCGCCCAGCAGCAGGCGACGCTTCTTCTCCTTCATGAAGAGCTTGAGGATGGGTTTCAGATCGGTCAGCGACGGGCTCATTCGGCGGCCTCCCTTGCGGGTTCCGGATCGAGATGGATCGTCCTGCCCATGCGGGCGGCGAGGCGGGGATCGTGGGTGGCGACGAGCAAGGTCTTGCCCTTGGCGAGTTCAAGCAGGCTCTCGGTGATGTCGTCGGCCGTTGTGCTGTCGAGATGCGCCGTCGGTTCGTCGGCGAGGACGATCAGCGTCTCGGCGTCGACGGCGGCGCGCGCGATGGCAAGCCGCAGCGCCTCGCCACCCGACAGGCCGGCTCCGCCATCGCCGAGCGGACGGTTGCGGTAGGCGTTCGCGAGCCTTCCTAGGTGGGCGGCGTTGAGTGTGGCGGCGGCCTGTTGAGTGGAGACCTGCGGCCGGCCGAGCGTGACGTTGCGGGTGATGCTGCCGGCGAAGATATGCGGCTTCTGGCCGATCCAGGCGATGTGTGGCCGCGACGATTGACCGGCCGGTTGCCGGCCGATCTCGACGCGGCCGCTTTCACAGGGTGCCAGGCCGGCGGCGAGTGCCAGCAGGGTCGATTTGCCCGAGCCGCTTGGGCCAAGCAGCGCGACGTGTTCGCCGGCGCGGATATGGAGATCGAAGTCCTCGATGGCCGAGGTATCGCTGCCGGGGTAGCGAAAGGCGACGGCGTCGAAGAGGATTTCGGCGGCCAGGGCGCCTTGAGCGGCTTCTTCCTGCGGCAGCAGCATCCCATCTTCGCTGAGCGCATCGAGCGCCTTCATCGCCGCTTCGCCCGAGGCGCGGTCGTGCCAGACGGCCGAGAGTTCGCGCAGCGGCTCAAAGAAGGCGGGTGCGAGCAGCAGCACGAAGAGGCCCGATGTGAGATTGAGGCTATTTGTCCAGGCACCGAAGCGGATTTCGCCGAGCAGCGAGAAGCCGACATAGACGGCGACCATGGCGACGCCGAGAGCAGCGAAGAGTTCGAGAACCGCCGACGACAGGAAGGCGATGCGCAGCACGGCCATCGTGCGGGTCTTCAGGTCCTCGGCATCGGCGCGAAGCCGCGTTGCCGTGGCATCGACGGCATCAAGCGCGCGGATGGTGGCAAGACCGCGCAGGCGGTCGAGCAGGAAGCCATTGAGGCCGCCCGTCGCGGCCAGCTGCTTTTCGCTGGCGGCCTGAGCACGCCAGCCGATCAGCGCCATGAAGACGGGGATGAGGGGCATGGCGAAGAGCAGCACGAGCGCCGCGATCCACGAGATCGGGAAGACGCAGGCGAGGATGACCAGAGGCACGGCGCTGGCCTTGAAGCGGGCCGGCTGGAAGCGTGAGAGATAGGGGACGATGAGTTCGGCCTGTTCGCCGACGATGCTGGCGGCCTCGCCTGAGGTGTGGCGGGTGCTGTCGACCGGCGACCGGCGCGCAAGGGCCTCGACGGCGCGGGCACGCCTCAGGGTGAGTTCGGCACGGGCGGCGCGAAAGGCGAGGCGGCCTCCTGCCGCTTCGAGACAGCTTTTCGTGATGCCGAGGAAGCCGATGACGATCGCCGGCCAGATGACGGCCTCGACCCCGCCGCCATTGGCGATGCGGCCGACCGCGACCGAGAGAAGGCCGGCCTGCGGGATCCAGAGGAGGGCAGCGAGCGTCTGGATCAGAGCCGCGTTGCGCGAGGCGGAGCGCTGGCGGGCGCGCTTGCGCCGTCCGTCGCGGGCCTTGTCTTGCTTGGCATCGAGAAAGGCACTGGTCATGGCGCTAACTCTTGTTCGCAGGATTGGGACGGCGGCCACGGCCGAGCGAGATGACCCGGTCCTTGGCCTCAAGCAGCTTCGTCACTTTCGCGCCTAGCGAGAGTAGCGTTGCAAGTCTTTCGGTTTCAAGTTGTTTCACATCGTCATACCAATGTGTCAGCTGTTCAATCAGCGCATGCATTTCGCTCATGCGTTCCTGGGCGTGGCGCTCGGCCTCGCTTGCCGGCCTCTGCATCAGGATTTCGCGCAGCACCGAGAGCGTCGGATCGACCTCGCGCTTCTTGCGTTCTTCGGCGAGTGTGCGCAGGATCTGCCAGACATCGTCGGGCGTGGTGAAGAAGTCGCGGCGGTCGTCCGGCCGGTGCCTGAGCAGCACGAGGTTCCAGGTCTGCAGTTCGCGCAGGCTCATCGAGACGTTCGAGCGCGAGATGCCGAGCGCGTCGGCGATCTCCTCGGCGCAGAGCGGCTGCGGGGAGACGTAGAGCAGTGCGTAGATCTGGCTCACCGTCCTGTTGATGCCCCAGCGCGAGCCCATCTCACCGAAGTGCAGGACGAAGGATTGGACGAGCGGCGCAAGGTTCATGGTCAGGTTTCCGTTATGACTGTGATTTCAGAAATTTCTGAAATCACAGTGCGCAGTGCGTGGCTGACAATCGACAGGCCGGGGCTGCTGCAATTGGCGCCGGATTTGACGATAGTCAGCTTTTCGCTTGGGTTTATTGATTCAGATCAAATGGCGGAGGAATGTTTGGCCTTGCCCTGCGCGAGATAGCGATCGAACTTGGCGGCGATGGTGCGCACGAAGGGGCGGCCTTCGTCGGTGATCACGAACCTGTCGCCATCGAAAGAGACGAAGCCATCCTCATTGAAGCTCGCATGCAGGGCGTCGTCGCAGGCGTCGTCGGCAGCCTTGCCGAAACGGGCGCGCAACTCGGTGACCGAGAAGGCGTACTGGCACATCAGCTCCTCGATCGCCTGCGCGCTGGCGCGGTCAGCATCCGAGAGCGCGAAGCCCCGGGCAACGGGAAGGCGGCCTTCCGAGATCGCCCGGCAATATTGCCCCGTCGCGACGATGTTCTGGACATAGCCCTCAGGAAGCTTGCCGATCGAGGAGGCGCCAAGGCCGATCAGCGTATCGGCGCCATCGGTCGTGTAGCCCTGGAAGTTGCGTCGGAGTGCGCCGTCGCGCAGCTGGCGGGCCATGCTGTCGTCGGGCTTCGCGAAGTGGTCGATGCCGACAGCGTCATAGCCTGCGGCAAGGATGGCGTCGGCGCCGGCCGCGGCCATCGCGAAACGGTCGGCGGGACCGGCAAGCGTTGCGGTATCGATCACCGACTGGTGCTTCTTGACCCAGGGCACGTGGGCATAGCCGAACATGGCGATGCGATCGGGCTGCATCGACAGCGACAGCTCGATCGTGCGCAGCAGCATGTCGCGGTCCTGATGCGCTAGGCCGTAGACGATGTCGAGATTGATCGAGCCGATGCCGAGCTCGCGCAAGGTGCGCACGACCATCTCCGTCTGCTCGAAGCTCTGCGGCCGGTTGATCGCGGTCTGGACGATCGGCTCGAAATCCTGCACGCCGACGCTTGCCCGCGTCATGCCGAAATCGCGCCATGCCCTCAGCTTCTCGGCGTCGACATGAGTCGGGTCGATCTCGACGCTGATTTCGCAATCGGGACCGATGTCGAAGTTTTCATCAAGTGTCACGCGCAGACGGCGGAGGTCGTCGGGGCTGACGATCGTCGGCGAACCGCCGCCGAAATGGATGGCTGCGACCTTTCGTCGTAGCGGGAGATATTTTGCAACGAGCGCGATCTCGCTATTCAAGGCTTCCAGGTAGGTCGCGATGGGGTCGTAGCGACGCACCTGCTTGGTATGGCAACCGCAGTAGAAACAGAGCCGGTCGCAGAACGGAATATGCACGTAAAGCGATAGTGCGCCTTGTGAATTTGCTTCGAGCCACTGCCGGTAATCCATCTCGCCAACGCCCTCGTGGAAGTGCGGCGCGGTCGGATAGCTGGTGTAGCGGGGTACGGGGGCAGAGTAGCGGGCAATGAGATCGGCGTTCATGAGCGTGTCCTTTCGAGGACGGGAATAAAGGGGGTTTTCGATGAATGCCTTGATCTCGATCAAGAAAACGCTGTTCTCTGACGACAGCCTTGGCTATGCTTCCGGCGGAGCTGGTTGCATGCGAAAAGATATACATAATTCTAATATTCCAATACGTTGCGTAAGCTGCGAGGTCCGCCACAAGGGTATGTGCGGCGCGCTGACGGGCGACGAACTTCTGTCTCTGTCTGCCCATACGCGGCTGGTGACGCATCACGCCGGCGAGGAACTGGCAGGCGAAAAGATGCCCGTCGAGGCCTACGCCACCGTCATCAGCGGCGTTGTGAAATTGACGAAGACGCTGGAGGATGGGCGCCAGCAGATCGTCGGGCTGCAGTTCGCTCCCGACTTCCTCGGCAGGTTGCATGCCAACGAAAACGGTGTCTCGGCCGAGGCCGCGTCCGATGTGCATCTGTGCCGTGTTCCGAAAGCCGCCATGGAGCGGCTGGTCAAGAGCACGCCGGCACTCGCTGAAAGGCTGATGGAACAAACGATGCGCGAGCTCGACGAGGCGCGCGACTGGATGGTGACGCTGGGGCGCAAGACGGCGGCGGAGAAGGTGGCGAGCTTCCTGTTTCTGATCGCGACGCATCTGGATCCCGAGGCGACCGGCGAGAATCGCCGTTTCGACCTGCCGCTGTCGCGCGCCGATATCGCCGATTTTCTCGGGCTGACGATCGAGACGGTGTCGCGGCAAATGTCGAAACTCAAGGCCGATGGCGTCATTTCCATCGTCGCCAACCGGCATATCGAGGTGGCCAAGCTCTCCAAGCTGAAGGCCTGCTGCGGCACCTGATGGCGCGCTTCGGCGCGCCCTGTGAATGCGTGTTGCCGAGCCGGGTGTTTTGTGCAGGAGTGATGGTTTCCATTATCGATTTGAGAGCCTCCATGCCCTCCGCTGAAGCCAATCTCCTCGTCTCCCGACTGTCTCCGCCACCCATCCCATCGGTGCTCGCATGGGCACGCGAGTACAAGGGAGCCAAGGGGCCGCTGGTCGATCTCTCGCAGGCGGTTCCGGGCTATCCGGCGCATCCCGAGATGCTGCGGCTGCTGGGTGAGGCTGCATCATCGCCCACCACAACAGGCTACGGGCCGATCGAGGGCGAGGGCGTGTTGCGCGAGGTCTATGCCCGGCAGATGTCCGACGTTTACGGCGCGCCGGTCGCTGCCCGCAACGTCCAGATCACTGCCGGCTGCAACCAGGCCTTCATGGCGGCGGCCATTGCGCTTGCTGGCGCCGGAGACAGCGTGGCGCTGACCAATCCCTTCTATTTCAACCAGGAAACGACCCTGTCGATGCTTGGCATCAACAGGGTGCTGGTCGAATGCGACGCCGGGAACGGCTTCCTGCCCGATATCGCCTCGGCCGAGAAGGCGCTGGCCTCGGGCGCCAAGGCGCTGGCGATCGTGACGCCAAACAATCCGACGGGCGCGATCTATCCGCCGGAGTTGTTGCGCGCGCTGTTCGACCTCTGCCGCAGCCATGGGTCGTGGCTGATCGTCGACGAGACCTACCGCGACTTCCTGCCGGAGGGTTATGGCGCCCCGCACCCGCTGCTCAGCATCCCCGGCTGGGAGGAGACGCTGATCCTGCTTTACAGCTTCTCCAAATCCTTCTGCATTCCCGGCCATCGGCTGGGCGCGATCACCGCCGGTGAGGGTGTCGTCGCCGAGATCGTCAAGGTGATGGACAACATGCAGATCTGCGCGCCGAGGGCTGCGCAGGTGGCGGTTGCCGAGGCGATGCCCGTTCTGGCCGACTGGCGGGCCGCGAACCGACTGGAGATCGCCCGGCGGGCGGATGCGCTGCGGGCGGTGATGGCTGAGTTGCCCGGCTGGGAGATCGGGGCGCTTGGCGCGTATTTCGCCTTTATCCGGCATCCGTTCGCGGATTTGAGTTCGTCTGCGGTTGCCGAGAGGCTGGCCAAGGAGGCTGGCGTGGTTTGTCTGCCGGGGAGCTATTTCGGGGTGGGGCAGGAGCGGTATTTGCGGTTGGCGTTTGCCAATGCGGATGCGGTGTCGATCGGGCGGTTGGTGGAGCGGTTGCGCTAGGGTTGCTTTGGGGGGGCAGGAGATTGGACGTCGTGCCGTGTGGCGCCCCCCTCTGTCCTGCCGGACATCTCCCCCACAAGGAGGGAGATCGACTCGTGGCTTGCTTTCCAACCAAACAATGAGCCCGGAGCGAGCGGGTGCCCCCAGCCAATCTCCCCACTTGTGGGGGAGATGCCCGGCAGGGCAGAGGGGGGTATCCCGCGGCAAAACCTCTCTTTAGGCACCTCGCAGCCGTATGCTATGCTCCAGCACATGACGCGTCATCACAGAGGTCCCCAATGCCCCGATTTCTTGCCGTCTACACCATGAAACACGAGGATTTCGCGGCCTTTCGGCGTCTGTCCAAAGCCGAACAAGACGCCATCGATGCCGAAGGTGTGCCGCAGTGGATGGCCTGGGAGGAGCGGAATGCTGCGGCTATTCTCGATCGCGGCGGCATGGTGGGGAAGACAATGCGGGTTAGCAAGGACGGGATTGCGGAGGCTTCCAATGCGCTTTGCGGTTATCTTATCGTCGAGGCGGAGAATGCCGAGGCCGCAGCACGGCTTTTCCTCGATCATCCCCATATCACCGTCTTTCCCGGAGACGGCGTGGACATCATGCCGTTTGTGACCTGATATTTTGGTCCGCCTTAGGCGATCTTCGCCCTGTCTTCGGGACATGATATCAGCGCCGGCGTCCTGTTGATCACGCCACGGGTTCGATTGCGGCCGGCGCTCTTGGCTTCGTAGAGCAGCTTGTCGGCCCGTTCATAAAGGGTCGCGAAATCCTCGTCGCCGACGATATCCGTAAGGCCCATGCTTGCCGTCACCGGCCGTTTGAGGCCGGGCACCGTGCGGGAGACGATGGCGGGAATGGCCTGGCGGCGCAGTTCTGCCAGGGTGTCGGCGTCGTCGCCGCGCAGGAGAAGCACGAACTCCTCGCCGCCGAGGCGGTAGGCGCGAACGCTCGGCGCCGGCTGGAGCGCACTGGCCACGGCCTTCAGCACCTCGTCACCAACGCTGTGGCCGTTGATATCGTTGATCGCCTTGAAATGATCGATGTCGATAACAGCAAGGGCCGCGAAGCCTTCGGTTCGCAGCTGCTCGAATTGCAGCTCGATCGCACGCCGGTTCAGCAATCCCGTCAGCGGGTCCGTTTCGGACAGGCGTTCGAGCAGCTCGGCTTCGTTGCGGGCGCCGTCGCGCTCGCGCTTCATGGTGACGAAGCGCTCGGCCACGCCAAGCGTCGTGAACACGACCTCGCACATGCAGCCGATATAGAAGAGCAGGGTAGCGTCGGTGCTGTGCAGCCAGGGAACGATACCAGTCACCAGACGGATCAGGCCGACCACGACCATCGGCGCGTAGCCGATAGCCTGAAACCGTGCGGCACGACTTCCGCGACGCAGCGCATCGATCATCGACAGGATGAAGATCGCAAGCACCGGCGCGAAGGCGGCGGTATAGGCGCTCGACTGGATTGGGCGGGCGACGAAGGGGAAGGCGGCGTGCAAGACGCTCAGCGCTATCGCCCATGCCGCGCAATAGGGGAGCACGCGGCGCAGAAGCGGATGCATCAGGCCGGGCTCGACGAAGCTGTGGGTGAACATCGCTCCCGACGCGATGGTCATTCCGAAGATCACCGTCGTCATCCAGCTCAGGGTCATGGCCGGCGGATCGAAGAGCATGACCGCAAGGCCAGACGTTACCATGATGGTCATCAGCAGCGAGAATGTGAGCGCCGAGTGCCAGAGAACGAAGGGTTCGCGCAGCGCCCGGTAGAAGGCTGCATTGAAGATCAGGGGCATGACGAGCATGCCGGCAAGGCCTGCCAGCACAAGCATCAAGCGCATGTCGCCGATGCCGCCGGCTGCGTCCGTCGGTGCGAGATAGGCACGCTCCAGCGTCATCCGATGGCTTGGGAGGTCGATCACGGCGATCACCTGCCGCGTTTCGCTGGTCACGTCCGGCAGGGGCGCCTTGAAGTAGCCGCCGGCCATGGAGCTTTGGAGGGCTGCGGCGGGGATGGTGTCCTGGCGGAGCGTGCCATCGCGATCAATGGCAAGCAGATGCACCGCCTGAAGTGCCGCTCGCCTGGAGAGCAGATAGTGGGGAAGGGTGACGTCGGCGTTGATATCGAAGCGAAGAAGCACGCGGTCGGCATCGATGGAGTGCGCTTGATCGCCGCAGGACCATCGATCCTGGTTCCTGGCGATCGCGACCACGTCTTCCGACAGGTTGGCGGAGGCCCAGCAGGAACTGCGTGTCTCGAAGGAATCCGCCGGGGCAGCCGATGCGGCGCTGAATTGCAGCAGCATCACCAGGAACAGAAGGGCCGCCGAAAGGCTATTTCGAAATCCACTCGCAGTCATGACTTTAGCCTAGGGCGGAAAGCTTTTGATGCCGTTAATCGGGACGGGCGAAAGTCTGCCGTTGGGTTGGTTTAGCAGGCGCTTACGTTGTCAGGCAGGGAGCCCAGTCGGCCATTCACCTTAGCCAACAAATGGCCTCGCCCGGATCGCCAAGCAATGTCACAATCCTGTTCGATTTGATGTTTAGAGCGCAGGAATCGGCACAGAGGATCGTCGGATGGCAGAAGAGAAGTCGCTTGAGTTCGCGGGCGGGATCGTGGATTTCGATGCCGGGCACGGAGAGGCCGCCACCGTCGAGATGAAGGACTACAGCGACAGTCTGGAGCGCGCCAAGGCGAAGTCCGTGCGCCTCGTCGATGCGATCACCGGCGCTGCGCTCAAGAAGAAAGACGCCATCCACTTCGATGATCTGCGGCCTGCGCTGGCCGAGTTCATGCGGCAGAAGCATCCGGGGCTGCACTCGGACGATTATATCAATCGCAAGGTGGTGGACGATTATCGCGGCCAGTACATCGCCGAATTGTTGCGCGACGAACGCGGCGAGCTCTCCAACCTCGAGGACGAGGTCGTTGAGAGCCTTCGCAGCCACGATACGCTGGCCGAAAACATCGAAGAGGATTACGAGGAGCACCGCTCGATCGGCGACCGCGTGGCCGATGTCGTCGCCACCTTCGGCGGCAGCTGGACCTTCATCATCTCCTTCTGCCTGTTCCTCGCCGTCTGGATGGGCATCAATCTGCTGATGGGCGAGCGGCAGGCCTTCGATGCCTATCCATTCATCCTGCTCAACCTCATCCTCTCGACCATCGCGGCCCTGCAGGCGCCGATCATCATGATGAGCCAGCGCCGCCAGGAATCGAAGGATCGCCTGCGCGCGCTCAACGACTACAAGGTCAACCTCAAGGCCGAACTGGAAATCCGCCACCTGCACGAAAAGGTGGATCATCTTCTGAACCGGCAGTGGGAGCGGCTGACCGAAATCCAGCAGATCCAGATCGAGATGATGCTGGAACAGGCCAAGGCCGCCAACCGCGCGCTGAAGCTCAGCAAGGCGCAGAAGACCAAGACCAGTGCCTTGAAAAACCTCTTCAGCGCCGCGCCGAAGACGGACGAGACGGACGGCTAGCGCGGAGTGTTGCCGGCGGCGTTGTCATTGTACAAATGACTGAGAAGAGTCTATAAGATTCCGCTAGATAGCTGCTCCTGACGGTTCAACATCAGGTAGCGTTTTTGATGCCGATAACGGCAAATTGTGGGAGGAATAGACGATGAAAACGGTTCTCATTGCAGCAGCCTTGATCCTGTCGGCCGCGACGGCGCATGCCGCCGATACATGCGCCTCCAAGGCAGTCGACAAGAACGGCAAGCCGCTGGCAGGTGCTGCGCTGACGTCGTCGATGAACAAGTGCCAGAAGGATGCAGCCGCCGCTTGCGACATGTCCGCCAAGGACAAGAACGGCAAGGCGCTCGCTGGCGCCGCGAAGACCGCCTACACCAAGAAATGCGTGAGCGATGCCGTCGGCGGCTGACGCTGGCTGATACAAGCACGACCGCTACTGGTCGCCGGCCGTTTAGGCTTGACCGGTTATAGGGCACGTTTGTCTAGCGTCGTTCCGATCGCTGGAAGATATGGGCTGCGGATATGCGGGTTGTCCTGATCGCAGGGCCGACCAGGGTACTGAGGTTATTTATCAGCTCCTCGGCTACAACAGTCTGCTTTTTCGGCGGCAACGCCAGAAAGGGCGAGAGGCTGCGATGGAGGGCGACGAAGCGCTCGATGCTGTAGTCGTCAGCTATCTCGACATGGCAGAAGAGCCTCTCGGTAAAAGCTGCCTTCTGTAGCGGTTCGGAAAGTCCCCAAAACACCTGGGCGATCTCGTCGCGGAATTGCCTCTCGATAGGCTGAGGATAGCCGCAGCGCTGGAATGCCTCGTCCACGGCTGTGGCCTGTTGCGCCACCGGTTGGGGTTCCTTGTTCCACAGCAGTACGACAAATCCGTTCGGCGCGAGCAATTCCTCGATCCGCTGGACACCGCGTTTCTGATCGATCCAGTGAAACGCGGATGCCGCGAGAATGATATCGAACGGTCCCGCGAGATCGGCCTGCTCCAGCACGCTCGTCTGAAAGGTGATATCCGGGAAAGGAGCCAGAACGTCGCGGGCAATGGCGACGAAGTCGGCGTTCGGTTCGACGCAGGTAAATCGGCCTCCCAAGGTGGCGAAGTCCTGGGTGGCGGTGCCGGGGCCGCTGCCGATTTCGAGGATGCGGCTCTGCGGTTGCCATTCTGCAACGGCTGCCGCCGCTGTTGTCAGGGGCGCCGGGTAGCGCGGGCGGCCTTCGACATAGAACCTTGCGCCGGTGGAATACCAGCGCGCCTTTTCGTCGTCGGTTTTCTCATCGTAGATCGCCACGTTTGATCCTCCGCGTCTGGGATGGGCACAAAATAGTTCAGGGCATGGCTTTGGCTATGGCCGGTACTTCGGCTTCGGGCCGGCATGTGTCCGTCAGAGGTCGGCCGTTTTGCATCGATTACGGTCATTTACGGGCGTGCTTACCGTTGCGTACTTACGAGGGTTTTGCCTCCATGACATCATTCGGTCGTAGCATAACGCGGTGATGCCTGTCGCCAGACGGCGACGCTCGACGGAGGTTTGAATGATGACAATTTCGAAGATGTTGTTTGCAAGCCTTTGTCTTGTGGCCAGCTCAGCACTGGCCGATGGCGGGACAAGGGTGACCCCCGACAACTTCGTTCGGGCGGAAAGCGATATGTATTTTGCGGTTTCTGCCAAGGAAGCCGGCATCGGCAAGATTTTCCATCGTCGCGAACCCTTCGACGTGGAGCACCAGACGGTCGTGCGCGGCAACCGCGATACCTTGTATTCCAGTGGCGTCTTCGATCTTGATGCCGGTCCTGTGACGATCACCATGCCTGATGCGGGCAATCGCTTCATGTCGTTGATGACGGTGAATCAGGATCACTATGTGACTGGCGTGTTTCATGGCGCTGGAAGTCATACGCTCACCAAGGACGCCACCGGCACACGGTACGTCTTTGCGGCAGTTCGCACGCTGATCGACCCGGGCAAGGAAGGGGATGCCGAAGAGGTTCACAAGCTCCAGGACGCCATCAAGGTGGATCAACCGGGCGGTCCGGGCAAGCTTGAGCTGCCTACATGGGATAAGGCCAGTCAGGACAAGGTGCGCAGCGCGCTCTTGGCCCTGAACGCCACGATGGACAGCTTCAACCGGGCGTTCGGTAGCAAGAATGAGGTTGATCCCGTCAATCACCTGATCGGCACTGCAGCGGGATGGGGCGGCAATCCGGATAGCGAAGCTACCTACATCGCGGTCACGCCGGAAAAGAATGATGGGACAACGATCTATATGCTGCACGTTCCCGCAAATGTTCCCGTCGATGGCTTCTGGTCGGTCAGCCGCTACAACAGCGAAGGCTTCTTCGCTCCCAATCCGCAGAAGGCTTATTCGGTCAACAATCTGACCGCCGCCAAGGACAAAGACGGGGGGATCACGATTCAGTTTGGTGGCTGCGACGGCAAAACTGCCAATTGCCTGCCCGTTGAAGCCGGGTGGAACTACACGGTCCGGCTCTATCGGCCTCAGCCACAAGTGCTGGATGGAAGCTGGACGTTTCCTCAACCGCAGCCGCAGTGAGCGGCTACGACCCCACCACCTCAGTGTCGCTCCAGTGAAGGGAGCGACCATCGGCGGATCGAACCTCAAGCCGAGCGACTGGCGCATGTCCTTCTCTGTCCACCAGCGATGAACGAGCCTCCCCGTCGGCGAACAGGTGATCTTCACCCCATTGCCGCAGTGCAACGATAACCGGGAACAGACCGCGCCCTTTTTCCGTGAGGATGTATTCGCGGTACGCAGTACCATCCGAGGCCGGCACGGTTTCGAAAATTCCTCGCTTCGTAAGGTCGCGCAATCGGGTCGACAATACCCCCTTGCTTATGCCGAGTCCGCTCTGGAACTCGCCAAAACGACGCTTGCCATCGAATGCGTCGCGAATGATCAGAAGCGACCACCAGTCGCCAATTGCATCAAGAGAGCGCGCAACAGGGCAACCGGCATTCCACAGGCTAACCCGTTTCACCATAGGTACGGACCTCCGATTTCCAATCTGGTTCTATCTTAGAACTAGATTTGACGTGAGCCAAGTGGTTTCAACGTCCGGCCGAGTTGAGATCACGAGGAGTTGCCGATGAGCGAAAATACCGCGTATGCCGCGAATAGGGGCGTGGCCCGAGGGCTGTCGAGAGCGCAGACGCTGTTGGTCGCGGCTGCAGCAGGCATCAGCGTGGCCAATATCTATTACGCCCAACCCCTGCTTGATCTCATGGCGAACGACCTCGGCATTTCGCCTTCCAGTATCGGTCTTGTCGTCACTCTGACGCAGGTCGGATACGGGTTGGGATTGATCTTTGTCGTGCCGATCGGCGACCTCATCGATCGCCGAAAGCTCATCATCGTCCAGGGATTGCTTTCGGCTATCGCTCTTGTCGTCGTCGCGACGGCTGGAGCGAGAACGACACTGCTCGCCGGTATGGGGGCGGTCGGATTGTTGGCGGTTCTCGTCCAGACGCTCGTTGCACACGCCGCAGCGTTGGCGACGCCGGCTCAACGTGGCAGCGTGGTCGGCACGGTCACCAGCGGCGTCGTCACGGGCATTCTCGCCGCGCGATCCGTTGCCGGCACGATTGCCGACTATGGCGGATGGCGGACGGTCTATCTGACTTCCGCGCTGCTCACGGTCGCGATGGTCGCTGTCCTCGTGAAGGCGCTGCCACGGCAAGAGGTGGAACGGCATCCGGATACGTATCTCGACGCTCTCCTTTCGGTTCCGCACACGTTTGTGCGTGAGCCGGCCCTGCTGTTTCGTGGCGTACTCGCGCTCCTGATCTTCGCATCCTTCAGCACATTCTGGACAGCGTTGGTGCTTCCGCTCAGCGCTCCGCCATTTTCCTATTCCCATACCTTGATAGGTCTTTTTGGATTGGTCGGATTGGCGGGCGCGATTGGAGCGACATGCGCCGGAAGACTTGCCGATAGAGGCTACGGTCGATGGACGACCGGGATTTCTCTGTCGCTTTTGCTGGCATCCTGGGCGCTGATCGCTTTCCTGCCGAGCTCCATTTCGCTGTTGTTGATGGGCGTGTTCCTGCTCGACCTGGCGGTCCAGGCTGTCCACGTGAGCAACCTCAGCGTCGTCGTGAGCCTGCATCCGCAAAAGAGCGGTCGCCTGATTGGCGGCTACATGGTCTTCTACTCGGTGGGCAGCGCTGTCGGTGCGATCACCGCCACCGCAATCTACGCGTGGTACGGCTGGCCGGGGATTTGCGCCTTGGGAGGGGCTTTCAGTGCCATTGCGCTCTTGGTGTGGATCGCCAGCTGCTTTTCAACGAGCGCAGGTCGGACGAACCGCGTGGCTGAGTGCACTCGCGGATGACCGTTTCGGACGTAACCGATCCTTCCGCATGCGAACCACCCAAGCAACAAGGCCCGCTTTCGCGGGCCCTGCATCCTCAATCTACCCTTACACCACCACCGTCAGCGGCGGGATGCGCTTGTCGGGGGCGCTGTCCTGCTCTTGCGCTGCCAGGAGGTTGAGCTCGCGGCGTTCGCGTTCGGAAACGATCGCGAGGTCGATGACCTTCTGCAGGTTCGCGGCGTGGCGGAAGGTGGGGTCGTCCTGCTTGCCGGTGCGCACGGCTTCGGCGAAGCGCTGGTAATTGGTCAGCACCGGGGGGACCTCGATGTCGCGCCAGGTGGCGCTTTCGATGTCGTCGCCGAAGCAACCGCGGAGATCCGAGCCATCGGGGCGATGGGTGACCTCGAGGCTGCCCTTTTCGCCGTAGATGCGCAGCTTCAACTCGTTGAGGTGGCCGGTCGCCCAGCGTGTGGCGTGGATGACGCCGAGCGCGCCGTTGGTGAAATCCACCGACATGGTGAAGCTGTCGTTGGCATCCAAGAGATATTCGCCGATCTGGCCGCCCGGCGCCTTGTTGAAGGTCTTCAGGCGGGCGAAGACGTGGTCGATATCGGTCGCCGCACCATAGGCCGCGAAGTCGAGGATGTGGATGCCGACGTCGCCGAGCACGCCGTTGGAGCCGTGGCCGGTTGATAGACGCCACAGCCAGCGCGATTCCGTGCGCCAGTCGCCCCAGGCGCGGGAAACGAGCCAGCTCTGGAGGTAGGAGGCCTCGACGTGCCTGATGGTGCCGAGTTCGCCGGCCAGCACCATCTCGCGGGCGCGCTGCAGGGGCGCGACGTTGCGATAGGTGAGGTTGACCATGTTGATGACGCCGGCGGCTTCGGCCGCTTCGGTCATTTCCAGCGCGTGGTCGTAATGTTCGGCCAGCGGCTTCTCGCAGAAGACATGCTTGCCGGCGGCGATCAGCGCCAGGCTGGTCGCGTAGTGGATGCGGTCAGGCGTGACGTTGGTGGCGCTGTCGAATTCTCCCCACTCGATTGCCTCTTCCAGCGTGCGGAAGCGCTTTTCGATGTGGAAGTGATCGGCGAATTCGGTCAGCCGTGCCAGATCCGTATCGACGGCGCCGACAACCTCGACGCCATCGATGGCGAGAAAATTGGCGACCTGGTTTTTGGCCATGACGCCCGTGCCAAGAACGAGTAGACGCATTGCTGTTCTCCTCAGCGGTAACCGGCTTCGCCGGCCTGGTGCAGTCTCGGGCCGCGTTCGGTGATCGGCTCCAGCGCCTTTTCGACCGGCACATTCGGGGCATCGGTGATGCTCTTCAGGTCGCCCTCAGGATTATAGGCCCATTTGACGCCGTTGATCAGCACCTTCTGGACGTTGGCGTCGTGGTAGGTCGGATAGGTCTCGTGGCCCGGCCGGAAGTAGAAGATGTTGCCGGCGCCGCGGCGCCAAGTCAGCCCCGAACGGAAGACTTCGCCGCCTTGGAACCAGGAGATGAAGACGGTCTCGAGCGGCTCGGGAACAGAGAACTGCTCGCCGTACATCTCTTCATTCTCGAGCACGAAGTTCTCGCCGATGCCGGCCGCGATCGGGTGGCGCTGGTTGATGGTCCACAGGCGCTCGCGCTCGCCGGCCTCGCGCCACTTCAGCGCGCAGGGCGTGCCCATCAGGCGCTTGAAGATTTTCGAGAAGTGGCCGGAATGCAGGACGAGCAGGCCCATGCCTTCCCAGACGCGCTTGGCGACGCGCTCGACGACGACGTCGGAGACGGCGCCGTGGTCCTTGTGGCCCCACCAGGTCAAGACGTCGGTTTCGGCAAGGCGTGCTTCCGTGAGGCCGTGTTCCGGCTCCTGCAGCGTGGCGGTGGTGGCGCTGATTGCTGGATCGGTGTTCAGCGCGTTGGCGATCGTCGTGTGCATGCCATCGGGATAGATGCCGCGGACGATCTCGTTGGTGTTTTCATGGATGTTTTCACCCCATACGATGGTGCGAATAGCCAAAGTCATGCTCCTTCATGCGCGTGGTGGATCGAAACCGTTGGGAAGCGGCTGGGATCCGGTTGTTTGGGTTGGTTTCAGGCGGCGCCCTTCAGGGGGATCCTTTCGAGCGCGCGTCCGGATGGATCGAAACGGTGGATGGAACCAGCGACGGGCGAAACGCCGAGATTGTCGCCGGGCTGGTGGCGCGAAACGCCGGTTTCGCGAACGACCAGCGGTTCCTGCGTGCCGATGTCGAGATAGATGAAGCTGTCGGAACCGAGGATTTCGGAGTGGATCACCGTGCCCTTCCAGGCGGGCTCGCGGTTGGTGATCTCGATGTGTTCGGCGCGCACGCCGATGGTGTGGGCGTCGTAGGGGCTTGCGTGTTCGCCGGTCAGGAAGTTCATCTTCGGCGAGCCGATGAAGCCGGCGACGAAGATGGAATTCGGGGTTTCGTAGAGCTCCAGCGGCGTGCCGATCTGCTCAACGACGCCATCGCGCAGCACGCAGATGCGGTCGGCGAGTGTCATTGCCTCGACCTGGTCGTGGGTGACGTAGATCATCGTCGTGTCGTGCATGCTGCGGTGAAGCTTGGCGATCTCCAGGCGTGTCGCGACGCGCAGTGCCGCGTCCAGGTTCGACAGCGGCTCGTCGAAGAGGAAGACCTTGGGATCGCGGACGATGGCGCGGCCGATCGCGACACGCTGGCGCTGGCCGCCGGAGAGCTGGCGGGGCAGGCGTTCCAGATAGGGCGAGAGCTGCAGCATGCCGGCTGCCTGCTCGACGCGCGCCTTGCACTCCTCCTTCGTGCGGCCGGAGAGTTTCATGCCGAAGGCCATGTTGTCGAAGACGGTCATGTGCGGATAGAGCGCGTAGGACTGGAAGACCATGGCGATGCCGCGCTTGGAAGGCGAGAGCTGGTTCACCGCCTGGCCATCGAAGGAGAGCGTGCCCTCCGAGATGTCCTCCAGGCCGGAGATCAATCGCAGAAGCGTGGACTTGCCGCAGCCGGACGGGCCGACGAAGACCATGAATTCACCCTTGCGGATATCCATGGTGACGCCCTTGATGACTTCGAGAGCGCCGAAGCTCTTTCTGATATTGTCGAGTCTAATCTGTGCCATATCGTGCTTTCTTCAACCTTTGACGCCGCCGGCGGTGAGGCCGGAAATGATCCGGCGCTGGAAAATGAGCACCAGGACAACGACAGGGACCGTGACGATGACGGATGCCGCCATGATGTTGCCCCACGGAATCTCGAACTGGCTCCCGCCCGATAGAAGGGCGATTGCGACCGGCACGGTTCGCTGCGCGTCCGAAGACGTAAAGGTTAGGGCGAAAAGGAATTCGTTCCAGGCCGTAATGAAGGCGAGCAGTCCCGTCGTGACCAAAGCCGGCCACATCAGCGGCATGAAAACCTGCGTAATGATGACCCAGGGAGAGGCGCCGTCGACGATCGCCGCTTCCTCGATTTCGATGGGCAGATCGCGCATGAAGGTGGTCAGAACCCAGACTGTGAAGGGCAGGGTGAAGATCATGTAGGAGAAGATCAGCGCGAACGGCGTGTTGAAGATGCCGATCCAGCGGATCAGCTCGAACAGGCCGGCGAGAACGGCGATCTGCGGGAACATCGAGACCGACAGGATCGTCAGCATCAGCAGCGCGCGGCCGCGGAAATGCACGCGGGCCAGCGCATAGGATGCGGTGACGGCGAGCAGCAACGAGGCGGCGACGACGCAGACGGCGACCAGCAGCGAATTGCCGAGGCTGTGGATGAAGCTGCCTGTCGTCAGCACGTTGGCGTAGTTCGCAAACGAGATCGAGGTCGGCCAGTATTCGATTGCGAACAGCGCCGTGCCGGATTTGAAGCTGGTCAGGATCGCGTAGTAGAAGGGGAAGACCGCGATGATGACGATCACGCCGACGAGGAGATAAAAGAGGGTGTTCTTGGTGGCTGTGAGAAGCATCAGCGTTCACTCCCGCCGAGGTTGACGCGGCCGAGCCACATGTAAAGCACGGTGACGGTGGCAATGAGCAGGAAGAGGACGGTCGAGGCGGTGGCGCCATAGGCGAACTTGTCGAAGTCGAAGAGGTTTTCTCTCGCCATGACCGACATGGTCTTGGTCTGCGCGTTGTTCGGCGTCAGCACGTAGATCAGGTCGAAGATGCGCATGGCGTCGAGCATGCGGAAGATGACCGCCACCATGATCGCGGGACGGATCAGCGGCAGCGTCAGGCGCCAGAAGACCTTGACCGGATTGATGCCGTCGATCTTGGCGGCCTCGTAGATATCGCCGGGCACCATCTGCAGGCCGGCGAGGATGAGGAGCGCCATGAAGGGCGTGGTCTTCCAGACGTCGACGATCAGGACGGCGATCATCGCGGTATCGGGATTGGCGGTCCAGGCGATCTTCTGGCTGATCAGGCCGAGCGCCATGAAGAGGTCGTTCAGGATGCCGAACTGGTCGTTGAGCATCCAGGCCCACATCTTGGCCGAGACGATCGTCGGGATCGCCCAGGGGATGAGGATGGCGGCGCGCACGATGCCGCGGCCGACGAACTGGGCGTTCAGCACAAGCGCCACGATGAGGCCGAGCGCGGTTTCGATCAGCACGGAAAGCACGGTGAATTTCATCGTGTTCCACACCGCGTTCCACCAGGCGGGATCGGCGAGCAGGCCCTTGTAGACCGTGCGGCCGCTCTTCAGCGTGATCCAGGTGAGGTAATTGTCGAAGCCGACGAACTTGGCGTCGCCGAGACTGGTGAGCGAGGCGTTGGTGAAGCTGAAATAGATGGTGCGAAACAGCGGCCAGCCGGCGACGACGACGAGGATGAACAGCGTCGGCGCCAGGAACATCCAGGCGGAACGAACGCGGTCGGCCTTCAGGTCCGACGAGGTGGCCCTGACGCGCGTCTGCGCTTTCAGGCCTTCAGAAACTGCAACTTCACTCATGGGATACCCGCTTCCTGAGACGATTGACGGTGGCGTCCTTCGGAGCGCCGGCAGCGGATAGCCCGCCGCCGGCGCGTCGATGGATTACCAGTTGTCGCCCTTGAGCGACGTCAGGTCGGCTTCGAGAAGCTCGAGGTTTTCAGCGGCCGTGCCATTGCCCGACAGCGTGTTGTGGACGGCGGTCCAGAACTTGGCGGAGACCTCGTTGTACTTGACCTTGGCCGAGGCCGATGGGCGCGGCACGGCGTTTTCGAAGATCGGCTTCCAGTTCGGCATGAACGGGGCTGCTGCTGCGATGTCCTTGTCGTCGTAGAGGGCGGACAGCGTCGGCAGGTTGGAGAGCTCAATGGCGCGCTGCTTCTGGCTTTCCTTGGAGGTCAGGAACTTGACGAGTTCGATCGCGACCTCGGGGTTCTGCGAATATTTCGAGACGGCGAGGTTCCAGCCGCCGAGCGTCGAGGACGGCTTGTCGCCATCGGCTGCCGCCGGCAGCGTGGTGACGTCGAACTTGCCCTTCACGGCGCTGTCAGGGCCGTTGCCGAGCGCATAGGCGTAAGGCCAGTTGCGCATGAAGACGGCGTTGCCGGTCTGCCAGACGCCGCGCGATTCTTCTTCCTGGTAGGCGAGCACGCCGCCCGGCGAGATGGTGCCGACCCAGCCCTTGGCGCGCTCGATGGCGGCGGCGGCCTTCTCGTTGTTGATCGAGATGGTGCCGTCGGTTTCGATGATCTGGCCGCCGCCGGAGGACTTGATCCACTCCAGCGCGTTGCAGGTCAGGCCTTCATAGGCGTTGCCCTGGAAGACGTAGCCCCAGAGATCCTTCTGGCCGGCTTCGCGTTCCTTGTCCTGGATTTCCTTGGCGGTCGCCGCCATCTCGTCCCAGGTCTTCGGCGGCTGCTTGCCGTATTTGTCGAGCAGGTCCTTGCGGTAGAAGAGGGCGGGTGCGTCGGTGTAGAGCGGCATGGCGACGAGGCGGCCGTTGACGGTCTGCGACTGGATGATCGAGGGGAAGAAATCGCCCGCGACGTCCTTGGCGGCATCCTTCAGATCGAGGAACTGGTCGGCCAGCTGCGGCGCCCAGATCACGTCGGTCTGGTAGACGTCGACGTCCTTGTTGCCGGCGGCGAGCCACAGTCGGTACTGCGAGAACTGCTCGGTCGACGAGGACGGCATGGTGACGATGCTGACCTTGTTGCCGGTCGCCTTTTCGAAGGCGTCGAGCTGCTTGCGGAACAGGTCGAGGTTTTTACCGGTGGAGCTTGCAGAGATGCTGATGTTGGCGGCGTAGGACGGCATGGCCACGCCGATGAGCGCGGCCGCGATAACGGCCGTCGTGAAACGAAACTTCATGATCTTCCTCCCAAAAAGAACCATTGCGCCCTCAAATTTGAAAACGATTTGGTTGGAAAAAATTGTCAGAAGCGCGATATCAAGTCAAGCGGGTAGTTTGGTCGCGGCTTTGACTTGCCGGGAGCGGCGATTTTCTCTGTGAAAACAACGGAGTGTGACGCCGCGCGGATGTGGAGAACGTTGGCTGCTGTGTGTCGATTGCGATTGAACATTGAAATCGGTTTGGCTGATGTGCGGTTTTTGTGCCAAATATCGACGGATTGGCTTATAGGGTGTGTGAGGGGTCCAATAGCGGGCGATGAAAGACGTGTCGGTGCATGAAGCTTAGAGAGTTCGCAAAACAGCTCGGATTGTCGCCGACGACCGTCAGCCGCGCGCTGAGCGGCTATCCCGAAGTGAGCGAAGTGACCCGCGCGCGCGTGGCGGAGGAGGCCGTTCGGCTCGGCTACCGGCCGAACGTCAATGCCGTCAGGTTGAAGACCGGACGGGCAGGCGCGATCGGCGTGGTGATGGGGCGGGCAGGCGAGTTTCACTTCGCCGAATTCATGGCGGGGATGGCCGAGAGGCTGTTGACCGAGGACACCGACATTCTCGTCATTCCCATGGCCGATCCCGATCATAACGACGAGATGCAGCTCTATCGGCGCCTGGTGGAAAGCCAGCGGGTCGATGCGATCATCGTGCATTCGCCGCGGCCGAACGACGAGCGTATCGCGCTGCTGCACAAGCTCGGCATGCCATTTCTGGTCCACGGCCGCTCGGATATCGACGTGCCGCATGCGTGGCTCGACATCGACAACGAGGGTGCAGTGCGCCGCGCGACCTCGCATCTCATCGATCTCGGACATACCAGGATCGCCATGATCAACGGCCGCCCGGGCGCGACCTACGCGCTGCACCGTGACAAGGGGTATCGCGAGGCGCTGCAGAGCCGGGGTATCGAACTCGATCCCCAGTTGATCGCCAGCGGCAATTTCACCGACGAGCTCGGCTTCCGCTTCGCCCGCTCACTGCTGGAACAGGCTAATCCGCCGACCGCGATCGTCGCCGGCTCGATGATGACGGCGCTTGGTGTCTATCGTGCGGTTCGCTCGCTCGGGTTGCAGGTTGGTCGCGAGGTTTCCGTCATCGCCCATGACGATGTGTTTCCCTATCTTACGGCCGACAACATGGCGCCCTCGCTCTCGGCGACGCGCTCGTCTATGCGCGCGGCGGGCACGCGGTGCGCGGATCTGGTGCTGCAGCTGGTGTCCGGCCGCTCGCCGCTCGATATCCACGAGCTGTGGCCGGTCGAGCTCATCCTGCGCGAATCAACGGCGCCGGTGCAGCGCTGATTTTCACGGGCGACGTAGTCGCTGAGCGCCCGTTTTCTGGGTTGCAACCTGAAAGTGGTAAATTATCCCTCGTTTCCGGGCGGATCTGGAAATTTGATTTACGTCCCTCGATAAATTCAGCCGCCAATTGATTGAATTTTTACGATAGGGGACTAATATTACCTATAGTTGCTTATGCAGTCGGCCGGCCCGCTGGTCGATGACGCAACTGTTCCCCTCTGGAGGTTTTGAAGACCTTCATGACTACGGCCACCGTCACGAGCGGTGGCTTTTTTTTGCCCGCGCGATGGCGCTGGCCGTTCGCGGAACTTTGTCCGATTGCCGCCGTTGTCTCCTCAGATGTGCAAAGGAGACAGTTCATGCAGGTCATCGGCACGCAGGTGATTCCGGAGCAGGGCGGGAGACGAGGATTTACGGTCGAGTTCGTCGGCAAGGGCGGCGAGGTCGTGTCCGTGCTGTTGCGCAAGGACATGGATCGGACGCTGACGTCGAACAATGCGATCGATAGGGCCAAGGCCGTCATGGGCGAATTGGCGTCGTTCGATGAGACCGCCGCGCTTTCGAGCGTGGAAACGGGCGCGGCGCAGCCGAGCGCCCGGGCAGCCGGCGATGTCGACGAGATGGAAGATCAGCTGGCGCAGGGGCTGGAGGACAGCTTCCCGGCAAGCGATCCGGTTTCGGTCACTTCATCCGCCATTCCGACGGGCAAGGTGCGCAAGCACTAGATTGCTTGCTGCGCGCCCGGGATCGCGCAGGCCTCCCCACCGCCGAACATGCGCGAGCGGGTGAGGAAGCGCTTTTCCCGGCCGTTATCCAGCGAGAACATACCGCCGCGACCGGCTACGACGTCGATGATCAGCTGCGTGTGCTTCCAGGCTTCGAACTGGCTGGCGCTGATATAGACGGGGACGCCCGATATTTCGCCAAGCTTCACGTCATGGTCGCCGACGATGAAATCGTCGGCCGGGTAGCACATGGGCGAAGACCCGTCGCAGCAGCCGCCGGACTGATGGAAGAGGATGTCGGGATAATCGCGCCTGATCTCGTCGATCAGGGCCACGGCGGCGTCGGTTGCGAGAACGCGGGGTTCTCCGTTGACTGTGGTGTCCATTGCGTTCTCCTCCGTATGCAGTGTGTTTCTCTCCTCCAGATGCGTTCGTGGCCCCCTCATCCGGCTGCCGCCACCTTCTCGCCGAGGGGAGAAGGGGAATGCCGAGCCGGCCACGAGTCTCTTCTCCCCAGTGGGGAGAAGGTGCCGGCAGGCGGATGAGGGGGCCACGCGCACGACTTCAAATAGAGCCCATCTCCGCTCGTGGAAGACTCGTGGGGAAAGAGGCAGGGAGGGGTGTTGCGGATGCCCTCCCTCCTGTCGAAAAGGCTCAGAAGAAACCGAGCTTCTTTTCGCTGTAACTGACCAGCATGTTCTTGGTCTGCTGGTAATGGTCGAGCATCATCTTGTGGGTCTCGCGGCCGATGCCGGATTGCTTGTAGCCGCCGAAGGCCGCGTGGGCCGGGTAGGCGTGGTAGCAATTGGTCCAGACGCGGCCGGCCTGGATTTCACGGCCGAAGCGATAGGCGCGGTTGCCGTTGCGGGTCCAGACACCGGCGCCGAGGCCATAGAGCGTGTCGTTGGCGATCGACAGCGCTTCGGCTTCGTCCTTGAAGGTGGTGACTGAGACGACCGGGCCGAAGATCTCTTCCTGGAACACGCGCATCTTGTTGTGGCCGGCGAAGATCGTCGGCTTGATGTAGTAGCCGCTCGCCAGTTCGCCGCCGAGGTCGTTGCGTGAACCGCCGGTCAGCACTTTTGCGCCTTCCTGCTTGCCGATGTCGAGATAGGCGAGGATCTTTTCCATCTGCTCGTTGGAGGCCTGGGCGCCGATCATCGTGGCGCTATCGAGCGGGTTGCCCTGCACGATGGCTTCCACGCGCTTGACGGCACGTTCCATGAAGCGGTCGTAGATCTTTTCATGCACCAGCGCGCGGCTCGGGCATGTGCAGACTTCGCCCTGGTTGAGCGCGAACATCGCAAAGCCTTCCAGCGCCTTGTCGAAGAAGTCGTCGTCCTCGTCGGCCACGTCGGCGAAGAAGATGTTGGGCGACTTGCCACCGAGTTCGAGCGTGACGGGAATGAGGTTCTGGCTGGCATATTGCATGATCAGCCGGCCCGTCGTGGTTTCGCCGGTAAAGGCGATCTTGGCGATGCGCGGGCTGGATGCCAGCGGCTTGCCGGCTTCGAGGCCGAAACCGTTGACGATGTTGAGAACGCCTGCGGGCAGCAGGTCGCCGATGATCTCGGCCCAGACGAGCAACGAGGCGGGGGTCTGTTCAGCCGGCTTGATGACGACGCAGTTGCCGGCGGCAAGAGCGGGCGCCAGCTTCCAGGCGGCCATCAGGATCGGGAAGTTCCAGGGAATGATCTGGCCGACGACGCCGAGCGGTTCATGGAAGTGATAGGCGACGGTGTCGTTGTCGATCTCGCCGATCGAGCCTTCCTGAGCGCGTACGCAGGAGGCGAAGTAGCGGAAGTGGTCGATGGCGAGCGGAATATCGGCGGCCATGGTTTCGCGGATCGGCTTGCCGTTGTCCCAGGTCTCGGCCTGGGCCAGCACTTCCAGCTTGTCCTCCATCCGCTGGGCGATCTTCATCAGGATATTGGCGCGCTCGGTGACCGAGGTGCGGGCCCACTTGTCCTTGGCGGCATGGGCGGCATCAAGCGCGGCGTTGATATCCTTTTCGCTGGAACGGGGAATTTCGCAGAGCTTGCCGCCGGTGACCGGGGTGATGTTGTCGAAATACTTGCCTTCGATCGGCTCGCGCCATTCGCCGCCGATATAGTTCCCGTATTTCAGCTTGAACGGCGACTCGACGATTTTCTGATGCAGCATGTCATCCTCCCTTGAGATGAGCCAGGTTCGGACGTGAACCCGTGGGAGGAAATCTGCGCGTCTTTTGTGTCGAGATACAGCGGCGCTGAGCGATACCGCAGCGCACAGTGTCGCATCGCTGCTACATCAGTGCCGCCTACAACAGGATCAGTGCAGATTGAGCTTCTTCATCTTGCGATGCAGCGTGGCGCGGCTCATGCCGAGCGCGATCGCCGCCTGCGAGACGTTGCCGCTGGAGCGGGTCAGCGCCCTCAGCAATGCCGCGCGTTCGGCCTCGATGAGATCCTCGTCGTCGGACATGCGGGTCTCATGCAGGGCATCGGCGGCCGGAATGCCGGCGGCGATGCTGCGGTCGTCGAGCTTCAGCGCCAGGCGCGCGGCGCGGGTGGCGCCGAGCACGAGGTCGTGGCGATCGACGGCGAGAAGGGCGGCCGCCGGGTTGGCGCCTGCGGGCACCATCACGAAGCGGGCGCCGGCATAGGCGCTGCGGAAGAGGTTGATCTCGATGCGCATGGCGGCGTCGCGCACCATCTGCGCGAGAATGCCGAGCGTCATCTCGTTGACGTCGTCGCGGCAGGTGGAGATATCGAGTGCGGCCGCGAGCTGCCCGCGATGATCGCGGATCGGCGAGGTCGTGCAGCTGAGCTTGATGTTGGAGCAGAAGAAGTGCTGGTCGCGAAAGATCGAAACCGAGCGTTCGTCGGCCAGCGCCGTGCCGATGCCGTTGGTGCCGATGCTGGCTTCGGTCCAGACCGAGCCGGTCCAGAGGCCGAGATCGTGAAACTCCTTGTCGTCACCGATCGCGCCGCGGCGTTCGAGCGCGATGCCGTCGCGGTCGGTCAAAAGCAGGCAGCAGCCGGCTTTTCCAGCTGTCGTAAATAGGCGGTCGAGTTCGTCGGTGGCGTTGGCGATCAGTTGCTCGGATTGTTCGCGGGCCCGCTTGAACTCCTGGTCCATGAGACGCAAGGGCGTGCGCCGCTCTTCGGGCGCCAGCTGGTGCATGGCGATGCAGCGGCGCCAAGAGGCGACCACCGAAGAACTTGCCGCGGCTGAATCGCGCTGCGTGCACGTATAGACATGCTCCGCATGGGCAGAGTGTTCGTGCATCGGGGTTCCTCCCATCAAAGAGCTGCAGCTCCTACCACCACAGATCATCGACAGGAGTGTGACGAAAACTAATGTTCTTGGCAACTCGCGGCAATGTGAGCGTTCGCTGGGGCGTTCACGGCGCTCATCGGACCTGTCTCAGATTTGCGACAGTTGGCCATATCAGCGATGCGCGGAACTTTCCGGCTGCTCGCCGGTTTCTGCTCCAATCGGCAAGGGAGGCAGGTTTCGATGACGCATGTCCGCAAGACCGAGCAGAAACGCAGCCATTTCGACGCGCGCGACAGGCTGATCATCGCGCTCTACGCGCAGCTGAAGGCCGAGCGGGAGACCCGTGAGACGCTGGAATGGGTGATCCGCCACGGCGCGCTGTCGAGCGAGGTGCTGGAGGCGATCGCCGGCGATCCTGTTCCTGTCGTCACCAGCGACGATATCGCTTCGGTGGAGAAGATCGTGGCGCTTGATCAGCGCCGGCGGCGCAACAAGGGGCAGGAGGGGTAGCCATGGCAGCGCGGGCAAGCTGGAAGGGTCATCTGAAGGTGGGCGATCTCGTCTGCGCGGTGGGGCTCTACACCGCGGTATCGGTTGCCGACCGCATCTCCTTCAACATCATCAATCGCAAGACCGGCCATCGCGTCGAGCGCCAGTTTATCGACAGCGAGACCGGAAAGCCGGTGGAGCGTGATGATCAGGTCAAGGGCTACCGGCTGGATAGCGGCGACTATGTCATGATCGAGGGCGAGGAGCTTGCCGCGTTCGCGCCCGAGAGCGACAAGCTACTGACGGTGCAGGGGTTCGTTCCCTATGACGAGATCAACAAGCTCTATTTCGACCGGCCCTATTATCTGGCGCCGGTCAGCGAGGACGACGAGGAGGCGCTGGCGCTGATCGCGCGGGCGATGCGCGATCAGAAGGTGGCGGCACTCGGTGAGGCCGTTCTCTTTCGCAAGACGCGTACCGTGCTGATCAGGCCGCAGGACGACTGCATCGTCGCGACTACGCTGAACTACGATTATGAAGTGCGCAACGCCGAGACGGTGTTCAAGGATATTCCCGATATCAAGTTCGACAAGGAAATGATCGAGCTAGCGGGCCATATCATCGGCACCAAGAGAGGCAGCTTCAATCCCCGGGACTACGAAGATCGCTATGAGGCAGCACTTGCCGAACTGGTGCAGGCAAAGATCGAGGGCAGGGCGCTGCCCAAGCGCAAGGCCGAGCCGAAGGGCAAGGTGATCGACCTCATGGAGGCGCTGCGTGAAAGCGCGAAGATGAGCGGCAAGGCGAGCGGGAAAGCGGCGGGCAAGACCGCTACCAAGAGTGCTGCGCGTGGTAACGGCGGCTCGAAGAAGGCGAGCTGACCATGGCGCTCGAGACCTATCACGCCAAGCGCGATTTCAAGCGGACACCCGAGCCGCGCGGCGGCAAACGGGCCAGTGCGGCGCGCGACAGCAATGCGCTGAGTTTCGTGATCCAGAAACACGATGCGACACGGCTGCATTACGATTTCCGGCTGGAAATGGACGGGGTGCTGAAGAGCTGGGCGGTGACGCGTGGCCCGAGCCTCAATCCCGACGACAAGCGTCTGGCGGTGCATGTGGAAGACCACCCGCTCGACTATGGCGACTTCGAGGGCATCATTCCGAAGGGCGAGTATGGCGGCGGCACCGTCATCGTCTGGGATCGCGGCACATGGGCGCCGCATGGTGACATGCACAAGGCCTACAAGAAGGGCCACATGGAGTTCGACCTCGATGGCGACAAGCTGAAGGGTCGCTGGCATCTGGTGCGGATGCACGGCAAGCCCGGCGAAACCAGGGAGAACTGGCTGCTGATCAAGGCCGAGGACGAGGAGGCGCGCGCCAAGGGCGACATCCTGAAGCTGCGGCCTGAATCGGCAAAGACCGGCCGGAAGATCGAAGAGGTGGCCAAGAATCCCGATGCCGCGTGGCACTCACGACCCAAGGGTGCGGCTAGCGCGAATGGTGCTAAAGCGTCTGCTCCCCGACCGAAGGCCGGGAAGGCCAAGGCGGCTTCTCGTCAATGGCCGGATAGCGCGGTCAAGGCTGATCTGCCTGATTTCATCGAGCCGGCGCTTGCCAAGCTGAAGCCGAAACCGCCCGCCGGCGAAGAATGGGTGCACGAGATCAAATTCGATGGCTACCGGCTGCAGATCAGGATAGACCACGGCAAGGTGACGATGCTGACCCGCACGGGGCTGGACTGGACGGAGCGGTTCGGCGAGACGCTGGCCAAGGCGTTTTCGGAGCTGCCGGTACAATCGGCCTTGATCGATGGCGAGGTTGTGGTCGAGCGCGACAATGGCGCTTCGGATTTTTCCGCGCTGCAGAGCGACCTCAGCGACGGCCGCAAGGACCGCTTCGTGTTCTACGCCTTCGATCTGTTGCATCTCGATGGGCATGATATGCGCGAGGTATCGCTGCTCTCGCGCAAGGCGTTGCTGGAAACGCTTCTGGCTCCCGACGATCCGACGCTGCGCTACAGCAGCCATTTCATGGAGAAGGGCTCTCTGGTGCTCGATCACGCCTGCGGGCTGGGGCTCGAGGGCGTGATCTCCAAGCGCGGCGACAGCGCCTATAGCTCGGGACGCACGGGCGAGTGGGTGAAGTCCAAATGCTCGAAGCGGCAGGAGTTCGTCATCGGCGGCTTCGTGCCCTCGACGGCGACGAAGGACGCGATCGGTTCGCTCGCCATGGGCTATTACAAGGGCGGCAAGCTTCACTATGTCGGGCGCGTGGGAACTGGATTTTCGGTCGCGACGGCCAAGATGCTGCACGATCGTCTTTCCAAGGACCGGCAGACGAAAACCGCCTTCGACGACGCGCTTTCGGCCGAGGCGAGGCGCGGACTTGTCCACGTCAAGCCGACGCTTGTGGCGGATGTGGAGTTTCAGGCATGGTCGGCGGACGGCAATCTGCGGCATGCGGCATTTCGCGGGCTGCGCGAGGACAAGGCGGCGGGGGATGTGATGCGCGAGACCGAGAAAAGCAAGGCCGAGCCGGCGCCGCAATCGAGCGTCACGCTCACCCATCCGGACCGCATCTACTGGCCGGATGAGGGTGTCACCAAGCGGGGACTTGCCGATTATTACGCGCAGATCTGGCGCTTCATCGAGCCTTTCGTGATCAATCGCCCGCTGGCGCTGCTGCGCTGCCCTGACGGTATCGCCGGGCACCAGCGTTTCTTCCAGAAGCATGCCTGGAAGGGGATGAACGCCCATATCCAGGAGATATCAGACCCGAAGGACAGGGGCGGCGAGAAGCTGCTACGGATCGGCGATTTCGACGGGCTCATCGCGCTCGTGCAATCGGCCGTGCTGGAGATCCACCCCTGGGGGGCGACGACCGCGAGCTTCGAGAAGCCCGACATGATCACCATGGATCTCGATCCGGCCGACGATGTGGCCTGGGCCGAGGTGATCGCGGCGGCCGAAGAGCTTAAACAGCGGCTCGAGACGGCGGGGCTGGCTGCCTTCGTCAAGACCTCCGGCGGCAAGGGTCTCCATGTGGTGACGCCGCTGAAGCCGAAGGCCGGGTGGGTGCAGGTGAAGGCCTTCGCGAAGGGGCTGGCGGACGCGATGACGAAAGATCAACCGGACAAATATCTGGCGACCGCCACCAAGGCGAAACGCAACGGCAAGATCTTCATCGATTATCTCCGCAACGGCCGCGGCAACACCGCCGTCGCCGCCTATTCGACCCGCGCCCGGCCGGGCGCCGCTGTATCGATGCCGCTCGATTGGAAGGAGCTGACGGAGGAGATTGGGCCGGCCTATTTCACGGTCGACAACACGCCGTCGCGGATGAATTCGCTGGCAAGCGATCCCTGGGCGGATTTCTTCAAGGCCGCCGCGCCGCTTGAAAAGCGTAAGTGAGGAGAGGCCGACGTTCGCGCCGGGCTAGTGCTTCGGCCGTCCGCCATCCTTGGCGATGCTCTTCTTCAGCGCGTCCATGATATTGACGACGTTGCCGGTGGATTTGACCGGCGGGCGCTTCGATGCCGCCACGGGCTTCGGAAGGCTCTTCTGCTTGGCGCGGATCATCGCCCGGATACGCTTCTGCACGGGATCGGTGACCATCGAGGGCTTCCATTCCTCGGTGCGGTCCTTCACCAGCTTGCTCATCAGCGCCAGCACCTTCTGATCCGCTTTGGCGGCAAGGTCGACAGTCCCGGCCGGCTCGCGCACCTCGTCGCCGAAATGCAGCGTCCAGAGCACGATGCCCTTGCCCTGCGGCTCAAGCAGCACGGCGCGTTCGCGGCGGTAGAGCACAAGGCGCGCGATGCCGACGACGTCGTTCGCCTTCATCGCCTCGCGGATGACGCAGAAGGCCTCGACGCCGACCTTGTCTTCCGGCGCCAGGAAATGCGGCTTGTCGTACCAGATCCAATCGATCGAGCCGCGCGGCACGAAGCTCGATATGTCGATCGTGCGGGTGCTCTCCAGCCCGACCTCGCTGATCTCGTCATCCTCTAGAATAACATAGTCGTCTTCGCCGCGCGGATAGCCCTTGACCTGATCCTTGTCCGAGATCGGCTTGTGGGTGACGCTGTCGACGTAGCGGCTTTCAACGCGGTTTCTGGTCTTGCGGTTCAACACATGAAACCGCAGCTGGTTACTGTCAGTGGTCGCCGGCGTCAGTGATACCGACGCGGTCACGAGCGACAGCTTGAGATAACCCTTCCAATAGGTCTGACGCGCCATCCGATGCCGGCGCCTTGGCGCCCCTCCAAGCCGCAATGCGGCGATGCCGCTTCAACGGTCGAACTGCGGATTTTGTTCCCTCGATGGTGTCAGACGTCCCATCTCCATGGGGCGTCGAACATCATACGAAAGTCAGCGGCTGAGATTAGATCCAGCGAAAGGTCGCGTTGCCGCGCTTATCTACCTTGCTTAGCTCGATGGAGACCCATCTGCCGTTCGACGTATCGGAGAGGCGGACGCTCGGCTTGCCGAAAATCATTCCGAGAAAGCGCGGACAGCCGCGAATTTTGCCGCCGCCGTCATCGGCTGTAAAGATGCACTGACGGGACATGGATGTCCCGGATACTGCGATTATTCCAGTCTTAGGCATGTGTGGTTCCCGTCACTATCATGCTATCACAGGCGATAGTTGCGCGGCTTTCCCTCCATGGCAAGCCTAAAGTTCACCGTTTCGTGATATTCAGGATCTTCGTATAAAAGCGATTGTTAACCTTCTTCCCGGGGCAGAGACATGGCCGGCGGTCGTGGGCAAGACATCCGATCGCATGATGCAGTGCAGCATCAGTGGTGAAAATGCTGCTCCCGCGGGTTGAGGTGATGTGCGCCAACGGCTATCTGGTGCCTGAATATGCGGGTGATCCGCACACAAGAGGGCGCCGCCGCATGAATCCTGAATTTCTCGTCACGCATTCCGGTGGCTTCCACGCCGACGAACTGCTTTCCACCGTCGTTCTGACCCGGCTTTTTCCCGAGGCGCGCATCATGCGCAGCCGTGCGCCGGAATGGATCACGCCCGGGTCCGACCGGATCATCTACGATGTCGGCGGCGCCTATGACGCGGACGCGGGTATCTTCGACCATCACCAGCGCGGCGCGCCGCTGCGTGACGACGGCCAGCCCTACAGCTCGTTCGGCTTGATCTGGAAACATTACGGCCGCGACTATCTCGCCGCATCGGGTGTTCCGGAGGCTGACATCGAGGACATCCACGCCTCCTTCGACGGCAGCTTCGTGCTGCCCATCGATCTCACCGACAATGGCGCGCTCAGCCCCTCCGGACCGTTGGCCGGGCTGACGCTGCCGGCACTTCTCGAAACGCTGAAGCCCGTCTTCGACGAGACCGATCCTGATGCTGACGACCGTGCATTTCACGCCGCACTCGCGATTGCCCGCAGCTTCGTCGAGGCACGGATCGGCAAGAGTGCCGCGAAGCGCAGGGCCGAGGCGCTGGTGCACAAGGCGATCGTCGCTGCCGGCGAGAACCGCGTGCTGGAACTGCCGATGGGCATGCCCTTCCGCCCCGCGATCATCAAGGCCGGTGCCGACCACCTGCTCTTCGTCGTCCACCCGCGCGACAAGGACTGGTGCGTGACCGGCATTCGCCGCGAAGAAGAAGGCTTCGCGCTGCGCGCCGACCTGCCGGCCGCCTGGGCTGGCCTCACCAACGGCGACCTCGAAGCCGCCTCCGGCGTCCAAGGCGCCAGCTTCTGCCACAACGGCCGCTTCATCGCGGCGGCGAAGAGCCGCGACGCGGCGCTGAAGATGGCGGAGATCGCGGTGGCCGAGGCTGTGGGGCAGGCCTAACGTCGGCAGCAGGGCGAGTGTGGGTGGCGCGATCGATATTCGGTCGCGCCTTGCCACGCGGAAAAGTAGAAAGCGCTGCATCGCGACTTGGCGAGGCCGGCGCGATTGGGTAATCTGTATCCTGTCTCCGCTTGGGACTTGGCAATCCGCAGCGGCAAACTTTCGGTTGAAGTTCAAGCCGTGGCCGCGACCATCGCGGCCGGAAATAGCTAGACGACCTGCAGGACAGTCCGGTCTCGCGACCACATTCAGCATAGCGTGGCATCTCATCAGTTCTTACCGCATTGTGGGAGAAGCTCTGAATGTTCACACGTCGAACGGTTTTCATCGTCGGTGCGGGCGCAAGCCGGGAAGTGAACTTTCCCGTCGGTACCGACTTGATGGTCAACATCGCCAGGAAACTCGACATCCGGTTTGACGACGGCTGGACGATGTCCAATGGCGACAAGCGCATCTCGGCGGCGGTGAAAACGATTGTAGGAGATGGGGCGGATTCCAACCCGCACTATGCTGCCGGAAGAGCCATTTCAGGCGCGATGTCGCAGGCGATCTCGATCGACAACTATCTTCATACGCATTCGAGCGATCGTCTCGTGGTCCAAATGGGTAAACTGGGCATCGCTGCCAGCATTCTGGAGGCGGAAGCGAGCTGTCTTCTGAAGATGGACGGATCGAAGAACGAGGCGTTCAGCTTCGAACCTATCAAGCACACATGGTTCAGCGTCTTTTTCCAGATGCTCCACGAAGGCGTGCAAAGAGAAAAGCTCGCCGGCATTTTCAAGAACGTGTCCTTCATCACGTTCAACTACGACCGGTGCATAGAGCACTATCTCGCCCATGCCATCAGCAACTACTATCGCATTCCCTTGTCTGAGGCCGAGGGGATCATCGCGCAATCTCTGCAGATCGAACATCCTTACGGACAGGTCGGCCGGCTTCCATGGCAGCCGGCCTCCGCATCCTCGATGATGGATTTCGGCCACGACTTTCACGGGGCGGACCTACCGCATCTGGCCGAGCAGATCCGGACCTTCACCGAGCGTGTCGACGATGACGACATGATGGACCGCCTGCACCGGCAGATCGCCGAGGCCGAAGTCGTCGTCTATCTCGGGTTTTCTTATGGCGAAATGAACATGCAGCTGATGACCGTGAAGGAGGCTGGGCTTAGGAATGTTTTCGGAACGACCCTGGGAATCTCCGCTCCCAACAAGAGGATCATCGAGACGGATGTGCTGACTTCGATGGGCGGCGTGGACGTGGCGACCGTGAACCGCGCCTATTATGATGATCTGACATGCGCGGAGTTCTTGAGAAGCTACGGCAAGCCGATCATGCGGGGGTAGGGAGGCGGCTGGGTGCCAGCGTCGCGGTTTCTTGCGGGCGGCCATCATAAGTGAATTCACAAGTTAGAGCTTGAGACTGTGAAGGTGCATCTCGGCTGGACTGCATCGACAATTTCGATGTTGCAGGCGTCACATAGGTCGTCAGCTGGAGCCCAGGCTCCATTGAAGACCTTGCGAGCACCCAATAAAGGATTTGGCGGCTCCATCAAGCGACGTCGAACCTCGTGCACTGGCCAACGATTTCGACCTGCAAGCTTTTCTACAGCGGCCTCCGCTGGATCGTTGTCGAAATGAAGAGAGGAAATGAGTCCGTCGAGAAACCATTTTAGTTTATCGACGGTCAATCTCATTCGCGGGTCGGCTTCAAGTGTTATATCCAGCACGTATCGGCCTTTGATGCCACCACAGGAAGACGTCGAGGCGGCTGTCGCTGACCACCATGCCAAATCGGTTTTTACTGACAGCCGTTTTGGCCAGTCGAAGGTGACAGTCATACCGTTCCGATGGTGAAGCGGCTTCGAGTCATTAATCCTATATTCCGCGAGGTAAGGGTAGTCTCGACCTTCTGGGCTCAGCGGAGGTTTTTGCCAGCGTCGAGAAAAAGAGAGCCTTCGGCGCAGCAAGTGTGAGAATGGTCTACTGCCGACATTGAAGAAAAGTACGTTTTCCAGGTCGAACCGATCAGAGCTTGTGGCGTAGAGTATTGCTTCGAGGTGGTGTCCGGCTGGACAACGGAGTGAGGTCAAGTTTTCTCTGAGTTCCAGAAGAGGCTCATACAGCGCGACATTGCTTTCAGTTTTCTTGCCAGGCCAAAGATGAGGCAGGCGTTGACCTAACCAGAGCGCCACCCGCTCGCCACTCGATGCGATTTCATGCATTCTCCGTCAGACACTCCTTATCGATGGAAGCATCCATTCCCGAATATCACGACACATGCCGACTATAACACCAATAGCAAATTGCCTGCGAGGGCGCCAATATTGTTCAATCTGGCTGGCGAAAGTTCGGAGGTTTACAACGTCCGAAGACGGAAATGGTGGGCCCGGAGGGACTCGAACCCCCAACCAAGCGGTTATGAGCCGCCGGCTCTAACCATTGAGCTACAGGCCCTGGCGGCCGCTATGGCGCCGTGCAGCGGCGCAATGGTTCGCCGGTGCTTGTTGCGTCTAACGCAATTTCAGAGCGGTCACAAGTCATTGCCGCAATAGCTTCACAATCAAACGGCAAGAGGGATCGGTAAGTCACAATCGGGGAGTGAAACAATGCCATTTCCAAATACCAAAAGCTTTGCAGCCGGTCTCTTTCTCAGCCTGCCGGTGGTCGCCGCCGTCGCTCTGCCGGCATTTGCGGCCGATGCGCCGCGCCAGGCAGTCATCACCGTGATCGGCGAGGGGCGGGCGACGATGGCGCCTGATATGGCGGTCTTGACCTTCTCCGTCGTCAAGCAGGAGAAGACCGCGCGTGAGGCGCTCGACAATAACAACAAGGCGATGAGCGATGTGCTCGCGGCGCTGAAGAAGGCCGGTATCGCCGAGCGCGATCTGCAGACGTCGGGCTTTTCCGTGCAGCCGCAATATCGCTATCCGCAGGGGACCGACGGGCAGCAGCTGCCGCCGGAGCTCATCGGCTACCAGGTTTCCAACGCGCTGACGGTCCGGGTGCGCGATCTCTCCAAGCTCGGCGGGATCATCGACCAGTCGGTGACGCTCGGCGTCAATCAGGGCGGCGATATCCAGTTCACCAACGACAAGCCCGACAGCGCCGTCGAAGAGGCGCGCAAGAACGCGGTGGCCGATGCCATCTCGCGGGCAAAGACGCTTGCGTCCGCCGCCGGCGTCAAGCTTGGCACTGTCATCGAGATCAACGAAAACGGTCCGCGGCCGCAGCCGATGCCCGTCATGCGGGCGGCGATGATGAAGTCGGAGGCCGATTCAGCCGTGCCGATCCAGGGCGGCGAAAGCAGCTACAACATTCAGGTCAACGTTACATTCGCGATCGCCCAGTAGCGCGATCCGCTCCGTCGTTAATCTAAGTTACCAAAAGATTGCCGTTGATATTCGCTTGGATATCAACGGCTTATCTTTTTGTGGACACAGCTGTGGCCAGGCTGCGGCAGAAAAGCGCTTTATCACGCGTATATTACACTATAACATCGATCGTGTTATTCGGTCCGGCCGGGAACTTGAGTTCTGCTTTCGGCGTTAGTGCGGACCGATGAGGAGGAATTGGCTTTATCCCTGCAAAGAGGAGACAGACATGTCGAATGCCTTGCCGCCACTTCACAATGGGCACGCCCCGTTCACCCTTCAAGAGCTCTTTCGCGACGCTCTTTATGCGTTTGAAGAGTGGGATGCGGAACTGACCGAACCGATCGTCACGTTCGAAGGCCGGGTTGTTCCGATCAGCAGCGTCTTCGAGGCCATGCGCCAATGCGACGACATCGTGCCGATGAATATCGTCGGCGCCGTTACCGAGCGACTGACGAAACCCTGGGAGGGCGAAGGCCCGCTGGACCAGATGACGTTTTCGACCGCCGCCCGCGTCATGGGCGTGCTGGTGCGCAAGCGCCTGCATGCGACCGGAACGCCCGATATCGTGGCCGTTGCCGCCGTTCCGGACGAACGCCGCTCGCGCGGTTGATCTTTCGATGCCGCGGTCGCTTCGGCGGCCGCGTCTCGCCCCAGTGGTCTGGCTTGGGGCTCTTTCTGGCGCTCGATTGATGCGCCCACGCGACCTAGAGCCTTTCCTGGTTAGCTTGAAACATTCTGTTGACTCAAACGGAGTCGGATGGTCGTCCGGTCGGCGCGCGTCGTAGCCAATGCATACGGCCAAGCCGGCCGGACGATCAGGCGGCCCGTTTCAGCCAACCCCCGGTGGTTTGCTTTGCAAACCGGCTAGGGGCCGGGCATCTTTCCGCCAGGATCAAAGGCGATCGGCTCGACCGTACCTGGGGTATGCCCTTCGCCAATCGCCTTTGCCCTGACGAAAACCTGCTCCGGCAGAATGCTTCAAGCTAACCAGGAAAGGCTCTAGACGTCGTCGACGCCGAGCGGCTTGCCGGTGGCCCATTCGGCCATCAGCAGGCGCTGGGCGGCCGCGCGCGAAAAGTTCAGCGTGACGGATTTGCGGGTGGCGGGCGCCAGTCTATGTTCGGGCGCCTCGCGGATCATGTGGGCGCCATAGCCATCCGAGAGAAACAGGCCGCAATCATCAGGGAAGATGTCGAGCGGCACATCCTTGTGTGTGGCGAAAAACAGCCGATCGCAATGCAGCCGGTATTCCGGCCATTTGCGGTCCACCCTGAAGTCCTCGATCGACGTCTTGATCTCGATGATCCAGATTTCGCCCTTGTCCGAGACGGTGATCAGATCGGCGCGTCGGCCGCTTGCGAGCGGCAGTTCGGGCAGCACGGCGTGACGCATCTCGTGAAGTAGAATTTGAGTCCCACGACGCACCAGCATGGCCCTGTCCGATTGCCGGCCATCGATTAACGGATTGTTATTGTAAACACTCAAAATCGTCATGGATAAGTTGGGGTCCGGCGCCCGCGTTGTTGCAAAAAAACCATGCGGTTCTAGTTTGCCGTTGCGTAATTGCTCCGCCGCATTGCAACAGCTTGCCAAGGCGAAGTTAATCGAAAATAAACCATAATCTAAGATGGTTCGAAAGAACGATCCTCCCTTGCCCCATTCTTAAGAGACATCCATGCGCATCCGCAATGCACTTCCGGTATTCGGCCTGATGGCGACGCTCGCTCTGGCCGGTTGCTCCACGACTTCCGAGAGCGCCTCTGTCGAAAACAAGGCTGCCATGCCGGGTCCGACCGTCCAGACCGCGCAAATCTTCGACGACGCTTACGGCGTCACCACGGATGCCGGATATTCGCTGCCGGCGATCCCGATCCAGAAGGTCAAGCCGCAGTTCCACAGGCAGGTTGTCTCCTACGAAACCACGGAACGTCCGGGCACGATCATCGTCAACACCCGCGAACGCTTCCTCTACTACATCATGCCCGGCGGCAAGGCGATGCGCTACGGCATCGGCGTCGGCAAGCAGGGCTTCGCATGGGCCGGCACCGCATACGTCGCCTGGAAGCAGGAATGGCCGAACTGGCATCCCCCGAAGGAAATGGCCGTTCGTCGCCCCGAGATCGCCAAGTACGTCGAAGACGGCATGGGTCCTGGCCTTTCCAACCCGCTCGGCGCGCGCGCCATGTACCTCTTCAACGAAGAAGGCAAGGACACGCTGTTCCGCCTGCACGGCACGCCGGAATGGGCTTCGATCGGCACCGCCGCTTCTTCGGGCTGCATTCGTCTGATCAACCAGGACGTCATCGACCTCTACAGCCGCGTCCGTCCGGGCAAGACGACCTCCAAGGTCATCGTTATCCAGTAAGCTGGACCTGAAATTCGGTATAAAGAAGGCCGCCGGGACATTCGTTCCGGCGGCCTTTTTGTTATCTTTCGTTTCGGATCAGGCCGCTTGCGCGGCCTTCAGCTCCAGGCGACGGCGGTGCAGGACCGGCTCGGTATAGCCGTTCGGCTGTGCCCTGCCCTTCAGGACCAGCTCGAGAGCGGCCTGGAAGGCGATCGAGCGGTCGAAATCGGCGGCCATCGGGTGATAGGCAGCGTCGCCGGCGTTCTGGCCATCGACCACGGCTGCCATGCGCTTCATCGTTTCGACGATCTGATCTTCGGTGACGACCTTGTGGTGCAGCCAGTTGGCCATGTGCTGCGCCGAGATGCGCAGCGTCGCGCGGTCTTCCATCAGGCCGACATTGTTGATGTCCGGAACCTTGGAGCAGCCGACGCCCTGGTCGACCCAGCGCACGACGTAGCCCAGGATCCCCTGCGCGTTGTTGTCGAGTTCCCGCTGGATTTCCTCCGGCGTCCAGTTGGGACGAACGGCGACGGGCACGGAGAGGATGTCGCTCAGCTTGGCGCGCGGGCGATCCTTCAGGCCGCGCTGAACGTTCGCGACGTTGACGCGGTGATAATGGGTGGCGTGCAGCGTGGCGGCCGTCGGCGACGGGACCCAGGCTGTGTTGGCGCCGGCCTTCGGATGGGCGATCTTCTGCTCCAGCATCGCCGCCATCAGATCCGGCATGGCCCACATGCCCTTGCCGATCTGGGCGTGACCGGAAAGACCGCATTCGAGACCGATGTCGACGTTCCAGTTTTCATAAGCGGCGATCCAGGCAGCCTGTTTCATGTCGCCCTTGCGGATCATCGGGCCGGCTTCCATCGAGGTGTGCATCTCGTCGCCGGTGCGATCGAGGAAACCGGTGTTGATGAAGACGACGCGCTCGCGGGCGGCGCGAATGCATTCCTTGAGGTTGACGGTGGTGCGGCGCTCCTCGTCCATGATGCCCATCTTCATGGTGTTTTTCGCCATGCCGAGCGCATCCTCGACGCGGCCGAATATCTCGACGGCGAAGGCGACTTCCTCGGGGCCGTGCATCTTCGGCTTGACGACGTACATGGAGCCGGTGCGCGAATTCTTGCGGCGACCATTCGGGCCGATATCGTAGAGCGCGATGGCGGCTGTGATCATCGCGTCCATGATGCCTTCGGGCACCTCGTTGCCATCTCGATCAAGGATAGCCGGATTCGTCATGAGGTGACCGACATTGCGGATCAGCATCAGCGAGCGGCGGTGGACCTCGAAGGTGGCGCCATCAGGGCCGGTGTAATCGAGATCGGGATTGAGCTTGCGGATAAAGCTCTTGCCGCCCTTCACGACCTCTTCTTGCAGATCGCCCTTCATCAGGCCGAGCCAGTTGCGATAGACCTCGGTCTTATCCTCGGCATCGACGGCAGCGATGGAATCCTCGCAATCCATGATCGTGGTGATGGCGGATTCAAGCCAGACATCGGAGATGTGGGCGGCGTCGGTCTTGCCGATCGCAGTTCCGGCATCGATGACGATGTCGATATGGATGCCGTTGTTCTTCAGGAGGATGTTGGTCGGAGCCGCTGCATCGCCTAGGTAGCCGGCGAAATGCGACGCATCCTTCAACGCGACATGCTCGCCGTCGGTTGAAGATATGGCGAGCGCGCCGTCCTTGATGACGAGGCCGGCGACGTCCTTCCAGCTCCAATCGACGAGCGGGACGGCGTTGTCGAGGAAATCGCGAACCCAGGCGATGACCTTTTCGCCGCGCTTCGGATTGTAGCCCTTGCCCTTCTCCGCGCCATCGGCCTCGGAAATCGCGTCGGTGCCGTAGAGCGCGTCATAGAGCGAGCCCCAGCGGGCATTGGCGGCGTTCAGGGCATAGCGGGCGTTCATGACCGGAACGACCAGCTGCGGGCCGGCGATCGAGGCTATCTCCGGATCGACATTGGTCGTCGTGACCTGGAAATCGGAGCCCTCGGGAAGGAGATAGCCGATCTCGCGCAGGAATGCCTGGTAGGCGTCCATATCGGTGGGCGCACCGTGCTGGCGATACCAATCGTCGATGCGCAGCTGCAGGGCATCGCGCTTGGCGAGCAGTTCGCGGTTTTTCGGCGCGAGATCGTGGACGATGGCCGAGAAGTCGGCAAAGAACTTGTCCGCATCGAGCCCAAGACCGGGAAGCGCCTCCTTGACCAGGAAATCATGAAGGACGGCTTCAATCGCAAGACCGTGTTTTTCGATGCGGCTCATAGACTATCTCCTCGGGCGGCGCGTTTTTCGCATGCTGCCACTTTGACCGGCTTTCATTCATAGTCAATCAGGCAATAGTTTGAAAGATTTATGCCTTTTCAAGCAAGAACTCTCGGCGTGACGCGCATCGGCAGGCCGTTCTGCGGCTGGGTGGTCAGCTTCTGCACCGGCCAGGGATTGGTCTCATCGGTCATGTCGAAGCGGAAGCGGTGCATCATGACAGCGAGCGCGATCACCGCCTCCTGCAGCGCAAAGGTGGCGCCGATGCAGACGCGCGGGCCGGCGCCGAAGGGAAGAAACTGGAAGCGACTGATCTTGCCGCGGTTTTCGGGCAGGAAGCGCTCGGGCATGTAGGCGCGAGGCTTCTCCCAATAGAGTTCGTGGCGATGCAGCGTCCACGGCATGATCAGCACGGTGACGCCGGCCTCGATGTCAACCGTCTCGCCCTTGGCGTTAGTCCAGCGATCGTCGGCGATTGCAGCACGGTTGATCGACGGGGCCGGCGGATAGAGGCGCAGCGCCTCCTCGAAGGCGGCGCGGGTATAGGGCATGAGATCGAGCCATTTCACCGGCTCGGCGCCTGTTGCCAGCACGCGGTCGATCTCTTCCTCCATCGCGTCGCGGATATGCGGCGTGTTGGCGACGCAGTAGAGCGTCCAGGCGAGCGCGCGGGCCGTGGTTTCGTGGCCGGCGCCGATGAAGGTCAGGATATTGTCCTCGATCTCGGCATTGGTGAGCCCGCCCGACTTTGCCTGATCGAGCAACAGCGTCAGGAAATCCTCGGGCGTCGTGTCTCGGTCCGCTTCCATGCGGGCCAGGCGGGCATCCATGGTTTCGCGGACGATGGTGCGGAATTTCTCCAGCACCTTCTGGCCGCCGATGCGGGTGACGCGGGGCACCCAGGAGGGCGCGCGCAACAAGTCCATCGGATCGACGCGGCCCATGCGATGCAGGAGCGCGTTGACGTCGTCGGCGAAGCTGTCTGAGGAAGTGACGATCTCGCCTGAGAACAGTGTGTCGGCGAGGATGGCGAAAGTGAGTTCGGCCATGTCGCTGGCGATCTCGAAGGTCTTTCCGTCGCTGCCCGCTTCTTCGTACTTACGGACGTACTCTTCCGACTGGCGCAGCATCTGGCCGGCGAAGCCGTTGGCGTGGCGCGGCGTGAAGACTGGCGCTACGGCCTTGCGCGAGCGCTTCCAGACCTCGCCTTCGGCCGTCAGCAGGCCATCGCGCAGGATGGGCCGCAGGATCAGCTGGCGGATATCCGACATGCGGTAATTGGCGGCGTTGTCGACAAGCACATGCTTGATCAGGCCGGGATCGTTGACGATGATCGTGCGTTCGCGGAAGAACTTCGTCTTGATGAAGGGCAGCGTGTAGGAGGGCTCGCCCCAGAGCTCCAGCGGATTGCGCAGGATGGTGCGGATGATCTCAAGCCGGCTCGGCGGCACGGTGCGCGGGATGGGCGCTGGCGGAACGAACGGATCTGGACGCATGTCCATGTGCTGCAAGCCTTTCGCGGAAGATTATGGCCCTCCCCGGCAGGATTAGAGTTAGAGCAGGCGCTCCAGCTCGTCCAGCTTGTCGTTGATCAACCATCCGTAATAGTTCTCTTCCGGCCAGACCGTTTCGCCCGACGCGCGGTTCTTGGCGGCGAGCGCTGCGGCGCGCTGGCGGGAATTGCCGAGATTGTAGAGCGTTGCCGTCAGGCCCGGGTTCTTGGAGATATCCATGCCGGCGATCTGCTTGTAATCGTCGATCGAGCGGCGCACGGCGGCGGCGACGAAGGCCAGCGAAATATCCGGGTCCATGATCGCCTTGTAGACGCTGCCGGCATCCTTCTCGTCGAGCTTGTTGATACCGGAAACGCGGCTGACGAGGTCGGAGAGCATCAGCGCGGTCAGCGGATTGATCTGGCCGAGGCCAAAAGTCTGGCCGGCGTAGAAGGGCTGGAAGAAGACGGCGCTGAAGCGATTGTTCGGGAAGCTCTTGCCGCCGACCGTCTTGCCGCGGAAATCGCTTTCCCAGACATCCTCGCGGCAGCTCCACAGCGTGTAGGAATCGCTCTTGCCGTTGCACTCGGCAAATTGCGGGCGTTTGACGAAGTCATCCACATCCTCGCCGTCATAGGCGAAGCGGAAGCTCTGGCCGGCGTAGGACGCGGCCTTGACGTAATAGGACTGCAGGCGGTCGTAGGCGTCGACATTATAGGTGTGCTCGCCGACGATGGCGCCGATGACGTGGATCGGGTCGATGCCATAGGCGGCCGAGACCTTCTTGATCTTGCTCATCAGCTCGTGATCGGTGGCCAAGAGCTCGTGGACCTTGTCGTACTTGCGATCGAAGGTGGTCTTGGTGCCCTTGGTTCGGCGGACCGATGCGCCGGGAACGTTCGGCTGCTCGACGTTGCGATTGCCTGGCGGCACGAGCTGCATGGAAAAAGCGGGCGCGGCGGTCAAGACCGTGGCGGCAATTACAAGGCTCGTCAGAAGGCGTCGCACGATCAGCTTTCCCATCATTTCCAATAGAGGCATTTCCGGTATTGGTCGGCATTTCCAGCTTGGCTGGCGCGCTGACTGTACCAAAATCTTGGCCGAATAATGCTGGCGCCAACAACAAAACGGGCCTTTCACTAAAAAGTAAAAGGCCCGTTGTCGAGAGTTCAGTCGGTCAAAGTTGCGGCATCATGCATGTAAAGCCTGAGACCGGTGTTTGCGCATCACAGAATGAAGCGCGAGAGGTCGGTGTTCTGGGCGAGATCACCGACATGCTTGCGCACATATTCGGCGTCGATGGTCACAGCGGTGCCGCCGCGATCCGGCGCGTTGAAGGAGATTTCGTCCAGCACGCGCTCCATCACCGTCTGCAGGCGGCGGGCGCCGATGTTTTCGACCGAGGCGTTCAGGTGAACGGCCACGTCGGCGAGCGCATCGATGCCGTCATCGGTGAATTCGAGCGTGAGGCCTTCGGTTTCCATCAGCGCCTTGTACTGGCGGATGAGGCTGGCCTCGGTTTCCGTCAGGATGCGGCGGAAGTCTTCCTTGGTCAGCGGGCGCAGCTCGACGCGGATCGGCAGGCGGCCCTGCAATTCAGGCAGCAGGTCCGACGGCTTGGAGACGTGGAAGGCGCCCGATGCGATGAACAAGACGTGGTCGGTCTTCACCGGTCCGTACTTGGTCGACACCGTCGTTCCTTCGACCAGCGGCAGCAGGTCGCGCTGCACGCCTTCGCGGGAGACGCCGGCGCCCATGCCGCCATCGCGGGCAGCGATCTTGTCGATCTCGTCGAGGAAGACGATGCCGTCGTTTTCGACGGAGCGCACGGCCTCGCGCTGGATGACTTCATTGTCGATCAGCTTGTCGGATTCGTCGCGGATCAGGTCGGTGTAGGAGGCCTTGACCGTGGTGCGCACCTTCTTTGTCCGGCCGCCCATGGCCTTGCCGAACATTTCCGACAAGTTGATCATGCCGATATTGCCGCCGCCCGGCATGCCGGGGATGTCGAAGCCGCCCATGCCGGTGCTGGTATCGGCCACTTCGATATCGATTTCCTTGTCGTCGAGCTCACCGGCGCGCAGCTTCTTGCGGAAACTGTCGCGGGTGGCCGGCGAGGCGGTCGATCCGACCAGCGCGTCGAGCACGCGTTCCTCGGCACTCATATGCGCCTTGGCCTCGACCTCGGCGCGCTTCTTTTCGCGCGCAAGGCCGATACCGACCTCGACCAGATCGCGAACGATCTGCTCGACGTCGCGGCCGACATAGCCGACTTCGGTGAACTTGGTGGCTTCGACCTTGATGAAGGGGGCGCCGGCGAGCTTGGCGAGGCGGCGGGAGATTTCCGTCTTGCCGACGCCGGTCGGGCCGATCATCAGGATGTTCTTGGGCATCACTTCGTCGCGCAGGCTCTCATCGAGCTGCTGGCGGCGCCAGCGGTTGCGCAGCGCAATGGCAACGGCGCGCTTGGCGTCATGCTGGCCGATGATGTGGCGGTCCAGCTCGGAGACGATTTCCCGGGGAGAAAAATTGGTCATGATATCCTCTTGGCTTTCCTGCTCCGGCCGGCCGCTCTCGGCCCGGCCCACAGGACCCATTGTGAACGATTGCCGTTATTCGGCGTCGAGCGTTTCGACCACGAGATTGTGGTTGGTGTAGACGCAGATATCGGCGGCGATATCGAGCGCCCGGCGTGCCACTTCTTCGGCCGACTTGTCGCTGTCCATCAGGGCGCGAGCGGCGGCGAAGGCATAGTTGCCGCCGGAGCCGATGGCGATCGCGCCATGTTCGGGCTCGAGCACGTCGCCGTTGCCGGTGATTGCCAGCGTCACCGACTTGTCGGCGACCAGCATCATGGCTTCGAGGTTGCGCAGATACTTGTCGGTGCGCCAATCCTTGGCGAGCTCGACCGCGGCGCGCATCAGCTGGCCGGGATACTGCTCGAGCTTCTTTTCAAGCCGCTCCAGAAGCGTGAAGGCATCGGCGGTGGCGCCGGCGAAACCGGCAATGACGTCGCCCTTCCCGATGCGGCGCACCTTGCGGGCATTGCCCTTCATGACGGTCTGGCCGAGGCTGACCTGTCCGTCGCCCGCCATGATGACCTTGCCGCCCTTTCGAACTGTAATAATGGTTGTCATCGAATATACCCTAGCCCGTCAGGCGGGCCCTTACCTCGGGCCGCACATCGGCCCTGTTGAGCCCTATGTAAGTTGGCGAAAGCCGATTGCAATTGGCTTCGATTTCTCGACCCGCGCTTCTGGATATTTCCCGGCACGCCTGATAAGGAACCCGCGTATTTCCGGAGGGAGCGCCATATGGCCGAGACCGCAGCAAGCCGTACGGGATCCGTATCCCGCAAGACCAACGAGACCTCGGTTTCCGTTTCCGTCAATCTCGACGGCACCGGAAAATCGACGATTTCGACCGGCGTCGGCTTCTTCGACCATATGCTCGACCAACTGTCGCGACATTCGCTGATCGACATGGAGATCGAGACCAAGGGCGATCTGCACGTCGACGACCACCATGCGGTGGAAGACACGGGCATCGCGATCGGCCAGGCCATTGCCAAGGCGCTCGGCGACCGTCGCGGCATCACCCGCTACGCCTCGATCGACCTTGCCATGGACGAGACAATGACGAAGGCCGCCGTCGATCTCTCCGGCCGCCCCTTCCTCGTCTGGAACGTATCGTTCAGCGCGCCGAAGATCGGCACGTTCGACACCGAACTCGTCCGCGAATTCTTCCAGGCACTCGCCCAGAACGCCGGGATCACCTTGCATATCCTGAACCATTATGGTGCCAACAACCACCATATTGCCGAGACATGCTTCAAGGCCGTCGCCCGCGCGCTGCGCACGGCGACAGAGATCGATCCTAGGCAGGCGGGCCGTGTACCCTCGACGAAGGGCACGCTCGTCTAAGCCCCTTCAGGGAGCTTGACGACATGACTTCCAGCTATCTGGTTCTGACCGCCCCCGGCGGCGCCGATATCAAGCACGAGAAGACGCGCTTCATTCGCGACGGTTTTACCGTGCTCGGCTTCCTGTTTCCCTGGATCTGGCTCGCCGTCCACCGGCTCTGGCTCTACGCCGTTGCCGCCTTTCTCTTGCAGAGCATCGGCGGCGCGCTGATGGATCAACCCGGAATGTGGCTGGTCGGCTTTGCTGTCACCTTCGGCACCAGCCTGCTTGTCGGGTTCGAGGGACAGAACCTGCGGGTTCGCAACCTCGCCGCCAAAGGCTGGCAGGACGAGGCACTGATTTCGGCCGATCGGCTCGATGTCGCCGAGGAAATCTACTTTTCTGAAATTCAGACCGATCTCCGTGACGACACGCGTATGCCGTCGCCGCAGTGGGATGGCGGGAGCCGCACTGAGCGCGGCACCGCAACATCCCTCGGTCTCTTTGGCTTTGATGGAGGACGCTGATGCGCGTCGCAATTATCGATTACGGTTCCGGCAATCTGCGTTCGGCGACGAAGGCCTTTGAACGGGCCGCCCGCGAGGCCGGCGTTGACGCAGTGATCGACCTCACCGACAAGGCCGAGGTCGTTGCCGCCGCCGATCGCGTCGTGCTGCCGGGTGTCGGCGCTTATGCCGATTGTCGCCGCGGATTGGATGCCGTGCCGGGGATGACCGAGGCGCTGATCGACGTGGTCGAGAAGAAGGCGCGGCCCTTCCTCGGTATCTGCGTCGGCATGCAGCTGATGTCCTCGCGCGGGCTGGAGAAGACCACGACCGAGGGTCTCGGCTGGATTCCCGGTGACGTCGTTGAAATGACGCCTGATGATCCCAATCTGAAGATACCGCAGATCGGCTGGAACACGCTGGACCTGAAGCGCCCTCACCCGCTGTTCGAGGGTATTGTGACCGGTGCCGAGGGGCTGCATGCCTATTTCGTGCATTCCTACCATCTGGCCGCGCAGAACCCCGAGGATGTGATTGCGACCACGGGCTATGGCGGACCGCTGACGGCCTTTGTTGGCCGCGACAACATGGCCGGCGCGCAGTTCCATCCGGAGAAGAGCCAGAAGCTCGGTCTCGCCCTGATCGCCAATTTCCTGCGCTGGAAGCCCTGAGCTCGCGCCTTTGAAGGACTGACAGAATGATCCTCTTTCCCGCCATCGACCTCAAGGACGGCCAGTGCGTTCGCCTCAAGCTGGGCGATATGGAGCAGGCAACCGTCTACAATCCCGACCCCGGCGCGCAGGCCAAGGCCTTCGAGGACCAGGGCTTCGAATGGCTGCACGTGGTCGATCTCAACGGCGCCTTTGCCGGCGAAAGCGTCAATGGCGCTGCCGTCGATGCGATCCTGAAGGCCACGAAGAACCCGGTGCAGCTCGGCGGCGGTATCCGTACGCTCGATCACATCGAAAGCTGGCTGTCGCGCGGGCTGTCGCGGGTGATCCTCGGGACCGTTGCCGTGCGCGATCCGGCGCTTGTCATCGAGGCCTGCCGTAAATTCCCTGGACATGTGGCCGTCGGCATCGACGCCAAGGGCGGCAAGGTGGCTGTCGAGGGTTGGGCGGAAGCGTCCGAGCTCGGCATCATCGAGCTGGCTAAAAAGTTCGAGGGCGCCGGTGTAGCGGCGATCATCTATACCGACATCGACCGTGACGGCATTCTGACCGGGATCAACTGGGATTCGACGCTGGAACTGGCGGACGCCGTCTCGATCCCCGTTATCGCATCGGGCGGACTGGCCTCGATCGACGACATCAAGCGGATGCTGAAGCCGGATGCCGCGAAGCTCGAAGGCGCAATTTCCGGCCGGGCGCTCTATGACGGCCGTATCGATCCCACGGAAGCGCTGGCGCTTATCAAAGCGTCGCGCGCGAAGGAGACCGCGCAATGACCCTGAAGGCTCGCGTCATTCCCTGCCTCGACGTCAAGGACGGCCGTGTCGTCAAGGGCGTCAACTTTCTCAACCTCGTCGATGCCGGTGATCCCGTCGAGGCCGCCAAGGCCTATGATGCGGCCGGCGCTGACGAGCTCTGCTTCCTCGACATCACCGCCTCCTCCGACAATCGCGAAACGATCTTCGATGTTGTGTCGCGCACGGCCGACCAGTGCTTCATGCCGGTTACCGTCGGCGGCGGCGTTCGCACGATCGCAGACATTCGCAAGCTTTTGCTTTGCGGCGCCGACAAGGTGTCGATCAATTCGGCCGCCGTCAGCAATCCTGACTTCGTGGCGGAAGCGGCCGACAAGTTCGGCGACCAGTGCATCGTCGTCTCGATCGACGCCAAACGCCGGCAGACGCCAGCTGATGGCGAGGCCAGCGCCTGGGAGATCTACACGCATGGCGGCCGCAACGCGACGGGCATCGATGCGGTGGATTTCGCGCGCCGGATGGTCGAGCGTGGAGCCGGCGAATTGCTGGTGACCTCGATGGACCGCGACGGAACGAAAGCCGGCTACGATCTGGCGTTGACGCGGGCGATCGCGGACGCCGTGCGCGTTCCCGTCATCGCATCCGGCGGTGTGGGCGACCTCGACGATCTCGTGGCCGGCGTGAAGGAGGGCCATGCAACCGCGGTTCTCGCCGCCTCGATCTTCCACTTCGGCACCTATTCCGTCGGCGAAGCGAAGCGCTATATGTCTTCCTGCGGCATCGACATGCGTCTCGACTGAGACTGAAAGCGATATGATGAGCGAATTCACACTCAGCGACCTTGAAAAGATCGTCGACGCGCGGTCGAAGGCCTCGCCCGACGAATCCTGGACGGCGAAGCTCGTTGCGGCCGGCCAGCCGAAGGCGGCGAAAAAGCTTGGCGAGGAAGCGATCGAAGCGGTGATGGCAGCCGTGACCGACGACCGAGAGAACCTCACCTACGAGGCGGCCGACGTGCTCTATCATCTCTTGGTCGTATTGAAGATCGCCGGTATTCCGCTACAAGATGTCATGGCGGAACTTGAGCGCCGTACCGCTCAATCCGGCCTCAGGGAGAAGGCCAGTCGGCAAAGCTGATGGGTATCGCAAGACAGATCACCGGAGCGCCCGAAGCGCACGATCATTTCCAGGCGAATGCCTATTCGCCCTATCACTTCTTTTCCTCCGAGGAATGGGCGAAGTTCAGGGCGGATACGCCGATGACGCTGACCTCCGACGAGGTCAAGCGACTGCGCTCGATGGGCGACCCAATCGATCTCGACGAAGTCCGGCGCATCTACCTCTCGGTCTCGCGCCTGCTTTCGGCGCATGTGGAATCGTCGCTGCTCCTGTTCAAGCAGCGCAACCGGTTCCTCAGCCTGTCGAACGTGGCGAAGACGCCGTTCGTGATCGGCATCGCCGGCTCCGTGGCGGTGGGGAAATCGACGACCGCGCGTATCCTGAAGGAGTTGCTGCGTCGCTGGCCGTCGAGCCCGAAGGTGGACCTCGTCACGACGGACGGTTTCCTCTATCCCAACGCCGTGTTGCAGCGGGAAAACCTGATGCAGCGCAAGGGTTTCCCCGAGAGTTACGACACGGGCGCGATCCTGCGTTTTCTGGCGGCGATCAAGGCCGGGCAGCCGGACGTCAAGGCGCCGTCCTATTCGCACCTCGTCTATGACGTGCTGCCGAACGAATACAAGATCATCGACCGGCCCGACATCCTGATCTTCGAGGGGATCAACGTGCTGCAATCGCGCGACCTGCCGGCGGGCGGCAAGATCGTGCCGATGGTCTCGGATTTCTTCGACTTCTCGATCTATATCGACGCGGACGAAAGCCGGATTCACGACTGGTACGTGACGCGCTTCATGGGCCTGCGCGAGACCGCGTTCCGCGATCCCAACTCGTTCTTCCATCGCTATGCCTCGATCAGCGAGGAGGAAGCGCTGTCGATCGCCGAGGGGCTCTGGCAGAACATCAACCTCAAGAACCTGCGCGAGAACATCCTGCCGACGCGCCCGCGCGCGGATCTCATCCTGCGCAAGGGACAGAATCACTTGATCGAGCAGGTAGCACTGCGCAAGCTTTAAGGGTTCACGCGCCGAAGCGTCAGGTTGATGCGGCCGCCATTCTTCAGAAGCGTCGACGTCGACGGATAGATTCGGTCAACGCCGTGGAAGCACAGACGCCCCTGCCCGCCGAGAATGACGACGTCGCCGCTTGAGAGCTTGAAGGACATGGTCTTGTCCGTGCGATCGAGGCCGCCGACGCGAAACAGGCAGGTGTTTCCGAGCGAGATCGACACGACGGGTGCCGAGAGGTCCTGCTCGTCCTTGTCCTGATGCAGGCCCATCTTCGCGTCGTCCGAGTAGAAGTTCACGAGACAGGCCTCGGGCGGCTTGTCGTAGCCCGAGACATCATTCCAGATATCGAGCAATTCGGCCGGGATTTCGAGCCATGGTTTTCCCGTGGCCGGATGGGTCGGCTGGTAGCGGTAGCCGCGCTCCTTATCGGTGACCCAGCCGAGCGCGCCGCAATTGGTCATGCGCACCGACATGGGCTTGCCGGTGCCTGGCATGACCGGCGTGTAGAGGGGCGCCTGCGCGACGATGCTGCGGATGATTTCGACCAGCGCTTCCTGGCGGGGGCGGCTCAGATAATCCGGGCTGTGGCGAATGCCGTTCGGTAGTTGCAGCATCAATGCCCTCCCCTCACCTACTCGCCGCTCGGGCGGCTGCGCATCTTCTTGACGTCGGAGCGGCCAGACTTGGCCTTCAGCCGGCGCTCGACAGAGCCCTTGGTCGGCTTGGTTTTCTTGCGCGGCGGCGGCGGTGGCTTGGCGGCCTCGAGGATCAGCTCTTTCAGCCGCTCGCGCGCATCCTCGCGATTGCGCTCCTGGCTGCGGAAGCGGCTGGCCTCGATCATCAGCACGCCTTCCTTGGACATGCGACGGCCTGCCAGTTTCACGGCGTTTATCTTGACCCGCTCGTTCAGCGCCGGGGAATTCTGGATGTTGAAGAACAGCTGGACTGATGTCGAGACCTTGTTGACGTTCTGCCCGCCGGGGCCGCCCGCCAGAACGAACTGTTCCGTCAGTTCCCATCCTGAAATGGTGATCCTGTCGTTGATATAGAGCGGGTCGCTGGCCATGTGATTGTCTATCTCACATCGTCTCCCGCTTGGAAAGGCGCTTCAAAACGCGCAAAACCCGGTCGTTCAGGACCGGGTTTCACGTGAATCATCAATCAGTTGTCGCTGATTTACTCAGCGGCCACCCGAAAACCCGGGGCCGCATCGCGCACTCCGCCGTCGACGTGACCTTCGAACTTGGCGAAATTGTCGATGAACATGGTCACCAGCTTGTTCGCCTGCGCGTCGTAGGCGGCAGCGTCGGCCCAGGTCGAGCGCGGATCGAGAATGCCGCTTTCGACACCTTCGACGGCGACCGGTACGGCAAAGCCGAAGTTCGGATCGGCGCGGAAATCGGCCTTGCTGAGTTCACCCGAGAGGGCGGCTGCGAGCAGCGCGCGCGTTGCCTTGATCGGCATGCGCTTGCCGGTGCCATAGGCGCCGCCAGTCCAGCCGGTGTTGACGAGCCAGCATTCGACGCCGTGGCGACCGATCAGCTCCTTCAGCAGATTGCCGTATTCCGACGGGTGGCGGGGCATGAACGGAGCGCCGAAGCAGGTGGAGAAGGTCGCTTCCGGCTCGGTCACGCCACGTTCCGTGCCGGCGACCTTGGCGGTGTAGCCGGACAGGAAGTGGTACATGGCCTGATCCGGCGTCAGCTTGGCGATCGGCGGCATGACGCCGAAGGCATCGGCGGTCAGCATGATGATCGTCTTCGGATGGCCGGCGCGGCCGGTGTCCGACGCGTTCGGGATGAAATCGAGCGGATAGGCGCAGCGGGTGTTTTCCGTGAGCGAACCATCGTTGAAATCGGGAATGCGGTTTTCATCGAGCACGACGTTTTCGAGCACGGTGCCGAAACGCTGCGTCGTTGCGTAGATCTCCGGCTCGGCTTCGGCCGAGAGGCGGATGGTCTTGGCGTAGCAGCCGCCTTCGAAATTGAAGATGCCGTCCTCGCCCCAGCCGTGCTCGTCGTCGCCGATCAGCGTGCGGGCCGGATCGGCCGAAAGCGTCGTCTTGCCGGTGCCCGACAGGCCGAAGAAGACCGCGGCATCGCCATCTGGGCCGACATTGGCCGAGCAGTGCATGGGCATGACGCCCTTGGCGGGCAGCAGGTAGTTCAGCGCCGTGAAGACCGACTTCTTCATCTCGCCGGCGTAGAAGGTGCCGGCGATCAGGATCTCGCCGTTGGTCAGGTCGCAGGCGATGACGGTTTCGGTGCGGCAGCCGTAGCGCTCCGGATCGGCCTTGAAGGTCGGCAGGTCGATGATCGTCAGCTTCGGCGCGAAGCTTTCCAGTGTCGAGCGCTCCGGCCGGATCAGGAGATTGCGGATGAACAGCGAGTGCCATGCAAGCTCGGTGACCACGCGGGTCGGCAGCGCATTCGCCTCATCGGCACCGCCGATCAGGTCCTGCACGAAGAGCTCCTTGCCGGCGGCGTGCGCCAGCATGTCCTGCTTCAACAGCGCGAAATGCTCCGGCGACATGGGCTTGTTGTTGTCCCACCAGATCTGGCCATCGGTGTTTGCGTCATGCACCACAAACTTGTCCTTGGGCGAGCGGCCGGTGTGCTGGCCGGTCAATGCCCGCAAGGCGCCATGAGCGGTGAGTTCGGCTTCTCCCCGGCGAATCGACTCTTCATAGAGGGAGGCGGCGGTGAAGTTATAGCGAACGCTCTTCGCGCCTGCAAAACCTGCCGTCGCCAGCTCTATCGCTGGGTTGTGTGTACCGAACTGCTCCATGGTCATTTCCTTCCCTTGGGGCTCAACGCCGTTAAGAACTGAGCGCGAACCTACGGACAGGATTTTTAAAACGCAAGTGGCATAAATCGATATTATTTAATGATATCAGTTATTTAATCGATTTAAATTTCTGACGTTTATTTTAAATCGTTTGAACTGGCTTGGCGTAGTCAATTTCACCACACGACTTTCGGTTGTCTTCAAAAATTACCGATCGCCCCACCCTTTATCTTTGCCACAATTTGTTCCACCTTTATCCCCATAAGCGCATCCGGTTCATATGGCCGCCTGGGGACCTTCAAAAAACCTGGAGACGCGCATTAGATGACGGAGACGAATACAATGCCGACAATCGCGCTCGTTGATGACGACCGTAACATCCTGACCTCGGTGTCGATCGCGCTTGAGGCCGAAGGATACAAGGTCGAGACCTACACGGATGGCGCCTCGGCCCTTGACGGTCTTCTCGCCCGCCCGCCGCATCTGGCGATCTTCGATATCAAGATGCCGCGCATGGACGGAATGGAACTGCTGCGCCGTCTTCGCCAGAAATCCGACATGCCGGTGATTTTCCTCACCTCCAAGGATGAAGAGATCGACGAACTCTTCGGACTGAAGATGGGCGCCGACGACTTCATCACCAAGCCGTTCTCGCAGCGACTGCTGGTGGAACGCGTTCGCGCCGTCCTGCGCCGCGCCGCCGGTCGTGAAGCCGCGGCAGCGGCAGCGACCGGTGCAGCACCCAAGCCCGGCGCCGCACAGCTCGCGCGTTCGCTCGAGCGCGGCCAGCTTGTCATGGACCAGGAACGCCACACCTGCACCTGGAAGAGCGAACCGGTGACGCTGACCGTGACCGAATTCCTGATCCTGCACTCGCTGGCGCAGCGCCCCGGCGTCGTCAAAAGCCGTGACGCACTGATGGATGCGGCCTATGACGAGCAGGTCTATGTCGACGACCGCACCATCGACAGCCACATCAAGCGGCTGCGCAAGAAATTCAAGATGGTCGACAACGACTTTGATATGATTGAAACGCTCTACGGAGTGGGATACCGCTTCCGCGAAGCAGCCTGACGCCCAAGGGCGCGGCGGATAAGAATATATGAGAGCCGGCGCCGCGGACGCGGCCCGCTCTTCGAAAGGGCTGTCGTTGGCACAGTTGGTGCAGGAGAAGGATCTGGATGACGCAGACGGCGTAGGCCGACGCGTCAGGGGACGACGCTGGTCGCATCCCTTCACGATCATTCGCCGTATCTTCGGCAACGCCGTCTTTTCCAGCCTGACGCGCCGCATCCTCTTTTTCAATCTCGCAGCGCTCGTCGTTCTCGTTGGCGGCATTCTCTATCTCAATCAGTTTCGCGAGGGGCTCATCGACGCCCGCGTCGAGAGCCTGTTGACGCAGGGCGAGATCATCGCCGGCGCGGTCTCGGCTTCGGCCTCGGTCGATACCAACTCGATCACCATTGATCCCGAAAAGCTTCTGGAACTGCAGGCCGGCCAGAGCATTACGCCGGTTCCGAACGACGAGGACCTGGAGTTCCCGATCGATCCGGAAAAGGTCGCGCCGGTGCTGCGCCGGCTGATCTCGCCGACCCGCACGCGCGCGCGCATCTTCGATGCCGACGCGAACCTGCTTCTCGATTCACGCCATCTCTACTCGCGCGGCCAAGTGCTGCGCTTCGACCTTCCACCGGTTGCCGATGAGGAGCAGACCTGGGGCGAGTGGTTCACGACGATCTTCAACAAGGTTTTGCAGCCGGGCAACCTCCCGCTCTACAAGGAAGCGCCCGGCGGCGACGGCTCGATCTATCCTGAAGTCATGAACGCGCTGACCGGTGTGCGCGGCGCCGTTGTCCGCACCACGGAGAAGGGCGAGCTGATCGTCTCCGTGGCCGTGCCGATCCAGCGTTTTCGTGCCGTGCTCGGCGTGCTGCTGCTATCGACGCAGGCGGGCGATATCGACAATATCGTTCATGCCGAGCGTCTCGGCATCATGCGCGTCTTCGGCGTCGCGACACTGGTCAACGTGCTCTTGTCGCTCGTGCTGTCGTCGACGATCGCCAATCCGCTGCGCCGCCTCTCGGCCGCGGCGATCCGCGTGCGTCGCGGCTCCAAGGAGCGCGAGGAAATCCCTGATTTCTCGGTTCGCCAGGACGAGATCGGCAACCTGTCGATCGCGCTGCGCGATATGACGACCGCGCTCTACGACCGTATCGACGCGATCGAAAGTTTCGCGGCCGACGTCAGCCATGAGCTGAAGAATCCGCTCACCTCGCTGCGCAGCGCCGTCGAGACGCTGCCGCTGGCGAAATCGGACGATTCCAAGAAACGGCTGATGGATGTCATCCAGCACGATGTGCGCCGTCTCGACCGCCTCATCAGCGATATCTCAGACGCCTCGCGCCTCGATGCCGAGCTTGCGCGCGTCGATGCGGGATCGGTGGATCTGGAGGTTCTGCTTCGCGACCTCGTGGAAATCTCGCGGCAAATCCGCAACCGCAAGAAGGAAGTGCAGATCGAGTTCGCGATCGAGCGCAAGCCCGGCGTGAAGACCCGCTTCCTGGTCAATGGCCACGACCTGCGCATCGGCCAGATCGTCACCAATCTGATCGAGAACGCACGCTCCTTCGTCTCCGACCAGGACGGGAAAATCACCGTTCGTCTGGTGCGCACGCGCTCGCGCTGCATCGTCTACATCGAGGATAACGGCCCGGGCATTCAGGCGGAGAATATCGACCGCATTTTCGAGCGCTTCTACACCGACAGACCGGAATCGGAAGGCTTTGGCCAGAATTCCGGCTTGGGCCTTTCGATCAGCCGGCAGATCGCCGAAGCGCATGGCGGCTCGCTGCGCGCCGAAAACATCATCGACGCCGAGACGGAAGAGGTGGTCGGCGCCCGCTTCACGCTTGCGCTCCCCGCAGACCCCAACTCATGAGCACGGCCCCGGTCAATATTCACGCGACGGCGATCGTCGTCGGCAAGACCGGGCTTCTCTTCATGGGGCCATCGGGCTGGGGCAAGTCTATGCTGGCCTTTGCATGTCTTACCGAGGCGCACAGGATCCGGATCGATGCGGCATTGGTCGCCGACGATCAGGTGATGATCTCGGCACGGAACAACATGGCGATCGCGACGTGCCTGCCTTCCATACAAGGGATGATCGAGCTGCGCGGAACCGGCATCGTTCGCCTCCCCTTTATAAGTGAAGCGCCCATGCATTATGCGGTTCTTCCCGGGCACGCTACGGGAGCAGATCGGGTGCCGCCGGAGGGCGAGACGACCGTGGTTTCGCAGGGTCTTACGCTGCCCGTCATTCGGTTGCTGCCTAATGTGCCGCTTCCGCTGGCGGTATTGATGGCCAAAGCCCCCGAAATCGGGCGCTAATGCCCACGAAACCGGCAGCAGGCGCGCGAAACCGTGCATTTTTGTCTTGCCATTCGGCTTTTCATAGCCAAGATGTGCCCCCACGGTGGACGCGATTGCTGCGTTGCGATATTGGGCCTACCGTTTGCATACGCCATTGGGAGCAGTAGTATCATGATCGGACTTGTGCTTGTCACTCACGGCAAGCTGGCTGAAGAGTTTCGTCATGCGGTCGAACATGTTGTCGGTCCTCAGAAATTCATCGAGACGGTCTGTATCGGCCCCGAAGACGACATGGATCAGCGACGCCAGGACATTCTGGGCGCTGTTGCAAACGCTGATGACGGCCATGGCGTGGTCATCCTGACCGACATGTTCGGTGGTACCCCTTCCAATCTGGCGATCTCCGTGATGAGCAGCGGACATACCGAGGTGATCGCCGGCATGAACCTGCCAATGCTGATCAAGCTCGCCGGAGTGCGCGGCGAAGACAACATGGAAAAGGCGCTCGCCGAGGCCTCCGAAGCCGGCCGCAAATACATCAATGTCGCCAGCCGCGTCTTGAGCGGCAAGTAACGAGCCCCAGATGACCGTCCAGCTCTCCCGCGAAATTCTCATCATCAACAAGCGTGGCCTGCATGCGCGCGCTTCGGCGAAATTCGTGCAGACTGTCGAAACCTTCGACGCTTCGATCACCGTGTCGAAGGATGGGATGACCGTTGGCGGCAACTCGATCATGGGGTTGATGATGCTGGCCGCGAGCCCTGGCTCCAGCGTCTTGGTCTCGGCCAGCGGCAACCAGGCAGAACAGGCGCTCGACGCGCTGGACCAGCTGATCCAGAACAAGTTCGGCGAAGATATGTAACGGTCCGCCGGACCATATAAACATATAAAGACTTCTTTATATCATTATTGCCTTCGTCATGGAAGCCTGCTAAACGGCTGGCATGACCGCGCCTGCGCGGAGCTTTTCGTCGCGCGACCTCGTTTCGCGCCTTCGCATCTGAGACGCTTTCAGCATGGAGAACCCAATGAGCACTGAAAAAGATTACGTCGTCGCCGATATCGGCCTCGCAGACTTCGGCCGCAAGGAAATCACGATCGCTGAAACCGAAATGCCGGGCCTGATGTCCTGCCGCGAAGAGTTCGGCGCATCGAAGCCGCTCAAGGGCGCGCGCATCACCGGCTCGCTGCACATGACGATCCAGACGGCCGTTCTCATCGAGACGCTGGTCGCTCTCGGCGCCGAAGTGCGCTGGGCATCGTGCAACATCTTCTCGACGCAGGACCACGCCGCCGCCGCGATCGCCGCTTCGGGCGTTCCCGTCTTCGCCGTCAAGGGCGAGTCGCTGCACGACTACTGGGTCTACACCGACCAGATCTTCCAGTGGGCCGATGGCGGCCTCTCCAACATGATCCTCGATGACGGTGGCGACGCCACCATGTACATCCTGCTCGGCGCCCGCGCCGAAGCCGGCGAAGACGTGCTGTCGAACCCGCATTCGGAAGAAGAAGAGATCCTCTTCGCACAGATCAAGAAGCGTCTCGCGGCAACGCCTGGCTGGTTCACCAAGCAGCGCGACGCGATCAAGGGCGTGACCGAAGAAACCACCACTGGTGTCAACCGTCTGTACCAGCTTTCCCAGAAGGGCCTTCTGCCCTTCCCTGCCATCAACGTCAACGATAGCGTCACCAAGTCGAAGTTCGACAACAAGTACGGCTGCAAGGAATCGCTGGTTGACGGCATCCGCCGCGGTACCGACGTGATGATGGCCGGCAAGGTTGCCGTCGTCTGCGGTTACGGCGACGTCGGCAAGGGCTCGGCTGCTTCGCTGCTCGGCGCCGGCGCACGCGTCAAGGTCACGGAAGTCGACCCGATCTGCGCACTGCAGGCCGCCATGGACGGCTTCGAAGTCGTCACGCTCGAAGACGTCGTCTCCACCGCCGACATCTTCATCACCACGACAGGCAACAAGGACGTCATCCGCATCGACCACATGCGCGCGATGAAGGACATGGCGATCGTCGGCAACATCGGCCACTTCGACAACGAAATCGAAGTCGCCGCGCTGCGTAACCTGAAGTGGACCAACATCAAGCCGCAGGTCGACCTGATCGAATTCCCGAAGGGCAACCGCATCATCCTGCTCTCGGAAGGCCGCCTGCTGAACCTCGGCAACGCAACGGGCCACCCGTCCTTCGTCATGTCGGCTTCGTTCACCAACCAGACGCTGGCACAGATCGAGCTCTTCACCAAGCCCGGCCAGTATCAGAACCAGGTCTACATCCTGCCGAAGCACCTCGACGAGAAGGTCGCGCGCCTGCATCTCGCCAAGCTCGGCGTCAAGCTGACGCAGCTTTCGGAAGAACAGGCATCCTACATCGGCGTCACGCCGCAGGGTCCGTTCAAGGCTGACCACTACAGATACTAATAGCGGATTTGATATCCACAACATCTAGAGGGTGCGGCATTGACAAATGCCGCACCCTTATTTTTTGGCACACATCTTCCCGACGAATCCTATCCGAAGTATTGTTTTAACACTCGATTCGTGGAGACGGACGCGTCCGTTTGCTTCGAAAATGGGATGTCTTGTCGTAATGCGGCACAAAAGGACGGAGACATACCGCGCATGTCGGAAATGATGCACCGCCTGGTCAAACAGGCAGAAGACGGCGTTTACCCGTCTTGCTGCACTGGTCACCCGGGCAATGGAAAACCGGTCGATGCCCCCAAGGCTTCGACGCAGCGATCAGGCTTGTTGGCTCAGGTGGCAAGGATTTTTGCCGCGGGGACTGCAATGGCGTCGATCGCCGAGCCGGTTTTCGCACAGGCGGCAGCAGAGGCTGCCGCGTCTCCGCATCTTTTCACCTCCACGCAGGTCGTCGGTTTCTCCGTCGTGATCGGCGTCATCTCGGCAGCCCTTCTTTCCACGCTCTGGGTCGTGCGCCAGCGCGGCAATCTCGAGAGCGAAGGCCGCGAGATCCGCTCCGCGCTATCGGATGCGCAGCAGCGCATTTCGCAGTACCAGGCGCTGATCGCCGACAAGAACCGCCGCATCGTGATCTGGGACGGCGATGAACGCCCCGAACTGCTGGGACAGCTGCCGGCCGAGACTGGCGCACCGCAGGACAATGAATTTCTGGCATTCGGCCTCTGGCTGAAGCCGCGCTCGGCATCGGAGCTCGACCGCGCCATCGACGGCTTGCGGCAGTCGGCCAAGAGCTTCGACATCGTCGTCGAGACGCACCGCGAAGAGGTTCTCGAAGCGCAGGGCCGGGTTTCCGGCGGCCGCGCCTTCGTTCGCTTCGTGGCGCTCAACAATCTGCGCGCCGAGCTTGCCGAACTGAAGATCGAGCGCGACCGGCTGATGTCGTCGATCTCGGCGTTCCAGGGCCTGCTTGACTCCATCGACCTGCCGGCTTGGCAGCGCGACACCGAAGGCCGGCTTACCTGGGTGAACCACGCCTATGGCGCTGCCGTCGACGCCGCATCGCCCGACGAAGCGATCTCCGAGGGCCGCGAAATCCTGACGACCATTGCGCGCGAGCGCATCCGCGCCGTCGCCACACCGGAATCGCCGTTCCACGACAAGATCTCGACCGTCATTCACGGCAACCGCACCTTCCTCGACGTTGTCGATGTGAAGGTTCCGAGCGGTTCGGCCGGCATCGCGGTCGATGTCTCCGGCGTCGAGACCGTTCGCGCCGAGCTGGAGCGGACGCTGAAGAGCCACGCCGAAACGCTCGACCACCTGGCGACCCCGGTCGCGATCTTCGACGGCGACCAGCGCCTGCAGTTCTATAACCAGGCCTTCGTGACGCTGTGGCAGCTCGATATCGCATTCCTCGAGAGCAAGCCTGACAATGCCGAGCTTCTGGAGCGCCTGCGCGCCGCCAAGAAGCTGCCGGATCAGCTGAACTGGAAGACCTGGAAAGAGACCGCACTTTCGGTCTATCGCGCGCTCGATACGCAATCCGACCTCTGGCACCTGCCGAACGGCCAGACGCTGCGCGTCTTCGCGACCGCGCATCCGCAGGGCGGCGCCACCTGGGTGTTCGAGAACCTGACCGAACAGGTCGATCTCGAGACGCGTTACAACACGCTGGTGAAGGTTCAGGGCGAAACGATCGACCACCTGTCCGAAGGCGTGGCCGTGTTCGGCCCCGATGGGCGTATTCAGCTGTCGAACCCTGCTTTCCGCGCGCTCTGGGGCATTACCGAGGCGGAAGCAAAGCCGGGTATCCATATCCGGGCGCTGGGCGATGCCTGCGCGCCGTCCTACGACAAGCCCGATGGCTGGAAGACCTTCGCCGAGCTGATCACCAGCTTCGACGACGAGCGTCGCTCGAGCCAGGGCACGCTGGAGCTGTTCTCCGGCCTCGTGCTCGATTACGCCGTCATTCCGCTGCCGAACGCGCAGACGATGCTGACCTTCGTCAACATGACGGACAGCGTGCGTGCCGAACGCGCGTTGACGGAAAAGAACGACGCGCTGCGCAAGGCCGACGAGCTGAAGAACGATTTCGTCCAGCACGTGTCCTACGAGCTGCGCTCGCCGCTGACCAACATCATCGGCTTCACCGACCTGTTGCGCACGCCGGGACTTGGCGATCTTAACGAGCGGCAGGCAGAATATATCGACCATATCTCCACCTCCTCGTCGGTGCTGCTGACGCTGGTGAACGACATTCTCGACCTCGCGACGGTCGATGCCGGCATCATGCGGCTGAACTATTCGGAGATCGACCTCGGCGACCTGCTCGACGACGTCTCGATTCAGATCGCCGACCGGCTGCAGGAAAGCGGCGTGACGCTGGAGATCACCGCGCCGGCACGGCTCGGATCGATCATCGCCGACCCGCAGCGCCTGAAGCAGATCCTGGTCAAGCTTTTGTCCAATGCCGCGAATTTTTCGCCGGAGGGCGCCTCGATATCGCTGGCCTGCCAGCGCGAGGGGACGGATTTCGTCTTCAGCGTGACCGATCAAGGCCCCGGCATCTCGCAAGAGATGATCTCGACCGTCTTCGATCGCTTTGCGACTGGCGCGAAGAGCGGCAAGCGCGGTGGTGCCGGTCTCGGCCTGTCGATCGTCGACAGCTTCGTCAACCTTCATAACGGCCAGGTCGTCATCGACAGCCAGCCGGGCAAGGGAACGACGGTCATTTGCCGGATTCCTTCGGCCAACCTCCCCTCCTACGCCGCCGCCGAATGACGACAAGCGCGCCTGTCATCTCGCTTTTCCTGGAAGACGAGGCAGCGACCGACCGTCTTGGCGAGGATCTGGCGCTGGCGCTGAAGCCGGGCGATTGCCTCGCGCTATCGGGTGATCTCGGTGCCGGCAAGTCCTCGCTGTCGCGGGCGCTCATTCGCGCGATTGCCGACGACGCGGAGCTCGAAGTCCCGAGCCCGACCTTCACGCTCGTGCAATCCTACGAGCTGCGCATTCCCGTCGCGCATTTCGATCTCTACCGGCTGGGCGATGCCGCGGAACTAACTGAGCTCGGTTTCGACGAGGCGCTGCAGAGCGGGATCTGCCTGGTGGAATGGCCGGAGATGGCCGAGAGCGAGCTGCCGGATGACCGGATCGTGCTGACGCTGACGCATGAGGGCACGGGGCGCCGGGCGACGATTGCCGCGCCAGACAAGCAGGCTGCGCGGATCAACCGCGTGCTCGCCATTCGCGCCTTTCTCGCAGCTGCCGGCTACCCGCTTGCCAAGCGCCGGTTTCTTACCGGCGATGCGTCGCTACGCGCCTACGAGGCGATCTATCCCGACGACGGTATGCGCCGTATCCTGATGGACTGGCCGCCGCTGCCGGAAGGCCCGCCCGTGCTCGATGGCAAGCCCTATCCGAAAGTGGCGCATATAGCCGAGAACGCCTATCCCTTCGTCGCTATCGCCGACGTATTGCGCGAGCGCGGCTTCGCGACGCCGCTGATCCAAGACGTCGATTACGAGCAGGGAATCCTGCTGATCGAGGATCTCGGCAGCGATGGGGTTCTCGACGAGAGCGGCCAGCCGATCGCCGAGCGGTATATCGAAAGCGTCGCATGCCTCGCGGCCCTGCATGCGCAGTCGGTCCCGCAGGATATCCGCGTCACCGACGGCCACGTGCACCACATCCCGGATTTCGACCGCACGGCCATGAAAATGGAAGTGCGCCTGGTGCTCGACTGGCATCTGCCGTGGAAACGCGATGGGGCGCCGGTCACCGATGCGGAGCGCAACGAATACCTGGCGATCTGGGACGCGCTGATCGACCAGCTTGATGCGGCCGAGAAGAACCTGCTGCTGCGCGATTTTCATTCACCCAACATCATCTGGCGCGAAGACGAGACCGGCGTAAAGCGGGTCGGTCTGATCGACTTCCAGGATGCGATGATAGGGCCGACGGCCTACGATCTCGCCTCGATCGCCCAGGATGCGCGCGTGACCATCGAGCCCGATCTCTTCGACCGGCTGATGGAGCACTACCTGTCTCTGCGCCGCGCGCAGGGCGGATTCGACCAGGCGGGCTTCCTGAAAAGCTGGGCGATCATGTCGGCGCAGCGCAATTGCAAGCTCGCCGGGCTGTGGGTTCGGCTGATGCGGCGCGACGGAAAACCTGGCTATATGAAGCACATGCCGCGCACGCTCTCCTACTTGAGCGTGGCGCTTCAGCATGAAACGCTTGCCCCCTTGCGCGAGTGGTGCGTAAGGACTGGAATAGTCACCAGCGAATCATAAGTTTCGGACGATATGACCATCAAACAAGCCATGGTGCTGGCTGCCGGTCTCGGCACCCGCATGCGCCCGATTACCGATACGATCCCCAAGCCGCTGGTGAAAATCGACGGCAAGGCGATGATCGACTATGCGCTGGATTCGCTGGCAGAAGCAGGCGTCGAGAAGGCGGTGGTCAATGTGCACCATCACGCCGACCAGATGCTCGACCATCTCAGCCGCTACAAGGCGCTCGAGATCATCATCTCCGACGAACGCGCCGGGCTGATGAACAATGGTGGTGGCCTGGCGAAGGGCTTGAAGCTGCTCGATCGCGGTCCTGTATTCGTCACCAATGCTGATCTCTTCTGGATCGGCGAGCGGCCGGAGAGCCCGAGCAACCTCCGACGCTTAGCCGGATTCTTCGATGCGGACCGGATGGACATGGCGATGCTGTGCGTCAATCTTGAAGACACGACAGGGCATAACGGCAAGAACGACTTCAACCGCGATGAGGAAGGCCGGCTGAGCCGTGTTCGCGCCGATGGTCCGGACCCCGTGGTCTATGCCGGGGCGATTGCCATGCAGACAGCGTTTCTCGACGACGCGCCTGCCGACGCCTTCAACCTCAACATCTATTTCGACAAGGCTATCGCGCGCGGCCGGCTCTACGGCATGATGCTCGAGGGACATTGGCTGACCGTCGGCACGCCCGAGGCGATCGGCGACGCGGAAGAGACGATCCGGCGTTACCGGGCGTTGGCATAGGTCATGAGCGAGCGGCACCAGCCCAGGGTTCTGACAATACCGGGAGGGCTGCCCTTTCTCGCGACCCTGGCAGAGACGCTCTGCGACGGACGGCTGACGCCGCTGTTTCGCCATGACCCCGCCGATCCCCTATCGCTCTCCAAGGTGACCATCTATCTGCCAACGCGGCGCGCCGTGCGCGTGCTGCGCTCGGAATTCGTCGATCTGCTCGGCGGACGGTCCGCGATCCTGCCCATCATCCGGCCGCTTGGTGAGACGGATGACGATAGCGGCTATTTCGACGAAGCGCTGCCGGCGACGCTCGATCTCGCGCAGCCGCTTTCCAACACCGCACGCCTCCTGGAACTGGCCCGACTGATCCTGGCTTGGCGCAACAAGCTGCCGGAGATCGTTCGCAGCATTCATTCTGATTCGCCGCTCGTCGCGCCCGCCAGCCCGGCCGACGCGATCTGGCTTGCTAGAAACCTGGCCGAACTGATCGATTCTATCGAGACCGAGGATCGCGACTGGAGCGAACTTTCGACGCTGAGCGCGAGGGATCATGCGCTGTGGTGGCAGCTGACAGCGGAGTTCCTGCAGATCGCCAGCGCCTTCTGGCCGGAACGCCTGAACGAGCTCGGCAAATCCTCGCCCGCTCGGCACCGCAACGCAATCCTGAGAGCTGAAGCCAACCGCATCGCGACGATGCCCGAAAGCGGGCCCATCATCATCGCCGGCTCAACCGGTTCAGTGCCGGCAACGGCTGATCTAATCGCGGCGGTGGCGGCGCGGCGTGAGGGCGTCATCGTGCTGCCCGGCCTCGACGTCGGCATGCCGGATGAGCACTGGCGGATGGTCGCCCCCGATATGGCCGATGCCGCGAGCCGCAGCCATTCGCAATATGGCTTGGCGCAGCTCCTGAAGCGCCTGAGCCTAACGCGCGAGGATGTTTCGACACTTGCTAGCGCGCCCGACGCGCTTGCGGTGCGCGCGCAGATCCTCTCGCATGCGCTGTCTCCATCCGAGGCGACCAGCGATTGGAGCCGGTGGAAGACGACGCTTTCGGAGAGCGATATCGCCGCGGCCTTCGCCGATGTATCGCTGATCGAAGCGGGCAACGAGCGCGAAGAGGCGACGGCGATCGCCATTGCGCTTCGGCTGGCATTGGAGCAACCGGGCAAGGACGGCGAAAGCCGCGCGGCGCTGATTACGCCGGACCGCAACCTCGCCCGCCGCGTGATGGCAGAGCTATCACGCTTCGGCATCGTTGCCGACGACTCCGCCGGTACGCCGCTTGCGGCGATGCCGCAGGGAACTCTGCTGCAGTTGCTGCTCGAAGCGGCGCTGCGACCGGGCGATCCGGTGGCGATCGTCAGCCTGCTGAAGCATCCACTGGCGCGGTTCGGGCTGGAGCGCGGCGCGCTCTCCGAGGCGGTGGCTGCGCTCGAATTGCTGGCCTTGCGCGGCGGCGTGGCGGAGGTCGATATCAGCGCGCTTGGGCCGCTGCTCGAACATCAACTCTCCGAGCAGGCGCTCGACCGGCATGCGCCGCATTGGCGCAAGGCCCTTCCCGTCCACGCAATCGATCTGGCGCGCGATCTTGCCCGCCGGGTCGGCGAGGCGACCGAACCGCTCGCTTCCGCTCTGGTGCGCCACGACACCGCGAGCCGCGGCCTGACCACACGCTTCACGCTCTCCGACTGGGCCGATCGCACCGGCCGCGCCATCGAGGCGGTCGCGCGCGACGAGAAGGGTGATCTCTCCGGGCTGTGGTCCGGCGAGGCAGGCGACACGCTGGCGACCTTGCTTGGCGAGGTGATCGGCACCGACGGCCAGATCGAGGCGGATGGGGCGCAGTGGATCGATATCATGGCGGCGCTCTCGGCCGGACAGGCGGTGAAGCCGCAAGCGCTGAGCCATCCCAGGCTCTTCATCTTCGGCACGTTGGAAGCCCGCCTGCAGAGCGTCGATACGCTGATCCTCGGCGGCTTGAACGAGGGGTCGTGGCCAGGCCAGACGGCCAACAATCCCTTCATCTCGCGGTCGATGAAGACTGAGATCGGCCTTGAGCCGCCGGAGCGCCGCATCGGCCAGCTGGCGCATGACTTCGAGATGGCCAACGGGACGCGGCATCTCGTCTATACGCGCGCACTGCGCAAAGGCTCGACGCCCACCGTCGCCTCGCGCTGGCTGCAGCGGCTGATGGCTTTCTGCGGGAAGAGTTTCGAAGCCACGCTGAAGGATCGGGGCGAGCAGTTCGTGCATTGGGCGGGTCTGCTGGACGAGGGCCAGCGGCAAGCGCCGGCGCAACGACCGAGCCCGACGCCGCCGCGCGAGGTGCAGCCGAAATCCTACTCGTTCAGCGAGGTCGGCCGGCTTCGGCGTGACCCCTATGCGATCTATGCGCGCCGCGTTTTGAAGCTCGACGCCGTCGATGCCTTCAACCGTGACCCGGGGGCTGCCGAGCGCGGGACGCTCTATCACAAGATCATCGACAGGTTCATCCGCGAGAGCAACATCGCCGGCACGCCTGACGGAACGGCGGCGATGGAGCGCATCCTTACCGAGCTGTTCGACATGGAGCAGCTGCCGGCGCATATCGATGCCGTCTGGCGGCCGCGTTTCCGCGAGGTGGCGCGCTCGTTCCTCGCCTGGGAAGCGGAGCGGCGGCCGGGGCTTCAGCGGACACTCACCGAAGTGCGCGGCGCCATGCAGCTCGAGCAGGTCGATATCCGGCTTAGCGGCGTTGCCGACCGGATCGACATCACCGGGCCGCACTCCGCCGATCTGATCGACTACAAGACGGGCTACAACCCCTCGCCCGCGCAGGCGCGCGCGCTGCTTGATCCGCAGCTGGCGCTGGAGGCCGAGGTGTTGAAGGCCGGCGGGTTCATGGATACGGGCAAGCTGGTGCCGCAGGATCTGCTCTATGTGCGGCTGCGGCCGGGAAGCCGGTTCCAGGTCGATACCGTCAATAACGAATTCTCGGCGCGCAGCGACAAGGCTAAATCGGCGATCGAGCTTGCTGGCGATTCGATCGATCAGCTGGTGAAATTCGTGGCCCTGCTGCAATCCGGCGAGAAGGGTTTCACCTCGCGGCTTATTCCCGCGCAGCAATTCGAGTTCGGCGGCGATTACGATCACCTTGCGCGCGTCTCGGAGTGGTCGACGGCCGAAAGCGATGAGGCCAGCAATGATGAGTGACGAAACGGCACTGCCTGAGGGCGACGACCCGCACGATTGGACCAGCTGGACGACGGTGCAGCAATCGATCGCATCCGACCCGCGCCGATCGGCCTGGGTTTCGGCCAATGCCGGATCGGGCAAGACGCACGTCCTGACACAGCGGGTGATCCGGTTGCTGCTATCTGGCGCCCGGCCCTCGGCGATCCTTTGCCTGACCTATACGAAGGCGGCTGCCTCCGAAATGTCGAACCGCGTGTTTGATCGGCTGGCCGAATGGGCTGTTCTCTCAGACGAGGAGCTCAGCAAGCGCATTGCCCAGATCGAGGGGACGCCGCCCGACTTCCTCAAGCTCGCGGAGGCGCGCAGGCTTTTTGCCAAGGCGCTGGAGACGCCCGGCGGGTTGAAGATCCAGACCATCCACGCCTTCTGCGAAGCGCTGCTGCATCAGTTTCCGCTGGAGGCAAACGTGGCAGGGCACTTTTCGGTGCTCGACGACCGGGCAGCCGCGACGCTGCTTGCCGACGCGCGGCGCTCGCTGCTGACGGCGACGACGCCCGAGGAAGACAAGGCGCTGGCGGATGCCTTCTCTTATGTTCTCAACCTTGGCGACGAATCCGGGCTGGAAACGCTGCTTGGTGAGATCGTCGCCAACCGCAATGCGATCAAGGCTTTCACCCAGGCCGCAGAGCAGAATGGCGGCCTCGACAATGTCTTGCGGGCGGAGCTCGGTCTTTCCGAAGGTGACACGGAGCTGGCGATCGCCGGGCAATACTGGCCGCTGCCGGGTTTGGCCGGCGGCACGCTCAGCCTCTATCTGGAGCTTGCGGACAGCAAGGGCGGCGCCAAGGCGCAGGACGTGGCTTCCGCGCTTAAGAGTGTTGTGCGGGAAACGGATATCCTTCGCCGGATTCCAACACTGGAAAAGATCTTTCTCACCGCCAAGGGCGAACCGAAAGCGAATGGGCAGTTCACCGTGAAGGCGATGCTGGCGCAGGCGCCGGAGCTTACCGATGCGATTGCCGCGGCCCGTGCGCATGTGGCTGCCTGCCGCGACCGGCTGAAGATCGTGCGCATGTTCGACGCCACGCGCGCCGCCCTTGTGCTCGCCGACAGGCTCAATCGGGACTACGACGATCTCAAGAAGCAGCGAAGCCAGCTCGACTTCGAAGATCTGATCACCCGCACCGCCGATCTCCTGAACAAGAGCGATGTCGGACCGTGGATCCACTACAAGCTGGATCAGGGTATCGACCACATTCTCGTCGACGAGGCGCAGGATACCAGCCCGATCCAGTGGAGCGTGATCCAATCGCTGGCGGAGGATTTCTTCTCCGGCGAAAGCGCGCGCGACGTGGTGCGCACGCTATTTGCCGTCGGCGACGAGAAGCAGTCGATCTATTCGTTTCAGGGCGCGCGACCCGAACGTTTCTCGGAAGAAAGCCGGCGCACGCGGCAACGCGTTTCGCAGAGCGGTCGGGATTTCTCCTCGGTTCGATTGCCGCTCTCTTTCCGATCGACCTCCGACGTGCTTGCCGCCGTCGACCACATATTCACGCCGCCCGACAATGCGCGCGGACTGAGCGCCGGTGGCGAGCCGGTGGTGCATCGCTCCAACCGTATCGGCCACCCCGGCGCCGTCGATCTCTGGGAGATGATTGCGCCTGAGGTCGCGATCAAGGACGAGGACTGGACGGCGCCGTTCGATGCGACGCCGGAAAGCGCGCCGGCCGCCATTCTGGCGCGACGCATGGCGCATACGATCGACATGATGGTCGGCAAGAAGACGATCATCGAAAAGGGCAAGGAGCGGCTGATCGAGGCCGGCGACATTCTGGTCCTGGTGCGCAAGCGCGACGCGTTCGTCAACGCGCTCACGCGCGCGCTGAAGCGGCGCGGCAATATTCCTGTTGCCGGTGCCGACCGGTTGCGGCTCACCAGCCACATCGCGATCCAGGATCTGGTCGCGCTCGGCCGCTTCCTGCTCTTGCCGGAAGACGACCTTTCGCTGGCGGCCGTTATGAAAAGCCCGCTTTTCGATCTCAACGAAGACGACATCTTCGCGGTGGCGGCGCTGCGCGGCGACGGCCAAAGCGTGTGGGCGCATCTGCAGGCCTATGCGGCAGATGGCAATGAGCGTCTTGGCGCGGTGGTGCAGCGGCTTCGGCTGTTTCTCGAGGAATCGAAGAGCCTCCCGGTTCACGACTTCTACGCCCGCGTGCTTGGCGTTCATGGCGGGAGACGTCAATTTCTCGCGCGGCTGGGGACCGAGGCGAGCGACATTCTCGACGAGTTCCTCACCTTCACGCTTGACCACGAGACCGCCGCCCTGCCCGGCCTGCAGTCTTTTATCTCAACGCTTGAGCTTGAGGCCCCCGTCGTCAAGCGCGAGCAGGACAAGGGCCGCAACGAGGTCAGGATCATGACCGTGCACGCCTCGAAGGGGCTTGAGGCGCCGATCGTGTTTCTGGTCGATGGCGGCTCCAAGGCATTCACGCATTCGCATATGCCGAAGCTGAGACTTCTGGAGCAGAGCGGCGAGCGGCCGCCGCTGCCGGTCTGGGTGCCGCTCGGCGATCTCAGCAATTCGCTGACACAGGCCGACGCCGCACGTATTCAGGTGCTGGCGGAAGAGGAATATCGCCGGCTTCTCTACGTGGCGATGACGCGCGCCGCCGATCAATTGATTGTCTGCGGCTACAGGGGCGTGCGGCTCAACACCGACACCTGGCATGCGATGATTACGGCTGCGATGGACGACAGCCATCCGCATGTCGAAGCCGCCACTTTCTCCGGGCCAGATGGCGACTGGCAGGGCGTCGAATGGCGCGTGCCGACGATGGAGCGGATGTTCGAGCGTGCCGACCATGTCGAGCAGACCGCCGCCCGTGATGCCCTGCCCTTCGACCTCAATCGCCCGCTGCCACCGCAGAAGAAGCTACCTCGACCCCTTAGCCCTTCCGGGGCCGGAACGATCATCGACGAAGAGGCCGACAATCTTCTCGTGGCCTCGCCGCTCTTCACCGACAAGCCGAAATCCGACCGCGCGCTGCAAAAAGGCCGCCTGCTGCACCGGATGCTGCAGACCTTGCCCGAGATACCGCTTTCGGAACGCGCGGACGCCGCCAGACGCTATGTCGAGCGTGCGGCCCGTTTCTGGCCGCAGGATGAGCGCGACAGGTTAATCGATTCGGTTCTGAAACTATTGGACGTGGCGGATCTGCAGCCGGTATTCGACGCTCATGCGCAGGCGGAAGTCTCGATCATGGGGACGCTTACGCTCGGCGGGCGTGACTATGCTGTCTCGGGTCGCGTCGACCGGCTGGCGGTGCTCGACGACCGTGTGGTCATCCTCGACTACAAGACCAATCGCGTGCCGCCGGAGACGGCAGCGGCCATTCCCTTCGCGCATCGGGCGCAGCTTGCCATCTACCAGACGATCATGGCGCCGCTCTATCCCGGCAAGCGGATCGATTGCGTGCTGGTCTATACCGAGAACGGCTCCGTGCACACGCTGACGCCTGAGGCCATGGCATTGGCGCTTGCACAGCTCAAAACAAAGTGAAATACCGGTCATTGAAATCCCGCCGGCGCACCATCACATGTGCTTCAACAGGAATCCTTTAAAGGAGCGGCCTTATGGCTACCGTGAAAGTCGATATCAATAATTTCCAGGCTGAAGTTCTGGAATCCGCAGAACCCGTCGTTGTCGATTTCTGGGCTGAATGGTGCGGCCCGTGCAAGATGATCGCTCCGAGCCTCGAAGAACTCGCCGTCGAGTTCCAGGGCAAGGTGAAGGTTGCCAAACTCAACATCGACGAAAATCCTGAGCTCGCCGCCCAGTTCGGCGTGCGCTCGATCCCGACGCTTGCCATGTTCAAGGCTGGCGAAGTTGCCGACATCAAGGTTGGCGCTGCTCCGAAGACCGCTCTTTCGAGCTGGATTTCCAGCGCAGCCTGATCGTTCAGGACAATAGAATGAAAAAAGCCCGGTCGATGCCGGGCTTTTTTCATTTGGGGGGTGTGCCGTTGTCGGCAAGGACGTCGCCGACCAGGTAGAGCGATCCGCCAATCAGAATGCGTGGCGGCTGTTCGCGCTCGAAGGCTGTGTCTCGGATCGCTTCCAGTGCTTCGCCGACCGTGGACATCGGTTCGGCAACCAGACCGGCGTCATAGGCGGCGTTGGCGAGGATGACGGGGTCGATCATCGCGTCGCTTCCGCGAATGGGCACACAATAGACCTTTTCCGCCAGGCCTTTGAATGCGTTGAAATAGCCGATCGGGTCCTTGGTGTTGATCATGCCGATAATGAGGAAGAGCGGGCGCGGCTGCTTTTCCTCGAAATTGGCCATGGCTTCGGCGATGACTTCGCCGGCACCGGGATTATGGCCGCCATCGACCCAGATCTCGGCACCCGATGGCGCGCTTGCCATCAGTTTGCCATCGCTCAATTTCTGCAGGCGGCCCGGCCATTCGACCGTGGCCATCGCCTTCTCCATCATCGCTTCGGTGACGGTGAAGCCCGCGGCCTTGACGGCGCGGATGGCGGCTGCGGCGTTGGCATATTGATGGCGGCCGGGGAGCCTCGGCAGCGGCAGGTCGGCTAGGCCGAATTCGTCCTGATAGACGAGCCGGCCATATTCCTCATGCGCCATGAAATCCTGGCCGAAGGCGGCGGTCGGGCAACCGAGACGCTCGGCGGTGGAGATCAGCACGTCGAGTGCTGCATCATATTCCTGCTTGCCGATGACGACAGGCCGCTTGCGCTTCATGATGCCGGCCTTCTCAGCGGCGATCAGTTCGACGCTGTCGCCGAGATAGGGCTGGTGATCGAGCGAGATCGGCATGATGACCGACACGGCGGGGTCGGAAATGACGTTGGTGGCATCGAAACGGCCGCCAAGGCCGACTTCGATGATGGCCGCGTCGGCCGGATGCTCGGAGAACAGGATGAAGGTGACCGCCGTCAGGATTTCAAAAACGGTGATCTTCTGGCCGGCATTGGCGGCGGCGACCCGGCGCAGCGCGTCTGCAAAGACCGCGTCATCGACGAGCTTACCGCGTCCGCCCTCGACGCCGATGCGATAGCGCTCGTGCCAGTTGACGAGGTGCGGCGAAGTGTGGACGTGGGCGCTATAGCCGCCCGCTTCCAGAAGCGCGCGGCAGAAGGCGGTGACGGAGCCCTTGCCATTCGTGCCCGCCACATGGATGACCGGCGGCAACTTCTTTTGCGGATCGCCGAGAACGGCAAGCAGGCGGGTAATGCGATCCAGCGACAGATCGAAGCCCTTGGGATGCAATCCCATGAGCTTGTCGATTTCCTGTGCTGCTTCGCTCACCGCGGTCTGACCTCTGGGTATCATCGCTCAACCCGCCCGTGATGTTTGCGGTCAGGCGCTTGCGGCGATCGCAAGCGTGCCGTTGTTTTCGTTGGCAACGGCAGCCGGCTTCTTCGTCAGGATCTTCAGGACACGCGCGAGCGTATCAGGAATGTCATGACGCTTGACGACCATGTCGACCATGCCGTGCTCGAGCAGGTATTCCGACGTCTGGAAGCCTTCCGGCAGCTTTTCGCGGATGGTCTGCTCGATGACGCGCTTGCCGGCGAAGCAGATTTCGGCGCCGGGCTCGGCCATGTGGATATCGCCGAGCATGGCGTAGGAAGCGGTGACGCCGCCGGTCGTCGGGTTTGTCAGCACGACGATGTAGGGCTGTCCGGCTTCCTTCAGCATGTCGACTGCAACGGTGGTGCGCGGCAGCTGCATCAGCGAGAGGATGCCTTCCTGCATGCGGGCGCCGCCTGATGCCGGGAACATGACCAGCGGGCACTTCTCGGCGATGGCGCGCTCGAAGGCCTTTACGATCGCTTCACCGGCAGCGATGCCGAGCGAGCCGCCCATGAAGTTGAACTCATGCACGACGGCGACGAGCTTCAGGCCGCGAACCTTGCCGACGCCGGCAACGATCGTGTCTTCCTGGTCGGTCTTGATGCGGCTATCGCGCAGGCGGTCCGTGTACTTCTTGGAATCGCGGAACTTCAGCGGATCCTGGGCGACCTTCGGCTGGATCAGCGCTTCATAGGCGCCGTCGTCGAAGAGATCGGTGAGACGAGCCTTGGCCGGCATCTTCATGTGATAGCCGGAAGCCGGGATGACCCACTTGTTGTCTTCGAGATCCTTATGGAAGACCATTTCGCCCGTTTCCGGGCACTTGATCCAGAGGTTCTCCGGCACTTCGCGGCGGCCCAGCATGGAATTGATGCGGGGGCGAACGTAGTTGGTGATCCAGTTCAAGTCGAAAACTCCTGATTAACTCTTGCCAATGTGGGAAAACTATTCGGCAGCAACAAGGCGCGCCGAACGTGTTCCCGATGACAGCCCGCGAACGAGCGTTGCGACAGCCTGTACGGTATCGGCTGTCGCCTTCCCGTCCTTGGTCAGGCTGAGGGCTACCTGATTGACGATTGCCGTGCCGACGACGACGCCATCGGCAGACGCGCCGATGACCTTCGCGTGATCGGCCGTCTTGACGCCGAAGCCGACGCAGACCGGCAGATCGGTGTGGTTCTTGATGCGCTTGACGGCGCCGGCGACCAGCGTCGGATCCGGCAGCGCCGAGCCGGTGATGCCGTTCATCGACACGTAATACACGAAGCCGGAGGTGTTTTTGAGAACGACCGGCAGGCGCTTTTCATCGGTGGTCGGGGTGGCCAGCCGAATGAAATTGATGCCCTTGCGCAGTGCCGGGATGCAGAGTTCGTCATCCATTTCCGGCGGCAGGTCGACAACGATCAGGCCGTCGATGCCGGCTTCCAGGGCGTCGTCGAGAAACTGTTCGACGCCGTGTACGTAGATCGGGTTGTAGTAGCCCATAAGGACGATCGGCGTGTCGTTGTCGGTCTTGCGGAAATCGGCTGCGAGCTGCAGCGTCTTCTTCAGCGTCTGTCCGGCCTTCAGCGCGCGCTGGCCGGCCATCTGGATCGCCGGGCCATCGGCCATCGGATCGGAAAAGGGCATGCCGAGCTCGATGATATCGGAGCCCGCTTCGGGCAGCGCCTTCATGATGCCGAGCGACGTGTCGTAATCGGGATCACCGCCCATGAAATAGGTGACCAGCGCCGGGCGGCCTTCTGCCTTCAGAGCGGCAAAGCGTTTGTCCATACGTGTGGTCATGACTTATGCACCCATTCCCAGAATCTTGCCGACGGTGAAGATGTCCTTGTCGCCACGACCGGACAGGTTCATCAGGATGATCTCGTCCTTACCCATCTTCGGCGCGCGCTTGATGACTTCGGCCAGCGCATGCGAGGGCTCGAGCGCCGGGATGATACCTTCAAGGCGCGTCAGCGTCTGGAAGGCTTCGAGCGCTTCGTGGTCCATGATCGGCACGTATTCGACGCGGCCGATATCGTTCAGATAGGAGTGCTCAGGGCCGATACCGGGATAATCGAGACCGGCCGAAATCGAGTGGCCTTCCTTGATCTGGCCGTCGCGATCTTGCAGCAGATAGGTGCGGTTGCCGTGAAGAACGCCCGGCGAGCCCGCGGTGATCGAGGCGCAATGCTCGTCGCCCTGAAGGCCCTTGCCGCCGGCTTCGACGCCGACGATCTTGACGCTGGCGTCATCGAGGAAGGAATGGAAAATGCCGATCGCATTCGAGCCGCCACCGACGGCCGCAACGACGAGATCAGGCAGGCGGCCTTCGGCTTCGAGCATCTGCTCCTTGGCTTCCGCGCCGATCACGGCCTGAAAATCGCGGACCATCTCGGGATAGGGATGCGGGCCGGCGGCCGTTCCGATCAGGTAATAGGTGTCGTCGACATTGGTGACCCAGTCGCGCAGCGCCTCGTTCATAGCATCCTTGAGCGTGCCGTGGCCAGCGGTGACCGGCTTCACTTCGGCGCCCAGGAGCTTCATGCGGAACACGTTCGGCGCCTGACGCTCGACATCGGTCGCGCCCATGTAGACGACGCAGGGGAGACCGAAGCGCGCGGCGACGGTTGCCGAGGCAACGCCGTGCTGGCCGGCACCGGTTTCCGCGATGATGCGGGTCTTGCCCATGCGCTTGGCAAGCAGGATCTGGCCGATGCAGTTGTTGATCTTGTGCGAGCCGGTGTGGTTCAGCTCTTCACGTTTGAAATAGATCTTGGCGCCACCGAGTTCGGCGGTCAGGCGCTCGGCGAAATAGAGCGGGCTCGGGCGGCCGATATAATGCGTGCCGAGATGCTTCAACTCCGCCTGGAATTCCGGATCGGTCTTGGCCTTGTCCCACTCGTCCTGCAGCTCCAGGATCAGCGGCATCAGCGTTTCGGCGACAAAGCGGCCGCCGTAAATGCCGAAGCGGCCATCCTCATCGGGACCGGAGCGGAATGAATTGGGTTTTGGGGTCTCGTTCACTATCAACTCCCTGAGGCCATTTCAGGCCGGCAAGCCTGCTCGACCGCATCGAAAAACTCATCAATCAGTGCGACGCTTTTCACGCCGGGCGCGCTTTCCAGGCCTGAGGACGCATCGAGCCCCGGCGCCTTGGTGATGGCAAGCGCTTCGGCGATGTTGTCCTTGTTCAGGCCACCGGAAAGCATGTAATCCACGGTGCCGTCAAGCCAGCTGAGCAGCGTCCAGTCAAAGGACACGCCATTGCCGCCGGGCAATTCCGATCCCTTCGGCGGCTTCGCATCGAAGAGGAAACGATCAGCGATACCAATATAGGCCTCGACGCGCTTCAGATCATCGGCGGTGCGGATCGAAAACGCCTTCATAACGGGCAAAGCGTACACGGCCTTTATGGTCAAAACGCGCTCGGGGCTCTCGTCACCGTGAAGCTGAAGAATATCCGGCCTCAACGTGGCGACGATCTCGTCGAGATCATCATTGGTCGGATTGACCACCACGGCAACGATCTTGGCGCGGCCGCGCACCCGGTCAGCCAACTCGGCGGCATCATCGGGCTCGATATAGCGCGGGCTCTTTTCGAAGAAGATGAAGCCGATATGGGTCGCGCCGCGCGTCACCGCGCGATCGATCGCTTCGGCCGTTTTCAGGCCGCAGATTTTGATATCCGGTTTCATGGCAGCGAAGTGACACGAAAAAGGCCGTGAGTCGAGCCAATTCCGAGTGCTGCGATATTTTGAACCGTGGTTTGTTGGCGGGGGCTTATCAGTCGAAGTCGATCGCGTGCAGCAGGCTGCCGTGCCGCTTTAGCCAGGATTTCGCATCTTCCATGCCAGGGCAGAGCTTCTTGCACAGCGCCCAGAAGTGGGGACCGTGGTTCATCTCCTTGAGATGGGCGACTTCGTGGGCGGCGAGATAATCGACGACGGAGGGCGGCGCCATGATGATCCGCCAGGAGAAGCTGAGGTTTCCCTCGGCCGAGCAGGAGCCCCAGCGGCTGCGCGTATCCTTCATCGAGATCGACTTGATCGGCGCCCGGATCGAATGCGCATGGAACTTTGCGAGCCGCTCCAGATCGGCCCGCGCTTCCTTCTTGAGGAATGTCGCGATGCGACGGCCGAGATGCTCCGGCATGCCGCTCACCCGCAGCACCGGCTTGCCATCGATGACGGTCGCCTCGGTCAGTCCGCGCAGGCTGCCCGTGTGCTGGATGCGATGGGACACGCCGCGAAACAGGATCGTGCCGCCATCGTGAAGGCCTGTGTCGGTCGAGAATTTCGCGAGCTTGGTCATGAGCCAGCCCTGGTGCCGGTCGAGGAAGGCATCGACATCGCGTCGCGCCAGACCGCTCGGGATCGTCATCTTCAGGGCGCGGCCGCCGGGCTCGATGCGCAGCGTGATGCGGGTTGCGCGCTCGTGCTGCTTGATCGTCAGCGGCATCAGCCGTCCGGCAACGTCGAGCGTGCGCGTCTCCGGCGGAGCCGGTTTGCGGACACTGCGTCGTGGCTTGGACAAGAGCGGGAACATCGGCATTTTCTATATGATTCGTCGCAATTCCGGTCAAAGAAAAACCGGCACCTGATGGTGCCGGCTGATGTTTTGATGCCGATCGCGGTTACGGCGCCTGATATTCGGCGACCGGACCGTTGTCGTCTCGCCTGGTGTTCTTGCGATCGCGCATGTAGCGGTCGAACTCGTCCTGGTCCTTGGCGCGGCGGAGCTCGCGCACATAGGTTTCGAAGTCCTCGCGCATTTCATCGAGCTTGCGGCGTTCTTCCTCGAGCCTGTCGAGCTCGGCCTTGCGCCAATCGTCGAAGGCGACATTGCCCGTGGTGAAGTGCGGGCGATAGCGGCCATGCGAACGTCGGCAGCCGGCGAAGAATCCATCGGCGGCACTATTGGCGTCGCGCTTGAAGCCGCGCAGACGCTCCCCGAAGATGATGTAGGCGAGCATGGCGAGACCCAGAGGCCAGAAAACCACGAAGCCGAGGATCATCAGGGCAATGGTAGCCGGAGTCCAATCCGGGCGAAGCAATGCTGACTGGTTCATCGTGCGGTATCCTCGCATTTTCGCGCCCGGCGAAATGCCGAACGCTGGAAATCGATGTGGTTACCGTTTGACACCGCTTCAAGACGATTTCCGCTCAAATCGGACAAGGCCTTGAAAGCGCAACGCTAATTCAGATGATGCTAAATCAGGTTGATTTGCCGCCCTTGATCACGCGCTTGACCGCCGGTTTTCCGGCGCGGCCATGCTCGCGGACGAAGTTGATAATGCGTGGCGCGATCTCGCGGCGGAAACGCGAGCCGTTGAAGACGCCGTAGTGGCCGACATCCGGCTGCAGGTAGTGCATGCGCATGTGGTCGGGGATGTTGGTACAAATGGTCTGCGCGGCTTTCGTCTGTCCGACGCCGGAGATGTCGTCGTTCTCGCCCTCGACGGTCAGAAGGGCCACGTTGCGGATCGCCGTGGGGTCGACCAGCTTGCCGCGATGCTCAAGTTCGCCCTTCGGAAGCGCGTGCTTGATGAAGACCTGATCGACGGTCTGCAGATAGAACTCGGCGGTCAGATCCATGACGGCGAGATATTCGTCGTAGAAGTCGCGATGCTTCTCGGCGGGCTCGCCATCGTTCTTCACCAAGTGCATGAAGAACTCTTTATGGGCGACAAGATGCCGGTCGAGGTTCATCGACATGAAGCCGGAGAGCTGCAGGAAGCCAGGATAGACCGGCCGCATGAAGCCCGGCTGCGGCCAGGGAACGTTCATGATCACGTTTTCGGCGAACCATTCCAGCGGCTTGTCCTTGGCCAGCTGGTTGACGGCGGTCGGGTTGATGCGGGTGTCGATCGGGCCGCCCATCAGCGTCATCGACGCCGGCGCCAGCGGATCGTTGGCCTCTTCCATGACGGCTGCGGCAGCGAGCACCGGCACGGAAGGCTGACAGACCGCGATCACGTGCGTGTCCGGTCCGAGGAAGTGCAGCATCTCGATGACGTAGTCGACATAGTCGTTGAAATCGAAGGTCCCGTCGGTCATCGGCACCATGCGGGCGTCGATCCAATCGGTGATGTAGATATCCGCGCTCGGCAGCAGTGCCTCGACCGTGCCGCGCAGCAGCGTCGCATAGTGCCCGGACATCGGGGCGACGATCAGGATGCGGGGGTCAGGAGCGTGAGCGGCCGGCAGATTGCGCGAGAAATGCAGCAGATTGCAGAAGGGCCGCGCCCAGACGACCTCTTCTCGAACCGCAACCTTCTTGTCGCCGACGACGGTCTCGGGCAGATCGAAGGACGGCTTGCCGTAGCGGCGCGTCGTGCGCTCGAACATCTCGAGCGCGGCGGCCATCGTCCGGCCCCAGGGGGTTTGGGACAGCGGATTGAGCGGGTTGGCATAGGCAAGCCGCATGATATCGGCCACGGCGCGGTAAGGCGCCATTGCGGCATGATTCATTTCATAAAGCTGGTAAAACATGAGATGCATCACCTTTCTTTCATCTGGAAGATGACGCCTGCTGAAAGGCATCGGACTCTTTCCAACGATGTGCTGGCATCTCAACGCACAGTAACAGGTTTTTGTTGCACAGCAACATGAGCGATCCGCACCGCAATAAAGAAATGCCGGGGATCCTCTCCCCGGCATGATGCTGCGCTCAAATGCTTAACACTCGCCAAACGCCTAGAGATCGGCCTGAAACGTCTGCTTCTGCGTGCCGAGACCTTCGATGCCGAGTTCGACAACATCGCCGGCCCGCAGGAAACGCGGCGGCTTCATGCCCATGCCGACGCCAGGAGGGGTGCCAGTCGAGATCACGTCGCCCGGATGCAGCGACATGAATTGGCTGAGATAGGAAACGACGAAGGCGACGCCATAGACCATGGTCTTCGACGAGCCGTTCTGCATGGTTTCGCCATTGACCTTGAGCCACATGCCGAGGTTCTGCGGATCGGGGATCTCGTCCTTGGTCACCAGCCATGGGCCGATCGGGCCGAAGGTGTCGCAGGACTTGCCCTTCGTCCATTGTCCGGCGCGCTCCGTCTGGAAGGCGCGCTCGGAGACGTCGTGCGAGACACAGTAGCCCGCGACGTAGTCGAGAGCGTCGGCTTCGCTGACATATTTCGCGGTCTTGCCGATGACGACGCCAAGCTCGACTTCCCAATCGGTCTTTTCGGAGCCGCGCGGGATGAGAACATTGTCATTCGGGCCGACGATGGCCGAGGTGGCCTTCATGAAGATGACGGGCTCGGGCGGCACCGCGGCGCCGGTTTCGGCGGCGTGGTCGGAGAAGTTGAGGCCGATGCAGATGAACTTGCCGGTGCCGGCAACGCAGGCGCCGATGCGACCGGGCTGAAGCTCGGGGAGGGTTTTGGGATCGAGCGCCGCAAGCTTGGCCAGACCTTCCGGCGAAATCGCGGCGCCCGCGATATCGGATACATGGCCGGACAGATCCCTGATCTTGCCGTCGGCATCCAGCATTGCCGGCTTTTCCTGGCCGATCTCTCCAACGCGCATGAGCTTCATCGAATATCCTCCTCAGCGTGAGCCATGTTTCCATCACCTATGAACGAATTATTCACGGGTGTCATTACGGCTTTTCGTGCGAGCGGTACGCTCGTTTAAAAGTCCGGCAAAAATCCGGGCAATGGGCCACTGTCTTTCCGGCGCGTGGTGCCCACATATCTTGACGGACGCATAAGAGTGACAAGACTGCGTTTGCCGAGGAGACCCCGGCACGGCGCCACCAACCATCGGAAAGATCATGACAAAGAGCAACAGCCGCGAATCCCAATACCCGATCGAGCCGATCTTTCTCGACCGCTGGTCGCCCCGCGCCTTTACCGGCGAGATCATTGATGAGGCCAACCTGCTAACCGTGCTGGACGCCGCGCATTGGGCGCCCTCCTCCGCCAACCAGCAGCCGTGGCGCTTCATCTACACGCTGAAGGGCTCCGACGACTGGGACAAATTCGTATCGCTTCTGGTCGATTCCAATCAGGAATGGGCGAAGAATGCGTCTGCACTGATCTTCGTCGTGTCGAAGGGGTTCAGCGGCGACTTTTCCGAGGGGCGCAAGAGCTATACGCACTCCTTCGATGCCGGCACCGCCTGGGGCTATCTGGCGCTGCAGGCCAAGCTCTACGGCTTTTATGCACACGGTATGGGCGGCATCAAGCATGACGAAATCCGCGACACATTCGCCATTCCGGACGGCTACCGCGTGGAAGCAGGAATTGCGTTCGGGCGCCTTGCCGACAAGAGCGTGCTTTCGGAGCGCAACCAGGAGCGTGAATTCCCCAGCCAGCGCAAGCCGCTCGCCGAAGTCGCCTTCAAAGGTAAATTCGTAGCCGGATAATGGCGCAACAAAAAACGGCCCCGCGGCTGGTGAGCCGCAGGGCCGTTTTTCGATAAATACATCTCGATCAGATGTCGAGATTGGCGACGTTGAGCGCGTTTTCCTGGATGAATTCGCGGCGCGGCTCGACCTCATCACCCATGAGGCGGGCGAAGAGGCCATCCGCATCCGTGGCGTCGCTGACGCGCACCTGCAGCAGAGAGCGAACGTTCGGATCGAGCGTGGTTTCCCAAAGCTGCTCGGCGTTCATTTCGCCAAGGCCCTTGTAGCGCTGCATGGTCAAGCCCTTGCGGCCGCTTGCGAAAACGGCTTCCAGCAGTTCGCGTGCACCCGACAGTTCCAGGTTACCGTCGCGCCGCGTCAGCTTCGGCGGCGTCTGGTAGATTTCCTTCAGGCGAGACGACATCTGGTCGATCAGGCGGGCATCCTGCGAGCCGATCAACGCCATGTCGAGAACCACGACCTCCTTGACGCCACGAACCATGCGCTCGAGACGCAGGCCGCCTTCGCTCGTCAGGCCGCCTTCCCAGCCACGCTCGGTTTCCTCGGCGATGACGTCGAGGCGACGTGCGACTTCGGCCACCAGTTCCTGGGCACGGGCGCCATCGCTGATCGCTTCGGCGTTGAGCGCGCCGGCGATGGCTGCCTGTTCGACGACCGCGCGATTGTAGCGCGAATGTAGGTTATCAAGCAGCGCGCGCAGGCGAAGCGCATCGACGATGACTTCGCGCAGATCCTGACCGACGCGGACTTCGCCGCTGCCGAGCGTCAGCGCTGCATCATCCAGACCCTGGGCGATGAGGTATTCCTCGAGCGCCTTTTCGTCCTTCAGATACTGGATCGACTTGCCGCGCGACACCTTATAGAGCGGCGGCTGGGCGATGTAGATATGGCCGCGCTCGATCAATTCCGGCATCTGGCGGAAGAAGAAGGTCAAGAGCAGCGTTCTGATGTGGGCGCCGTCGACGTCAGCGTCCGTCATGATGATGATCTTATGATAGCGCAGCTTGTCGGCGTTGAATTCGTCCTTGCCGATACCGGCGCCGAGCGCGGTGATCAGCGTGCCGATTTCCTGGCTCGACAGCATCTTGTCGAAGCGCGCGCGCTCGACGTTCAGAATCTTACCGCGCAGCGGCAGGATGGCCTGGTTTTCGCGCGAGCGACCCTGCTTGGCCGAACCGCCTGCCGAGTCACCCTCGACGAGGAAGACTTCGGATTTGGACGGATCGCGCTCGGAGCAATCGGCGAGCTTGCCGGGAAGCGAGGCGATATCGAGCGCACCCTTGCGGCGCGTCAGTTCGCGCGCCTTGCGAGCGGCTTCGCGGGCGGCGGCGGCTTCGACCACCTTGCCGACGAGGATCTTGGCGTCGGCCGGATGTTCTTCCAGCCAGGTGCTGAGCGCTTCGCTGACGAGATTTTCAACGACCGGGCGAACTTCTGATGAAACGAGCTTGTCCTTGGTCTGCGACGAGAACTTCGGGTCCGGCACCTTGACCGAGAGAACAGCCGTCAGGCCTTCGCGGCAGTCGTCACCCGTCAGAGAAACCTTCTCCTTCTTGGTGATACCCGAGGTGTCGGCATAAGAGGTAATCTGGCGGGTCAGCGCGGCGCGGAAGCCGGCCATATGGGTGCCGCCATCGCGCTGCGGGATGTTGTTGGTGAAGCAGAGCACGTTCTCGTGGTAGCTATCGTTCCACCACATCGCGACTTCGACGGTGATCCCATCCTTGTCACCGCGAATGGCGACCGGGCGTTCGACCAGCGGCTTCTTGGCGCGATCGAGGTAGGAGACGAAGGCTTCGAGGCCGCCATCATAGAGCAGCTCTTCCTGGCGCACGTCGGAATGACGCTTGTCGGTCAGGAGAATGCGGACACCGGAATTGAGGAAGGCAAGTTCGCGCAGGCGGTGTTCGAGCGTGTTGAAATCGAACTCGATCATCGTGAAGGTTTCGGAGCTCGGCATGAAGCTGACTTCGGTGCCGGTCAGGCCACCGGAATCGCCGGTTTCCTTGAGCGGGGCATCCGACACGCCGTGCGTGAAGCTCATCTCGTGGATCTTGCCTTGGCGGCGGATCTTCAGCTTCAGCCAAACCGACAGCGCGTTGACGACGGAAACGCCGACGCCGTGCAGGCCACCGGAGACCTTGTAGGAATTCTGGTCGAACTTACCACCGGCGTGCAACTGGGTCATGATGACTTCGGCAGCCGAAATGCCTTCGCCGCTGTGAATGTCCGTCGGAATGCCGCGGCCGTTATCGGTGACGGTGACCGAACCATCGGCATTGAGCGTGACGGTGACGATGTCAGCATGACCGGCGAGCGCCTCGTCGATGGCGTTGTCGACGACTTCGTAGACCATGTGATGCAGGCCGGAGCCGTCATCGGTATCACCGATATACATGCCGGGGCGCTTGCGCACGGCGTCAAGACCTTTCAGGACCTTGATCGAGTCTGCGCCATACTCGGTGCTAACGCCGTTTTCCGTCGCGGGTGTATCGGTCATATTGTCGAGAATTCCCTGTTGTCGATGCCGTGGTGACACGCGGGCGAATCACCGGCCTTAATCACGTTGAATATAGGGTTTTTGCATGAAGTTCCCAATGCCAGCGGTCGCCAAGAGCGCATAAAACAGGGGATTATGACCGTTTTCCGTCGGCGTTTTCAGCATTTTCGAGAACCTCCGACAGTTTTGCCAGGGTCGCCTCATCCAGATGGCGAATAGACCCCGCCAAACGGTTGGCGAAGGTGGTGTATTCGGCCGCCAAACCTGACGTATCGATGACAATTCGCGGATCGGAAAAGCGCGCGATCAGGAAGAGATCGTCGGCCTCATCCCAGATGATGTTGAAGTAGCCGGCGATGCGCTGAAGAAGATCGAACGTCGGGACGCCGCGCTTTCCATGCTCGAGTGCCGAGAGATAGGCGGGAGAGACGTTCAAGGCCTCGGCCATCTGCTTCTGCGACACGCCCTTGCGCTCTCTCAGCTTGCGGATCGCTTCCCCGAATGGCGTCATAGCCGATCGCCCACGCGACGAGACAAGCGGATGTAGAGCGCGCCCTCGCCGCCATGATGCTGCGCCGCCGCCTCGTAAGACGAGATGAGATAGCGAAATTCGGGCTTGGAGAACCACATCGGCACGGCACGCTTCAACGCACCGTCGCTGCCGAGCGAACTGCCCTTGCCGGTGATGACGAGGACATGGCGCATGCCGCGATCGTGGGCCCGCATCAGGAATTCGAGCAGCATGATGTGGGCTTCGCTTTGAACGAGGCCATGGAGATCGATGCGCGCCTCGAGCGCGAGGCGGCCCTTGGCGATCTTGCGCTTCACCGGGCGCTCCAGTGGGTGGTGGATGCCACCCGCAGGCTTCGGTGCCGCTGAAGGTTCCGGCTGCTCGCTAGCGCCTGCGACCGATTTTGGTGCGGTAGCGGTTTTCAGGTTGGCGGCGTCCGCTTCTTTTTCGGCCTCCACCAGGAAAGCATCGAGCTCGTTCATTGCCCCGGCGTTGCCGGGCATGGGGCACGTGCTGCGCGCGACCTTGCCCCAAAGGATGCGTTCATCGGCGCTGAGCATGCGATCCTTCGCCATCACGCAAACCTCACGGCGGCTTTGTTCGGGATCAGGATCGCGAAATCGGCGTCATCGCGCACGGTGCCGGCAAGCTCGCCGGCAGCGTCGCCGGAGCCGGTGAAGATATCGCCTCGCGCCGGGCCAACGATGGCCGAGCCGGTGTCGAGCGCCAGCATCAGACGCTGGAAGGGCTTTCCATTCTGCAGGTGCAGCAGGCTTTGCGAGTGGATGTAGAACGGAAAGCCGAAGGTATGAATCAGGCGATCGACGGCAAGCGACCGTCCCGCGATGAGCGGCACCTTGGCAGCCGCGATCGGGCCGGCATGCGCGTTGTCGATCTCGACCTCGCGGAAGAAAATGTAGGACCGGTTGTGCGCAAGAATGTCATCGACACGGTCGGGGTTGACCGCCAGCCAATGCCGGATCGATTGCATCGAGATGTTCGCCCGGTCGATCTCGCCAAAATCGATCAGCAGTTTGCCGATCGCCGAAAACGGATGGCCGGCCTTCGCCGCATAGGTGATCCGCCCCGTGCGTCCATCGGGATAGCGCAGGCGTGCGGCACCCTGGACATGCACGAAGAAGACGTCGACCTTGGATTTTGCCCAGCAAATCTCCAGCCCCTGCCCTTCCAGCGCCCCTTTGTCGATGGCGGCGCGGTCGAGATAGGGCTTGATCGATCCCTCATGCAGGCGGCCGAACATATAGCTCGGATCCATCGCGGCGGGACGGTTGTGATCGTCGAGGTCGATCAGGTCATCGGGGCGACGGTAGAATGGGAAGCGGTACTCATCGTCGGGAATATCTGAGACGGTTATCTCGGGCTCGTAAAAGGCGGTGACGAAACCGGGTTGGCCGTCGATCCGGCTGATCCTGAAGGGCCGACAGTGTGCTTCGAAGAAGGCGCGCGCCTCGCTCGCCGATGTTGGTCGTACATCGCGCGCGGCCTGCAACAGGTCGAGGAGATCGGCGCTGGTCAGGCCCAACGATCCGGCGCGGTAGGGTTTGGTTTGCTCGATATGCCGCAGACAGGCTTTCATAGCCTCGAAAAGGCTGGAGGGATCATCATCCCGCCAGCCTTCCAGATCGTCAAAGCCTATCGCCTCGAGGGCAAAGCCTCGTTCATCATCACTCATGTTCCGATTCGGTGGCCACGAGTTTCCAGTTCGGATCGCGCGAGCGGGTATCGCGTGCGAATGTCCAGAGGTCGTTGATCTCGGCCACGGTTTCCGCATCACCGTCAACAAGGACGTCGGCCTTGTCGTAGGTGGCGGAAATCATCTGGCTGATGATACGCAAGGTGATCTGCGCTTCGCTGCCACTGACCTCGACATTCTTGATCTCGGCCTTGTCGATGCCGACGAAGGTGGACTTGACCTTCTCGCCCTTGCTTTCGCGATCGGCGATCGCCGCATCGAAGCCTTCGTAGACTTCCTTGGACAGCAAATTCTTGAGCGTCTTGCGATCGCCGTCGGCAAAGGCCATCACGATCATTTCATAAGCCATGCGGGCGCCGTTGACGAATTCCTTCGGGTTGAAGGAAGGATCGGCCTTGTTCATCTCCCGCAGCGATTCATTGAGCGGCGTGCCGGCCGGTGCGAAGGCGTCGATTGCCGCGAAGCGGTCTTCTTCCTCGCTTGCCGCATCGCGGCGCGGCAGGGTGACGACCTTTCCGGCATCCGGCGTCTCGGGACCGGCGGCATCGCGCGGCGTGTAGAGATCGCGTGGCGGCTTCTCATTTCCCGTGCGTCGACCAAGGACGTTGCGCAGCTGCAAAAATATCAGCACCGCCGCCACGAGAAAAAACAAAGTGATGAAGTCGTTTGAACCCATATCCCGCCGCAATCTGTTAACATCTAGAATTTGTATACCCATATAGTCTGCATATACAGATGATTCAAATGGGTCCGGTACGTTGGGCCGATTTCAATGGAGACCGGTGAGAACCGGAGAGAAATAATGCGCCTTACAATGCTGCCTGGTTTTCTGCTGCTCATGCCTTTGGCCGAGATCGCGGGCTTCGTGATTGTCGGCAAGGCGATCGGCCTTTGGGCGACGCTCGGACTTGTCATGCTGAGTTTCGTGGCCGGCATGATGCTGTTGCGCCGGCAGGGTATCGGCATCCTGCAGCGGATGTCGATGGAAGGACGCGCCGGCGCTGTGCCCGGCCGCGAGCTGCTGCGGCCGGCAATGTTCGTGATCGCTGCCCTGCTCCTGATCATTCCAGGCTTCATCAGCGATATCGTCGCGCTGCTCATCTTCATCCCCGCGGTGCGGGATCTCGCGTGGAATTATGTGAGCCGTCGTTTCGTGGTGGTGGGTGCATCCGGGCCATCCCGCACTTCGGCGCACTCGCCTTATCGAGACAACAACGCAACCGTCGTCGATCTGGATGCAGACGATTATCAGCGCGACCCGAACGGCAAGTCGCCATGGTCCGGCAAAAGCCTAGGCGAATGAGGCCCTTGCTAGATTAGCGCTGGCTGGCCTAGGGTTGTAACGACATCGTCGAAATGATAGATGCGGCGAAATCCAATGCCCTCGAGGAAAAGCCAATGGACAGCGAAAACAGCAATAACGGCGCAACGAGCCCGAGCCTTACCATTCTAGCACAGTACACCAAGGACCTTTCCTTCGAGAATCCTGGTGCACCGCGTTCGCTGCAGGCCCGCGACAAGGCACCTGCCATCAACATTAATGTCAACGTCAACGCCAATCCGCTTTCCGACACGGACTTCGACGTCGTTCTTTCCTTGAACGCCGAAGCCAAGGAAGGCGACAAGACGGTATTCCACACGGAGCTGGTCTACGGCGGCGTTTTCCGGATCGCCGGCTTCCCGCAGGAACACATGCTGCCGGTTCTCTTCATCGAGTGCCCGCGCATGCTCTTCCCGTTCGCACGTCAGATCATTGCCGACGTCACCCGCAACGGCGGCTTCCCGCCGCTGATGATCGATCCGATTGATTTCTCGCAGATGTTTGCCCAGCGCGTTGCCGAAGAGCAAGCCCGCGCAAAGGTTCAGGCGAACTAATTCCTGATCAAATGACCACCGAGATGCCCGGGCCAGCGCCCGGGCATTTTAGTTTGGGCGATCGTATTTGGCCCAGATGCCCTTCTGGCCGAGCTTGGCAATCAGCGCGTCGTGCTGCTCGGCTTCGGTTTCGCTGAGGCGCGGTTCAAGCGGTCGCGGCCGCTCCAGCGCGACCAGGACAATGTCGTCATCGCTGTCGTTGCGTTCCGAGGCGCCGTTGTTCTGCGCGACGCCGAGACCAAGCGCCGTCTGGCGACCGCCGATCATCTCGATATAGACTTCGGCAAGCAGTTCAGAGTCGAGCAAGGCGCCGTGCTTGGCGCGATGGGAGTTATCAATCCCATAGCGACGGCAGAGCGCATCAAGCGAGTTCGGGCCCATCGGATTCTTGCGCCGGGCCATCGACAATGTATCGATCACATTTTCGGGAGAGATCGGCGGCAGCGATAGCCGCGCCAGCTCGGCATTGATGAAGCCCATGTCGAAGGTGGCGTTATGGGCGATCCACTTGCCTTCGCCGAAGAAGTCGAGAATCTCCTGCACTACTGCCGCGAAAGGCTGCTTGTCCTTCAGGAACTCGTCGGTGATCCCATGGACGGCGAGCGCGTCCGGATGGACCTTCTGGTCACCGGGATTGATATAGATGTGCAGCGTCTTTCCCGTCGGAAAGTGATTGAAGAGTTCAATGCCGCCGATTTCGATGATGCGATCGGTGCGGTTATCAAGCCCGGTGGTTTCCGTATCGAAAATGATTTCACGCATTCGGGAAATCTCCGTTCGCTATCCGCTGTTTCAGGTCCGCGATGATCGAGCCGACCTGCTCCCTCGCCTGATCGATGCCGTGACCGGTATCGATCACGTAATCCGCGCGCCGGCGCTTTTCAGCATCGGGTGTCTGGCGCGAGAGAATCATATTGAATTTCTCTTCCGTCATGTTCGGACGCGCAAGTACCCGCTGGCGCTGAATCTGTGGATCACAGCTGACGACGACGATGACATCGACGCGATCCGCGCCGCCGCTCTCGAAAAGTAGCGGTATGTCGAGAAGGACCATGGGTGTGCCCTGCCCGCGTTGTTCGTCGAGAAACATCGCCTCGCGTTCGCGGACAAGAGGATGAACGATCTGCTCCAGCTGCTTGAAACCTTCGGGGCGCAACGCAAGCTGCCGGCCCAACTCCTGGCGATCAACCGTGCCGTTTTCAACCGAGCCTGGAAAAGCCGCATCGATGAACGGTGCCGCGGCGCCGGCATAAAGATCATGGACGACGGCGTCGGCATCATTGACCGGCAGACCAGCATCGGCAAACAGCTTTGCCGTGGTCGACTTGCCCATCCCGATCGAGCCGGTCAGTCCGATTTTCAGCATCAATGCTTTTCCATATCCGCGATGATCAGAGCGCGAAGCGTCTCATCGACGACGGGGCGCTTGCCAAACCACTTCTCGAAACCGGGCACCGCCTGGTGCAGTAGCATACCCAAACCATCGACCGTCGCGAAACCCTGTTCCTCAGCCTGCGCGAGAATGGGCGTCTTCAGCGGTACGTAGACGATGTCGGTCACAACGGCGCCCGACTGCAAAGGCGAGAAATCGATATCGGGTGCGATCTCACCTTCCATCCCCAGCGACGTGGTGTTGATAAAGAGGCCCGCGCCTTTCATCACTTCGGAAAGAGCCGCCATCGGATGCGGATGCACGGCTGCTCCAAAGCGATCCGCGAGCTCGACCGCGCGGGCGACGGTACGGTTGACGAGGTGGATCTCCTTGATGCCGCGATCGCGAACGGCCTGGATGACGGCACGGCTGGCGCCGCCGGCGCCGAGGATGACCGCCGATTGCACCTTGTCCCAGCCGGGATGGCGTTCATCAAGATTTGCGGTGAAGCCGCGGCCATCGGTATTCGTGGCCTTCAGCTTGCCGTCCTCGAGCCAGAGCGTGTTGGACGCGCCAAGCTCGCGCGAGAGATCATCCGGCTCGTCAGCCAGCTTGAACGCTATTTCTTTATGCGGGATCGTCACATTGCCGCCGACAAAACCCGAGGCGCCTGATTTCAGGGATTGGATGAAAGCCGGAAAATCATCCGGCGCGACTTCATGAGTACGGTAACTTCCGTCGAGCGACAGCGACTTCAGCCAATATCCATGGATGATCGGCGAGCGCGAATGCTTGACGGGAAAGCCGGTGACGAAGGCGCGCGGGCCGATTGTTTCACGTGAATCATCCATCGATCGCACCCAATTCTCTCAGTTTTTCCAGGAGCGGCAGCATCGGCAGCCCCAAAATGGTGAAGTAGTCGCCATCGATTTTCGAGAAGAGCTGCAGTCCCTCCCCTTCCAGCTGATAGGCGCCGACGCTGCTCAAGGCGCGTTCGCCGACCCGCTTCAGGTGTCGTTCGATGAAATCATCGGTGAGCGGGCGCATCGTCAGTTCAGCGCGCGAGACATGCTCCCAGATGATGTCGCCGTTATAGGCGAGCGCGACCGCACTGTTCAGCCTGTGGGTCTGCGCGGATAGCGCAGTGAGATGAGCGGCCGCATCTTCCATGCTCTTCGGCTTATGAAACGTGCGCTGCCCCAGCGACATGGTTTGATCGGAACCGATCACGATTGCGCCCGGCGAGCGATCACTCACCTCCCTGGCTTTGGCCTTGGCAAGGAGCAGCGCGATCGCATCTGGGGTTGCGCCATCCCGTTCGAGCGGTGCTTCGATGGCGCGCTCATCGACCTTGGCCGGATGGGCTTCGAAGGGCAGGCCGGCGTTTTCCATCAACATGCGACGGAAGGGGCTGGAGGAAGCGAGTATGAGTTTCGGTATCATCTGTGCTCTCGGCGCGGTTGGCTAGGGGCAGCGCTTAGCGCAGCTTGGGACGCAGGGCAACGATTGCCGCCGCGGTCTCCTCGATAGAACGGCGGGTGACATCGATGAGCGGCCAGTTGTGGCGGGCGCAAAGCGAGCGGGCATATTTCAGCTCTTCGGATATCGCGGCGCGATCCGTGTAGTCGCCGCGATCAAAGCCGGGTGTCGCGCCGAGGTCGCGATTTTCGCGGACCTGGGAGATGCGATCGGTTGTGGCGATCAGGCAGACGATGAGCGGCTTGGTCGCTTCGAAGAGACTTTCCGGCAGGGGAACGCCATAGACGATCGGGATGTTGGCGGTCTTGATGCCACGATTGGCGAGATAGATGCTGGTCGGCGTCTTCGACGTGCGGCTGATCCCGATGATGACGACGTCGGCGTCATTATAATCATCCGGCATCTGGCCGTCGTCGTGATCCATCGTGAAGTTCAGCGCTTCGATGCGCGCGAAGTATCCGGCGTTCATGACATGCTGGGCGCCGACCCTGCGGCGCGACGGTGCACCGAGGTAGATCTGAAACGCATTGAGAACGGGCTCGAGCACATTGACAGAGGCGACGCCCATCTCGCGACAACGCTCGTCGATCAGCGTGGCGAGCTCGCGATCCACAATCGTGTAGAGCACGATGCCCGGCTCACCATCGATCGCCTGCAAGACGGTCAGCAGCTGCTTGCGATTGCGGATCAGCGGATAGACATGCTCGATCGGCTGCGCCGACTTGAATTGCGCCGATGCCGCGCGGCCGGCCGAAATCAGCGTTTCGCCCGTCGAGTCAGAAATGAGATGCAGATGGAAGAAGTTCGTACGGTTCTCCACGCTATTTTCCGCTGCCTGTTGAAAACACTGGATGACGGAGAGCTACGAGACGCGCTGGGGGTTAGGCAAGGGAAAACATGCCTGGTTTTCCACATTTCGGATTCTTTGGAGGCCAAACAAGATGGCCTGTTGGTTTTGTGGAAAGTTTGCGGCTGTTCGTTAGATAGCCACAGCTTGTCCACAGCTTATGGAATTTCCTTGGAAGCTATATCTCATTGAAATTGTATCGAATTTTGTCCCCGTCCTGTTTCTGACATCGTATCGCGCGATTTTCTTCCCGAGCGGCCAGCGAAACAGTGACAATTGGTATCGGACGTGGATGGATTTTAATCCTTGATAGTCACCGACTCTAAGAAATAGAAACCTTATAAATATCTTTGATTTTTTATAGGGAAGAAGCGCTTGAGTGAAATGTGCCGGAAGATCATGCGGGTTCTGGACGGGGAAACATTAAACCCTCCCCCCATCTGGCTGATGCGGCAGGCAGGACGATACCTGCCGGAGTATCGAGAGGTACGAGCCAAGGCTGGAAGCTTCCTCGATCTCTGTTACACCCCGGATCACGCAGTCGAGGTCACGCTGCAGCCGATCCGGCGCTATGGCTTTGACGCTGCCATTCTCTTCTCCGACATCCTCGTCATTCCCGATGCGATGAAGCGCAATGTGCGTTTCACCGAGGGTCACGGACCGGAGATGGATCCGATCGACGTCGATGGCATCGATGGTCTGGATGGCAGCAGCGTAATGCAGCATCTGGAACCGGTGCTGGAGACCGTTCGACGTCTCCGGAGTGATCTGCCAACGGAAACCACCCTGCTTGGCTTCTGTGGCGCTCCCTGGACGGTTGCGACCTATATGATCGCCGGCCATGGTACCCCCGACCAGGCCCCTGCCCGTCTGTTTGCCTATCGGCATCCGAAGGCTTTCGAAAAGCTGCTGATGTTGCTGGCGGATGTTTCGGCTGATTATCTCGTCGCGCAGATCGATGCCGGCGCCGACGCCGTGCAGATTTTCGATTCCTGGGCGGGCGTGCTCGGCGAGCGTGAGTTCGAAGCATTTGCGGTGAAACCTGTGGCGCGGATGATCACCTCGATCAAGGCGCGCCGCCCCAATGCCAAGATCATCGCTTTCGCGAAGGGCGCCGGCTATCTCTTGAAGACCTATCGCCAGAAGACGAAGGCGGATGCGATCGGCCTTGATTGGTCTGTCCCGCTCGACTTCGCGGCCGAGCTGCAGAAGGATGGGCCAGTGCAGGGCAACCTCGATCCGATGAGAATGGTTGCCGGCGGGGCGGCACTTGAGGAGGGTATCGACGATGTCCTGCAGCGATTGGGCAATGGTCCCCTGATCTTCAACCTCGGGCATGGAATTACGCCCCAGGCCGATCCCGAAAATGTTCGGCTGCTCGTCGAGCGTGTTCGCGGCGGAAGGATTTGACCATGGAACGCCAGATTGACGAGAGGCCGGGTTCCTATGCGCGCCGTCGCGCTTTTATCGCTATCGCCTTCTTCGTGGCGCTGGCGGTCGGTCTCTTCGTCTGGAATCCCGATACGCTCTATCTCTGGATCAAGGCGCTTCACATCATCGCGGTGATCTCGTGGATGGCCGGGCTGTTCTACATGCCGAGACTGTTCATCTACCACACGGATGCCGAGCCCGGCTCGGTGCAGTCGGAAACCTTCAAGGTCATGGAACGGCGCCTGCTGAAGGTGATCATGAACCCGGCGATGATGCTGACTTGGATTTTCGGGCTGTATCTGTCGTGGTCGGTCTATGGCTTCCAGGGCGGATGGCTGCACGCCAAGATCGGGCTCGTCGTTCTCTTGACCGGCGTGCATGTGTTTTTCAGCCGCGCAGCGAAGGCATTCGAGCGTGACGAGAACCGGCGTTCGGCGCGCTACTGGCGCTTCATGAACGAGGCGCCGACCGTTTTGATGATCGCGATCGTCATACTTGTCGTCGTCAAGCCATTTTGACGCAGCCGGCTGGCGGGTTAAATTTGCTTCATTTTAAGCAGCCCTCTTGCGGCGGGGGAGCTGACTCGCTATTTTCCGTCCACCTCATCCTTGTGGCATGTATGTAAAGTTCGATCGTCTGCGGGTTCCCCGCAGGACCGGTTACTGTCTCGACATCGCCTTTCCCCTCAAAATTATAGAGTAATGGACACTTCATGTCTGAAATGAAGCTTCAGGAACTTAAGAGTAAATCCCCGACCGATCTTCTGGCATTCGCCGAATCGCTCGAGGTCGAGAATGCCAGCACGATGCGCAAGCAGGAGCTGATGTTCGCAATACTCAAGGTTCTTGCCAGCCAGGACGTCGAAATTATCGGCGAAGGCGTGGTCGAAGTTCTGCAGGACGGCTTCGGCTTCCTGCGTTCCGCCAACGCCAACTATCTCCCCGGCCCCGATGACATCTACATCTCCCCCTCGCAGATTCGCCGCTTCTCGTTGAAGACTGGCGATACGGTTGAAGGCCCCATCCGCGGACCGAAGGAAGGCGAGCGCTATTTCGCTCTGCTGAAGGTCAACACGATCAACTTCGACGATCCTGAAAAGATCCGTCACAAGGTTCACTTCGACAACCTGACGCCGCTCTATCCGAACGAGCGCTTCAAGATGGAACTCGAGATCCCCACCAACAAGGATCTCTCGTCGCGCGTGATCGATCTGGTCGCGCCGCTTGGTAAGGGCCAGCGCGGTCTGATCGTCGCGCCGCCGCGCACGGGTAAGACGGTTCTCCTGCAGAACATTGCGCACTCGATCACCGCCAATCACCCGGAATGCTATCTCATTGTTCTTCTGATCGACGAGCGTCCTGAAGAAGTGACGGACATGCAGCGTTCGGTGAAGGGCGAAGTCGTTTCCTCGACCTTCGACGAGCCGGCAACCCGCCACGTCCAGGTCGCCGAGATGGTCATCGAGAAGGCAAAGCGTCTTGTCGAACATGGTCGCGACGTTGTGATCCTTCTCGATTCGATCACCCGCCTCGGCCGCGCTTACAACACGGTTGTTCCCTCTTCCGGTAAGGTTCTGACCGGTGGTGTCGACGCCAACGCGCTGCAGCGCCCGAAGCGCTTCTTCGGCGCTGCGCGTAACATCGAAGAAGGCGGTTCGCTGACCATTATCGCGACCGCGCTGATCGATACGGGTAGCCGTATGGACGAAGTCATCTTCGAAGAATTCAAGGGTACCGGTAACTCGGAAATCGTTCTCGACCGCAAGGTCGCCGACAAGCGCATCTTCCCGTCAATGGACATTCTCAAGTCCGGCACGCGTAAGGAAGACCTGCTTGTTCCACGCCAGGATCTGCAGAAGATCTTTGTTCTCCGCCGTATCCTGGCGCCGATGGGCACGACCGATGCGATCGAGTTCCTCATCGACAAGCTGAAGCAGACGAAGAGCAATTCGGATTTCTTCGAATCGATGAACACCTGATTTATCCTTAGCCGGATTCTATCATCCAAAGCCGGCCGCTATCTTGGCCGGCTTTTTTGTTTCTATATGCCTGATTGTCTGGTCGCTCCTCTTTTCTGAGCGAGAACAGATCGATTCGGTATCGTACCAATTGGAGTGTGTCCGTGGCGGAATTCACCGAGACAATCTATGCGCTCTCCAGCGGCGCCGTTCCGGCCGGCTTGGCCGTGATCCGCATAAGCGGCCCAAAGGTCGAAGATGTCGTTCGCAGCATGGTTTCAGGCACCGTCCCTGCTCGCACAACATCTTTACGAACGATTCGAACCCGTAACGGTGATGTGCTCGACAATGGGCTTGTGCTGTTCTTTCCAGGTCCAAACTCCTTCACTGGTGAAGATGTCGTCGAATTTCATCTGCACGGCGGCCGCGCTGTCGTCAGTGCTGTCTATCGGGAGCTAAGCGCGTTTGACGGGATGCGGCAGGCCCTAGCTGGCGAGTTCTCCCGACGTGCTTTCGAAAATGGCAAGCTTGACCTGCTGGAAATCGAGGGTCTTGCGGACTTGATTTCCGCAGAGACGGAGATGCAGCGCCGCCTCGCCCTTGAGCAGAGCTCCGGCGGGCTCTCGTTGATCTATGAAGCTTGGGCGAAGCGGCTGACGCGCGGTCGCGCGCTGATCGAGGCCGAACTGGATTTCCCTGATGAAGACGATGTTCCAGGCTCGGTGTCAGACCAAGTCTGGTCGGATATGACCGAGCTTGCGAAAGAGATACGTCACCATCTTGGCATGGCAAAGACCGGCGAGATCATCAGAGACGGGTTCAAGGTTGTTATCGCCGGCTTGCCGAATGCGGGGAAGTCGAGCCTGATGAATGCGCTTGTTCGTCGCGACATTGCGATTGTCACGGATATCGCCGGAACGACACGTGATGTGCTTTCGACGGATCTCGATATCGATGGATTTCTGGTCAAGCTTTACGACACCGCCGGCTTACGGGAGACTGAGGAGGTGGTTGAGCGCGAAGGTATTCGTCGTGCACGCACTGCGATGGATGCCGCCGATCTCGTCATCTATATAGAAGACATGTCGGTTCCGTCAGAGAATGACCGCGTCCCCTCGTCCGCACTTCGTGTTGGAACGAAGGCGGACTTGCCCGGCGTGTCATCGAAGCCATACGATGTAAGGATTTCGGTGGAAACCGGCGCGGGCTTGGATGAACTGCGTCAGACGATCGGAGATCGGTTGCGCGAGATGGTACCACCGCATTCGCTGGCTATACCTACTCGCACGCGCCACAACGATTCGTTAGCGGAATGTATTGCGGCTATCGAACGGGCCGTCGCTAACGATCATGTTGACCTGGATATTAGAGCGGAAGAGCTCCGCATGGCCGGTGCCGCGCTTGGCCGCATTACTGGCCGGGTTGATGTCGAGAATCTGCTCGACATTATCTTCGGTGAATTCTGCATCGGCAAATGATTCACGTGAAACACTGCGACGACGCTGAAAAACGTGGTTTCACGTGAAACATCTTGACTCCCTGGGCGGCTTGCCGCATCACCGATGCGATCTCAGGAGCATTGCTATGAATACCTCACGGTTCGATGTCATCGTCATTGGTGGCGGGCACGCTGGATGCGAAGCTGCTTCCGCGGCTGCGCGCGCTGGCGCCAAGACCGCGCTTGTGACGCATAAGCGCGAGACCATCGGCGTCATGTCCTGCAACCCGGCAATTGGCGGCCTTGGTAAGGGTCATCTGGTTCGCGAGATCGATGCAATGGACGGGCTGATGGGACGCGTGGCTGATGCCGGCGGCATCCAGTTCCGTATGCTCAATCGGAAGAAGGGGCCGGCCGTGCGCGGCCCTCGCACGCAGGCAGATCGAAAGCTTTACCGCCAGGCGATGCATGCGGAGATTTCCGCCATCCCCAATCTGACTATTGTCGAGGGCGATGCCTTTGATTTGTCGATCAAGGATGGGCGTGTATCGGGTGTCATCATGAAAGATAGCCGGATTCTTGATGCTGGTGCCGTGGTCTTGACGACCGGCACTTTCCTGCGCGGCCTTATACATATCGGTGATAAGAAGATCCCGGCCGGCCGTGTCGGCGAAGAGCCATCGATGGGTCTGTCCAAGACACTTTTGGGAATGGGATTGCAGCTCGGTCGACTGAAGACTGGTACCCCTGCCCGGTTGGATGGGAAGACCATCGACTGGGCGGGCGTTGGCCGGCAGGGCGCCGATGATGACGCCGTCCCCTTCTCCTTTATGACTGACCATATTTCCAACCCGCAGATCGATTGCGGCGTTACGCGTACAACGGAAGCGACGCATCGGATAATCGTCGACAATCTGAAGCGCTCGGCCATGTATTCTGGTCAGATTGAAGGTGTTGGTCCACGGTATTGCCCGTCGATCGAGGACAAGCTGGTTAAGTTTGGCGAGCGAGATGGTCACCAGGTGTTTCTTGAGCCCGAGGGTCTCGATGACGACACGGTCTATCCGAACGGCATATCGACATCACTTCCCGCCGAAGTCCAAGATGCGTTCATTCGAACGATACCCGGTCTTGAGCAAGTCGCCATTCTCCAGCCGGGCTACGCGATTGAGTATGACCACGTCGACCCGCGGGAGCTCAAACCCTCGCTCGAGGTGAGGAAGCAACCAGGCTTGTTCCTGGCCGGGCAGATCAACGGCACGACAGGATATGAAGAGGCGGCGGCTCAGGGTTTGGTCGCCGGACTTAATGCGGCTCGGCTGGCTGGGCAGCAAGACGCGTTGCGCTTCAGCCGTACTGACTCCTACATTGGTGTCATGATCGACGACCTGACGTCGCGCGGCGTGGCCGAACCCTATCGGATGTTTACATCGAGAGCGGAGTACCGTCTTTCGCTCCGTGCAGACAATGCCGATGTTCGCCTGACCCCGCTTGCTATCTCATTGGGAATTGCATCCCGCGGCCGTGCCGATCGATTTGAGCAATATGCAGCGGCGATCGAAGCGGGTCGCGCAATTTTGACGTCGCTCTCGATCACACCAACAGAGGCAAGGCGGTTTGGCCTTAAGCTTAACCTCGATGGTCAGAGGCGAACGGCTTATGAGTTGCTGGCGTTCCCTGACTTCGATCTTGAGACGCTTCGGCCGGTGTGGCCCGAGTTGAGCGCGATCGATTTGAAGGCGGGCGCCGCCCTTGAGATCGAGGCTAACTATGCGGTCTATATGGATCGGCAACAAGCCGACGTGGCGCATATCAAGCGGGATGAAGAGCGGTTTATCCCGGCGGATTTTGATTTCGACCGCTTGTCCGGTCTATCCAACGAGCTTAAGCAGAAGTTGGCGAAGGCTCGCCCTTATGACGTCGCGCAGGCTTCGCGAATTGATGGGATGACTCCGGCGGCGATTTCGCTCCTGCTCGTGCATTTGCGACGCGGCGAGGTCGCTGCATAGACTGCAACCTACACTATTTGAGAGTCCTTGTATGGAATTGAACGGCCGGCGTGTTTCACGTGAAACACAGGAACGACTTAAGCAATTTGTGGGTCTATTTCAGAAATGGAGCAAGGCTATAAACCTCTCCGCGCCCTCCACTCTCAAGGACGCGTGGGAGAGACATATTGCTGATAGCGCTCAGATCTTCCAGCTTCAGCCGCACGCGGGCAACTGGGTGGATCTCGGTAGCGGCGGCGGCTTTCCCGGCGTGGTAACAGCGATCTTCCTTGCTGAGCTCAATGACGGCTGGGTGCATCTGGTCGAGAGCAACAACAAGAAGGCTGCCTTTTTACGCACGGCGCTGAGGGAAACGGGGGCCCGTGGCTCCGTGCATCCGCTGCGGATCGAAGATGCGGTCGCGGACCTCCCGGCTTGCGATTTCGTGTCGGCCAGGGCGCTTGCGGACCTGGATAAACTTCTGGAATTCGTCGATCCATTTTCGATCCGTAACGAAAAAATCCGCGCGTATTTCCATAAAGGCCGGGATTACCGATCAGAGGTGGCAAATGCGCATGGTCGCTGGGCATTTGATCTGGTAGAACACAAGAGTGCCGTCGAGATGGACTCAGTCGTTCTCGAAATTTCCAATTTACGGCATTTGGTCTAACAAATCGGGCGTTGCGACAATGGTTGCTGGACGAAATCGGATTATTACGATCGCAAATCAGAAGGGTGGCGTTGGTAAAACGACGACGGCTATCAATCTGGCAACCGCGCTGGCCGCTATCGGCGAGCGAGTTCTCATTGTTGATCTCGATCCTCAGGGCAATGCAAGCACGGGCTTGGGTATCGATCGCAAGAACCGTAGTCGGTCCTCATACGATCTTCTGGTCGGTGACCATGGGATCCTCGATGTTGTGCAGGAAACCGCTGTACCGAACCTCTTCATAGTCCCTTCGACTATGGATCTGCTCGGGATCGAAATGGAGATCGCACAGCAGAGCGATCGTGTCTTTAAACTCAAGAAGGCGCTTGCTGAGCGCGATGCGTTTCAGTTTTCCTATATCCTTGTCGACTGCCCGCCGTCCTTCAATCTCTTGACGATGAATGCGATGGCGGCTGCGCATTCGGTGCTGGTTCCTCTGCAGTGCGAATTTTTCGCGCTCGAGGGGTTGAGCCAGTTGCTGGAGACCGTCGACCAGGTTCGCAGAAGCGTGAACCCGCAGCTCGATATCCAGGGTATTGTGCTGACGATGTTCGATTCGAGAAACAATCTGGCGCAGCAGGTCGTGAACGATGTGCGCACCCATCTCGGCGAAAAGGTTTACCATACGTTAATTCCGCGCAACGTTCGGGTGTCCGAGGCGCCATCCTACGGCAAGCCTGCCATTCTCTACGACCTTAAATGTGCTGGAAGCCAGGCCTATCTGCAGCTGGCTTCTGAAGTCATTCAGCGCGAGCGCCAGCGTCTGGCTGCCTGAACAAGCTCTTGAATAAGTGGTGAGTACCGACATGAACGATGATGTCTCGAAGAGAAGACTTGGGCGTGGCCTCGCGGCGCTGATTGGTGAAATGGACCAACCGGCGCCCGTCGATGCAGGTCAGCGCGCAGTCAGCGCCGATCGTCTGGTGCCGATCGAGTTCATCACGCGCAACCCTCGCAACCCTCGCCGCTTCTTCGATGACGGCGAGCTTCATGATCTCGCAAGCTCAATCCGCCAGCATGGTATTGTGCAGCCGGTTGTTGTACGTACACTTTCTACAAGCCAATATGAAATCATAGCCGGCGAAAGACGTTGGCGGGCTGCGCAGTTGGCCGGTCTGGTTGAGATTCCTGTCATCGTGCGCGATGTCGATGATAAGACCGCGCTCGAGATCGCAATCGTTGAAAACGTTCAGCGATCTGACCTGAATGCGCTGGAAGAAGCGCTCGGCTACGAGCAGTTGATTGCGGACTACGGCTACACTCAGAACGATCTCGGCGAGATCATCGGCAAGAGCCGCAGCCATGTCGCCAATTCGCTGCGACTTTTGAAATTGCCGGAGCCTGTTCGTGACTTGCTCGCCGCTGGCAGTCTGTCTGCCGGCCATGCGCGCGCGCTGGTGTCCACGTCGGACCCAACCGTCTTGGCCCGAACGATCGTCTCCAAGGGCATGTCAGTGCGCGATGCGGAGCGCCTTGCGCAGAACGACATCAAGGCGCAATCGGAGCCGAAGCCAGCGGTCAATCCGCGTGACCAGAAGGATTCCGATACGATCGCGCTTGAGCGTACCCTCTCCGATACACTCGGATTGGATGTCGTCATCAACCACAAGGCGAATGGCGGGCAGATTCGGATTTCTTATAAGTCATTGGATCAATTGGAAGAAATCTGCCGCCTGCTGGAGCGGCGCTGATCCGGTCTATTTTCGACCAGACTGGAGCGTGGTCGATAGAAGTGTCTGCATGGCGATCGTGTCCTCTAGCGAGGCGCGACGCCTTGTCTGAAGGATGGCCGCTTGTAGGCGGCTTGTTTCACGGGCCAGTGCGTCGGCCGACCATGTCCTCAGAGCCTGCTCGATGATCGGCTTGCGCTTGAAATGAAGATGGCGCCCAAGCGTCTGCATCACCTGCGACGCCGGCGTGCGCTTCTCTTCCATTTCCGCACGCATGGCATCCATCAATTGGAATTGCCGCAGACATGCCTGTATGACCAGGAAAACAGATGTCTTCGATGCCGTGATCTTCTGCATGGCGTGCAGGAAGTTTCCGGAATTTCCAGTCAGGATGGCATCAACAGCGTCGTCGACGGATATGGCGCTGGCGTCGCCGATGATCTCCGTGACGTGATGTTCCTCGATGACTTCAAGATTGAGGCAGTAGAGCGCAAGCTTCCTGACCTCGTTGCGCGACGCTATGCGGTCGCCCCCTATCAATTCGAGCAACGCTTGGCGCGCTCCGGTCGTAATGCGAAGATTGGCGCCTGCGAGTTCGACGTCTATCAAGCTATTCAGCGCGCGCGCGTCGTCCGCGTAGCACGGGATGGTCGCGACGCTGCGGGCGGCTTCGCTTGCTTTGCGTAGGAGCGATCCTTTCTTGAGATCACCGGCCTCGATGATGATGAAAGTCGCCTCGGGAGGCTTCTGCGCCAAGACCTGAAGACCGTCAACGAGGTACTTCTCGTTTGCCGCGCCGCGAATCCAGATGAGTTTCTGGCCGCCGAAGAGACCGATGGCGCCTGCTTCGTCGAGCAGACGTCCTTGGTCTTTCTGGAGGTCACCAATATCAAGTTTGATCAGGGAGAACGGGTCGGTCAGGTCTACGCCGGTCTTGCCGGCGAGCAGGCTGGCGCGCTCGGACACCAGCCCGCGATCCGGGCCATAGATGACGAATAGCTGGTAGTGGCGGGCAGATTTCTCAAGAAATCCCTCGAACTCGTGCGATTTTATCTCCGCCACTCAGCCGCTCCTCAGCGGCCAAGCGCCGCGGCGATATCAGCGGCCACAAACTCAGCGACCTGGCGTGCTGCGCGGTCTTCTGAGTCGCGAACGGCGCGCTGCTTGGCAAACTCCTGGGCCGGGAAGTCGATGAGGGCGGTAGCCGACTGGTGGCCAGCACGGATTACGTGGCCGTCCTTATTGGACTTCAGCGTGTAGTCGACGCTGACGGTCGTACGGCCTGCGCGTGATTCATCGGAGGATGCAACGAGCAACGTATCAATGACGCTCGATCGTGCATTCATCTCGACCTTGTAATCGGCCTTGTCCGGCTCGCCGGCGCCGCGGGAGGACAGGAAGATCAACCGGTTGCGAACTTCCTGCTCGACGCGCGAATTCGCCTCGGAGAAGGCGATGGATGACAGCTTGTCGGCAACGCCAGACGTTTCGGAATAGAGCGGCCGAACCTGGCACGAGGCGAGAAGAACCGTGGTTGCCAGCACCGCGGCAATCCCCGCGCGGCTGGCCAGCCTGGAAGCGATATTAAACGACAATGTTCACAATCCTTTGCGGAACCACGATAATTTTCTTCGGCGCCTGGCCGTTGAGCACGCGCTTGACATCCTCCAACGCAAGGGCGGCATCGCAGACCGTAGTTTGATCTGCGTCGCGAGAGATTGTCAATTCGGCGCGCTTCTTGCCGTTGATCTGCACCGGCAGGACGACGTCGTTCTCTACCACGAGGGCGTCGTCGTATGTTGGCCAAGCTGTCTGCGAGAGCAGCGTGTCGTGACCGAGCACCGACCAGCATTCTTCCGCCAGATGCGGTGTCATCGGCGCCACAAGCTGCACGAGGATTTCCGCTGCATCGCGCACGGCGGCGCGATATGCGGCATCGGCCTTGCCTGATGCTACAGTGGTCAGCGGCCCGGCAATGGCGTTCACGAGCTCATAGATGCGCGCGACGGCCTTGTTGAACCACAGCTTGTCGTAGTCGTTCTGAACGGCCTTCAGCGTCTTGTGTGCCAGCTGGGAGATGGCAAGCGCGTCGCCATCCTTAGCCGGAGTCGCAGCGACGTCGCTGAGAGCTTCGGCAGCTTCCGAGATGAGACGCCACAGGCGCTGGGTGAAGCGGTGTGCGCCTTCGACGCCCGCTTCCGACCAGATAACATCGCGCTCAGGAGGGGAGTCCGACAGAACGAAGAAGCGGGCCGTGTCGGCGCCGTAGGAAGCAATGATGTCATCGGGATCGACGACGTTCTTCTTCGATTTCGACATCTTCTCGATCGAGCCGATGGCGATCTCTTCATTGTTCGAGAGGAGAAACGCACGGCGTTTTCCGTCCAGTTCCTCGATCTTGATATCGGCCGGTGCGACCCATTCGCGGGTCATGCCAGAGCCACGGCTATAGGTTTCGTGCACCACCATGCCCTGCGTGAACAGGCCCTTGAACGGTTCCTTCACGTCGACATGGCCGGTTTCGCGCATGGCGCGGGTGAAGAAGCGCGAATAGAGCAGGTGCAGGATCGCATGCTCGATACCACCGATATACTGATCGACTGGCAGCCAGCGGTTGGCGGCCGCGAAATCCGTCGGCTTGCTCTCCCAAGGCGCCGTGAAGCGGGTGAAGTACCAGCTGGAATCGACGAAGGTGTCCATCGTGTCGGTTTCGCGACGGGCATCCTTGCCGCAATGCGGGCAGGCGACGTGGCGCCAGGTCGGGTGCCGGTCAAGGGGATTGCCCGGCTGATCGAAGGTGACATCCTCCGGCAGCTTGACCGGAAGATCCTTCTTCGGCACCGGCACGACACCGCAATCCTGGCAGTGAATGACCGGGATCGGGCAGCCCCAATAGCGCTGGCGGGAAATACCCCAGTCGCGCAGGCGGAAGTTGACCTTGCGCTCGCCCTGAGGCGCATTGCCCAGCGATGCGGACGACAGACGGTCGGCCACGATATTGAAGGCTTCGTCCGTCGACTTGCCATCCAGGAAGCGCGAGTTGATCATGATGCCGTCGCCGTCATAGGCGGTATCGCCGACAGCGAAGGTCGCGACGTCGCCGTCACGCGGCATGACAACGGGTATGACCGGAAGGCCATATTTGCGGGCGAAATCGAGGTCGCGCTGATCGCCTGCCGGGCAGCCGAAGATGGCGCCCGTGCCGTAGTCCATCAGCACGAAATTGGCGATGTAGACGGGCAACTCCCAGGAGGGGTCCAGCGGATGGCGGACACGGATGCCCGTGTCGATGCCCCGCTTTTCGGCGGTCTCGAGCGCTGCCAGCGACGTGCCGGCGCGGCGGACGTCTTCGCAGAAGGCGTCGATCTCGGCGTTCTTGGCCGCCGCATCCTTGGCCAGCGGGTGATCGGCGGAAATGGCGAGGAAGGACGCGCCAAACAGGGTGTCCGGGCGCGTGGTGTAGACCGTTACCTCGGTCTCGCCAGCAGGGGCGGTTTCGCCGACGATTTCCCAGCGGATTGTCATGCCTTCCGAGCGGCCGATCCAGTTCTTCTGCATCAGGCGGACCTTCTCAGGCCACTGATCGAGACCATCCAAGGCGTCGAGCAGATCCTGGCTGAAGTCGGTGATCTTGAAGAACCACTGAGTCAGCTCGCGCTGCTCGACAAGCGCGCCGGAGCGCCAGCCACGACCGTCGATAACCTGCTCGTTGGCGAGAACGGTATTGTCGACCGGGTCCCAGTTGACCTTCGACTGCTTGCGGTAGACGAGACCCTTTTCCAGGAAGTCCACGAACATATGCTGCTGGTGCTGGTAATATTCGACATCGCAGGTCGCGAATTCGCGGCTCCAGTCGAGCGACAGGCCCATCGCCTTCAGCTGCGACTTCATCGATGCGATGTTCTGGTAGGTCCAGGCCGCAGGGTGAACGTTGCGCTCCATGGCGGCGTTTTCAGCCGGCATGCCGAAAGCGTCCCAACCCATGGGATGCAGCACGTTGAAGCCGCGGGCGCGCTTGTAGCGCGCGACGACGTCGCCCATCGCATAGTTGCGGACGTGGCCCATATGGATACGGCCGGACGGATACGGGAACATCTCCAGCACGTAGTACTTCTCGCGCGGATCAGCGTTGTCGGTCTCAAAGACCTTCGCTTCGTTCCATTTTTTCTGCCAGCGAGGCTCGGCATCGCGCGGATTATAACGTTCGGTAGCCATGGTATTCGTATTTCCGGAAAATCAAGGGAAGTTGGTGGTGACCTTCACCATGAAACCACCGTAGCGTCAAGTTTTGCAGACGTGGTTTGGGGCCAATCGGCGCCTAGCTGCGATAATTTCGAGCCTTCGGACCTTGGCAAGCCAAGATCGGGTGTTTAGTGCATTTTCATTGTTTTCGATGATGGACCGAGGCGCAACATGGAACTTCAAGAGCGACTGGAAGAGGTTCGCGGCCGGATCGCCGCGGCGGCCCGCGAAACGGGAAGAGCGGAAGGCTCGGTGCAGCTCGTGGCCGTGTCCAAGACATTCGATGCGGATCAGATCCGCCCCGCCATCGAGGCTGGTCAGCGCGCGTTCGGTGAAAACCGGGTGCAGGAGAGTCAGGGCAAGTGGCCGGAGCTGAAGAGCGAGGCGGCTGGTATCGAGCTTCATCTGATCGGACCGCTACAGTCGAACAAGGCCGCTGAAGCGGTCGCGCTTTTCGATGTCATCGAGACGGTTGACCGCGAGAAAATCGCGCGCGCGCTGGCTGATGAAATGAAGCGCCAAGGCAAGGCCCCTCGCCTTTATGTGCAGGTCAATACGGGGCTTGAGCCGCAGAAGGCCGGCATTGCGCCTGACGATACGGCGGCGTTCGTGGCGCTCTGCCGCGATGAGCTTGGTCTTTCCGTCGAAGGGCTGATGTGCATTCCGCCGGCGGATGAAAACCCGGGCCCGCATTTTGCCCTGCTGGCGAAACTCGCGAAGGCTTGTGGCGTCGAGAAGCTCTCGATGGGCATGTCGGGAGATTACGAGGCAGCGGTCGCTTTTGGCGCGACCAGCGTGCGGGTCGGGTCCGCCATTTTTGGCACCCGCTGATCATCGTATCTGCTCCAGTGGTCGGCGTGAATGTTTCACGGGAAACATTTGCGATCCGCGCTACGGCGCAATTGCCACCGGCAATAAAAAACCCCGCCGAAGCGGGGTTCTAATCTCAGTCCGTCCAACCGCTTAGTAGCGATCGTCTTCGTCTTCATCCGGCGTCGAGGACTTCAGCGACTTCAGCTTCGCGAAGACGGCATCGGCGTCGATTTCCTTTTCTTCCTCACGCTCGTAGCTCGGAGCCAGGCGTTCGGTCTCGTGCGCGGACTGCAGCGTTTCGCCGAGTTCGGCGGCGGTCGGCAGCGGACGGCCCTTGGCGGCCTTTTCAACTTCCATGTCGAGGTCGATCTGGCTGCAGAGGCCGAGCGTGACCGGATCCATCGGCGTCAGGTTGGCGGCGTTCCAGTGGGTGCGCTCGCGGATCTGCTCGATGGTCGACTTTGTCGTGCCGACGAGGCGCGAAATCTGGGCGTCCTTCAATTCCGGGTGATTGCGAACCAGCCACAGGATGGCGTTCGGACGGTCCTGGCGCTTGGAGACCGGCGTGTAGCGCGGGCCACGACGCTTGGATTCAGGAACGCGCACCTTCGGCTCGGAAAGCTTCAGCTTGTGGGCCGGGTTCTTCTCGGCGCGTTCGATTTCGTCGCGCGACAGCTGACCGGTGGAGATCGGATCCAGGCCCTTGATGCCCTGCGCAGCTTCGCCGTCGGCGATCGCCTTCACTTCCAGAGGGTGCAATTTGCAGAACTGAGCGATCTGGTCGAAAGACAGAGCTGTGTTGTCGACGAGCCAAATAGCGGTCGCCTTCGGCATAAGCAGTTGTTGAGCCATGGATATAGTCCTTCTGTCGTCCGCGCCGGTGTCGCGGTCCGTGGGTTGTCACCACTATGTCCGGGAAATTATGCCGCTATATAACCGGAGTGACGCATAATTGCAATTGATCACGAATGAAATGACCTTTGTCTAATTGCCGGGTCGATCTGACCTGTTATGAATGCACAAAACCGCCTGTGGCGTACTCCTGCCGCCGGCGTCCGAGTGAGGAGGAAATCGATGTCGGAGAAGATCTACCCGGTGCAAAAGCCGGTTCAGAACCATGCGCTGATCGACAAGGCCAAGTACGAGAAATGGTACGAGGAGAGCGTCGAGAACCCGGATAAGTTCTGGGGCAAGCATGGCAAGCGGATCGACTGGTTCAAGCCTTACACGAAGGTGAAGAACACCTCTTTCACCGGCAATGTGAAGATCAAGTGGTTCGAAGACGGCCAGACGAACGTCTCTTACAACTGTATCGACAGGCACCTGAAGACCAACGGTAATCAGGTCGCGATCATCTTCGAGGGCGACAACCCCTACATCGACAAGAAGATCACCTATAACGAGCTTTACGAGCATGTTTGCCGGATGGCGAATGTCCTGAAGAAGCACGGCGTCAAGAAGGGCGATCGCGTCACCATCTACATGCCGATGATCCCCGAGGCGGCCTATGCGATGCTCGCCTGCGCGCGTATCGGCGCCGTGCATTCCATCGTGTTCGGCGGCTTTTCGCCGGAGGCCCTGGCGGGGCGGATCGTGGACTGCGAATCAACCTTCGTCATCACCTGCGATGAGGGCGTGCGCGGCGGCAAGCCAGTGCCGCTCAAGGAAAACACCGACACCGCGATCCATATCGCCGCGCGTCAGCATGTGATCGTCGAGAAGGTTCTGGTGGTTCGCCGCACGGGCGGCAAGACGGGTTGGGCGCCGGGTCGCGACCTCTGGTATCACCAGGAAATGGCGACGGTGAAGCCGGAGTGCCCGCCCGCCAAGATGAAGGCGGAAGATCCGCTTTTCATCCTCTACACGTCGGGCTCGACCGGCAAGCCGAAGGGTGTGCTTCATACCACCGGCGGCTATCTCGTCTACGCGGCGATGACGCATGAATATGTGTTCGACTATCACCCCGGCGATATCTACTGGTGCACAGCCGATGTCGGCTGGGTCACCGGCCACTCCTATATCGTCTATGGCCCACTTGCGAACTGCGCGACGACGCTGATGTTCGAGGGTGTCCCAAACTTTCCAGATCAGGGACGCTTCTGGGAGGTTATCGACAAGCACAAGGTCAATATCTTCTACACAGCCCCGACGGCCATCCGCTCGCTGATGGGCGCCGGCGATCATTTCGTGACGCGTTCGTCGCGGTCGAGTCTGCGTCTGCTCGGCACGGTGGGCGAGCCCATCAATCCGGAAGCGTGGGAGTGGTACTATAACGTCGTCGGCGACAAGCGTTGCCCTGTCATCGATACCTGGTGGCAGACGGAGACGGGCGGCCACATGATCACGCCGTTGCCCGGTGCGACCGACTTGAAGCCAGGATCGGCGACCAAGCCCTTCTTCGGCGTTAAGCCGCAGCTGGTGGACAATGAAGGCAACGTGCTGGAGGGAGCCGCAGACGGCAATCTCTGCATCACCGACAGCTGGCCGGGGCAGATGCGCACGGTCTACGGCGACCACGAGCGCTTCATCCAGACCTACTTTTCGACCTACAAGGGCAAGTATTTCACCGGCGACGGCTGCCGGCGGGATGAGGATGGATATTACTGGATTACCGGTCGCGTCGATGACGTGCTTAATGTCTCCGGCCATCGTCTCGGCACGGCCGAGGTCGAATCGGCGCTGGTGTCGCACAGCCTCGTGTCCGAGGCGGCGGTTGTCGGCTATCCGCATGCGATCAAGGGTCAGGGCATCTATTGCTATGTCACGCTGATGGCCGGCAACGAGGGTTCGGATGAGCTGCGCCAGCAGCTGATCAAGCATGTCCGCAACGAGATTGGCCCGATCGCGGCACCGGACAAGATCCAGTTCTCGCCCGGGCTGCCGAAAACCCGGTCGGGCAAGATCATGCGACGCATCCTGCGCAAGATCGCCGAAGATGATTTCGGTTCACTGGGCGATACGTCGACGCTGGCTGATCCGGCTGTGGTCGATGACCTGATCGCCAACAGGCAGAACAAGGCGACTGCTTAGCGTCGGCTGCCTGCTAATGAGAGGCCGCTTTGGGAAACCGGAGCGGCCTTAATCTTGATCAGGGCATGGCGTCTTGGGCTTCCGACCGCCGTCATAGGCGACGGCGATCCCCTCGCCCAGCATATACTGAGCCGGATTCCGTCCATCGGAGAGCGTGACGTCGGCCAAGATGCGGCCGAAATATTTATCGCCGGAAATTCGGGTCAGCTGCACTTGCGGCGAACTGTCGGTGAGCGTTTCCAGCATTTGGCGGGCATCGATCCCCGCGCGTCTGACCGTAGCACACTTCGAGTGCATCTCGGGCGTATCGATGCCGCGAATGCGGACATAGACTTCCACAGTCTGCTGCGGCCACGGACGGGCCGCGACCAGCAAGGTGTCTCCATCGATCACACGCAAAATCTCAGCCGAGACGGGTCCGGCGATCTCATCGCGCGCGAAAGCCGGCATCGAAAGTGCCGCGATGATCGCTAGTGAAGTGAAGACGTGCGTGAACATATAAGGAATAAATTCCGATATTCATGCGAAGTCAATAGGAATATTTACTTAGAAGTCGATCGCGCGACCGTTGATTTCCCAATCGCCGAAGCGGGCCGGATCGGCACCCCCTCGCCCACCGATCTCGGTCGGCATATCGGCCGGCAGTTCGTTGCGGCGACGCTCCTCAGCTTCGGCAAGCGCACGCTTGGCGGCGGGCGAGAGCATCTTGCGCGGGCGCTCCGTGCCCTCCTCGGCCAGAGCCTCGATATTGTCGTTGTCCGCTTCCTGCATCACGCACGCCCGCTTGAAAATATTGAAAATGGCCGATGAATAACCAGATTATAGGACGCCGACGCGGCGATTGAAACCCTTTGAGCGCAAACGATGCTCACCTGAAATGGAGATGATAATGAACCTTGTCCGTACTGCCATGTTGCTTGCCTTCATGACGGCACTGTTCATGGTCGTCGGGTTCATGATCGGTGGCCGCAGCGGCATGATGATCGCGTTCCTGGTTGCGGCCGGCATGAACTTCTTCTCCTACTGGAATTCCGACCGCATGGTGCTTTCGGCATACCGTGCACAGGAGATCGACGAGCGAAACGCGCCGGAGTTCTTCAACATCATCCGTGATCTCTCGCACAATGCCGGCCTGCCTATGCCGAAGGTCTATCTCTATGACAGCCCGCAGCCGAACGCTTTCGCGACGGGCCGCAATCCCGAGAATGCCGCTGTTGCGGCATCGACGGGCCTGTTGAGCGCGTTGTCGCCGGAGGAGGTTGCCGGCGTGATGGCACATGAGCTCGCGCACGTCCAAAACCGCGACACGCTGACGATGACGATCACGGCGACGCTTGCCGGCGCCATTTCAATGCTCGGCAATTTCGCCTTCTTCTTCGGCGGCAACCGCGAGAACAACAACAATCCTCTCGGTTTCGTCGGCGTTCTGCTGGCGATGATCGTCGCACCGATGGCCGCCATGCTGGTGCAGATGGCGATCAGCCGTACGCGCGAATATTCCGCCGACAGGCGCGGCGCCGAGATCTGCGGCAACCCGCTGTGGCTGGCCTCCGCACTTGGCAAGATCGCCCGTGGCGCCTCGAACATTCCGAACTATGACGCGGAACGCAATCCGGCGACGGCGCACATGTTCATCATCAATCCATTGACGGGTGCGGGCATGGACAACCTGTTTTCCACCCACCCGAATACGGAAAACCGTATCGCTGCGCTGCAGGAAATGGCGCGAGGCGGCATGAATAACTCGACGCCGTCGGTTCGTGCTGCTAATCCCGTGCGCAAATCGCGCTCAGTTCCGGATGCCGGCCTTGGCCGCGGTGGCTCGCAACCGCCAAAGGGTCCCTGGTCTTGAGTTCAGACGGTAAGAAAAAGCCATTTCGCAAACAAAAGTCGTCGGCGCCGGCGGAAACGTCCGCTTCCGCCAAGCCGGGTCTGCAGGCGCGTGCCGCGGCGTCGAAGATTTTGGCTGCGGTCATCGACCGCAAGCTCTCGCTTGATGGGGCGCTCGACCACGAACATGGCAATCCGGCTTACAAGGCGTTGGCCGACGACGACCGTGGTCTCGTCCGCGCAATTCTGAACACCACGCTTCGCCATCTGCCCCGCATCGAGGCTGCCGTGTCCTCGTTGCTGGAATCGCCCTTGCCGGAAGGTGCGCGCTCGCTGCAGCACGTGCTCTCGATTGCGGCGGCGCAGATCCTCTATCTCGACGTTCCCGATCATGCCGCAGTCGACATTGCCGTCGAGCAGGCCAATCTCGACCCGAGAAACCGGCGCTTCGCCAAGCTGGTGAATGCTGTACTGCGTCGACTGGGGCGCGAGAAGGAAGAGATCCTTCGCCAGATCGATGACATTCCTTCGATGCCCGCTTGGTTTCTCGAGCGGTTGGAAAAAGCCTACGGCCGTGAAGCGGCGCGGGCGATCTCGGATTCCCAGCTGCAGCCCGCTGCCATCGACCTGACTGTAAAATCGGACGCTGAGGCCTGGGCGGAAAAGCTCAATGGCGTCGTGCTGCCGACCGGCGGAGTCCGGCTTGCTGCATTCGACGGCTCCATCCCGTCTCTCGAAGGTTTCGACGAGGGATTGTGGTGGGTGCAGGACGCGGCGGCGAGCATTCCGGCGCAGCTCTTCGGCGATCTCTCAGGCAAGCGTGTTGCCGATCTTTGCGCTGCTCCTGGCGGCAAGACCGCGCAGCTGATCCTGGCGGGCGGCAAGGTCACCGCCGTCGAGCAGTCCGAAAACCGCATCAAACGCTTGCGTTCGAACCTTGATCGTCTCCAGTTGTCGGCGGAAACGATGGCGCAGGATCTGACCAAGTTCACGCCCGACGAGCTCTTCGACGCTATCCTGCTCGACGCGCCCTGCTCTTCCACCGGCACGACGCGGCGACATCCCGACGTGCTCTGGACCAAGGGACCGGAAGATATCGCAAAGCTCGCCGCGCTGCAGGAGCGTCTGTTGCGCCATGCGCTGCGGTTGCTGAAGCCCGGCGGCACGATCGTGTTTTCCAACTGCTCGCTTGATCCGAGCGAAGGTGAGGAAGTCGTTGCTCGGGTGCTCAAGGACACCGAAGGATTCGAGCGCGTGGCGATCGAGTTGAGCCGCTGGCCGGGGCTGGAGGAGGCGATCAGCCCACTCGGAGAATTCCGCACCACACCCGACATGCTGAAGCTACCATCCGGTTTCGCGCCGGGTCTTGACGGTTTTTATGCGGCCGTGTTGCGCCGTGTTGCCTGATCGAAGAGCAACTGGCATAGTTAAGCATTGTTGCAGAATCATCGACGGTCAGTGCCGTTTCCGGACTTGTCCATCCAATCCTAACGATATGGGTCAATAGACAATCGAAATGCGGTCCGGACGGTTTTCAGGTCTTTACCTGCGGGAGGCTTGGCGGCGGGTACTTTGCCGTGCTGCACTTCTGCGCCTCAAGTTGTTTCGCCACACGGTCTACGTGCCCGAGCGGCTGATCGTGGCGCCGACGGATCTCAGGCCCGTCGATTCGCATGTCGCTGAGGAAATCATCAACGGTCGCTTCCCGCTTGCCGGCCGCATGCTGGAGACCGGCGGAAAGTCGCCATTCACGTTTAGCCTTCCGTCGCGCGCCTTTGCGATCAAGCTGCATGGCTTCGGCTGGCTGCGCCATATGCGCTCCAAGAAGAACGATCTGCATTCCAACGTCGCCCGCGCCATCGTCAATAGCTGGCTGTCCATTCACGGCGGACGGATGGAAGGCATTGCCTGGGAGATCGACGTCACGGCGACGCGCGTCATTGCCTGGTTGTCGCATTCGCCCGTGGTGCTGCAGAATGCCGATCGTGGCTTCTATCGCCGCTTCGTGCGCTCGCTGGCGTTCCAGGTCCGCTTCCTGCGCCGCATGGCGCGCTATGCACCGCCCGGCGAGGTGCGTTTCCGGGTGCGTCTTGCGCTTGCCATGGCATCAATCTCGATGCCGGTACGCCCCAGCATAATCCGCAAATCCTCCGAAGCGCTCGATGTCGAGTTCGATAGCCAGATTCTGCCGGATGGTGGGCACGTGTCGCGCAACCCGCGTGTCGCGCTCGAGCTCCTGCTCGATCTGCTGCCGTTGCGGCAGACCTATATCAATCTCGGCCACGATCTGCCGCAGAAGCTGATATCCGGCATCGATCGCATGTATCCGGCGCTGCGCTTTTTTCGGCATCAGGATGGCGACCTCGCTCTTTTCAACGGCGCGACGTCGACGTCGGCGAACGAGATCGTTTCGCTGCTACGCTACGACGAGACGGCTGGTGAGCCGTTCAAGGCAATGCCGCATTCGCGCTACCAGCGCCTGGCGGCCGGTCGCACCGTCGTTATCGCCGATACCGGACTTCCGCCGAATGGTAACCTCTCGCGCACTGTTCATGCCGGATGCCTGTCATTCGAGATGTCATCAGGCCGGCATCGCTTCATCGTGAATTCGGGCTCGCCGAAATTTGCGGGCAACCGCTATGTGCAGGTCGCGCGCACCACTGCCGCGCACACGACCGTGACGCTCAACGATACGTCGTCGAGCCGGTTTGCGTCTTCCGATTTTCTGGCCCACCTGATCACCGATCCGGTGAAGACGGTTCAGGTCGATCGCGTGGTCGCCGATGACGGCCGGGATGTCGTCAAGGCGAGCCACGACGGCTATCTGAAAGAGTTCGGCGTGCTGCACGAGCGCGAGCTCACCTTGAACGCCACGGGCTCGATCATGACCGGGCTCGATCGCCTTGCGGTTTCCGAAGAGCGCAGAGGCGAAGGTGAGTTGCGGGCCGTGGCACGCTTTCACGCCCACCCATCGATCAATCTGAAGCAGATGGACCGGGAGTCCATCCTGATGACGGCGCCGGATGGCGAGAGCTGGTTGTTCTCCTCGCCCGGCAATACGGTCGAGATCGCAGAGGACGTGTTCTTTGCCGATGCCTCCGGCATCTGCGCTTCGGATCAGATGGAAATCAGCTTCGCCTATCCGGAAAAGCCGGAAATACGGTGGTTTTTGTCTCGCAGAAGCTAGCGGCTGTTTTCGCCGGCGCAAAGCTGTGCTAACGCGGCGCCATATTCCGCGCACCTCGCCGGATGTCTCCCGAAGATCGAACGGAGAAGCCACATGGCCGTTGTTTCCAAGAAAATCCCCGCCCCCGACAAGGTTGCCGTCAAGACTGCCTTGCTCTCCGTGTCCGACAAGACCGGCATCGTAGACCTAGCGCGCGCGCTTGCCGAAAAGGGCGTTCGGCTACTGTCGACCGGCGGCACCCACAAGGCGATCGCAGACGCTGGCCTCGATGTTACCGACGTTTCCGACGTCACGGGCTTTCCGGAGATCATGGACGGCCGCGTGAAGACGCTGCATCCCAAGGTTCACGGCGGTCTGCTGGCGATCCGCGACGACGCCGAGCATCAGGAAGCGATGAAGGCGCATGGGATCGATGGCATCGATCTCGCCGTCATCAACCTCTATCCGTTCGAGGATGTGCGCGCGGCGGGTGGCGATTATCCGACCACCGTCGAGAATATCGATATCGGCGGCCCGGCGATGATCCGCGCCTCGGCCAAGAACCATGCCTATGTGGCGATCCTGACCGATCCGGCCGACTATCCGGAGCTTCTCGAGCAGCTGTCGTCCGATGCCGGCCAGACCAGCTATGCCTTCCGCCAACGCCTCGCCGCCAAGGCTTATGCGCGCACGGCCGCCTACGACGCGATGATCTCCAACTGGTTCGCCGAAGCGCTGTCGATCGACACGCCGCGTCACCGGGTCATCGGCGGCGTGCTGAAGGAAGAGATGCGCTACGGCGAAAATCCGCACCAGACGGCCGGCTTCTACGTGACCGGCGAAAACCGTCCGGGTGTGGCCACCGCAACGCTTCTGCAGGGCAAACAGCTCTCCTACAACAACATCAACGACACGGACGGCGCCTTCGAGCTGATCGGCGAGTTTTCGCCCGAGAAGACCGGCCCGGCCTGCGCGATCATCAAGCACGCTAACCCGTGCGGTGTCGCCACCGGCCCGACGCTGAAGGACGCCTATCTCCGGGCGCTTGCCTGCGACAGCACGTCCGCCTTCGGCGGTATCATCGCGCTCAACCAGCTGCTCGATGCCGAGACGGCGGAAGAGATCGTCAAGCTGTTCACCGAAGTCATCATCGCGCCCGAGGTAACGGAAGAAGCCAAGGCGGTTATCGCGGCCAAGAAGAACCTCCGCCTACTCGTGACCGGCGGCCTGCCTGACCCGCGCTCTCGCGGCCTTACGGCGAAGACCGTGGCCGGCGGCCTGCTGGTACAGAGCCGTGACAACGGCATGATCGATGATATTGAGCTCAAGGTCGTCACCAATCGCCAGCCGACGGCACAGGAACTGGTGGACCTCAAGTTCGCCTACACGGTTGCCAAGCACGTCAAGTCGAACGCCATCGTCTACGCCAAGGACGGCCAGACGGCAGGCATCGGCGCCGGCCAGATGAGCCGCATCGATTCAGCACGCATCGCCGCGCTGAAGGCCGAGGATGCCGCCAAGGCAATGGGCTGGGCCGAGCCGATGACCAAGGGCTCCGCCGTTGCGTCGGAAGCCTTCTTCCCGTTCGCGGACGGGTTGCTGTCGGCGATTGCCGCCGGTGCCACGGCTGTTGTTCAGCCGGGCGGCTCGATGCGCGACCAGGAAGTGATCGACGCGGCGAACGAGCACAATGTGGCGATGGTCTTCACCGGCATGCGCCACTTCCGCCACTAAGTATCGAAGAAAACGGCTACGCCCTATCCGCCGGATAGGGCGTCCGGATCAACAGGACCAGCCCGCCGGCCAGAAACAGGACGAGCGTGGCCATGCCGAGATGCGACGAGCCGGTCGCATAAGTGACGATCGAAAACAGAAGCGTTGCCATGAAGCTGGTTGCCCGGCCTGACAGAGCGTAGATGCCGAAGTAGCGGCCTGCCTCATCAAGGCTGACGCTGCGCGCCAGATAAGAGCGCGACGAGGCCTGCACCGGGCCGAACGCCAAGCCGATCAGCAGGCCGTAGCCGATATAGGCTTTCTCCGCCGCCGTGCCGAACAGACCTCCCGAATCCGCCGTCGGAAGCGGCACCAGCCCGAAGAGCGTATAGCCGGGTTCGGTCGATACGATGCCGAAGGTCGCCAAGAGCAGCATGGTCAGGCTGATGACAATCGTCGCCTTCGAGCCGATACGCGCGTCGATCCGTCCGGCGATGATGCAGCCGAAAATCGCCACCACATTGAGAATGATGCCGTAGATGCCGATCTCGATGGTTGCCCAGCCGAACATGCCGGCGGCGAAGGCCCCGCCGAGGATCAGCAGGCCGTTGACGCCGTCCTGGTAGATCATGCGGGCGACGAGAAAGCGCAGTAGCGGGCGGCGCTCCTTGAGTTCCGCCAGCGTGTGCCTGACTTCACGCAGCCCGGAGTGCACGGCGGCGCCGAAGGGCAGGCCGCCTTTCACGTCAGGTGTGAACAGAAACATTGGCAGGACGAAAATCAGATACCAGACGGCCGAGATCGGCCCGGTGATGCGCGCATCCTCGCCGGTGTGCGGATCAAGGCCGAAGAGCGGGTCGAGGCCGAGGATGGTCTTGCCGGTCTCGGGACTTCCGGCAAGAAGTGCCACCACCGCGATCAACACGATCATCCCGCCAAGATATCCGAGGCCCCAGGCGGTGTTGGACAGACGTCCGACTTCGTCCTTTCCGACGAGGCGCGGCATCATGGAATCGTTGAAGACGATCGAGAATTCCGCGGCGATCGACGCCAGGATCATGAAGATAACGGGATAGATGACGGGCGAACCGGGTGCCGCGAACCAGAGGCAGCAGAGGCTGGCGATCTTGATGACGGCGAAGAAGCCGATCCATGGCTTTCGCCCGCCCGACTGGTCGGCAATCGAGCCAAGAATAGGGGAGAGAATGGCGATGATCACCGAGGAGATCGTCGCCATGTTGCTCCAGAGCGTTTGCGCGGAGACCGGATCTGCCGTCAGCCTGGCCACGAAGTAGGGGCCGAAGATGAAGGTGGTGACGACGGTGAAGAATGGCTGCGCCGCCCAGTCGAAGAACATCCAGCCCCAGATTCCCCTGCGCGTGGCGCGCTGGGGCTGTGTTCCCGTCCAGTCAATGCGATTCACCGGCCTGCTCCTGATTTGGGAGCGGACTGTCTCACCTCGTCCCGTCTCTGGCAAGGTCGGTCAGCAGGCCGGCGGCGACGGTGATGCGGGCCAGATTCGGATCGCCACCCTCGCTGAGACCCGCCAGTTCCTCGGCGATGCGGTTGATCCTGATCCGGTCACTCGCATGCCACGCCTGCACCGGCAGTTTTTCCTTGCCGTTGTTTGAGAGCGCCGAGCTGACGATATCGCGGCGCGCGGTCGCGATCTGGTCGAGGCTTCGCGCCAGGGCCAGGTTTTCGTAGTGATCCGAAGTGGTGATGCGGCTGCCGGCTGCCAGCAGTCGGCCGATACGGAAGGTCTGGCTGACCGCGAAGTAGCTCTCGGCGGCACGGATCAGCGGCTCGCCGGTGCGTTCCGCGATCTGCATGATCTCGGGCACGAGCGCGAAGCCGATCAGATGCGCGATCTCGGCCGAAAGCTTGTCCGGCACGCCGGCGGCCTGATATTCGGCCTGACGCGCCTCGAGTTCGGGAACGACCTGGTTGGCGAAGACCGGCTGCAGCTTCTTGAAGGCCGCGCGAAGCCTGTCGATGGTCTCGGCGATATCACCCTTCGCCATCTGCATCTTCAACAGCAGACGCGTCAGGACGGTGAAGATATGGCTGATCTCCTCATAGATGCGGTTCTGCATCTGGCCGGAAATCCGGCCGTCGAGCGCATCCGTCTCGCTCCAGAGCCGGCTCAGATCGAAGCCGTCGCGGGCGATGATGGCGGCGCGTACCACTTCGGGCGCCGATGCGGCTGTTGCGTCCATCATGCTGACGGCAAAGCTCGGGCCGCTGCGGTTGATGGCCTCGTTGGCCAGCACCGTCGCCACGATCTCGCGCTTCAGGCGGTGGTTGGCGATATCCGAGGCGTTGGACTTGCGCATCTTGGCGGGAAAATATTGCGAGAGCGTCGCCTCGAAATAGGGATCATCCGGCAGATCACTTGCCGCCAGCGCGTCGAAGAGAACGATCTTGGCGTATGATAATAGAACCCCGATTTCCGGCCGCGTCAGCGGCCTGCCGGCGGCGTAGCGTTCGGCCATGGTGGTGTCGTCGGGGAGCGTCTCGACCTTGCGGTTGAGCTGCTTGGCGGTCTCCAGAACGCCCATGAAGCGGGTGAGCTCGAGGCCGTTCGCCGTGCCTTTCCTCTCGGTCAGCGAGATGGCGAGCGACTGCAGGTAGTTGTTGCGCAGCACCAGCTTGCTGACTTCATCGGTCATCGAGGAGAGCAGCTGGTCGCGCTTCTGTCGCGTCAAGCGGTCGTCATGCATGGCGGCGGCGAGTGCGATCTTGATGTTCACTTCGACGTCCGAGGTATTGACGCCGGCGGAGTTGTCGATCGCGTCGGAATTGCAGCGACCACCTTTCAGGCCGTAGGCGATACGGCCGCGCTGGGTGACGCCCAGGTTCGCGCCCTCGCCGATCACCTTGGCGCGTACCTCGTCGGCGCTGATGCGGATCGGATCGTTGGCGCGGTCGCCGACGTCGGTATCGGTTTCCGATGTCGCCTTCACATAGGTGCCGATACCGCCGAACCAGAGAAGGTCGACAGGGCTTTTCAGGATCGCGGTCATCACTTCAAACGGCGTCGCGACCGTCTTGTCCATGCCGATCGCGGCAGCGGCCTGAGCGGTCAGCGTCACCGATTTCGCCGAGCGCGAGATGATCATGCCGCCCTTCGAGAGCAGGTTTTTGTCAAAGTCCTGCCAGCTTGAGCGCGGAAGATTGAACAGCCGCTGACGCTCCGCCAAGGTCTTCGCCATGTCAGGATCGGGATCAATGAAGATGTCGCGGTGGTCGAAGGCTGCCAAGAGCCGGATTTTGGGCGAGAGCAGCATGCCGTTGCCGAAGACGTCGCCCGACATGTCGCCAACGCCGGCAACCGTGAACGGCGTCGTCTGGATGTCGATGTCCATTTCGCGGAAATGGCGTTTCACCGTCTCCCAGGCGCCTCGCGCGGTGATGCCCATCTTCTTGTGGTCGTAGCCGGCGGAGCCGCCTGATGCGAAGGCGTCGTCGAGCCAGAAGCCGGCTTCCTGCGCCAGCGCATTTGCGGTGTCGGAGAAGGTTGCCGTGCCCTTGTCGGCGGCGACGACGAAATAGGGGTCGTCACCGTCAAGCCGCACGGTGTTTTCAGGCGGGATGATTTCGGTGCCGGAAATGTTGTCGGTGATCGAAAGCAGCGTGCGGATGTAGGTCTTGTAGGCTTCGCGCCCGGCATTGAAGATCTCGTCGCGATTGCCGCCGACGGGGAGCTTCTTCGGATAGAAGCCGCCCTTGGCGCCGACGGGCACGATCACGGCGTTCTTGACCTGCTGCGCCTTTACGAGGCCGAGTACCTCGGTGCGATAATCCTCGGCGCGATCCGACCAGCGAAGGCCGCCGCGCGCGACCCGTCCGAAGCGCAGGTGGACGCCCTCGACCTCGACGCCGTAAACGAACATTTCGCGGAACGGCTTCGGCGCCGGCAGGCCGTCGATCAGGTGCGGGTCGAGCTTGAAGGCCAGCATCGCCTTTGCCGAACCATCGGGATTGCGCTGGAAGTAGTTGGTGCGCAGCGTCGAGTCGACCACGTTGACATAGCGGCGCAGGATACGGTCGTCATCAAGGCTTGGAACGTCCGATAGCGCCGTCTCGATCCTTGCGTGAAGATCGGTCGCCTTCTTGATCCTGTTCTTCTCGGTCAGCTTCGGGTCCAGGCCATCGTGGAACAGGCGAAAGATGAGCGAGGAGATAGCCGGGTATTTATCCAGCGTCGTCGCGATGTAATCCTGCGAATAGGCGATGCCGGCCTGGCGCAGATAGCGCGAGTAGGCGCGCAAGACGCTTGTCTCGCGGGCCGACAGGCCTGCCGAGATGATCAGGCGGTTGAAATTGTCGTTGTCGATGACACCCGAAAACGCCGACAGGAAGGCTTCTTCAAGTGCTGCGCCATGCTGTTGCAGATCGATCTCGCCGCCGCTCTGGGCCTCAAGTTCCATGTCATGCAGCACGACCAGCTTCTCGCTGCCGTCGGCCAGCGTCACATTGATGTCGAACGTGCCTTCGCTGATGACGCTGAAGCCAAGATTCTCAAGCAGCGGTACGCGGCGGGAGAGCGCAAGCTGGCCATTGAAGTGGAAGATCTTCAGGCAGAGCAGCGACACGCCGTCCTTGATGCGCGTGTAGAATTCGATGCGGATCTGCTCGCCCGTCGCGCAGGCGACGATGTCGGCGAAGTCAGAGAAGGTTTCCTCTGGTGGGAAGAGATCCTGATAGGCGTTGCTGACCTTGATCTTGGGCGCTTTCGGACCGGCAAGCATCTCGAAGCGGTCGTCCCAGCGGGCCGTGATGGCGCGGATTGCTTCTTCGAGCTTTGCCTGAGGGATACGCGGCGTCTTTCCGCCGGAGCGGCCGATGATGAAATGGACGCGGGCGACGCCGCCCTCGGGGAAAGCCGGGTAATAGGCCGAGACGCGGCCGTCATAGATGGTCTTGAGATAGGTGCCGATCTTCTCGCGAACGATCGAGTCATATTCCTCGCGCGGCACATAGACGATAACGGAGACGAAACGATCGAAGTGATCGATCCGCGGCAGCACCCGTACGCGCGGCCTGTCGGTCAGATCGTTGATCTGTTCGGCGAAGGTGGCGAGCAGGGCGGTGTCGATCTGGAAGAGATCGTCGCGCGGGTAGGATTCCAGCGTGTTGTCGAGCATGCGGCCGGAATGGCTCATCGGATCGAAGCCGAAATGCTCCTTCACCTTCTCCACCTTCGAGCGCAGTAGCGGGATGTCCGTTGCGAGCGACGTGTAGGCCGTCGAGGTGAAGAGGCCGACAATGCGCAGCTCGCCGGTAACGTTGCCATTCTCATCGAAGCGCTTCACGCCAACGTAATCCATGTAGGCGCGGCGGTGGACGACGGATTTGACGTTGGCCTTGGTGACGATCAGGAATTCGGGGCCGTCAAGGAAGGCCAGGATTTCGGGCGTCGTGGTTACAGCATCGCGGCCGGTCCGGAGCACTAGGACATCCGGGTTGGAAAGGATGCCCAGCCCCGTGCCCTTGTCGCGCTCGACCTTTGCATCCGAACCCTTGCCGGAATAGACATATTCGCGCATCCCCAGAAGGGTGAAATTGGCGTCGCGCAGCCATGTCAGGAAAGCGACCGCTTCGTCGCGATCCGCCTTGCGGCGGCCAACATTGCGCGACGACAGTTCGTCAATGGCGGTGCCAAGCTTGTCCAGCATCGGCTTCCAATCGGAAACCGACAGGCGCACCTGTTCGAGGACGATTTCGATCCGCTCGATCAGATCGGCGGACTGCGCCGGGGTGAGCGGGGCGAGGTGAAGCTGAATGTGGCTGACACGGTTTGCCGGCTCGCCGGGCATATCCGGCGAATAGAGTTCCGGCGGATGACCTGGCTGCATGACGAGAATGGGATGAACCGCCATGAAGAGATCGCGGTAGCTGCTCGTCACCTCACCCATGACCGATTCGTAGAGGAATGGCATGTTGTGATCGGTCACCGACAGGACCGACACCGCCACGCCATCTGGTTCCACATTGTCGAGCGAGGTGACGGTGACGCGCGGAGCGTTGCCGGTCCAGGCGGCGAGTTCGGCCGCGCAGTGAACGGCGGAAATCGCCAGCATTTCGGGCGTGTAGGATTCGAGGTCGTCACCGCTGGCGCGTCCGAAGAGAATATCCGGTGCGAGATAGTGCTCGCCCATCGCCGTCGCGATCTTGTTCGCGCTCTCAATCTGTTTTTCCCGTTTCGGATTGTTTCGAGCAGCCATTGACTGTGTCCCCCATTTTCTCGATTGCGCGCAGGTTAGCAGAAGGTTTGACAGAAAAATTGCTAAAATAGGGACGTCGATCGCAGTTTTCGTGCGAATTTAGCCGGCATGTCGTCAATTCTGTAAAAAATGATCCGAATGTGATTTTCGTCGCCAGAACTTTGATCACGTCCGAATGAAGAGTTGTTGACAGTCGCGCAGCAAAAAGACGATCAACTGAGGATCGGAACCCGGATCGGATAAACATGTCGCAGAATGCAGCAGGCACGGTCATCGTCATATCGAGCCACGTCGTTCGTGGATCGGTCGGCAATCGGGCGGCGGTTTTCGCGCTCGAGACGCTCGGCCACCAGGTATGGGCGCTGCCGACCATCGTGCTGCCCTGGCATCCGGGCCACGGTCGTTCGACGCGGCTGACCTTCGCCGAAGCCGATTTCGACGCGGCGATCGACGATCTCATTCGCGCGCCCTGGATCGGCGAGGTCAAGGCGGTGCTTTCGGGCTATTTCGGCAATGCCGCGCAGGCGCGCTCCGTCGGCCGGTTGATCACGGCGCTCAGGGATAAAAATCCAGATCTGTTTTACGTTTGCGATCCCGTGATGGGCGATCTCGGTGGGCTCTATGTTCCCGAGGCGACCGCTGAGGCGATCCGGGACCATCTGATCCCACTGGCATCGCTGGCGACCCCAAATCGCTACGAACTTGCCTGGCTGTCCGGCGCGCCGCTGGAGAGCAATACTGAGATCATGGAGGCGGCGCTCGCGCTCGGTCCTGCGCGCATGCTGGTGACCTCCGCGGTGCCGATGATGGCTGGTGGAACGGGCAACCTCTATCTCTCCGGGCGCCACGCGCTGCTTGCCGAGCACCGGCTGATCGACAATCCGCCAAACGGGTTGGGCGATCTTCTCGCCGCGCTTTTCCTATCGCGGCTGCAGTCCGGCATGGAAGACGAGAAGGCGCTGCAGCTCGCGACGGCCAGCGTCTACGAGGTGCTGGCTCGGGCGGTGAAGCGCGGTAGCGACGAGTTGACACTCGCAAACGACGCCTCCAGCCTGTCGACGCCGATGGCGATGGTGCAGATGCGGCATCTGATGCATCCGGCGCAGCGGCGAAAGAGCTAGCGGCCGCGCCGTTAACGCATTTGGCGCTGCGATATTGATCTTGCATCGCTCACGCTGTAATCGAAGATCATGCAGCGTTTTCCAGATACACTTCTCGACGGCTATCGCAACTTCATGAGCGGGCGTTATGCCGACGCTCGTGACCGATACAGGACGTTGGCGGAGCACGGGCAGAGCCCGAGCACGTTGGTCATTGCCTGTTCGGACTCTCGCGCGGCGCCGGAACTCATCTTCGATTCCGGGCCCGGCGAGCTCTTCGTCGTCCGCAACGTCGCCAACATGGTGCCGCCCTACGAGCCGGACAGCAATTTCCACGCGACCTCGGCTGCGCTCGAGTTCGCGGTTCTGGCCCTGAAGGTCACTGATATCGTCGTCATGGGGCATGGTCGCTGCGGCGGTATACGCGCGGCGCTCGATCCCGATGCCGAACCGTTGTCGCCTGGCGATTTCATCGGACGCTGGATGTCGCTGGTGCGGCCGGCGGCCGAGCAAATCCAGAGCAACGACGTGATGACGCCCGGCGAACGCCAGACGGCGCTGGAGCGCGTGTCGATCCGCAACTCGATCGACAATCTCAGAACATTTCCGGAGATCAAGGCGCGCGAAGAAGCCGGTGAAATCCAGCTGCACGGCGCCTGGTTCGATATTTCGACCGGCGAATTGTGGGTCATGGACGCGGAGACGCGCGACTTCATTCGCCCTGACGTCTGACACGATAATCCGAGACAAGCAAAAAGGCGCCGCGGTTTCCCACGGCGCCTTTTTCATTTGATCATTAAGTGCGGATCAGTTCGCGTCGATCTGCTGACCGATATAGGCGATCGCCTGCTGGTAGACCGTTGCCGCGTTCCAGCCGGAAATGGCTGCGAAGTTCGGCTCGCCCGGCTGATAGCCGGCACCTGGACGCCAGCCGTGGCCCTTCAGGAAGTTCGCGGTCGAGGCCAGCGCGTCGGCGCGTGAGCCGACCATGTCGACCCGGCCGTCACCATCGCCATCCGCACCGTAGAGCACGACGTTGCGCGGCAGAAACTGTGTCTGACCGATTTCGCCGTGGGCGGCACCGCGCGCCTGCGGGCTAAGGAAGCCTTCGCCGACGAGCTGAAGCGCTGCATAGAGCTGGTCAGTGAAATAGGCGGTGCGGCGGCAATCGAAGGCGAGCGTGGAGACAGCGGACATAGTGTGCTGGGTGCCCATGTAGCTGCCGAAGCCGGTTTCCATGCCCCAGATCGCGATCAGGGGGCCGGCCGGAACACCGTACTTGCGCTCAATGTTGGCAAAAAGCGCTGCGTTGGAGCGCTTCATGCCCTTGCCGCGCGAGATGATGGCCTGGCCGCCGCGCTTCTGCATGAAGGCGTCGAAAGAGAGCTTGAAGCTCTTCTGGCCACGGTCGGCGGAGATGGTCGGTCTGTTGTAGACGACGTTGGCGAAAGCCTTGTCGAGAACGGAACGGCTGACGCCGTTGGCCGCGGCTTCCTGCTTGAAGGCGACGACCCACTGGTCGAAGCCCGCGCTGGTGTTGCTGCACTGTGGTGCTGCTTCAGCCGTTGCCGGAAGTGCCTGGAACATGGCGAACACTGCCGCCGCTGCCAGCAAAAGTCTTGTCTTGCGCATCGAATACCCCGATCCCGATCAGCCTAGCCTTCAGCCGGGCTGCAGCCCGCTATCGGCGATATTGTCCCGACCATCCTTTGATTAAGCGCGGGGAAGCCTTTCGGCACCCCGCGCCTTTGAGAATAAGCCTTAACTTAAGTAACGGGCTTAACAAGACATGGTTAAGAAAATATTCAAGCGGCCTGCTTGCGTGGCTTCACAAGTCCGCGATTGACGAGCAGTTCGGCGATCTGGATCGCGTTCAATGCCGCGCCCTTGCGCAGGTTGTCGGAAACCACCCACATGTTGAGGCCGTTCTCGACGGTTGCGTCCTCGCGAATGCGCGAGATGAAGGTTGCGTCTTCACCGGCGGATTCGTAAGGCGTGATGTAGCCACCGTTCTCGTGCTTGTCGATCACCTGGCAACCCGGTGCGTCGCGCAGGATATCGCGAGCCTGATCGGCGGTGATTTCCTTCTCGAACTCGATGTTGACCGATTCCGAGTGGCCGATGAAGACCGGAACGCGCACGGCCGTGCAGGTCACCTTGATCTTCGGGTCGAGCATCTTCTTGGTTTCGGCCAGAACCTTCCACTCTTCCTTCGTGTAGCCGTCTTCCATGAAGCTATCGATGTGCGGAATGACGTTGAAGGCGATGCGCTTGGTGAACTTCTTGTTCTCGATCGGATCGGCGACGAAGACCGCGCGCGTCTGATTGAAGAGTTCGTCCATGCCGTCCTTACCAGCGCCGGAAACGGACTGGTAGGTCGAAACGACGACGCGCTTGATCGTGGCGGCTTCGTGAAGCGGCTTCAGGGCCACGACGAGCTGGGCGGTCGAGCAATTCGGGTTGGCGATGATGTTGCGCTTGGTGAACTGCTCGATGGCGTCAGGGTTCACTTCCGGCACGATCAGCGGAACGTCTTGGTCGTAGCGCCATGCAGAGGAGTTGTCGATGACGACGCAGCCCTGCGCGCCGATCTTCGGCGACCACTTCTTCGAGACCTCGCCGCCGGCAGACATCAGGCAGATATCAGTGTCGGAGAAATCGTAGTTTTCGAGGTTCATGACCTTCAGCGTCTTGTCGCCGTAGGAGACTTCAAGACCCTGCGAGCGCGCGGAGGCGAGCGCTACGACTTCGTCAGCGGGAAAACCGCGTTCGGAAAGGATATTAAGCATCTCCCGGCCGACATTTCCGGTGGCTCCCGCAACTGCAACTTTAAAACCCATTTTCAAGCTCTCTTTCTCATCTCTCCTCTTGGTCGGTGAGGGGGAAAGCGCGCAACGATTGCGGCTTTCTGTCCCCAGCCGAGCCGGGGAGAGAGCGGCAGGCCAGAGACGTCAGACGGTTTTCGTCGTCGTTTTGGCCTTGGTTTTGGAAGAAACCGGAAAAATCATAACCATCCCGGCAACTCGTGCCCGGTCACTGCGTGCAGCAATGGCGTGTTCTTGGCGAACCATGGATATTCCTTTTCCACCGCTGCTCTTAAAAGGTTTTCCACAGGAGTCAAGGTTTTTGCGAAGCTACCGCCGGTGCATCCGGCGCCGGCGGTAGCTCGAAGCATTACTTCCGGTCAGTGCTACGGAAGCGATCGGCGCGCACGGAAACCGTCTGCAACGCGCCGGTCTGCGGTGCCTTCCGCGTGCCGGAGGCGGCGCGACCGAGCTTCCGCTTGCGCTCCAGATGGTAGGCATAGACGAACTGGATAACGATACCGAGAGCCACGAAGATCGGGCCGACGACCTGGTCACCGTTGTTGATGTAAAGCAGTACCTGGCCGATCATCGCCAGGATCGTGCCGGCGACGAAGATGTTCAGCGAATGGCGGCCGAAGATGACCAGCGGATTGTCCTCGGGGCGGCGCAGCAGGTTGGAGAGTGCGCTAATGTTGAGCACCAGGTAGGTGAGCGCGAGAACGTGCAGCAGGCGCGGCAGCGACAGGAAGGTCTTGTCGAAGCCGGTGATGACTGGCGGCAGGCCAAGCGAGGCCAGCGCGTTGCCGATGCCCCAGAGCTGGCCGACGACCCACGCAAAAGACAAGGCGACATAGCCGGCTGCCAGAGCCATCAGCAGCGGGTGGTGCGGTAGCTTGCCACCACGGCGCACGTGCATCATCCCGACGATGCCGATCGTGAACAGGAACTGCCAAGAGAGCGGATTGAGGAACCAGTAGCCCTCGAGCAGCGTGTTGTGCGGCGCGATTTCATAAATCCCGGAGAGAAGCCAGACCGAACCAGAGACTGCCAATGCGAGCAGGGGGCTCTTGGCTTCCAGCAGGAGGATGATGGGGATCATCAGCATCAGCGCGCCATACATTGGCAGGATGTTGTTGTAGCCGATCTGGTGGCCAAGCCCCATCAGCGACGGAATGCCGGCCTGGGGATTGGTGAGCACGGGAAGGATATTGATTTCGCAAAGAAGGCCCGGACGGTGGAATAGCCAGGCGCCCGCGATGAAGAGCGCGAGTGTCATGAATGTCGTTATCATGTGGGCGAGATAGAGCGTGAAGGCGCGCTTCGTGGATTTCTTGGCCGTTTCGAACCAGGCGGCGACCCTGAAGCGCGAGCCGTAGGCAATGCCCACGGCGATGCCCGAGATCAGCACGAAGGCTTCGGCGGCATCAGAGAAGCCGTAATTCTTGGTGGTCAGATGCTCGAAGATCTGGCCGGGCACGTGGTTGATAAAGATCGTGATCAGCGCGAGACCGCGCAGAACGTCCAGCCGCGTGTCTCGTTTCGATGGCGCCGCAGTCGCAATCCTGCGTCCTGCACCGAACGTGTTTTCGGGCGTCGTTACCATTGACCTCTCCATGCTTCCATTTTGCAAACGCAGTTGAGGCCAAAAGGTTTCCCTTTTGGCCTCAACGAATCGCCGGATGGTTTGCATGAAAAGTGCGGTTATCCGACCGGATATCCCTCATCGGGATCGGTGACTTGACGTCCGTTGATGGTCAAATCGTAGCCCCTTGGATGGGACGATTTTGAGACCGAAATGAGGTATTTAGCTCCCGCGTGCTCGATTTCCGCGGAGAAGCCCTCCCACGTTGTCGGCAACGATGGCTTCACATGGATACGGCCGTTCTTGAGCCGGATTCCGAGGATGCCCTCGACCGCCGCGCGATAGAGCCAACCGGCAGAACCGGTGTACCAGGTCCAGCCACCACGACCGGTCAAGGCGCCGTCGCCATAGACGTCGGCGGCGATGACATAGGGTTCCACGCGGTAGTGCTCGGCGGAGGCTGGGTCCTTGGCGTGGCTGATCGGGTTCAGGAGGTCGAAGCAACGCAGCGCGTCGTCGCCGCGATTGAGCTCGGCCAGCGCCATGACGACCCAGGTGGCCGCATGGGTGTACTGGCCGCCGTTTTCGCGAACGCCGGGCGGATAGGCCTTGATGTAGCCGGGATCCTTGGCGGAGTTGGCGAAGGGCGGCGTGAACAGGCGGATGATGCGCGCGTCCATGTCGACGAGCTTGGCGAGGACCGAATCCATGGCCTTTGCGGCATGGGCCGGATCGCCCTCCCCTGACAGCACGCTCCAGGACTGCGCGATCGAATCGATCTGGCATTCCAGGCTTTCCTTCGAACCGAGCAGGCTGCCGTCATCGAAGGTGCCGCGGCGGTAGTGGGCACCATCCCAGGCGGCGGTTTCAAGCGCTGCCTTGAGTTCGGTCAGGTGCTTACGCCAGCGTTCGACGCGGGCCGTGTCGCCACGTTCGGCGGCGAAGGCGCTGAAGGAGCGCAGCGCGCCGGCGAGGAACCAGCCGAGCCAGACGCTCGTGCCCTTGCCGCCGATGCCGACGCGGTTCATGCCGTCGTTCCAGTCGCCGCCGAGGAACAGCGGCAGGCCGTTCGCTCCCTTGCGGGCGATGGCGAGATCGAGCGCGATGGCGGCATGCTCGTAGACGCTCACCTTGTCCTCGGATTTTTCCGGGCGGTAGAACGAATCGTGCTGTCCCTGAAGAAGCGCCGGGCCCTCGATGAAGGCGAGCTCGTCGTCGAGAACGCTCTTGTCGCCGGTCACCGTGCAATAGTGGTGGATGGCATAGGCCAGCCAGACCACGTCATCGGAGATCAACGTGCGAACGCCGGCGCCCGTTCCGGGCAGCCACCAATGCTGGACATCACCCTCACGGAACTGGCGCGAGGCGGCGTTGACGATCTGCTTGCGGGCAATCGACGGCTCGTGCAGCACGAAAGCCAACGTATCCTGCAGCTGGTCGCGGAAGCCGAAGGCGCCGCTGGCCTGATAGAAGGCCGTGCGTGCCATGATGCGGCAGCCGAGGCTCTGGTAGGGGAGCCAGGTGTTGATCAGGGTGTTCATGCCTTGATCTGGGGTCGAGATCTGCAGCTTGCCGGTGAAGGCGTGCCAGAAGTCCCGGTTTGCCTGAACCGCGCCGTCGAAGGACGCCTTGCGGATATCTGCGATGAGTGCCCGGGCCTCTTCCTTCGTCGCGGTATCGCCGAGATAAAGGATGACATCCCGCTCCTCGCCGGCGGCGAGATCGATGTCGATTGCGAGAGCCGCTGCCGGATCACCATCCAGATCGATGTTGCTCGACAAAACGGTAGCCGGATTCAAGGCTGCTGGAGCCTTGATGGTGCCCGCCTTGCCGATGAACTCCCGGCGGCTTGCCGTGTAGCCCGACAGTGTCTCGCTGGCGGCGAAGAAGGCCACGCGCGAGGAGTAGTCGATGCTGTAGTTGTTGCTCGCAAACAGGGCGCCGGTCTCGGCGTCGTGCTCGGAGAGAATAAACGGCGCCGTCTTCTGCGGATTGTTGCCGAGCACCCACTCGACGTAGCCGTAGAGACGCAGCTTGCGCTGGCTGCTGGCGTTGTTGCGCAGGCGCAAGCGCTGCAGCTTTACCGGCCGTTCGCGATCGACCGTCTGCGTCAACTCCAGAGAAACGTCGTTCTGGACGCTGGAGAAGACCGAGTAGCCGAGGCCATGGCGGGCTTCGAACTGGATGTCCTGACGGTCGGACAAGGCGGCAAACGGCGTCATCACGGTTCCGTTGTCGCGATCCATTACATAGATTGCTTCGCCCGGCCGGTTGATGACTGCATCGTTGGTCCAAGGGGTCAGCTGGTAGTCACGCGAGTTGGTGCTCCACGTGAAACCGGCGCCTTCGGCCGCGACGTGGAAACCGAAGTTCTCGTTCGAGATCACGTTGATCCATGGCTGCGGGGTGGCATGGCCGCCCGGGATGCGGACGACATACTCGCGTCCGTCGCCGGAGAAGCCGCCGATGCCGTTCCAGAAGTTCAGGTCGCCATGCTCTTCGATGACCAGTGCCGGGACCTGCGCCTTGGCGACCGGTGCCGTGCGCTTGGCACGAGACTTCGTGGCGTTGAGCTTCTCAAGTTCCTGCTGCTCTTCCTTGGTCGGCGCAAACAGTGCCACGGCACGATTGATCTGATCGATGATCTTGCCGTTCTTGGCATGGAAGGTGACACGGGATGCCGAGATCAGCGCGTGGTAGGTCGATTCCTCCATCAGATCCTTGCGGACCGTGAAGATGTGCTGGCGCAGGCCATCGGCCTGGCCAAGACGACGGACGTTCTCGGCCATCTGGTCGACGGCGTGCTGCATGTCCTGTGCGTAGGAGGAGGCACGCTCGTTCATGATCACCAGATCGGCGGTGACGCCGCGCGAGCGCAGGTATTCCTGTGCCAGCAGCGCTTCCCTTGCGATATCCAGATCCATGTCGTCGTTGATGCGCAGGGTGAAGATCGGGAAATCGCCCGAAATCGCCAGCGGCCAAAGCGAGGACTGCGACTGCATGCCTGCCTGAACCGCGGCCGTATCTGCACGCAGATACATGTCGGGGTAGACGAGGTGGCGGCCGAGATGCTGGAAGGCGGATGCCTGCTGCGAGGTGACGCCGACATGGCGCATCTGCACCTGCGTGCGCGTCCAGGCCTGGACGAGCTCGTGGTTGAAGGCATCGGCGTGGCGATAGCGATCGACTGCCTGGTCCACTTCGTTACGCGATGGCGCCGCGATGGTCCAGAAAATGACGCTGACCTTCTTGCCAGCAGGAACACGGACCGTGCGGCGCAGCGACAGTACTGGATCGAGGGTGAAGCCGTCGGTGCCCGAGAGCGTCGCGCCCTGGTCGAAGGCGGCAGCGTTTGCAAGGCTGCGGCCGCGGCCGAGGAACTTGCGGCGGTCGGTTTCGAATTCGGTGTGGCGCGTCGCGCCGGCGTTATCGACGATCAGATGCGCGACCGCGATATTCGGCTCGTTGCCGTCGCGCTTGTTGCGCTCGACGCGGATAACGTCGCCGCGCTTGCCGATCTCCGTCTTCACGAACATGCGGGCGAAGGCCGGATGTGCGTTGTCGGTATCGTCGTTGGTGAGCACTGGTTCGAGATAGGAGGTCACTTCGATGAAGCGATCTTCCGTGCCGGTGTTGAGCAGCGTCAGGCGGCGGCCCTCGGCGTCGTGCTCGGTGGCGACGATGACCTCGACTTCACTGGTGAGCTCACCGACGGTCTTGGTGAATTCCGCCTTTTCATCGGCGAAGAGAACCTTGACCTGCTCGCCTTCGATGCTCTTCGGCTCCGCCGTCGCTGACCACCATTCGTTGGTGGCGGTGTCGCGCAGGAAGATGAAGGTGCCCCAGCGATCCTCGGTCGGATCGGGCTTCCAACGGGAAACGGACTGGCCGTTCCAGCGCGAGTAACCGGCACCGGTGGCGGTCAGCATCATCGAGTAGTGGCCGTTGGACAGGAAGACGAGTTCGCGGTCGCGCGCGGCCGGATCGTAGATCTTGCGGATCTCCGGACGCAGCAGGTCGTCCTGGATGCTGGCCGGGGTGTCGGATTCGTGCTTGCCGCTCATGACGGGAATGTCGCGGGGTGCCTTTTCCTGGAGCATCAGTTCTGCCGCTTCGATAACAGGATCGGAGTGGAAGAGTTCGCGCAGGTGACCGTTGAAGGCGACGTTGGCGACGGCCGCGATCGACATGCCATGGTGGTGGGCATAGTAGTTGTAGACCACCGCGCAGGTCTTGCCCTCGGGCACGCGGGTCGGCGTGAAGTCCACGGCGTCGTGGAAGCCGTATTTGCCGAGCGCGCCGAGCTTGCGCAGGCGTTCGAGGTTCTCGATAGCCGCCGGCGGATTGTACTGGCTGGCGAGAATCGAGGCGTAAGGGGCGATGACGGCGTTGTGGCCGAGACCGCGCTTCAGGCCGAGCGTCGGCACGCCGAAGTTCGTGTACTGGTAGTTGAGGTTATGGTCGCGGGCGTTGAAGGCCGCTTCCGAGATGCCCCACGGAATGCCCAGCTTGCGGGCGTAGTTCATCTGTTCTACCACGACCAGATTGTTGGTCTGGTTGAGGATACCGCCGCCACGCTCCTGCATGACGAGTGGCGGCATCAGATACTCGAACATCGAGCCGGACCAGGAGACCAGCGCGCCGCGCGAGCCTACCGGCACGACCTGGCGGCCGAGGCGATACCAGTGTTCGGTCGGCAGATCGCCCTTGGCGATGCCGAAGAGACTGGTGAGGCGGCATTCGGAAGCGAGAAGGTCGTAGCAGGCCTGATCGAGCTCACCGCTTTCGACGCGGTAGCCGATCGACAGAAGACGACGCTCGGGACGGAAGAGGAAGCCGAAGTCCATCGAGAAGGCCAGATCGCGGGCCTTGTCGCGCAGCGCGATCAGGCGCGGGCGCAGAGCATCGATATTGGCGAGATCGAAGGTGCTGTCCGAGATATGGGCTTCGCAAACCTTGACCAACGCCTCGGCCCACTGGGTGACCTCGGCGCTGAGTGCCGACTTCACCTCGTGATCGAGGTTGGCCGCGAGCTTCTGGATGTCGCGTGCGAGAACCGAGAGGTTGATGATGCGGATCGACGCGAACTCATGCTCGCGTTTGACGGCGGCGAGCGCGTTCTGGAAGCCGATGATGCGCTCTTCCAGGCGGCGGCGTAGCGGACGCACGGTCTTGCGATCATCCGGCAGGTCGGCCAGCACTTCGGCCAGAATGCCTGCCGTGTCGCCGACGCCGTCGAGGCTGCCCTGCATGTGCGCGGACGGGGCTTCGGCCCAGTTGCGGCAGGCGGACGAGATCGCGATCAGGTGACCGGCGAGGTTGCCGCTGTCGACGGCGGAGACGTAGCGCGGTCCAAGCGTTTCCAGCGTATCGGTGTGGTACCAGTTGAAGAGGTGACCACGGAATTTCTCCATCTTGTCGATGGTGGCGATCGTCTGTTCGAGGCGCTCGATCGTTTCCTCGAAGGAGAACCAGCCGAACTGGCGGCCCGAGACCACGGACAGGAGGTAGACGCCGATGTTGGTTGGAGACGTGCGTGTCGCGACGATGACGTGCGGCGTTTCCTGGACGTTGTCAGGCGGCAGATAGTTCTGTTCGGCCGTGGTGAAGGTGTCGAAATAGCGCCAGGTGCGGCGTGCGATCTTGCGCAGATCGTTCGATACGGATTCGGCGACCTCGAGGCGATCTTCGGTTTCCGCCGACTGGCTGACATAGTAGGCGACCAGCGGGGAGAGAATCCAGAGCGCAACGAACGGGATGCCGACCAGATACGCCTTGTCGCCGGAGACGACGGCGAAGGCGAGGCCAAGCACTGCAAGCACTGGTGCGTGCCACATGGCCTTGTAGTAGGACCAGATCGTACCCTGCTTGCCGGCCTGAACGCTGGCTGCGGTTTTCCACTGCAGCATCAGCTTGTGGCTGACGAAGAGGCGGTAGAGCGAGCGGCCGATGGCATCCGCCATCATGCAGGCGCCGTCGGCTATGAAGACGATGCGGAGCGCCACCTGCGCGTTGGCGGCACGGATGTCGGACCATACGGTGTAGAGGTGGGCGCGCGCGACGATATCGCTGGTGCGCGGAATGATGCCGTTGATCAGCGACAGTGTCGGTGCAACGAACAGGCAGAAGATCAGGACGATCTGCCAGATCAGGGCGCCGAGCGGATCCATGAAGTACCAGCCAAGCACGGAGGCGAAGAACCAGGCGATCGGGGTCAGCGAGCGGCGCAGGTTGTCGAACATCTTCCAGCGGCCGAGCGCGGTGACGCCGTGCTTGGTGCTGAACATGTAAGGCAGCAGCTGCCAGTCGCCACGCGCCCAGCGATGCTGGCGCGAGGTTTCGACTTCGTAGCGGGTCGGGAAATCCTCGACGAGTTCGAGGTCGGTCACAAGCGCGCAACGCGCCATCGAGCCTTCGAGCAGGTCGTGGCTGAGAACCGAGTTTTCCTCGATGCGTCCCTTCAGGGCCGCTTCGAAGGCGTCGACGTGGTAGAGGCCCTTGCCGGTGAAGGTGCCCTCGCCCGCGAGGTCCTGATAGACGTCGGAGACGGTGAAGACGTAAGGGTCCAGACCGCGGTTGATCGAGAAGACGCGCTGGAAGACCGATGCATCCTTGCCCGTCGTCAGAGACGGCGTCACGCGCGGCTGCAAGACGCCATAGCCGCTTTCGACGCGCCCGGTTTCCGGGTTGATCACGGGGCGGTTGGTCGGGTGATAGAGCTTGCCGACGAGCTTGGTGACGGCGTCGCGCATGAGACGCGTATCGGCGTCGAGCGTCATCACGTACTGCACGTTTTCAGGCACGACATTGGCGCCCGGCAAATAGGTCGTGTCGCGGTCGCCGCGCAGGAGCAGGTTCAGCTCGTGCAGCTTGCCGCGCTTGCGCTCCCAGCCCATCCACGCGCCTTCCGACGGATTGTAGAGGCGGCGGCGGTGCAGCAGGTAGAAGCGGGTCTTGCCGTCATAGGCATAGCGCGCCGAGAGGTTTGCGACTTCGCGACGCGCGTAGTCGAGAACTTCGAGATCGGCGGCCGTCTCCTCGACCTGGCTGTCCGGCCAGTCGCTGAGAAGCGCGAAGTAGATTTCGCCGCGCGGGTTGGCGAGATAATGAACCTCGATGTTGCGGACGAGTTCGTCGACGCTGTCGCGGTTCGAGATCAGGCAGGGAACGACCAGAAGCGTGCGGGCGTCCTCCGGAATACCTTCCTTGAACTCGTATCCCACCAGGCGCGCCGGCGTGACGAAGAAGGAGAGCACGGTGTTGAAGAGACCCGTCGCGCCTTCCGATGCCGGCAGCGAGAACATGATCAGGAGCAGGATGATGGCGATCGGCGCCATGCCGGCGCTCGCCATGAAGTGGCCGACGATAACCATCGCGAGAATGGTCAGGAGCAGTACCGGTACCGCGATCGACAGCCAGTTGAACCGGCGGACGGCGCGAACGAAATGCTGCACCAGCGTCGGGCTGTAGGTCGCTCTTGCTTCCAGCTTCGGACGCTGTGCGCCGGCCAGGAATGCGCCAACGTTCGGCTCATGGGGTTGCTCGTCGGCAGATGCCTTGGCTTCATCCGTCATGTCGAGCGCGAGCTGCGCGATCTCCATTTCGGTCATGGTGGAGCGCTTGGCGAGCTTTTCGATCTGCTTGCGATACTTGTTGCGCGAGCCGGAATCGAGAAGACCGTAGTCGGAATTGTCCCAGAGCAACTTGTCGACGTGGCTGACCTGCTCGACCCACACGGACCATTCGGTGTCGTCGATCTCGCGCAAGCTGCGAATGATGTTGCCCATCGTGACATTGCCGGAGGAGAGACGGCTGTGTTCGGCCATCGTCGTCGCTTCGGTGTCACGGCCCAGCGCCTCAAGGCGCTCATCCAGCCAAGTGATGGCAAGACTTGAGGTCTGCGAGCCGTCGCGCATGCGGTAGAGGAACTGCGTCGAGAAGGTATTGTCCTCGGCAAGCGGCTCGAGCGTCTTCAGATACTCGGCTGCCTTTGCCGGATCGGTCAGGCGCACCAACTCGTCGGCTGCCTCGTTGGCGCGGCGGCGCATGCGGCGACTGCGCTCGACGCGGATCGAGATGCGGCGCAGGTTTTCGACCAGAACGTAACGCACCAGCGAAGGTAGCGCCCAGAGCTCGCCGATCCGCAGTGTTTCATGTTCCTGGAAGCCATCGACCAGTGCGGTCAGGCTTTCCTGCGAAATGGTGCTGTGGGTGTGGGCGACATAGAGCCAGGCCAGCGCCAGCGTGCGCGGGATCTTGGTGCCGTTCACATCGATCGTCGGCAGTTCGCGGTAGAAGCGCTTGGGGAAGTCGCGGCGGACTTCCTGGATTGCTTCCTCGACGATGTAGTGGTTGTCCAGAAGCCACTCGGCGGCCGGGGTAATCGTCTCGCCGGCCTCCACATCCGCCGCCGTCGTGCGGTAGACGCGCAGGATTTCCTTCTCGTTCTCCTTATGCCGGGCGAAGAAGTCGAAGGGTGCGAAAGCGACCAGCGAGTTGACACCTGACGTGGCTGCGGATGCACCCATCGCCCTGATGTCTTCGATCGACATATAGGTCGCGCGGATCGAGTCGTTGTGATCGATCTGCTTGGTTTCGGACTCGCGGGACGGGCTCGGAGACGTGGGGGAAATAGACATGGGTTCGGTTCTGGATCCAAACAAAGTTATGGTCGGTAGGGTTTGCGTTGTGCACTGCCAAATATGACTGCCGCATGAACAATACCGGTCTTTTGCGGCCACACTGAAAACATTGGCAGGTGCAATCGAACGGCAATGCGAATCGATTTAGATTTGATCTTGCGACCAGCCGGGCAAAGAGGTGGGTGAGATTGAACGACGCCTCCCCGTCAAGCCAATCGGGAAAGTTGGACACTATTGCGACAATTCAAGTCAAGAGGTTTCGGCAAGTGACAAACGCACGAAAAATCCGGCGCCTTTTGGACGCCGGATTTCATTGATTATGCTGGATTTAGACGCGGCGCATGAGCCGCGCGACAAGCGATACAACAAACAGCACCAGGAATATGAAGAACAGTACCTGGGCAATCGATGCTGACGCGCCTGCGATGCCGCCAAACCCCAGAACGCCGGCGATCAGGGCTACAACAAGAAATACGAGTGCGTAGTAAAGCATTGCCATCTCCATTTAGTCGTTGCTGACCAGATAACGATGGTGTGCCTTTTTGGTTCCGTGCCCGGTGAAAAAGGGTTTGTTTTCGGTGCTCTAACCGATAACGCCGCAGACTACGGCCGCGAGAAAGGTGAATGCGGCCACGACCAGCGCCGCATTGACTGCCAGGTGCAAACGACCACGCGTCGTTTCCGGCTTCTTGGAGCGTGCGGAACGATAGTGGTCCGCGTGAGTATGCGACATACCCAAGTTTGCCATGTGTTGCCTCCGCCTGTTTTCAGCTCTTATTGAGAACCCAGTTTCTTATATAGTCTATCTGAATGGTAGAGATAAAATTCCACCAGATGTCGCTTGCTGAGAAAATCCGTCTTGCCTTGGACGGTCGGATAGGGACGGTCTAACAGATGGTGTGCCAGGCCCAGATCAGGGAGCGCTCCACCGCGCTGTCCTTGTAGGAGCTCTTCTTCTTCGCAACGATCTTTCGATCCCGCCTTGCCATCTTGAACAGCGGAGCTGTCCGCTTGGCAGCCTTGGCTGGAGGTGCGAAGTAACCCATGGTCATGCCGCCGAGAAAGAACATCTTTATCTCCATGATCACGAAAGCTAACAGCCGTTAACGCAATCATGACAGAAGCAAGGCCGCTGTCAATAGTCTAGTCGATTGGTCGTGTTTTAACGGACCGTTATTCTTAACGGTCCGCCGATTGCTAAAAATTTCAATTACTTGAAAAGATTGGGCTTCAGACTTTCACGAAGCCCTTGCTCGCGACCATCAAACTTTTCGTGTAGTCTTCGTGAACCTCGGCCTTGGCGAGCTGATCGGCTGTCAGGCGTTCGACCACGGTGCCACCGCGCATCACGGCGAGGTTTTCGCACATGTGGGTGATGACGCCGAGATCGTGGCTGACCATGACGAAGGTCAATTTCCGATCCCGCCTGACCTGTTCCAAGAGGTTCAGCACTTCGGCCTGCACGGAGGCGTCCAGCGCTGAAGTCGGCTCGTCGAGAAGCAGGATCGACGGTTCGACGATCAAGGCGCGGGCGATGGCGACGCGCTGGCGTTGGCCGCCGGAGAGCTGATGCGGGTAGCGGAAACGGAAGCCGTTGCCGAGGCCGACTTCATCGAGCGCGCGAGCGATACGCGTGTCGCTGTCCGAGATGCCATGGATCGCCAGCGGCTCCAGCAGCAGCCGGTCGATTGTCTGGCGTGGATGCAGCGAACCGTAGGGGTCCTGAAACACCATCTGGACCTTGCGGTAGAAGGCCTTGCTGCGCTTGGAACCAGAGAGCTGCTCGCCGTGGATCTTGATCGTGCCGTTCTTGACAGGAGCAAGGCCCGCGACGGCGCGCAGCAGCGTGGATTTCCCAGAGCCGGATTCGCCGACGAGACCGAAAGACTGGCCCTCGGCGATCTCGACGCTGACATCCTTCAGCGCGTGGAAATGGTCGTAGATGACGGTGACATTGTCGACGGAAAGGGCTGCTGTCATGCGGCCCACTCCGGCTTGCGGTCCAGCACCGGCAGAGGATGCCTGTTTTCGCCGATCTGGGGCATGCAGTTCAAAAGTCCTTGCGTATAGGGATGCTGGGCGTTCTTGAGCTCGGAGGCCTTCAGCTCCTCGACCACCTTGCCGGCATACATGACGATGACGCGGTCGCAGAAGGAGGAGACGAGGCGCAGATCGTGGGACACGAAGATCAGGCCCATGCCGCGCTCGGACACCAGGCGGTCCATGATTCTGAGCACGTCGAGCTGCACGGTCACGTCGAGCGCCGAGGTCGGCTCGTCGGCGATCAGCAGTTCGGGATCTGCGATCAGCATCATGGCGATCATGGCGCGCTGGCCCATGCCGCCCGAAACTTCATGCGGATAGAGATTGAAGACGCGCTGCGGCTCGCGGATCTGCACGGCTTCGAGCATGGCGATCGCGCGATCGCGTGCTTCGCCCTTGCCGATCTTCTCGTGCGTTCTCAGCGTCTCGCAGATCTGCTTGCCTATCGTCATGACCGGATCCAGCGAATACTTCGGATCCTGCAGCACCATGGCGATGCGCTTGCCGCGCAGCTGCCGGCGCTCCTTGGCCGAGGCCGACAGGAGGTCGATGCCGTTGAAGTCGAGCGTATCGGCCGTGACGATGCCGTGCGGCGGCGTCAGGCCCATGATGGCGCGGCCGGTCTGCGACTTGCCGGAGCCGGATTCGCCGACGATGCCCAGGCGTTCCTTGCCAAGCGTGAAGGAAACGCCGCGCACGGCTTCGATAACGCCGGTTCGTGTGGGGTAGCTGACCTTGAGGTTCTTGACGGTGAGAAGCGTGCTCATTGGCCGCTCTCCTTCGGGTCCAGCGCGTCGCGCAGGCCGTCTCCAAGCAGATTGAAGCCGAGGCTGACGACGAGGATGGCGATCCCCGGCATGGCGGCAACCCACCATTGGTCGAGGATGAAGCGGCGGCCCGAGGCGATCATCGCGCCCCATTCCGGCAGCGGCGGCTGGGCGCCGAGGCCAAGGAAGCCAAGCCCGGCTGCCGTCAGGATGATGCCTGCCATGTCGAGCGTGACGCGGACGATCAGCGAGGAGATGCAGAGCGGCATGACATGGCGCACGACGATGCGCAGCGGCGATGCACCCATGAGGCGGACGGCCGAGATATAGTCGGAGCGCCGCACCGTCAGGGTTTCGGCGCGCGCGATACGGGCGTATGGCGGCCAGGAGGTGATGGCAATGGCAATGATGGCGTTCTGGATGCCCGGACCGAGTGCTGCGACGAAGGCGAGCGCCAGGACGAGCTTCGGGAAGGCGAGGAAGATGTCGGTGATGCGCATCAGGACGGCATCGACCCAGCCGCCGGCATAGCCGGACACCGTGCCGACCAGGAGGCCGATCGGCGCCGAGATAATGGCGACGAGGACGACGACCATCAGCGTCAGGCGGGAACCGTAGATCAGGCGCGAATAGATATCACGGCCCTGGTCGTCGGTACCGAGAAGATAGCCCTCGGCGCCCGGCGGCAGAAGGCGCGCGTTGCGGAGATCGCCGACGACGGGCGAGTGCGTCGCCAGAACATCGGCGAAGGCGGCCATCACGAGCAGCGCGATGATGATGAAGAGACCAACGACCGCCAGGCGATTGGCGGTAAACTGCCGCCAAGTGACGTAAGCGCGGCCGAGACGGGCCTGGGTGCGTGATTGCGGCCGGTCGGAGAGCAGCCACTCGCGGCGGGTCATCGGTCTGACATTGGTTGCGGTGTTGTTTGCTTGCATGCTCATCGGGTTCGGGTCCTGGGATCGAGGGTCCGATAAAGAAGATCAGACAAGAGGTTGATACCGATGAAGACGGTGCCGATGATGATGGTGCCGCCAAGCACGGCGTTCATGTCGGCATTCTGCAGCGAATTGGTTATGTAGAGGCCGATGCCGGGCCAGGAGAAGACTGTTTCTGTCAGGACCGAACCTTCGAGCAGACCGGCATAGGAGAGCGCGATGACGGTGACGAGCGGCACCGCGGCGTTGCGCAGCGCGTGGCCCCAGATCACCCGGGTTTCCGACAGGCCCTTGGCGCGCGCGGCCACGACATATTCCTGGCTAAGCTCGTTCAGCATGAAGCTGCGCGTCATGCGGCTGATATAGGCGAGCGAGAAATAGCCGAGCAGCGAAGCGGGCAGGATGATGTGGCGGAAGACGTCATAGAAGACGTCCCACTGCCCCTGCATGGCGCTGTCGAGCAGGTAGAAGCCGGTGACCGGCGTGAAGCTGTATTCGAAAACGATGTCGATACGGCCGGGGAAGGCGACCCAGCGTAGCTTGGCATAGAAGATCACCAGCGAGATCAGCGACAGCCAGAAGATCGGCACGGAATAGCCGATGAGGCCGATGACGCGAACGATCTGGTCGGCGAAGCTGCCGCGCTTGACGGCGGCGAGGACGCCGAGCGGCACGCCGATCACCGAACCGATGATGGTGCCGAGCGTGGCGAGTTCGATCGTTGCCGGGAAGACGCGCTTGATATCGACCATGACGGGATTGGTCGTCAGTACCGAGGTGCCGAAATCGCCGGCCAGGATCCCTTTGAGGTAGATATAGAACTGCTGGTAGAGCGGCAGGTCGAAGCCCATTTCGCGCCGTACGCGTTCAACCACGTGGGCGGGCGCGCGGTCGCCGAGAATGGCGAGCACCGGATCGATGGGCACGACGCGGCCGATGAAAAAGGTCACGGCCAGAAGGCCGAGATAGGTGGTGACGGCGGCGACCAGAAAACGGCCCACAGCCTTCGCAAAAGGAAGAGCACGGCCGGGTTTCGGCCGTGCTTCCGTCTTTGTTTCGACGATGCTCAATCTATCAATCCTGCCGGATCATTCCTTGCCGATCATGCCGACATAGTTGGTGTCGAAGCTCGGGCCGAGTTTGAAGTTCGTTACGCCCTTGCGGTAGCCCGCGACTTCGGTCTGCTGGAAGATGAAGACGAACGGGCTGTTGGCCAGATACTTCTTCTGGATGTCCTGATACATCGCCGCGCGCTTGTCGTTGTCGCGTTCGAGCAGGGCAGCCTTGGCTTCCTTGTCCAGTTCAGGCGCTTCAAACGTGTTGCGCCAAGCGAGCGTCTTCACTGTGCCGGCGTCGGAGTTATCCGGGTTGCTGGTGAAGGTATCGGCGTTGGAGTTCGGGTCGAAGTAGTCCGAGCCCCACTGGCCGATGTAGATGTCGTGCGTGCGGGCGCGGAACTTGGTCAGCGTCTGCTTGCCGTCCCCCGGGATGATTTCCATCTTGATGCCGGCCTGGGCGACCGACTGCTGGATGGATTCGGCGATACCGGTTACCGGCTGCGTGTTGCGCACGTCGATGGTGACCGAGAAGCCGTCCTTCAGGCCTGCCTTGGCGAGAAGTTCCTTGGCCTTGGCGACGTCGAACTTGTAGGGGTTCTCGTCAAGCGCGCCGAGCTGGCCCTTCGGCAGGAAGGTCTGGTGGATTTCGCCGATGCCCTTGATCAGGGTGGCGCCAATCGCGTCGTAGTCGACCAGGTACTTGAAGGCTTCCTGGACTTCCGGCTTCTTCAGGTTCTCGTTCTTGGAGTTGAGGCTGATGAAGTAGACGGTGCCCTTCGGCGCGCTTTCGCTGGCGAGATCGGCGTTCTTTGCAACAGCGTCGAGGTCGCCCGGCTCCAGGTTGCGGGCGATGTCGATGTCACCGGCTTCGAGCGCCAAGCGCTGCGCGGAGCTTTCCTTCATGAAGCGATAGATGACGCGGGCGAGCTTGGCCTTTTCGCCGTAGTAGTTGTCGTTGCGCTCGAGCACGACCACTTCGTTAGCCCGCCATTCGCGCAGCTTGAAGGCGCCGGAGCCGGCATAGCCGGTCTTCAGCCACTCATTGCCGAAATCGTTGTCGTACTTGTAGTCGGCCGACGGGGTGACCGGCTTGACGTGGTCGAGAACCAGCTTCTTGTCGACGACGGAAGCAACCGTTGCCGTGAGGCAGTTCAGGACGAAGCTTGGCGCGTATGGCTTGTCGACGGTGAAGGTGAAGGTGTTCTCGTCGGTCGCCTTGGCTTTTTCGGTGACGTTGTCGCCCGTGATGCCGAACTGGGTGATGATGAAGGCGGGGCTCTTGTCGAGCTTGACGGCGCGCTCGAAGGACCATGCGACGTCTTCGGCGGTGATCGGGTTGCCCGAGGCGAACTTCATGCCAGGCTTCAGCTTGAACGTATAGGTCAGGCCGTCATCAGAAACGGTCCAGCTCTCGGCCAGATCGCCCTTGACCTTGGACGTGTCGGCCATGTCGAGGCGCACGAGCAGGCTGTAGGTGTTGCTGGTCATCTCGGCGGTCGAGAGCTCGAAAGCTTCGCCCGGATCCATGGTGATGATGTCGTCGATCGCGAAGCCCTCGACGAGGGTATCCTTCGGGGTCTCGGCGAAGGCAGCGGGCGCGGCCATCATCAGGATGGAAAGGGCGGCGCCGGCAGAAAGCGCACGGAAGCTGCGGTTCAATCTGGTCATCATCATAATTTTCGTCCCCTGTTCATTCTTGAATTCGGTCAAAGCACGTCAGCAGTCTCAGGCAGCCTCTTCTCCCCATGCCGAAGACAGAATTCGAAGCCAGTTTTCGCTGGCCATTTTCTTCAAATCCTCGCCACCATATCCAGCACGCTGAAGCGCATCAATCAGCTTCTGGTTGCCCGAGGCGTCGCCGATTTCATCCGGTATGGTTGCGCCGTCGAAGTCCGATCCGAGCGCCACGCAATCAATGCCGATACGCTCGACGAGGTAGTCGATATGGCGAACCATGTCGCTGAGCGGCGTGTCGCCGTCCGAGCGGGCGTCGTCGCGCAGCATGGCGGTCGCATAGTTGAGGCCGACGAGGCCGCGGCTTTCCTTGATCGCGTCCAGCTGCCTGTCTGTCAGGTTGCGGGCGACCGGTGTCAGCGCATGGACGTTCGAGTGGCTGGCGACGAGCGGCTGGTCCGTCGTCTTCGCCACATCCCAGAAGCCTTTTTCGGTAATGTGGGCGAGATCGATCATGATGCCCATGCGATTGCACTCGCGAACCAGTTCGAAGCCGGCGTCGGTCAGGCCGAGGCCGGTATCCGGCGACATCGGGAAAGCAAAAGGAACGCCGTGGCCGAAGATGTTGTGCCGGCTCCAGACGGGGCCGAGCGAGCGCAGGCCCGCCGCGTAGAAGACTTCCAGCGCGGCCAGATCTGAACCGATCGCCTCGCAGCCTTCCATATGCATGACAGCGGCGAAAACGCCGTCATCGACGGATTTGCGGATGTCCTTGACTGTGCGGCACAGACGCCAGGCGCCGGCGCGATCGAGGCGCAGGGCGATCGCGGCCATCTCATTGGCGATCCGTAGCGATGGCAATGGATCGAGAGGCGCTGCGAGCGGGGTGACGTAGTGGCCATCCTTGTCGGGATCGGCGAAGACCAGATCGCCCGACGGGATATAGATGGCGCAAAGGCCACCGGCCAGGCCGCCTGCCTTGGCACGCGGCGCGTCGATATGGCCGGTGTCCGTTCCGTTCGCAAACTCGGCAATGGGATCGCCGCCCTCCCGCTCATGCGTCCAGAGGCGGAGGAGAACGTCGTTGTGGCCGTCGAATACGAATTGCATGTCAGTTCCTGTAAGCCCAGCTCCCAGAGCCAGGGCGGGCGATGCGAAGCGCGCAGAATAGAAAAGCTGGCGGAATACGCCACCCCTTTTTTGAGATTATTTTGGAGCGACAACCCATGGTTAGGTGCAGCATTGCGGTCTCGATGGGGCATTCCAAAAACACCGATAATGATGCGTCGGCCGATGAAAATGACATGCTGCCTGACTATATGATGTCGCGGAAACGGTGGCTGGTCGTCGGCCCCGGTGGAGAGCGCAATGTCTATTTCAATCTATCGCCTGACAGTGCCTGTATTTCAGCGCGGCCTGACAACCTTGACCAACTATCTCGACAAGGCGGAGGCCTTCGCCAGCGAGAAGGGCATCGATCCCGTGGAGCTGGTCGCGACGCGGCTGGCGCCGGATATGCTGCCGTTTTCCGGCCAGTACCAGCGGGCCACCGATAGCGCCAAGCTTGCCATTGCACGGCTAACGGGTACGGACGCGCCGAAATTCGAGGACAACGAGACGACGATCGCCGAGCTCAGGGCGCGTGTCGCGAAAACGGAAGCCTATCTTGCGACCGTGTCACCGGATGCGCTCGATGGTGCTGAAACCCGCGAGGTCGTCATTTCTCCCGGCGGCAACAGAACGGTCTTTCGTGGCGATGACTACGTCTTGAGCTTCGCGCTGCCGAATTTCTATTTCCACATCTCGATGGCGCACGCGATCCTGCGAAACAAGGGCGCGCAGGTCGGCAAGCTCGATTATCTCGGGCGGTTCTCCTGACGATCAATAGGGCCGGTGTCGAACCGGCCCTTTCTCCGTCAGCTCTGTGTAGGCGAGCGTCTGGTCGAGGTGGCGGGCGCGCAGCGACAGCAGTTTTTCCGCGTAGGTCAGGCGTGTTGAAGCAAGTGCCGGGTCGGCCGCGATATTTCGTAGCTCCATCGGGTCGCTCCTGAGATCGAAGAGCAACGGCGCCAAGCCGGCGAAATGCACATATTTGAAATTCTCGTCCCTGACGACGGCGAGATTGCATTCGTTCGATCGCAGGCCGAAATGCCGCTCGGCATGCTGATGGGCGATGTCGCGAAAATCGAACTCCCAGAAGGCAGCATCCCGCCAGTTCGCGACGCCCTTCCCTTCGGTAAAGGGTAGCAGCGACTGCCCATCCAGGCCGTTTTCCGGCTCGACGTCCAGGCGCTCGCACAGTGTCGGAAAGATATCGGCGGCGCTGGTGAAGTGCTCGACCGTTCCGCCGCGATTACCCGATCGCGGATCGCGAATGACCAGCGGGATGTGATAGCTCTCGTCAAAGAAGCCGCCCTTGCCGAAGGTCCAGTGATCGCCGGCCATCTCCGCATGATCTGATGTGAAGACGATCACCGTGTTTTCCCAGGCGCCGGCATCCTTGAGCGCGGCCCAGATACGGCCGAGCTGCGCGTCCACCTCGGCGATCATTCCATAATAGATGGCGCGGATGGCTGCGATGTCCCCGGCGGTCCAGTCATCGACCGGGCCGGTCGCGCCGTGGATGAAGCTGCCCTTGTCGTTTCGCTGCATCGCGTAGGCGACATAGGGATGGGACGCCTGCTCGCTCTCCCGATCAGCCGCGCGTGAAAAGGCAGGCCCGTCCTCAGGCGAAAACATGTCATTGTAGGGCGCCGGCGCTGAAAAGGGCGGATGCGGGCGCAGGAAGGATATGTGCGCGAACCACGAACGATCCTGTTCGCCCAGCCAGCGAATGAACTCACCTGCCAGGAAGGCCGTCTGCGTCTCGTCTTTGGAATAGGCGGTTGGCGCGTTGGAGATTTCGCCGGGCCGGGCGCCCAAGGGGATGTGAATATCGCGGTTCGTCGCATTCTCATGGCCGCGCGATCGCAGCCAGGATAGCCATTGTCTCTCATGTTCCGGCAGCAGTTGCCTTACGGTAAAGCCGGGCAGCAGGCCTTCATAGGTGGTCAGATGCGGATCGTTGGCATCGATGCCGCGGGGGTCGGGCGCCGTATCCGTGTAGCCGAACAAGGTCGGCTCGTAGCCGGCACGGCGTGCAGCGAGCGCCAGATTGTCGAACCTGCCATCGAGGGGCGAGCCGTTGCGGCAAACCCGATGGTTCATCTGGTAGAGGCCGGTATAGAGCGTGGCGCGCGCCGGCGAACACGGCGCGGCACCAGCGTAATGACGGGCAAACAGCGTGCCTTCGGCCGCCAGCACATCGACATTCGGCGTCCTGACGCAGGCATGATTGCGTGCCGAGAGGCAATCACCGCGCCACTGGTCCGCGGTGATCAGCAGAATGTTCGGTTTGCCCGTCATCGATCTGGCCAATCAGTGATGGTTAGATTTCGAGTGCCAGTTCCAGGCCGAGCGGATGATCTGGGACAGATCATGCTGCGGCACCCAGCCAAGCACTTCGCGTGCCTTGTCGTTGTTGGCGACAAGCGTATGCGAATCGCCTTCGCGGCGGCCGACATATTCGACGGGGAATGGCTTGGCGGAGACGTCTTCGATCGCGCCGAGCAGTTCCTTGACAGTCGTGCCGGTGCCTGTGCCGAGATTGAGCGCAACCGATTCACCGCCACGCAGCAGATGCTCGACGGCGCGGACATGCGCGTCGGCAAGATCGAGCACGTGGATGTAGTCTCGCACGCAGGTGCCGTCGCGGGTCTCGTAATCGCTGCCGAACACCTTGAAGCCGTCGCGCCGGCCGAGTGCTGCGTCAATCGCGAGCGGGATCGCGTGGGTTTCCGGCTGATGCCACTCGCCGATACGGCCTTCGAAATCGGCGCCGGCGGCATTGAAGTAACGCAGCACGACCGAGCGGAAGCCGGTGTACTTGTCGTAATCGGCAAGCGCCTGCTCGACGATGTATTTCGTCTGGCCATAGGGGTTGATCGGCACCTGGCGGTGGGTTTCATCCAGCGGCACACTTTGCGGCAGACCGTAGGTCGCGCAGGTGGAGGAGAAAACGAAGGCCTTGATGCCGGCCGCCTGGGCCGCTGCCAGCAAGGTCAGCGTGCCGATGACGTTGTTTTCGTAGAAGGCAACCGGGTCCTTTACGGATTCACCGACCTCGATCAGGGCCGCGAAATGCAGGATGGCTGCGGGCTTGTGCTTGGCCAGAACCTCGTCGAGGCGCGCACGATCCCTAATATCGCCTTCTTCGGCCGGGCCCCATTTGACGAACTCGCGGTGCCCGTTCGAGAAGTTGTCGTAAACGACGGGCTTGAAACCCTTGTTGGCGAGATCGAGACATGTGTGGGAGCCGATATAGCCTGCACCACCAACGACCAGAACTGTTTCACCTGCCATGCACCACCTTCTGTGATTTGGAATCGGACAGCACCAGAGTTAGGCCAACGACATGGCGATAAAAAGAACGAAGTGGGTTGTATGCCGTTTTCGCCGCATCTTCTGGCCAACGCGATTAGCGAATTTCGTTAGCCGAGATCGAAGACCGGTCGAATGAGGATTTTTCGCCTGCGATGCATGGTCAACACATGCCTAGTCGACAATATCACTGGAATTACTGGTAGTGATGGAAAATCTTGCTACCTATGATACTGCCTTATTTTAGCTTTCATGCATGGTCTATGCTTTGTGTCTTGTTATGTCTGTTACACTAGACTTCAAAGATATCTGGAAAAACATCGCGCATGGATGCAGCTATTCGCAAGTTTATCTTTCATGATCTTCAAACGATCGCGGGTTACATCGATCCTCCGGATGCGCTGGTGTTTCTGGCGATCCTCCAGCATCAGGCTCTGGCCGGTTTTGAAGGGGCGATCGCCGAGATCGGCGTCTATTACGGGCGATCCTATTTCCTCTTTCGGCGCATTTGCGGTGACGAGCAACGAATCGTCGCCATCGATCTTTTCGATCTCGACAGTGCGACGAAGGGCAGCGCGCAATATCTGCAATTTGTCGAAAACGGCCGCCGGCTTGGCCTTCCTGTGTTTGAAGAGCTGGTGATCAAGGGTGACAGCACGCTTCTGAAGCCCGCGGATATCTTCGCGAAGGTGGGGCCGGTCCGGTTCTTCAGCATCGATGGCGGGCACATGCTGCATCACGTGATGTCCGACACGCATCTGGCGGCGGACACGCTGACCGATCATGGCATCATCGCCTTCGACGACACATTCAACCCTACTTGGCCGGAGGTGACGGTTGGCGTCGCCGATTTCCTGCGTGAGCAGCAAGGCGAGTTCGCGGTCTTCTGCATCACCAAATACAAGACCTATGTCTGCCGCCGGGCATTTCACGCTGAATATTCCAGGGCGATCGCCGCCTCTCCCGATCTTGCCGCTTTCGAACATGTCGAGACCGAGTTTCTCGGCTCCAAGGCGGCGCGGCTTGAAAATCCGATGCGCCGGCGTCTCGTGCACCAGCTTCTGGTGCGCAGCGGCATGAGCGTGTTTTCAGAACGGGCCTATCGATAGCCGGCTTTGCTGTGAGCGGGCGATAGAAAGAAAAATGCCTCGCCGAAGCGAGGCTAGTCCAAGGTCGCTTCGGGGAAAACAGAAGCGACGCGGCTGTTTTATTGCTGCGCTTATTTTCCGCAAGCGCAGTTTCGCGAATTTCGGTACGCCCGGCGAAATGGTCGGAGCGACTATCAGGACCGGTTGCCACCGCTCTTCAAGCCCGCGACAAGCCGGCGACCGCGACGAAGGGCGGTGAACGCGGCGCCGATCGCGATCAGCCATAGCGCGGCAAGCAAGATTTCATTGGTGCCACCCCAGAGCGGCTGAAACACCGATAGAATAGCGGCGCCCGTTATCGTTGCCATGCGATGCTGCTTGGCCATGGGGCCGGAGAAATCGCTCGGCTGGCCGGTGGCGCGGCCAAGCTCGCGGACATAGGCGGTGAGCACCGCAAACGCCGCCGCCGCCCAGCCGAGCCCCGGCGCCCCGATGCCCGCCCCTGCCCCGACGAGGATCAGGATGTCGGCAACCCGGTCCGGGAATTCATTCCAGAACGGCCCATCGGCTGCCCCCTTCCCGCCCTCGACCGCGACCATGCCGTCGAACAGATTGCAGAGCAGCCGCAGCTGGCAAAACAGTGCAGCTGCGACGAAGAAGGGCGCCTGCGCCCAGCCCGTCCGATATCCCGACAGAAAGAAGGCGCTGCCGGCGAGTGCTGCCGCGATCATGCTTGCCTGCGAGATCTGATTGGGCGTGACGGATTTCGACGCCAGCCATTGCGCAATCGAGCGTGCCCAGTGTGTATCGCGGCTCGCCAGCGGCCTGCGGTCACCTGTTTCGGTCATGCCCGCTCCCCCTTCCGGTACAGTGAGTAATTGTAGATCGCCGCATAGCTGGTCGAGACCGCCAGCGGCAGCGCGATCGTCTTCATAATTTCAGGCGTGCCGCTCAGCGCATGGATGGTCGCCAGGACGGCGCTGGACGCCAGGCAGGCAATGAGCGGCGGCGCCCAGAGGGCTTGCGTTCCATTCATCCGGCGTGACAGCTGCTCGACCGCGGTCTTGAGAAACAGTGTCAGGCAGGCCGACAATGCGCCCTGGACGAGGCCGGCAAGCAGGAAGCGGCCGGGCGGGTAATCCCGGTTTGCAAACATCGCCCAGCCGCCCATGGCGCAGAAGGCGAATGCGACATGGATGATGCTGTTGCCCGCGATACGACGCAGCCTGGTCGTCATGTGGCCGACCACCAGTAGCGGACGAGATGGAAGAAGATCGGTGCGGAAAAGACGACGGAATCGAGCCGGTCGATCAGGCCGCCATGGCCTTCGATCAGGTTGCCCCAATCCTTGACGCCGCGGTCGCGCTTGATCGCCGACATCACCAATCCGCCGAAGAAACCCATCATGGTGATGACGAAAGCCAGCAGCCCGGCCTGTAAGGGCGTGAACGGCGTGATCCACCAGAGGCCGGCGCCGATCAGCGTGGCGCTGGCAACGCCGCCGACAAAGCCCTCGACAGTCTTGGAGGGCGACAGCTTCGGCGCGATCTTTGTGCGGCCGAAAAGCTTGCCCCAGACATATTGGAGCACGTCGCTCAGCTGCACGATGATGACCAGAAAAGCGATGAGCAGCACATTGCGGCCCTCATAGCCCGGAATATCGAGCGTCAGCAGCGCCGGCACGTGGGAGGCGCAGAAGACGCAGATCATCAGCGCCCATTGCACCTCCGCGATCCGGTCGAGAAAGCGCTCGGTGTCGCCGCGCAGCACCGAGATGATCGGCATCAGCAGGAAGGCATAAACGGGAATGAAGATTGCGAAGATGCCGTATTGCTTGGTCCAGAGCAGGAAATACTGCAGCGGCAGCACGACGAAGAAGGCGGTCGCCAGCGCCCAGTGATCGGCGCGCTTCGTGTGCGTCAGCGTGATGAACTCGCGCAGCGCCGCAAACGAGCAGAAGCCGAAGAGGATAAGGATGCCGACTCGGCCGATCATGAAGGCGATGCCGATCAGGATCGCCATCACCCACCACGCCTTGATGCGTGCGTTGAGGTTCTCGATGGAGGCATTGGCGCCATCGGGCGAAAGGCGGCGCTGCAGGATATAGCCGATCGCGGATGCGACGACGAGCACCGCGAGGATGCCGAGCACGAGCGTGAGGAGGTCGGAATTGGCCGTGTTCATTCGCTACCGCCTGGCTGTTTTGGAGAGAGATCGAGAAGGGCCGTCCGCGCCCGGTCGAGAAAGGCCTGCTTGTCTTCGCCTGCATGCATGTGCATCGGCTCTCCGAAGGTGACGGTGCAGATCAGCGGGATCGGAACGATCTCGCCTTTCGGCATGACGCGGTTGAGATTGTTGATCCAGACGGGGACGAGGCGGATATCCGGACGCACTGAGGCGAGATAAAAGAGGCCGCTCTTGAACGGCAGCAGCGACGCGTCCGTCAGATTACGGGTTCCCTCGGGAAAGAGAATGAGCGACGAGCCGGCATCCAGCGCATTCGCCATCACCTCGATTGGATCGCTGGTCCGCTTGTCGCGCTCCCTCTCAATCAACACGGCGTCGAACACATCGCTGCCAATAAAGCGGGTGATCGCGGATTTCAGCCAGTATTCGGCGCCGGCCACAGGGCGCGTTGACCGCCGTAAGCGGGGCGGAAGAACCGCCCAGACCAGAATGAAATCGCCATGGCTCGAATGATTGGCGAAATAGATGCACGTGTCCGTTGTCGGGCCGTCGCTTTTCCAAATGGCGCGCACGGCCGTTATGGCGCGCGCAAACAGAACGATGGCCGTCGCCACCGGCCCCGCGATCATCTTCCGTACCAAATCGATCCCCCATCCACCTGACACATATAAGATGTGTAGCCGTGTTTAAGGCGGATCAAAAGCCCCCGGCTTCGCGCAACCGTCGGCAGGTCGCGACCATACCGGCACAACGCGTCAGATGGTGGAGGAAAGCGTTAACCATGCTTCGGTAGGAATGGTGTCGAACACAACGGAACGAATCGATGTCGGTAAACACAAGCAAGAGTTTGAAGGCCATGACCACAAGTGAAATCGTCCTTTTTCCTGTGGCCTCGCGCGCCGGCGACATCGATCGTAGCGCCGCCGAACTCGAGCGCCTGCATGGTGCCGATGCCGTTCAGTACTGGAAGACCGAGTGCCGGCGTCTGGCGAGCGAACTCGAATCGCTCGGCCTGCCAGAAGCGGAAGTTCGCCATCAGGTCATGGTTTTCCAGACCGAGGTGCAACAGGCCCTCGTTCAGCGCTCGCAGTCGCGCGCGATTTCGCAAAGCCGCAGCGGTCGCGCGCTGAAGCGGTAAGCGGGCGAGGCATAGGCCCTGTTCTACGGCATGGCGATATGGAGCCGAAGCTGCTAGACGCAAGGCCAACCTGCCACGCGAAAAGGAACACGCGATGATCCAGCCAACGGCTTCGTTCAAGGACAATCTGCAACTGCTGCCGTCAGTCGAAGGCCTTGCTCGGATAGACCTTACCGACCCAGCCGGCGTCATTGTCGCGACGATCGAAAACCAGCCGGGCAAACAGGGATCGCTCGCGGTCTACCAATATCTGCAGCAATGCTTCGGCATCCTCGACAAGCAGACCGCAACCTACGCCCTAGACCTCTTCGCCGAGCACACCGACGACGCGAAAACCCGCCCCGGCGCCCATCCCAATATCGACCGCCTGCTCGATATCATCGGCGGCGCTGCGCCATTGGGCATTCAGCTTGTTGCGCAGTGACAAGCGTCATCCAGGCTAGGCCGCGAGTTTGATGACGAGCTGATGAAGCACGTGGGGTCGATGACGTCGCCTTTGGCGCGCCAGCGTCCTGTGACCTGATCTTGAGAATATTGACCTCGAACAATCGACAACCCGTTCGGCACGAGCTTGTCATCTATGTCTCAGGTGCGGATTTTTACCCACGTGTCCTGGTCGGACAAAAGAAATATGGCGGAGAGGGTGGGATTCGAACCCACGATACGGTTGCCCGTATGCCGCATTTCGAGTGCGGTGCTTTCGACCACTCAGCCACCTCTCCGCTTCGCTGGTCGGCGCTTGTTCGGCGCGGGCTGTCTCATAGCGAGAGTTTGGCGGGCTGGCAAGTCGTAATCTCAAGCCATTTCATCCTTTTGTCATCCTTTTACCTTGACAGTTTTTTTATGCTCGCGTATCTGCGCAACCCAATAGGTGTGGATAAGTCCGCGCCTTGTCTGTCCCGCGCCTGCGTGGGGCATCACCGGCAGCCAGAGTTCCTGGGCAAAAGCCCTGAAATCCCTGCTTAACATCGACTGATAAAAAGACGGCCACCTGTTTGATGCGGGTCGAGCCGGAACGAACATGAAAGGATAAAAAATGTTCGCAGTCATCAAGACCGGCGGTAAGCAGTACCGTGTGGCAGCAAACGACGTGCTGACCATCGAGAAGCTTGAAGTCACCGCTGGCGAATCGATCGAATTCACCGAAGTCCTCGTAATCGGCGAAGGCGCCGATGCCGCGATCGGTGCTCCCTTCGTCAAGGGCGCGTCCGTCAAGGCCGAAGTCGTCGAGCACAACCGCGGCAAGAAGGTCATCGCCTTCAAGAAGCGCCGTCGTCAGAACTCGAAGCGCTCGCGCGGCCATCGCCAGCACCACACCGTTGTCCGTATCACGGACATCGTGGCTGCTAAGTAAGATCACGGGACTTAAGGTTTAAAGGAGAACTCCAATGGCACACAAAAAAGCTGGCGGTTCGTCGCGCAACGGTCGCGATTCTGAATCCAAGCGCCTTGGCGTGAAGAAGTTCGGCGGCGAAGCCGTCATCGCAGGCAACATTATCGTGCGTCAGCGCGGTACGCAGTGGCACCCGGGTTCCAACGTCGGCCTCGGCAAGGATCACACGATCTTTGCTCTCACCGCCGGCAATGTGAACTACCGTACGAAGGCCAACGGCCGCGTATACGTATCCGTGATGCCGAAAGCGGAAGCAGCGGAATAAGCCGGTAGCGCTTTATAGCAGCCGGTGTCTCATCGACCCGGCTGAGCGTATCAGGTTCAGTCAAGACAAAAGGGGAGATGGGGCACCACCCATCTCCCCTTTTTCTTTACCCTCAAGGAGGACTGAACCATGCAAGGCGAATTGTTACGGAGAGACCAAAGGTCTCCCCGGGAAGACCAGCGGTCTTCCTTGGAAAGGCTGCGGCCTGAGCGGTTAAGGACCGATTGCCCTGTCTTACTGTCGGAAAGGCTCGTCATGCGCGCGCCCCACGAAGAAGACATCGACGCCCTTGCCCATCTCGCCAACAACGCCAAAGTCGCCACAATGGTGTCGCGCATGCCGCACCCGTATACGGCCAATGATGCCGCCGACTTCGTGCGACGCACGAAAAATGGCGAGATTGGCAAGTGCGTCTATGCGATTACCAAAGCCGAAAACGGCGCCTTTATCGGTTGCTGCGGGGTCGAGCCGCATCTTGACGGTCGTACCGTCGAGATCGGTTACTGGCTGGGCGAGCCTTACTGGAACCAGGGTTTCATGACCGAGGCCTGCCATGCGCTCGTCGACATGGTGTTTCGCACCCGCGAGGATGTCGATCAGATCGACGCCCGTTGCCGGGTGATGAACATCGCTTCGCGCCGCGTCATCCAGAAGTGCGGTTTCCAGTTCCAGGGATCGGGGCTTGCCGCCTCGCTGGCGCTTGGAAGCAACGTGCCGGTCGAATGGTACAGGCTCGACCGCAAGACCTGGATGTCGCTGAGAAGCTGGGGGAGCGTATTATGAGCGCGCTCAGCCTGGAAAGGCCAAGACCCCAGGTCGCCACCGCTGGCTCGCAGCCCGACATCAGGACCGAGCGGCTTTTCCTGCGATCGCACCGGCTGGGCGATGCCGATGCGATCGCGGAATCGCTATCCGATTTCGCGGTGACGCGGATGCTGGCACGGGTGCCTGCACCCTATGACCGGCAGGATGCGCTCGACTGGCTGGTGCCGGTCACGGCCGGCCGGCTGCCGGACTGGCAGATGGCGATCACCAATGGCGACGACGCGCATATCGGCGTGGTGTCGATCGAGCTTCGCCATGGTCGCTGGCATCTCGGCTACTGGCTGAACCGCTACTACTGGCGGCGCGGCTATATGAGCGAGGCGGTTTCCGCCACGCTCGAGCGCTTTTCGCGGCGCATGCCCGAGACCGTCGTGCATTCCGGTGTCTTCGCTGACAATCCGGCGTCGCTGAGGCTGCAGGAAAAGCTCGGCTTCCGCATGACCGGTTGCAGCGAGGTCTTCAGCTTCGCCCGCAACACGATGGTCACGCATGTCGAAACCATGCTGAAGCCCGGCGCGTTGCAGCAGAGCAAGAGTGCCTGATGAGAAACATGGAGGCGCCCCACATTCACCGGGGCGCCTTCTTCAATTGTCGATCTCGACCCAGACGGGGAAGTGATCGGACCCCATGGCCGAGGTGTCGATCTGTGCGGATTTTAACCGGCTTTCGAGGCCAGAACTGACAAAGACGTAATCGAGATGCATGCGCTTGCCATGATTTGCGGGATCCATCCAGCTGTAGCTGTCGGGCTGATAGGCGCGGAGCGCCTCGAGGGCGTCGACAGGCGTGCCGATGCGCGCCGTGCGGCCGTAATATCCGTCCTTTCGGCCCGCGAAAGCGCAGTATTCGGGCGATTCCGGCAGCATGTTGAAGTCGCCCATGACGAGATAGTCTTCGGGCAGCGGAAGCTCCTCGATCTCGAACTCGCGGGCGCCGGTCAGCGATCCGCCTTCGTGGGGGAAGGCGTTGATACGGTCGTTCAGATGCGCGAGTTGGCGGATGCGCTCGTCGCTGGAAACGTGATCGAGATGGACGGAGTAGACGCGCACCGCGCCGCCGGGAAGGTCGATGACGGCCTCGGTGGCGCTGCGCTGCAGGTTGAGCTTGGTGAGCGTCCGGCTGCGCGGCAGAAGCAGCGTGCGGGTCGACAGGATCGGCCAGCGCGACAACACCATGTTGCCGAACTGCATGCGCATGCTGCGCGGCGCGGGACTGCCGTCGATCTCCGCGACATGCAGGTCGCAGCCGGGTCCGTAGACCCAGAAATGGTCGGGGAAGAGGGCGCTAAGGTCGGCCACCATGTCGGCATATCGGTTTCGCGCGAAGCCGCGGGTGACTTCCTGGAGCGCGATGATGTCGGCGCCGGCAAGGCTGTCGGCGATTCGTTTCAGATCGTACGTGCCGTCGAGACCGAAGCCGTACTGTATGTTATAGCTCGCAAACCTAACGATAATCTTTGACCTCCGGCTGAACGGCCTATATCGATCAGGCCAAGACGGGCGTCCAATGACACCGAATGATGGAAGTAAAATGAAATTTCTCGACGAAGCAAAGGTCTATATCAAATCCGGTAGCGGCGGCGCGGGTGCCGTGTCGTTCCGGCGCGAGAAGTTCATCGAGTTCGGCGGGCCTGACGGCGGTGACGGCGGACGCGGTGGTGACGTGTGGGTGGAGACCGTCAATGGTCTCAACACGCTGATCGATTTTCGCTTCCAGCAGCACTTCAAGGCGACGATCGGCACGCACGGCATGGGCCGCAACCGTACCGGCGCCAATGGCGAGCATGTGACGCTGAAGGTGCCCGTCGGAACCCAGATTTTCGAGGAAGACCAGGAAACGCTGATCTGCGACCTGACGGAAGAGGGGCAGCGCTACTGCCTCGCCCGCGGTGGCAATGGCGGTTTCGGCAACGCGCACTTCAAGACCTCGGTCAACCAGGCGCCGGATTGGGCCAATCCCGGTCTCGAGGGCGAGGAAAAGACGATCTGGCTGCGTCTGAAGCTGATCGCCGATGCCGGTCTGGTCGGTCTGCCGAATGCCGGAAAGTCGACATTTCTCGCGGCGGTTACCCGCGCACGCCCCAAGATCGCCAATTATCCGTTCACGACGTTGCACCCCAATCTTGGCGTTGCGACGATCGATGAGCGCGAATTCATTCTCGCTGACATTCCCGGCCTGATCGAAGGCGCACATGAGGGCGTCGGCATCGGCGACCGGTTCCTCGGCCATGTCGAGCGCACGCGCGTTCTGCTGCATCTCGTTTCCGCACAGGAAGAGAATGTCGGCAAGGCCTACAAGACGGTCAAGCATGAGCTCCGGGCCTATAGCGACGAGATCGGCGACAAGCCGGAGATCGTGGCGCTGTCGCAGATCGACGTTCTCGACAAGGCGACACTGACGAAGAAGACCAAGGAACTGGCCAAGGCTTGCGGCAGCACGCCCTACCAGATCTCGGCGGCAACGGGCATGGGCATGACCGAGGTGTTGCGTGCGCTGCGCGATATCATCGTCGAGGCCAATGCAGAGGCCAACATTGCCGAGAAGCCGGCCAAAGCTTTGAAGGTGCGTCATCGCGATGTGATCGCCGACGAGGACGAGGCCAATGACTAGGCAGAAGGCGCTGGGTAGCTACCGGCGCATCGTCATCAAGATCGGCTCCGCGCTGCTCGTCGACCGCAAGACCGGCCTGAAGAAGAGCTGGCTGGACGCTATGTGCGCCGATATCGCGAAGTTGAAAAACAAGGGCGTCGATGTTCTCGTGGTGTCCTCGGGCGCCATCGCGCTTGGGCGCTCGGTTCTCGATCTTCCCTCGGGCGCTTTGAAGCTAGAGGAGAGCCAGGCGGCGGCGGCGGTCGGCCAGATCGCGCTTGCCCGCGATTGGTCCGAGAGCCTGTCGCGTGACAGAATAGTCGCCGGCCAGATCCTGCTGACGCTTGGCGATACGGAAGAGCGTCGGCGCTATCTCAATGCGCGCGCGACGATCAACCAGCTCCTGAAAATCGGCGCCGTTCCCATCATCAACGAGAACGACACGGTTGCCACCAGCGAAATCCGTTATGGCGACAATGACCGTCTGGCGGCGCGCGTGGCGACGATGGCGGGCGCGGATCTCCTGATCCTGCTGTCGGATATCGACGGCCTCTATACCGCTCCGCCGCATCTCGATCCGGATGCACAGTTCCTGGAGACGATTGCCGAGATCACGCCTGAAATCGAGGCGATGGCTGGTGGCGCTGCGTCCGAGCTGTCGCGTGGCGGCATGCGCACCAAGATCGATGCCGGCAAGATCGCGACGACCTCTGGCTGCGCGATGATCATCGCTTCAGGCAAGACCGACAGTCCGCTGTCTGCGATCGAAAACGGCGCGCGGTCTTCCTGGTTCGCGCCTTCGGGCACGCCCGTGACTGCGCGCAAGACCTGGATCGCCGGTCAGCTACAGCCGGCTGGCGAGCTTCATGTCGATGACGGCGCGGTGAATGCGCTGGGTGGTGGCAAGAGCCTGCTGCCCGCTGGTGTCCGCAAGGTTGTCGGCCTCTTCAGCCGTGGCGACACGGTTGCCATCGTCGGCCCGAATGGCCGGGAAATCGCGCGCGGATTGGCCGGCTATGATGCCGAGGAAGCGCGCCAAATCACCGGCCGCAAGTCGAGCGAGATCGAGGCCATTCTCGGCTATGCCGGGCGCGCGGCGATGATCCATCGCGACGATATGGTCATGACCTCGCAAATCAATTCGAAATCGGAAAGGCAGAAGAAGGACGCCGCCCATGCTTGATACAGTCGTGCAAAGCCCTGACATTGACGCGCTGATGAATGACATCGGCCGCAAGGCCAAGGCTGCCGCGCGACCGTTGGCCTTTGCCTCTACCGACGCCAAGAACGCCGCCCTGAATGCCATGGCTGATGCGATCCTGGCGGACAAGGAGCGGATTCTCGCTGAAAACGCGCGGGATCTCGATGATGCGGCGGGCTCCGACATGCTGCCCTCCTTCATCGACCGGCTGACGCTCACCGACAAGCGCGTCGCCGAGATGGCCGATGGCATTCGTGCGATCGCTGCGTTGAAGGACCCTGTCGGCGAGGTGGTCAGCGCCTGGGATCGGCCGAACGGCCTGAAGATCGAGCGCGTGCGCACCCCGCTTGGCGTGATCGGCGTGATCTTCGAAAGCCGCCCGAATGTGACGGCGGATGCCGGCGCGCTCTGCGTCAAGGCGGGTAATGCCGTCATCCTGCGCTGTGGCTCGGATTCCCGTCGTTCATCGCAGGCTATCTATGAATGCATGGTGCGCGGCCTGAAGGCGGCCGGGCTCCCAGAGCATGCTATCCAGCTCGTTCCGACCACGGATCGCGCGGCCGTTGGCGCCATGTTGCGCGGCTTGGATGGGGCGATCGACGTGATCATTCCGCGCGGCGGCAAGAGCCTTGTCGCGCGCGTGCAGAACGAAGCCCGGGTGCCCGTCTTCGCGCATCTGGAAGGGCTCTGCCACATCTATGTCGATGCATCCGCCGATCTCGACATGGCCAAGGAGATTGTCGTCAACGCCAAGATGCGCCGGACGGGGATTTGCGGCGCCGTCGAGACGATTCTGGTCGACAGCGCTGTCAGCGACACGCACCTCGTGCCGCTGCTCGATGTTCTCTCGGATGCCGGCTGCGAAGTTCGCGGCTCCTCGAGCGTCGTCAAGGCGGCGCCGGGAACGAAGGCTGCCACCGAGGAAGACTGGTCCACGGAATATCTCGACGCGATCGTCTCGGTCGCTGTCGTCGATGGCATCGATGGTGCGATCAAGCATATCCAGACCTATTCGTCGAACCACACCGAAGCCGTGATCGCCGAAGACGCAGCTGTCGTGGACCGCTTCTTCACCGAGGTCGATTCCGCCATCCTGCTCCACAACGCATCGACGCAGTTTGCCGATGGCGGTGAATTCGGCATGGGTGCGGAGATCGGCATCGCCACTGGCAAGATGCATGCGCGAGGCCCTGTCGGCGTCGAGCAGCTGACCTCGTTCAAATACCGCGTGCATGGCACCGGCCAAGTCCGGACCTGATGTGATCAACGACGAATTGGACCGACGCTATCTTCGCGTGCCACATGCCGAGCGGGGCATGGTGGTCGGTCTGTTCGGCGGTTCCTTCAATCCGCCGCACCAGGGCCATGCGCTGGTGGCGGAGATCGCCATCAAGCGGCTTGGTCTCGATCAGCTGTGGTGGATGGTCACTCCCGGCAATCCCTTAAAGGATCCGAGCCAGCTGTTGCCTCTGGCGGAGCGGGTGCGGCTCAGCGAAAAGCTTGCCAAGCATCCCGCGATCAAGGTCACCGCATTCGAGAAGAAATTCGGCACGACCTTCACCGCGGAAACACTGGCGCGGATCAAAATCAGCAATCCGCATGTGCATTTCATCTGGATCATGGGCGCCGATAGCCTGAAGACATTTCATCGGTGGCAGCGGTGGCAGGATATCGCCCGCATGTTTCCGATCGCGGTCATCGATCGGCCGGGTGCGACGCTGTCGTTCCTGTCGTCGAAGATGGCCAAGACCTTCGATTTCGCGCGGATCGATGAGGATGATTCGAGAGCGCTCTGGAAGAAGCCGGCGCCGGCCTGGACATTCATCCACGGCCCGCGATCGCGACTGAGTTCGACGGCGATCCGCGCGCAAAACGGCGCTTAGCTCATTTCTCTCAATAATACGCTGGAAAATGAAAAGCCCGACGGGGGAGGATCCGTCGGGCTTAAAACTTGACCGGCAACTGGGAGGAGGAGTGTTGCCGATCCGTTACCGAACAGCTTGGGAGGAGGAGATCGCTGTCCGGTGAGAGACTTGTATGATGAGTATCACAGAAAGGAAAGCGGAATTGGTGCATCGCAGCAATGCATTTCTGGCATGTGTTTAAGTGTCGCACCCATCCAAATGCTCAATATCTGCGCACTACACTGGAGATTTATCAAGTTTGAGGGCCTTTTGTCAGATGGATACTAGCAAATAGCTGCCTCCTGGCCGCGCGCATTGCTGCCTTGCGGCAGTCCCGCGGTCATGACTCATGCCAGTGCGATCAGCTCGGCTGCGGTCCTACGCCACGCGTTGCGTTCGACTGAATATAGCGCTGGTCAATAGCCAAGTTTCCGTTATATCTCTGCAGATATCTCGAAGTGTTGGGGAAACAATATGCACAATCGTCGTCAATGGGTGAAATTCGCAGCCGTCGCGGTCTCCGCTATCTGGCTTGGTGCGACCGCCGGAACGGCCTTCGCCGCTGAAAAGGTTACGGTATTCGCAGCCGCCAGCATGAAGAATGCGCTTGATGCGGCCAATGCCGAATGGGCCAAGGAGAGCGGCAAGGAAGCCGTCGTCTCCTATGCGGCGAGCTCCGCTCTGGCAAAGCAGATCGAAGGCGGTGCGCCGGCGGATGTGTTCATTTCGGCCGACCTCGACTGGATGGATTATCTCGCCAAGAAGAACCTGATCAAGGCGGACACCCGCTCCAACCTGCTCGGCAACAGCATCGTGCTCGTCGCCGCCAAGGACAAGGTCAAGCCTGTCGACATCAAGCAGGGCTTCGATCTGGCCGGCCTGCTTGGCGACGGCAAGCTCGCGATGGGCGAAGTCAAGTCGGTACCGGCAGGCAAGTACGGCAAGGCGGCGCTTGAAAAGCTCGGCGTCTGGTCGTCGGTCGAAGGCAAGGTCGCAGGCGCAGAAAGCGTGCGCGCGGCGCTGGCGCTGGTCTCGCGCGGCGAAGCGCCGTTCGGCATCGTCTACCGGACCGACGTGAACGCCGATCCGGGCGTTGCGGTTGCCGGCACCTTCCCTGCCGACTCGCACCCGCCGATCACTTATCCGATCGCGATCCTGTCCGAGAGCAAGAACGCCGATACGGCCGCCTATCTCGACTTCCTGAAGTCGGAGAAGGCTGCGCACTTCTTCACCGAACAGGGCTTCACCATCCTGAAATAATTGCGGTTTTATACGCAGCTGCCTAGTCTGAAGGCCCGCCACGGTGGGCCTTCGTTTTTTTCAGGAGCATCGCATTTGGAAGCACTTGGTCTGAGCAGTGACGAATGGACGGCGATCATGCTCAGCCTGCGAGTGTCGATCGTAGCGATGCTGGCAAGCCTGCCTTTCGGCATCGGCGTCGCGCTGCTTCTGGCGCGGGGGCGCTTCTGGGGCAAATCCATTCTCAACGGCATCGTGCACTTGCCGCTCATCCTGCCCCCCGTCGTTACCGGTTTCATCCTGCTCGTGCTGTTTGGCCGGCGCGGGGTGATCGGCGCCTTTCTCGATCAATACTTCGGCATCGTCTTTTCCTTCCGGTGGACGGGGGCGGCGCTTGCCTGTGCAGTGATGGCCTTTCCGCTGATGGTGCGCAGCATCCGCCTTTCCATCGAAGCGATCGACCGCAAGCTTGAAGAGGCCGCCGGCACGCTCGGCGCCAGCCCGTTCTGGGTTTTCCTGACGGTGACGCTGCCCCTCACCTTGCCCGGCATCATCGCCGGCATGATCCTCGCCTTCGCAAAGGCCATGGGCGAGTTCGGCGCGACGATCACCTTCGTTTCCAATATTCCTGGCGAGACACAGACGCTGTCGGCCGCGATCTACTCTTTCACACAGGTACCGGGCGGGGATGCAGGCGCGTTGCGGCTGACACTCGTGGCTGTCGTCATTTCCATGGCCGCGCTGCTCGCATCCGAATTCCTGTCACGCCTCATCGGGCGGAGGATCGATCCGCAATGACGCTTGTTGTCCAGGCAAAGCATCGGTTTGACGCGTTCTCGCTCGAGGCGGGGTTCACGTCGGAACGCGGGATTACCGCGCTGTTCGGCCGCTCGGGTTCGGGAAAGACCTCGATGATCCGGATGATCGCCGGGCTGACGCGGCCCGACGAGGGGCGGATCAGTCTCGATGGCGAGATACTGACGGATACCGCCGAGCGCATTTTCGTCGCCAAGCATCGCCGGCGGTTCGGCTATGTGTTTCAAGAAGCACGGCTCTTCCCGCATCTGACCGTGCGCCAGAACCTGACCTACGGTCGCTGGTTCGCGCCGAAGGGGGCGCCACGGGAGAGCTTTGAGCGGATCGTCGGCTTGCTCGATATCGAAAGGTTGCTCGGCCGCAGCCCTGAGCACCTGTCCGGCGGCGAAAAGCAGCGGGTGGCGATCGGCCGCGCGCTCCTGTCTTCACCGCGCCTTCTTCTCATGGATGAGCCGCTTGCCGCGCTCGACGAAGCGCGAAAGGCCGAGGTGATGCCGTTTCTCGAGCGACTGCGCGACGAGATGGATATTCCGATCGTCTATGTCAGCCACTCGGTGGCGGAGGTGGCGCGGCTTGCCGATCAGGTCGTCGTCATGCAGGACGGTCGGGTGAAGGCTGTTGGCGCGGCTACCGAGGTGCTCAGCCTGCCCGCGGCGTCGCTTGATCGGCGCGAGGCGGGTGCCCTGTTGCAGGGGCGTGTCGAGGCCGTGGATGAGAGGCATCGCCTGGCCACCGTTGCGATGACGACCGTGCGACTGCATGTGCCAGATGCCGGTCTTGCGCCGGGCAAGGCGGTGCGTGTCCGTATCCCCTCGCGCGACGTGATGCTTGCCACCGAGCGGCCAAACGGCCTCAGCGCGCTCAACGTGCTTGAAGGTACGATCCTGGCGGTAACGCCTTCCGACGACGCGACCGTAGACGTCACAGTCGATTGCGGTGGTGACGCGATCTTGTCGCGGATCACCAGCTTCTCGGCGGAGCGCATGGCGCTGCGCGAGGGCATGCCGGTGTTCGCCATTATCAAGACGGTTGCTTTGGAACCTTAAACAGCCGGCTCGGTGCCATCGATCAGGCGGTTGCTCTCCAGCCAGGCCAGGTCGTCGGCCAGGGTCACCCGGATCGTTTGCTCCATCTGCCGAAAGCGCGCCAGCAGTTCCTCGCCGAATTCAGTCAGCGCCGCGCCGCCGCCCTTCTGGCCGCCGCGTTGCGATTCGACGACGGGATGCTTGAACATCCGGTTCATTTCGCTGACCAGCAGCCAGGCACGCCGGTAGGACATGTCCATCGCGCGGCCGCCGGCGGAAATCGAGCCGGTCTCTCTGATATGTTCCAGTAGTTCCATCTTGCCGTGCCCAAGGCGATCCTCATGCGGAAAGCTGATGCGAAGGACCGGGACAAGCGTGTTTTCTAAGGTGTTTTTCATTTGTAATCTTCGCACTGGGACGAAGCATCACTTTACTGAGGGCGGCAGCAACTGTACACAGCCCCGCAGGATGCACTTGAGGCTGAGCCATCCGTTGCTGCCGCGCCAAATCCGGCATTCATGCTTTGTGATCGCGGGCGTCTTGAAACATTTATGGTTCGGTGCCTATCTTAACCATGATTTGGTTCGCCAAATCAGTGATGTGCATGCTTTGTCATTCCGAGAAAGGGAAAGCACTGACAACAGTACACGCAAAGGGAAGCACGAAAGTCGTTGTCCCGAAGAGCCCGGAACGTGGCGTTGATGCCGCTGCCCGCGCCCTGCACACCGTCCTCGTCAGCCTCGAGGACTCCAAAGCTGAAGATATCGTTTCCATCGACATTGCCGGAAAATCGGCGCTCGGCGACTTCATGGTCGTTGTCTCGGGCCGCTCGAGCCGCCATGTCATGGCAATTGCCGACCACCTGCTCAGCGACCTCAAGGATGAGGGCTTCGGCTCCGCCCGGGTCGAAGGCCAGGATGCCGGCGATTGGATTCTGATCGATACCGGCGATGTTATCGTGCATGTCTTCCGTCCCGAAATTCGCGAGTTCTACAACATCGAAAAGATGTGGCAGGCTCCCGATCTGGACGAGACGCTGCACTGATACTCCAGCTGGCAGGCTGTCTGGACGCTGCGTCCGGCGCCTGATAGATGGCTGTGATTGGGCCGGCGGTGCTTTAGCCCCGGCCTGCGGCACCTTTGGGCCGCGAAAAGCCTGATAGCAGGAGCGGACACATGCGCGTTGGTCTTTTTGCCGTGGGGCGGCTCAAATCCGGCCCGGAGAAGGATCTTGCGGCGCGTTATTTCGACCGCTTTGCGAAGGCCGGTCCCGCCATCGGCCTTGAATTCTCCCGCGTTGTCGAAGTCGCTGAAAGTCGCGCTTCCAATGCCGATACGCGCAAGCGCGAGGAAGCAGGCATGCTTCAGAAGTCGCTGGCGGATGGCAGTATCCTCATTCTCCTCGACGAGCGCGGCAAGGCGCTCGACAGCGAAGGCTTCGCCACGCTGCTCGGGAACTACCGCGATCAGGGAAAGCGCGACATGTTGATCGCGATCGGCGGCGCCGATGGACTTGATCCGGCGCTCTACGATCGGGCCGACGCAACGCTGTGCCTGGGCAAGATGACCTGGCCGCATCAACTCGTTCGCACGCTGATCGCCGAGCAGCTTTATCGCGCCGTGACGATCCTCTCCGGCCATCCCTACCATCGCGTCTGAGCGCTCACGATCATTCACGCAGGTGTGTGTTGCGCGATCGGGCGGCAGGCCTCAATCTTTCTGGCAAAGATGGTCAAATCAGCTTAATCTTCGCGCGGTTTAAGAGGATTTACCGATCGGCATGCCGGCATCTGCATCCAAGCGAAACTATGTGATCTTGTCGGTTGCCGTGGCGAGCCTCGCCGCGTCGGTTCTCGGCGTGTCCGGGCGGGTTTCCGCTCTGGCGCAGCAGCCGCCGCCCGCTGCCCAACCGGACCCGCAGGTGACAAGCGCGCCCGTTGCGGCTGCGGCACCTGATCCGGCCGTCGAACTGGAAAAGAAGCGGGACCAGACGCGCAGCGAACTGGATGCGCTGTCGAAGACCATCAATCTCTCTTCGAGCAAGGTCGCGGAACTGCAGAAGAGCATCGAGGATCTGGACAAGAGCACCAGCAGTGTTCGCCAGGCGCTGATCGATTCCGCCGCGCGGCGCAAGTCGCTGGAAAAGCAGATATTGGAGAGCGAGAAGAAGCTTGCCGATCTCGGCGTGAAGGAAGATGCGGTTCGCCACTCGCTGCACGAGCGGCGCGGGCTGCTGGCCGAGGTGCTCGCGGCACTGCAGCGGATGGGACGCAACCCGCCGCCGGCGCTTCTGGTAACGCCCGATGACGCGCTTGCCTCGGTGCGCAGCGCCATCCTGCTCGGTGCCGTTGTTCCCGGCATCCGCAAGGAGACCGATAAGCTCGCGGCCGATCTCGGCAACCTGGCCTCGCTGCAGGCCGCAAGTGCCGCGGAGAAGGCCGGCTTGACGACGACGATAACCAATAGCCTCGAGGAAGAGCGGCGCATGGATTTGCTTCTCGCCGAGAACGAGAAATTGAGCCGCAGCAATACTGCCGAGCTCAATGCCGAGCGCCAGCGCTCCGAGGAACTCGCGGGCAAGGCCACGAGCCTGGAGAGCCTCGTGGCATCGATGGAAAGCGAGATTTCATCCGTTCGCCAGGCGACTGCCGCGGCGCGTCAGGCGGAGGAAAATCGCAGGCTGCTGACGGATGAACAGCGCGCGCAGGCCAAGGCTTTGGCCGACAGCGGGGTGCCTGATAAAAACCGCATTGCGCCCGCATATCCGTTCGGAGAATTGAAGGCCAAGCTGGAGTTGCCCGTTGCCGGCGATATCTTGCGCCAGTTCGGCGATGCCGATGGAACAGGCCATGAGGCGATGGGTATGACGCTGGCGACCAACCCGGAAACGGTGGTTACCGCACCGGCGGATGGTCTGATCGTTTATGCCGGCGCGTTTCGCAGCTACGGGCAGATGATCATTCTCGATGCCGGCGACGGATATCACCTGGTTCTCTCCGGAATGGAGACCATGAACGCGCGGCAGGGCAAGTTTGTTTTCGCCGGCGAACCGCTTGCGGTGATGGGTGCGAAAAGAGTGGCCAGTGCGACTGCATTGGCGCTGGAAACAAACCGACCAACGCTTTACATTGAATTTCGAAAAGACGGAAAGCCGGTCGATTCCCGACCATGGTGGACCGCCAAAGACACCGGAAAGGCACGCAATGATTCGTAGGGCTTCTCTTGTTCTGGTTGGCGCATTGATGGGTGCGACGGCCATGAGCGTCATCTATTCCGCCGGTGTGCCCGCGGAAGCGGCGGGGGCGTCCACCTACAAGGAACTGTCCGTTTTCGGTGACGTGTTCGAACGCGTTCGCGCCCAGTACGTGACGCCGCCGGCCGAGGACAAGCTGATCGAAAATGCCATCAACGGCATGCTGTCGTCGCTTGACCCGCATTCGAGCTACATGAACGCCAAGGACGCGGCGGACATGCAGACCCAGACCAAGGGCGAGTTCGGCGGTCTCGGCATCGAAGTCACGATGGAAGACGAGCTGGTCAAGGTTATCACGCCGATCGACGATACGCCGGCCGCCAAGGCAGGTGTTCTCGCGGGTGACTATATCTCCGAGATCGACGGGCAGTCCGTCCGTGGCCTGAAGCTCGAAGACGCTGTCGAGAAGATGCGCGGTGCCATCAACACCCCGATCAAGCTGACGCTGATCCGCAAGGGCGCCGACAAGCCGATCGAACTGACGATCGTTCGCGATGTCGTGGCCGTGCAGGCTGTCAAGTCGCGCGTCGAGGATGATGTCGGGTATCTCCGCATCATCTCGTTCACCGAGAAGACTTATCCGGACATGGAAAAGGCGATCGAGAAGATCAAGAAGACCGTTCCGGCCGACAAGCTCAAGGGCTACGTGCTCGACCTGCGCCTCAACCCGGGCGGCCTGCTCGACCAGGCGATCCAGGTATCGGATGCGCTTCTGCAGCGCGGCGAGGTTGTTTCCACGCGTGGCCGCAATCCGGACGAAACCCGCCGCTTCAATGCCGGCCCTGGTGATCTGACAGATGGAAAGCCTGTGATCGTTTTGATCAACGGCGGTTCGGCTTCGGCCTCGGAAATCGTCGCCGGCGCCCTGCAGGATCTGCGTCGCGCCACGGTTCTCGGCACGCGCTCCTTCGGCAAGGGATCGGTTCAGACCATCATCCCGCTCGGCGAGAACGGTGCTCTTCGCCTGACGACGGCGCTCTACTACACGCCGTCGGGCCGCTCGATCCAGGGCACCGGCATCACGCCTGACATCAAGGTCGAAGAGCCGCTGCCGGATGACCTGAAGGGCAAGATGGTGACCGAGGGCGAATCCGCCCTGCGCGGCCACATCAAGGGCCAGAGCGAGACGGACGAGGGCTCGGGCTCCGTCGCCTACGTGCCGCCGGATCCGAAGGATGACGTGCAGCTCAACTACGCGCTCGACCTTCTGCGCGGCAAGAAGACGGACCCGTCTTTCCCGCCGAACCCTGAAAAGGCCGTTAGCGCAAAGTAACCACCAGATGAGGCGTCAGGCCGGATGAGGATCCGGCCTGACGCCTTTTTGCTGTCCTGATGATGGAAGCAGCCGAAGAATGAATACCGATCTGCACGCGCCCCTTGGACAGAACCGCAAGCCCGGCGGCAAGCGCCCTGGCGTCTTGCGCACGGGGCGGGTGGTCGCCGGGCTTTGCCTCGTGCTGATCGGCGGCTTTTCGGTCTATACCGCCTTTCGTGGCGATGGCCTGAAGCGCGAGACGCCGCCCGCCAAGGAGCAGGCCTCCGCCGTTCCCACCGACACCACTCAACAGGCCGCCACGGCGGATACTGCGCCTCCCAACGGCATGCCGCGCAGCGATCCGAATTCCGGCGCCAATGTCGAGCGGATGACGACGGGTGATGGCTCGGTGGTGACCAAATACAGCCCGAAGACCCGCGACGGAAACGGCCCCGTGCTGATCGATGCGATGCAGGTGGGGCAGGATCCGCGAATGGCCGCATTGCCGAACGATGCCCTGCTCGAGGCGTCGTCGTTCGGGCGCTTGCCGATCGTTGGGCCCGATGGTCGCCGGCCGATGGACCAATATGCCCGACCATGGTCCGGCGCGCATGGAACGCGGATCGCGATCGTCGTGAGCGGTCTTGGTCTCAGCCAGACGGGCACGCAGCGGGCGATCCAGCAGTTGCCCGAGGAGGTGACGCTTGCATTCGCCGCCAGCGGAAACAGTCTGCAGCGCTGGATGCAGGAGGCGCGCCGGTCCGGCCACGAAATCCTGATCCAGGTGCCGCTAGAGCCTTTCGATTACCCGGCGAACGATCCAGGGCCCGATACGCTGCTCACGTCGAAAAGCGTGGCCAAGAATATCGAGAGCCTTCACCGGGCGATGGGCGAAATCACCAACTACACCGGCGTTTTGAACTATCAGGGCGGTCGTTTCCTCTCGGATGCGAACGCGCTGGAGCCCGTCATGCGCGATATCGGCAAGCGCGGGCTGCTGTTTCTCGATGATGGCACCTCGGCGCAGTCGAAGACCGCCGCGATCGCCAAGGGCACGGAGACGCCCTACGCCTTTGCGGACGTGCAGCTCGACGGACAGGTGGATTTCAACGCGATCACCAACAAGCTGGATGAACTCGAGCGCGTGGCCAAGCGTAACGGTCAGGCGATCGGCGTCGCCTCGGCATTTGACGAGAGCATCGATGCCATTTCAAAATGGACGGAAGAAGCGGCGATGCGCGGCATCGAGATCGTCGGGATCGCCGCGCTGACCAATGATCCGAAGAAACCCTAGCAGAGACAACCATGAGCCAATCGACCGTTAAAGCCGAAGATCTGCCCTATCGCCCGTGCGTCGGCGTGATGATCCTCAACCGCGCCGGGCTGGTCTGGGCCGGCCGCCGGATCCCGGCGGAGAATTCGGAATATGACGGCTCGCCGCAGCTGTGGCAGATGCCGCAGGGCGGCATCGACAAGGGCGAGGACCCGCTGACGGCTGCTTATCGCGAGCTCTATGAAGAGACCGGCATGAAGACAGTGACGCTGCTTGCCGAAGCGAAGGACTGGATCAACTATGATCTGCCGCCGCAGCTGATCGGTATCGGGCTCAAGGGCAAGTTTCGCGGGCAGACGCAGCGCTGGTTCGCCTTCCGTTTCGATGGCGATGAGAGCGAGATCGCCATCAACCCGCCGCCGGGCGGGCATTCCGCGGAATTCGACGCCTGGGACTGGAAGCCGATGGCTCAGTTGCCAGAGCTGATCGTGTCCTTCAAGCGCGGTGTCTACGAACAGGTGGTCAGCGAGTTCAGCCATCTCGCGGGATTGCCGGCCGCCTGATTGACGGCTGTGTGATTGGATGCCGGCCGCCTGAGCGGCCGGGTCCAGGGCTTGATTATTCGGCTTGGTCGGCGGAGTCGGCGTTCAGCTGGCCATACTTGGCTTCGCCGATCTTGCCGAGCAGCTCGAGCTGCGTTTCGAGGAAGTCGATGTGGCCTTCTTCGTCCATGAGGAGCTCTTCAAAGAGCTTCATGGAGACGTAGTCGCCTGCCTCATGACAGATATCGCGGGATTTCTTGTAGGCGGTGCGGGCGTCGTATTCGCCGGCGAGATCCGCTTCCAGGACTTCCTTGACGTTCTGACCGATGCGCAGCGGCGCAAGCGTCTGCAGGTTGGGGTGGCCTTCGAGGAAGATGATGCGTGCGACGAGCTTGTCGGCATGCTGCATCTCTTCGATCGATTCAGCGCGCTCCTTCTTGGCGAGCTTGGTGTAACCCCAATCTTCAAGGAGCCGGTAGTGAACCCAGTACTGGTTGACAGCACCAAGTTCCAAAAAGAGGGCCTCGTTAAGCCGCTCGATGACTTTTTTGTCGCCTTTCAATGTCCGCTCTCCTGTTTTCTTCATGGAAGTTTCTGAGGCGGGACATGAAATCAAATATTTCGGCATCCGTCGAGTGCCGACGGGCGTGATAGTCCTCGGTCGTCTGAATGATGATGTCGACCACATTCGGGAAACAACCGCAGCAACGGCCGCGTTTTTCCATGGCATGGTAGACTTTCGCAGGGACAATAAGCTGCCAACAGTCCTCATCGAGAAGGCTGTTGATAACCTCCCGGATTTCGGTGTCGGTTATGTAGTTGCAACTGCAGACAAGCACGTCTTCATTCCAAACATGACAATGACTATCGTCTTTTTGCTAAAGAAGACGCTCATTGTCAAGAAAGATTCATATTCCGGCATTACCGCTTCGCCCGCCTTACGGCTTGCTTACGATCCAATCGAAGCGCATGGCTCTCCGCTTGCGATGACGTCCGAACGGGCCCGCCATTGAAAATCAATGAAAATTACGGCCCTTCGGCATGACCGACGCCGTGGCTTCATTCCACTCCCGATTGTCCCGCTTGGTTATTCTTTTTTCCATCACTGCTTTCTCCAATATCTCGTTGAGCTTCTTCTGCCGGGGATCGGCGGTCGGCCGGCGCGCCTCGTCGGAGCGATCGCAGACGCCGAAGCGGTTGGCCTCCTTCTGGAGCAGCCCCAGGGCGTGCGTCATATCCTCGATGTGATCGACAACCGTGTGGATCACCCCGCTCTGGCTCTGTAGCTTGCCGCGGATTTTGACGAGCCGGGCGCCCATGACGATGGCGCGATATTTCTCGAAGGTCTTCGGCCAGACGATGGCATTGGCCACGCCTGTTTCATCCTCCAGCGTCATGAAGATCACGCCCTTGGCCGAGCCCGGACGCTGGCGCACCAATACGAGGCCGGCAATCGTCACCCATCGACCGTTCGGCACCTTGAGCAGGTCGACGCTGCGGGTGATGCCGACCCCACGCAGTTCGTCGCGCAGGAAGGACAGAGGGTGCGCCTTGAGCGACAGGGACAGATATCGGTAGTCCTCTACCACCTGCTCGCCTGGAAGCATTTCAGGCAGTCTGGCTTGCGGCTCGACCTGCAGGTCGAGATGAGATGCCTGATCGAACAACGGCAAGCGCTCGGCAGCACTCTTCACATCCAGCGCGCGGACCGCCCATAGCGCCTCGCGCCGAGAAAGGCCGATGCTGTTGAAGGCATCGGCATCCGCCAGCCGCTCGATATCGGATTTATCGAGGCCGGAGCGCAGCCATAGATCGCGGATGGAGGTGTAGCCGTATCCGCGCTGTGCCATCAGCTTCTCGCGTATGGCATCCTCGGATAGCCCCTTTACCTGACGAAAGCCGAGACGGACGGCGTGATTGGCCTTGATGACATCGCTCATCTCGCGATGGCGGAAATCAATCCGACGATTGTCGAAGCGTCCGTCTTCCAGCAGGCAGTCCCAATCCGAACTGTTTATGTCGACCGGCCGGATCTCGACGCCGTGTTCCCTGGCATCGCGAACCAGCTGCGCCGGCGCGTAGAAGCCCATCGGCTGCGAGTTCAGCATGGCCGCACAGAAGATATCGGGATAATAGGCCTTCATCCAGGAGGAGGCGTAGACGAGCAGCGCGAAGGAAGCTGCGTGGCTTTCCGGGAAGCCGTATTCACCAAAGCCCTTGATCTGGTTGAAGCATTGCTGGGCAAATTCTTTCGAATAGATTTCCTTCGACATCATGCCATCGATGAATCGTTGTTCGAAATTGCCAATGGTGCCGGTCCGCTTGAAAGTCGCCATCGCTCGCCGCAGTTGGTCGGCTTCAGCAGGTTCGAAGCCCGCTGCAGTGATAGCGATCTGCATCGCCTGCTCTTGGAAGAGCGGAACACCCAATGTTCGCTCAAGGACATTTTCTAACTCTTTGCTGGGATAGCTGGCCGGGATTCCTCGCCTTCGCTCCTCCCGGCGCTTCAGATAGGGGTGGACCATATCCCCCTGAATAGGCCCAGGTCGGACGATGGCGACCTCGATGACGAGATCGTAGAACACTCGCGGCCGAAGGCGCGGCAGCATGCTCATCTGCGCGCGGCTTTCTATCTGGAAGACGCCCAGCGTATCGGCCCGGCACATCATGTCGTAGACCGGCTTTTCGTCCTCATGCGTGTCATTGCCGAGATCGGCCAGCGTCTTCTTCACGTCGTAATGCAGCAGAAGAAGATCGAAGGCCTTGCGCAGGCAGGTCAGCATTCCTAGCGCCAAGACATCGACCTTGAGGATTTTCAGGTTATCGAGATCGTCCTTGTCCCACTCGATCATGTAGCGATCCGACATCGCCGTATTCATGATGGGAACGACCTCGTCGAGCCGGTCGCGGGTGATGACGAAGCCGCCGACATGCTGGGTGAGGTGGCGGGGAAAGCTCAAGAGTTCGGATGCGTATTGCAGGACGTGGTTGGTTACTGGGTTTCCAGTGTCGAGGCCGGCGGCCCTTGCTTCCCGTTCGGACAGCTTGTCATCCGACCAGCCCCATACCAGGCTGCCGATCGCCGATTGCACATCTTCCGACAAGCCGAACGCCTTTGCGACCTCGCGGCCTGCGGAACGGGTGCGGTAGCTGGTGACGGCCGCCGTCAGCCCAGCATGTTCCTTACCGTATCGCTTATAGATGTGCTGGATGACCTCCTCGCGCCGATCATGCTCGAAATCGACGTCGATATCTGGTGGTTCGTCGCGGTCCGTCGACATGAAGCGGTCGAACAGCAGCACGCTTTTTTCCGGGTTAACCTCCGTGACCTCAAGGCAGTAGCAGATCACCGAATTGGCGGCCGAGCCGCGGCCCTGGCAAAGGATCTTGAGCTCATAGCGGGCATGCATGATGATCCGGTGGACCGTCAGGAAATAGGGCGCGTATTGCTTCTCTCTGACGAGGTCCAGTTCGTAGACGATCTGCTCGCGGGTCTTCTCCCTGATGCCTTCAGGAAAGCGCCTTGCCGCTCCCGCCCATGTCAGGCGCTCCAACGTTTCATAAGACGTTTCGCCCGCGTCGTTCTCATCGGGATAATTGTGCTTCAGTTCGTCCAGGCAAAAGCTCAGCTTGGAGAAGAACTTCTCCGTGTTGGCGATGGCATCGGGATATTCCCTGAAAAGCCGTGCCATCTCTCTTCCATGCTTCAGATAGCGTTCGGCATTCGGCGCCAGCAGAAAGCCGGCTTCTGGGATTGGTACGTGCTCCCTTATCGAGGTGACGATATCCGACAAAGGGCGGCGCGCGGTGTCGTGATAGAGCGGCTGGTTAGAGGCGATGAGGGGGACGCGGTTTCTGGAAGCGAGGATCGAAATCACCGCGAATACGCGCTTGTCGCGACCGTCATAGGTTGATGTCATCGTCATGTAGAGCTTGTCACGGAAGCGGGCGCGGAGACGACCGACGCAGGCTTCGAATGTGTCGCAGCGCAGGGGATCGTCGGCAACCAAAGGATCAGGGATGATCGCCAGCATCATCTGGTCGCCCCATTCCATAAGGTCCTCCTCCACCAAGGTGCAGTTGCCCTTCTCCGCGCGCAGATTGCCGGCGCTCAGCAGGCGGCAGAGATGTGCCCAACCCTTTCGATTTTGAGGGTAGGCCAGAATATCGGGTGTTTCGTCCGAAAAGACCAATCGGGCGCCGGGTTGAAGCCGGACCGGGTCAATGACGTCCTCGGGGTTCTCGCCCTTTTCCAGCAGGCCCTGTTCTTTCCGCTCGAATTTCTTTCGAAGCGCCGTTACCTGGGCGTGCGCCCTGACCACGCCGGCGACCGAATTACGGTCGGCGATGCCGATGCCGCCTAGCCCCAGGACCGCGGCCTGCAGCACCATTTCCTCAGGCTTGGAGGCCCCTTCCAGAAAGGAAAAATTGGTTTTGGCGCCGATCTCGAAGAAAGCCCGCGTCATGCGAATATCCCGTGCATGTACCAGCTCTGCGTTTCGTCCTGGCCGTATAGACCCTTGCGGTAGATCCAGAAGCGGTGGCCCTGATCATCCTCGACGCGGAAATAGTCGCGGGGCTGTGTATCCTTGCCGTCGAGCCACCATTCCATGGCAAGCCGCTCCGGCCCCTCGCTTTTGACGATACGGTGGCGCATGCGGCGCCAGTGAAAATTGGCCGGCGCGCCATCCGGAACCTCGATGGCGAAGGCATCCATCGGCTCCGCCCTTTCCAGGAGACGCGCGGGTCTCTCGCCGCGTGAGGGAGCGGGATTGCCTGGCGGGATCTTCGCGGAGAGGCCATCGATGGCGGGAACCGAAATCACCGCCCTTTCCGGTAGGTGGCTTTCGCGCAGCTGGAAGGTCTGCAGGCAATCTGATCCCAATCGCGCGGAGACGCGATCGACGAAGGCTGCCAGCGAGGCATCCTTCTGCTGATGTCCCTCAAAGTCGCTCTGGGCCGTATCGAAGGCTTCGTGGCGCAGGACATTGAGGCGCAGGATCTCGAATCCATAGCCGGCATCGAGATCGTCATGGACCGCCTGCAGGCGTTCGGTGAAGAGGACGGCGATGCGCCTTGGTTCCCGCAGCGGTCTTGTCGTGCCGGCCGCGATGCGGAAGACCTTGCCGTCGACGCGAAACAGGACGAGTTCGAAAACGCGGCCGCCGACGCCGCGCGCCTCCAGCGAGGGTTTCAGCGCATGGGCGATCTGGTCGGTGACGGCCAGAATCTCCTCTTCCGCAGCGACCGGTTCCATCAAGCGGCGCTCGGCCGAAAGGCTGGCGACGGGCAGGCGCGGCGATATCGGCTCCTCGTCCGTTCCAAGTACCTGGTCAAGCCGCAACAGCACGCTTGCGCCGAAACGGCGGGTCAGCGGCGCGCGCGGGGTTTCCATCAGGTCGCCGATGTATTTCAGGCCCATCTTGGTGAGTGCTGCGACCGTGTCGTCCGAGAGGCGAAGTGCGGCAACCGGAAGGGGAGCAACGACCCGTTCCGTCTCATCCGCGTCGATCACGCCTCCCTGGCCGAAGCGGCTGACCGCCCAGGACAGGCCCGGGGAGGCGGTGATGGCGCCCCGGACGTCGATACCCATTTGAAAGAGCCTGGACAGAATATCCTTGAGGAGCGCCTTTTCGCCGCCGAAGAGATGGGCGCAGCCGGTGATATCGAGAAACAGGCCATCCCTGCCGTCGAGCGCCACCAGCGGCGTATAGCGGTCGCACCAGTCGGCAATGCCTTCGAGAAAGCGCAAGTCGGCGGCCGGATCCTCCTCGATCACCTCGATCGTCGGATGGATGGCGCGGGCTTCGGCGACACCCATGTTCTTTTTCAGGTTGATCGCCTCGGCTGCCTCGTCCAGCGCCGTCAGACGCATGGTGTTGGCGTGGCGGCCGGAGCAGACGATCGGCGGCGTCTCAGGACGATTGCGCAAACGCCAAGCGAGACCCCACTTCTTCCTGGATATGCGATCGGTCGGCAAATGCGGGAAATGCAGTGCCAGAATGCGCTGAGCGTTCGCCTGGAAAGCGAGTGTTGGCTGATGGGCGGACAGGGAAAAACCGGCGGTCATGGGGGTTCCACTCCAGAAGAATGGAGAAGGGAGCCGGGTTTCGGCTCTTCTCCAGGGTGATGCGAAAGATCGGATTGCCGATGCTGCCGCCCAGCATCGAACCATCAGGCAAGGACCGCGCCGCAGATGGCGCGGGTTCGGCAAGAAAGCGGAAGATGGCGCTGCTGGCCTCTTCCTCCGCTGCCTGCCGCAACAGGAAAAGCGGGCGGCGAGACGCCTTTGCCCGCAGGTTGAGACGGCGGCTTTCCGTCAGGCCGAAGGGCCTGGGATTACCGCGAACTTCGAGAATGGTGGCCGGAAAGACGCCGCTTTCGACAGCGGTTTCCGCCAGCCACAGCGCGTCCTCCAGCTTTTTTGGCGCGGCGTGCAGGAAGAGCCGCGGCTTCAGGCCGAAATCGCTGAGGCCAACGGCATAGGGCCGCCCGGCCTCCATCGTCGCCACCGTGTCGGCGATCCAGAGGATCGGCAGGTGCGCGTTCGCCCCCTCCTCTTGCCCATGCTGGAGCATGGCCGCGATCGCCAGAACGAAGCCGCTGCTTGCGCCGGCATTGCGCAACAGCGTCGTGCGGACTTCGGTCAGGCCATCGAGCGGCAGGCCGCCGTCGAGCGCTTCATCCAGAGCGGGGATTCCGAGCGGCAGGCGCAAGGCGTCTTCGCTCTTCGGCTTGTCGAGAACGGTGTCGGCCAAAGCCTGATTTTCCGCCGCCGCCAATGCCGGCACCGGTTTTCCTTCAAGCTTTGCAATGGTTTCGCGGAGCGCAAAAAGCCGCTCGCGCGCCACGGCCGACTGTGCCACGACGTCGCTCCATCTATCGGATGTTCCTATTATGTTCTTATGGATTCCAGAGCTCGACCGAAGAGTCAACAGCCGTTTGATGTGAATTTATTCCTGCCTTTGATTCCGCTCTCGAAAATCAGCTGCAAAGGCTCTATATGGGCGGCAAAGGAAAGGAGCTTTTATGGCTCGCATAGACCAGAGCGACAATTGGCAGGATCGCCACGCTCCGACAATCAGCACGTTCGAGTCCCTGGCGATGGAGGCTTACAGCCACCTGCCGGAAGAATTCCGTGCGCTGACCACCAATCTGACGATCGAGATCGAAGACTTCCCTGATGACGAGGTGTTCGAGGACATGGCGCTGGAAACTCCGTTCGATCTTTTAGGCCTGTTCGAGGGGCGCGGGATTTCCGAGCGCTTCACCATGGAAACGGGCGAACTTCCCAATCGCATCCGGCTCTACCGGCGGCCGATCCTCGATTATTGGGCCGAGAACGACGAAACGCTGGGCGATATCATCACCCACGTGCTGATCCACGAGATCGGCCACCATTTCGGTCTCAGCGACGACGATATGGAGCGGATCGAGGCGAGCGCGGAAGAGGCGGCCGAGCGCTAGGCGCCGGGTCTTCAGGCGCGCCCCGACAGCAAATCTTATTGCTCGGAAAGCTTCATGTCGGGGTGGTAGTCCTTGCCTTCGACATGCTTGACGATCGCCTGGGCGCACATCACCTGGCCGGTCTGCGAGTTGAAGGTCATGGCTGGCGAGCCGTTCAGCGACCAGCCCTTGTTGAGGGCGTCGGTTACGCGGTGGCAGAAGGCGGCGTCGTCCTGGCCGGTCAGAAGGCGGTAGAGCTTCATCACATCGTCTTTCAGTTTGCCGTCTGGCCTTTTGGCTTCTGGCGTTCTGCAATCAGGCGGGCTTTATGAACCAGAGTTTCCGCCTGGACAAGATGCAGCCGCTCGATCATGCGGCCGTCGACATTGATGACGTTGAGGCCATCCGTGGCGGGGTCGGCGAAGGCTTTCATGATCGCCTCAGCTTCGGCGATGGCGGATGCGTCCGGGCCGAAATGCCGGTTGGCGGGTTCGATCTGCGCGGGATGGATCAGCATCTTGCCATCGAAGCCCATGGCGCGTGCCTCGGCGCATTCGGTGTCGAAGCCATCGATATCCTTGAAATCGTTGAAGACGCTGTCGATCGCACAGAGGCCGTAAGCGCGCACGGCCAGGATCACCTGCATCAGCCAGGGCACGAGATACTGCCGGCCGGGCTGCGGCAGTACGCCGGTTTCCTTGCGCAGGTCGTTGAGGCCGACGACGAGGCAATCGAGCCTTGAGCCCGCCGTTCGCCCGGCCTCGGCGATCGCCGCGGCATTGAGGATGCCGCGTGGGGTCTCGATCATTGCCCAGATCCGCAGTTCGTCCGGCGCATCGGCATCCGCGAGAAGATCACTGACCGACATCACGTCCTGCGGTTCGTTGACCTTCGGCAGCAGAACAGCATCCGGCTCCAGCGCGCTCACGAGTTCCATGTCGGCTCGGCCCCAGTTGGTGTCGAGGCCGTTGATGCGGATGATGCGTTCCTTGCCCTCGAGCGGTTTGCCTTGGAGGAAGGCGGCCAGGTTTTCGCGCGCTTCGGCCTTCTTCTCGGGCGCCACGGAATCCTCGAGGTCGAAGATCACCGTATCGCAATCGAGCTGATGGGTCTTTTCAAGCGCGCGAGGATTGATCGCGGGAACGCTCAGCACCGAGCGGCGCAGGTTCATCGAACGGGTGAGGGGAGACTGGCTCATCACGAATGTGTGTCAAGCTTTGTGACTGATGGCAAGACAACAAAAAGCCATGCTTATCTTGCAGAAGACAAGACGAAGGACCACATTCCTTTCCTAGAAAGGTTTCAAACCCATGCAGAATATTCGTTCCGTCTTCCTTTTGCTTGCAGGCATCACCGCATTCGCAGCATTGGCGCTCCTCACCTTTTCGGTGACGCTCGCCGTCGGCGCCATTCTGACGGTGCTGATGGTCGGCCGCGCGCTCTCGCTGAAGATGAAGGCGGCTCCGGTCTGTGCAAGGGCGAAGTCCAAGACGCGCGATGGTCAACCCATGCGCATCTGGAACGACGGTCGCGGCACGATCATCGATCTCTGATCGTCCTATCTGATCGCTTCTGGCGTCCCGAATTTATTTCATTCGGTCTGTCGGCTGGCGTTTTGCTCGCGCGTCCTAGATGCGGCAAGGCTTGTGGCTGCACAAGCATCACGCCCAGGCATCAATGGAGGACTGCATGGAAAGCGAAACGCAAACCGGCCAGATGGCCATGCCGCCGGTCAAGAACGGGCTGCTCCCCTACATCACTGTCGATGGCGCGCTGAAGGCGGCGGAATTCTACGGAAAAGCTTTCGGCGCCGAGCAGGCATTCGTCGTGCCGCCTGATGAAAATGGACGCACCATGCATGTGCATCTCTATATCAACGGCAGCTCACTGATGCTGAGCGACGCCTATCCCGAACACGGCCACCCTTTCCGGCCGCACCAGGGCTTCTCGCTGCAGCTCGTCGTCGACGATATCGATCTCTGGTGGGATCGGGCGGTGAAGGCCGGTGTAGAAGTGGTCATGCCCGTCGAGCGCATGTTCTGGGGCGATCGCTATGGTCAGCTGCGTGATCCCTTCGGCGTCTCCTGGGCGATGAACGAGCCCGCCAAGGCCGGCTAGATCAGCCGCGCCCGGCCGGACGATTCTTCGGGGCGCTGGCCGGGGCTGCAGATTCCCCTTCATTTTGCCGGGAAACTGGACTAAACGCTGATCAACACACTATCTCTGCCGAACTGGAGGCCAGGCCATGGAAAAATTTACCAAGCTGACGGGCGTCGCCGCCCCTCTGCCGGTTGTCAACATCGACACCGACATGATCATCCCGAAGGATTACCTGAAGACGATCAAGCGCACCGGCCTCGGCAAGGGTCTCTTCGCGGAAGCCCGCTACAATGAAGACGGCACCCCGAACGAGGATTTCGTTCTCAACAAGCCGGCCTACCAGAACGCCAAGATCCTCGTCGCCGGCGACAATTTCGGCTGCGGCTCTTCGCGCGAGCATGCACCGTGGGCGCTGCTCGATTTCGGCATCCGCTGCGTGATCTCCACCAGCTTCGCCGACATTTTCTACAACAACTGTTTCAAGAACGGCATTCTGCCGATCAAGGTCAGCCCGGAAAATCTTGAAAAGCTCCTGGACGACGCCTCGCGCGGCTCCAACGCCATCCTGACGGTCGACCTGGAAAACATGGAAATCACCGGCCCCGACGGCGGCTCCATCAAGTTCGATCTCGATGCCTTCAAGCGTCACTGCATGCTGAACGGTCTCGACGATATCGGCCTGACGATGGAAAAGGGCAAGGAAATCGACCAGTTCGAAAAGGCCAACGCCGCTTCCCATCCTTGGGCCGCCTAAGCGCCTCGACAGGATTGCATGATCAAGCCGGTGGGTTCTCCCGCCGGCTTTTTCTTTGGCTCAGGGCAGCCGTTCTCTCCACATCTTGAGCTTCTCCAGCGACACGCCGATGCCGCCGCAGACCTCGATCAGCGGGTTCTTGAAGCGGGCGAGGAGGTCGGGGTGGGTGTCGGCGACGGCAAGGGCGGCGCCGCAGGCGGGTTCGACGAGGATGCGATAGGCGTCGGCGAATTTCAGGCAGGCGGCGACGGCTTCGGCGTCGGTCACCGTCACGCTCTCGATCGGATGATGTCTGGGAAGGTCGAAGACATGCTGGGCGACCTGGCGGGCGCCGAGCGAGGTGGCGATCGATGTGATGGCGGGCAGGGTGATGCGTTCGCCGGCGGCCAGGCTGGCGTTGAAGGATGCGGCCCCTTCGGTCTCGACGGCGATGACGGGCACATTATCGAGGCCGTTGCGCTTTAGGCCGGCGACGATGCCGGCAAGCAGGCCGCCGCCGCCGACACTGGCGATCACGCAGTCGAATTCGGCGCCCTTGGCCACCACTTCGTCAATCAGCGTGCCGTGGCCTTCCCAGAGCAGCGGATGGTCGAAGGGGTGCACATAGGCGGCCTTGCGCTCTGCGGCGAGATTGACGGCATGGGCGTTGGCCTCGTCGAAGACGGAACCATGGACGAGGACGGCGGCGCCTGTCGCGGCGATTGAGCGGCGGACCTCCTCGGAGGTGGTTTCCGGCACGACGATGGTGACGGGAACGCCGAGCGCGCGGCCCGCATAGGCTGCGGCGATGCCGGCATTGCCGCCGGAGGCGCAGAAGATTTCTTTTGCGCCGTTTTCCACCTCGTGCTGGCACAATCTGCCAACGCCGCGCAGCTTGAAGCTTCCCGCCGGTTGCAGCGCATCGAGCTTCAGCCAGAGTGGCCGGTTTGCGGCGCTATAGTCGGCGGATGTCTGAAAGAGCGGGGTGTCGAGATGGAGCGGTGCGGCGGGCATGGGCGTTTTCCGGAACATGGTCACGATGCCCTTCTTGTTGCCCAGGCAAATCGCGGGGTCAACCGATCGCTCAACCGATCGTTCAACTCTGGCGCCAACCGTACCGAAACGGCCTCTTGGTCGCTTGAAATGCCTTCTGCCGAGGGATAATAAGCCGCAACTTGTTTTTCCCGGAGGTTTCCATGACGACGCGCAATCTTTTCCTGCTGCCGGGTGACGGCATCGGTCCCGAGGCCATGGGCGAGGTCCGCAAGATCATCGCTTACATGAACGAGGAAATGTCCGCCGGCTTCGTCACCGACGAAGGTCTGGTCGGCGGCAGCGCCTATGACGCGCATGGCGCGGCGATCTCTGAAGCCGACATGCAGAAGGCGCTTGCAGCGGACGCGGTTCTCTTCGGCGCCGTCGGCGGCCCGAAGTGGGACGACGTTGCCTATGAAGTGCGCCCGGAAGCCGGCCTGCTGCGCCTGCGCAAGGATCTCGAGCTGTTCGCCAACCTGCGTCCTGCCATCTGCTACCCGGCGCTCGCTGCCGCTTCCTCGCTGAAGCCGGAGCTGGTCGAAGGTCTGGATATCCTGATCATCCGTGAACTGACGGGTGGCGTCTATTTCGGCGAGCCGAAGACGATCACCGATCTCGGCAATGGCCAGAAGCGTGCCATCGACACGCAGGTCTACGATACCTACGAAATCGAGCGTATCTCGGCCGTGGCCTTCGAAATGGCCCGCACGCGCCAGAACCGCGTCTGCTCCATGGAAAAGCGCAACGTCATGAAGTCGGGCGTTTTGTGGAACCAGGTCGTGACCGCGACGCACAAGGACAAGTATTCGGACGTCAAGCTCGAGCACATGCTGGCGGATGCCGGCGGCATGCAGCTGGTGCGCGCACCGAAGCAGTTCGACGTCATTGTCACCGACAACCTGTTCGGCGACATGCTGTCCGACGTTGCCGCCATGCTCACGGGCTCGCTCGGCATGCTGCCGTCGGCTTCGCTCGGCGCGCCTGACGGCAAGACCGGCAAGCGCAAGGCGCTTTATGAGCCGGTGCACGGTTCGGCTCCAGATATCGCCGGCAAGGGCATTGCCAACCCGATCGCGATGATCGCCTCGTTTGCCATGTGCCTGCGCTACTCCTTCGGCATGGTCAAGGAAGCCGACAACCTTGAGAAGGCGATCGCAAACGTGCTCGACAAGGGCATTCGCACCGCCGATATCATGGCCGACGGCGCCAGGAAGGTTGGCACGGTCGAGATGGGAGAAGCGATCCTCTCCGAGTTCAAGGCGCTTTCAGCCTGATTTTTCACGTGAAACACCTTTCAGGCCCTTCGCATCTCAGGATGCGGAGGGCCTTCGCATTGAAGGCAACCGCCGCAGCCCCTATCTCCCTCCTCTATTGATAAAAGAGCGGGAGTGGAATGAGCGAGAGCGTCGATCGAAGGCCGGGTTTCTGGGGCTATCTGAAAAAGCGCTACCAGGCGCGCCGCACGATCCATCGCCGGGTTCCCTGGAAGGGGTTTGCCTTTTCCGCGATCAACGCCGTGGCCATCGCCTTTTTCGTGTTCGATCGCCCGCTCGGTATTGCGGCCAAGGAACTGGCGCAGCCGCTGGTCACGCTTGCCGGCGATGTCACCGACATCGGCAGGCTTGCCTGGATTCTCGCCGGGCTTACAACCGTTGTTGCGACCGCTTATCTGGTCCGACGGCGCTTGTGGAAAGTGCGCGAGCGCTTCCGGATGATCTATTTTGGGCAGATGACCGCCTATGTCGCGCTATCCGTCCTGTTCACCGCCATCATCGCCAACTCCCTGAAGTTTGCGATCGGGCGCGCGCGACCGCTGATTTATGATCAGGAGGGAATCTTCAGTTTCGCGCCGTTCAACATGGATTTTCTGCACCAGAGTTTTCCGTCCGGGCATTCGGCGAATATCGGGGCGCTGTTCATGGCGCTGGCGCTACTCTTTCCCCGTTTTCGCCTCGGCTTCGTGGCCATTGGTCTCTGGCTCGGCGCAACCCGCATCATCATCGGCGTGCACTATCCGAGCGACGTTACGGCGGGGCTGGCGCTTGGCGCGTGGATCGCTTTTGCCACATCGGTCCTGTTTGCACGCTTCGGTCTGGTGTTCTCCATCGGGCGCGATGGCGGGTGGCCGATACCGCGGCTTAGCCGTTTGTTGTAAGCGCCTCCGTAAAAATTCTGTAGTCTGCTTCTGCTAGGTCTCGGTCGTTGATCGACAACCCCTGACCAGGACCGCCGACAGACATGAAATCCTTTCTCTCTTCGCTTGAGAAACGCAGGCTCCGCTGTCGTCACGGCATGCCGCATCTGCGTTGGCAATCCTGTCTGTTCGTCACCGTCAACGCCGTTATCCTCTCGCTTTTGTTGTTCGATGGTCCTGTCGGCGGCGATCACGTGCCGCCAACTATTCGCAGGATCGGCCTGATGTTGACCGATTTCGGCAAGTCCGACTGGATCATTATCGTCACCGCCTTCCTTCTGTTCCAGGGCTGGGCATCGTCGCGCACCGCCACCAGCGTACGTCACCGCCTGCAGGCGCTCAGGGTCAGCTGGATCGGCTGCTATCTCCTGACCTCGATCGCGCTGTCGGGATTGGTCGCCAATCTCCTGAAGCGGCTGATCGGGCGGGCCCGGCCGGAGCATTTCCAGGACTACGGCATTTTCTCGTTTTCGTCCTTCTCCGGTCATTCCTTCGAAAGCTTTCCATCAGGCCACGCAACGACGATCGGCGCCTTCTTCGCCGCCTTCGCGCTGCTCTTTCCGCGCTATCGCATTGCTTTCTTGGCTTGCGCGCTGTGGTTCGGCATGACGCGGGTGATGGTGAGCGCGCATTATCCAAGCGATGTGATCGCCGGCCTGGCGCTCGGCGGGTGGTTTTCGCTGATGATTGCCATCGTCTATGCGCGCCACAATCTTCTGTTTCGCCCAGGCGTCGGCGGCTGGCCGCAACCCAAGCGGCTGTTTCCGGCAATAGAAAACCCGGCGCCTTTGGAGCGCCGGGCGTGGTCTGTCTTCTCAGCGATGGTCAATCCATTGCGTGGATATCGCGGTTCTTGGTTTCCGGCAGGAAAATCAGGCCGATCACAAGCGTGATCGCGGCGAAGATGATCGGGTACCAGAGGCCGAAGTAGATGTCGCCGGTGGCCGCACTCATCGCGAAGGCCGTTGCCGGCAGCAGACCGCCGAACCAGCCGTTGCCGATGTGATAGGGCAGCGACATGCCGGTGTAGCGGATGCGGGTCGGGAAGAGCTCGACCAGCAATGCGGCGATCGGGCCGTAGACCATTGTCACATAGAGAACCAGCACGAACAGGATGGCAATCGTGCCGATCCAGTTGACGCGTGCAGGATCGGCCGCCATGGCGAAGGTGCCGCCGCCGGCGATGTTGTAGACCGCCATGTCGGTGACGCCGTTGGCCTCATCCGTCGTCAGCAGCTTGGCCGCTACCAGCTTGTCGGCCGGCATCGTCTCCTTGGTCCCTGCGCGGATCGCATCGGCGTTCAGCGCAAGTTCCGGATTGGCGGCGATGAAGGCATCGAGCTTCGCGTCCGGAACCTTGATGGCGCCGCGGTTCAGCGGGTAGCCACCGTCGTGGAGCGCGATGTTGGCGCTTTTCTCGAAGGCCGCCGTCAGGCCCTTGGCCTTGTCGCCGGCTGCGACCGCGTCGAAGCTGGTGATGGTTTCATCGCCGATCTTCACAGTCGCCGGCTGGCCGGCAGGGCCGGGGACGACATCATAAGGCACCGAGTTCTTGGTCAGGAAGGCTGTCGCCACGTCACAGGAGCTGGTGAACTTCGACGTGCCTGTCGGGTTGAACTGGAACTTGCAGTCCGTCGGATCGGCCGTCACCGTTGCCCGGACAGATGCCTGGGCTTCGGCGAGCGCCGGGTTGGCGGTCCAGGTCAGGGCCTTGAATAGCGGATTGTAAGTGACGGCGGCGATCAACAGGCCAGCCATGATGATCGGCTTGCGGCCGATCCTGTCCGATAGGCCGCCGAAGATGACGAAGAACGGTGTCGCAAGAATGAGGGCGACGGCGACCATGATATTGGCTGCCTGCAGGTCAACCTTCAGAACGTTCTGCAGGAAGAACAGCGAGTAGAACTGACCGCCGTACCAGACGACCGCCTGGCCCATAGTGGCGCCGAGCAGGGCGATAAGTGCGATCTTGGCGTTCTTCCACTGTCCGAATGCTTCCGTCAGCGGCGCCTTGGAGCCCTTGCCTTCCGCCTTCATTTTCTGGAAGGCGGGGGATTCGTTCATCCGCACGCGGATCCAGACGGAGACGCCGAGAAGGACGACCGAGACCAGGAACGGAATGCGCCAGCCCCAGGCGGCGAAGGCTTCCTTGCCCATGATGAACTGGACGCCGACGATGACGATCAGCGACAGGAAAAGGCCGAGCGTTGCCGTGGTCTGGATCCATGAGGTGAAGTAGCCGCGGCGGCCATTCGGCGCGTGCTCGGCCACGTAGGTGGCTGCCCCGCCATATTCACCGCCGAGCGCCAGGCCCTGCAGCAGGCGAAGTGCGATCAGGATGATCGGAGCGGCGATGCCGATCGTGGCGGCACCGGGGAGGATACCGACCAGGAAGGTCGAGAGACCCATGATCAGGATCGTCACCAGGAAGGTGTATTTACGCCCGACGAGATCGCCGAGGCGGCCGAAGACCAGCGCGCCGAACGGGCGTACCAGGAAGCCGGCGGCAAAGGCCAGCAGCGTGAAGATGTTGCGGGTGGCTTCTGGATATTGGGTGAAGTAGGTCGCGCCGATATAGGTGGCGAGGGACCCGTAGAGATAGAAATCGTACCACTCGAATACGGTGCCAAGCGAGGAGGCGAAGATGACCTTCTTCTCCTCCGATGTCATCGGTCCGGCTTTCGCGCCCCCGACGCTTGCGACATTTGCCATGTTCTGTCCTCCACAGAATGATGTGAAATGCGGCGCGCGACCATACTCTCCTCAAAGCATACCCCTGGTCGCGGTTCGCCCGAGGAAAGTGTGCCAGAAAATACCTCGCTTACGGAGAGCGGCTTTGGGATTATGACTTTAGTCTAAGGCTTTGCAGTCAGGCCGGGCCGCAGCAGCTCAGGTTCAGGCACGAAAAAAGCCGGATGGCGGACCATCCGGCTTCGATCGTTTTCGTGAAGTGCCTGCCTTAGGCGGCTTCGGTCGTGTGTGCCTTGCGGACTTCCTCGTCCGTCAGGATACCACTGGCGCGGAGCAGTGCGGCGAAGCGGCCGTTGCTTTGGCTGAGCTCGTCGAAGCTGCCTTCTTCGACGACGCGGCCGTTGTCGAGGAAGAGAACCTTGTCGGCTTCGCGAACCGTCGACAGGCGGTGGGCGATGATAAAGGTGGTGCGGTTCTGACGAAGATTGTCGATCGCAGCCTTCACGCGGTTCTCGGTTTCGACGTCGAGCGCACTCGTTGCTTCGTCCAGCACCAGGATCGGCGCATCCTTGAGGATGGCGCGGGCGATGGCCACACGCTGGCGCTCGCCGCCTGAAAGCCTGTTGCCGCGTTCGCCGACATGGGTGTCGTACTGGTCTTCGCGGGTCTCGATGAAGTCGGCTGCAGCGGCGGCTTCAGCCGCACGGCGCATGTCTTCATCCGAAGCGTTCTCCCGGCCGAGGCGAATGTTGTCGCTGATCGAGCGGTTGAGCAGACCGGCGTCCTGGAACACGGTGGCGATATAACGGCGCAGCGACTTGCGAGTGACCTTCGTCGTGTCATGACCGTCGACGAGGATCTGGCCGCTGTCGGGGTCGTAGACGCGCTGCAGCAGGTTGATCATCGTGGTCTTGCCCGAGCCGGTCGGACCGACGATCGCAACCGTCTGGCCAGCCTTGGCGGTGAAGGACACGTTGTGCAGGCCCTGTGCCGTGTTGCCGAAGCGGAACGACACGTTGCGGAACTCGACCTCGCCCTTCACGTCGGTGATGTCGGCGTTGCCGGCAGGCTCTTCGCGATCACGGACCGAGTCTTCGAGAGCATAGAAGTCCTCGAGCTTGGAACGGGCCTCGAAAATCTGCGAGGCGAACTGGCGCATCTGGTCGAGACGCGAGATCAGGAGGTTGGCAAAGCCGATGAAGGCGATGACGTCACCGATGCGCAGCTCGCCGGCCTGGACCATGACGGTACCAATGACGAGAATGATCATCATGGCGATCGTCGAAGCCATGCGGTTCATCGCGCCGGCCAGCGCCCACCAGTCGAGAACCGGGTACTGGGCCTGCAACAGGCGTTCGGTGAAGGACTTCAGGGCCTTGGTTTCAGCTTCGATACGGTTGTAGCTGTGCAGCACCGAGACGTTGCTGATCGAGTCGCTGACATGCGAGAAAACCGTGTGGTAGTGGTTTTCGACCGAAGCCTGACCATCCTTCGTGCGGCTCATGACGAGACGGCCGATCAGCCAGTAGGCGATACCAAGCACGACAAGCACGCCGGACAGACGGACGTCCATCGAGATCGCCGTCGGGATGAGAATGGCGATGGCGACGGCGGTCGCAAGGTGATTGCGCATGAATTCGAGCCAGAGGCCGAACAGCGTCTCACAGGCGCGCAGCAGCGTATGCAAGGCATTGGACGTGCCACGCTGATGATGCCAGGAGAGCGGCATGGAGATGATGCGGCCGAACGCTTCCGTCAGAAGCGTCGCGCGACGTCCATGCGCCAGCCGGTCAGCCTCGCGGGCGACCAGGACGAAGGCGATCGTGTTGAAGACGGCGAAACCGGCCCACATGAACAAGATCGGCTTGACCTCGCCTTTGCCGGAAATTGCATCTATAATGCGGCCGAAAAGGATCGGCTCGGCGATGGTGATCGCTGCGAGCACGATGTTCGCGATAACGACCAGGGATACGCGGAACTTATAGGCGCCAAGATAGCGCAAAGCTCTTGCATAGACCTTGAAAAGCGACACGGCGAATTCCTCTTTGTGCATCTGCGAAATAGCGGATGTTGCGATGCTACAAAAACCTATCTGAACTGGCGATTAACAAGGCATTCATTGTTGGAATTTCGCCGTCTCGCTCATGCTCGGTTTCATGAGCGGATACCAGATATGGAAAAATTTCTTAGTGAAATGAAAAGGCTCGACATTTAACCCTTGCGTTGTCGCGTCAAACTGGCACAACCATAAACGATATTCTGAACTCTAATTTAATTGCATCGATAACCGTTCGCTATCGGGGCAAGTCCTGTCGCAGCGGCTTCACTTAAAAGCCTGTGATGGGATGGGGGCATTTTAGTGAATATTCATTCATTAATTCAATTACTTGTCGTTCTTGAAGAGTGCCGGAAGCCGGAGGCGGTGGACGAGGAGCTGCGGCACGTCGTCCTGTCTTATGGCTTCGAGTTTCATGGGCTGCTCCGGTATCCGAAGCATAGCGAGGATATGACCGGAGCGGTGCTCGCCGGCGAATGGCCCGAGGGCTGGCCGCAGGTCTATGTCAGCAAGAAATACATGCTGAGCGATCCGACGATCCGCTATCTGGCTTTCGCGCAACAGCCGTTCCGCTGGAAGGATGGCCTGGCGGCGTTCCGCAAGGATCCGCACTATCGGCGGATGGAGCAGATGATGTCGGCTGCTTTGGGCTATGGCTTGAAGGATGGCTACACATTTCCAGTGCATGGAAGAAGCGGCGTGCTCGGCTATCTGACCATTGGCGGCAAGCCCGTCGATCTGTCTCCGCTCGAAATGACCCTCTTCGATGCGATCGCCAAGCGTGCATTCTGGCGCATTCTCGAACTGCGCGGTGAAGACGGTCTGGTATCGGACGATCTCTCCGGTGCGGACACGCGGCTCACGCGCCGGGAAATGGAAATCCTGCAATATCTCGCGGAGGGCCTGACGTCGGTCGAGATCGGCAAGCTCTTGCAGATCTCCAACCATACGGTCGACTGGTACATGAACGGTCTGCAGGACAAGCTGAAGGCAAAGAACCGCCAGCATGCCGTGGCCGTTGCGTTCCGCCATGGGCTCATCAGCTAGCTAGTTTAGAGAAATTCGATCTTGCGTCGTCGTGGGAAATTGAACTTTCCGTGACAGCGGGTTAAGACTCCTTTCGCGGGTGCAGCATTGCCCGTTTTTATGCCGTGAGGAGACTGCATTTGCCCATTTCCAAGATCCTTGTCGCCAACCGTTCCGAAATTGCCATTCGCGTGTTTCGCGCTGCCAACGAGCTCGGGATAAAAACGGTCGCGATATGGGCTGAGGAAGACAAACTGGCGCTGCATCGCTTCAAGGCGGACGAGAGCTACCAGGTCGGCCGCGGCCCGCATCTTGCGCGCGATCTTGGCCCGATCGAGAGCTATCTGTCGATCGACGAAGTCATCCGCGTCGCCAAGCTTTCCGGCGCTGATGCCATCCATCCGGGTTACGGCCTGTTGTCGGAAAGCCCCGAATTCGTCGATGCCTGCAACAAGGCCGGCATCATCTTCATCGGCCCGACCGGCGATACGATGCGCCAGCTCGGCAACAAGGTGGCGGCCCGCAATCTCGCGATCTCGGTCGGCGTTCCCGTGGTGCCGGCAACCGATCCGCTGCCGGATGATATGGCCGTCGTTGCCAAGATGGCCGACGAGATCGGCTATCCCGTCATGCTCAAGGCCTCCTGGGGCGGTGGCGGTCGCGGCATGCGCGCCATTCGCGATCCGAAGGACCTTGCCCGCGAGGTGACGGAAGCCAAGCGCGAGGCGATGGCCGCCTTCGGCAAGGACGAGGTCTATCTCGAAAAGCTCGTCGAGCGCGCCCGCCACGTCGAAAGCCAGATCCTTGGCGACACCCACGGCAATGTCGTGCACCTCTTCGAGCGCGACTGCTCGATCCAGCGCCGCAATCAGAAGGTCGTCGAGCGCGCCCCCGCCCCTTATCTCTCTGAAGCGCAGCGCCTGGAACTGGCCGCCTATTCGCTGAAGATCGCGGGTGCCACGGGCTATGTCGGCGCCGGCACCGTCGAATATCTGATGGATGCCGATACCGGCAAATTCTACTTCATCGAAGTCAATCCGCGCATCCAGGTCGAGCACACGGTGACCGAAGTCGTCACCGGCATCGATATCGTCAAGGCGCAGATCCATATCCTCGACGGCTTCGCGATCGGCACGCCGGAATCGGGCGTGCCCGCACAGGCCGATATCAAGCTCAATGGCCATGCCCTGCAGTGCCGCATCACGACCGAGGATCCGGAGCACAACTTCATCCCGGATTACGGCCGCATCACTGCTTACCGTTCGGCTTCCGGCTTCGGCATTCGTCTTGATGGCGGCACGTCCTATTCGGGCGCCATCATCACCCGCTATTACGATCCGCTGCTGGTCAAGGTCACGGCGTGGGCGCCGAGCCCGTCGGAAGCGATCTCGCGCATGGACCGCGCGCTGCGCGAATTCCGTATCCGTGGCGTTGCCACCAACCTGACCTTCCTGGAAGCGATCATCACGCATCCGAAGTTCAAGGACAACAGCTACACCACCCGCTTCATCGACACGACGCCGGAGCTGTTCCAGCAGGTCAAGCGTCAGGACCGCGCGACGAAGCTGCTCACCTACCTGGCCGACGTCACCGTCAACGGTCATCCCGAAGCCAAGGACCGGCCGCGCCCGACTGCGGATGCCGCAGAGCCTGTCGTGCCCTACACCAACGGCACGACGATCAAGGACGGCACCAAGCAGCTGCTCGACACGCTGGGTCCGAAGAAATTCGGCGAATGGATGCGCAACGAAAAGCGCGTGCTGATGACCGACACGACGATGCGCGACGGCCATCAGTCGCTGCTCGCGACCCGCATGCGCACCTACGACATCGCCCGCATCGCCGGCACCTATGCGCATGCGCTGCCGAACCTGCTCTCGCTGGAATGCTGGGGCGGCGCGACCTTCGACGTCTCCATGCGCTTCCTGACCGAAGATCCGTGGGAACGCCTGTCGCAGGTACGCGAGGCAGCGCCGAACCTGTTGCTGCAGATGCTGCTGCGCGGCGCCAACGGCGTCGGTTACAAGAACTACCCCGATAACGTCGTCAAATACTTCGTCCGCCAGGCTGCGGCCGGCGGTATCGATCTATTCCGCGTCTTCGACTGCCTGAACTGGGTCGAGAACATGCGTGTCTCGATGGATGCGGTGGCGGAAGAGAACAAGCTTTGCGAAGCGGCAATCTGCTATACCGGCGATATCCTGAATTCGGCGCGTCCGAAGTATGATCTGAAGTACTACACCGATCTCGCCGTGCAGCTCGAAAAGGCCGGCGCGCATATCATCGCGCTGAAGGACATGGCGGGCCTGTTGAAGCCGGCAGCCGCCAAGGTGCTGTTCAAGGCGCTGCGCGAGGCAACCTCGCTGCCGATCCACTTCCATACGCACGACACCTCGGGCATTGCGGCCGCGACCGTTCTGGCTGCAGTCGACGCCGGCGTCGATGCCGTCGATGCGGCCATGGATGCGCTGTCGGGCAATACCTCGCAGCCTTGCTTGGGCTCGATCGTGGAAGCGCTGCGCGGTTCGGAGCGTGATCCGGGTCTCGATCCGGAATGGATCCGCCGCATCTCCTTCTACTGGGAAGCGGTGCGCCACCAGTACGCGGCTTTCGAAAGCGATCTCAAGGGACCGGCGTCGGAAGTCTACCTGCATGAGATGCCGGGCGGCCAGTTCACCAATCTCAAGGAACAGGCACGCTCGCTCGGCCTCGAGACCCGCTGGCACCAGGTGGCACAGGCCTACGCCGACGCCAACCAGATGTTCGGCGATATCGTCAAGGTGACTCCGTCCTCCAAGGTGGTCGGCGACATGGCGCTGATGATGGTCTCCCAAGACCTGAGCGTCGCCGACGTCGTCAGCGCCGACAAGGAAGTGTCCTTCCCCGAATCCGTCGTCTCGATGCTGAAGGGCGATCTCGGTCAGCCGCCGTCGGGCTGGCCGGCAGCACTGCAGAAGAAGGCTTTGAAGGGTGACGCTCCCTATACGGTGCGTCCGGGCTCGCTGCTCGAAGACGCCGATCTCGATGCCGAGCGCAAGACGATCGAAACCAAGCTGGAGCGCGAGGTCAACGACTTCGAGTTTGCCTCCTACCTGATGTATCCGAAGGTCTTCACCGACTTCGCGCTGGCATCCGACACCTACGGCCCGGTCTCGGTTCTGCCGACGCCTGCCTATTTCTACGGCCTCGGCGACGGCGAGGAGCTGTTTGCTGACATCGAGAAAGGCAAGACGCTCGTCATCGTCAACCAGGCGATGAGCGGCACCGACAGCCAAGGCATGGTCACGGTGTTCTTCGAGCTCAACGGCCAGCCGCGCCGCATCAAGGTTCCGGATCGCGCCCACGGCGCCACCGGAGCTGCTGCCCGCCGCAAGGCGGAGCCGGGCAATGCCGCCCATGTCGGCGCGCCGATGCCTGGCGTCATCTCTCGCGCCTTCGTCTCGGCCGGCCAGACGGTCAGCGCCGGCGACGTGCTGGTGTCGATCGAAGCCATGAAGATGGAAACGGCGATCCATGCCGAGAAGGACGGCACGATCGCCGAAGTCCTCGTCAAGGCCGGCGACCAGATCGATGCCAAGGATTTGCTGGTGACGTACGCGGGCTGATATCCAGCCAATGAATTGAAAAAGGCGGCCTTGGAGCCGCCTTTTTCATGTCTGCTTCGTCGGGATGTCTGCCTCAAATATCGTAGGTATGCGCGGCGTTGATCGTCGAGATGAAGCGCTTGGTGCGGTCGCGTTCCGGGGCGGTGAAGATGTTCTTCGCGCTGCCGGTCTCGACCACGCTGCCCGCTTCCAGGAAGACGACGTCGTTAGCGATCTTCGAGGCGAGCCTCAGGTCGTGGGTGGCCATGACCATGGTCGTGCCCTCGCTGGCGAGGCGGCCAAGGACGTCGACGACTTCGGCGGAGAGTTCCGGGTCGAGCGCGGATGTCGGTTCGTCGCAGAGGAGGACGCGGGGAGAGGGGGCCAGCGCCCGGGCGATTGCCACGCGCTGCTGCTGGCCGCCCGAGAGTGTCGAGGGCCAGGCATCGGCCTTGTGGGCCATGCCGACTTTGGTCAAGAGCTCCATGGCGCGGTTGCGGGCCTTTTCCTTCGGCCATTTGAGCACGGTCACCAGGCTCTCCATGACGTTTTCGATCGCCGTCTGGTGCGGGAAGAGCTGGAAATTCTGGAACACCATGCCGGTCTGGCGGCGGATCTTCTGGATCGCCTGCCAGCTGGTCTTCTGGCCGGGCTTGAAGGTCAGGGTTTCCTCGCCGAGGCGGATGGTGCCCGCCGTCGGGATCTCCAGGAGGTTGATGCAGCGCAGGAGCGTGCTCTTGCCGCCGCCCGAGGGGCCGACGAGCGCTGTGACGCTGCCTTCGGGAATGCGGATGCTGATATCTTTCAGGATGACGGCGTCGCCGAAGCGTTTTTCGATGTTATCAAGCTCGATCATGCGTTTGACTCCAGCATGCCGCCATAGCGGGCGAAGCGGCGTTCCAGCCTGACCTGCAGGGCGGAGAGAACCGAGCTGAGGGCGAGATAGATGAGGGCCGCCTCGATATAGAGGATCAGCGGCTCATAGGTCGTGGCGACGATGCGCTGCGCCGCCTGGAAGAGTTCCGGCACGGTGATGGCGGCTGCGAGCGACGTATCCTTGACCAGCGAAATGAAAGTGTTCGACAGCGGCGGAACGGCAACGCGGCCGGCCTGTGGCAGGATGGTGCGGCTCATCGCCTGGCGCCAGCTCATGCCGATCGAATAGGCGGCCTCCCACTGGCCCTTGGGGACCGAGGAGATAACGGCGCGGATGATCTCGGAGCTGTAGGCGCCGATGTTGAGCGTGAAGCCGATGAGGGCGGCCGGGAAGGCGTCGAGCAGGATGCCGATGCTGGGCAGGCCGTAGAAGATCACGAAGAGCTGCACCAGAAGCGGCGTGCCACGGATCACCCAGACGTAGAAGCGGGCGATCGCGACGAAGGGAGCGGCGCCGAAGAGCCGGGCGATCGCGGTGATCAGGCCGAGCACGAGCCCGAAGGTGAAGGACAGCAATGTCAGCGGAATGGTGAAGACCAGCCCGGCCCACAACAGGGGCACGAGCGAATCCGCCATCAATTGAAGCCAGTGCGGCACGGGCGTTCCCTTTCGCGGGGTTATCGGTTCGACGTGGAATACCCCTCACCAACCCCTCCCCACAAGGGGGAGGGGCTAAGAGGCGGCACCGTGCGTGCAAAGTTAGTCTGAAAGCGCCCAATAAAAAGCCCCTCCGCCTTGCGGGGAGGGGTTGGGAGGAGATCTGCGTTGTGGTTCAGACTTACTTCGAGACGTCCTGGCCGAAATACTTGTCGGAGATCGTCTTGTAGGTGCCGTCAGCCTTGATATCGACGAGGGCCTTGTTGATCGCTTCCAGCAGTTCCGGCTCGCCCTTGCGGATGATGATGCCGGAGTGGTCGGCATTCTCTTCCTGTGCGGCGATCTTCACCGGGGCGTCGGGCTTGTGCTTCTTGAAGTCGAGGAAGGACAGGCTGTCGTTGATGGTAGCGTCGGCGCGCTTGGTGAGAACCAGCTGGATCGACTGGTCGAAGCCATCGGTGCCGACGAGTTCGGCGCCGGACTGCTCGGCGAGCTTGCCGAAGTTGCTGGTCAGCGACTGGGCCGACTTCTTGCCCTTGAGATCGGCGAAGGTCTTGATGCTGTCGTCGCCGTCGCGAACGATGAGCACGGCCTTGGAGGCGATGTAGGGCTCGGAGAAGTCATACTTCTGCTTGCGCGCATCGGTGATGCCGACCTGGTTGATGACGGTGTCGTAGCGCTTGGCGTCGATGCCGGCGATCAGGCCGTCCCACTTGCCTTCGACGAATTCGGCCTTGACGCCGAGCTTGGCGGCGACGGCTTCGCCGATTTCGACGTCGAAGCCAACAAGCTTGCCGCTGGCATCATGGAAGGTGAACGGGGCGTAGGTGCCTTCGGTGCCGATCTTCAGCACGCCTGCCTGCTTGATGGCGGCGAGGTTTTCACCGGCCAGTGCCGGCATCAGGGCGGCGGCCTGGATCAGTGCTGCGGTGGCGAGGGTCTTCAGGAGGTTCATGTGTCTGTCCAATTCACCAGTGTGTTCGATGGCTGAAAAATCGCAGAAAAGCCGATGCCGCGATGCGTCAAAAACTGCGAAGAAAATCGGCAATTGCGAATATTTTTCTCATTTATCACGGTTTTGGTGTTCAGTGTTTCACAATGTGAAGCGATGATTTGTTCGCTCCCGCTTGTTTGCACGTTTGTATCGGTTTATGCATGATTCAATCGATTTGAGATTGGTCAGGCTAAATCCGGCATGAACACGAACGAACTTCTGCTGCAGGAGCGCAAGAGCGTCATTTCGCGCAAGCTGCAGACGCATGGGCGCGTGCTGGCCGCCGAGCTCGCGGCGGAATTCGGCGTCTCCGAGGATACGGTGCGCCGCGACCTGCGCGAGATGGCGGCGGCTGGGCTCTGCGAGCGGGTCTATGGCGGCGCGCTGCCGGTTTCGCCTGCCGGCGGCAGCCTCAATCACCGTGCCGGCATCGCGCGCGACCGCAAACAGGCGCTGGCGGCGGCGGCCGTTTCGCAGATCGCAGCTGATATGACCGTGTTCTTCGATGCGGGCAGCACCAACCTGGCGATCGCCATGGCGCTGCCGATGGATCTGCCGCTGACGGCGGTGACCAATGCGCCGTCGATTGCCGCGGCGCTGATCGACAAGCCGCTCGTCAACGTCATCCTGATCGGCGGACTGATCGACCGGCAGGTGGGCGGCGCGCTGGGGGCGAAGGCGATGCGCGACATGGAGCCATTGTCGCCGGATCTCTGCATTCTCGGCGCCTGCGGCGTCGATATCGCGGCCGGCGTCACCGTCTTCGGTTTCGAGGATGCGGAGTTCAAGCGCTTCGTCGCGACCAAAAGCCGGCAGGTACTCGTCGCCGTCACCTCCGACAAGTTCGGCACGGCGGCGCCGCACGGCGTGCTCTCCGTCGCCGATTGCGGCTGCCTCGTGGTCGAGCATGACGCGGATCCTCAGATGCTGGCGCGCTACCGCGATCTTGGCTGCAAGACGCTGGTTGCCGGCGAAACCGAATAAATATCGTTCAATGATGCGCCGGACGAGGAGTGCCGGCGCCAGTGCATAATGGGAAGAGACATGGATAATCACGTCAACACAGCGCTTCCGGTCAGAAGCGGCTACGTCACCAAGAACAGGACGGCGGTGTCGCTGCTGTTTTTGATCAACGGCTTCACCGTTGGTTCCTGGGCGCCGAAGATCCCCGAATTCGCCGAACGGCTGGAGCTCAGCAAGTTCCACCTCGGGCTGATGATCCTGGTGCTCGGGATCGGCTCGCTGATGCTGATGCCGATTGCCGGCGCGCAGATCGCCCGGCATGGATCGCGGGTCGTGTTGCTTGCCATGGCGGTCTGCCTGCTGCCCGGCCTGCTGGCGCTGACGCTGGCGCCCAATATCGTGACGGCGGCAATCGCGATCTTCCTGTTCGGCGGCTTCATGGGGGCCATGGACGTTGCCATGAATGCCAATGCGGTTGCCGTCGAGCAATCGATGCGGCGGGCGATCATGTCGTCCTGCCATGCCTTCTGGAGCCTCGGCGGCTTGATCGGCGCCGGCCTCGGCGGGCTTCTGATCGCGCATTTCGGCGTGTTCGCACATGCCGTCGTCGCCACGGCTCTCGCGGCCATCACGCTTGCGGTTGCCTGGAACATGATCCTTGCCGACCAGCCGCATCCCGATACGAAGAAAGAGAAAACGCGTCTGCCGATGGTGCCGCTGCCCTGGCTGCTCGGTCTCGTCGCGCTGTTTTCGATGATGCCTGAAGGTGCGGTTCTCGATTGGGGCGCGCTTTATCTTCGCGAGGAACTCGGTGCTTCGGTTGCGCTCTCGGGCTTCGGCTTCGCGGCTTTCTCGCTGACGATGGCGGCGATGCGGTTTGCCGGCGACCTCGTTCGTGATCGCCTTGGCGGCGTCATGACGCTCAGGATCTGCACCCTGTTCGCCATCGCGGGCATGCTTCTCGCAGGTTTCGCGCCGAATGCGGAGATCGCCATCCTCGGCTTTGCCTTCTGCGGCATCGGCATCTCCAACATGGTGCCGATCGCTTTCTCGGCAGCGGGCAATATTCCGCATCTGAAGGCGGGTATCGGTATCTCCGTCGTCACCACCATGGGCTATTCCGGCATGCTGGTGGCACCTTCGGCCATCGGCTTCGTGGCCGAGCATGTCGGCTTCTCAGTCGTGTTCATGGCGCTGCCGGTGCTTCTCCTCGTCGTGCTGGCGCTTTCCAGTCTGGCGCGCTACGCCGACGGTATCTCCGGTGGCGGTCACTGACAGACGTCAAACAAAGTGATGGATGCCGCGGGTTGACAAGCGGGCGGTCATGATCCACCTGAAAGGCACGAAATTTAAGGGTTCAAGAGCTCTATCCATGTCTTCAGCTACGGATTTTGATCCGAAACCGCGCCGCGCATCCGTTGCTGTCGATGTCGGCGGCGTCATCGTCGGAGGCGGCGCGCCCGTCGTCGTCCAGTCGATGACCAATACCGATACGGCCGATATCGACGCGACCGTCGCTCAGGTGGCCGCGCTATACAAGGCCGGCTCCGAACTCGTGCGCATCACCGTCGATCGCGATGAAAGCGCTGCCGCCGTGCCGCGCATCCGCGACCGGCTGCTGCGTCTCGGCATGGATGTGCCGCTGGTGGGCGACTTCCATTATATCGGCCACAAGCTGCTTGCCGATCATCCCGATTGCGCCGAAGCGCTGGCGAAGTACCGGATCAATCCCGGGAATGTCGGCTTCAAGGACAAGAAGGACAAGCAGTTCGGCGACATCATCGAGATGGCGATCCGCTACGACAAGCCTGTGCGTATCGGCGTCAACTGGGGGTCGCTCGACCAGGAACTGCTGACCGCGCTGATGGACCAGAACTCGGCCGCCGGTTCGCCGCTGTCTGCACGCCAGGTTACCCGCGAGGCGATCGTGCAGTCGGCGCTGATCTCGGCCAATCTCGCCGAAGAGATCGGTCTGCCGCGCAACCGCATCATTCTGTCGGCCAAGGTCAGCCAGGTGCAGGACCTGATCGCCGTTTATTCCATGCTGTCGGAGCGTTCCGACCATGCGTTGCATCTCGGCCTCACCGAAGCCGGCATGGGCACCAAGGGCATCGTCGCGTCGTCGGCCGCCATGGGCTTTGTGCTGCAGCACGGGATCGGCGATACGATCCGCGTGTCGCTGACGCCGGAGCCGAATGGCGATCGTACGCGTGAGGTGCAGGTGGCGCAGGAGATCCTGCAGGTCATGGGCTTCCGCCAGTTCATTCCCGTCGTCGCGGCTTGTCCCGGCTGTGGCCGTACGACGTCGACGGTCTTCCAGGAGTTGGCACAGAACATTCAGAACGACTTGCGCAAGAACATGCCCGTGTGGCGCGACAAGTATCCGGGTGTCGAGGCGCTCAACGTCGCGGTCATGGGCTGCATCGTCAATGGCCCGGGTGAGAGCAAGCATGCCGATATCGGCATTTCGCTACCCGGAACCGGCGAAAGTCCGTCGGCGCCCGTCTATATCGACGGGCAGAAGGCGATGACGCTGCGCGGCCCGAATATCGCGTCGGATTTCGAGGCGCTGGTCGCCGATTACATCGAAAAGCGTTTCGGCCAGAACAGGACGGCTGCGGAGTAATCCGCGCCGCCGCTTTCCTTACCCAAAATCAGATCCGGCTGGTGAGCAGCTTCAGCCCTGCGAAGCAGTAGAAGGCCGCCATCGCGCCTTCGATCCAGCGACGCAGGCTTGAATAGATCCTCAACGCCTGCGGTGTCGAGAAGAGCACGGCATAGCCCATGAAGACGATGAAGCCCGTCGTCAGGCAGATGCCGACGATCAGCCCGGCAACGGATGCCGGCGCGCCCTGCGGCATGCCGAGCGCGATGATTGCCAGCCACGCGAAGATCGCTTTCGGATTGGTGACGTGAATGCCGTAGCCGCGCAGGAGCAATGCGCGCGTCGACATGTTCTTCGGCGTCGTGGCCTGCTGGATATCCGGGTTGGCGCGCACGGCCTTGAAGGCCTTGTAGGCGAGATAGAGCAGATAGAGGCCGCCGAAGATCTTCAGGATCTCGAGCGCAACCGCATAGGTGTTGAGGATCGTGGCAAGCCCGAGTGCGGCCGCGCAGGCCCAGGTGAAGGAGCCGGCGAAAATGCCGAGCGAGATCGTCATGCCGGCCTTGCGGCCATGCACCATGGATGTCGAGACGATCGCCATGATAGCCGGGCCGGGGCTGATGACGGCGACGATGTAGGCGATATAGGCCGGCAGGATCTGCGGAAGGTAGCTCAGGGTCTCGTGCATGGCGCTTCTCTTGGGAATGGCCGCGCATCGTTGCGGCCTTGCGCCAAGTTTTAGGCGCGGTCCTCGTCGGTCGGCAAGAGAGTAGAGCTTGAGCGGACGCCGGAATCTTGTCTCGGTGACGCTTTTTCAGCAATTGCTGATGCTTATCCGTCTCAGCTCTTGCGCTCGGCGATGAAGCGGGCGGCTTCGACGAGAACCTCGGCGCGCTCGCCATAGGGGGCCAGCAGCGCCTCGGCTTCCTTCACATGGGCAGAGAGCGTCGCCTCGGCCCATGCCATGCCGTGCAGGCCCACCAGCGTGCCCTTGCCGCGGCCGGCGTCCTTGCCGGTTGCCTTGCCCATGGTGGCGCTGTCGGCAGTCAGGTCGAGGATGTCGTCGGCCAGCTGGAAGGCGAGGCCGATGCGCTCTCCGAACCGGCGCAACGTCGCGCGGTCCTCGGCCGGGCTGCCGGCCACGATGGCGCCCGCCTCGCAGGCGAAACGGATGAGGGCGCCGGTCTTCATCGCCTGCAGCATGATGATGCCCTGTTCGTCCGGTGCCTGCTTCTCTGCTGCCAGATCGAGCGCCTGTCCGCCGGCCATGCCGCCGAGGCCGGAGGCCCGCGACAGCGCCAGGATCAGCGCGACCTTGCTCGCCTCGTCGATACCTGGCGTCGAGGCGATGATGTCGAAGGCGTAGGTGAGCAGGCTGTCGCCGGCGAGAATGGCGGTGGCCTCGTCATAGGCGATGTGCACGGTCGGCTTGCCGCGGCGCAGGTCGTCGTCGTCCATGGCGGGAAGGTCGTCGTGGACGAGCGAATAACAGTGAACGCATTCGAGTGCGGCGCCGATCCGCAAGGCGGCGTCGCGATTGCCGCCGAGCATCGTTGCCGTCTCGACGACAAGGAACGGGCGCAGCCGCTTGCCGCCGTTCAGCACCGCGTAATGCATGGCCGAGCGCAGGTTTTCCGGGCGGGCGATCTCGTCGTCCAAGACCGCTTGAGAAAGCAGCGCGTCGAGCACGCCTTCGATCTCACGGGCGTTGGCTGCGAGCCGGCTTTCGAATGTCTTCAGATGCGCGTTCATGCGGCGTTGTTTGGCACGGGCGGGCTTGGGCTTGCAACGGAATTGTCGACAGAGCGACCAAGATTTCCTTTGTGTCTGGCCATGCCAGTTTGCAAGCGGTATGGAGAACAGGGGAACGAGACTGGGTCAGGGGAATTGGACATCACGCCGGAGACAGACGACAGCATGGCCATGCCGATCCATCGGCGCGCCCTCGTTTGGCTAAAGGGTCGTTCGCTTATGATGCGTATAGTTCTGGCGATCGCCGCGCTGCTTGTTCTGCCCTATGCGCTGATCTTCCTCTACGTGTTGCCCTTCATTCATCCGGTCTCGACCTTGATGCTGCGCGATCTGGTTCTCTTGCGCGGCTACGACCGGCAATGGGTGTCGATCGACCAGATCTCGCCGGTTCTGGTGCAATCGGTGATGATGTCGGAAGACGGGCAATTCTGTTTCCATGGCGGCGTCGATTGGGGCGAGATGCGGATGCTGGTGACCGACACGCTGCGCGGTGAAGCGACGCGCGGCGGCAGCACCATTCCGATGCAGACGGCGAAGAATCTGTTCCTGTGGAACAGCCGCTCCTTCGTGCGCAAGGCGATGGAACTGCCGCTGGCGGTGACCGCCGATTTCGTCTGGTCGAAGCGGCGGCTGATGGAGATCTATCTCAACATTGCCGAATGGGGGCCGGGCATCTACGGCATCGAGGCGGCGGCGCGCTATCATTTCAAGGTGCCGGCGTCGAAGCTCACCAGCCGGCAGGCGGCCCTGCTTGCGGTGTCTCTGCCCAATCCGATCGACCGCAATGCCGGCAAGCCAGGTCGCGGCCTGCGCAGTCTCGCCGGCGTCATCGAGCGCCGGGCGCGCAATTCCGGCGAATACATCAGATGCATTTATGACTGACATCAGAAGATGTCGCTGGTGACCCCAGATGTCATCTGGCATGCGTGATCGCACGTATGAAGGATGCGCGCGGCCTGGCCGCGCCTCTTGCAAGGGAGAGATCTTTGGACCGGCTGACGCTCTATATCGGCAACAAGAACTATTCCTCCTGGTCGTTCCGCCCCTGGATCGCCATCACGGCTGCCGGCATTCCGTTCGAGGAGGTTCTGGTTCCCTTCGACAACGCGGCCGGCAATCCGCATTTCCGGGCGTTTTCGCCGACCGGGCAGGTGCCGGTGCTGCAGCATGGCGCTACCCGTGTGTGGCAGTCGCTCGCCATCATCGAATATGTCGCCGAGCTTTATCCCGAAGCCGGACTGTGGCCGAAGGCGCGCGACAAGCGGGCCGTGGCGCGCGCCGTGTCGATGGAGATGCTCTCGGGCTTCAGGGCGCTGCGCAACGCCTGTCCGATGAACATGCGCCGCCCGAAGGGCCGGATTGCGCTTGCCGACGGCGTCATGGCCGATGTGGCGCGCATCGAGACGATCTGGCGGGATCTGCGCGCCCATTCCGGCGGCCCCTTCCTGTTTGGTGAATTCTCCGGCGCCGATGCGATGTTCGCGCCCGTCGTCAATCGCTTCGAGACCTACGATCTGGTGGCGTCGGGCGATACGTTGAGCTATATGGCGGCGATGAAGGCCGTTCCGGCCTGGAAGGCCTGGGAGGATGCGGCGCGCGCGGAGCCCTGGATCGTCGAGGAAGACGAGGTCTGAACAGAGATTCAAGTGAATCTCAAAAAATAAAGCTGGGGACTGGTCAAGCCCCTCCAAGGCATGTATAAGCGCGCAAAATTTCCGAAATCGCGATATGTCGTTTCGGCCGCCAGTCTGGCCGTTGGATGTGTTCGCCTGTGAAGTGGAGTAAGAAAAATGGCTGTACCTAAGAGAAAAACAAGCCCGTCCAAGCGCGGTATGCGCCGCTCTGCTGACGCGCTGAAGGCCCCGACCTACGTTGAAGACAAGAACTCCGGCGAACTGCGTCGCCCGCACCATATCGATCTGAAGACCGGTATGTACCGCGGCCGTCAGGTTCTGACGCCGAAGGAAAGCGCATAATTTCATTATGCGTTCTGCTTCAGCAGAATTCGCAAGGCCGGCCGTGTGCCGGCCTTTTGCGTTTTGGCAATAATATATCGCATGATCACTTGAAGTGACGCGGTGATTTACGGCACTATTCTTTCACCGAGGGAGAATACCGCCACATGTTCACTGCAATTCCGCTGATGGTCGTGCCTTTCATTCTCTATAATCTTGCGATGGTCGGGTTCATGGGCAGCGGCGGACTTCCCGCGCTCCACAATGACCTCATCGTACTGTCGATGATCTCAGGGGCGATCTGGAGCATGTCGCTCGGCGACCTGTTCATCGTCGTGGCGCTCGTCGTGTTGTTCTTCGAGATCTTGCGCGCAACCCGCAACGCGCGCGGCAGCCTGGCCAACCACATGCTGTCCATGCTTGTATTCATCGCGTTTCTGGTGGAGTTCCTGCTTGTTCCCGATGCGGCGACGCAGGTGTTCTTCATTCTTCTGACGATCGCGCTGATCGATGTCGTCGGCGGCTTCGCGGTATCGATCCGCAGCGCCGGGCGGGATGTCTCTATCGGGCTTTGAGTTTCGGCATCTCCCCAAACCATGGCCAGAGGAGATGCGAAGCGATCGGGGTCTGGTATCAGAGACTGTCGAGCTTGCTCTGAAGCGCGCGCAACTGTTCCTTCAGTTCGTCGATGTCCTTGGCTTCGGCCTTGCGGCTTTCCTTGGCGGCCGTTGCCGGCGCCTTGAAGGGCGAGAACATCTGCATGGCCTGCTGGAACATCTCGGTGTTGCGGCGGACCTGGTCTTCGACCATCTGCATGGGCAGCTGCAGGTTCTTCGTCAGCGGCGTCTCACCGAAGGCGCGCGTTACCTGCTCGCGCATCTGCGTCTGCTGCTCGGTAAAGGCGCGCATGGAGTGTTCCAGGAAGCTCGGAACCACCATCTGCATCTGGTCGCCATAATAGGTGATCAGCTGGCGCAGGAAGGAAATGGGTAGCAGCGTGTTGCCGGTCTTCGATTCCTGCTCGAAGATGATCTGCGTCAACACGGAATGCGTGATGTCGTCGCCGCTCTTGGCGTCCTGTACGGTGAAGTCCTCTCCCTTCTTCACCATCTCCGCCAGGTCTTCCAGCGTCACGTATGTGCTGGTGCCGGTGTTATACAGTCGGCGATTGGCGTATTTCTTGATCGCTACCTGGCCCTCATTCTTCGCCATATGAATCTCCCAAAGCCCGTCTTATTGTCATTGAAATTCCTCCACTTGGGAGTGTAGACGCAAAATCGGGCCGGTGACAATCTCTTTGTGCGATGCGGCAAGCCCCTTTTAGTGCAAGACAATTCACGCAGCGTAAGTTCTTTCGAAAATTCGCATGTGCTGTCTTGTCGTTTGACTTGGCGATGAAGCTTTGTCAGTTTCAACCTATATGTGGTGGAGCAAACGAGGAGACCTTCATGTCCAGTCCGTCTATCGTCATCGCCAGCGCCGGCCGTACGGCTGTCGGCTCTTTCAACGGCGCTTTCGCCACAGTCGCCGCCCATGAATTGGGTGCCGCGGCCGTCAAGGGCGCGCTCGATAGGGCGGGCGTCGATGCCTCCGAAGTCGACGAAGTCATCCTCGGGCAGGTGCTGCCGGCAGGCGAAGGGCAGAACCCGGCGCGCCAGGCGGCAATGAAGGCCGGCGTTCCCAAGGAAGCGACCGCCTGGGGCATCAACCAGCTCTGCGGTTCCGGCCTGCGCGCCGTCGCGCTCGGCATGCAGCAGATCGCGCTCGGCGATGCGAAGATCATCGTCGCCGGCGGCCAGGAATCGATGTCGATGGCGCCGCATGCAGCGCACCTGCGCGCCGGCACCAAGATGGGCGACATGAAGATGGTCGATACCATGATCAAGGACGGCCTGACGGATGCCTTCTACGGCTACCACATGGGCGTGACCGCCGAAAACATCGCCCGCCAATGGCAGCTGACGCGTGAGGAGCAGGACATGTTCGCCGTCGCCTCGCAGAACAAGGCCGAGGCTGCGCAGAAGGCCGGGCGTTTTAGCGACGAGATCATTCCCTTCGTCATCCAGGGGCGCAAGGGCGACGTCACGGTCGATGCGGACGAATATATCCGCCATGGCGCCACCATGGAGGCGATGGCGAAGCTTCGCCCGGCGTTCGACAAGGAAGGCACGGTCACGGCCGCCAATGCATCTGGCCTCAACGATGGTGCGGCCGCTGCCGTGTTGATGACCGAACAGGAAGCATCGCGTCGCGGCATCCAGCCGCTGGCGCGTATCGTCTCCTGGGCGACCGCCGGCGTCGATCCGCAGATCATGGGCACCGGGCCGATCCCGGCTTCGCGCAAGGCGCTGGAGAAGGCCGGTTGGTCGATCAACGATCTCGACCTCGTCGAGGCCAACGAGGCCTTCGCGGCGCAGGCCTGCGCGGTCAACAAGGACCTCGGCTGGAGCCCCGAGATCGTCAACGTCAATGGCGGGGCGATTGCCATCGGCCACCCGATCGGCGCGTCCGGCGCGCGTGTGCTCAACACGCTTCTGTTCGAGATGAAGCGCCGCGGCGCCAAGAAGGGACTTGCGACATTGTGCATCGGCGGCGGAATGGGCGTCGCCATGTGCTTCGAAGCATTCTAATAGCCTGCTTTACATCATGTCTTAGTTGAGCTCCGGGGATAGCGGAGCCTTACATTTGGGGAGCGGAACATGAGCAGAGTCGCTGTTGTCACCGGCGGTACGCGCGGTATTGGCGCCGCCATTTCACTGGCCTTGAAGAGTGCAGGCTATGGGGTTGCGGCCAATTACGCCGGCAACGATGAGGCCGCGCAGGCGTTTCACGCGGATACCGGCATTCCCGTTTTCAAGTGGGACGTGTCTAGCTACGAAGCCTGTGCCGAAGGCCTGGCGCGGATCGAGGCCGAGCTCGGCCCGATCGAGGTGCTCATCAACAATGCCGGCATCACGCGCGACGCGATGTTCCACAAGATGACGCCGCAGCAATGGCACGAGGTGATCAACACCAATCTGACCGGCCTCTTCAACATGACGCATCAGGTCTGGGCCGGCATGCGCGAGCGCAGCTTCGGGCGTATCGTCAACATCTCGTCGATCAATGGTCAGAAGGGCCAGATGGGGCAGGCGAACTATTCGGCGGCAAAGGCCGGCGATCTTGGCTTCACTAAGGCGCTTGCCCAGGAAGGGGCGGCGAAGAACATCACCGTCAACGCCATCTGCCCCGGCTATATCGGCACCGAGATGGTGCTCGCGGTTCCTGAGAAGGTGCTCAACGAGCGCATCATTCCGCAGATCCCGGTCGGGCGTCTTGGAACACCCGACGAGATCGCGCGCTGCGTGGTGTTCCTGGTTTCGGATGATGCCGGCTTTATCACCGGCTCGACGCTCAGCGCCAATGGCGGGCAGTTGTTCGTCTAAAGCGCGAAGCGCTTTAGCGAGGCATGCTTAGCGGATCGAGGCGGTATGTTCAGTATCGCTGACGGTCGTCTGGTGGGACGGCTTATGCGGGGTCTTGCTCGTGTCATATGGATTGAGCGAGGCCGCATAAGTGGCGAGCGCAATCGTCAAGATTGCCGCAGCGCCGATGATCTTCGTCATTGTCTATCCCTCCCAAGCCGGTCGAGGCATTCCTGATCCCGACCGGTGTCGATATTGGGGCGAATTCGAGGAATTATTCGGTCATTCAACCGTTGGGATGGTGCCGGTCGCGGACCTTCACAGGCACGCGGACGCGCACCTGGTTTTCAGTGCGGAGCGCCATTGCTGCCGTTGCCAGAAATGCCGCCGCGATCAGGATGGCGGTTGCCGAATTCAGGATGATCTGGGCCATGATTTTGTCCTCTCACAGGGGCGGCGCATCTGCGTGCCGCCGTTTCGTGAGGGGAATATGAGCCTGCCGGACTTTATCGAATAGACCAGGCTTTGGCGACCGATTGTCAACACAGAATTGACAATCGGCATTCTGCGGTCACGCAGGCTCGCCGCTGATCCAGGTCTGGTTGACCTTGATGCCGTCGCTCATGTGCACGAGATCGGCGCGCAGGCCGGGCACGAGGCGACCACGGTCATCGAGCTCCAGGAAGAGGGCCGGATAAAGCGTTGCCATGCGCAGCGCTTCTGAGAGCGAGAGGTCGAGATAGGTGAGGCCATAGCGGATCGCCGAGGCCATATCCACGTCGGAGCCAGCAAGCGTGCCGTCGGAGAGAACCAGTCTCGAGCAGAAGGCGCCGGTCTCGCGCCGCACCGTGCGGCCGTTCAGCGTGAAGCTGTTCTCTGAGGAACCCACCAGCGACATGGCGTCGGTCACGAAGAACAGCTTGCCCTCGCCGCGCTTGGCTCGAAGCGCCGTGCGCAGCGCCTTGGGGTCGACGTGGTGGCCATCGGCGATGATACCGCACCAGACGGCCGGATGATCGATTGCCGCGCCCACAAGCCCGGGCGTGCGATGGCCGAGCTGGCTCATGGCGTTGAAGAGATGCGTCACGCCACGGGCGCCGGCGTCGAAGCGCGCCTCGGCGGCTTCGCTCGTGCAATCGGAATGGCCGATGCTGACGGTGACGCCGGCCTCGCTCAGTTCCTGCACCTGTCGTGCCGTGACCTGCTCGGCCGCCATCGTCACCAGCAGCGTACCGATCGCCTCGGCGGCGGCAGAAAGCGCCTTGACGTCGCGGTCGTCAACCGGACGCATCAGTTCGGCCAGATGCGCGCCCTTGCGGGCAGGTGCGAGATGCGGACCTTCCAGATGGAGTCCGGCCACGCCGCGGTTCGCCTTGACGGCTTCTTTCGCGGCGTCGATGGCGGCGGCTGTGGCTTCACCGGTATCGGTAATCAGCGTCGGCAGCAGCGACGTCGTGCCATAGGGGCGATGTCCCTCTGCGATCCGGTACATTGAGGCGGGCGACGGTTCGTCGTTGAGCATCCGGCCGGCGCCGCCATTCACCTGGGCGTCGATGAAGCCGGGAGCGAGGATGCCACCGCCGAGCGTGATCGTCTCGCCATCCGGCAGGTCGTTCAGACCGGCGATCGTCTCGATGCGGCCGTCGGCGACGACAAGCGCCTTGTCGTCGTGAAAGCGTTCGCCGTCGAAGATGCGGGCGCCGGTGAAGATCTTGCGCGACATCAGACCGTCTCCGTCACCTTCAGGAGGTTCGCCGGCTTGTCGGGGTCGAAGCCCTTGCGGCGCGTGACCGCCTCGATCATGCGGTAGTAGACGAGCAGCGAGACCAGCGGATCCAGGAGGCCGTTGCCTGTCGTGGGGACGCGCAGGTTGATACCCGGGAGTTCCTTGGTCGAGAAGGGCACCGTGGTGGCGCCGAGCTTGCTCAGGCGCTCCAGCGCCTTGACGTTGTTGGCGTAGGCGGCGTCATCGGGCGTGAAGGCAAGGATCGGGAAGCCCGGTTGCACCAGGCGCATCGGGCCGTGCATGAGCTCGGCAAGCGAGAAGGCCTCGGCATGCAGGCCGGAGGTCTCCTTGGCCTTCAGCGCCGCCTCGAGCGCGATGGCGAAGGCCGGGCCACGGCCGCCGGTGTAGAGCGAGGTGGCGTTGAAGAGCACGTCCTCGGCGGCAGCCGTATCGATGCCCGATGTGGCGCTCAGCGCTTCGGGAAGCTTTTCAAGTGCTGCCTGCAGGTCGCCACTGGCGCCGATTGCCGCCGTGACGCCCGACAGGGCCGCCACCGAGGCGATGAAGGACTTGGTCGCTGCGACGCTCTTTTCGGCGCCGGCGTTGAGGTCGAGCACGAGGTCGGCCTGCTTGGCGAGCGGGCTGTCGGTGACGTTGACGACGGCGATGGTCGTCGCGCCGCCGCGCTTGGCTGCTTCCTGAAGCGCCACGATATCGGGGCTCGCGCCCGACTGCGAAACGGTGAAGTGAATGCCGCCCTTGAGGCGCAGTGGCGTGCCGTATACCGACGCGATCGATGGGCCGACCGAGGCTACCGGAATGCCGCAGGTGATCTCGAAGAGGTATTTGAAGAAGGTGGCGGCGTGGTCGGACGAGCCGCGCGCGGCGGTGGTGACGACGCTTGGCGCATTCTTGGAAAAGAGCTTGGCGATCTCGTCAAAAACAGGCTTTTCCTTGCGCAGCAGCGTCGCGACCACCTCGGGGGACTGGCCGGCTTCCTGCAACATCAGCGACTGGATTTCACTCATAGCTCGTCTCCAATTCTCAATTCTGCAACAAAATCATATGCATCGCCACGATAGTGCGAGCGGGTGTATTCAACGACGCGCTGGTCTTCCAGGCGCGATACGCGTTCGATCAGAAGAGCGGGGGCGCCAGCCGCAACGTCGAGCGCTGCGGCGGAGGTCGCGTCGAGCGTTACGGCGGAGAGCTTCTGCAGCGCGCGCACCGGGCGATGGCCGCTTGCCGTCAGCGCGTCGTAGAGCGAGCCTTCGCCGCCGGCGGTGTCGTCAAGAAACTTCACAGGGACCACGGAGCGATCGATCGCCAGCGGCAGCCCGTCGGCTAGGCGCAGACGATCAAGGCGCAACACGCGCTCGTCGACGCCGAGGCCCAGCAGGAAGGCTTCCTCCGGCGAGGGCTTGTTGATGGTGCGCGACAGAATCCTTGCCGCCGGCACACGGCCACGCGAGCGCATGTCTTCGGAGAAGGATGAAAGTCGCCAGAGCGACTGCTCCATGCGCTCGACCTTGGCGGAAACGAAAGTGCCGCTTCCATGGCGCGATTCCAGCGTGCCTGAATTCAGGAGATCACGATAGGCGGTGCGCACCGTGACGCGACCAATCTTCAGGGCTTCGGCCAGATCGCGCTCGCTTGGAAGTGCTGCCCCCGGCTTCAGCAGGCCCTCATTGATCAGGCCGGTCAGTGTCTGTGCGAGACGGCGATAGAGAGGTCCGCTGCGCGCTGTGTCGCGCAGCCCGCGTGCCTCGATCTCGGCTATCAGACTGGTTCTATCCATGAGATTAAAATAGAACCTCTTTGGAACCAATTGCAAGCGCTAACTTGCATGAAAAAACCCTCGCAGAGGTCTGCGAGGGTTTGATGACATCAGAAGCGGTCGGCTTGCTGCCGTCAGCTCTTGGAGAAAATGTAGTCCGTTTCCTGGCGCAGCACTTCGCCGGGGCGCAGAACCGCGTTGGGGAAGCCCTCGTGGTTGATGGCGTCGGGCCAGATCTGCGTTTCCAGGCAGAAGCCGGCGAAGGGGCCGTATTTGCGGCCGCCGATACCAGGCACCGGCACATCGAGCTTGAAGGCGGCGTAGAACTGGACGCCGGGCTCGGTCGTGCGCACTTCCATCGACACGCCGGAATAAAGGCTGCGCGCCAGAACCACGGAGCGCTTGGCGACACGTTCGGACGAGAGGCAGAAATTGTGGTCGTAGAGCGCCTGGGTGTCGCCCTCGAAGCGCTTCAGCGAGGCCATTTCGCGGAAATCGAACACCGTGCCTTGCACTGGGCGGATCTCGCCGGTCGGGATCTGGCGCTCGTCAGTCGGAAGATAGCTGTCGGCCGCGATCATGATGTCGTGGCCAAGCGTATCGTCGCGGCCGTCGAGATTGAAATAGGCGTGCTGGCAGACATTGGCGATGGTCGGCTGGTCGCTGGTCGTCTCGTAAACCACCGAGAGTTCGCCATCGCCATGCACGCGGTAGGTGACGAGGATGGTGCAATTGCCGGGATAGCCGCCGCGACCATCGGCATCGACGATCTTCAGGACGACGCGGTCGCTGTCGTGCTCGACGATCGTCCAGTTGCGTAGCGCGATGTTCTCGAAGCCGCCATGCAGGTGGCTGACGCCGTTTTCGTTGAGGTCGAGCTGATAATTCTTGCCGTCGATCGTGAACTTGCCGCCGCCGATGCGGTTGGCATTGCGGCCGGGCGTCGCGCCGAAATAGGCGGAATGGGCGGGATAGCTGTCGAAATCATCGAAGCCGAGGGTGAGCGGCGCGTCATGGCCTTCGAGCCTGAGGTCCTGAATGACGGCGCCCCAGGTGATCACCTTGGCGGTGAGCCCGCCGCCTGAGATTTCGACGCGATGGACGGTCTCGCCCGTCTTCGTCGTTCCAAAAACGTCCCGCTTCAATCCATCCGCCATTCTGTTTCCTCCCCGGTTCGCGTCCGCAATTTCGGGCCAGAACCTGCTCTCAATTGAATGAAATCGCAACCGCCGCGATATAAAAAACAAACGCCGCCGGTCAGGCCCGGCGGCGTATCAAGCAAGGCGAAAAGGTCTCAGCCGTCCTCGCCAATATCTTCCAGATTGTAAGGCGTCGTCTGATAGATTTCGTTGATCCAGTTGCCGAACAGCAGGTGAGCGTGGCTGCGCCAGCGGTTCTGCGGCGGGATCGACGGGTCGTTATGCGGAAAATAATTGTGCGGCATCTTGATCGGAACGCCGGCATTCACGTCGCGGAAATACTCGTCACCAAGCGATGTCGAATCATATTCGACGTGGTTGAAGATATAGAGCCGATTGCCTTTCTTCTCGTGAACGAGGCAGACTCCCATCTCGCTCGATTCCATCAGGATTTCCAGCGTGTCGGATTTTTCGATATCGGCGCGGCGCACTTCCGTCCAGCGCGAGACCGGAACCTCGAAATTGTCGGAGAAACCGTTCAGATAGACCGACGACGGCTTGAGGTTCTTGTGGCGGTAGACGCCGAAGGCCTTTTCCGTCAGCGCGTGCTTGGGAATATCGTGGAAATGGTAGATCGCGGCCATCGCGCCCCAGCAGACATTCATCGCGGAGTGCACGTTGGTGCGCGTCCAGTCGAAAATCTGCTGCATTTCATCCCAATAAGTAACGTCTTCGTATGGAAGCGTTTCGATCGGCGCGCCTGTGATGATGAAGCCGTCGAACTTCCGGTGTTTGATCTCCTCCCAGGTCTGGTAGAAGGAGAAGAGATGATCTTCCGAGGTGTTCTTCGCCTTGTGGTTCCCGACGCGAACAAGCGACAGCTCGACCTGCAGCGGCGAGGCGCCGATGAGGCGCGCCATCTGGATCTCGGTCTTGATCTTGTTCGGCATGAGGTTCAGGAGCCCGATCTGCAGGGGGCGAATGTCCTGACGGATCGCGGCCGTCTCGGTCATTACGCGCACACCTTCCTGAACCAGGGTTTCAAAGGCGGGCAGGGTATCGGGGATCTTGATCGGCATAGCGGTCACTCGATGAAAAAACGAAAATATCGCTATCGGTCCGCACGCGGCCCTTTAGCAACTTCTTTAACGTGGCTGCAAGCCGGCCGGCCAAATCACCACGGAGCGCTCTAAATAGACCCAGTCAGGCCGCGAATCAATGACCGATACGCGGCGTCGCCTATTTGCCGAGGTAACTCGCGCATTACCTGATGCTAGAAACTGTTGCTGGACAGGCTGACTCACGGTGCTATTCAGGTGCTACATACGCGTAAGGAAGCATGATGGCAGAGGACGTCAAAAGCAGACCGAGCATCCAGGGGCAGGACCGGGTAGGGTATGATCTCAGCCTGATCTTCCGCCTCAAGGTGATGTTTTCGGCATTCTGGCATTCCAGGGTGCGGGCGCCGGTGCTCATTCTCTCGACGGCGCTGATCGGGATCATTCTGGCGACAGCCTATGCCACTGTTATCCTCAACCAGTGGAACGCGCCATTCTACGACGCCATCTCACGCCGCGATCTGCCGGGGTTCTTCCACCAGCTGAAGATCTTCGCGCTGATCGCCGGCATGCTGCTTTTGCTCAACGTAGTGCAGGCCTGGCTGAACCAGATGACGGCGCTTTACATGCGCGAGGGGCTGACGCGCGATCTCGTCGACCAGTGGCTGCAGCGCAAGCGGGCGCTCAGGCTCGCCTCCAGCGGGCTGATCGGCGTCAATCCGGACCAGCGCCTGCATGAGGATGCGCGCAATCTGGCCGAAAGCACCACGGGGCTCGTCATCGGCCTGGTGCAGTCGACGATCCTGCTGGTGAGCTTCATCGGCGTTCTCTGGGAACTCTCGAGCGGCTTCGTCTTCCGCTTCGGCGAGTACGCCTTTTCCATTCCGGGCTATATGGTCTGGGCGGCGATCTTTTACGCGGCTTCCGCCTCGGTGCTCAGCCAGCTCGTGGGACGCAAGCTCGTCAAGCTCAATGCCGACCGTTTCTCCAAGGAAGCCGAGCTGCGTTTCGCGCTGATGCATGCCAACGAGAACATTCCGGCGATCACGGCTGCGCGTGGTGAAGAAAACGAGCGGGGGCGGATTAACACCGATATCAGCGCAGTTCTCGCCGTCATCAAGAAGCTGGCGATGGCAAACGTCAACCTGACCTGGGTGTCGGCCGGCTACGGCTGGCTCGTCGTCGTCATTCCGATCATCGTGGCCGCACCCGCCTATTTCTCCGGCGGCCTCACCTTCGGTCAGTTGATGATGTCGGTCGGCGCCTTCAACCAGGTCAATACGGCGCTGCGCTGGTACGTGTCCAACTTCGGCCCGATCGCCGAATGGCGCGCAACCTTGATGCGCGTCACCGATTTCCGCCAGGCTCTGACCACCATGGGCGACGATGTCGATCTCAAGGAAACGATCGCCTATGAACGCAGCGCGCCGGGTACGCTGACGCTCGAGGATGTGACCATCGCCACGAAGATGGACGAGGAGGTCGACCAGTGCGGCGGCTTCCGCCTGCATGAGGGCAGCGTCACCATCAAGGCCGGCGAGAAGGTGATGATCAACGGCGACCACAACGTCAATCGCAAGCTGCTGTTCCTGGCGATGTCGGAACTCTGGCCCTGCGGCAGCGGCAAGATCGGCCTGCCGCCCACCGACGACATGCTGTTCGTGCCTCAATCGGCCTATATTCCGGGTGGTACTTTGCGCGAAGCGCTGGCGTTTCCTGCGGCCGCCGACACCTACAAGAACGACGATGTGGTGGCGGCGCTCGAAAAAGCGGGGCTGCATAATCTCGTTGCCCGTCTGGATACGCGCGCACGCTGGGACAAGCTGCTCGATGCCGATGAACAGCGGGCTATCGGTTTCGCGCGGCTCTTGCTGGTCCGGCCGCAATGGATGGTCTTCGACGAAGTGCTAGAGGGCATGGAGCCCGAATGGCAATCGACGATGATGAAGGTGCTCGAGGCGATGCCGGATGCGACGATGATCTATATCGGCCGCTCCGACGCCTATATCGAGGCCTTCCATCCGCGCGTGCTGCATCTCGAAGCGCTTGCCGCCAAGCCCGATGAGAGCAGGGTGGCGGACAAGGCGCCGAACACGCCGGCGCCGGCGCTCTGATCGCTTCGATCAGGATCACATCGGTGGAACGATGCCGTTGGTGCCGACCGTCACCTGTGCTGCGGAGACCGTTCCGTCGGCTGCCTTTTCGCCCATGACGATGACGTGCGCGCCCGGTGTCAGGTCCGACTTCTGCGCGGCGGTGAAGGTCACGATCGGTGTGGCGTCCGATATCGAGATGGTCTTTTCCTTGCCCTGATAGGTCAGCGTCACGGTGTGGCCATCGACGGATTTTACGGCCTTCGCGACGGTCGCGTTGGTCATGCTGCTGTTGGGCTTCAAATCCCAGGGGCGGCTGCCTTCGCCGGTGCCTTTCATGGCCGCGGGAAAGATCAGAACCTCCAGGGCGCCGTCGCCGCCGTCCTGCTTGGGCAGCGAGGCGATGCCGACGAAATCGCCGGGCTTGATGTCCTCGACCGACGCCTTCTTGATGCCGCCGACCTTCCATTCCGGCTTCAGCGCAATGGTCTGGTCGGCGCCCTCGCGGGTCTTGACGACGAGCGTGTCGCCGGAAAGGCTCGCAATATCGCCGCGTACACGCACGCGCGCGGCATCGGCCGCCGATGTGATCTGCGACGTGCTCAGAAGAATGCCGACGGCAAGCGCCGCGACATGGCTGGTAATCAGATAGCGAGACATGGGTTTTCTCCTCATGGCTCCGGGGGCGGGAGCCTGCGGGAGCTTAGGCGCGAAGTCTCGGTACTGGCCAATCAATGAAATGTGAGGGTTTCCGGCTGGGAGACGGGAGCTATCTGGCAGGGTATGCCAATGGGTGGGAGAAGTTGAATGCCGGAGACGAGACTTGCGGGCCTATATCGCGCGTATATCGGCTGCCTGAATTCCCAGGATTGGGAAAACCTCGGCACATATGTCGGGCAGGATGTGCGCTATAACGGAGAGATGGTTGGGCTGGACGGCTATCGGCAGGCGCGTGAGGCCGGGTTTCGCGCGATACCCAACCTCCATTTCGACGTCCAGCTTCTGATCGCCGATGAAACCACGGTCGCCAGCCGGCTGAATTTCAACATCAGCCCGCAAGGCATGTTTCTCGGCCTGCCCGTCAACGGCAGGCGAATCTCGTTCTCCGAGAACGTGTTTTACGGGTTTGCCGAGGGCAAGATCGCGAAGGTGTGGTCGATCGTCGACAAGGCGGCGATCGAGGCTCAGCTTTCGGCGGCGTAGAGGGCGATCAGCCCTCCAGCTCTTCCCGGAGCATCTCGAGTTCCAGCCACTCTTCTTCCATCTTCACCAGGCTGTCGCGGAATTTCTCCATTTCGGCGGCCAGGCGGTTGAAGGTCGTGGGGTCCTTGGAGAAGAGGTTGGTGTCGGCCATCTTTTCCTCGCGCTTGGCGATCTCGGCTTCGGCCTTGGCCATCTCCTTGGGCAGGTTTTCGAGCGCGAACTTCTGCTTGAAGGAGAGCTTTCCCTTGCCCTTCGGCGCTTCGGCGGCAGGGGCCGCGTCCTGCGCTTTCGCCTTTTCGGCTTTCTCCGCCTTCTTGCGCTCGTCGGCGGCACCCTTGCGCTGCGCCAGCATGTCGGAATAGCCGCCGGCATATTCGATCCAGCGGCCATCGGGCGCATCCGGTACGGCGGGTGCGATCGTCGAGGTCACGGTGCGGTCGAGGAAGTCACGGTCGTGGCTGACGAGGATGACGGTGCCCGGGAAGCCGGCGACGACTTCCTGCAAGAGATCCAGCGTCTCGATGTCGAGGTCGTTGGTCGGCTCGTCGAGGATCAGCAAGTTGGATGGCCGCGCCAGCATGCGGGCGAGCATCAGGCGGGCGCGCTCGCCGCCCGAGAGGTTCTTGATCGGCGTGCGGGCTTGTTCCGGCTGGAACAGGAATTCCTTCATGTAGCCGGTGACGTGGCGTTGTTCGCCGTTCACAAGCAGGTTCTCGCCGCGCCCGTCGGTGAGATAATGCGCCAGCGTGTCCTCGGGGTTGAGGTCTTCGCGCTTCTGGTCGAGCGTGGCGATCTCCAGATTGGTGCCGAGCTTGATGATGCCGGTGTCGGGCGCGAGCTGGCCGGTCAGCATCTTCAGCAGCGTCGTCTTGCCAGCGCCGTTCGGGCCGACGAGGCCGATGCAATCGCCGCGATGAACGCGGATCGAAAACGGCGTGACGATCGGACGTTCGCCATAGGTCTTGGTAATCTTGTCGGCCTCGATGACGAGCTTGCCGGATTCCTGCGCGTCGGAAACGGTGGCCTGAACGGTGCCCTGCGGACCCTTGTGGCCGCGATAGCTGGCGCGCATCGTCTGCAGCTCGCCGAGGCGGCGCATGTTGCGCTTGCGGCGCGCGGTGACGCCGTAGCGCAGCCAGTGCTCTTCGCGCTCGATCGCCTTGCCGAGCTTGTGCTGTTCCATCTCCTCGGCTTCGAGCACCTGGTCGCGCCAGGCTTCGAAATGGGCGAAGCCACGGTCGAGGCGGCGCGAGGTGCCGCGGTCGAGCCAGACGGTGGCGGTCGAGACCTTTTCGAGGAAACGCCTGTCGTGCGAGATCAACACCAGCGCGCTGCGGGTCTTCTGCAGCTCGCCTTCCAGCCACTCGATGGTGGGTAGGTCGAGGTGGTTGGTCGGCTCGTCGAGCAGCAGGATATCGGGCTCGGGCGCCAGAACGCGGGCAAGGGCCGCGCGGCGCGCTTCGCCGCCCGAGAGGTTCTTCGGGTCTTCCTCGCCGGTGAGGCCGAGATGCGAGAGAAGGTAGGTGACGCGGTAGGGGTCGTCGCCCGGTCCAAGCCCCGCTTCCGCGTAGGCTTGCACCGTGCTGTAGCCGGCGAAATCGGGCGCCTGTTCGAGATAGCGCACGGTGGACGACGGATGGCGGAACACCTCGCCGGACTGCGCCTCGACCATTCCGGCGGCGATCTTCAGGAGTGTCGACTTGCCGGAACCGTTGCGGCCGACAAGGCAGATCTTGTCGCCGGGCTCCACCTGCAGGGCAGCGCCCGCCAGAAGCGGCGCGCCGCCGAAGCTCAGGAAGATATCGTCGAGTTTAAGGATAGGGGGCGCCAAAAATCAGACTCCGGAAAGATCGTAAGGGCGGGCGAGCACGATGGCGCGGCCGCTTTCAAGCGAGAAGCGCACGGGGCCTTCCGCGACATTGGAAATGGTGCGCGACGAGCCGAAGGGCAAATGGAAATCGCTGAGCGGATAGCGAGCGTTTTCGATGAAGAGGCCGTTGAGCTCGCTGAAGGCGGGCACGGAAAACAGGCTGTTCTTCGGCAGATCGACCGTAATGCTGCCGGCAATCAGCGGCACGGCTTCCTCCGTGCCCGAGGTCAGCAGCACGTCGAGGCCGGTCTCGGCGAGGCTGACGGCGTAGAGCAGGTGCTGCAGCGCGTGGTCGGAGCGGTCGCCTGAGAGGGCGCCCACGAGGATCAGTCGCTTTGCGCCGCGCGCGATCGCTTCCGACACGGCGATCTCGCCATCGGTGGCGGCCTTGGCGGCGGGGTAGGGCTTTCTCGGGATAGCCGAGAAAGCGGCCGTCAAATCATCCGGCGTGGAATCGAAATCGCCGACCCAGAGCTCCGGCCTGACATCGAGCGCCAGCGCGTGCCGCATGCCACCATCTGCCGCGATGAAACGGCTGCCGGATACGGCGGCGCGAAGGCGCTCCGTCATGTGCAGCTCGCCGCCGAGCAGGATGGTGAAGGTGGATTGGCTCATGGGCATTGCCCATAGCGCAAAGCGGGGGAAAAGGGAAAGGGCGCGGACATGGTTTGTCCGCGCCCTCCGGCGTTTCTGCGATAAAGCCTGGCTAAAGCGCGTCGCGATCCTTCGGATTCGCTTGCCACGCTTTAAGCCTTTGTCTGTCGCATGTCGGTGCCGCAAAACCGCTGCACACTTTTGCGCGACATGCTTTAGAACCGGTAGGTCACACCGGCGCCGATCAGCCAGGGATCGAGCTTGGCCTTGCCGGTCATGTCGGCGCCGCCGACGTTCACGTTGAAATCGGGACGCAGGAAGATCTTCTTGACGTCGACGTTAAGGCCCCAGTGCTCGTCGAACATGTAGTCGAAGCCGGCCTGGAGCGCGACGCCGAAGGTGTTGTCGATGTCGAGGCTCTGGGCGCTCTTGCCCTTCTCGTTGTAGAAGATGGTGTAGTTCAGGCCGGCGCCGACATAGGGCTTGAAGTTGCCGAAATCGTTGAAGTGATACTGCAGCGTGACGGTCGGCGGCAGCAGCCAGGTCTTGCCGACCTTGCCGAGCCCGTCGATCGAGCCTTCGCCGGTGACGTTGGCGAAGGTCGTGCCGAGAATGAGTTCGGCGGCAATGTTGTCGGTGAAGAAGTAGGTGACGTCGAATTCAGGAATGACGGTGTCCGAATAGGAGAGATCCGATCCCGCGACGCCGCCAACGTAGCCGGAATCCTGGGTGATGACGCCGAGCGCGCGCAGGCGGATCATCCAGGGGCTCTGGCTCTGTGTCGCTTCCTGTGCCGCGGTCGGCTGGGTCAGGTCGGCGGACATAGCCGGAAATGCGGCGCTGGCGAGAGCGGCGGCAGCAAAAATGGCTTTGAGTTTGAAATGGCGGGGGTTCACTGATTCTCTCCTGAATTTTACGTCCAGCAGAGCTTTAGGAAATGACGCCAATCAATAGATTGATTCAGATCAATTCGTGCGCTTATTTTGACAGGCTTGGCGCAGGTGGCAGGTTCTTGTCCTTGACGGCGAACACGCGTTCGAATCCGCCCATGAACTTGTCGAACAGCCCTGCGAAGGCTTCCGCCTCTTCCGCGGACCAGTCGGCGATCACGTCCTTGATGATGGCGAGCTTCTGGGCCTTCAGTTCCTGCAGGAGCCGCTGGCCGAAAGGCGTGACCTCCACGAGGATGCGCCTTGCATCCTGCTGCGAGGCGGCGCGTTGCAGGACGTTTCTGCCCACCATATCGGCGACGATGCGGCTGGCGCGCGAGGGGTCGATGCGCATGGCCTCGGCTATGGTGCCGACAGTAACCTCGCCCTGCTCGGAGGCGCGCATGACGGCATCGAGCACGTCGAGATGCGAGAGCTCGATATCCGGCGCCACCTTGGCGATGGCGAGGCGGGCGATGAGGCGCCGCCCCGTTATCATCCGCATACGGGTCATGCTTTGCCCAATATGCACGATGTCCTCGATCGCGGCGTCCGGCTCGCGGGTTTCTTCTGCGGTATCGTTCATGCGCGGGACGATAGCAGGAACTGTCGCGCAAGAAAACATGCTGCTGTCATTTATGTGACATTGACATTTATATGCTGATAGCACATAAATGCGACGAAACCCTGAAAGATCACCCGATGAACATGCAAGTCGCCGCGCAGCCTCTGGTCACGGATCCCCGTCGCCGGCTCATTCTCTTTCTTTTCCTGATGGCCGCCCTTTTCATGGCCACGCTCGACAACCAGATCGTGGCCACCGCGCTTCCCACCATCGTCGGTGAATTCGGCCAGATCGAGCGCTTCGGCTGGATCGGCTCGGCCTATCTCCTTGCCGTCAGCGCCGTCATGCCGCTCTACGGCAAACTCGGTGATCTCTTCGGGCGCAAATACGTGATGATGGCGGCGATCATCATCTTTACCGTGGGCTCGACGCTGTGCGGTCTGGCGGTGTCGATGGATACGCTGATCGCGGCGCGCGTGCTGCAGGGGCTCGGCGGCGGCGGTATCATGGTGTCGATCTTCGCCGTCAATGCCGATCTGTTCGAGCCGCGCGAGCGGGCGAAATACCAGAGCTATTCCAGCCTTGTGCTGATGGCATCCGGCGCCATTGGTCCTGTCCTCGGCGGCGCGATGAGCGATCTGTTCGGCTGGCGTTCGATCTTTCTCGTCAACGTGCCGATCGGCGCGATCGTGATCGCCGGGCTGGCCTTCATGCTGCCCTACCGCAAGCCGAACCGCCGCCCGAAGATCGATTATGCCGGCGCGCTACTCTTGGCGATGACCACCAGCTGCATCGTGCTTGCCGCCGATGGCAGCCAGCTTTTCGGCTCGCTCGTCGCGCCGGGCAATCTTGCGATCATCGCGCTCGGAATCGTCTGCGCCATCGCCTGGGTGCTGGTGGAGCGTCGTGCTGCCGAGCCGATCGTTCCGCTGTCGCTGTTTCGTAACCCGACATTCGGCCTGCTGCTTGTCATGTCGGTCATGAGCGGCGCGATCGGGATCGGCATGGTCAATTACTTCGCGCTGTTCCTGCAGACGACGACGGGACTTTCGCCATCCGCGGCCGGCGCGCTCTTCATTCTGCTCACCGGCGGCATCGTATGCGGCTCGCTGTCGGCCGGGCGGATCATCTCGGCGACCGGGCGCTACAAGCCGTTCGCGATCGCTAGCCTCTCCGTCAGCACCGTCGCCTTCGTGCTGCTGTCGCAGGTGCATGCGGGAACGCCGGTGCTGATCATCGGCGCGATCATGGCGATGCACGGCATCGGTATCGGTCTGGCGCAGCAGGTGCCGATCATCGGCGTGCAGAATGCGGCGCCCGCCCGCGATGTCGGCGCGGCGACCGGATCGGTAACGCTGTCGCGCATGGGCGGAGCCTCGATCGCGATCTCCATCTACGGCGCCATCATCGGCACGCAGCTCGGCCGTACGGGTCTATCGATCCCCGGCGTCGAGAATATCGAGCAGTTGACGCCTAAGATGATGGCGGCATTGCCGGAGGCGGCGCGTCAGGCGGTGGCGGATGCCTATGCCAGCGCCTTCGTGCCATTGTTCCTGACCTCGTGTCTCATTGCCTTCATCGGTCTGCTCGCGGCCCTCATGCTGAAGCCGGTGCAATTGCCGCGCACAGGCGGCACGGCGCCCGCGAAAGCGGCCGCCGAGGCCGCCGAATAGCCAACGAACCCGGGCCGACGTCCGCTCTTGCCAGACGCCGGCTACGGATATACACCTTGCGACGCTCTAACGGGGTGCCTCGTATCTTCAGGATGCTTGGCTGAGAGGCTTGCAAAAGCCAACCCGCGGAACCTGATCCGGCTAACACCGGCGGAGGGATTAGACGCGTGACACCAGGCACCGCCCTTTTCCCCTTCATTGAACCTAGAGGAGAGGTGTCATGACCCATTTCAAGACCTATGCGCTCGGCGCTGCCATGCTGTTGGCGGGCTTTTCGGCAACGGCAGCACAGGCCGCCGACAAGGCGCTCACCATCTACACCTATGAAAGCTTCACCTCCGAATGGGGTCCGGGCCCGAAGGTGAAGGCGGCGTTCGAGAAGACTTGCGGCTGCACGGTCAACTTCGTCAGCGTTGCCGATGGCGTGGCGCTGTTGTCGCGTCTGAAGCTCGAGGGATCAGGCACCAAGGCGGATGTCGTGCTCGGCCTCGACACAAACCTCATCACCGAAGCCAAGGCCACCGGCCTGTTCGATGCCAGCGGCGTCGATACCGGCGCGCTGCAGGTCCCCGGCGGCTTCAAGGATGATGTCTTCGTGCCTTATGACTACGGCCATTTCGCCGTGATCTACGACACGCAGACGATCAAGACGCCGCCGGCGAGCCTGAAGGAGTTGGTCGATGGCGATCCCGCACAGAAGATCGTCATCGAGGACCCCCGTACCTCGACGCCGGGCCTCGGCCTGCTTCTTTGGGTAAAATCGGTCTATGGCGACCAGGCGCCGGAAGCCTGGGCCAAGCTCAAGAAGCGCGTGCTGACGGTGACGCCCGGCTGGTCGGAGGCCTATGGCCTGTTCACCAAGGGCGAGGCGCCGATGGTGCTCTCCTATACGACGTCGCCCGCCTATCACATGGTTTCGGAAAACACCGATCGCTACCAGGCAGCGGCATTCTCCGAGGGACACTACATCCAGATCGAGGTTGCCGGCCTCCTAAAGAACGCGCCGGACAAGGCGCTGGCGCAGGACTTCCTGAAGTTCATGGTCACCCCAGGCTTCCAGGACACGATCCCGACCAACAACTGGATGATGCCTGTCTCCAAGACCTCGGAGCCGCTGCCGGATGCTTTCGGCAAGCTCGTGAACCCGTCGAAGACCTTCCTGATGAGCTCGGATGAGGTTGCCAAGAACCGCAAGGCCTGGATCGACGAGTGGCTGGCCGCCATGAGCATGAACTGATGCTTCTTGCGCCGTCCGAAAGACGATATGCGCTGGCCGGCGGGGCGCTCAGCCTCGCCGGCATCCTCGTCTTCGTGACGGTCGCGACGCTATCCCTGCTGATCTCCACCGACGGCATGCCTGTCGGATCGATCGTTTCCGATCCATACATCCTGCGCGTTCTGCGCTTCACGCTTCTGCAGGCAGCGCTTTCGACGCTGCTGTCTGTCGTGCTGGCCATCCCGATCGCACGTGCGCTGGCACGGCAGTCGCGATTTGTCGGCCGCATCTGGATCATCCGGCTGATGGCGGTGCCGATGGGGCTGCCGGTGCTGATCGGCGCGCTCGGGCTGATCGGCATCTGGGGCCGGCAGGGTGTCGTCAACACGATGCTCTCGTGGACGGGTATCGATCAACCCGTCAGCATCTATGGGCTGTCGGGCATTCTGCTCGCGCATGTGTTCTTCAACCTGCCGCTCGCCTGCCGGCTGATGCTGGCGGCGCTGGAGCGGGTGCCGGGCGAATACTGGCTGGTGGCGAGCGGTCTCGGCATGCGGCCGGTCTCCGTCTTCCGCTTCATCGAGTGGCCGGTGCTGCGCTCGGTCATACCAGGCGTGGCCGGGCTGATCTTCATGCTCTGCGCCACCAGCTTCACGCTGGTGCTGATGCTCGGCGGCGGACCGGCGGCGACCACGATCGAGGTGGCGATCTACCAGTCGCTGCGCTTCGATTTCGATCCCGGCCGCGCGGTGGGCTTGTCCCTGGTGCAGATCGCGTTGACGGCGGTGGTGCTCGGCATTCTATCTCTGCTGCCGGCATCAGGAGATGCCGGGCTGACGGCGGGCCGCACGATCCGGCGGCCCGATGGCACGCTGTTTGGTGTATGGATCGCCGATCGCGCGCTTCTTATGCTGGCTGTGCTGTTTCTCGGCTTGCCGTTGCTCTTCATCGTCATTGCCGGCCTGCGCGCCGATCTGGTGAAGCTCGTCGGCGAAGCGATCTTCTGGCGCGCGCTCGCCACCAGTGGCGTGATGGCGCTCTCGTCGGCTTTGCTGTCGTTCGCCCTGTCGATGCCGCTCGTGCGTGCGCGCCATACACTTTCGCTTGAGAAGAGAGCGCGACGCGGCGCGCGGTCCTTCTTCGCCGCCATGGGTGCGGCCTCGTCGCTCGTGCTGCTCTTCCCGCCCATCGTTCTCGCCACGGGTTGGTTTCTGGCGGCGCGTGATGTCGGCGATGTCAATGTCGTGGCGCCCGTGCTTGTCGTCGTCATCAATGCGCTAATGGCGATGCCCTTCGTCGTCAGGGTGCTGGAGCCGGCCTATGCGATCCACCAGCGCCGCACGCAGCGGCTGAGTGCCAGCCTCGGCATCTCCGGCCTCGCCAAGCTGCGGCTGATTTCGTGGCCGGATTTGCGCAAGCCGGTGCTGACGGCGCTGTCCTTTGCCATGGCGCTGTCGCTGGGCGATCTCGGTGCGGTGGCCTTGTTTGGTTCGGATAGTTTTGTGACGCTGCCATGGCTGGTCTATTCCAGTCTCGGGAGCTATCGCACCAATGACGCGGATGGGCTGGCGCTGATCCTTGGCGTGATCTGCCTGCTGTTGACGATTTCGGGCACGATGGGCTCTGGCGTGACGGATGAACCGAAGCGGGAGGCGCTATCGCATGACTGATGCCATCGAGATGCGCGGCGTGGCTCTGCGGCTTGGCCAGAATACATTCCTGTTCGATTGCGCGCTGCCTGAGGGCGCCGTCATCGGCGTCACAGGTGCGTCGGGCGCGGGGAAATCCACTTTCCTCAATCTGCTGGCCGGTTTCGATACGGCGGATACGGGGCAGATCCTGTTTGATGGAAAGGATGTTGGCCATCAGCATCCGGCAGAGCGGCCCGTGTCTCTGGTGTTTCAGGACAACAACCTCTTTGCCCATCTCGATGTCTTCACCAATATCGGGCTCGGCATTCATCCGGCCCTGAAACTTGGCGATGCCGATCGGCGCGCCATCACGTCGGCGCTCGAGAAGGTCGGGCTGTCAGGCTTCGAAAAGCGGATGCCGGCGACGCTTTCCGGTGGCGAGCGGCAGAGGGTGGCGTTTGCCCGGGCGCTGGTGCGTCGGCGCCCCATCCTTTTGCTCGACGAGCCCTTCGCCGCGCTCGATCCGAGCCTGCGGCGCGACATGGCGGGGCTGCTTCTGGCCATGCACCGCGACAGCGGCAATACGGTCGTGATCGTGTCGCACGACGCCGACGAGATCAGGCGGATTGCCGACTATGCGATTTTCATCGATCAGGGCAGGGTCGTGGTGGCGGCGCCGATCACGCGGTTTTCGACCGGCGAAAACAATTCCGCGCTGCGGCAATTTCTGCGGATCGACGAATCTTAACAAGACAACGGCACTTTCGCCATAATTTGCGGCGACCCAGAGAACTCCTTAACCACGTTAGGCTTGCTAAAGTATAAAGCCGCCATATTTAGGCAGAGTCTCGCTATGCAACCGGTGCGGAAATCAGCTAAAGCAAAGACTTGGGCCCTCGATTGTGCACTGCGGAAACGGGGGCGTACGCCTGTTGAACCTTGATGAAGACGACCGGGGCGCCATGACGGCGAGCCGGCCGAGAAGCGCGATGACTCGGAGAGCCAGACTGGACCGCATGACGACGTGGAAACTGCCCGCGCCTTCCAGTGATGTGTTCTTCGCAGCGTGCCGCTGGGCGCGACGGGCGTCGATCCTGTCCGCCTCCACCGTGGCGCTTTATGGCTGTCAGTCGGCGCTCGAACAATCCTATCAGCCCAGTGTCGGCCCTTCGTCCAATCCGCAGATCGTCGACGAAGTGCAGAAGAACGATCCGCGTGCGGCCATGGGCGCGCGCGAGCATCCGCGCATCGTGGCCAGCTATGGCGGCGAGTACAAGGACGCCAAGACCGAGCGTCTGGTGGCGCGCATTGCCGGCGCGCTGACGGCGGTGTCGGAAAATCCGAGCCAGTCCTATCGCATCACCATCCTGAATTCGCCCGCGATCAACGCATTCGCGCTGCCGGGCGGCTATCTCTATGTCACGCGCGGTCTTCTGGCGCTTGCCAACGATGCGTCGGAAGTGGCGGCCGTGCTGTCGCACGAAATGGGCCACGTTACCGCCAATCACGGCATCGAGCGGCAGAAGCGCGAAGAGGCGGAAGTGATCGCCAGCCGCGTCGTCGCGGAGGTGCTGTCCAGCGATATCGCCGGCAAGCAGGCGCTGGCGCGCGGCAAGCTGCGCCTTGCCGCCTTCTCGCGCCAGCAGGAATTGCAGGCAGACGTCATCGGCGTCCGCATGCTCGGCGAAGCTGGCTATGATCCCTATGCGGCCAGCCGTTTCCTGGATTCCATGGCCGGCTACAGCCGCTTCATGTCGGTCGATCCCGATGCCGATCAGAGCCTGGACTTCCTCTCGAGCCACCCGAACTCGGCGCAGCGCATCGAGCTTGCGCGCGACCATGCCCGTGCCTTCGGCCAGGAGGGCAAGGTCGGCGATACCGGACGCGGATATTATCTCGACGGCATTGATGGGCTGCTCTACGGCGACAGCCCGGAAGAGGGCTATGTTCGTGGCCAGACCTTCCTGCATGGTGGTCTCGGCATTCGCTTCGACGTGCCGCCGGACTTCAAGATCGACAACAAGGTCGAGGCGGTCATGGCGACCGGTCCCGGCGACATCGCCATCCGCTTCGACGGCGTGGCGGACAACCAGAACCAGTCGCTGACCAATTACATCTCGAGCGGCTGGGTCACGGGGCTCGATCCGTCGACCATCCAGCAGATCACCGTCAACGGCATGGAAGCCGCCACCGCGCGCGCCAGCGCCGATCGCTGGGATTTCGACGTGACCGTCGTGCGCAACAATTCGCAGATCTTCCGCTTCCTTACGGCCGTGCCGAAGGGAAGCACCGCGCTGCAATCGACAGCCGACGTGCTGCGCTCCAGCTTCCGGCGCATGACACCGGCCGAGGCCGCGTCGCTGAAGCCGCTTCGCGTACGTGTGCTGACGGTGCAGCCAGGCGACAACATCACCACGCTCGCGGCGCGGATGATGGGGACGGATCGCAAGCTCGATCTGTTCAAGCTGATCAACGCCCTGCCGACCGGTGCCTCGGTGGCACCCGGCGACCGCGTCAAAATCATCTCGGAATAAAAAGAGGCCCGGCTTGCGCCGGGCCAGTTGCATCACTGGGGAGTAATCTCGGAGTAATCGGGGTTAGTGCGCGGCCATATACGGGTCGGCGCTGACGAGCGCTGTGCGGAGCTTTTCCATGGCGCGGCTTTCGATCTGGCGGACGCGCTCTTTGGAGATGCCGAGGTCGGCGCCGAGCTCTTCCAACGTTGCGCCATCTTCGGCAAGGCGGCGGGCGCTGATGATCTTCATCTCGCGTTCGTTGAGATGCGTGAGCGCGGAAGCAAGCCACACCCGGCGGCGTTCGCCGTCGATCATGTTTGTGACCTGTTCATCCGGCAGCGGTTCGTTGCTGACGAGGAAGTCCATCTTTTCGGCGCTGTCGGCATCGCCGGACACCGAAGGTGCCTGCAGCGAGGCGTCGTTGCCGGATAGGCGGGCATCCATGGTCTGGACGTCGGAGAGGCTGACGCCGAGTGCCGCGGCGATCTCCTGGTGGATCGACTGCAGTGTCAGCTGCGTGTCGCCCTTGGCGAGCTTGGCGCGCAGGCGGCGCAGATTGAAGAATAGCGCCTTCTGCGCCGAGCTGGTGCCGCCGCGGACGATCGACCAGTTGCGGAGAATGTAATCCTGGATCGAGGCGCGGATCCACCAGCTTGCATAGGTGGAGAAGCGGACATCGCGCTCCGGCTCGAAGCGGGCGGCTGCTTCCAGAAGGCCGACATAGCCTTCCTGGACAAGGTCGCTCATGGGAAGTCCGAAGTTGCGGAATTTCGCGGCCATGGAAATGACGAGGCGCATATGCGCCATTGCGATCTGGTTGCGTGCCCCGCGGTCGTCGTTGTGCTTCCAACGGACAGCGAGGTCATGTTCTTCCTCGCGGGCAAGATAGGGAGCCGCCATGGCGATCTTGATCATGCGCCGGTCTGCAGACATGTTCTTCATATCGGTCTCCTGAGTTCAGACTTTTAGCCCTGAAAAAGGGCAAACAAAGCTTGCTTCCGGACGTTACGGACCGGATCAAATTCATGGCTGGAAGATATGAAGGCCTCTAACTCTGGACGTCTCAGAGAGAGGCCCTAGTTACTGCTATGTGCTGGTTATGCCGCGAGCCCAGACCGTTTTCTTCACGTTGCCAAATCGGCAATTTGTGGAAGGCATGATCCGCTCCTCGTCGCATCCTGACATGAAAACCGGACCTCCAGCGAAATTGCTTTCTCCCGGAAGTCCGTGGTGACAGTGTGTAAACGCGCGACTTTGGAAAAGGTTCCAATAAAAAAACCCGGCACGATGGCCGGGTTTTTTGGTGAGAAGAACGCCTGAGATCAGGCTGCTTCTTCCTCTTCTGCTTCATCTTCTTCCACAGCCTTGCCGCGCTTCGGACCCTTGTTCAGGTTCGTCTCGACGAGGCGGACGGCTTCGGTTTCCGAGAGCTTGTTGACGGCGGCGATTTCGCGCGCCATGCGGTCAAGCGCTGCTTCGTAAAGCTGGCGTTCGGAATAGGACTGCTCCGGCTGGTTTTCGGCACGATAAAGGTCGCGAACGACTTCAGCGATCGAGATCAGGTCGCCGGAGTTGATCTTGGCATCGTATTCCTGCGCGCGACGGGACCACATGGTGCGCTTGACGCGCGCCTTGCCCTGCACGACCTTCAAAGCACGCTCGACGAAATCCGTCTCGGAAAGCTTGCGCATGCCAATGCTCATGGCCTTTGCGACCGGCACTTTCAGGCGCATCTTGTCCTTCTCGAAATCGATAACGAAAAGTTCGAGCTTCATCCCGGCAACTTCTTGCTCTTCGATGGCGCTGATGGTACCGACGCCATGAGCGGGGTACACGATCGATTCACCGGTCTTGAAACCATGGCGGGCTGCTGAAGGCTTTTTCTGCTGGATCGTCATTCTTGTCAAAAACTCCCTGTTACGCTTCCGGCCAAGGCCGGAGCCGGGTCAGTCAGGCCCGGATGAGACGGTCGGATCCGTCGGGTGACTTTACTTCTGGTCCCACCGGGAAGAAGCAAGCATATTCAGACACGCAATCTTGGGGCGTGACAGCTCAAGATCATGATATGTCACGGAAATCGCGCTTGGATTTGTTTGCTTTCGTGGTGGTTTGGGGCATCCTTGATGCCGCAAAAGGAACAGTGTGTGAAAGTTACCACAAAAATATGAGGAAATCAATAATTTACTGCGTATGAGTCATGCGGGCAACACATGTCGCCCCCATAAGTCATGCATATCCGCCGTGAGATTGGGCAGATTCCGTCCCTGTCTCAGACTATAGTATCAACGGGCGATCAATCGCCGGCGCCGGGCTTTTCCGAGAAGTATTTCTCGAACTTTCCGGTCTCGCCATCCACGTCCTTGGCACCATCCATCGCGTCCTTCTTGACGGTGATGTTGGGCCAGATGCTGGCGAACTCGGCATTGATCTTCAGCCACTTGTCGAGGCCCGGTTCGGTATCCGGCTTGATCGCCTCGGCGGGACATTCCGGCTCGCAGACGCCGCAGTCGATGCATTCGTCAGGATTGATCGCGAGGAAATTCTCGCCTTCATAGAAGCAATCAACGGGGCAGACTTCAACGCAATCGGTATATTTGCAGCGAATGCAGTTGTCGGTCACGACATAGGTCATGAAGAACTCCAGGATTTTCACGCAGACGGGGCCGGGCAACCTGGAACGTCGCGCCTTTCCCCTGGCCGGAGACGGACATGACCAGTCTTGGGAACTGCCACGCCATCCGGCAAGTTGCTTGTGAAGTATCGGCTTTAGTGCCGGATTTCAAGGATAAAGAAAGCGCGAAAGCGCCGAGTTTGGAGACGGATTTTCTAATCGTCGTCGGACATCAGGCGGTCGATTGCGCGGCGCTCTTTCTTGGTCGGGCGTCCAGCGCCCGTATCGCGGGTCGCCTGCTCGTAGGGTGTCAGCTGCTTGCGGTCTTGCGCGGAGGGTGAGATGTCGTCGTAGAGGAGGCGGGCCTCCTCGAAAGGGCCGCGCCGCGCGCCACCGGATTTGACGATCAGAACAAACTCGCGCCGGTCGAGCGAGAGCTCGATCCTGTCGCCGGTCTTGATCTGGTGGCTTGGCTGGGAAACGCGCTCGCCGTTGATGCGCACATGCCCGGATTGGACATGGGCCTGCGCCAGCGAGCGCGACTTGATCATGCGCGTGAAGAACAGCCACTTGTCGATGCGCTGGCGCGAACCGCTTGATGGCTGTGTCTTCTCGCTCATCGATTACTTCTTCATCTGCTCCTTCAAGGCAGCGAGCTTGGCGAAGGGCGAATCCGGATCGACCGGCTTTTCCTTGCGCGGGGGCTTTGCCTCGAAGCGCAGCGGCTGGGAGCCGCCACGGTTGTTGTTGCGGTCGTCGCGACCCTTGCCGCCACGATCCTGACGGTCGCCGCGCTGGTCGTTACGGCCCTGGTGCGGCTTGCCGCCGTCCTTGCCACGGTTCTGGCGATTGCCGTCGCGGTTCTCGCCTTCGCCGCCCTGGCGACGATGGCCGTGGCCACGATCCTGGCGATCACCCTGACGCTCGCCACGCTCCTGACGCTCGCCCTGGCGTTCGCCGCCACGGCGTTCGCCATGGCCGCGTGCCTGACGCTGGTTGCCGTCAGTGCGGCCGCCAAGGCGCCAGAGCAGAACCGGCTTCGGCTCTTCGGCTTCGGCCGCCGGCGCTTCCGCTGCGGGCGCAGCTTCGGCAGAGGCCTCGGTCGCGGTTGCTTCAGCGACTGGTGCTTCAGCGGCGGGTTCTTCGGCAGCCGGTGCTTCCGCAGCCGTTTCGTCAGCAGAGGCGCTGTCGGCGTCGTCGTGTTCGGCCGTTTCAGCGGCGGCGTCAGCGGTTGCTTCCGTCGTAGCTGCTGCGGCAGGCGTCGCGGCGGCGTCCTGTGCTGCCAGATAGGTGGCTGCTTCCTCGGCCTTTACGGCGTCGGCGCGGTAGCCGAGACCCTTCAGGATCTCTTCCATGTCCTCGAGCGTAGCGCCGAGAATGGAGAGCATCGCGGTCGTCGTGGTGAAGCGGCGGCCGTCATAGGCACCCTCGGGGCGGTTCGGCTGACCCGGCTTCCACTGCAGCAGCGGACGGATGATGTCGGCCAGGCGCTCGAGGATATCGACGCGAACGGCGCGCTTTCCAAGGAAGCGGAAGCCCGCCAGCTTGTAGAAATTGCGCTCATAGCTCGGATCGGTGACGACAGAGGTACGGCCGGCGGCCAGAACCGGAATGAGGTCGCCGTAGCCCGGCTTGTCGAGGCCGTCGTTCTTCAGCGCCCAGAGCAGCGTGATGAGCTCGGCCGGAGCCGGCTTCAGGAGCGCTGGAACGAAGATGTGGTAGGCGCCGAAGCGAACGCCGTAGCGACGCATCGAGGCGCGCGCGTCCTGATCCAGCGACTTGACCTCTTCAGTCACGTCGCGACGGAAGAGCACGCCGAGATTTTCCACCAGCTGGAACGCGAGACCCTTGGCAAGGCCCTGCAGGTCTTCGGCGCGCGACAGATCGTCGAGCGGCTTCAGCACGGTCGAGATGTGGTGATTGACGAAGCGCTCCAAGCGGGCGGCGACGTGGTCGCGCGCGTTGCCGGTCAGCTGCTCGTCGGCAAGCAGGATCAAGCGCGGACGCATGATGTGCTCGGTCCCGGCCAGACGTGCCACGGGATCGCCGAGCCAACGGATCGAGCCGTCGGAACCGATCGCCAGATCGCCGTTGCCGGACGCGTGAATACGCGCTGCGCGGGCTTCGAATTCCAAAGCAAGCGCCTTTTGCGAAGCAGCCTGGACAGCTTTCGCGTCCGGACCATCCGCTCCCGATACAGGCGTGAACCGGAAACCCGACAACTGCCCTACATGATGTCCTTCTACGAAGACATCGCCATTTACACTGATTTCAGCTTCCAGCATCGCATTCTCTCTCAGGCGCTTCATGAGCACAGATGTCCTGCGATCAACAAAGCGTTTCGTCAACCTTTCATGTAACGCATCGGACAATCGATCTTCGATTTCCCGCGTCTTTTCCTGCCAGTGTGTCGGATCGGCAAGCCAGCTGGGCCGATTCGATACATAGGTCCACGTCCTTATCTGCGCGATTCGCGCCGAAAGCGTGTCAATTTCACCGTCAGTTCGATCCGCGCGGTGCACTTGTTCGGCAAGGAAATTCTCATTTACCGTGCCATAGCGCACGAGATCGGAAAAGAGGGTCGCGATCAGATCGGCGTGCTGGGCCGGCGTAATGCGCCGATAATCCGGCAGCGCGCAGGCCTCCCACAGCTTTTCGACCCTTGCAGGGCTATCGGCCAGATCGCGAATCTCGGGATAGCGCGAAAGCTGCTCGAGCGCCTGCTGGTCGACGGCCGGCAGCGCGCGCGTCAGGCCGGGCACGCGCGGCCCGGTTTCAAGACTGGCGCGCAGCGTCTGGATCGACTTGAAATCGAGGTCCGTGGTGCGCCACTGCAGCACCTTGACGTTGTCGAAGTGATGGCCCTCGATGCGGCCGACCAGCTCCTCGTCGAACGGATCGACATGGCCCGTCACGCCAAAGGTACCGTCGCGCAGATGGCGTCCGGCGCGACCGGCGATCTGGGCAAGCTCGGCGGGATTGAGGTTGCGAAACTGGTAGCCGTCGAACTTGCGGTCCTGGGCGAAGGCGACATGGTCGACATCGAGGTTGAGCCCCATGCCGATCGCGTCCGTCGCCACCAGATATTCAACGTCGCCTGCCTGGTAGAGCGCCACCTGGGCGTTGCGGGTGCGCGGGCTCAGCGCGCCGAGGACGACGGCTGCGCCACCGCGCTGGCGGCGGATGAGCTCGGCGATCGCATAGACCTCGTCGGCCGAAAAGGCGACGATGGCGGAGCGCTGTGGCAGGCGGGTAATCTTCTTCTGGCCGGCGTAAAGCAGGTGCGACAGGCGCGGGCGCTCGACGACGGTGATGCCGGGAAGCAGATGCTGGAGGATCGGCCGCATGGTGCCGGCGCCGAGCAGCAGCGTCTCGTCGCGACCGCGCAGATGCAGGATACGGTCGGTGAAGATGTGGCCGCGCTCAAGATCGCCCGCGAGCTGCACTTCGTCGATGGCGACGAAGGCGGCCTTGGTTTCGCGCGGCATGGCTTCGACGGTGCAGACCGAGTAGCGCGCATTCGGCGGCGAGATTTTCTCCTCGCCGGTCACCAGGGCGACGTTGTGAACGCCAACCTTTTCGCAGACACGCGTATAGACCTCGCGCGCCAGCAGGCGCAGCGGCAGGCCGATGATGCCGGTGCCGTGGGCAACCATCCGCTCGATGGCATAATGGGTCTTGCCTGTATTGGTTGGACCGAGCACCGCGGTTACGCCGCGCCCACTCAGTATCATCGGCTGCGATGTCAGTGTCTTTGTCCTGCAGACGGGGCGGGGGTGCCCCGGGGGTAAAACCAAGCTCCTGATCCGAAGCAGACAAACAAATGGACAGCCGCTGGCGCAAACGCAAGGGCTGATTTCAATTTCACCGGCGGATTTTAGCTCTCGCGAATAGCTTGTGGAATGCTCGCATAGCGATTCGGAACAGCAGTAGAACGAATCGGAGACGAATCGCTGACTCTTGGTGATTCAGGGTTTGTTCACTGCTAAGTATTGATTTTGAATCACTTTTTCCCACCAGATGCTGAATCGAAAGATTCTCGCTTGGCGTGTATAGGCGTTTTTGTTCGGCGGATAAGGAAGGGACGCTCAGCCGTGACTTCGGTTCCGCCCGAAATGTAAAAAATCCGTTTCGAAGCGAGCTCGATCAAATCCGGAACAAAGGGCAGACGAATCAGCGACTTTGCCGACTTCCCGGTTTGTTCACGACAACCTATTGTATTTTATGGAAATTTTAACCATAGGCGCAAATGCGCTTTTGGCGCCGCGCCTGCTAGGCGTCAGCGCGAGGATGCCAGGTGACGTCGGCTTACCTGCTGAAAAATATTGTCCTGTTGGAAAAAATCGGCGGAACCAAAAGCCGGCTTACGTGTTTCTCGCTCATTCAAACTCGAAATGCGCTGAGGTCACGGGATATGCTTGGAACCATACTACTCATTATCCTTATTCTGCTTTTGCTCGGAGCTCTGCCGAATTGGGGCTATAGTCGCAGCTGGGGCTATGGACCTTCTGGCGGTTTGGGCCTAGTTCTCGTCATTATTATCATTCTTGTACTCATGGGCCGTATCTAAGCGCCCGAAAAACCTGGGAGAAATGTCATCATGATGAAGAAGATTGTACTCATCGGCGCCCTGGTCGGCGCGCTCGCATCCTGCACGGCGACGGAACAAGGCACTGCGATCGGCGCCGGCACCGGTGCTGTCATCGGTGGCGCGGTCAGCCACAGCTGGGGTGGTGCGGCCGTTGGCGCCGTTGCCGGTGGTCTCGCCGGCGCACTCATCGGCCAGTCGGTCGAACGCCGCGGCTACTGCGTCTACCGCGACCGCTACGGCCGCCGCTACGAAGCACGTTGCCCGCGCTAATGGCTTTGGCCTGAGCGATCAGGTCTACGGATAAGAAAAGGCGTCGGTTTTCCGGCGCCTTTTTTGTTTATGGCGATATTAGCGCCTGATCGCTCAAACGGCGATTTCGCCGATGAGCGCGCTCGCGGGAATATTCCATTCCCTGCTAAGCTTTCTGATCTGGTCGAGATTGATTTCCCGCTTGCCATTCAGAAGATCGGCCGCTCTAGCCTTGGAGCCAATCACGGCCACCAGATCGGCACGGCTGTAATTGTTGGCCGCCATCACCGATTTAATCACCTCGACTGGGCTCGCGACCGGTATCGGGTAATGCTTGGCTTCATATTGCTCGATCAGCAAGACGAGCGCATCGAAATGAGCCGCCGCATCGGACCCTTCGTCGGGTTCGTTTTCGAAATATGGCCTGACTTCCTGCAAGGCGGCATTGTATTCGTCCTCGTTCTGAAGTGTTCGAAAAGCCTTCAAGTCGAGCATATCGATCTCCATTGACGTCAGAGTTTATGCACGTCGATCGCGTCATATTGGGCGTGGGTTCCGACAAACAGTACGAAAATCCGTTTTGTTCGAAACGCGACGAGGCCCACTATTCGGTACTTGTTGCCGCCGACGTCAAAAATGACCTTGTTGCCGGCAACAATATCGGCGGAATTGAACGTCTTCTTCAGTTCGCCGAAGTTGCTCCAATTTGCCTTGGACGCTGCCGTGTACCACTCGGTCATCGCAGCTTCGGCGGTTTGTCTCGGCGCGCCTTTCGGCAGGCTATTCCAGAAATTGACCAAGGCGGACTTAGCGATAACGTTCACTTTCCCTCCTACATAGCTTGTTCCCAATTTGGAAACAAGTAAAATGTTTCCAAATTGGGAACTCTGTCTATAGCTCAACAGATCACAATCTGCATCGCACGCCAAAGAAAAAGGCCGCATCGCGGGAGCGATACGGCCTTTGAATCTTCAGTCTGGCGCCGGATTAGTTCTTGGCGCGCTCGACGTAGGAGTTGTCTTCCGTCGCGATGACGACGCGGGTGCCGGCGTCGATGTGCGGGGGAACCGAGGTGCGGACGCCGTTGGAGAGCATAGCCGGCTTGTAGGAAGACGATGCCGTCTGGCCCTTGACGACCGGCTCGGTCTCGGTGATCTCAAGCGTCACATGGCGCGGCAGCTGCAGGGCGAGTGCGACACCTTCGTGCATGGACAGGATGCAGACCATGCCTTCCTGCAGGTAGGCCTTCTGGTCGCCCATGGTTTCGACGTCGACGACGACCTGGTCATAGGATTCCGGGTTCATGAAGTGGAAGCCTTCGCCGTCCTCGTAGAGGAACTGGTGGTTGACGTCTTCCACGAAGGCGCGCTCGACCTGCTCGGTCGTGCGCCAGCGCTCGGAGACCTTCACGCCGTCGACGATGCGACGCATGTCAACCTGGGTGACCGGCGTGCCCTTGCCCGGGTGGAAGTTGTTGGCCGTCAGAACGACGTAGAGCTTGCCGTCCACATCGAGGACGTTGCCCTTGCGGACGGAAGAGGCGATGACCTTGACCATAAGAGTTCCTTGTAACTCGGCTTTTGGCGTCGTAGAGGACTGTCGAAATGGCCCCGGAGACGCAATCAGGTGTTCTTTGGGGCGCAACTAACCTAAAATCCGGCAAATAGCCAGCCCTTGCGTTGGTTGATCCGGTCAGGACAGCATTCGATGAAACCCTCGATCGCCAAAGCGTCGCCCTGGTGGACGCCCAGTGTGCATGCCGACCGCCGGCCGTTCCTGATCGGACGCAACCGGATTCAGGCGGCTCTGCGCGGCTATTTCGCTCGAGAGGACTTCATCGAGGTGGATACGGCGACACTGCAGGTGTCGCCCGGAAACGAGGCGCATCTGCATGCGTTTGCCACCGAAGCTTTGACCACGGACGGGCAGGCGGCACCCTTTTATCTGCACACTTCGCCAGAGTTCGCGTGCAAGAAGCTGCTTGCCGCCGGGGAGGAGCGCATTGCCTGCTTCGCGCATGTCTATCGTAACCGCGAGCGCGGACCGCTGCATCATCCCGAGTTCACCATGCTCGAATGGTATCGCACCGGCGAGAGCTACGAGAGCCTGATGATGGACTGTGTGCGCATCGTGGCACTTGCGGCCGAGACGATGCAGACGACAATGCTGAGTTATCGCGAGACTAATTGCGATCCCTTTGCCGGCCCGGAGCGTGTGAGCGTCGCCGAGGCGTTCCACCGTCACGCCAATATCGATCTTCTGGCCTCGGTCAGTGCCGATGGCTCGACGGACCGCGAGCATCTGGCGGCCGAGATGCGGCGCAACGGCATGCGCGTCGCCGAAGACGACCAGTGGGCCGATCTCTTCAGCCGCGTGTTGGTGGAGAAGGTCGAGCCGCATCTTGGCATGGGGCGTGTGACGATCCTCGATGAATATCCGGTCTGCGAAGCAGCACTCGCGCGACCATCGGCCGCCGATCCCCGTGTGGCCGAGCGCTTCGAGGTCTATGCCTGCGGCGTCGAGCTGGCGAACGGCTTCGGCGAGCTGACCGATCCCGTCGAGCAGCGCCGCCGTTTCGAGATCGAGATGGCGGAGAAGAAGCGCATCTACGGCGAGACCTATCCGATCGACGATGATCTGCTCGATGCGTTGGCGATCATGCCCGATGCAAGCGGCATCGCGCTCGGCTTCGACCGGCTGGTGATGCTGGCGACGGGTGCGCGGCGGATCGATCAGGTGCTGTGGGCGCCGGTTGCGGAGTACGGGCAGTGACGATCAATCGGCCGATCAAGACGGTGGACGAGCTCGCCAATGCCGGGCTCATCGCCGATCGCGACCGCGAGGCGCTGGATGCTGTCGCGGCGCGCTATGCGATCGCGGTCACGCCTGCGATGGCGCGGCTGATCGACCATGACGACCCCAATGACCCGATCGCGCGCCAGTTCGTGCCCGATGCCGCCGAGCTCATGATGACGCCGGAAGAGCGGGCCGATCCGATCGGCGATCACGCGCATAGCCCTGTCGAGGGCATCGTTCACCGCTATCCCGATCGCGTGCTTCTGAAGGCGGTGCATGTCTGTCCCGTCTACTGCCGCTTCTGTTTCCGCCGCGAGATGGTGGGGCCGCAGGGGTTGGGGACGCTCGATCCGGCCGCGATGACGGCAGCCTTCGATTATATCCGGAACCATGACGCGATCTGGGAAGTCATCCTCACCGGCGGCGATCCGCTGGTGCTGTCGCCGCGCCGACTGCGGGATATCCTCGAACAGCTCGCCGATATCGATCACGTCAAGATCGTCCGCTTTCATAGCCGCGTGCCGGTCGTCGACCCTGACAGGATCGACGCGGCGCTGATCGAGGCGTTGAAGGCGAGCGGCAAGACCACCTATGTCGCGCTGCATGCCAACCATCCGCGCGAACTCACGACCGAGGCGCGCGCCGCCTGCGCCCGGCTCATCGATGCAGGCATCGTGATGGTCAGCCAGTCGGTTCTGCTCAAGGGCGTCAATGACGATCCCGGTGTTCTGGCGGAGCTGATGAAGGCCTTCGTCGAGACGCGGGTGAAGCCCTATTATCTGCATCACCCCGATCTGGCGCCGGGCACCAGCCATTTCCGGCTCTCGGTGGAAGAGGGGCAGGCGATCGTCGCTTCATTGCGCGGCCGCATCTCTGGATTGTGCCAGCCGACCTATATTCTGGACATTCCCGGCGGGTATGGCAAAGCCGATATCGGCCAAAACTCGATCCGCAGAAACGCGGAGGGTTGCTATTCGGTTTCCGACTACAACGGACAAGAGCATATCTACCCGCCGCGCGGGAGTTAACTGTTCCGTTCTTCGTTTCATTTCAGCACTTGCGGTCATCCTTGCTCGAGCAAAGCGTTGTTTAAGCTTTTCCCGCAAAGCAATGATCCGATTTGCTTTATCTCTACTGATCAGCCGAAGACGCTAAATTCTTAGCTTTTCGTCAGGGCCAGATTTAACCACATGCCTTAGCGGAATATTGGTTTTTCCTCCTTAAAAGCACCTCCATGACAGGGCGATGAGCGCCCGCTCTGGTTATGACAGCTTGGAGATGTGAGGATGAATACGACGATCCGCGAACTGCTTGCGAAATTCGGCAAGCTGCCTGTGGCCATCGACACCGTGGCTGACGATGCCGATCTGTACGCGGCGGGGCTCACCTCCTTCGCATCGGTTCAGCTCATGCTCGGCATCGAGGACGCCTTCGATATCGAGTTCCCGGACAATCTCCTCAATCGCAAGTCCTTCGCCAGCATCTCGGCCATCGCCCGGACCGTTGATCTGATCAAGGATAGCCGGAAGGTCGCCTGATGAACTTCCCGGTCAAAATCACGGAAGACAGTTTTGCAGCAAGGGCTGCCCGCGTTGCCGCTATTGCGGCGAAATTCGCGGACGCCGTCGATTTTGAAGGCCGGTTTCCTCAGGAAGCCGTGGATGCGATGAAGGCGGAGCGCCTGCTCAGCATCCAGATTCCGCGCAGCCTCGGTGGCGAAAGCGCAACCACGACCGAGATCGCCGAGCTCTGCTCGATGCTCGGCCAAGCCTGCGCCGCCAGCGCCATGGTTTTCGCCATGCACCACATCAAGCTCTCCAGCCTCGTCGAGCATGGGGTTGATAGCGCGTGGCACGCCGACTTCATGCGCCGCATCGCGGCCGATCAGCTGTTGATCGGGTCGGCGACGACCGAAGGCGGCATCGGCGGCAATCTGCGCAACAGCATTTGTGCCGTTCATGTCGAGGGCGGTGTTTGCCGTCTCGAAAAGGATGCGACCGTCATTTCCTACGGCGCCCATGCCGATGCGATCCTGATTACCTCGCGCGCTCATGCGGATGCCGCGCCTTCCGATCAGGTTCTGACAGCATTCCTGAAAGATCAGTACACGCTCGAAAAGACGCATGCCTGGAACACGCTTGGCATGCGTGGCACCTGCTCCGACGGCTTCCTGTTCAAGGGTGAAGCGCCGGCGAGCCAGATCCTGCCGAAGCCTTTCGCCGAGATCGCGGCGCAGTCAATGCTGGCATCCTCGCACCTGCTCTGGAGCGGCGTGTGGTATGGCATCGCCATCGATGCATTCTCCCGCGCCCAGGCTTTCGTGCGCGCCGCTGCCCGTAAGTCGCCGGGTGCGCCGCCACCTGGCGCGCTGCGTCTCGCTGAAGTGTCGAACCTGTTGCAGATGGTGAAGTCCAACGTCGTCGCGGGCCTCAAGGCCTACGAGGATGCCAAGGCCGATCCCGACAAGCTGTCGTCCATGGCGTTTGCCGTGGCGATGAACAACGTCAAGATCGCATCGTCGGAAACGATCCTCGAGATCGTCAACCACGCGATGCTGATCTGCGGCATCATGGGCTACAAGAACGGTACGCCGTTCAGCCTCGGCCGCCATCTTCGCGATGCGCATTCCGCTCAATTGATGATTTCCAACGACCGCATCCTTGGCAACACGTCGAGCATGCTCCTTGTCCACAAGCAGGACACTAGCCTACTGGGGTGAACGACATGGATATGCAGACCTCCTTTCTGGACCGGCTCTTTGAATCCGGCCTTCTGATCGATATGGGTGTTGACGGTCTCTACGGCCGCAGCGGCCAGTTCGAGGACGTGATCGCCGCCTTCGAGCGCCTGATCGATCGCTTCGGCGGCGCGGACGGCGCGGAAGCGATGCGCTTTCCGCCGGGCATGAACCGCGAGATCTTCGAAAAGAGCGGTTACATGAAGAGCTTCCCGCAGCTGGCCGGCACGGTGCACAGCTTCTGCGGCAACGAGCTCGACCACATGAACCTGTTGCAGTGCATGGAAGTGGGCGACGACTGGACCAAGGGCCAGGAAGCCACCGAAATCGTGCTGACGCCGGCCGCCTGCTATCCGCTCTACCCGACGGTTGCCCGCCGCGGCAACCTGCCGAAGGACGGCGCGCTGTTCGACCTGCAGTCCTATTGCTTCCGTCATGAGCCGTCGCGCGATCCGGCCCGCCAGCAGCTGTTCCGCATGCGCGAATATGTCTGCATGGGCACCGAGCTGCACGTCACCGATTTCCGCCAGAAGTGGATGGATCGCGGCCTTGAGATGATGAAGCTCGTCGGTCTCGACGTCACCATCGACGTCGCCAACGATCCGTTCTTCGGCCGCGCCGGCAAGATGATGGTCAACAACCAGCGCGACCAGAACCTGAAGTTCGAGCTCCTGATCCCGATCACCTCGACGGCCAATCCGACGGCCTGCATGAGCTTCAATTTCCATCAGGATTCGTTCGGCCAGAAGTGGGGCCTCAACCTCGAGGACGGCAGCGTCGCGTTTACGGCCTGCGTCGGCTTCGGCCTGGAACGCATCGCGCTGGCGCTGTTCCATCACCATGGCCTCGACGTCAAGCTGTGGCCAGCCTCCGTGCGCCAGGCGCTCTGGGGCTAAGGGGAACGATGGCATCCGTCTTCCCGGGGATCAGCCCGGACAGCTATTGCCCGCATGCGCTGCATTCCATGGAGCGCATGTGGCCGGAGACCAATTGCTATATCGACCTCTGGATCGAGGTGCTGAGCACGCTTGGGCTCGCGCCCGAGGCGATGCTGGGCTTCACGCTCGGCCAGGATTTCGAGGGCGACCAGTTCACCTTCTTCAAGGTGCCGCTCGAGGATCTGGAAGCTCTCTACGGTATCAGGGTCACCGAGCTTGCGATCTTCGACAAGGTCGAGCGGCATGTCGCGACGCAGATTACGCGCGGGCGTCTCTGCCTGATCGAGATGGACAGCTTCTACATGCCCGACACGCAGGGCACCGCCTACCGGCAGGAGCACGGCAAGACGACGGTTGCGATCAACCGGCTGGATGTCGCGAACAAGCGGGTCGACTATTTCCACAATGGCGGCTTCTTTTCGCTTGAAGGCGAGGATTTCGACGGGCTGTTCCAGCTTAATCTTCGTGACGAGGATCCGCAGTTCCTGCCCTATACAGAGTTCGCCAAGTTCCCTGCGACAGCGGTCGATCCGCAGGCAACGCGCGGCGTCTCTCGGCAGCTATTGTCCTCGCATTTCGCCCGCCGCCCGCGTGAAAACCCGATCCGCGCCTTTGCCGGCGTGTTTCCAGAGCAGGTCGCGGCAGTGGCCGAGCGACCCTTCGGCTTCTTCCACAAATACGCCTTCAACACGCTGCGCCAGTTCGGCGCCAATTTCGAACTCATGGCCGATCATCTGGTCTGGCACTCGGAGGCCGAGTTCGGCGAGGCCGCAGAGCATGCGCGCAAGCTGTCGGAGGCCGCGAAATCCGTGCAGTTCCAGCTGGCACGCGCCGTCACCCGCAAGAAGTTCGAGCCGCTAACGACTGCGCTTGATCCGGCGGCCGATGCGTGGGATTCGATGATGGCTTCGCTCACGAAACGTCTTTGAAGCCGGAGGACTGATCATGCGTGGGAGACTGGCGAGCATCGCGGCGGAGGAGATCGCGCTCAGCGAAGGATGGAACCTGGTTCTGACGGAACCCGGCGCCTGCGCCAATCCGCACGACCTGCCGCTTTCCGCCCAGTTCATCCCCGCCGAGGTGCCGGGCACGGTCGCTGCCGCGCTGGAGCGAGCGGGCTTGTTCGACCGCGAAAATCCGGTGCCGCTCGACAACCAGGACGCCTGGTATGTCTGCCGCCTGTTCGACGCCGCGCCGGGTGACGCCATCCTGCGCTTCGAGGGGTTGGTGACGCTGTGCCATGTGTTTCTGAACGGCCAGGAGATTCTCTCGTCCGAGAGCATGTTCACCATGCACGAGGTGCCGGTGACGCTGTCAGGCGGCGACGAGCTGGCGCTTTGTTTTCGCGCGCTTGCGCCGCGGATCGCCGACAACGGTCCGCGCGCCCGCTGGCGGCCGCAGATGATTACGCCGCAGGGCCTGAAGAACGTTCGCACCACGCTGCTTGGCCGCATGCCCGGCTGGTGCCCGGAGATCCACGCCGCCGGCCCGTGGCGCCCGGTTACGCTGGTGCGGCGCGATGTCGTCTCGCTGGATGATGTCAGTGTGCGGGCGGTGCTGGAGCCGGATGGCTCGGCTAAGCTCAGCGTGTCGCTGCGCACCGACGCTGAGGCGCCCGAATTGTCGCTGCGTTGCGGCGGCGTCGAGCAGGCGTTCGAAAAGGTCGGCGAGCGGCATTACTCGGCCATTCTTAGGCTGAAGGATGTGGAGCCTTGGTGGCCTCACACCCATGGTACGCCGCGCCTCTACGACTACGCCGTCGTCATCGATGGTGTCGAGCATCCGCTGGGCAAGACTGGCTTTCGGAGCGTCGTGGCCGATCGCGGCACCGACGGCAGCGACTTCGCGCTTCTCATCAATGGCGAACGGGTGTTTTGCCGCGGCGCTGTCTGGACCACGGCCGATATCGTAAAACTCCCAGGCACGCGGGCGGATTATGAGCCGTTCCTGCGGCTCGCCGCCGAGGCCGGCATGAACATGATCCGCATTGGCGGCACCATGGCTTATGAGACGCCCGAATTCTTCCAGCTTTGCGACGAGCTCGGGCTGATGGTCTGGCAGGACTTCATGTTCGCCAATTTCGACTATCCGAAGAATGACAAGGCCTTTACCGCGCATGTGCATGCGGAGGTCGAGGAGTTCCTGCACGGCGTGCAGGGTTCGCCGTCGCTTACGGTGCTCTGCGGCGGCAGCGAGATCTACCAGCAGGCGGCGATGCTCGGCCTGCCGCCGGAATTCTGGTCCGGCCCGATCACCGACGAGATCATTCCGGCAATCGCGGCGCGGCTCTGCCCCGAAATTCCCTATGTCGCCAATTCGCCGTCCGGCGGCGCCATGCCGTTTTCGCCGAATGCCGGCGTGACGCATTATTACGGCGTCGGCGCCTATATGCGGCCGCTCGACGATGCGCGACGCGCCAATGTGCGCTTCGCGGCCGAGAGCCTGGCCTTCGCCAACGTGCCGCAGCAGAAGACGCTGCAGCGGCATCTCGATGTTCCACCGGTGCACAGCCCGCTATGGAAATCGCGCGTACCAAGGGATCGCGGCGCTTCCTGGGATTTCGAGGATGTGCGCGATTTCTATCTCGGCCATCTCTACGACGTCGATCCCGCGCGCCTGCGTCGCGAGAACCGCGATCTCTATCTCGACCTGTCGCGCGCCGTCACCGGCGAGGTGGCGGAGGAGACCTTCGCGGAATGGCGGCGCAAGGGGTCGAGCTGCAATGGCGCGCTAGTCTGGACGCTGCAGGACTTGCTGCCCGGTGCCGGCTGGGGCGTGATCGATTCAACCGGTGCGCCGAAGCCGATCTGGTATGCTCTGCGCCGCGCCTTCCGTCCGGTTCAGGTCTTCATGACCGACGAGGGGACCAATGGCCTCGACGTGCATGTGATCAACGAGACCGAGCACAGCCTGCAACTCGATCTCGAGGTCATCTGCTTCAGAAACGGCCGGCAGAATGTGGCAAGCGGTGGACGCATCCTCACGCTTGCGCCACGCAGCACGGAAACCTTCGCGGCGACCGATCTGTTCGGCGCTTTCTTCGACACGACCTATGCTTTTCGTTTCGGGCCGCCGGCGCATGACGTCACCGTGGCGCGGCTCAGGCTTCCCGAGGGTGGCGCGGTGGTGGCCGATGCCTTCCATTTTCCGCAGGGGCGCTCGAAAGCCGTGCACGATGCCGAGATCCAGGTCTCTCTGGTCGAAGACGGCGGCGCGTGGTTTGCGGATCTGGCGACCGACAGGCTGGCGCAGTCGGTGCATATAAGCGTCGATGGCTTCCGGCCCGACGATGACTGGTTCCATCTGGCGCCGGGCGCCGCCAAGCGCGTTCTGCTGCGCCCGCTTTCCGGGCGAGGGGGCGATGATCGCCCGACCGGCGAGGTGCTGATGCCGGGCGGCGCCCGCGCCTTCTCGTTCTAGAGGTGCTCGTCGGAAAAGATGAGGCGCAATCAATTTCGAAAGACTTTCTTACTAAAATAGGCCCTTCGAACGGCCTAAAGCGGATACGGTATGTCTAAGGGAATTATCGCGAATTCTGTGATGAACGGCGCGGCGGGAATGCTGCTCCTTGTAACGGGATTCCTGTCTTCCATCATCACCGCCCGGCTGCTCGGGCCGGAGGCGAACGGCATCGTCGCCTTCTCGCTCTGGCTCGTCGTCACAGGCGCGTCGATCGCCGAGCTAGGCTCCAGCATCACCATGTCGAAGACGCTGCCGCAGCTGCAGGCAGAAGGCTTCGATGCGCGTCGGCGGCTGGGTTTCGCCTCGCTGCTCGTCACCGTCATGCTGTGCTCGACGCTGTTTCTGCTCGGCCTCTACGCGTTGTTCTTTCTGACGTCGGAGCAGATGCATTGGGCAAAGACCGCCCCCTCGGTCGCCTACGTCACGGGCGCGCTGTTCTTCGTTCAGGCGATCGGCTCCTTCGTCAAATTTTACCTCATCGGTGAGCGGCGGCTGACCGATTTCTTCAAGCTCGCTATGGGTGTTTGCCTGCTGCAGCTGATCGGCGTCGGCGCCGGTGCCGTGCTCTATGGGGTCGAGGGCGTGCTGGTCGGCTATCTGCTGGGGCAGATGGTGTTCTTCATCGCCACCATCCCGATCCTGATGACGCCGCGCGACCGCTGCGGGGTGCCGCTGAAATATCTGGCGGCCTCCTCGATCGTGCTCTCGGCGCAGTTCCTGATCGATTCCATCTTCCTCAACAGGCTGGAGCTCCTGTTCCTGCAGCAGTTCTGGTCGGTCGAGATGGTCGGCTTCTACGCCGTCGGCCTGTCGGTCGCCAATATCGCGCTGCAGCTGCCGATCCAGATGACCGGCAGCTTGCTCCCCTATTATTCGGAGCGGCGCCACTCGAGCGACGACCGCACGCTGCCGGTCGAGGTGTTTGCGGCCGTTACCCGCAGCATGGCCTATATCATCCTGCCGATGAGCTTCGGGCTTGCCGCCATATCGAGCGAGCTGGTGCGCGCGGTCTTCGGTGAGGCCTTCGCGCGCAGCGGAACCGTCGTGGCGCTGCTGGCGCTCGCCGCCCCGTCCTACACCTTCATGCAGACGCTCAGCCTCTACCTTCTCTCCATGGATCGCGCCCGCGACCGGCTGAAGGTCAGCCTCGTCGGCGCTGCCGTGATGACGCTTGGCTGCCTTGCGGTCGTTCCGCTCTTCGCCGCCGAGGGCGCCGCGATGGTGCGCATCGGCGTGTTCACGATTATGTGTATTATCATGGTGCGGCAGACCGGTTTCGGCTCTCAGCTCTCTGGTCTTTACGTAAATCTGCTAAAGACGCTTGCCGCGTCGGTTCTGTGCGCAATTATAGCCCTCGGAATTTTACACTATATCAATGGTTCTATTGGACTTCTTCTCGCAGTCGTTCTTGGTGGCGCTGGCTATATTGTTGCGCTCAAGCTTTTAAAGGCAATTCCGCGAGAGGATGCCGATGTTATGTTGTCGATCGTTGAAAAATTGCCCGGCTCGGTAGGAAAGTCCGCCCGCAAGGCAGTCGCCTTCATTGCGCCAGCGCGCGCCAAGGCGGCGGAAGCCGAAGAGCCCATCGAGATCACCGTCGAGACCGGTCTTGCCGAGGGCGCCGGCAACGAGGCCGCGCTGCCATTCGCTTTCGATGGCACGATTGGCCTGTTCAAGCCGGAGAATGCTGGCGTTGCCAAGCGCTCCACGGCCGTGCTCTTCGTCAATCCCTGGGGACTTGAGGAGATGTGCAGCCGGCGGTTCTTCCGTGTCACGGCGGAGCATTTCGCGGGCCTCGGCGTTCCCAGCCTGCGCTTCGATTATCCCGGCGCCGGCGATGCACTCGATGTCGACGACACCGTTGGCCTCAAGGTCTGGGAAGACGCGATCCGCGACGCCGCCGAGCGGTTGAAGCATCTGAGCGGCTGCAGCCGCATCATCATCGTCGCGCAGGGGCTCGGCGCGGCACTGGCGCAGAGGACCGCGCCGTCGATCGAAGGCGTCGATGCCATCGCCTTGCTCGGTCCCGTCGTCAATGGCCGTGCCTATCTGCGCGAGCTTCGCGCATGGGCGACGTTCATCAATCATCACCTGGGATTGGGCGAGGATGCCATTCCCGAGGGCAAGCACATGATCGCCGGGCTGCAGATGCCCGATGGGATCGCCGCGGAACTGTCGAAGGTCCGCATCGCCGCGCCAGAAACGTTGGCAGCACAGCGTTACCTCATTCTGGAACGCCCGGAGCGCGCCGACGACACGACGCTCGCAGACAATCTGACCGCGCTCGGCGCGACGGTCGAGCAGCAGACATTCAAGGGTTACGACAGGCTGATCTCCGACCCGGTCTTTTCGCGCACGCCTATGGAGGTCGTCGAGACGCTGACGCAGTGGGTGGGCGAACACACGTCGGTCGATCCGGCCGCCGTGCCTTCCGCCACCGTTGTCGATGCTCAGTCGCTCGCAGGCGACGGCTTCGAGGAATTGCCGGTCCGTTTCGGTGCGTTCAATCATCTGGTCGGCGTCGTCACGCGTCCGGTCGGACGGCCGCGCGGCAACAGCGTTGTGTTCCTGTCGACCGCATACGACCGCCAGTCCGGCTGGGGTCGGGCGATCACCGACATGGCCCGGGGGCTTGCCCGCGAGGGCGTCGCCTCGATCCGCTTCGATTCCGCCAATGTCGGCGACAGCCCGCCGCGTCCCGATGCGCCGGATCAGATCCTCTATTCGGCCACCCAGAACGCCGATGCGCAGGCCGCACTCGATCTGCTCGAGGGCATGGTTCCCGGACCGCTGATGGTCGCAGGGCGCTGCAGCGGCGGCTATGTCGCCATCCGCTCCGCTGTTGACGATGTTCGAGTGAAGGCCGCCGTTTCGATCAATCCCTTCGTTTATTACTGGGATCCGAACCAGCCGGTCGAGCGCAAGCATGTCGTTTCGGTGCCGCGCAGCTTCGAGGATTACGGCCAGCGGCTTTCCAGCTTCGCCACGGTCAAGCGCCTGCTGAAGGGCGATATCGACGTGCTGGCGGCGACGCGCAATGTCATCATCGCCTTCTCACGCCGCATGTCGGTGCGCATCGCGCCGCTGCTCGAATATCTGCCGAGCCGCCGGCATACTGCGAGCGAGGTGAAGAAGTCCTTCGTCACCGTCGGCAAGCGCAAGGTGCCGCTGACGCTGATCTACAGTGAAGGCGATGTCGGGCTGGAGCATATGTATTTCCACTTCGGCCCCGGCGGCCGCAAGTTCGAGCGCCATCCGAACGTCCGGCTGGTGATGCTGCCCGATGCCGATCACAATTTGACGCCGCCGGAATCGCGCCGGACGGTGTTCGCCGAGATCGCGCGGCTCGCCAAGGCCTGAGCGGGCTGGCGCGGGCGCCTGCCCGTCTCGGGTCGGTCGAGTTTTCGGAATATTGAAGGTGATCGCGCCGGCTTTTGCTAGCCGGCGATGAGCTCTTTGTAGACGCCGATATACCGCTCCGCGACGACATCCCAGGAATAGGCCGAGGCATCGGAGAGAAGGGCGGCCCGCACCGCCGGCCCCTGTGTTTGCAAGCGCTCGAACGCCGTTTCCAGCGCGAGGGCTGCGGCGGCCGTATCGGCGAAGTCTGCGAGCAGTATGTCCTTGTGGCGCTCGCCGAGCGTTCTATAGGCCTCGTTGGTGTTGAGCACCGGCAGCAGGCCGGCGCTCATGGCTTCCAGCGCCACAAGGCCGAAACCTTCATAGGATGATGCGGAGGCAAAGATCGAGGCGTCGGCGATGATCCGGCCGACTGCGTCGTTGTCGGCGCCGACATGGATGGTGACGGCGTCGTTGAGCTTTAGCCGGTCGATCTGGGCCATGAGGTCCTGCCGGGTCAGATCGGATTCGACGCCGGCGATATCGAGGTGCCAATCGGGATTGAAGACCCTCAGCGCTGCCACTGCGTCGATCAGCCTGTCGAGGCGCTTGTTGACCGAGAACCGGCCGATCGTGACGATCCGGCGCTTAGGCGCCCGCGATGCGCGGTCGGCGAACTTGCCGATGTCGGCGCCGTTTTCGATGACGATGCTGCGGCTCGGCGCGATCTTTTCGAACTGCGCGAGATCAGACATGCTGCAGCCGATGACCCGCTTGTAGGCCATGGCCGAGACGCGAGTGATGGTCTGGAACCAGACCTTCTTGATCGCCGCGAATTTCGTCGTGTGGAAGAAGCCGCCATGGGTGGTGACCACCATCGGCTTGCGATGCAGCAGCCGGCCCCAGGCAAGCGCATCGAAGAAGAAGTCGATCGCATGCACATGGATCAGGTCTGCATCGCCGAGATGGCGGAAGACCTCAGGGGCGAGCGGATAGCGCGTGCTGCCCGACCAGGGGATGCGGACGACGTCGATGCCGTCGATGGTCTCGCGCGACGGCAGTTTCTTGTCGCGGGCGGTAAACAAGCTGTCGAGCGTGACGACACGGACGCGGTAGCCGCGCTTCAGCGTCTGGCGTGCGAGGTTGGCGACCACGTCCTCGAGGCCGCCGCGATTGGGCAGGAACTGGCGGATGACGTGAACGATCAGCGGCGCGGTGGCGGCGACCGGTTCGACGTCATGGGAATAGAGTTCGGCGGCGGACATGTGTCATTCCTTCGGCCGCGATGAACGGATCACGGCTTTCATCGATGCCACATGGCAACGGGCTGCGTTAAGGCTGCGTTAAATGTCCGCGCCTTCGCGGATTTGCTTTTGGGAAGAGTTAACCGACCGTGACCCCGTCTCAGAATGCGCGGAAGGTCAGCGTCGTCAGCGAGCGGACGATGCCGGGAATGCTGGCGATCTGATCGTTAACGAATTTCCCGATGTCCTCGCCTTCCTGGATATAGACCTTGAGCAAGAGGTCGTAATCGCCGCTGGTCGAATAGAGCTCCGAGACGCGTTCGGTCTTGTAGATGGCGTCGGCGACCTCGTAGGTCTTGCCTGGGGCGCACTGGAGCTGGACGAAGATCGGCTTCATGAGGATTTCCTGCATCGAATTCTGTTGCGGCGCATAATGCGCGAAACGACGGGTGTGGCGCAAGCGGTTCCGTCAAGCTGCGGCTTCGCGGACGATCCAGTCGCGGAAGGCTGAAAGCGGGGCGTAGTCGGCGCGCTCGGCGGGAAAGGCCAGATAGTACCGTTCCTTGCTCTCCATCTCGCGATTGACTGATGCCACGAGATCGCCGCGCTTCAGCTCGTCCTCGATCAGGAAGGTTGGCAGCAGCGCCACGCCGAGGCCGGCGATCGCCGCCTGGGCGGCTGTGGCGAACTGGTCGAAGAGCATGCCGTGAACGGTTTGTGGCGGCACCTCGTTATCGGCGAACCATTGTTCCCAGGCATCCGGGCGGGTGGTCAGATGCAGCAGCGGCACGTCGACGAGATCGGATGGCTGGCTGATGCCGTACCGGTCGCGGAAATCGGGGCTGCAGGCGGGTACGGTCTTTTCCGACATCAGGAAGGTCAGCTCCGCGCCCGGCCAGAGCGGATGGCCGAAATGGATCGCGGCGTCGATCGAATCGAGGCGGAAATCGAAGGAGGAGAGGCGGGTGACGAGGTTGATGGTGACGCCGGGATTGGCGGCGAGGAAGCGGCCTAGGCGCGGCGCCAGCCAGCGGGTGCCGAAGGTCGGCAAGATCGCGAGGTTGAGCGTACCGCCATGCGGATTGGCGCGCAGGTTCAACGAGGCGCTGGAGATGCGCCGTAGCGCTTCGCGGATCTCGCGGGCGTAGCCATCGCCGGCAAGCGTCAGGCGCACCGTCTGGCGTTCGCGGATGAAGAGCTCGACACCGAGCTGCTCCTCCAGCGTCTTGATCTGGCGGCTGACGGCGCTTTGCGTCAGGTCGAGTTCCTTGGCGGCCGCCGTGACGCTGCCGGTGCGCGATACCGCCTCGAAGGCGGAGAGCAGCGCGGTGGAGGGTAGAAAACGCCTTGACGTCAGCATGGGTCATTCCATTTCAGAATGAGCTATTTCCGAAATGTCGATATTTATGGCTTTCGGGCGCTTGTAAATAGCTGCACTAATCATAATCGGAATGAACGTGGGGATCTCTATCATGGCAGGCTTCGTTTCCACAGACCGCATCCGCTCGCTGTTTACCGAAGCGATGTCGCAGATGTATCGCGCCGAGGTGCCGCAATATGGAACGCTGCTGGAGCTGGTTGCCGACGTCAATGCCGAGGTGCTTGCCAAGGACAACGCGCTGCGCGAGCGCCTGACGCGGGCCGGCGAACTGGAGCGCATCGATGTCGAGCGCCATGGCGCCATTCGTCTCGGCACTCCCGAAGAGCTCTTCACCATCCGCCGCCTCTTCGCCGTCATGGGCATGCAGTCGGTCGGCTATTACGATCTCTCGGTGGCCGGCGTTCCTGTTCATTCCACCTGCTTCCGCCCGGTCGACCAGGCGGCGCTCAGCGTCAATCCGTTCCGCGTCTTCACCTCGCTGCTCAGGCTCGAGCTTATCGAGGATGAAGCTCTGCGTGCCGAGGCCGCCGATATTCTCGCGAAGCGCCGCATCTATACTGAGCGCGCCATCCAGCTGATCGAGCGTCATGAAGAGGCCGGCGGGTTGACGGAGGCGGAAGCGCAGGAGTTCGTCGCCGAGGCGCTGGAGACCTTCCGCTGGCACGGCGAGGCGACCGTCACGGCCGAGACCTACAAGCGCCTGCACGACGCGCACCGGCTGATTGCCGACGTCGTCTCCTTCAAGGGGCCGCACATCAATCACCTGACCCCGCGCACGCTTGATATCGACGCCGTGCAGGCCCGCATGCCGGAGCGCGGCATCACGCCGAAGGCCGTCATTGAGGGGCCGCCGCGCCGCGATTGCGATATCCTGCTGCGCCAGACGAGCTTCAAGGCGCTGGAAGAGGCGATCGCCTTTGCCGGCGAGACGGGTGCTGCCAAGGGCACGCATACGGCGCGCTTCGGCGAGATCGAGCAGCGCGGCGTGGCGCTGACGGCGAAAGGCCGGGCGCTCTACGACCGGCTACTGGCGTCCGTTCGCGGCGAGGTGCAGGTCGGTGCCGCCGGCGCCAAGGCCGGCGATTACGACAGCGAGCTTGCCGAGCGGTTCCGCGAACTGCCGGACAGCTGGGCGGCGCTTCGGGCCGAACAGCTGGCCTTCTTCCACTATTCCGCGACGCCCAAGGGCGTTGCTGCCGCCGTCGATGGCGCGCTGCCTGATGATGCCGAGGCGCTGATCGAGATGGGTTATCTCACCTTCGATCCCATCGTCTACGAGGACTTCCTGCCCGTCAGCGCGGCCGGGATCTTCCAGTCGAACCTCGGCACGGACCAGCAGCAGAACTACGCAACCCGCTCCAACCGCTCGGCCTTCGAGGAGGCGCTCGGCGCCACCGTCACGGATGAGCTTGACCTTTACGCGGAACGTCAGGCACGCTCGCTGGAGGCGGCGATCGATCTGCTCGGGCTTTCGGGCCTGCGCCTGAGCAACGTTGCCTGATATCCGCGAACGGAGCTCTCCGATGCTGAATGATCCGCGCTCTCACGGCCTCTGGGAAAAGACCGCGCCGCAGCCGCCGGCAACGGTGCCGCTTTCGGGCTCGGTGACCGCCGATATCGTCGTGGTCGGCGGCGGCTATACCGGGCTGTCTTCCAGCCTGCATCTGGCGGAAGCCGGCAAGTCGGTGGTGCTGCTCGAGGCCAACGAGGTTGGCTTCGGTGGCGCGGGGCGCAATGTCGGGCTGATCAATGCCGGCATGTGGGTGATGCCCGATGATCTGCCTGGCGTGCTCGGCCCCGTCTATGGCGAGCGCCTGCTCGACCTGCTCGGCAATGCGCCGAAGCTGGTGATGGAGCTGATCGACAAGCACAAGATTGCTTGCGAGCTCGAACGCAACGGCACGTTGCATGTCGCCGTCGGCGCCGATGGCCTCAAGGAAATTACCGATCGCGCCAGCCAGTGGGCTGCGCGGGGTGCCGATGTCCGATTGCTCGACGCCGCCGAGACGGCGCGCCGCGTGGGTAGCAGCGCCTATACCGGATCGCTGCTCGACATGCGCGCCGGCACGCTGCAGCCGCTCGCCTATGCGCGCGGGCTCGCGCATGCCGCCGTCAAGGCCGGCGTTGCGCTGCATACGTCGAGCCCCGTCATCACCACCGAGAAAAACGGCAAGCGCTGGACGGTGAAGACGGCGAAGGGTTCGGTGACCGCCGACTGGATCATTGTCGCGACGGACGCCTACAGCACCGGCCCCTGGGAGCAGGTGCGCAACGAGCAGGTGCATCTGCCCTACTTCAACCTCGCGACCCGGCCGCTCGGCGACAATCTGCGCAAGTCGATCCTTGCTGGCCGCGAGGGCGTCTGGGACACCAAGGAAATCCTGTCCTCCTACCGCATGGACCAGGCCGGCCGGCTGGTGTTCGGCAGCGTGGGTGCGCTGCGCAATACCGGGCTTTCCGTCCACAAGGGCTGGGCGCGACGCGCGTTGAAGAAGCTGTTCCCGCAGCTTGGGGATGTCGAGTTCGAATGCGAGTGGTACGGCAAAATCGGCATGACCGACAATGCGCTGCCACGCTTTCACAAGTTCGCCGATAATGTCGTCGGCTTTTCCGGCTATAATGGCCGGGGGATCGCGCCGGGAACGGTGTTCGGCCGCACGCTTGCCCGCCATATCCTGGGCGAGATCAGCGAGGCCGAGTTGCCGCTGCCGCTGACGGAGCCCGCCGAGCCGCGCTTCCGCGCCGCCAAGGAACTATGGTACGAAGCCGGCGCTCAGGTCGCCCACTTCGCCGATGCCCGCTTTTAAGAACAATAAGGTTGGAACCACGACAATGACCATCGAAACGCTCGATCTCGCCACCGAAACCAAGACCCTGCTTGCCAAGCTCGGCGTCAGCGCCGACCGCTTCACCGGCGGCACGCTGCGGGTGACGTCGCCCGTGACGGGCAAGGAAATCGGCGCGCTGAAGGAAGTGTCCGTCGCCGATGCCAAGACCGCGATCGACAACGCCCACAAGGCGTTTCTCGAATGGCGCGCCGTTCCGGCGCCTAAGCGTGGCGAGCTTGTGCGCCTGCTCGGCGAGGAGCTGCGCGCGGCCAAGGCCGAGCTCGGTCGGCTGGTGTCGATCGAGGTCGGCAAGATCACCTCCGAAGGCCTCGGCGAAGTGCAGGAAATGATCGACATCTGCGATTTCGCCGTCGGCCTGTCGCGCCAGCTCTACGGCCTGACGATCGCCACCGAGCGTTCCGAGCACCGGATGATGGAAAGCTGGCACCCGCTCGGCGTCGTCGGCATCATCTCGGCCTTCAACTTCCCCGTCGCCGTCTGGTCTTGGAATGCGGCGCTGGCGCTGGTCTGCGGCAATTCCACCGTCTGGAAGCCGTCGGAAAAGACCCCGCTGACCGCACTTGCCACGCAGGCGCTGTTCGAAAAGGCGCTGAAGCGCTTCGTCGCCGAAGGCGGCACGGCGCCGGCCAATCTCTCGACGCTGCTGATCGGCGGCCGCGATGTCGGCGAAGCGCTGGTCGATCATCCGAAGGTGCCGCTGGTTTCGGCCACCGGCTCGACTGCCATGGGCCGCGCCGTCGGTCCGCGCCTGTCGCAGCGCTTTGCCCGCGCCATCCTCGAGCTCGGCGGCAACAACGCCGCGATCATCTGCCCGACGGCCGATCTCGACCTGACGCTGCGCGGCGTCGCCTTCTCGGCCATGGGCACCGCCGGCCAGCGCTGCACCACGCTGCGCCGCCTGTTCGTGCATGAGAGCGTCTACGACGCGCTGGTTCCGCGCCTGCAGAAGGCCTACGGCTCCGTCAGCATCGGCAATCCGCTGGAAGCAGGCACGCTTGTGGGACCGCTGATCGACAGCCAGGCCTACAGCAACATGCAGTCGGCGCTGGAGCAGGCAAAGGCGGCGGGCGGCAAGGTCACCGGCGGCGAGCGTGTCGAAAACGGTGCCTCCGATGCCTTCTACGTGCGCCCTGCGCTGGTCGAGATGCCGGCACAAACAGGCCCGGTCGAGAACGAAACCTTCGCGCCGATCCTCTACGTCATGAAGTACAGCGATTTCGACGCGGTTCTCGAAGATCACAATGCCGTGCCGCAGGGCCTGTCGTCGTCGATCTTCACCAATGACATGCGCGAAGCCGAAACCTTCGTCTCGGCGCGCGGGTCGGATTGCGGTATCGCCAACGTCAACCTCGGCCCTTCGGGTGCCGAGATCGGCGGCGCGTTTGGCGGCGAGAAGGAAACCGGCGGCGGCCGCGAGTCGGGCTCCGACGCATGGCGCGCCTACATGCGCCGCACCACCAACACGATCAACTACGGCAAGACACTGCCTCTGGCGCAGGGCGTGAAGTTCGACGTCGAATAAGCGTCTGACGGCTGTGATGATTAGGGGCGGCAGCGCGATGGCGTTGCCGCCCTTTTTTGCTGCCGGCTAGAATCATTCTAAGTATTTTCCAATTATTTCAAGCCTTTGTGATGGCCCACGGGTCGCCTAAACTTGAAATCGACTGCCAAGGAAAATATACCGCTGCAATATCATGGATATCGCAGATGACATGCCATGGAGGGCATCATGACCGTCTCCCTTAATCGCCTCTCGCAGGCCGCCGCGTTCGGCGCCATGCTTCTTGCCGCGACATCGCTCTCTTCGGGCGCCAAGGCGCAGGAGGAAGAGTCCGAAGGGATCGTCGTCTACAACGCCCAGCACCAGAGCCTCGGCCAGGAATGGGTGGACGCCTTCACCAAGGAAACCGGCATCAAGGTGACGATGCGCCAGGGCAGCGACATGCAGTTCGCCAACCAGATCATCCAGGAAGACGAGGCGTCGCCCGCCGACGTGTTCCTCACCGAGAATTCGCCGGCAATGACCTTGGTCGATGCCGCCGGCCTGTTTGCGCCGATCGACAAGGCAACGCTCGACCAGCTGCCGGAAGAGTTCCGTCCGAAGGATGGCATGTGGGCCGGTATCGCGGCGCGTTCCACGGTGTTTGCCTATGACAAGACCAAGCTCACCGAGGACAAGCTGCCGAAGTCGATGATGGATCTCGCTGATCCGGCCTGGAAAGGCCGCTGGGGTGCTGCCCCTGTCGGCGCCGATTTCCAGGCTATCGTCAGCGCGTTGCTGCAGCTGAAGGGCGAGGAGGCGACGGCAGCCTGGCTGAAGGCGCTGAAGGAAAACGCGACCTCCTACAAGAGCAACACGGTTGCCATGAAGGCGGTCAATGCGGGCGAGGTCGAAGGCGCGATCATCTATCATTACTACTGGTTCGGCGATCAGGCGGCGACGGCTGAAAACAGCAAGAACGTCGCACTGCACTACTTCAAGAACCAGGATCCGGGCGCCTTCGTCAGCCTATCGGGCGGCGGCATCCTGAAGTCGAGCCAGCACCAGAAGGAGGCGCAGGCCTTCCTGAAGTTCATCACCGGCAAGGCTGGCCAGGCGATCCTGAAGAACGGCACCTCCTATGAGTACGCCGTCGGCAAGGGTGCTGCCTCCAACGACAAGCTGGTGCCGATGGCCGACCTGCAGGCGCCAGCGGTCGATGCCTCGCAGCTCAACAGCAAGAAGGTGGTCGAGATGATCACCGCCGCTGGCCTGATCTAACGGCTGCAGCGGGCAGCCAGGGCAAAACTGTTGCTTTTGCCTCAAGAAAACTTTAGGCCATGACGATACACGGCAACCGTCTGTCAAAGACGGTTGCCTTCCTTTTTCAGCGTGTCAAAGGCGCGGCCTTGCTGCAGGACAACAGATTGCTTGCTTCCGATATGCCGGCGACGCGGCCAGCGGCAGGACTGGCGCGACCGCGCCGGGGCATGCCTTATGCGCCCGTCGTGCTTTTCGCCGCAATCGTCGCGCTGTTCAGCCTCGTTCCCCTCGGCTTCATCGGCTGGATCACCATCGATGTCGGCTGGGAAACGGTGAAGCAGCTGGTGTTTCGCCCGCGCGTCGGCGATCTCCTCGTCAATACCGTCGCTCTCGAAGTCATCACCGTGCCGCTGTCGATCGTGCTGGCGGTGACGCTCGCCTGGATCGCCGAGCGCACCGATGTTCCCTTCGCACGCCTCTGGGCCTGGCTTGCGGTGGCGCCGCTCGCCGTGCCGGCCTTCGTGCATTCCTACGCCTGGGTCAGCCTTGTGCCGGGGATGCGCGGACTACAGAGCGGCGTCTTCGTCTCGGTGCTGGCATACTACCCGTTCCTCTATCTTCCCGTCGCAGCGGCCCTGCGCCGGCTCGATCCCGCTATCGAGGATGCGGCCGCCTCGCTCGGGCTTGGGCCCTGGGCGGTGTTCTTCCGCACCATCCTGCCGCAGCTTCGGCTCGCCATCTGCGGCGGCTCGCTTTTGATCGCGCTGCACCTGCTGTCGGAATACGGGCTCTTCGTGATGATCCGCTTCGACACGTTTGCGACCGCGATCGTCGACCAGTTCCAGTCGGCCTATAACAGCCCGGCCGCCAATATGCTCGGCGGGGTGCTGGTCGCCTGCTGCCTGCTTCTGCTTGCCATCGAGGTGCTCGTGCGCGGCAACGAGCGTTATGCCCGCGTCGGTTCCGGCTCGGCGCGCCCGGCCGATCGCCGCCGTCTCGGCTGGTTCGCGGTGCCGGCCGTGCTCCTGCCCGTCATCGTCGCGGCGCTGACGCTCGGGGTTCCCTTCGTGACGCTGGTGCGCTGGCTCTATCTCGGCGGCGCCGGCATCTGGCGCGTCGAAGTCGGCAATGCCTTCGTGCAGTCGATCGTGCTGGCGTTCGCCGGCGGTATCCTGGCGACGATCGCCGCCGCTCCTATGGCGTGGTTGTCGGTGCGCGCGCCGGGCCGCGTGCAGCGCATTCTCGAGGCCTGCCACTATTATGTCGGCTCGCTGCCGGGTGTGGTCGTGGCGCTGGCGCTGGTGACGATCACCGTGCGCTTGGTGCTGCCGCTCTACCAGACATTCGCGACGCTGCTGCTCGCCTATATCCTGCTCTTCCTGCCGCGCGCCATGGTCGGTCTTCGCGCCAGCATCGCGCAGGCGCCGGTGGAATTGGAGCGCGCCGCGATGGCGCTTGGGCGTACGCCCGGCCAGGCGGTGCGGCAGATCACCATGCGGCTTGCAGCGCCGGGTGCGGCGGCCAGCATCGCGCTGGTGGCGCTCGGGATCACCAACGAGCTGACGGCGACGCTGATGCTCTCGCCCAACGGCGTCGAGACGCTGGCGACGAAATTCTGGTCGCTGACCAGCGAGATCGATTATGTCGCCGCGGCGCCTTACGCCTTCATGATGGTCGTGCTGTCGCTGCCGCTGACCCTTCTTCTTCATGCTCAATCAAAACGGACTGCCGGACAATGACGCTGCTTACGATCGAAGGTGCCAGCAAGCGTTACGGTCAGGTGCAGGCGCTCGATAACATCTCGCTGGAGGTGACGGCGGGCAGCCGTACCGCCGTGGTCGGCCCTTCCGGCTCCGGCAAGACCACGCTCCTGCGCATCATCGCCGGCTTCGAGCAGCCCGATCAGGGCCGCGTCACGCTCAATGGCGAATTGCTGGCCGATGGGCCGGCGGCGGTGCCGGCGCACAAGCGCGGCATCGGCATTGTCTCACAGGAAGGCGCGCTGTTTCCGCATCTCGACGTCGCCGGCAATATCGGCTTCGGCATCGCCCGTGGCGCGACCGACCGAGACAAGCGGGTGCTGGACCTGCTCGACATGGTCGAGCTCGACCGCGGCATGCTCACGCGCCGCCCACACCAGCTCTCCGGCGGCCAGCAGCAGCGCGTGGCGCTGGCGCGCGCGCTCGGCCGCGAGCCGCGCCTTATGCTGCTCGACGAGCCCTTCTCGGCGCTCGACACGGGCCTGCGCGAGAACATGCGCAAGGCGGTGGCCCGCGTGCTGCAGGCGGCGGGCATCACCAGCATTCTCGTTACCCACGACCAGGCCGAGGCGCTCTCCTACGCCGATCAGGTGGCCGTTCTGCGCGATGGAAAGCTGGTGCAGGCGGGATCGCCGCAATCGCTCTATCTCGCGCCGCGCGACCGCGAGACGGCGCTGTTCCTGGGCGACGCGGTCATGCTGCCGGCGATCATCCGTAACGGTCACGCCGATTGCGCGCTCGGTCATGTCGCCGTCGACAGCGAGCATCAGGGCAAGGTCGAGATCATGCTCCGGCCTGAACAGATCCGCGTCGTCACCGACAGCAGCGAAAAGCCCTATGGCGGGCGCGTGGTCGAGGTGGATTTCGGCGGCGCGACCTGCACGGTTGCCGTCTCGCTCGACGGCGTGGCATTGCCGCCGATCCTGATCAAGACCTCCAGCGTGGCGCTGCCCTCTCGCGGCGACCGCGTGCGGCTGGAGATCGCCGGCAAGGCGCATGTTTTCGTGCGCTGAGGGGCGCCCTCGGCGCTTGCCCATCCGCTAAACGCCGTCAGGCGATCTTGAGCTCTTCGTCTTCCGCCTCGTCTTCCAGCCAGCCGCCGGTAAAGCCTGCGCGTCCCAGGCCGGTGCGGATGATGTCGGACTTGCGCATCAGGCTCCAGATGAAATCGGAGCGATCGTTTTCGATCGACATGACAAGCAGCCCCTGGTCGATGCCGACGCAGCGATCGTCCACCCACCCCTCCGGTCCCGCCGTCTTGACTGAAGGGTTGAAGCCGCCGGGGAAGCGGCCTTCGTAGCAGAGGTCCGGATAGGCCTGCAGCAGCGCCCGTGTGCCTGAGATCGCCGCCTCGCGGTCATAGGGCAGGGCGGCGAGCGCGCACCATGGCGCAAGCGTTCCATCATCGGGGCCAAGCGGCGCGCCGCGGGCAGCGTAGCCCAGCACGCTCGGGCGCCGGTCACCATGGCGGCTGCGTGATGGCGGCGGGCCGTCGGAGGCGGAAAGGCCCCAGACATCCCTGGCATAGCCGATGAAATGGCCGGGGTTTCGCTCGGCGTAGTCGCGTTGCACTTCGATGCAGATTTGGGTGTTGCGGAAGTAATCGCTGTCGCGCGCCGCCATCGGTCTGTCGCGGATGCCGCGAAAATCGATCCAGGCATGCGAGAAGAGGTGGATGAAGAAAGGCCCGGCATAGAGATAGCACTTCTCGCCGAAGAGCATCCACGAATAGCTCGAGGTGAAGGCGTCGTAGCTCGATTGCGGGATCGGGTGCGTGGGCGAGGCGAGCGCCAGCGTGTAGAGCAGCACCGCCTCGTCATAGCCCTGCCAGCGCCAGCGCAGAAAGCCGCTTGAGGGCTTCCAGCCCATGCATATGGTCTCGCCCTTGTTCAGCGCCCAGTGCCAGTCGATGCGCTCGTAGATCAGCGTCGAGAGCCGACGGATCTCGGTCTCGGCTTCGTCGTCGCCATCGAAATAGGCGGCTGCCGTCAGCACGCCGGCGACGAGCAGCGTCGTGTCGATGGTCGAGAGCTCGCTGTTCCAGGCGCGGTGGCCAGTGTCCATGTGCAGGAAGTGGTAGAAGAAGCCCCTGTAACCGATCGCATGCCGCTCGCGGCCCTGGTGACCGTTGGCGAAGAAGCAGAGTGTCGTCGTGGTGCGGGCTATTGCGTCCGCCCTCGTCATCCAGCCGCGCTCGACGGCGACGGTGTAGGACGACAGCGCGAAGCCGACGGCCGCGATGCTGCAGGGCACGTTTGCGACCGAGGTATCGGCGACAAGCCCGTTATCGGGGTTGGAATGTTTCAGGAAGTAATTGAACGCCGCCTGCTGCAGCCTGTCGACCAGCGCGGCATCTGTTTCCTCGGTCCGTTGCAGCATCTTCTCCCGCCCAATCGGTTATCCTGCCCCTTGCTTCAACATGGGCAGGTGTGATGCGCAAATCAATGTTTTTTGAGGGGTGTGGTTGGGGCGTTGCACCCGTGGCGCATCGCGGGACGTAGAGGAGATTGGTTTTCTGCCTTGAGACGGGAGGCATCTGCCCTCTCGACCGTCACCCTCGGCCTTGTGCCGAGGGTCTAAGCACGTCTCCGCGAAATCAACGGTGCCGAGGTTTGCGACGGGGCGGTGCCCGCCGTCGAATGTCACCCAGCTGTCGAAAGCAGGGCGCCAAGTGTCCATTCAAGTCGAGCAAGAGGGACCGTGCTTAGATCCTCGGCACAAGTGTAAAGCCCGGAGACATCCCTGACAGGTGTTCGGAGACATGCCTGACACTCACGGCGGGTTCGCGAGGTCGATTTTGGCGACCTTGGTTGCGCCGAAGAAGACGCCGTATAGGCCGTCGCGGTC